>ERZ838118.15-NODE-15-length-204380-cov-38.543296_pt1 | contig 204380 bp, 159 predicted proteins | sample MGYA00519863_ERZ838118 | MGnify/ENA primary metagenome ERZ838118 (study PRJEB31850, sample SAMEA3708827) | human gut metagenome | biome: human gut; feature: human-associated habitat; material: faeces | place: China | collected 2014 ...
ACAGCACATCCCCTCATCCTCCCTTCAGCCGCGCTTTCCAAGTCCCTTCACAATCCCTTGTGTACTTTCTACACCTCTTTTCAGCCTGCCGTTTTCTGTAGGGGCAGACCCATGTGTCTGCCCGAGAACAGTTCACTTTAAGTTATTGGGGTCATTGGGCGGACACATGGGTCCGCCCCTACCGTAAAGTGTTATCGAAAAAGTTCTAAAGCCGGAAGAAGCTTTACAAATGAAAGGAGGCTGAAAGGGTGGTGACGAGATGTCCATTCACTACCGAAACCCCTATCAACAGGGTGTTTCAGCGGTCAATGAAAGGAGGAAAGAAGAATTTGAAATTTAAACAACGAGCTAAAATTGGAAGTAAATAAACGGTTGTATATCACTGCTCTTTATCTGAATAACCAAATAAATTAATGCTACCAGCAATAACGCCTTTCCCAATAAAGGCAGCCTAACCACTCCGCGACAACAAGTGTCTTGCCAATTATCAGGAGCAAAATGCAATAAATAACCTACTCCCATCAACACAAAGACTTTCCAATATCCTTCGATAAGCTGCACAAATACTTCGGGATGAAAAGCGGTAAATACTTGTTTTATCATCGTTACCGACGCCTCAAAAGTACTGTTACGGAAGAATATCCAACAGAAACAAACAAAATGAAACGTAAGAATCACGGCAAAAAACTTTCGGATACCATGACTCACAGCAGTCTTGGGTTTGCCCAAAAGATTACGCCAAAACTTGTGTACAGCCAATGCCACGCCATGAAAGCCACCCCAAATAACAAAATTCCAAGATGCCCCATGCCACAGTCCTCCCAATAACATGGTGAGAAACAGATTGATGTAGGTACGGATTTTCCCTTTGCGATTTCCTCCCAATGAAATATACAAATAATCACGCAGCCAAGTGGACAAAGAAATATGCCAGCGATGCCAAAAATCAGTGATACTGTCCGCCTTATAAGGGGAATTGAAATTCATCGGGAAACGAAAACCGAGCAGCAAGGCGATGCCGATTGCCATATCGCTATAACCTGAAAAATCACAATAAATTTGCAACGCGTAACCATAAATTCCAAACAGATTCTCTACTCCCGAATACAAAGCGGGATTGTCGAATATGCGCTCAACAAAATTCACACTAATATAATCAGAGATGACTGCCTTCTTAAACAAACCACTGACAACGAAGAATACCCCCGTACCAAACATCTCTCGTGAAACCATCAACGGCTCACGAATCTGAGGAATAAAATCACGCGCACGAACAATAGGACCTGCCACCAACTGAGGAAAGAAAGAGACATAAAACACATAATCCAACAAACGGTTCAACGGCTGCAACTGCCGACGATATACATCAATGGTATAACTCAATGACTGGAAAGTAAAAAACGAAATACCTACCGGCAGAAAGATATCCAACGGCTGAAACTTACCGTTCCACAACGGAGCCAGTATCTCATAAAAGAAATTGGTATATTTAAAATAACAAAGCAGTCCCAAATTGACAGACAAGCTCAACAACAGAAGCCCTTTCCTGCCCCATTTACTTTCCGTCACAGCCATGCGTCCTGCCAAAAAAAAGTCTGTAACCGTCACTACTCCCAATAAAAAGAAATAAAAGCCACTGCTCTTATAATAAAAATAATAGGAAAACAGAGATACAAACAAAATGCGCGCCGTGTCCTTCTTCTGCAATAACAAATATATTAGGCTGAAGCCCAAAAACAGAAACAAAAACAATCCGCTACTAAATATCATCGGTTGTTTGGCATTATAAGTCAACAGCTCTGCCAATTTATTCCAATCCAGTTGCCACATACTCGTTATACGCTTTAATTAATGCTTGATGTAATAAGTTACCTTGCAGCCGATATCCTTCGGGAGTAAAATGAATGCCATCCGCCCTCAACAGGTGATTACGCGTCCAATTTTTGCAAGCGTCGGTCTTCCCTCCCACCACGGTATACATATCCCACACAGCCATCCCATGCTTGCATGCATATTCCCGGATGATACGCGCCACAGTCACTGTCCTCGGATTGATAACCCGTGAACGGCGACGTCCTACATACGCTCCCGGAGGAGTAGTTAAAAGAAAAACCGTTTCGGGACAAGCCTTTTTCAACATTGAAAGCAGACGATCTATCTGCATTTCGTGTGCCGGAGCCAAGTAGCGACGGCTATGTGCCTCATTTGTTCCAAAAGAAAGAATTACTAAATCGGGCTGAAGAGCAGCTATTTTTTTTATCTTATCTTCTGTGGTAAAGGTGACACAGGTAGCCCCGTTCACCCCCATTATATGATAAACAAGTCCGGGCTCGCCCGTTTCGTGTGCCAGCCCATCCGTGCGATAGGTTATACTATCGGGATAAACAGCCTCAGCACCGAAATCACTTTCCAACCGACGACGAGTAACCAAAGGATAAACGTGTCCCCTCACATGAGAATCACCAATATGAACGACACGTACCGGTCCGTTCATCTCATTCAGTTTCCGAAAAAATGGAAGCAGTGAACGCGTACTGTCCTCTATCACATTGTTTGCCGTATGCTTAAAATTGTCAGGCAAAGAATCGTGACATACAATAAGCCGGCCGGACGAATGCATTTCTTTAGTCTGCCCCGGCAAATGCAATGGTTCCAATACACGGGCTATCGGCGGAAGTGGATCTTGAGCATAAAGACCGGAAAGAGACGGACAAAGCATAAATACCACTGTCACTACCACGACCAGGCATCTGTTTGTTTTATTCCGCTTCATAAGCCTTCCGCTTTTCGTATTGTTCCTTACCATACATCAATGTCTCAAACAAAATGCCCGACAGATGTTTTCCTCCTTTGAAATTGATATGCGTGTAATCGAGATTTGCCATCTTCCGGTCTATCATATCAAGAATACTTCCTTCCCCGCCCATAGCCTCATACATATTCCAGAAAGCAATCCGGCTATCGGCTGCAATAGACTGTTGATAACGAATCAAGTTCTTCACCCCCGGCATAGTACGTAATTCTCCATTTCGTTTTTCATCCTTAAATTCGCGATCACCCACACTCACCAATAAAATAGCAGCTTCGGGGAAAGCCTCTTTGAGATGAGTTATCACCGTAAGCATACCTTTTTTATAATTCTCATAATTCACACCGCGTTCGGTTGCCACATTCAGTCCATACTGAAGAACGACCAAATCATAAGGACGCACACGCTGAAACGCTTTCAATGTTTTCAAAGGGATACTCCGCAAGTGTAAACCGCTACTGCCGCGCACACTGAAATTGTCTACCACCACCCCTCGCTTGCCATCCATTGCCACTCCAAAGAAAGTAACAGAATCAGACTGTTCCACACTCCATTTTACTTGTCCTATCTGTCCCTCTACAGAAAGCATCTGTAATCTATCGTCTCCCGGCTCTTCGTGTAAAACGCCTGTTCCCCCATTTATTTGAGAGCGAATGCCGGCAAATCCTTTGTTTAAGTAATAGAGAGTGGACACTTCACACGTATCCAAACGAGAAGCATATTTAGACTGGCCTTTCAGTTGCACGTATGCTCCTTCGCGAGCAAAAAAGTAATGTCCGGAAATATCTTGCTGACTCCTGTCGAAGCCTATGGAATCATTGCTCGAGTGGCTACTCCAACCGCCAAAAGAGTGACGGACTGTGGGACGATAGCCACTGATAGAACTGGTTATAGGTACATAGCCTACTCCGCAGCCTCCAAATTCATTCTGAAGTCTCTCACGCAAATCGGCCGTAAAAATATCCGCTTCGATAAAAGAATCACCAAAATAAGCAATGCGGACAGGACGTTTCATTGTTTTTATGGAAGAAAGCGCTTCATAAAAATGCTTCATTCCCCTCATGGTAGAATCGGAATAATCTTCTATACAAGTCATCCCTGTTTTGCAGGTATCCACAAAAATCGGTTTCACAGGAGGAGGAAGAACGATAGTGTCAGAATCGGCCACTTCTTCTATATCAGGACGAATATCGGCCAGCAAGTCGACTTTACGAAGCTGCTCACCGTTCAATTTCATCGGCGGAAGAAAATACAGCCCCAATAAGGCTCCTACTACCAGAAGTGTGAGAAAGAAAGTGGCTGATATATAATTTTTCATACTATGCTATTTGTGAATCAGGCGCAAAAGTAGTGATTTTTTAGACGAGAATCTGTATGAAGAAGGATAAAAAAGAAAATGTTAGCCGGGAGTGTGTCAAAAATCTAAAGTAACAGACACACTCCCGGCAATGCATATTTTAAACTGTCTTTTCTATATTCCACACAAAGGCACGGAGTCCCAATTGTTCGGTCTCCTTATCCATTTTGTGCAGAGCATCAAGTAAAGGATCTACTTTCGCATCATCCACAACAGTAATGATAGCCGAACACATACTCGGCCATGCATGACTGCCATAATGAGGCTCGCCCTTGACGCTACCGCGTCCCTGTACCTGCTGCCAATAACTAAACCCACGACAGTTCTGACGGTCGAGCAATGCCAGGATACGCTCATAAAAGGCTTGGTCGAATGTGATGAATACTGATTTCATATCTTTGAATTTATGATTTATATATTTTTTCCTTTAGTCATCTCTTCTTTGTGTGACTGATAGTAATCGTTCAGCTCACGGCTTGACTTCATTTTCTTACGGGCACGCTTAATGCCTGTACCGGCAAATGAGCAGTAAAGCACAGGAACCAAAATCAATGTCAACACCGTTGATACAGTCAGACCACCGATTACGGAAACACCCAACGGACGCCACATTTCAGAACCTTCTCCACCTCCGATAGCCATCGGCACCATACCCAAGATAGTAGTCAGCGTAGTCATCAACACAGGGCGCAGACGACTGCGACCGGCTGTCACCACCGAATGGATAACCGCCATACCACGCTCACGGCACAGTGTAATGTAGTCAATCAATACGATACCGTTCTTTACCACGATACCAATCAACATGATACCACCCAACAAGCTCATAACATTCAGCGTTGTTCCCGTTCCGAAGAGCGCCATCAACACACCACTGAATGCGAATGGGATAGAGAACATGATAATGAACGGATAAGTAAGTGATTCAAACTGAGCCGCCATCACAATAAATACCAAGATGATAATCAGTACTGCCAATGTACCCAAATCACCGAACGAATCCTGTTGGTCTTCATACGAACCTGCTACCTGGATACTGATTCCGCTAGGCAAATCCATCTTGTCGATAATAGCATTGCCTTCTGCCACCACGCTACCCAAAGGAGCACCCGATATTACCGCAGACACCGTAACAATACGCTCACGGTCTTTACGCTCGATGGTAGGCGGAGCCGAACGTTCAACCACTTTTCCCACATCTTTTACACGAACAGCTTTTCCGGCATTATTATAGATAAGGATATTCTCCAAATCTTCAATGCTGGTACGAAATTCAGGAGCATAACGCACCTTGATATCATATTCGTCACCATCTTCACGATAGTAAGACGATAAAGCACCATTCACACGGTTACGCAAATACATGGCGGCAGTAGAAAGATTCAGCCCTTGCAAAGCCAGTTTCTCACGGTCAAAATCCACCTGATATTCCGGTTGATAATCCTGACGACTGATGTTGACCTCCGATACACCTTTTACATTCAGCAAGGCAGCCTTCAAATCAGCAGCCGCTTTATCGGTATCCGTAAAATCATAACCATAAATTTCAAAATCTGCTGTAGACTGTCCGCCCATACCGCCACTATTACCACCCAGGATTACCTGTGCCTTATCAAGTTCGGGATATGCTTTCAAGTCCTCACGCATACCGTCACAGACTTCTGCCAGTGTCATCTCGCGGTCGGCAGGATTATACAGGTTGATATTAAACGAAATAATATGGCTGCCGTTGTCCTGAATAGAAGCCCAAGTATTATCGGCATCCGCCTGTCCCACTGTGTAGTTGCAGACACGCATCACTCCATCGTATTTTTTCAGCCACTTCTCAGTCAGCTCTTGAGCCAATGTCTGTGCACGTTCCACACGTGCGCCGATAGGCAACTGAAGCTGTACGGAAATACGGCTATTGTCCTGTGACGGGAAAAACTCCGTACCGATACCCTTTGCACAAATCAAACTAAGCACAAAGAATCCGAAACATCCTGCAATCACCGTCTTACGATGGCGTACCGCCCAATTCAAACGATGCTGATACCAACCGTCCAGTGCGTCCAACGAACGTTCAATCGGTTTATAAAAAGCAATAAACCACTTGCTTTGTTTTTTCTGCAAACGAAGCATTTGGGCACACATCATTGGAGTGAACGACAAAGCTGAAATGGTAGAAATAGTCATAATCACACACATCATCCATCCCAACTGACGGAACAATACCCCCGACATACCGCTTACCATAGTCAGCGGGAAGAACACGGCAATCATGGTCAGTGTAGATGCGATAACAGAAATAGCCACCTCATTCGTTCCATGAATAGCTGCCTGTTTGGGCTCGGAACCACGTTCGATGTGAGTAGTCACATTCTCCAAAACCACAATGGCGTCATCCACTACGTTACCAATAGCAATAGACAAACAGGACAACGAAATGATATTCAACGAGCCCCCCTCCGTAATAGCCAAATAGATAAAAGAGGCAATCAACGACATCGGAATAGTGATACAGATAATCACTGTAGCACGCCAACGTCCCAAGAAGATAAATACAACCAACACCACAAAAAGAATGGCGTACATAATGGTTTCCGACAAACTGTCTATGGTATTCAATATATTATCTGATGTATTGACAATCACACCCAGTTTCACATCACTGGGAAGTGACTTCTGCAGCTTAGGCAACTGTTCCATTACCTTCTTGGAAATATTTACCGAATTGGCTCCTGACTGCTTCTGAACAACAATCATGGCACCTTGTACTCCGTTGTTGTAAGTTTTCTGTGCCCGTTCTTCCACTGAGTCCACAATCTTTGCTACATCACGCAGATAGACAGATGCACCATTGTGTGTACCCACCACAATATTCGCCATCTCGCGCGGGTCTTTAAATTCTCCCTCCACGCGCAATGAATAAGTATTGCTACCCACATCGAACGTACCGCCCGGCGTATTTTTATTCTCGGCACCGATAATAGAACTGATTGTTTCGATAGTCAAATCGTAAGCATCCAGTTTGTTCGGATCACAATAAACATTTACCTCACGCTTGGGCGCACCGGCAATAGACACGGTACCCACACCGGGAACACGCGCCAAAGGGTTCACTACATTATCATCCAATATCTTGTAGAGTGCAGGCTGGCTTTCTTCCGCCTGAACGGAAAGCAGCAGGATAGGAATCATATCCGTACTGAACTTAAAGATTATCGGTGTATTCACTTCATCAGGAAGTTGCGAGCTCACCATATCCAGTTTATCGCGAACATCATTCGTCAGCACATCAATATCGTAACCGTATTCAAATTCCAGGGTTATCACTGAAATATTCTCGGAAGACTTAGACGTGATATGTTTCAGGTTACTCACCGAGTTCAATGTATTTTCCAACGGGCGAGTCACATTATTTTCTATATCGGAAGCACTGGCACCCTGATAAGATGTCATTACCATAATGGTATTGGTATCAATATCCGGATACAAGTCTACCGGAAGTTTAGACAGTGAGAAAAGACCAAAGATTGCCACCGCAAGGAAGCAAAGTGAGGTCATAATCGGTTTCTTAACTGCTCCTTCGTATAAACTCATATAATTATACTCTTTAATTATTTACTTACTTCAACTTCTACTCCATCGGCAAGACGGGTCTGGCCTGCAACAACTACCTGAGAGTTATCATCTACTCCCGAAAGCAGTTCATATTCGGTATCCATGCGACGTCCGAGCTCTACCTTATTATAAGATACCTTACCGTCTTTGTATACATATACATAACGGTCACCCGAACCGGCACGCTTCACAATAGCTTGGTCGGGAACCACGACATGGCTCATCGTACCGAAGCTGAGCGTCACACGTCCGAACATACCCGGGCGTACTCGCTGGTTGGTATTGGTCAGTTTCACCTCGACTGGGAAAGTATGGGTCGTCGCATCAATAGTAGGATATACCAGACTTACTTTTCCTTCGAATGCTTCATCGCCATAAACATCGAACTTCACATTCACATCCATTCCTTTCTTCACTTTTGGGAAATAAGGTTCGGATACATTAATAAGAAGTTTAACCGGAGTTATCTGTTCAACCACCAATACAGGGGTAGCGGCAGACGAATACAAATCACCGTTATCAAAATTACGCGCAGTCACCACACCGTTCAGAGGGCTCAACAACTGCGTATTTTCGAGCAAGTTGTTGTAAGAAGTACGACGTACATCCAATGTAGTCTTGGCGGCATCCCATTCCGACTTGGAAGCCCCACCCACTTTATACAATTCATCCACGCGCTTAAACTCCGTTTCCTCATTTTCCAGCTGTAACTTCAACTGCTTCAGACTGGCAGCATCCATCTGCACCAGTTTCTGACCTTTGGAAACATGGTCGCCCACTTCGACAAATATTTTATCAATGCGCCCCGGAGAGGTCGGCGCTATATTGTTTTTTGCTTCAGCTTCTACGGTGGCGGTATATTCTTCTATTTGCTCCACTTCACGCGAAGTCACAGATGCCAATTTCACCACCGGTTTATCTACCTGTGCAATCCCTTCCTGTGCTCCTTCCTTCTTCTCTGCCCCGCCTGAACAAGCGCTCAGCAAAGCCACCACCAGCAAAGCTGCCATTTGAAAACTTTTTCTCATACTGTTATCTTTATGTTATGTTGTTATTATTCTGTTACCACTTCTTCGCCCATCACCAGATCAAGGTCAGCCTTTGCCACCAAGTAGTCATAAATGGACTGGTTATAGGTGAGTTTCGCTTCTGTCAGAGCTACCTCCGAACTATTTAATTCCAAGATAGTCCCCTTACCCACTTCATATCTTTTTTCAGCAATAGTCCGTCCCTTTTCTGCTTGGAATACGGCCTCTTTGTTGCTGACTACCTGCTCGGTACTTGCCGCCATATTGTCCAGATAACTGGTAGCCTGCATGGTGAGCTGGCGTTCCGTATTGATACGGTTCTCCTCGAGCTGTTTCATCTGAATACGGGTTTGTTTCAACTTAGTGAAGTTACTTCCCTTAAACAAAGGGATAGTCAGATTCAGACCAAGAGTTGAATAAGGTCGCCAGTCATACTCTTTGAATTTAAAGTTATCATTCATAGAAGTGTACATATACTGAAAGCTGGCAGACAGTGTAGGCATGAAATTGGTATATTGCAACTTCAAATTTTGTTTCAGTTGCAACGCATTCAGTTCCAACTGCTTCAATGTACTGTTGTTTATCAGATTATTAGGCCGCGGCATTGCCTGACGAGTAAACATGGACATTTCGTAATCTTTCAGGTTACCGTCCACCGCTACATTTACTTCCGCTTCCATTCCCATCAAAACTTTCAGTTGCAGCGTAGCCAGATTCACCCCGTTACGGGCAGACACAACCGTCGGTTTCAGGCTGCGCATCTGCACTTCCGCACTGATTTTATCGTACTCACTGACAGAACCCTGCTCATACTTGGCTTTCACCACATGATAGTTGTCTTCGCTCTGCTTATAACTTTTCAGCAGCACCTCGTAACTATCTTGTGCCAAAAGCAACTGATAAAAGGCCTTTGTCACCTGGTTCACCATATCGAGACGCGAAGACCGCGCTTTTTCCACTGCCAAATCCACATCCGTCTTTGTCAGACTGATACTCTTATAGAGTGCAGGTGCAAAGACAGGCAGACTCACAGACAAACCACCGCTATACGTGTTGTCCGTTCCCACTTCAATCACCTTTCCCTCCATAGCGAAAGATTGCTTTTTGATGGCTCGTGAATAACTTCCCACTAAATTGGCTTCGGGAAACAAGCCTGAGTAGGCTTCCCGGCGGGCTTCCTTCTTGAGTTTGATTTCTTGACCGGCTACTTTAATGGTCGGATTCTCGCTCAACGCTATCCTGACCGCTTCCTGTAAAGTAACCCTTAATGTATCTTGTGCTCGTGCACTCTGTGTTGCTGCCACTGCCAGCAACAACAAGGCTAACTTAGGCTTTAAAAAAAACTTCATTTACTGTTTACTCTTTATTATTAAGTGACTAATTTAGTTCTATCCATTCTTGTTATGCTCCTCCCGTTTCTGGTTATACAGAAAATCATCTACAATCTTCAACCCCTTTTCTGTAGAAATGCCCCGCATATGCATGAAAACAACAGTTTCATATATTTCAGCCAGCGAATAGGATTTACATATTTCAGAGCGAAGCAATATATCCATCTGTTCGCCTACCATTGCACGAACAATAGCATAATTCACGTCCTTGCGGAATATTCCTTGATTGACTCCCTTTTGATAAAACTCCATTGCGGCATCCAAGTTCTCTTTGCGGCTCTCGGCAATATAAGCCACCACCTTAGGATACTTCTCCATATCCTCAAAGAACTTCCGGTTTGTATTCTGAAAGTCCTGTACACTCTTCTGATAGAAACGGAGAATAACTTCCAAGACATTCTCTGCCTTGGAAGCTATCTCTTCCATTGATTTCTTCATCTCCTCCCGATGCAGCCTCATCACATCGAGCAACAAATCTTCTTTGTCATGAAACAACTCGTACAGCGTTCTTTTCGATATCGACAGGTCAGCGGCAATATCATCCATTCTGACTGTCTTTACCCCTTTTCGGGTAAATGCCTTTGCAGCTGCTTGAACAACATGCTCCCTTACTATCGTTTTATCTGTTTTTTTCTTCTTAACGCTATTCATCATAAAGAGAGAAGACAAAGATACACTTATTTTATAATACCCAACTTCGAATTCCGAACAAATTCCACCAGATGCACTATTTCAGGGCTGGAAGGTACTTGTTCCTCGATACGGCGCAATGCATCCTCGATAGATGTATTTGCCTTATAGAGAATACGGAAAGCATGGGCTATATGCTTAAGAACCGTTTCAGAAAATCCTTCGTGTTGCAACACCAGCGTATTGATGCTGTAAAACGAGGTCGGTTCATGAGCTGCCACACAATAGGGAGGAATATCCTTAGTGAAACGGCATCCGCCCTGCACCGCTGCATAAGTACCCAAACGAGTGTGTCCCTGCATCAACACATTGGAAGTCAGGATAGCATAATCTTCAATGACACAACATCCCGACACCTGCGAACCGTTACCGATGATGCAATTGTTACCGATAGTCACATCATGCGAGATACGCGCTCCCTGCATGATGAAGTTATTGTTTCCAACCACTGTTTCATCACCGGCAAAAGTGGCACGGATAATTACAGCATTCTCACGAATCGTATTATTGTCACCTATACGGGCAATGGTTTCATCACCTTTATAGTTGAAATCTTGCGGAGTTGCTGCAATAACAGCTCCGTTATAAATCGTGTTTCCGTTACCGATGCGTGCGCCACTCATTATGCTGGCGTTGGGCATGATGACATTATTATCACCTATCTCCACATTCTTGTCGATGTAGACAAACGGGTGAATCGTTACGTTTTTCCCGATTTTTGCTGACGGGTCTACATAAGCCAACGAACTAATCATATTCGTATCATTTTTAAGGTTAATTATTCGCGTCCACCACCTAATGCGCTATACAGATTGATAACAGCCTGCATACGCTGGAAAGTATCGGAAACTTCGTTCAACTGAGCACTTAGCAATGACTGCTGGGCAGTGATGATTTCCAGATAAGTGGCTTTTCCCGCCTGAAACAAATCTTTGTTCATCTCTACCGCTTTCTGCATTTCCGAAACTTGTGCCTGATGTTCGGACAGTTTCTTGTCTGCCGTGTCATAAAGGAACAAAGCATCACTCACTTCCTTACCTGCTTCCAGAATAGTCTGCTGATAGTTCATCTTGGCAATCTGTTCTTCCGCTTTCGATACTTTCAGGTTGGCAACCAGTTTACCGCGCTGGAAAATAGGCTGAGTCAATGAACCGATGGCATTCCAAAGCATCACTGCAGGATTAGAGATAACAGTGCCATTGGAACCATTCGTCCATCCCAATGTTCCGGTGATATTAACACCCGGATAGAAAGCCGAGCGAGCCTGATTTGTGGTATAGTAAGCACTTGCCAATGCCAGTTCAGCCGCCTTCACATCCGGACGGTTTTCAAGCAACTGCAAAGGCACACCCACTGCCAGTTCTGTGGGCATTACTTGTTCTTCCAATGTTCCGCGTTCTATATTTTGGGGAGCCTTGGCCAGCAATACAGAAATTGAGTTTTCCGTCTCGCGCACCTGGCGTTTCAGGTCGGCCAGCGAAGCCTCTGTCTGGTGATAAGCTCCTTTGCTCTGTGCTACAGCTGCTTCGGTAGTCATACCGGCTTCCTTCATAGCCTCCATCGTACGAACAGTTTCTTTCATCAAAGCCACGTTCTGTTCGGTAACACTCACCTGACGGTCGAGCATCAACAGTGAATAGTAAGCATTGGCAATGCCGCCAATCAACTGTGAGCGTACAGCCTGCTGGTAAGCTTTACTCTGCAAATAAGAAGCTTTCTGCCCACGGTGTGCATTCAGCAGTTTGCCGAACAAATCCACTTCCCAGCTTGCAGAAGCAGGCAAAGTATAGTTCTTAACAGGAGTAGCCTTATCCACACTGGTCAACGAACCTTGCGGAGCAAGTGCCAGCGAAGGCAAATAAGACAAACGAGCTGATGTCAACAGCGCCTTCGCCTCCTTCACACGCAGCACGGCTGTCTGCATATCCACATTGTTTGCCAGTCCTTCTTCAATCAAGGCCTGCAATTTCGGGTCACGGAACACTTCCTTCCATGACAAGTTGCCCATATTGGTTGTATCATTTTCAGCCAATGTATCGTTAGCCGCAACCGGGTCACGATAGATGCCGGCGGCATCTATCGACTCGGGACGGTCGTATGATTTATAGATGTGGCAACTGCTCAGTAAGAGCGTTGCACAACATAGTCCTATTATCTTTTTCATTGTTCTTCTATTCATTTACGGGTGTATTGTTCTATTTCGGGTTCAACCTCTGTATTGTCCACATTCTCCCATTCTATCGGTTTGAATTTCTCTTGCAACCACTGGAATACCACGAACAACACCGGTACGATGAATATCTGGAAAATCATACCAATCAACATACCACCAATGGCCGAAGCTCCCAATGTACGGTTACCGTGCGCACCTACTCCCATAGCCAGCATCAACGGAATCAAACCGACAATCATGGCCAATGAGGTCATCAGAATCGGTCGCAAACGAGCAGCCGCACCCAGCACTGCCGCCCATGAAATACTCATTCCCTGCTTACGGCGGTCCAAAGCGAACTCTACAATCAGGATGGCATTCTTTGCCAACAGACCCATCAACATAATCAATGCAATCTGCATATAGATGTCATTTGACATGGTTCCCAAAATCATCTTCAGTGCCGGGATATTTCCCAATGCCGCAAATCCGTTTACGAACAAGAAGCTACCCAACAGACCGAACGGAACTGAAAGCAATACGGACAACGGCAGGATATAACTTTCATACTGTGCACTCAGCAACAAATAAACGAATACGAAACACAAGATAAAGATGAGACCTGTAGAGCTGCCACTGGTAGATGCCTCTTCACGGGCCATACCTCCCAGCTCATAACCGTAACCGGTAGGCAGATTCTCTTTTGCCACTTCCGCGATAGCCTGCAAAGCCTGTCCTGAAGTATAACCACTGGCAGGAGCCACCATCACCTTGATAGCCGTATAAAGGTTGAAACGGCTGATAACGTCCGGACCATACACCTTTTTGATAGATACAAACTGAGAGATAGGAGCCATTTCATTACCATTGCGTATCTTGATGCTGTTCAGCGATTCCAAATTCTTAGTCGCTTCGGGTTCTGCCTGAATCATTACACGATACATCTTACCGAAACGGTTGAAGTTAGAAGCATACAAACCTCCAAAATATCCCTGCATGGTAGTCAGGATGTCACTAGGGCTGATACCTGCCTTCTTACAAGCGGCAGCATCAATGTCCAACATATATTGAGGGAAATTCGGGTTGAAGGTGGTCTGAGCCGAATTAATTTCGGGACGTGCCTTCAATGCATCCATATAGTTCAAAACCACATCATAGAAGTGGTTCAGGTCACCACCTGTCTTATCCTGCATGTTCAACTCGATATCGCTGGATGCCGAATAACCCGGAATCATAGGAGGAGCGAAGAACAATACCTGCGCATCTTTGATAATCTTCTGCGCACGCATAAATAAAGTACCTACCACAACATCCGAATTCTGCATCATGGAACGTTCTTCCCAGTCTTTTAACTTGATAATCAAAGAACCGTAAGAAGGACCCTGTCCGCCGATAAAGCCAAAACCGGAAATCACGGTACGCGAACCTACCGCAGGTTCGGCAGCTACCAGACTGTCTACACGGTTTAAGATTTCCATGGCGCGCTCCTGCGAAGTACCGGGAGGCAATGTCACCGCACCCATAATCGTACCGGTATCTTCATTAGGCACCATACCGGTCGGAGTAGTCTTCATAAAGAATACCAACAAGATGATAGAAGCAGCAACCAATCCGAACGACAACCATTTCTTTTGGATAAAGAACACGACGTGTTTCTTATATTTCTTCAACAGAGAATCGTATGCAGCATTGAAAGCAGTATGGAAACGTTCCACACGGGTCATTTTCTTCGTTCCGTGCCCTTCATCGTGCGGTTTCAGGAAGATGGCGCACAATGCCGGTGACAGAGTCAACGCATTCAAAGCCGAGAAACCGATAGCAATAGCCATGGTGATACCAAACTGGCGATAGAACGTACCGGCCGTACCTCCCATGAAACTTACCGGAATAAACACGGACATCATAACCAATGTAATAGAAACAATGGCACCACCCAGTTCGCTCATGGCATCGATAGAAGCCTCACGAGAAGACTTATAACCTTGGTCCAACTTGGCATGGACGCCCTCGACGACGACTATGGCATCGTCCACCACAATCGCAATGGCAAGCACCATCGCCGAAAGTGTCAGCAAGTTCACACTGAAACCAATCAGTTTCAACACAAAGAAAGTAGCAACCAGCGCCACCGGAATGGCAATGGCCGGAATCAACGTAGAACGCATATCCTGCAAGAAGATATATACCACGATAAACACCAGGATAAACGCTTCAATCAATGTCTTGATAACCTCATGGATAGAAGCGAACAAGAAGTCATTGGCATTTTGAGCAATATTGATGCTCAAACCGGTAGGCAGCGACTCTTGCGCCTTTGCAAGTACTTCCTCCAAATTGGAAATCGTTTCGGTAGCATTGGTACCTGCCATCTGATAAACGATACAAGATACCGCTTTATGGCCGTTTACCATATTGTTGAAAGTGTAAGCCAAACGTCCTAACTCAATATCTGCCACATCACCCAAACGAAGCACGTTACCATCGGGCAATGCCTTGATGACAATATCTTCAAATTCAGTGGTCTGCTGCAGACGTCCTTTATAACGGATGGTATATTGGAAAGTCTGGTTACCGCGTTCACCGAACTGTCCCGGAGCCGCTTCAATATTCTGTTCGGCCAAAGCTGCCGACACATCGGTAGGAATCAGTTTATACTGTGCCATCACATCCGGCTTCAGCCAGATACGCATAGAATAGTCCTGTCCCAACACATTAGCGTCACCTACACCCTTTACACGCTTGATTTCAGGAATCAAGTTGATATTAGCATAGTTCTCAATAAATTCAATATTATACGAGTCGGTCTCATCATACAGGGAGAACACCATCAACATGGAGTTTTGGCGTTTCTGAGTAGTCACACCGACTTTTGTTACTTCGGCAGGCAACAAGCCCTGTGCCATAGAGACACGATTCTGCACGTTGACGGCTGCCATATCCGGGTCAGTGCCCTGATTGAAGTAGACATTAATATCAGCCGAACCGTTGTTTGACGCTGTAGACTGGATATACATCATGTTTTCCACACCATTAATCTGGTCTTCCAACGGCGCAATGACAGAATTCAATACAGCAGTTGAGTTCGCACCTGTATAATTCGCTCTAACCGATACGGTAGGCGGTGCAATGTCCGGGTACTGTGTCACCGGCAATGTAGCAAGTCCGATTACACCCAAAATGACAATCAACACGGAGATAACCGTTGACAGCACCGGACGATTAATAAATCTATCTAATTTCATTCTTCTATATACCTTATTATATAAACGATATAAATTCGCTCACTCAATACTCATTAATTATTTAAAGGCTGTGGCAATGTTGCCCTCCTTCTGGTCTTTCAAGTGCTGTTGATATTTAGCCTCTTTCTGTTCGGGAGAAATCGGAGTGATGACCTGTCCGTCCTTCAAGTTCTGAACACCTTCAATCACAATCTTGTCACCGGGTTTCAAACCACCTGTCACGATATAATTCTTGCCATCGTTCAAGTTTGAAATCTGAATTTCGGTATGTTTCAGCGCATTGTCCGACTGAAGCACATACACAAACTTCTTATCCTGAATTTCCTGAGTGGCCGACTGCGGAATCAAAATAATATTTTCCATTGTATAAGGGAATATCACATTGGCCATACCACCACTGCGCAATACCGACTGCTTGTTGGGGAAAATAGCACGCATACTTACGGAGCCGGTAGACTGGTCGATAACACCACTGACCGCATCAATTCGACCCTCTTCCGCATATACCGAACCATCAGCCAATTCCAACTTCACGGCCGGCATCTTTTCCAACTGCTCCTTTAGTGTACCGCCCGCCTTGGTCATGGCCAGCAATTGTTTCTCAGTCATTGAGAAATACACATACATGTCACCGATTTCGCTCACAGTGGTGAGAGGCTGAGCCACCGACGGGCTCACCAAGCTTCCCACACGATAAGGGAAAGTTCCGACCACCCCATTGGAAGGACTTGTCACAGTACAGAAATCCAAATTCTGCGTGGCACTTGTCAATTGTGCCTGTGCTTGTGCCAAACTAGCCTTGGCAGAAAGCAACTGATCTACTGCACTTTGATATTCAAAATCACTAATAATATTCTTATCATGCAGGTTCTTCTTCTGCTGTTCGTTCAGCGTCAAAGTATTGACATTCGATTTTGCCATCTCCACAGCTGCACTTGCCTGACGTTTGGCAGCCGCATACTGCGTAGGATCGATTTGAAACAGCGCCTGTCCCTTGCGAACTGTTGCACCTTCATCCACACACAGTTTCACGATAAAGCCAGACACCTGAGGACGTACCTCGATATCCTGAATACCCTTGATAGTAGCCGGATATGAAGTGGATTGCTGGCTGGCCGTGGACTGTACCGTCACAACGGTGAATTCGTCATCACCCAATTTCATACCACTCTGACCGCCTCCGCAACTGCTTAAAACGGCCATCGCCGCCATAACAATCGCTGCGCGGCTCAATGAAATGCATTTCATTTTGTTTACTGTCATCTTCATAACTAATATTATTGAACTTTATTATTTAGCAAAAGAAGTCGGGGTTATTAGAAAACTTTCTAACCCAATTAAGTTTTTAACGGCGCAAAAATAGTCATTTTTTCGCCATTTATATCCTTATTCAGTGAGCTTTAACTATAAATAACGCGTAACTAAAAAGTGTTTGGAAAGGTGTTAAATAAACAATAGACACAATCCTGCATGTCGGTATATAACGGGTGGCAGCATGGTCTTTTTTTTATTTATTTTTAAATTATAATTAAGCAGTAAAAACAGAGAGATTACTCAGGATTTCGTACCTTTACTCCCACAATTAAACGAATCCGTGTCAAATATTACACTTAAAAAATCAACAATTCGACATCATTTCATGGCGCAAAAGCGTCATTTTATAATTTTATTTGTATTTTTGCCACCAATTTAAAACAATAACACTAATAAATAGGAAAACATTATGGTTAAGATTACCAAAGAGGCTGCCTTACTCTATCACTCACAAGGCAAGCCCGGAAAAATTGAAGTAGTACCTACCAAACCGTACAGCACACAGACAGACCTGTCACTCGCCTATTCGCCCGGAGTGGCAGAACCGTGTCTGGAAATAGAAAAAGACCCGCAGACAGCTTATGATTATACAGCAAAAGGTAACCTGGTAGCCGTTATTTCCAATGGCACCGCCGTCCTCGGACTAGGCGACATCGGCGCCCTTAGCGGCAAGCCGGTCATGGAAGGCAAAGGGCTGTTGTTCAAAATTTATGCAGGCATCGACGTATTCGACATCGAAGTCAATGAAAAAGACCCTGAAAAGTTCATTCAAGCCGTTAAAGCCATTGCCCCCACTTTCGGAGGCATCAATCTGGAAGATATCAAGGCTCCCGAATGTTTTGAAATAGAAAATCGCCTGAAAGCAGAACTGGACATCCCGGTGATGCACGATGACCAGCACGGAACAGCAATCATCTCTTCTGCCGGACTGCTGAACGCCCTCGAAGTAGCAGGAAAGAAGATAGAAGACGTAAGAATCGTAGTAAACGGTGCAGGTGCATCAGCTACTTCCTGTACCAAACTATATGTAGCCCTCGGCGCACGCAAAGAAAATATTCTTATGCTCGACAGTAAAGGCGTCATCACCAGTGACCGCCCCAACCTGACCGAAAACAAAAAATTCTTTGCCACCGACCGCCGGGATGTGCACACACTGGAAGAAGCCATTAAGGGTGCAGACGTATTCCTCGGCCTGTCCAAAGGAAACGTACTGACACAAGACATGGTGCGCAGCATGGCCGACCATCCGATTGTATTCGCCCTCGCCAACCCCACTCCCGAAATTTCTTACGAGGATGCAATGGCATCCCGCCCGGATGTATTGATGTCTACCGGACGTTCGGACTACCCCAACCAAATAAACAATGTAATCGGTTTCCCCTATATATTCCGCGGAGCACTCGACACGCAGGCCAAAGCCATCAACGAAGAAATGAAGCTGGCTGCTGTCCGTGCCATTGCTAATTTGGCAAAGCAACCCGTACCCGATGTAGTAAATGAGGCCTACCACGTAAACAACTTCACTTTCGGTCCCGATTATTTCATTCCGAAGCCGGTAGACCCCCGTTTGATAACTGAAGTTTCGATGGCAGTCGCCAAAGCTGCTATGGACTCAGGTGTTGCCCGCAAACACATTACAGATTGGGAAGCTTACAAAACCCGCCTGCGCGAGTTGATGGGCCAGGAAAGCAAACTCACCCGCCAACTGTACGAAACGGCACGCCGTGACCCCCAGCGAGTTGTTTTTGCCGAAGGCATCCATCCCACTATGCTGAAAGCTGCTGTCGAAGCCAAAGCGGAAGGTATCTGCCATCCAATATTGCTAGGTAACGACGAACGCATCGAGAAATTGGCAAAAGAACTTGATTTAAGTTTGGAAGGCATCGAAATCATCAACCTCCGCCACGACCGCGAAGCCGAACGCCGCGAACGCTATGCGCGTATCCTCTCGGAAAAACGTGCCCGCCAGGGAGCTAATCTCCAAGAGTCAAACGACAAGATGTTCGAGCGCAACTACTTCGGCATGATGATGGTGGAAACAGGAGAAGCCGATGCATTTATCACCGGTTTGTATACCAAATATTCCAATACCATCAAAGTAGCAAAAGAAGTGATAGGCATCCAACCGGAATATAAACACTTCGGAACCATGCATATCCTGAATTCTAAAAAAGGTACTTACTTTGTGGCTGATACCCTGATTAACCGCCATCCGGACACGGATACGCTGATTGATATTGCCAAACTGTCAAAGAAGACTGTGGAATTTTTCAATCACACGCCGGCAATGGCAATGCTTTCTTACTCCAACTTCGGTTCGGACACGGAAGGCAGTCCCGCCAAAGTGCATGAAGCAGTAGACTATATGCAGAAGAAGTATCCCGAACTCGCCATCGACGGCGAAATGCAAGTAAAATTTGCCTTGAACACAACACTGCGTGACGAAAAATATCCATTTACCCGTCTGAAAGGCAAAGAAGTGAATACATTGGTATTCCCCACCCTAAGCTCGGCCAATGCCACGTACCAATTGATTCAGTCCATGAGTAGTGAAACAGAAGTGCTCGGTCCGATTCAAATGGGACTGAACAAGCCTATCCATTTCACCGACTGCGAAGCGTCGGTACGCGACATTGTGAACATCACCGCTGTAGCAGTGATTGACGCCATCGTAGAAAAGAAGAAAAAGGCTAATAAATAACAACCTGTTTCAGGCCATAAAGAACAAAAGGACAAATTTTCTTAGTGCTGCAATCTGCATACACTTAATTTGTTCTTTTGTTCTTCAACCCGATAAAATCTGTCATTAAAACACCTGTATATCACCATGAGCCGAAAACCACTATCCCTTCCCCAAATTGTAATTCTTGCCCTTTTATGGGTAGCAATATGCTATATCATCCTCACCGGAAGCGAACAAATTGACGGGCCGCTAATCTTATCCATTATCATTTCGGGCGCTTTAGTCTTTATTCCTTTACTAAAGTATTTAAAGAACAGGGTAAAATAATCTTTTATTCATATTTTCGCTTACATTTTGTACAATCTGATATTTTTTATAGCATTTTCTTTATAATTTGTTGCATAATTCAATTCTTATCTATATTTTTGCATCGTCAATAAAGCAATGGAAATTAATTAATAACTATAAAAGAAATAGATTATGAATGCAGCTAAGGTATTAGACGAATTAAAAAGAAGATTCCCTAATGAGCCTGAATATCATCAGGCGGTAGAAGAAGTGCTTGGTACAATCGAAGAAGAATACAACAAACACCCTGAATTTGATAAGGTAAACTTGATTGAGCGTCTTTGCATTCCCGACCGCGTATACCAATTCCGTGTCACTTGGATGGACGATAAAGGCAATATCCGAACCAACATGGGCTATCGGGTACAGCATAATAACGCCATCGGCCCATATAAAGGCGGTATCCGTTTCCACTCTTCTGTGAACCTGGGAATTCTAAAATTCCTTGCCTTTGAGCAGACATTCAAAAACTCATTGACCACTCTGCCTATGGGTGGTGGAAAAGGCGGTTCTGACTTCTCTCCGCGCGGTAAATCCAATGCGGAAGTAATGCGTTTCTGCCAAGCTTTCATGTTGGAACTATGGCGTCATATCGGTCCCGAAACCGATGTGCCGGCCGGTGATATCGGTGTAGGCGGACGCGAAGTAGGCTTTATGTTCGGTATGTATAAGAAGTTGTCTCACGAATTCACCGGAACATTTACCGGAAAAGGACGCGAATTCGGCGGCTCGCTGATTCGTCCGGAAGCAACAGGTTACGGTAACATCTATTTCCTGATGGAAATGCTGAAAACCAAAGGAACCGATTTGAAAGGCAAAACCTGTCTGGTATCGGGATCAGGTAACGTAGCTCAATATACCGTAGAAAAAGTAATTGAGTTGGGTGGTAAGGTAGTTACTATGTCAGACTCTGACGGTTACATCTACGACCCGGACGGTATCGACCGCGAAAAACTGGACTTCATCATGGAACTGAAGAACTTATATCGTGGACGCATCCGCGAATATGCAGAAAAGTACGGTTGTAAATATGTAGCAGGCGCTCGTCCATGGGGAGAGAAAGCAGATATCGCGCTGCCTTCTGCCACTCAGAACGAACTGAACGGCGACGAAGCGCGCCAATTGGTTGCCAACGGCGTAATGGCTGTCAGCGAAGGTGCAAATATGCCTTCTACCCCCGAAGCTATCCGTGTGTTCCAAGAAGCCAAAATTCTATATGCTCCGGGTAAAGCAGCCAACGCAGGCGGCGTGTCGGTATCCGGCCTCGAAATGACTCAAAACTCTATCAAGCTGGGCTGGAGCTCAGAAGAAGTTGATGAAAAGCTGAAGAGCATTATGAAAAATATCCATGCAGCTTGTGTACAATATGGTACGGAAGAAGACGGATATGTAAACTATGTGAAAGGTGCAAACGTTGCCGGTTTCATGAAGGTGGCAAAAGCAATGATGGCTCAGGGCATCGTTTAATAAAGTCCATTCCTTTATATTATATCATAACATGCAGAGAGGGTGCGGGGAATTTATTTCTTGCACCCTTTTTGCTTCTATACCATAAAAAAAGAAAAACGGCCCATTCATTTTATTGTAATAATCAGAAAAATTTCAGGAAAAGCCTTAACTTTGTAAATTATATATGTGTTTAATATCAAAGAACTTATAAAATTATCCATTCATGAGATTGAAAGACTTACTAACCTGTACCATAGGCATATTCCTTTGTACATCGTGCATCAAAGACGAAGCACCTAATGCGGAAGCTGATATCGAAAAATGTATATTACCCGCCGACATTCTTTCAGGTACGGAGATTGACTACAACCTACCATTCGATGAAAGCCTAAATGCCTATCCTATTTATATAGAAGTAAACAACGGGACCGATTTGACCGCACTGGCACCGACTTTTGAACTGACTCCGGGAGCAACTATTAATCCGGCCAGTGGAACGACACACAACTTTACAAAGCCAGTGCGCTACACCACTACTTCGGAAGACGGAAAATGGCATCGCACTTATGCCATCAACCTGCATTATCCGTCAACAACAAACATCCCGACTTCTTTCCACTTTGAGACAGTGAAAAGAGTAAGTAACTATTATGTTTTCTACGAAGAAGCAGCCGGACATGCCACCCTAACCTGGGCTAGCGGAAACCAAGGATTCGCACTGACAGGAGGAGGTAACTCTCCCGAGGACTACCCAACTACCATCAGCCCGGAAGGACGCTCCGGCAATTGTCTGAAGCTAGTAACTCATACCACCGGAGACTTAGGCAATAAAGTAGGAAAACCTATTGCGGCAGGTAACTTATTTATAGGAAAATTTGAACTACTCAATGCATTGGGAGATGCTTTGGCAGCAACCAAATTCGGAACAACGTTCTATTATCAGCCTACCAAACTGACCGGCTATTATAAGTATAAGGCAGGGCCTAAATTCTATGAAAACGGAGAATATACTGACCGAAAGGATGTGTTCAATATATATGCATTATTTTATGAAAAGGATGCTAAAGTACAAACCTTAGACGGACATATCGTAGCGAACAATTACGAACACCCGAACATGGTAGCTTTGGCAATAATAAACCAGACAGATGCCGTGGAAACAGAACAATGGAAACGTTTTGAATTGCCTTTCGACTACGAACGATTTGGCAAAACCGTCGACTTGGAGAAACTGGCCAAAGGACAATACAACATCAGCATTATCCTGTCTGCCAGCAAAAATGGAGATGAATTCAAAGGTGCTCCCGGCAGCACATTACTTATTGACGATTTGGAAATAGAGTACAAATAACTTAAAAGATTTTCGATATGAAAAAATATATATTGCTTCTGGCTATCACATTGGTGAGCTTCCACACATGGGCTCAAGAAAACAGAACAAAGACCTTGATAAACGCCGCATTACACGGTTGGGAATATGAATTGAAAGCCGGTTTCAACATTGGAGGAACATTGCCTTTGCCTTTTCCCGAAGAGATACGCGACATCAAAAACTACAATCCTACCCTTTCGATTACCATCGAAGGAAACATGACTAAATGGTTTGGGGAACAAAAGCGTTGGGGTATCGTCACCGGACTCCGCCTGGAAAATAAAGGTATGCGTACAAAAGCTGGAGTAAAGAACTATGGCATGGAGATTATCGGTGAGGATGGTAATCGTTTAAAAGGCAACTGGACAGGAGGTGTGCGCACCAAAGTGCAAAACTCATACCTCACTATTCCAATCTTAGCTGCTTATAAATTGAACCATCGTGTGAACCTGAAAGCCGGTGCTTACTTTTCTTATCTGATGGACGGTGATTTCAGCGGCCACGTATACGAAGGTTATCTGCGTAAAGATGATCCGACAGGAGAAAAAGTAAACTTTAATAACGGAGCAATTGCTTCTTACGATTTTTCTTCTGATTTACGCAATTTTCAATGGGGAGCACAATTAGGAGTAGACTGGAAAGCGTTCAAACATTTGAAAGTATATGCAGACCTGAATTGGGGAATGAATGATATCTTTAAAAAAGATTTCAAAACAATCACTTTCGATATGTATGCAGTCTATCTGAACGTGGGATTCGGATATGCATTCTAAGGTTCATTTCTAAAAACCAGGCTTTTTCGAAAAGAATAAATTATTCTCAGAAAAGACCTTGGATTTCGTAAAAAGCTTGCTTCTTTTTCCAAAAGATTCATAATAGCACAAAAAAGAAGGCATCCCGAAAATTGGATGCCTTCTTTATTATTATATTCTTCAGAAAGAACAATTATTATTTTCTTCCTTCAAAATCAACAACAACTTTCATTGCAGTAACTGCAATATCCAAATCAAGCTCTTTACCGTCAGCGTCACCTGTAATGACTACAGCCAATTCTCCCATTTCAAGAGCACTCATATCAATCGTAGTTTGACCATTTAACTTCAATTCGTCTGTCGAAGGAACCACATCGCATGTCGCCTCAATTGTCATAGGAACAGGTAATAGACCGGGAATAGTGAAGTTGGATAAAGAAACCTTCACTTTACTATCGCTCACTTTAGTTACAACAATAGATGCAACAACATCTTTGGCCACTTCCGTGCCTGCAAGCGTTATATCCAAATCACCAGGATAAGTGCCCACAATGTTATCTACAGTTAATGCTTTCTTGTTGTCATCATCATCGTCATCACTACAAGCTGTAAACAGACATACCGTACATATCACAGCAAACAAATAATAAAAAACACTCTTTTTCATTGTTACATCTATTAAATATTATACACTTGTTTATTTTTTCTCGAATAGTATTTCTATATTCAATTCTGAAACATCACCCAAAATAGAATTCAAAGCCCCCATAACAGCATTAATCATTTCTTGTTGTTCTGCAAATCCCGGAATCATTGGACCAAACATCTGTAACATTCCATTTATCATCTGTATAGTTTGGGCATTCAATACTTCATCCGTTATAGCAATACTGGCAGTATCTTCGCTTGCCTTATAACACAAAGGAGCCCCTTCTGTCAATAAAGTGCCCGGATCCCAGGTTCTTGGAGCGGATTGAGGTATCATTCCCATCAAGTCCATAATACTCACTGTCAAATAAAACTTTGAACCTGAAGCAAATGGATCAGGATAATATTGAAGCAAGCTAAAGTTCTTCTCTTCAACATTAACCATATCATTTTCATCTATAACGCCATCGCCATTCATATCTTTCGGCATATCAACATAAGTTGCAATAAGACGACCACCTTCAGTAAACGTTACGCTCTTCAGGAAAGAAGCATACTTACCCAAAAGTCCTTGTAAAACCTGTAACAATGCTTCATCCGACATTGTTTCGGGAAACATCGGTTTTAATTCTTCAGGTAACATTGCTATGAGTTCTTTCGGGAAAGTGACACTTCCGTTATGAGTTCTGAATTGTCCTCCAATCTGCACCAATCCATTATTCATTTTCGGAACCCATGTACCAACCAACGTAGAATTGGTTTTATAAGTAACCTTAGCTGTCAATGCGCCGGCAGTGAAAGTACCATCAAATATCAAATCATAACCATAAGCATTAGTTTTTCCACCTTTAAACGTGTAGACCCCATCTTTAGAAGTCACATCAACTCCCTTCAATTCACCGGTACGTGAACCAGACAACAGATTGCTAAATGTAATATCTGCTTTATTTTCACTCGTCATTTTAATCCCGATAGAAGCCCCACTAGGCCATTCCTTATCTTCATCTGCATGATAAATGAGCTTATTTTCACCGTTTCCATAATATGAACCGGAAACAGTTCCCCAACCGGAAGTAATTACCGCCAAAGTTAGCTTACCGTCAGTCAAAGCACCGGAAACCGAAATTAAATAACCGGCTTCTTTTTCTTTGTTTCCTTCTATCTTTCCATTCTCTAAAGTAACATCCATTTCAAAACCGGCAGCCACGTTTACTATCTTGTCAAAAACCAAAGTTGCCTTATCCTCTGCTGTTACCGTCAACGTTACTGCAAATTTAGAAGAATGAGCTTCACCGTTCAGGGTCATAGACAAGCTATCGTTAGCATATACGCCACTGACAGCAGCCCAGCCGGAAGTGATAACATCTACTGTCATTTCGCCAGCTGTATTAATAGTACCGCTGACAGTTACCTTCAAAGCTCCATCCGAAATGCTAGTAAGTCTAGCTGCTTCCAAGTCAGCAGTACCGGAAAAAGTATAAGAAGTTTCATCTTTCTTTTGCAAAGAAACATCTACTTTTACCATATCATGACCATAAATAGCATTATTCAATGTTAACTCACCGGTCTCACCATTTATAAATTTAAAACCTACAGTAGCACCTGCCGGTGTTTTATCATTCAACTTCAAAGTTACATTGTCGTTGGTTATTTCCGGAATTTGCTGCCATGTAGTATCTTCATCATCGTCACTACATGCTGTGAATAAAGTTACTGAACATATCACAGCAAACAAATAATAAAAAAGATTCTTTTTCATTGTCTAGTTAATTAAATTTATACTCGAAAAATCGTGCAAATATAGTAAAAAGTTAAACGTCCTACTACCCTTATCGATATTTAGAACACATTTTGTGCAATTTGGAACACTATTCGGGCAACATCACCACTCCCTGTTTCTTCTTTCCGTCCATCTTCACTATCAGAGGATTATCAAAACGGACGTGCCTGATAAACTGAGTTTCCTCTACCGCCGGTTGTGCGTTGAGTATGTCCTGATTATATATGCCATCATTCATGTACGAATTAATAGTGAAATAACCCACTCCAAAAGAAGTCAGATTCTGAAAGAAATGTGTTCCCTGACTCGGATCTACACGATAATTGGTCAAACCGGCTTCCACTATAATGCGGGCAGCCGAAATATGAGGCCACTTCACAGGAATACCCAACCAAGAATCACTGCTTCCCCAGCGTCCCGGTCCGACCAGTATATAATGTTTGCCTTCATCCAGGAATTTACGGTTCATTTTTTCTATTTCATACGCAATGGTAGGATTATTTGAAGCTGTATAGCCTTCCGTTTTCACATAGATTATATCATAAATATCCTCCATAATGCCATGCCCCAATGAATTATTACTCCTTAATAAAACATTCTCATCCTTAATAAGGTTCAAATCCTCATCCAGAACAGCCTTGATATCTACCATCGGACGAATTTGCAGCAGATAAAACACACCTGTTTTCTTCTGCGCATTCAGCGTTACGGCAAACTCTATCTCGACAGGACGACGCATCTCACTCTGCCCATATTCCTGAGCCAGTTGCAATATGCGGGGCAATGGGAAAACATCGTGCTGCAATACATTGGCAAAAGTAATCAGTTTTCTGCCTCCCGGATAAATACCGTCACGAATCACCATATCATAAGGATCGTAAGTGGACGCTATAAAGTTCAAAGCTCCGTCATTATCGGCTTCTTTCACCGGAAGTTTCAACAAGTTGAAACCGTCATCCAAAGAAAAATTGTGACCTGTATTCTTCAAATCAAGTGCATAGAACTGTGTTTGGGTTTCGCGAAGGGCTATCTCCATTTCACTGGTTTGCAAAACTTGATTCGGATGATACGGACAGATACGCAAAGTCAATCCTCCATCTACAATATATTTACCCAAGCCTAATGCCAGACTCACCGTACCTTCTTCCGCCCTCTCGTCGCCAATAGGATAATAGTTGAGCGAACGGGCCACACCGGAAATAGACGGATAGAAACGGTCGCCATATTGTGTTCCCACCACTTCTTGCAAGATGACAGCCATCTTTTCCTGATCGATGACATTGCTGGTGGCCTGCATATAAGCCTTACTGTCTCTATAATAAACCGAGGCATAGACACCTTTTATGGCATCACTCAACATACGCAACATCTCATACTTGTCCTCCAAATATGGAATCATATAGGTGGAATAAATACCTGCAAAAGGTTGATAATGGGAGTCTTCCAACAAACTGGAAGAACGGATGGCTATCGGAGACTTCACCACATCAAAGAATGCGAAAAAGTCCTCTACTAAACGGTCGGGCAGCTTGGCACGAAGAAAAGCTTTCAATATCGTGTCGTCATCCGCATCACTCAGAGCCACCTGATACAGTCCGTTGGTATCCATGAACTCATCAAAGATATCGGTACAGAGCACCACCGTTTTAGGGATAACGACAGTGGCATTTTCAAACTCTTCGAATTCTATATGACGCTTTACCATATTGTCTATAAAAGCAAGTCCGCGCCCTTTTCCTCCCAAAGAGCCTTCGCCGATGCGGGCAAAGTTGGAATAGCGGTCAAAACGGTCACGCTGGAATACCGCCACTACACCTTGATTCTTCATCTTACGATATTTTACAATCGCTTCGAAGATAATCCGACGATGCGCATCTATGTCCTGCAAAGACTTCCAAGTAATCTGCTTCAGGAACTCGGCAGGCGGAAACATGGCACGGGAGTAGAGCCAACGAGAGACATGATTGCGACTGATGTGATAGAGCAAAGACTCCTTCGGAATGGCAAAGATTATATTCTGCAACTCTTTCAGATTGCGCACACGCGCCACCTCTTCAAATGTATCAGGATTGCGGAATATAAAATCTCCAAAACCAAAATGCTCGGAAATGATTTCACGCAAGTCTATATTCATTTTTTTAGAGTTCTTATCCACAAAACTCGCGTCGTATCTGCCGGCGTATACCTTATTATTGACTTCTGCTGATTGGAGAATCAAAGGAATAAAAGGATCCCGAGAACGAATTTCGGCAAGCAGCTTTATACCTGCCATCGGGTCTACCACTCCACCACGGGGATAACGCGCATCGGTAATGATGCCCAATACATTTTTCTCATATTTATTATATAGCTCCATCGCCTCTTCGTATGTACGTGTTAAAACGATTTTGGGACGTCCCCGCATACGAAGTGTACGTTGGTGAGCATTCAATGCTTCAGTAGCAAATTCTTGACTCTGCTTCAGAACAAACTTATATAAATTAGGCAACACGGAAGAATAAAAACGGATGGAGTCTTCTACCAGCATAATCATCTGCACACCAACCTCTTTTACGTCATGTTCCAAATTCATCTTGTCTTCTATCAGTTTAATGATAGAGACCAACAAGTCAGTATTCCCCAACCAACAAAATACATATTCAAAGATGCTCAAATCTTCGTGTTCCATACGTGCGGTAATGCCATGGGAAAACGGAGTTAACACAACCAATGGAATATGGGAATACTTGTTTTTAATGCTGCGTGCAATTTCAAATGTATCACTGTTGTCGGAACCAGGCATACAGATTACAAGGTCGAATGTGGTATTCGCCAACTGCTTCCAAGTTTCCTCTTCGGTAGACACCTGTGTAAAACGAGGTGGATAACGAAGACTGAGATTCATGTATTCATTAAATATCTTTTCATCAATTCGCCCGTCATCTTCCAACATAAAAGCGTCGTACGGATTGGCAACCAAAAGGACATTGAATATTCGTTTGGTCATAAGGTTTACAAACGAAGTATCCTTGAAATACAGCTGATTTAATTTTAACTTGCTGAGCATAATTCTTAGATTTACACAGATAATGTAATAGCAAAATACGTTAATAATATTGTCTTATGCAACTTATTCGCAAGAAAAAAGAACTTTTGGGAATTAAGGGAAAGACCCTCCTATTAACTTTTTATTATAGCAACCCTAATTTTTTCGCAAAAATATTTTGCCAAGTCGGATAAAAACATACCTTTGCATCAGAAATGAATTTCATTTTGTCAAAACCTTAAATGCAAACTATTATGGATATCAATCAAATCATGGCTTCTCTTGAGGCCAAACACCCTGGTGAATCAGAGTACTTGCAAGCAGTTAAAGAGGTGCTGCTCTCCATTCAAGACATATACAATCAACACCCGGAGTTTGAAAAGGCATCACTTATCGAAAGATTAGTGGAACCGGATCGTATCTTTACATTTAAGGTGCCTTGGGTGGACGACAAAGGCAAAGTGCAGGTAAACTTAGGTTACCGCGTGCAGTTCAACAACGCCATTGGTCCGTACAAAGGCGGTATTCGTTTCCATGCATCAGTAAATCTCTCTATCCTGAAATTCTTAGGATTCGAACAAACATTTAAGAATGCACTGACCACACTGCCTATGGGCGGAGGTAAGGGCGGCTCTGACTTCTCACCTCGTGGTAAGAGCGATGCCGAAGTTATGCGTTTCTGTCAGGCATTCATGCTTGAATTATGGCGTCATGTAGGTCCCGATATGGACGTACCGGCCGGAGATATCGGTGTAGGTGGTCGTGAAGTCGGCTATATGTTCGGTATGTACAAAAAACTCACCCGCGAATTTACGGGTACATTTACCGGTAAAGGATTGGAGTTCGGCGGTTCATTAATCCGTCCCGAAGCAACCGGATTCGGTGGCCTGTACTTTGTAAACCAAATGCTTAAAAATAAAGGTATCGACATTAAAGGTAAAACTGTAGCCGTTTCCGGTTTCGGCAACGTGGCATGGGGTGCTGTGACTAAAGCAACAGAATTAGGAGCAAAAGTGGTAACCATCTCCGGCCCGGACGGATATATTTATGACCCAGACGGCATCAGCGGTGATAAAATAGACTATATGCTGGAATTACGTGCATCAGGAAATGATATCGTAGCTCCGTATGCAGAAAAATATCCGAACGCCAAATTCGTTGCAGGACGTCGTCCATGGGAAGTAAAAGTAGATATTGCACTGCCCTGTGCAACTCAAAATGAATTAAATGGCGAAGATGCTTGCAATTTAATAAAAAATTCCGTTCTTTGCATTGGAGAAATATCAAACATGGGTTGTACCCCCGAAGCTATTGATGCATTTATCGAACACAAGATGCTTTATGCACCGGGTAAGGCAGTCAATGCAGGTGGCGTAGCAACATCAGGTTTGGAAATGAGTCAAAATGCAATGCACATGAGTTGGAGCGCAAAAGAAGTGGATGATAAATTGCATCAGATTATGTATGGCATCCATGAACAATGCGTGAAGTACGGAACAGAACCCGACGGATACATCAACTATGTGAAAGGAGCAAACATTGCCGGCTTTATGAAAGTGGCTCACGCAATGATGGCTCAAGGAATTGTATAAAGCATTCTATTAGCATAAAAAATATCTCGTTTAGTTGTATTTGTATTTTGTATTGTAGCTTGCGCTGCCCGCCTGTGAAGGTATGGCAGCGTTTTTTATTGAAAATTCCAAAGTTTATTTATAAATTTGTACCAATTTGAAAAGCTCATAAATTGATTATTCTATGAAAGTAATACAACTAAAAGGTTTGGACGCCGATTTATACCCATTAATAGGTCCGCTAGTAATGAATCCGAAAGTACTGAAGGCCAATAACAACTATCCATTCAAGACTACGGAAAATTATCAATGGTATATTGCAGTAGACGACCAAGAAGAAGTAGTGGGCTTTCTGCCTGTGGAAGACAAAAAAAACACTTCAGTCATTAATAACTACTATCTCAAAGAAGACGACGGAGAATTACTGAAACTTCTTTTTAGCCAAATCGATGTAGAAAAAGATATAACTGCGATTGTATTATCCAAACACCTGGACATATTCAAGAAATTAGGGTTCAAACTGGAACACCAATGGACCAATTATATTAAAATGATATACACCAACACAAATAAAAATGAAGAAAAAGGGAACTAACACAGAGAATGTTTACGAGCTGATACAGAAACGACTAAAATTTATTTTTGCTGAGTTTGATAATATTTACGTCTCCTTTTCAGGAGGCAAGGATAGCGGAGTCTTGCTTAACCTATGCATTGATTACATCAGAGAACATAATCTGAATAGAAAAATTGGTGTCTTCCATATGGATTATGAGGCACAATACCAAATGACAACAGATTATGTAGAAGAAACATTCAGACAGAATCTGGATATTCTGGAGATTTACCATGTATGTGTGCCATTCAAGGTAGTTACCTGTGCATCCATGTATCAACAGTTCTGGCGCCCTTGGGATGAAGAGATGCACGCCAACTGGGTGCGTCCGATGCCAAAGAATTGCTATAAGAAGGAAGACTTCCCTTTTTATAACGATGAAATGTGGGATTATAATTTTCAAGTGGAATTCGGAAGATGGTATCACAAAAAGAAGGATGCTGTACGCACCGCCTGTCTAGTAGGTATCCGGACACAAGAAAGCCTCGACCGCTGGAGAACGATTTACAGCAACAATCGCCTGTTTACATATCATAATTTAAAATGGTCACGCAGAATAGGCTACGACCTCTTTAACCTTTACCCCATCTATGATTGGCGCACCGAGGATATATGGGTGGCCTATGCACGCTTCAAATGGCCCTTTAATCAACTTTATGAACTATATTATAAAGCAGGAGTCCCCTTGGACAAGCAACGTGTTGCCAGTCCTTTTTTAAGTACAGCTCAGGAAACTCTGAAACTTTACAAAGCCATCGACCCTAACACATGGGGAAGAATGTTGGGCCGGGTAAATGGCGTGAACTTTACAGGCATCTACGGAGGAACCCGTGCCATGGGGTGGCAAACCATAAAACTGCCCAAAGGCTATACATGGAAAGAGTATATGTATTTTCTTTTGGAGACACTCCCCGAAGATATGAAAAACGCTTATCTTGAAAAACTAAAAGTCAGCAGAGAATTCTGGAAGTATCGGGGAGGATGCCTCAGCCTGGAAACCATACGCAAATTAAATGAATTAGGCGTAAATATACATGTGCAGAAAACGACCAACTATAAGACAGACAAGCTGCCTGTACAAATGGACTATCTGGACGATATAGACATCCCTGAATTCAAAGAAATTCCAACTTACAAACGTATGTGTATATGTATTCTGAAGAATGACCACGTTTGCAAATACATGGGATTTGCCTTGACCAAAAAGGAAAAACAGAGAAGAGATAAAGTGATGCAAAAATACAAAAATATAATGAGATGAAAAAAGAATACGAAAGTCCTGTATATCATGTACGCCGTGTACCGGTAGAAAAGGTACGTGCCAACAGTTATAATCCCAACCATGTAGCGCCCCCCGAAATGAAGCTGCTCGAACTTAGTATTTGGGAAGACGGATACACCATGCCTTGCGTTTGTTATTATATTCCGGATGAAGATGTTTACGAACTCGTAGACGGTTATCACCGTTACTGCGTTCTCAGAACTTCCAAACGAGTATTTGAACGCGAAAAAGGGTTATTGCCGGTGGTGGTTATTGAGAAAGACTTATCCAACCGAATGGCAAGTACCATCCGCCACAACCGTGCCCGCGGCACCCACAGTGTCGAACTTATGGTCGACATTGTAGCAGAGCTCACAAAAGCCGGAATGAGCGATGAATGGATTAAGAAATATATCGGAATGGATGCCGACGAACTATTACGCCTGAAACAGATATCAGGATTAATGGAACTGTTTGCCGACAAGGAGTTTTCTATCCCGGAGGAAGCATGACAACAATCAGACTAAATAAACGAACAAATTGAAATATACTCATTTACTATTAGGGTTATCGGTATCAGTCGTATGCGCCTGTTCCGATAACCTTACCGATTTTATCCAAAGCGATAGAAGCATCATTACAGGCAACTGCTGCCGGTTTACTAACAGCCTGACAGACAATCCTCCCACTTCATTGCCTTCAGGCAGCCGGACACTGCTGAATGCCACGGGAAGTCTACAATTAGAGAACCGCATTTTCACCTATTCGGGAAATACATGGGAAAGCGACTTGCCCATTGTATGGACTGATTTATCAGGAACAACCGATATTGTTGCTCTATACCCGACTTATACAGACAACCTGTATGATGACCTATACTCGAAAGGGCAGTTGGAGGATATCCTTTACATAAAAGACAAATTTGAGGCTGGCCAAGAAATCAAATTTCAGTTTAAACATCTCTTTTCCCGGCTCACTTTTCACATCAGCGAAGAATTACAAGGAGAAATAAAAGAAATCAGACTGACGACACCTGTCATTGTTGACAAGATTATTCCTGCCACAGCAGACCTGAAACTCAATGCAGAGCAAAGCCATACGACCATCACTGCCGGAGATTCTTCCGAAAGCTATTCCTTTATCATTCCTCCAAGCGAAAATACCGGTTTGAGAGTCGAGCTTATCACCAATCATAAAAGTTTCATCAAAGAACTAAAACCACAAGCCTTCTTAAGCAATTACGAATACGCATGTAATATCAAAGTTCTTGATGAACAATCGAATATCGGAATCTCTTCTGCTGAAGATTTGATTGCATTCAGTTTGTTAATCAACAATAAGGAATACAATGGTAAATCGCTGAGCGACTTCGGCTTCACAAAAGATGGCATTACCACTTATAGACTTCTGAACGATATTGAATTGACGGACGAAGATTGTAAACGGATGAAACCCATAGGAATGTATGCAAAAGGATTTAATGACACATTTGATGGGCAAGGGTTTACCATTTATAATCTAACGCCCAGTGCCTTTAATGGAAAAAGCGGTCTCTTCGGATATACCTCCGTAAATGCAATCATTAAGAATCTTTGCATAAATGGAGCAAAGGCAAACCTTCAAGACGTGACATATTTAGGAGTATTAGTAGGTTCTAATAAAGGAAACATAATAAATTGCTCTATTCTGAATTCGACAATAAAGGTAACTGATTCTTCCAATAAATTAGCAGGTATTGCCGGTGGATTAGCGGGCATATCAACCGGTACAATTATTAATTGTAACGTACTATCTTGCAAATTTCAATCACAAACTTCCGGTGGGGCAGCGGGAGAAGCAAGTGGAAAAATAATAAATAGTTTCTTCGTTAATAATACACTTGTCAGGCAAGGATCCGGAGGCTCTAGAGGAGGAATTTATGGCAAAGGAATACTAGCTTCCAGCAGCGGTTCACTAACCGTCTCTAATTGCTATGTAGATTGCTATACTTCTAATAAAACCTCATTTGGTATAATTACCGGACAAGATGCCTCAAGCTATATTGAAAACTGCTTTTACAGGTATTACGAAGGATTATCCACCGGAGTTACCAACGGTACAAATCTAACAAAATATGATGTAAACTTCATCGACACCAATGGCAAATCCGTTTTATCCTCTCTCAATGAATGGGTAGACACAAACTCTCTCCTCCACCCCGAATACGAACTCAAGCATTGGACAAGTGGAAACGAGGAGATTCCCGCTATCTTCATTGATATCAAATAAAGGGAAGGAGGTACTTACCTCAAACAAGAGTAAGATTAAACCATTTTTTACGGACACCCAAGGCTTCTTGAGCGACAGATTATTACAGTCTCCGGTAATGGACTGTACAGTCCACTATAGCAGACTGTACGGTCCACTGCAACAGACTATACAGTCTGCTGCCGAAGACTGTAGTAATTCGACCGACAGACAGGCATAATCGAAAGGACGAAAACGCTTAGTCCGACTAATGAAACGACTTAGGGCACTCAAAACGTATGCAGAGGTTGAAAAACCGGAGGAGACAACATCCGGGGACAGATGTTTGGTTGATATGTTAAATCCCCAGGAATAATAACTGACCCAGAGATAGAATACTATCAAAAAGGGACTGTCCATTTTATCAGACAGTCCCTTTTACTAATATTTATTGTTTGGATTAAAGAGCACCTACTTCGTGCAAAGCAGCGTTAGTCTTGCGAACAGCAGCAGCACTTGCAGCGAATTTAGCTTTTTCGTCTTCGTTCAAAGGCAATTCAACGATTTTTTCAATACCATTCTTACCCAAGATTACAGGAACACCACAGCAAATATCCGATTCACCGTATTCGCCTTCCAAGTAAACTGAACAAGGAACCATCTTACCCTGATTGTGGATGATAGATTCAACAACGAATGCACCAGCTGCACCCGGAGCATACCATGCAGAAGTACCCAGCAATTTAGTCAGAGTAGCACCACCTACCATAGTAGCGGCAGCAACTTCCTGCAACTTTTCTTCAGACAAGAAGTTAGAAACAGGCATGCCTTTGTAAGTAGCGAAACGAGTCAAAGGAATCATAGTAGTATCACCGTGACCGCCGATTACCATGCCTTCTACTTCGTTTGCATTGCAACCCAAAGCCTGAGACAAGAAGTATTTGAAACGTGAGCTATCCAAAGCACCACCCATACCGATGATTCTGTTCTTCGGCAAGCCCAAAGCTTTCAATGACAAATAAGTCATAGTATCCATCGGGTTAGAGATAACTACGATGATAGCGTTAGGAGAATATTTCAGAATGTTCTGAGCTACAGATTTAACGATACCTGCATTAACACCAATCAGTTCTTCACGAGTCATACCCGGTTTACGAGGAATACCTGAAGTGATAACAACAACGTCAGAGTTAGCTGTTTTTTCATAATCGTTAGTGCAACCAACAATGTTTGTGTCGAAGCCCAACAACTGAGCTGTCTGCATCATATCCATTGCTTTACCTTCCGATACACCTTCTTTAACGTCCAGCATTACTACTTCGTCTGCTACTTCGTTAAAAGCAAGAACATTTGCACATGTAGCACCTACGTTACCTGCGCCTACTACGGTTACTTTTGACATAATCTCTATATTTTGTTTAAAGTTGATAATAAAATCGCCTTCTTAAAAGCACCGCAAAGTTACAATGATATTCCGAATTAAAGAAAAATTTCCATAATATTTTTCGAGCAGTCTACATAAATTATTGTACTTTTGTCCAAAATTCAATGTAACACTATGGATAAGAGCAAAAAACTGATTATTGTCATTATTCTGCTGATTGTTATCATCGGCGGAGTTTCTTTCTATGCTTTCCGTCAGGCAAAGGAAAATAAAGAAATGAGTGAACTCTTTGCTGTTGAGAAACTGGAAATGGAGAATGAGTACACCACTTTTGCAACTCAATATGATGAACTTCAGGTACAAATCAGCAATGACTCCCTGCGCGAAAGGTTGGAAAGTGAGAAATTGAAGACTCAACGACTGTTAGAAGAGTTGCGCCAGGTAAAAACAAGCAATGCTGCTGAAATCATGCGACTGAAAAAGGAACTGAAAACTGTCCGTGCCGTACTGCGCACCTATGTTATCCAAATCGATTCACTGAACAAGCTCAATCAGGCTTTGGCAGAAGAGAACCATGAAGTAAAACAGAAATATACGCAGGCAACCCGCCAAATCAGCAACCTGTCTCAAGAAAAGAAGAATCTGAATGAAAAGGTGACCTTGGCATCACAACTGGATGCAACCGCCATCACTGTCCTTCCCAAAAACAAGCGGGGAAGAGAAGCCAAAAAGGTGAAAGATGTGAAGAAGATAGCTGTTTCCTTCACAATCGTCAAGAACATCACTGCAAAGACAGGCGAGCGTACATTATATATACGCATTGCCAAACCGGATAACGATGTATTGACCAAGAATGCATCCAATACATTCCCTTATGAAAACCGTGAACTGACTTATTCCATCAAGAAGTATATCGAATATACAGGAGAAGAACAAAACGTGACCGTTTATTGGGATGTGGAAGAATACCTTCCGGCAGGTACTTACCATGTATATATCTTTGCCGAAGGCACCATGATAGGCCAGCAGGCATTTACCATGAAATAAATTCCTTTACCCGTCATATCATAAAAAAAGAGAAGCCGATTATCCGGTTTCTCTTTTTTTATATCTTTTTATTCGGCTGATATTGCCTATTCACATTTTAGTCGTATCTTTGCATCGTTGCATAAGCAACTTTAAACACATAAGCAACAACACCAAAATGAAGAGAATTTTCGGTTTCATCCTATTTATAGGGGTATCAGTCGGGGGTTCAGCCCAAAACATGCTGACGCTGGATAGTTGTCGTGCTATGGCACTAAAAAACAATAAAGAGTTACGCATATCCGCTGAGAAAATAAATGTGGCGCATTATGAGAAGAAAGCTGCCTTTACTAACTATTTGCCCAAGATTGCTGCTATGGGAACGTATATGCGTACCCAAAAAGAAATCTCCTTATTAAGTAACGATCAAAAAGGAGCACTCAGCAATATCGGGACTGTTGCTCAAGGCTCTCTCCAAGAAACATTTCAACAACTGGCCGCTTCCAGTCCCGAACTGGGTGCCCTGCTACAACCGTTGGCTCCACTCATTCCAGGCATAGGGAGCAAACTGAATGGCATAGGACAAGGGCTGGTTGATGCTTTACACACCGACACTCGCAATATGTATGCAGGTGCCGTCACCCTCACCCAACCTATCTTTATGGGAGGGAAAATAGTGGCCTACAACAAGATAACCCAATATGCCGAACAACTGGCCAAATCACAACATGCCACCGGCATGCAAGATATCATTCTTAGTACCGACCAAGCCTATTGGCAGGTCATATCGCTGATAAACAAAAAAAAGCTGGCTGAAAGTTATCTCAAGCTCGTACAACAACTGGATGGTGACGTAGACAAAATGATTACCGAAGGAGTGGCTACCAAAGCTGACGGCCTCAGCGTAAAGGTGAAAGTAAACGAAGCTGAAATGAAACTGACACAAGTGGAAGACGGACTGAGTCTTTCTAAAATGGTATTGTGCCAGCTCTGCGGTATCCCTTTGGATGAGGAGATTCGATTGGCGGACGAGAATGTAGAAAATCTCTTGGTTGCCGATGAAATACAGGTTGCCGACAATGTTGCCACTGCCCTCGCCAACCGCGAAGAATTGCGGAGTCTCAATCTGGCTACTAAAATATATGCACAGAAAGTCAATGTCACCCGCGCTGACTTCTTGCCGACTGTAGCCCTGACAGCCAATTATATGGTGACAAACCCTTCGTTAGTCAACGGCTTCGAAAACAAATTCCGTGGTATGTGGGCGGTAGGTGCATTAGTAAAAATACCCATTTGGAACTGGGGCGAAGGAATGTATAAAGTAAAAGCAGCCAAAGCCGAAGCTAATATTGCCCGCTATCAGTTGTCAGACGTAAAAGAAAAGGTAGAACTGCAAGTCAATCAAGCCACTTTCAAAGTAAACGAAGCCGGAAAGAAACTGGCAATGGCTACCAAGAATATGGAAAAAGCGGAAGAAAACCTTCGTTACGCCAAATTAGGTTTCAGCGAAGGTGTCATCCCCACCAGCAATGTGCTGGAAGCACAAACAGCATGGCTGTCGGCTCAATCGGACAAGATAGACGCACAGATAGACGTGAAATTGACTCAAGTATATTTACGCAAATCAATGGGAACATTAAAATAAGAACAAGATATGGCAGAAAGAACACAACGCAGCAACATTTTGCTGGCATTCATTTCACTGACGGCAGTCATTGTAGTCGTGTCTCTGATAGGTTTCTTCACATTGGGCAAAGGCCCCGAAATCATTCAGGGACAAGCAGAAGCAGACGAATACCGTGTATCCGGTAAAGTTCCGGCACGTATTCTTGAATTCCGTGTAAAAGAAGGAGACAAGGTTAAAGCCGGCGATACACTGGTTATCCTCGAAGCTCCCGATGTAATGGCTAAGCTATCACAGGCACAAGCCGCCGAACAAGCAGCCCGGGCCATCAGCGAGAAAGCACAGCGCGGAACTCGTCGGGAACAGTTGCAGGCTGCCTTCGAAATGTGGCAGAAAGCCAAAGCCGGAGTAGAGATTGCCGAAGTATCGTACAAGCGTGTAAACAACCTTTTCCAGCAAGGTGTAATGTCCGCACAAAAACGCGATGAAGCCAAAGCACAGTTTGACGCGATGACAGCCACCGAAAAAGCTGCCCGTTCACAATACGAAATGGCTAAAAACGGTGCTCAACAAGAAGACAAAGCAGCTGCCGCCGCACAAGTGGAACGTGCCAAAGGAGCAGTAGCCGAAGTGTCTTCTTATATAGACGAAACAATTCTCACAGCCGCCGCAGACGGTGAGGTGACTGAAATCTTTCCCAAGGTAGGCGAACTGGTCGGAACCGGTGCTCCGATTATGAATATTGCCCGACTGGATGATATGTGGGTAACTTTCAATGTGCGCGAAGATTTCTTGAAAGACTTCACTGTAGGAGAAGAAATCAACGCTTTTATCCCTGCATTCGATAAAGAAGTGAAGTTCAGAGTAACCTATATGAAAGACCTCGGCACATACGCTGCATGGAAAGCAACAAAAACAACCGGACAATTTGATTTAAAGACATTCGAAGTCAAAGCTGTTCCTGTGGAGAAGGTAGAAGGTTTACGTCCCGGGATGAGCGCCATTATAGAGAAATAAATGAAAACAACGCATATTATCTTTCAGATAGCCAAACGCGAAGTGTTCCGCATTGCCACAAGGCCGCTATACCTGTTTTGCATGGTCATAGCTCCTTTGTTCTGCTACATCTTCTTCACAACGCTGATGTGGAACGGACTTCCCACAGATATGCCGGCAGGTGTCGTCGATTTGGACAACACGGCAACCACCCGCAGCATTATCCGCAATCTGGATGCTTTTCAGCAAACCAAGATTGTGGAGCATTATGCCGACTTTGCCGATGCACGCAAAGCCATGCAGGAAGGAAAGATTTATGCTTTTTATTTTATTCCCGAAGGTACGACGGAAAAAGCGCTAGCCAGTCGTCAGCCCAAAGTCTCGTTTTACACCAACTACTCATACTTGGTAGCCGGGTCACTGCTTTATAAAGACCAGCGCACCATGTCCGAACTGGCAGGCGGTGCCATCGGCCGCGCCACTTTACGTGCCAAAGGTGCTACCGACGACCAAGCGGTGGCTTTCCTGCAACCTATTGTCATTGATTCTCACATCCTGAACAACCCTTGGTTGAACTATTCCGTTTACCTGAGCAATACCATTATACCGGGTATCCTGATGTTACTGATATTCATGACTACCATCTATACCATCGGAAGCGAAATAAAAGGCAATACCCAGAAAGAATGGATGCAAATGGCCGATAATTCCGTCACTTTGGCTCTATCCGGCAAACTGTTGCCACAGACCATCGTATTCTTTATCATGGCCACCTTTTATAATGTATACCTGTATGGTTTCCTGCATTATCCATGCAACAGTGGCATCCTCCCTATGCTTCTGGCAGGATTGTTACTGGTATTGTCCTCACAAGCCTTTGGCATTTTCCTATTCGGACTGTTCACTACCATGCGACTGGCCTTGAGCACAGCTTCGCTATGGGGAGTCATTTCTTTCTCCATCTCAGGAATGAGCTTTCCGGTTATGGCTATGAATCCTGTATTGCAAGGATTAGCCTACCTGTTTCCTTTACGGCATTATTTCCTAATCTACGTCAATTTGGCACTCAACGGCTATCCTCTGATTTATGCATGGCATTCGGTAGTGGCACTCATGCTGTTCATGCTATTGCCCTTCTTCATCCTGAAAAGATTGCGCACCGTGTTACTGCACTATGTATATATCCCCTAAAACAAATCTGTCATGAAAGAAAAGAAATTCAAAGAGATCGTTTCGGAAGGCATTTCAGACCTGTTCTATATTTGGTGGCAAGAGCTGAAAGCGGTGGTAAAGGACCAAGGTGTATTGATTTTCTTTATCTTGGTTCCACTCGGATACCCATTACTTTATACCTTTATATATACGAACGAAACCATTCGCGAAGTACCTGCAGTGGTAGTAGACAACAACCGTTCCACGCTCAGCCGGGAATATCTACGGTTGGTTGATGCCGGTCCCGACCTCCACATCATTTCTTATTGTGCAGATATGGAAGAGGCCAAGACATTGATGAAGGACGGAAAAGCCTATGGAATTATTTATATTCCTGAAAACTTCAGCCGTGACATTTCCAAAGGGATTCAAACCCATGTCACACTTTACTGTGACATGAGTGGAATGTTGTATTACAAAGCCATGTTGACTGCCAACACCAATGCATCTCTGGCAATGAACAAACAAATAAAGATAGAACGCTCCGGCAATACCACCAACCGTCAGGATGAAGTCAGTGCCTCGCCCATCGAGTATGAAGACATCTCTATCTTCAACCCGCAAAACGGATTCGCCAGTTTTCTGATTCCTGCCGTATTGATACTTATCATTCAGCAAACACTGCTACTGGGTATCGGTTTGTCTGCTGGAACAGCCCGTGAGACCAACCGTTTCCGCGACTTAGTTCCTTTAAGCCGCCATTATCACGGCACACTCCGCATCGTTCTGGGCAAGTCACTCACCTATTTCATGATTTACATTATCATGTCAGTCTATATGCTTTGTCTGGTACCCCAAATATTCAGTTTGGTACAGATAGCACAGCCAAGCACACTCTTCGCTTTCGTGCTTCCCTATATATCGGCATGCATTTTCTTTGCAATGACCTGTTCCATCTTTATTCACCACCGCGAAGCCTGCATGATGATATACGTGTTCACATCCGTGCCCTTATTATTCATTTCAGGCATCTCATGGCCCGGCTCTGCCATCCCCGAGTTTTGGAGAATCATTTCATGGATATTTCCCTCTACCTTCGGCATCAACGGCTTTGTGCGAATCAATAATATGGGGGCCACACTGCCCGATGTTGCAACAGAGTATCATGCCCTGTGGCTGCAAACCGGCATTTATTTCCTCACCACTTGTATTGTTTATCGCCGACAGATAACCCTCAGCCGCATGCACGTATATGCAAGGCTGAAAGAGATAAAAAACAGACATAAGCCCCAAGAGGTATAAACAAGAAATAACCGGTGAATTGGCTGACCATTATATATTGCATAAAAAACAATAATTGCAAAAGGTATACATGATAAGAGTGTGTCGAAACTCTCAATAAAAGGGGAATTTTGACACATCCCCATCACGCCCGCATCAGTAACCCAGTATTTCTCCTATCGACATGGAGTTCCTTAATACCCATAATCGTAACGGTTCCTTTAGATTTTTGATATACCCTCAGACAGAATTTTCCGCCCCCTCTCCCATCTTTTATCACTTTCCTCCATTTTATTCATGGCTTTTTACTACCTTTGCGCCCATCAATCAACAGATTAATCATGAAAGAATTTATACAGATACTCCGTCGGTTCGTACCTCCCTATAAGAAGTACCTAGCTTTAAGTACTCTATTCAATATATTATCAGCTGTTTTAAACATCTTCTCCTTCTCACTCATCGTGCCCATACTGAGCATCCTGTTTCAGATGGAGAAAGCCACTTATACTTTCATGCCGTGGAATGCCGACGCTTCCATCAAGGATATTGTAATCAACAATTTCCAATATTACATCACAGAACTAATCAACCAGTACGGCCCCAGCACCACCCTTTTGCTACTGGGGTTATTCATGGCTTGTATGACTTTCTTAAAGACAGGATGTTATTTCCTCTCTTCCGCCACCATGATTCCCATCCGTACCGGTATTGTCCGCGATATCAGGGTTCAACTTTATAAAAAATTACTCAGTCTTCCTCTCGGCTTTTTCTCGGAAGAAAGAAAAGGCGACATCATAGCCCGCATGAGCGGTGACGTAAATGAAATAGAGAACTCCATCATGTCCTCATTGGATATGTTACTCAAAAACCCCATTCTTATTATCTCTTATTTCACGACGCTTATCATCATCAGTTGGCAACTTACCTTGTTTACCATCGCCATTGTCCCCATCATGGGCTGGATAATGGGAACAGTAGGAAAGAAACTGAAACGCGGCTCGCTTATCGCCCAAGGACAATGGAGTGATTTAATGTCACAACTGGAAGAGACACTTGGCGGTCTGCGCATCATCAAGGCTTTCAATGCCGAAAAGAAGATGAATGCCCGCTTTACCGAGTCCAACAATCTATACCGCAATACCATCAATCACGTTAATATCCGCCAGCAAATGGCACACCCGATGAGTGAGTTTTTGGGAACAATACTCATTGTCATCGTATTGTGGTTTGGAGGCACACTGATATTACACAACAACAACACCATCACCGCTCCTTCCTTTATCTTTTACCTGACCATCCTCTACAGTGTTATCAATCCATTGAAAGATTTCTCGAAGGCCGGATATAACATACCCAAAGGGCTTGCCAGCATGGAACGTGTAGACAAAATCCTAATGGCAGAAAACAAGATGAAAATAAGCCCGACTCCGATTCCCGTCGGTCCACTGAAAGATAAGATAGAGTTTCGTGACGTATGCTTTAAATATGAGAACCAATGGGTGCTTCAAAATATCAACCTCACCATAGAAAAGGGAAAAACGGTGGCACTCGTCGGACAGTCGGGGTCCGGAAAATCGACCATGGTAGACCTTATTCCCCGTTACTATGACGTGCAACAGGGTGAAGTCCTGATAGACGGCATAAATGTAAAAGATACAACCCTGCACGACCTGCGCAGCATTATGGGCAATGTCAACCAGGAAGCTATCCTGTTTAATGATACCTTTTATAATAATATCTCCTTTGGTGTAGAAAACGCCACCATGGAACAAGTGGTTGAAGCTGCCAAGATAGCCAATGCACACGATTTCATCATAGCAAGCGAAAACGGTTACGACACCATGATTGGCGATCGGGGCGGTAAACTTTCAGGTGGCCAACGCCAACGTATCAGCATTGCACGAGCTATCCTGAAGAATCCTCCTATCCTGATTTTAGATGAAGCAACTTCGGCACTCGACACCGAAAGCGAACGAATGGTGCAGGATGCTTTGGAGAAATTAATGAAAAACAGAACAACCATTGCCATCGCACACCGGTTGTCCACTATCCGCAATGCAGACGAGATTTGCGTTCTGCACGAAGGACGCATCGTGGAACGCGGCAAGCACGAAGACTTGTTGGCCATGGACGGATATTACAAGAAACTGTGTGATATGCAACAAATGAGCTAACCCTCAGCACAACAAACCATAAGTATAGCTGTCCGGACATCCCGCCGGACTGTCTCACCGGCACGGAAATAGCCAATCACTAATTTAATGCACCCTCTTTGCATTAATTAACCCTCCTTGCATTGTTTAATTACGACAATTTCGTAAGTTTGCGAAAACATCGTAATTAACTCATATACTTATGGAAAAACTAACAATACAAGAAGAAGAAGTCATGCTCTACATCTGGAGCATAGGAGATTGCTTTGTGAAAGAGATTGTTTCAAAATTCCCGGAGCCAAAGCCGCCCTACACCACCATCGCTTCCATTGTCAATAATCTGAAGCGTAAAGGATATGTAGCCGCACGGCGCTTTGGAAACACCTATCAATATACTCCATTGATAAAGCAAAGCGAATACAAGCGTACATTCATGGGAGGAGTAGTGCAAAACTACTTTGCCAACTCTTACAAGGAAATGGTGTCCTTCTTCGCCAAAGAACAAAAGATTTCGACAGACGACCTGAAAGACATTATCGACCTGATAGAAAAAGGAAAAGAAGAATAACCTCATCAACAGTTAATACTATGGCTCCCGAACTTATCTACATGCTGAAAGTGAATGCAGGCATTGCCTTATTCTATGCTTTCTACAAACTGTTTTGCGGCAGCGACACATTCTTTAAATGGCGCCGGATTGCTCTGCTCAGCTTTCTCACGCTTTCTTTCCTTTACCCCTTGCTCAACATACAGACATGGGTAAAAGAGCAGCCTGCCATATACGAACTGGCAGACTATTATACACTTTTAATCACCAACGACACAAACACAAATAATGAAATAACAACCGCCACGGTTACTGCCTCCACTCCCACACTGATGTCCCTGTTTACATGGGTGTATTTCACCGGAGTAGTGCTGCTCTCCGTCCGGTTCATCATCCAATTGCTCAGTATCTTCCGGCTCTCTTTGATAAGCAAAGAAGAAACAGTGAATGGTATTCGGATAAAAAGCCTTCCTTCGCCGAACAATCCTTTCTCATTCTGGCACTGGATTTTCATCTATCTGCCGGAACTGAAAGAAAATGAGAAACAAGACATCCTGACACACGAACTGACACATGCCCGTCAGCTTCATTCCATTGATGTCATTGTCAGTGAAATAGTAAATATCATCTGTTGGATGAATCCTTTCATGTGGTTGTTGAAAGGTGAAATCAGACTGAACTTGGAATATCTTGCCGACCACACAGTTATGGAGTCGGGAACCAACAGGCAGCAGTACCAGTATCATCTGCTGGGGCTTGCCAACCAACACAAACAAACCGGTTTATATAATAACTTCAACTTATTACATTTAAAGAAACGCATTATTATGATGAACAAAAGAAGAACCCGCACAGCAGGCCGTATCAAATATGCCCTGTTTGCACCGCTGACCGCTGCTCTACTCTTGGTCAGCAACATTGAAACGGTGGCACGGACTACCGAACGCATCACCAGTGAGGTGGTCGAGACGGTGACAGCCATTCAAGCGCCTGAAACCAAGACCATTGATACACCGGCAGTTTACCAAGACGATGACCCGATATTTAGCATCGTTGAGGTAATGCCCGAATACGTTGACGGCGGCATGATGGGATGCTTAAAGTTCCTGAGCAATAACATCAAGTATCCCGAGCAAGCCAAGAAAGACAAAATAACAGGTAAAGTATCGGTGAGATTCGTTATAGAAAAGGACGGAAGCATTACAAATGCCAAAGTTGTACGAAGTGACAACTCAATATTCAATGAAGAAGCATTGCGAGTGGTCAATTCTATGCCCAAATGGAAACCGGGAAAACAAAGAGGGAAAGAGGTAAGAGTATACTACACTGTTCCGCTCATCTTCTCATTAGACGGTACCGGCTATCAGAAAGCAATGAATACCGCTAAAGGCAACACCAAAAGCAATGGCACGCAAGCCAAATCCAGCTCCGATTTCGATGATAACCAACTATTTCAGGTTGTAGAAGAAATGCCTGAGTTCCCCGGCGGTATGGCAGCTTGCTTGAAATTCCTCATGACCAATATAAAATATCCTGAAGAAGCAAAAGCTAAAAAGGTGGAGGGAAAGGTATCAGTTAAGTTTGTGATAGAAAAAGACGGCTCTATCAGTACGCCCGAAATTATCAGAGGCGGCAACCCATTGCTCAATGACGAAGCATTACGGGTGGTCAATTCTATGCCCAAATGGAAACCCGGCAAGCAAAGGGGTAAAGTTGTACGCGTAGGATATACCGTTCCGGTTATATTCAAAATACAATAAGAATACCTCTCTATGGGGTTGTGTCAAAATGTGGACAATACTGTCGTTTAGTTCGTAGGGGCGAGGTTCGCTCGCCCGAAAACAGTTTGCTTTGTGTCTTCGGGCAGGCAATCCCTGCCTCTACAGTTGACGATTGGATAGACCATTTTAGTTTTGACACACCTCCTTCAACCTATTAATAACATCCGGATGAAAAAATACACTATCTATTCTTTATACATTGGATTATTGTTCGGCTTATTCGCCTGTTCCAATCCCTCAAACAACCAACAAACAGATGGCGGATTACTTGATGAATGCCCCATTGTGGCCTCCCGCCAAGTTGACAACCACGATACCCTGACCATTTTCCACCTTTCCAAGGTAAAAGAAAAAGAACAAATCATACCGCTCAGCGCACTGACAAACAGCCTCCGGCTAATTAAACTGGAAAACACAGAAGCGGCATTGGTCAGGCAAGGAGGAATCTCCGTTTCGGAGCACTATATCGGCATCCATGGTTTCAGTCAAGTGCCCTATAAACTATTCGACCAAAAAGGGAAATATATCCATCAGATAGGCAGCTTCGGACAAGGACCCAACGAATATAAAGTGCTGTATGACGACCAAATAGACGAAAAGAACAACCGTATCTATCTGCTTCCTTGGACAACAAACCAGCTACTGGTTTTTGATATGCAGGGAAATGCACTCCCTCCCATTCCGCTTCCCAACCGGATACCCAAAGGAGTATTCAACATCGACACACAGAAAGAACAACTCACCATGGGAATGATTCCTTTTAAATGGTTGGAAAACAATATGACAGTATGGCAACAGGATTTTAAAGGAAATATACTTCAACAAGTCAACGGTGAGCAGTTCTACGTAGGCGATGATTATAGCAATGAAGTATATAATACGAAAAACACTACGTCTTTTGATTTTATGCAATTCTCATGGGTGCCGCGCCAGGACTCCCTCTATCATTATTCTACCCAAGAAAACAAACTATATCCTGTCTTCACTACAGACTTTGAAAACAGCGAAATCATCCGCCATAGTTTTACTGAATTGAAAGATTACTACATAGTATGTTTGATGACAGAAGTGACGGCAGGGGCCTTTGGCTCAAAAGCCAGTGGATTCCGCTACATCCTGATTGACAAATCAACCCTAAAAGGCAGTTATGTGAAGTTTGTCAATGATTATTTGGCAAATATCGAAATAGAATACCCCGACTTGGCTTTCATGGAAGGACGTTTCGTGCAGAACTTCGACCCGGGAGACCTGAAAGGAAAGATGGAAACAGCATTGTCTACGGCTACCGGCATGACTGAAGATGAACAGAGCAAATGGACTCAATTAATCAATAGTTTTTCGGAAGACGACAACAACTATATATTAATAGGTGATATAAAAGACAGCCACACACTGACTCCCGCTCAAACAACTCCCGGAGTGCAAGTGATTGCACCGTCCGGCTATCAAGAGATGGAAAAGACCGCCTCATCCCTGACTCATATCGATACATCCGATTCCAAAGATACAGTAGTTGTTACCACTCCATTCTTCTATGAATGGAAAAACTATTTCCGAGAGAACAACAAATACAAAGACTGGGATGCAAAGAACGAAAAAGCAGTAATGATTAGAGCCGCCGTAGATGAACAAGGTCATCTATCCCAAATTCGGCTTTTCCGCAAATCCGGCGAAGAAAAACTGGATGAGGAAGCCCTTCGGCTTGTTAAAGGTATCAAGCAAATAGACCCGGCAAAAAATAAAGCGAACGAACCGATTAAAACCAATAATTTCATTATCACAGTGTATTTTCCACCCAAATAACAAGAAGAGCCATGAAATACCTTTGCTTTCAACAGCAGTATTTTCTACTATAGAAAATCACTTCCATAGTGTTGGCAGAGAGCCCGAAAGTCATCACCATAAGATTTCTACTGAACCTGAAAGAGCCGTATCATTACTCGAAACAGAGTTTGATACGGCTCTTTTAAGTGTGGCAGTTACAATCTGTAACTTTTCGGAAGGGTCATTTTTGTTTTGACACATCCTCTTCGATAAAAAGGAAAGTTTTGATACATCCCCTTACAGCATGACAGGCCGGTTTTATTTTTACACAGCCTTCTCCAGTATCAGCTTATTTTTTCAGCTCTACAATATGTGTCGGTGCCTGTTCTGCATTGCGCTTCGCAGTCTGCTTCACCACATTCTCCGCCAATTCCAAGAAAGCACGTCCTGTAATAGTCGTTTCGTCCAAAGCAGCAGGAGTGCCCTTGTCACCATTCTCGCAGATACTTTGCACAATAGGAATCTGTCCCAGCAAAGGAACATTCATCTCTTCCGCCAACTGTTTCGCACCTTCTTTACCAAACAGATAGTATTTGTTTTCGGGCAGTTCGGCAGGAGTAAACCATGACATGTTCTCTATCAATCCGAGAATCGGCACATTCACCTTATCATTAGTATACATATTGATACCCTTGCGCGCATCGGCCAATGCCACTTGTTGCGGTGTGCTGACAATTACGGCTCCCGTAATGGCAAGTGTCTGTACCAAAGTAAGATGGATATCACTGGTACCCGGAGGAGTATCGAGAATAAAATAGTCCAATTCGCCCCAATTGGCATCTCCTATTAATTGCTTCAAGGCATTGCTCGCCATACCGCCACGCCACAAGGTTGCCTGGTCGGGGTCTACAAAGAAACCGATGGAAAGGAGTTTGATGCCATACTTCTCAATCGGGACAATCAAATCGCGACCGTCAATCTGCTCGGCGTATGGACGAGCATCTTCCACCTGAAACATTTTCGGCATGGAAGGACCGAATATATCAGCATCCAGCAAACCCACTTTATAGCCCAACTTCGCCAATGCGACTGCAAGGTTGGCAGCTACGGTAGATTTACCCACCCCTCCTTTGCCTGAAGAAACAGCTATGACATTTTTCACCAAAGGAAGCATCTTGCCCGGCTCAGGACGTGCCGCCTGACGGCTCTCCGTAGAGATAGTAACCTGAACATCAGGAGATACATAAGTGTGAATAGCTGTTTCGGCAGCCTTCAACATAGATTTCATAAACGGATCGGTGGGTTTCTCAAAAATCAGAGAGAAACTGACAGACATTCCATCAATACGGAGATTGTCGGCAACCATCTCCGCTTCAACCAAGTTCTTTCCCGTTCCGGGATAACGCACCGTTGCCAGAGCGTCTAGAATCAATTTTGGATATAAGGTCATAATGTAGATTATTTATTATTTACTTGTTTGCAAACCGCTTCGCTTGCTGCGGTTGTAACTGCGATATTCGTCCAATTCGATTTCCACATCGGGTTCGCGCAACTCCCCTTCTTGCGGTAAGCGGAACTTCATATATTTGATGTTCAAACCACGGTCGAGCCATTGTTGTTCATAATAAGTGCGAATACCCAAAATATCGTCGACAAGCCCTGAATGATACAAGTCTTCAGTCAGGAACTCGACAGGAAAATGATTCTCCTCTACCATATAACGAGTATAAGTGAACATAAAATTGCTGTCAGTCTTCAGATGGATTAATCCGTCCGGTTTCAAGAACTTGCGATAACGGTTCATAAAATAGGTAGAGGTGAGTCTCTTGGTGGCCTTCTTCATCTGAGGGTCAGAAAAGGTGAGCCAGATTTCACTTACCTCGCCGGGAGCAAAGAAGCGTTCGATAATTTCAATATTGGTGCGCAGAAATGCCACGTTCTTCATGTCTGCCTTCAGCGCATCTGTAGCACCAGTCCACATACGGGCTCCTTTTATATCTACCCCGATAAAGTTCTTATCGGCATACATACGCCCCAGTCCTACCGTATACTCCCCACGTCCGCACCCCAATTCAAGCACGATTGGATTATCATTTTTAAAAAAGTCACGGTTCCAGTTCCCTTTCATCTCAAAAGGAACATTATCGGCCACCGAATAAGGGTATTCAAACACGTGCGGATAGTCACGCATATCTGCAAATTTCTCTAGTTTTCCTTTTCCCATGCAAATTCTTATGATTATTTGTTTTGTCTGGCAAAGGTAGGGAATATCTAAGAAAGAGAAAAAAAATAAGGCTTGCAATTCGCTTGCAAACCTTATTATTCTTTTCACTGAGAGGAAGTTTATGTCCCTCACAAATATTAATCAAGAATGGTGACCCAATTATGAGTATCAGGTTCGTCACCATACTGAATGGCACGTAACTTTGTGTACAGTTTTGTGCAAATCGGTCCCGGCTTACCATCTTTCGAGATGACATACGATTTATTGTTTTCCAAATCATCAATTCGCTGAATGGGGCTGATAACAGCTGCTGTTCCACAAGCACCCGCTTCTTCGAATGTTTCCAGTTCTTCTTCAGGAACAGGGCGGCATTCTACTTTTATACCCATATCTTCTGCCAATTGCATCAAGCTCTTGTTAGTGATGGAAGGCAGGATAGAAGATGATTTCGGGGTGATATACGTATTGTTTTTGATTCCGAAGAAATTGGCGGCACCGCATTCGTCGATGTATTTCTTTTCTTTTGCATCCAGATAGAACTCGCAAGAGTAGCCCAAATCATGTGCTTTCTTGTTGGCAAGCAAACTGGCTGCATAGTTTCCGCCTACCTTGTAACGGCCGGTTCCGTAAGGAGCCGCACGGTCGAACTCACGGATAATAACGTATGGATTAGTAGAGAAACCTCCCTTAAAGTAAGGACCGACAGGAGTTACAAATACGACAAACATATATTCGTTGGCAGGATGTACACCTACCTGTGCACCGGTTCCGATAAGCAAGGGGCGGATATAAAGAGAAGCGCCGCTTTCGTAAGGAGGGATAAAACGCTCGTTGGCTTTCACCACCTTTTTCACTGCTGCAAGGAATGTCTCTGTCGGCAGTTCAGGCATTAGGATACCGTTACAAGTACTCTGCAAACGCTGTGCGTTGGCTTCCGGACGGAAGATACGAACTTTACCGTCTTTACCGCGATATGCTTTCAGGCCTTCAAATGCTTCCTGTCCATAGTGCAGACAAGTAGCCGCCATGTGAATATTCAGTGTTTCTTCCGAACAAAGTTCCAATTCTCCCCATGCACCGTCGCGATAGTAACAACGTACATTGTAATCTGTCTTCATATAGCCGAAGGACAGATTCGCCCAATCAATCTCTTTCATTGTGTATGCTTTTAATATTATTATTTACGATTGCGAGCAAAATTAAGGTTTATATTTGCAAATTCCAACCAAATAGGAAGAATTGTTTATCATTTATCTTCCTCTTCCAATATTTTCTTGATTTCCCCATCGGCCTTATAAAGCTTCTCACGGCAGAACTTAATGAGTTCCTGCGCTTCTTTAAGGCTTTCGCCCAAGCTGTCGATGTCGAGTTCATTACTATCGATGCGGGCAACTATTTCTTCGAGGCGCTTCATGGCCTGTTCGTATGTCTGTTTCTTTGCTGCCATATTCTTGAATATTATTTATCGGTTATTACTATACTTCTCACTTCTCCTTTTGCGAAGCGAGTGATGAGTTTGTCACCCTCTTTCAGACAAGAGGCATCTGTAACAGCTTTCCCCTCTTTCAGGGTAATGCTGTAACCGCGTTTCAGCAGATGTTCGGGCGAAGCCGCTTTTATCTGTTGCTCCAAGAGCCGGAGACGATGATTCTCTTCCGCCAGCCTCTTCTGAGAAAGAGTTTCCACGTGCTTCTCAACTAACTCCAGCCGATGCCTTTCCTCCTGTATGCGCATACGGGTCTGCATCGGGATACGTTCCACCAGGCGGGTAAGCCTCGTCTTTTCCTTCTCCATCCGGGCAGTGACGGCATAAAGAATGGACGACGCATAATCTTCCAGCGTCTCAGCCGTGTCGTGCAGATGGTTAATGAGAAATTCGGCAGCAGCCGTCGGTGTTTTCACACGCGTGTGTGAAACACTGTCGAGAACGGTATCGTCACGTTCATGCCCGATGCCTGTAATGATAGGCAACGGAAATTGTGCACAGTTTGCCGCCAGCTCGTAGGTATCGAAGCCCGAAAGGTCGGAAGTGGCACCGCCTCCCCGAATAATGACCACTACATCCCAGTCGTCACGCTGCGCATTGATGGTGTCGAGGGCTGCAATGATGGTTTCCTCCACCCTGTCGCCCTGCATGACGGCAGGAAAAAGACGAGGATAGAAAATAAAGCCGTATGGATTATGCTCCAATTGATTACAGAAGTCTCCGTAACCGGCTGCCGTGGCAGATGAAATGACTGCAATCCGCTGAGTGAGCAAAGGAAGTTCCAACTCTTTATTCAGAGTGAGGACACCTTCTTCGTCCAACTGCCTCAATATTTCACGCCGACGGCGTGCCATATCCCCCAACGTATAGGTAGGGTCAATATTGACTACAGTCAATGAGTATCCGTAAAGTTCGTGAAACTCCACCGACACCTCCACCAACACTTTAATGCCCGCCACAAATGCCTGTCCGGTCTCTTCCTCAAAGTAAGGTTTCAGCAGCCGGTACACATTACTCCAAATAGTTCCCCGGGCCTTGGCTATCAAATTATTTCCTCTCGGCTCTTTTTGCACAAACTCAAGGTAACAATGGCCGGAGTAGTTGCTACGCACATCACTCAGTTCCGCCTGCAGCCAATAAGTATCGGGCATACAAGAGGTGATGCTGCGTTTTACCAGCGCATTCAATTCATATAAGGACAGAGGAGGTGCATCCATATTTCGTTTATTCATTTATAATACCTGATTCTTCATTTCACTCAGAGTCACCCTTGCCGATGCAATCAGCTTGTTACGGCCTTTTCTTTTTCAATTCCGATTGATAAGCCTTCCACACATCGGGTATTCCGTAACCGAAAATATTATCGGGATACTCTTTACGGTCGCCGGCGTCCTGCATAGCCTTCACCACTTGTTTGGCAGTCAGCCACGGACAGGCCTGCCAAAAACAAGCCACCAGTCCGCAAAATGTGGGCGATGCAAACGAAGTGCCATTGGCATGAGCCACCGTGCCGTCATTGCCGGATACCGCAGAACTTACTCCCACTGCCATCACATCAGGCTTCACACGACCGTCTGCCGTATTGCCGATAGAAGAGAAGTCTGCATTCACCAGATTTTTATCTATGGCACCCACGGTGATAACATGCTCCGCATCTCCCGGAGGAGTCAGCTTCTTCCAAGTGCCACGGCCGGAATTGCCTGCACTGCATACCACCACCAGTCCTTTGTCGGCCGCCATCGAAGCAGAATTTGACATCAAAGAATAATGTCCGTCCAAGTCACGGTAACGATAATTACACGCTTTATCATCAAACTCATAATATCCCAACGAAGTATTCACCACATCTACCCCCACGCTATCGGCAAATTCCAAAGCTGCCGCCCAGTAATCCTCCTCTACCGGCTGCTCCGTATCATCATCTTCACTGCGAAGCAACCAATAAGAAGCCTCGGGCGCAGTTCCCACCAGCACATCCGGCTGATTGGCCGCCAAACATGATAACACTTTCATGCCGTGATAGTTCTCAGCATAGATATCCGACTGCGGATTTACAAAATCACGAATCCCCAAGAGACGCATTTTCTTGAAAAACTTTATCTCGTCAGCATTATAAAAGCCTGCATCGATGACCGCAATCTGCATTCCTTCCCCTTTGAAACCTGCGGCATGAAGCCTGTCTCCCCGGTGAACGGCAATCTGCCGATAAGCCTGACCGTAATAGTTATCCGTTTTCGAAAACTTGTTTGTCACCTCCTTCTTGCGTTCCGCATTGCGGGCCGGAATACTATCCGGAGCAGTCCATACTTTCTTTGTTTTCACAACAAAGGGCAATTCCGCTATTTGTTCTATCAAGGCAGTGTCGGTCACTTCTACCACCACCGTATTGTTCCATTTACTTTTTGTCACTACAGAGGCACCCTTACCCACGATGGCATCAACATAAGTACGGCACACCGGCAAATCCGTCTCATCCACCTTCAAGCCCTGCCGCTCCCGGCGTTCCAAGGCACGTTCTGAAAGATATGCTTGCGGACTGCCGACAGAGTAAGCCGTTTCCGCTTTATCACGAAGACTGATACGATACTTATAAGTCTTTTCCGCCGATACTTGCAATACACATACTCCAAGCAGGCAGCCCATCACTATTCTACTCTTAAAATTCATCTTAGCTACTGTTACTTATTATTTTTTTCATCGCAAAGATACATAATCTTTTTCCTCAAGCTCAATTTTTGCGTACCTTTGCAACGAATTTCAGAATTAAACAGGTAAAAAGAAAGAGTATGGCAAAAGCAGGAACAGCAACAGAACTAGGCACAGAACGAATTGGAAAATTATTGATGCAATACGCAATCCCCGCAATCATCGCAATGACCGCCTCATCGCTTTACAACATGGTAGACAGTATCTTTATCGGACATGGGGTAGGACCGTTAGCCATTTCAGGATTAGCCATTACTTTCCCTCTTATGAATCTGGCAGCCGCCTTCGGTTCGCTGGTAGGCGTAGGTGCTTCCACACTTGTTTCTGTCAGATTGGGACAAAAGGATTATGATACCGCCCAGCATATTTTAGGTAATGTCATCACCCTGAATCTCATTATCGGTATTGGCTTCACCATCCTCACACTTCTTTTTCTCGACCCTATCCTCTACTTTTTCGGGGCCAGCGCAGACACTATCTCCTACGCCCGCGATTATATGTACATCATTCTTCTGGGTAATGTAGTGACACACATGTATCTCGGGCTGAACGCCTTGCTCCGGGCATCCGGACATCCGCAAAAAGCAATGATAGCCACTATCACCACCGTTATTATCAATACACTGCTCGACCCTATCTTCATTTATATATTCAAATGGGGCATTGAAGGTGCGGCAATTGCCACTATCTTGGCACAAATCATTTCATTGACATGGCAGTTCAAGACCTTCACCAACAAAAACGAGCTGCTCCACCTGCGTCGCGGCATTTACAAACTACGCAGCGGTATCGTAAAAAACACCATTGCCATCGGCATGTCCCCTTTCCTGATGAATTTGGCAGCCTGTTTCATTGTCATCTTCATCAACAAAGGATTGAAAGAGTATGACGGTGACCTGGCCATCGGTGCTTTCGGTATTGTAAACCGCATCGTGTTCCTGTTTGTCATGATTGTCATGGGATTAAACCAAGGCATGCAGCCCATTGCCGGATACAATTTCGGCGCCCAGCAATACCATCGTGTCAACCAAGTACTGAAACTGACCATCTACGGAGCAACCATCGTCACCACCACCGGATTCCTTGTAGGCGAACTGATGCCCGAATTGGCTGTATCCGCCTTTACCACCCATGAAGGATTAATCAATCTTTCGGCCACCGGGCTGCGTATCGTGGTCATGTTTTTCCCCATTATCGGCTTTCAGATGGTTACTTCCAACTTTTTCCAAAGTATCGGAATGGCATCCAAGGCCATTTTCCTATCCCTTACCCGCCAACTGCTTTTCCTATTGCCTTGCATCATCATTCTGCCCATATTCTGGGGATCAAAAGGAATCTGGATGAGTATGCCGATTTCCGATTTGGCGGCCAGTATCGTAGCAGCCGTCATGCTTTATCGACAATTCCAGATTTTTAAGTCCCATGCACATAAGCAAGTTTCAAATTAAATAATTATATTTGCCGATATATACTTACTAATTTGTTACGACTATGAACGAGCATTATGTTATAAACCTAGGCCGTCAGCTAGGCAGTGGTGGTAAAGAAATAGGCGAGAAGCTGGCAAAAACGTTCGGTATCGCCTTCTATGATAAAGAATTGATTAAACTTGCGTCCGACGAAAGCGGATTATGCAAGGAGTTTTTCGAGAAGGCCGACGAACGGGCTTCGCAAAGCATCATCGGTGGTCTGTTCGGGACACGTTTTCCTTTTATCAGTGATGGCGCCATCCCCTACGGAAGCTGTCTGAGCAATGATTCACTGTTCAAGATTCAGAGCGATGTGATACGCGAGCTGGCCGAAAGACAATCTTGTCTGTTTGTGGGAAGATGTGCCGACTATATCCTGCGCGACCATCCTCGTTGCGTCAATATATTTGTATCTGCCTCAAAGGAAGCGAGAATAGAGCGACTGATGAGAATTCACCACATACCGTCGGAAGCTGCCGAAGAGCTGATGGAGAAAGCAGATAAAAAACGCTCTTCCTATTATAATTATTATAGCTATAAGACATGGGGAGCTGCAGAGACTTATCATCTATGCATTGACTCGTCGGTATTGGGAATAGACGGAACTGTGCAGTTTATTAAAGAGTTCGTCAAGCTGAAACTGGGAATCTAAAAATACGACTTATGATTATAAGAAGTATCTCTATACTCTCTTTCCAACAAGAGGCTCAAAACTAAAATGAGCACTTTAAAAAGCTACAGATTGTAACAACCCAATATAGAGAGCTGTATCAAACTCTACTTTTGAGTAATAATACGGCTCTTTTTATTGCTGAAAAGGAAAGTCCGGTTTCAAATTAAAAGAGACAGTCTCGATATTTGCATTTCGATACTGTTTCTTTTATGTTTCAAGCATCTTCATACTTTCCTATCATCTACATACGGCTCTTCTGTAAACTGCCGGCCCCCGTCCCTCTATACTTACTCTTTGTATTATTAAAGGCATAACGCACCGTCAGGACAATTCGCCGTCTTGTTTCGGTATCCAACTGCATAGTTCGGATACCACTATACAGCGTGACATTATCCCTCCGCGTATTAAAAATATCTATTCCCTGCAAGTAGCAGGTAAAACGTTTTTTCATAAATTGTTTATACAGACTTAGATTCACGCCCCAACTAATTTTATTTATTGTCACATTCTCATTGTGACCGCGTGTACTAAATGAAGCATCTGCGCCCAACAAGATTCCAGCAGGCAGTTCAATACTGTTCTTCCACGAAATCTCAGCACACGAATGATTAAAGTTATGCTTTCCTTCGGGCGTATCCGCCATATACCATTGTTTCAATATACTTGCACCCCATCGAGGAGACCATTTACCTATTTTAGGCTGTAAAAACAGTTGGGCATAGATTTTATCATAATCATCGGCATTCATCCAAGATAAAAGAGCAATAGTGGCATCCTTCTCGGAATAAGCACTACTAAGATTTATCATACCATCTTTTATATGCTGATAGCCTAATGAAAAATAAGCCCATTTATACGAACTTCCCAATATCAGACTATGAGAAATAGTCGGTTTCAAAAAGGGATTTCCACTCTCATAGGTATAACGATTTCCATAAGTAATATTACCACGCAACTGCCCATAACTGGGACGACTGATATCTGCAGCATAGCTCAACTGCATCTGTACCTTATTTATAGGAAAAGAGAATGCCAATGACGGAAATACATTATTATATACCTTACTTTGTTCGTCCACTTTCTTGTTATATTCATAATAGTCTGCCTGTACATTCTCATAGCGTATTCCTGCTTGCACATCAACCCTGCCAAAAGAACGGTTATACTCTAGAAACGCAGCCCAAATACCTTCTATAATATTGCTGTCATCGTTATCCAAAATACCTTCAACATTGGCATACCTATTCATACGGCTGGTATGTGAATATTCACTTCCGAAAACCAAGTTACCTTCCCAAAATGGATAAGAAACAATCACTTTGGCTGCATAAAGAGAGTTTTTTATCTGACTGTAAGTAGTGACTGTACGCTGCTCTTTGATACCGTCAGTTTCATTTATCTCTATACTGACTGCAGGATTTTTACTTTCATCCCATACACCGTCGGCATTGAAATCAATATTCCACTCACCCACTTTCCCATTATAGTAGAAATTAGTCCTATGATTGGTAGAGCGAGTATCCTGAATACTATTGTTGGCAGATTCTTCATATAATTCATTATCTTGATACACAGTAGTGGGCATACCGAATTTCCAATGATCTTTAGGCTTCCGGTCGTAATCATAACGCATTCCCAATACATGATCTTTGTTAAATTGATAATTCAACGAAAGCATAGCTGAGATTTGTTGAGAGTTAGTACGGTTGGTTATATCCGAAAACTGGTTCCATTGTTTATCCAAATAAGTACGTTGAACTACGGTCTTGTTCTGCTCACTATGCCCATTAGCTCCATATAGCATTCCACTCAAATCGAATCCGTTCTTGCGATAGTTGAAATTAAACTGGTCAAGTACCGACCACCCATATTTATAAGTAGTGTTGAACCGATTATAAATTCCTAAACCATCCCCCACCGCTTTCTTAGTAGTAATACGTATTACTGCCTTAACCGATGCCTTATAACGTGCACCGGGATTGTTGATTACTTCTACAGACTGAATATTGTCCGAAGCAAGTTTATCAAGTTCCGAACTATCCTGAACCTTGCGCCCATTAATATAAACCTCAGGCGTTCCACGTCCAAAGACTTTCACATTTCCATTGCCTGCAGAAACTCCGGGAATCTTATCAAGCAAATTTTCCGCAGTACCGGCTTTCTCTAAAATGGTTCCCGCTACTCCCGTCAGCATAGAACTGCCTTTTAATCGGGTTTGTGGCAAATCACCTTTTACCACTACCTCGCCTAGCATTTGTGCATCCGAAGTCAGCTGAATGATTCCCAAGTTTTCATCATTGCAAGATTTGTATAAAGTAACATATCCTACAGACGAAATTCTCAATAATCCTTTATTACCGTCCGATACAATCTTAAATACTCCGTTTGGGTCACTAATAGTTCCTTGTATAAAAGTTGAATCCGGCATAGAGAGCAACACAATATTAGCATATTGCATAGGATTCTGTTGTTCATCTACTACCTTGCCGGTGATAGTCTGTCCATTAACCAGCAAAGTTAAGGATAAAAAGAAGAAGATACATAACCATTTTCTCATAGCACTCAATTATTTTGTTTCACTACGCTTCATTACAGTGATGATACACCCTACGCATTCTTATTTTAATTCTTTAGTCATAATTCTAGATTTAAGAATAATGTTAGCAAATGTACTCCCATCCAGTCCAGCCATATAAGACTGAGCCAAGGAATCGAGTCTTTTAACTCTTCTTTATAAATAAGTACTTTATCATTTTTATTTAATTTCCATTCTAACATTTATTTCTTACTTTTGCAAAATACTATCATCTTAAACGAATATAATGAAAAAGACATATCCCATTTTACTACTTCTTATTGTCATTAGCTGTTTATCAGCTTGTCACCAAAAAGGGGATGCAACCACTTCGCTATCGCCAAGCTTAATACAAGCAGAAACAGTAATGTATGAGTTTCCTGATAGTGCATTACATATATTGCAAAATATGCAAGCACTACCTGCATCAAGCAAATTACAGAATGCCACATGGACATTGCTGATGACACAAGCTAAATACAAAAATGATATAAAACAATCGGACTCCTTGATTAATATAGCATACGATTATTTCATAAAGAAGGACAATGCACAGAGAAGAGCAATGGTATTATATTATAAAGGTGCACTATATGAAGAAGAGCACAATACCGAAGAAGCGTTGAAATACTTCCTAAAAGCAGCTGAAGAGATAAAAAAAACAAAAGATAACCATCTAGCACACCTAATACACTCAGAAATAGGATTAATATATATATATCGCAAGTTGTATGATTATGCCATGGAATACTTCAACAAAGCTTTGCACTATGCTATTTCTTCGAACAATTTCCATTACATAGCTTATTCCTATATATATATTGCAAGAGCATATACTTTAAAAGGACAAGACACTAAAGCAATAGAGTATTATAAGAAAGCAATAAAAATAGGAAAAGAGAATCATCTTACAGTTCAATTGGCTGGCGCTATGAATGAAATTCGCTTTTTATTTATCCGCATAGGCGATATCGAAAAAGCTCTTGATTATACACTAGAATCAATCAAAATAAATAAAACAGAACAAAACATACTTAGCCTAGGTGATACTTACCGACTTTTGCATCAGTATGATTCAGCACATTATTATTTAGATGAAGCCTCAAAATCTTCTAATATTTATACGGCTCGTAGTGCATATCAAGCATTATATTATTTAAGTAATGAGGAAAAGAACTATAAAAAAGCTGTAGAATATAGTGAAAAATTATGGCTTTACCAAGATTCTATAACAAAAATAGAACGCAACAAAGCATTGATAGAAATACAAGAAAAATACAACCAGCAAAAAATAATCAATGAGAAAAACAAATTAAAAATAGAAAAGGAAGAAACGATGCGCAATGCGCTGATTGTTTTCATAGTATTGCTGTGCATTATAGCAGCCACTATTTACTATTATCAACAGAAAATAATCCGCCAAAAGAAAGAACTATTAGAAAAAGAAAAGGAAATAAGGTTTGCCACCGTCAAAATACACATGAATGAAGAGGCAATAAACCGCAATGAAACACGCATGAAAGAGTTAGTACTGCAAATGGAAGATAACAAAGAGATTTTGACATCGTGGAAAGAACAACAAACCACTTTACAAGAACTACAACAGCAAAACGAGAGCTTAAAGCTAGAGAATCTGGAACTAAAAGCAGGCATTGATAATTACACCTTATCTCTTCATGAAAAATCAAAAGAATTAGATATGGTTAGTCATTTATCTGAAGAAAACCAATTTTTACGACGTCGTGAAGATTTCTTGTGCAATCAGCTTATAAAGAAGACTGAATTATTCTATAAAATAAGAAGTCTGAATTATATAGATGATGCATTGTGGGAAAAAATAAAGGATAATATAAACTTAATATTTAATGACTACATTAAAAGACTCTACCAACAAATACCCACATTGACAGAAAGTGATATCCAGATATGCTGCTTGATAAAGCTGCGCTTTAGTAATAACGACATAGCAAATGCATTAAATATCTCACCTACTTCTGTATCCAAAAGAAAACTACGGTTAAAAGAACGTATTCTGCAAAAGATTGGCTCATTAGGTGAACATCAAACGTTGGATTTATGGCTAATGGAATACTAAGGTAAACAACTGTCCACATCTCACCTCAGAAAGAGACATAACAGTATAATAAACAGAGCATTAGCACCTATTCATGTCCATATCATGTCCATGCTCCGTCCATACTTATTTCAAAAATATCATTTAACTTTGCATCCAACAAAGTAACTAGCAATAAAGAAATAAGCATTATCTACTTAAAAGTAAAGGACATGAAATATGTTGATATCAGGAAAATAATCCGCATGGATTTTCTAATCCAACATAGAAGTACCGGTTCACCGACTGAATTTGCACAGAAGCTAGAAGTTTCTCGTTCCACGTTCTTTGAATACCTAGCTTATATGCGTGAAGAACTAATGTTGGATATCCGATACAATAGGTATAAAGAAACATATTATTACGATGGCAAAGATTTATGCAGTATACTTGGTATATCTCATCAAATCCCAACAAGATAATAACATATATATCTTTATACCTTATGGAAACGACTGTTGGGATTTTCCAGACCCACGCTGTCGCTATGCGCCACAAATGAAGAATCCATTAAGTTATGACTGATTACGCTCATTCTTCTCCTTCAGATACTCATAAAATGCATATTGGGCGCGCACCGGTTCTTCATTCGGATTCTTTTTCAGCACATTCTTTAAGTTCTCGTCCACCCATCCTGCCTTTTGGTTATCCCTCAACTGGATATGAAGCATATCAATCATCTCCTGTTTCAACCCTCCGTCCATGACAGGAGTCACCGCCTCTATCCGTCGATACAGATTACGCCTCATCCAGTCTGGCGACCCCATGAAAAGAAGCGGTTTTCCACCGTTCAGGAAGTACCAGATACGGGCATGTTCCAAGAAACTGTCTACAATGCGGGTGATGCGGATGTTCTTGCTGTATGCTTGATTGGGTATCAAACAACAGATGCCGCGGACTATCAAATCAATCTTTACACCCGCTTCACTCGCCTTATAAAGTTCACCAATCATAGCCGGGTCTTGCAGCGCGTTCATTTTCAGAATGATATGTGCCTCCTTCCCGGCTTTTGCCATATTTATTTCATAACCAATCCGTCTGCGCAACTCCGGCAGCAGGTTGAACCGTGCCACCAGCAGACGTTTGAATTTCGGTTCAGTCACCTCCTTACGCAACACACGGAAAAGTGTATGCAAGTCATTGACAATTACTTCATTCGAAGTAAACAAGCCCGAATCGGCATATACCGTTGCCGTTTTCTCATTGAAATTACCCGTACTGATATAAGCATAGCTGCGCACTTGCTTTCCTTCCTTGTTGCGACGGAGCACCAATGCCACCTTTGCATGCACTTTCAATCCCGGGATACTATATATAATGTGTATCCCCGCTTTCTCCATCAGCTCGGCCGTAGCCAAATTGTTTTCTTCATCAAAACGTGCCTTCAGCTCCACAAAGACAGTCACTTGCTTGCCGTTCTGTGCAGCAGCTATCAGCGTATTGATGACCTCCGAGTTTTCTGCCACCCGGTATTGGGTAATCATAATCTCCTTGCAGGAAGGGTCATGCACCGCTTCGTAAAGGAAATGAATAAAATGGTCGAACGAATGATAGGGGAAATGCAACAGCAAATCACGCTTATTGACATATCGGAAGATGGATTCTTTTTCATCCAGATAATTCAGTTTCATAGGTACCGGCTTGACTGGCGCCTCACTGTCACGATTAGGATTGGGCAAATGCGACAAGTCTTCAAGGTTAAGATGCTTGTCACCCGGAACCAACTCATCACGGTTGATGCCAAACGCATCCACAAGGAATTCCAGATAATCGGCAGGCATCTTGCGGTCATACACAAAACGACATACCGCCCCTATCTTGCGCTTCTTCACCTTCTTTTTCAGTTGCTCCACCATCTTTTCAGCACTTTCGGCATCGTCGACAAAAATATCGGCATCACGCGAAATCTTGCAACAATAACTGCAATCCAACTCATAGCCGGGAAACATACGGTCGATATTTGCCTTGATGATATCCTCCATATACATCAGATAGAAATAATCACCCACTCGGGGAAGCTCGATGAAACGGGGCACTTTACTATAAGGCAATTTAATGATATAGTATTCCTTCTCGCCGGTGTCACGACGGATGACACGCACCGAAAGATAAAGGCGGTTATCACGTAAAAAAGTCTTAATACGGTTCTTGCACACAGGCACAGGTTGCAGATAAGGAAAAATCTCCTCCTTAAAGAAATTCCTGATAAACTCCGTATGCACGGGTTCCACTTCCTGCTTACTCTGATAAAACACCACATGCTGCTGCTCACGCAAAGCGGGAATCAACTTACGTTCATAAATACGAATACGGTCCTCCATCTGCTCATTCACCACCTCGGTAATCTGATGAATAAGATGTTTTGCCTCTTCCTGAGTAACATCATCACTATGGCCGCCCGATGCAATTGCCTTATGCTCTGCCACACGTATTTTATAGAACTCTTCGAGATTGGAAGAATATATCGAAACAAAATTTATTCGCTCATACAACGGAAGGGAATCATCATCGGCTTCCAGCAATACCCGATGATTAAATGATAACCAACTGATATCACGTTTAAAATAATGATATTTGCTCTCCATATTATGCTAAGATTTGTGTCAAATATAGTACCTTTGTTGATAATAAACAAACAAACGATGACTAGAATTGGATTATTATCGGATACTCATTCATATTGGGACGATAAATATTTAAAATACTTTGAGGAATGTGACGAGATTTGGCATGCAGGCGACATCGGCTCAGTGGAAGTTGCCGAACGCTTAGCGGCCTTCCGACCCTTTCGTGCCGTATACGGCAATATCGACGGACAAGAAATCCGTAAACTTTATCCGCAGATAAATCGTTTTACTGTCGACGGTGCAGAAGTACTGATGAAGCACATCGGCGGTTATCCGGGCAATTACGACCCATCCATCCGCGGCAGCCTGTTTGTAAGGCCGCCAAAGTTATTCATCAGCGGACACTCCCACATTCTGAAAGTGAAATATGACAAGACCCTCGGCCTGCTGCACATCAATCCGGGAGCAGCCGGCAAATCGGGTTTCCACACCGTTCGCACATTAGTGCGTTTTGTAATAGACCAAGGAGAATTTAAAGATTTAGAAGTAATAGAATTGGCAGAATAAGTTGGATAGTAAGAAAATCTTTCCGAACTTTGCACCACTAAAACAGTAAAAACTAAGAAATATGAAGACTTATCTCGTTACAGGAGCTGCCGGATTCATCGGCGCCAACTATTTAAAGTACATTTTGGCCAAGCATGACGATATCAAGGTCGTTGTCCTTGACGCCCTGACCTACGCCGGAAATCTGGGAACCATCGCATCTGACATTGATAATGAACGTTGCTTCTTTGTAAAAGGAGATATCTGCGACCAAGCACTTGCCGACCAGCTCTTTGCTGAATATAAGTTTGATTATGTGGTGAACTTTGCCGCCGAGAGCCACGTGGACCGTAGCATTGAGAACCCGCAACTGTTTTTACAGACCAACATCCTCGGCACACAAAACCTGCTGGATGCCGCCCGCCGTGCATGGGTGACCGGTAAAGACGAATACGGTTATCCCACTTGGCGCAAAGACGTACGCTATCATCAGGTGTCTACCGACGAAGTATATGGCAGCCTGGGAGCCGAAGGTTTCTTTACAGAAGAAACACCTCTTTGCCCTCACAGCCCTTACAGTGCCTCAAAGACAAGTGCCGACATGATTGTGATGGCATATCGTGATACATACAAAATGCCTGTCACCGTCACCCGTTGTTCCAACAACTACGGCCCTTACCATTTTCCCGAGAAACTGATTCCGCTTATCATCAAGAATATTCTGGAAGGCAAGAAGCTTCCCGTTTACGGTGACGGCAGCAACGTGCGTGACTGGCTGTATGTGGAAGACCATTGCAAAGCCATCGATTTGGTGGTACGCCAAGGACGCAACGGAGAAGTTTACAATGTAGGCGGGCACAATGAAAAGCAAAATATAGAAATAGTCAAGCTTACCATCGCCACTATCCATCAAATGATGACCGAAAATCCGGAATATCGCAAAGTATTAAAAAAGAAGGAACGGAAAGAGAACGGCGAAATCAGCATTGACTGGATAAACGAATCACTGATTACGTTCGTCAAAGACCGTTTGGGGCATGACCAGCGTTATGCCATCGACCCCGAAAAGATTACAAAGGAACTGGGCTGGTATCCTGAAACAAAATTTGAAGTGGGCATCGTGAAAACCATCCAATGGTATCTGGAGAACCAAGCTTGGGTGGAAGATGTAACCAGCGGTGATTATCAGAAATATTACGAAAGGATGTATAAAAACAGATAATACACCAATAGACCGGAAGCGGTGACAGCAGATACACGATACATTGAATATCTGCAGTCACCGCTTTCTGATTATTTTAACTTCAGCTTGACCAACACCGGATTACTATCTTCCGTCAGGTCGGCAAAAGGAGACTTCGCTCCTTCTTCAAAGAACTTGAAAGCATCAACCAACAGATACAAATAGCCATTCCTGGGGTAGAGCATTCATCATACGAGGCGAAATGATTTCATCCTCCACTTCCTGGCGAGTCGTTTTACCGCCGCATGAACACAATAGTACAGCTATTGCCATCCAACAAAAAGATTGCTTCCTCATTTTATTCTATTTAAGGTTTTTCCTTCATTCCTTGATATCTCGAAAAGCGATTGACTGCATGGAAACAGACAAAGATAGCAAAAAAACTATTCATGCTTCATAAACACAATCTTTCTTTTTATAATTGGAAAAATTCTATCTCTTCAGCTTTCAAAGTAATTATTCATTTTTATCTCTCACCCTCTCACCCATACCCCTAAAAGTTCGATATATAAAGGTTTTCAGGGGTGAGAGATAGGGGTGAGAGATGAGCCGAAGGGTGAGAGCATATCTCTCTCTTTTGCCAAAAAGCGCATCACTTTGTGCATTTTCCCCTATACAAATCGATAAACGCTTCCTTTGCTTCTTTCTCACACGTGCGGTGTGTTTCATACGGTGTGAAACTACTTTATTTGAGGGCGGAAAATACTCTGTTCAATCGAGTGAGTGTGTCAAAACTAAACCAGTCTATCCAATCGTCAGTTGTAGGGGCAGGGTTTGCCTGCCCGAAGACACAAAATAAACTGTTTTCGGGCGAGCGAACCTCGCCCCTACGAACGAAACGACAGCATTATCCACGTTTTGACACATCCTCAGAAACCAGACAAGAGCGTTGTCCTTTTTACACCTCTTCACCTTCCCAACAATAGAAAAGTCTTCACCTTTTCTTTGTTCACAAAAACACCTTTTGTACCGGCTACCTCCAAAGTATCCATCAGCAAAGCCAATCCCCGATAACCATTCTCGTCCACGCTCACCACCTTATCACGATAAATATCCGAGGCCTGACGCATCTCACTGTCCTCGGGCAAATTCTTGAATTTCCCCAAATAGTAATTCCCTCTGAAGAAATTATGAGTGGACTCGGTAGTTGTAAACCGGCTGACTTCGGGAGTATAGAAGATATTACCATCAAAGAAAGTGCTGTCGGGATAGCCGCCCCACGAATCCAATGTAACCATAGTACGGTCTATATTTTCCATCGGCTTGCGGTTCACATGAATGATGTTATGAGTAATACGACTGTTCTTTACAGGCCCGGCAAGATGGATAGCCGGTGAAAACATACCGGCACGGGTGGGTTTGGGGCGCACCCCATCCCCTATACTTACATTATAACGGACAATTGTTCCCAAATTGCCAACATTGAAAGATTTGGATGCTGTGCCGTCATTGCATATCAGCACCAAACCGCCATAGTTATCATGGCTGTAATTATACTGAATAACCGTTCCCGTACAGTTCCAGTCCGAATCAAAGCCCTGCGCATCCCATGGGGCTTTATGGTCGCTGACTTCATTGAACTGCACCAACGTATTGTCGCAACTCCAAGGCCAGATGCCGGCAGCCGCTTCAGTATCGGGAAGCATATCGGGACAGTTACGCATCACATTATATTCTATCAGAGTACTATCACAACCGATAGGCACGATTCCGTCACCCGGCACTTCTTCTATTAAGTTTCCACGTATCACGGTGTGCATATTAGGATGCCAATTCTGACGGTCACTATAAGCCGACCAAATCATGGCATTACGGGTGCAACGCAAGATATGGCAACCTTCTATGATTAAATGGTCGAAGGTTGAAACCTTCTTTTTACCTCCGTTCACGATATAGATGCCACAACCGCCGCCTTTTCCTTTCACCAATGAGCCGTTGACATCACGCACGGTTACGTCACGAACCTCAATATGCCGAGAAACTCCATAATCCATACTCTCTATTTTCAAACCCGAACGGTAAGGAAGAGGTTGAGACCCGGTATTCACTATTTCCAGATTTTGCAGGGTCACGTAATCCGAATTATATATACGGACTGCATACAGGGAAGTGTCGCGTCCTACGATGCAGGGTTTACGCTCTCCGTCACCATAAGCATCTATCCAAATACGGTTTTCGGGCAAGCCTTGAGCAGATATTTCCAATTCGCCAATAAAAACGTCACCACGCTTCAATAATACCTTATTATTGGGCAACAAGGTAACTTCACGCAATTTATCCAGACTTTTCCATGCTTTGTTCGGCGACAGGCCGCTATTATTGTCATTACCTCCGGTGGCATCCAAATAATAGCACACAGGCTCCCCGCTACATGCTGCCAGCAGGAAAGAAATTACAAAGAAGAATATTGTTTTTCCCATTTCTTCCGTATTTTAAAGGTTAATCATTCTATTCTAGAGGCCGGTCAGATTGGCATTCACCACAGATTTACAGGAATGAAATTTTAATTCATTACTGCTCGGTATGGATAATCTGTGGTGAAACGTTCCTGTGCTATCTGCACAAAGTCGTGTCGACCCTGTTTCTTGCTATTCTCGAAAAGCGATTGACCGCATGGAAACAGACAAAGTTAACCAAAATAATCATAATTCATAGATAAAAAGCTATCTTTCTATGATAATTTGAAAGTAATCGGAATCTTATAATTCACCCTGACAGGGTTACCATTCAATTTTCCCGGCGTCCATCGGGGCATTGACTTAATAATCCGAAGAGCTTCTTCATCCAAAACAGAATCAAGCCCTATCAACACATGTGCATTGATGATACTGCCATCCCTATCCACCACAAATCCTACAACGACTTTTCCTTGTGTACCATTTTCCTGCGCAGCCATAGGATATTTCATATTTTGTGTGATATAACGCACCATTGCTATGTATCCACCGGGATATTCGGGCATCACCTCTACATTGTCGTATATTTTATCGGGGGTTTCCACCTCTTTATACAGTTCTGTCTCAAGTTCGGCTTGCGAAGGAGCTTTCCCCGCTGTTGCATCGTCTTCTTCCTCCACATACGATATACTACTCTGTTCTTCGGAAGTTTCCGTTTCGGCATTATCATCTATAATAGTCACAATTTCGGGTATAAGCGGAATTTCAGGGGGAGGTGCCATTGCAGCCCAATCATCCAGACGTTGGTCAAGCCCCCTCCGGTCTAAAAACAGCAGAAAAGAACCGGACTTTTCCGTTTCTATCTGTAAACTGCGGTCAGAAGGATTGCAGGTCAATGTGAATTTTTCTTCTCCCATATCCAATACAGCTGTATTTCCGTTTAATTGCAAAACAGAGCCCACTTGATATTGAACGAAATCTTTTTCTGATTCAATCGTGAAAAAGCCATATCCATGACCTCTTATATCTTTATTGTACAACCCCAATATCGCTATTCCATATTTCGCACCTTCAGCCGAAGTCCATTCTCCTACAAATGGATGTTCCGCATCTGCCGAAGGGATTATCCGATTCATTTTGTCTTCCAAAAAGACATCAAAAGTCTTCTTCCCATTACTCCACTTTCCCGACAAGCTGAGCTGACCATCATACTCCCATAAATCCAATTGAAAAGTTCCCGTGTTCTTTCCTCCTACGAATTCGTCAATGACATGACGACCCTCTTCTATCTTACCGCTTAACTGAATATCCTGTTTGTTCCGCTTGTAGAAATAGGTGCCATACAAAGAGTCGTTTTCCTGTGTCAAGCGCATTTCCACCTCTACTTTCCCAATCCTTCCCACATAATATGTTTCTTTAATAGCGGGTATATTTACCGCTTCCACCACATCCTCTTCACCCTTCAAACAAAAAAACAGGACGGCTAAAACGGTCAATACTAACGCGCCACCTAACATATAGTATTTCTTACGTGACTCAGAAGAATCCGAGATTTCCACCTGTTCCTGAGAAGAGCATTGTTCATTTGTACTTCTCTGTCGGGCAGATTCTACAAAAGATTCTTCATTCATACCAATACCATTTTCCTCCTTTTTCCCATAATGGCGTTCCAACCAAGTTCTTTTAAAAAAAGGCCATGCGAATCTTGTTACTAATTTGGGGCATTCATCATAGCATTGAAAAAGACGCTTATAAGAAAAAAAAGCAGTAACGACAAAATATAGTCCGAAAGGAAAAACCAGAATACAAGGTACAACACTTATATTTTGGAGATAAGAGCCAGCCAAACTATGTTCTATTCCGTAAGACTCAGCAGGCGCCATAAAAAAAGGTACTATTGTAAAGAAGAAAGCAAAAAGCGCCATTGCACCAGTAGAATAGTTGTGCAAATAAACGACTGCCGTTTTTTTACGAATAAAACCTTTCATCGCAGTAAGAACCACAATCAGTATAAACGCTAGAGAGAACATCCAGCCAATCCACTCACTACCCCTGACCGAACTCATACATATTTCTTGAAATCCAATATAAGTAGTCTTGGTCTCTCCCATCATATTGACTGCAGAAATCGAAAGAAACGGCAAATTCCACGTATAATAAAGAAAGAACAATGCCATTCCTACCAGTTCGGCAACGGCACCTAAACGAAAATTTTTCAGTGTTACCATATAAACGAAGTTTATAAAAAAGGCGGAACCATTCAACCTATCCGGTCCTGAGGTATCGCCAAACACCACGCCAAGGAATAAGTGCAAACAGTTCACGCCCATAGAGCATGAACTTCAACATCTTATTCTTCTTGGCTTTCCAATTGGCGATTTTCAGGACCAAGCAATAAGAGCTAAAGCTCTAATATGTATAGAAAGAACGGAAACGCTTTTCCTTTGTTTGTTATTAATAAATAGAAATAATTAAAATCAGACAGTCCGGCACCTTGCCAGGCCACTTCCCAAAAGGATATCTCCCTTCTACATCAGAGCATTGTCTTCTTCCATAGGCAAACGGATTTACTGATTAAACAAACATTTATCGCTTCAAAGTTAGACAATACGAATAATATTACAAAATTATTCAACCGATATTTAGCATCGTAAGTAGGGGCTTGCATAAAAGAACAAAGAAACGGCTAATGAAGTATGTCCTTTCATTAGCCGTTATAAGCATTCTCATCCTTTAGATTAACCCTTTTTGTCAGTCGAAGTACTATAGTCTCCGGCAATGGACTGTACAGTCTGCTACGGTGGATTATACAGTCCACTGCCGAAGACTGTACAATCTGCTACGGTGGACTGTACAGTCCGCTGCCGAAGACTGTAGTAATCTTCCGTTTAAAAGCCCTTAGCCGACAGCAAGAAAGGGCTTAATCTTCCCTTTGGCCGCGGTTAAGCAGCAGGAGGCGATACAATGTGACTTTTATATTATTTCTTTTCAAGCTCTTGCAAGCTTTCCATCTTCTTTGTTTCCAGGAATTCATAGATACCGCAAAGATGCTCTCTCACTTTCTTATTGCCGAATTCATACACCTTGCTCACCAGCCCGTCAAGGAAGTCACGGTCATGGGATACCACGATAAGCGTACCGTCAAAATCAAGCAAAGCCTGTTTCAAGATATCTTTTGTCTTCATGTCAAGGTGATTGGTAGGCTCATCGAGAATCAGCAGATTGACCGGTTCAAGAAGTAACTTTATCATCGCCAGACGGGTGCGTTCACCTCCCGAAAGTACCTTGACTTTCTTCATCGAGGCCTCGGGACCACCAAACATGAAAGCTCCCAGCAAGTCACGAATCTTATTACGGATATCACCTTTTGCCACATCATCGATGGTTTGGAAGACGGTCAGGTTTTCATCCAGCAGCGAAGCCTGATTTTGTGCAAAATAGCCAATCTGAACATTATGCCCCAGCGTGAGCGTTCCCTCGTGGTCTATTTCCTTCATGATACATTTCACCAACGTAGATTTACCCTCGCCGTTCTTTCCCACAAAAGCTACTTTATCGCCACGCTCGATGGTGAGGGAAGCATTGCTGAACACCACATGGTCGCCATACGTCTTGCCCACCCTGTCCATGATAACCGGATAATTTCCACTTCGGGGCGATGGAGGAAACTTAAGGCGAAGTGCCGAAGTGTCTTCCTCATCCACTTCCACCAGCTCCAGCTTTTCGAGCATCTTGACACGGCTCTGCACTTGCAATGTCTTGCTATAAGTTCCTTTGAAGCGTTCGATAAAGTCCTTTGTCTCCTGAATCATTTTCTGCTGCTCTTCGTATTGTTTCATCTGCTGCTCGCGGCGCTCTTTACGAAGGACGAGATATTGCGAATAGTTCACTTTATAGTCATAGATACGTCCCATGGTCACTTCGATGGTGCGTGTAGTGATGTTATCCACAAACTTACGGTCGTGGCTGATGACAATGACAGCCTTTGCACTTGTTATCAGAAAATCTTCCAACCATTGTATAGACTCGATATCAAGATGATTGGTCGGCTCGTCAAGAAGAAGGACATCAGGATTCTGCAGAAGCAGTTTTGCCAGCTCGATACGCATACGCCATCCGCCACTGAAATCACTGGTCTGACGGTTGAAGTCTTCGCGTGTGAATCCCAACCCGAGCAACGCTTTTTCCACATCTTCCTCAAAATGGGTAAGGTCGATGGCATAAAACTTCTCGCTCATGGTAGAAACTTTCTCGATAAGTTCCATATAAGAATCACTCTCGTAATCGGTGCGCACAGCCAATTCGTTATTAATGGCTTCAATCTCCGCTTCCATGGCATGAAGATGGGCAAAGGCCTGAGAAGCCTCCTCGAATACTGTGCGGCCGTCTTCCGTCATCAAGTGCTGTGGAAGGTAAGCGACGACACAATCCTTGGGGGCAGTCACTTTTCCGCGGGAAGGCTGGCGGACTCCCGCCAATATCTTCAACAAGGTAGACTTGCCGGCACCATTCTTTCCCATCAGGGCGATGCGGTCTTTCTCGTTTATCTGGAAAGAAATGTCACTAAATAAGGTGGTTCCGCCAAACTCGACGGTCAATCCATCTACTGAAATCATATTTATCCTTTTTCTTTGTTATTATAATAAAGCAAATCAGGCACGGATGACACGGAGTCCACAGTCTGTCCGTAAAAAGAAGAACCGTGTTTTTCCGCGTAATCCGTGCCCGACTAAATTCTCACTCACTAAAAGTTATGAAGCCAATATCAATATCAATAACTGGGCTGTCAGAATGCGAAGGAACATAGACACCGGATAAACGGTAGAATATCCTACTGCCGGAGCATTGTTTCCTGCTGTCTGATTGGAGTAAGCCAATGCAGGGGGGTCGGTGTTACTACCTGCAATAAGACCCATCAGCATAAAATAGTTCATCTTATAATGGAAACGGGCTACGGCACCCATTATCAATAAAGGTATGACAGTTATCAAAAATCCGCAACCTACATACAATAATCCGTCACCGTCTACCACCGTGCTCACAAAATTGGCTCCCGCCTTGATGCCTACACTGGCAAGGAACAGGGCGATACCGATTTCACGCAACATCAGATTGGCACTCATCGTGGTGTAAGTGACCAGCTTCATCTTATATCCGAAGCGTCCAATCAAAATAGATACAATCAACGGACCGCCGGCAAGACCCAATTTCACCGGAGTAGGAATGCCGGGGAATGCAATGGGCAGACTGCCGAACAGGATTCCAAGGAAGATACCTACGAATATAGTCACGATATTAGGGTGGTCAAGACGTTTCAACGAGTTACCCATCAGACCGGCAACGCGCTCTACGGCATCCTGTGCACCTACCACCATGACACGGTCGCCCACCTGAAGCGTCAGGTTTCGTGAAGCAAAGATATCCATACCCGAACGATTCACACGGGTCACATTCACTCCATACATACTGCTGAAATGAAGCTCACCAAGCTGCTTGCCATTCATTTTGGGCTGTGTAATCAAAATGCGGCGCGATACCATCGGAGTATCCTGCTTTTCCCAGTCTACTTCAATCTTCGGACCAATGAACGCAATGATAGCTTCGGCATCATCTTCGGCACAAACCACAAACAGCTGGTCGCCGATGTGGAAAACAGTATCACGGTTCGGAATGCTCACATGTCCGTTTTGAAGAATACGCGAACATACAAAGTCACGTCCCATAAAGTCTTTCACCTGAAGCAAGGTCTTTCCCGACAATGCCTCATTATGCACTTCAAGATGCATCATTCTGGGGGTCAGATGAGGATTGGCCGCCTCTTCCTGGGCAATAGCCTCCTCTTCTTTCTTCAGATTGACACGGCAAATGTAGCGAATGGCAATGATGGAGCCGATAATACCCAGCACACCAAGCGGATAAGCACAAGCATATCCCATCGCTATCTGCGGACCGTTATAACTCAGTTGCGACAAAGCTTCGTTGGCGGCACCAAGTCCGGGAGTATTCGTCACCGCACCGCAAAGAATACCCACCATCATAGGCAATTCGATACGTCCGTTCAGTCCGTAATACAAGCCGAGAGCAACAGCTACATTTAAAAAAACAATGCCAATCGCTATCAAGTTCATGGCGATACCACCCTTCTTGAAAGAAGAGAAAAAAGACGGTCCTACCTGAAGACCAATGCAAAAGACGAACAGAATAAGTCCGAAGTCTTGCAAGAATGTCAAAATCTGCGTGTTTCCCGTAAAACCGAAGTGTCCACAGACAATGCCGGTAAACAAGACGAAGGTTACACCCAGTGACACTCCGAAAATCTTAATCTTTCCGAGTAACACACCCACTGCTATCACAAAAGAATACAGCAGCACTATGTGTGCAATCGAGTTTTCATCAGTAAATAGATTTTGTAACCAATCCATAATATTCATGTGTTTTAAAAATTGCCGCAAAATTAGCAAATTCATTCCACTCAGCCCAATAATCCGGGCATAATTATTTCACTTGCATGGTTTATTTTGCAATATCTACATAGCAAACCTCATAGTTACCTACTTCTTTCCTTAACAAAATGACAGAAATAAACAGTTGCTTGCTGCGAAAATAAGTAAAAAAGAGAATCTATTTAAAAGGAATTAGTATATTTGCCCGAACACTTGAACAGGATTATTACTAACTTAAATATTAATACCAAATAAACTATGGCAGATAGTAAAGAGAAACTCTTTTCAGATTTTCCCGGCGTCTCTACGGAGGCGTGGATGGAAAAGATTACAGCAGACCTGAAAGGCGCTGACTTTGAAAAGAAACTGGTTTGGAGAACCAATGAAGGCTTTAAAGTGAAACCTTTCTACCGTCAGGAAGACTTGGAAGGTTTAAAAACAACAGAAGGACTGCCCGGACAGTTCCCTTATGTGAGAGGTACGAAGAAGGACGACAACACTTGGTTAGTGCGTCAAGATATCCATGTGGAATGCCCGAAAGAAGCAAATGCCAAAGCACTTGACATCCTGAATAAAGGTGTCGACTCTCTTGGTTTCAAGATTAATGCAAAAGACTTGAATGCCGAATACATTGAAACATTGCTGAACGATATTTGCGCCGAGTGCGTAGAACTGAACTTCTCTACTTGTCAGGGACATACCGTGGAACTGGCAAAATTGTTGGTGGAATATTTCCAGAAGAAAGGTTATGACCTGACCCAGCTGCAAGGTTCTGTCAACTATGACCCGATGGGCAAGATGATGGCAAAAGGCAAAGACCTGAGCAATTTCGCCGCCACTGCCAAAGAATTGGTCGACGTTCTGGCTCCATTGCCCAAGTATCGTTGCATCTGCGTTAATGCAGTAGAGTTAAACAATGCAGGATCTTATATTTCACAAGAGTTGGGATATGCATTGGCGTGGGGTAATGAATATCTGAACAAACTGGTAGAGGCAGGAATTCCGGCTACATCGGCTGCAAAAAGAATCAAGTTCAATTTCGGTATCAGCTCCAATTACTTCCTCGAAATCGCCAAATTCCGCGCAGGACGTATGTTATGGGCCAACATCGTGAACGAATATAAACCCGAATGCGAATGTGCCTGCAAGATGATTGCCCATGCAGAGACATCTACATTCAACCTCACTCTGTTTGACGCTCATGTAAACTTGCTCCGCACACAGACAGAAACAATGAGTGCAGCCTTGGCAGGTGTGGATTCTATTACTGTCACTCCGTTTGACAAGACTTACAAGACTCCTGATGACTTCTCGGAACGCATTGCACGCAACCAACAGTTACTGTTGAAAGAAGAATGTCATTTTAATAAGGTGGTCGACCCGGCTGCCGGCTCATATTTCATTGAAAACCTGACTGTTTCCATTGCCAAGCAAGCATGGGACTTGTTCCTCAATGTGGAAGAAGAAGGCGGTATGCTGGAAGCTGTCAAAGCAGGCAAGGTGCAGGAAGCTATCAATGCTAGCAACAAGGCCCGCCATGATGCAGTTTCCAAACGCAAGGAAGTATTGCTCGGCACCAACCAATTCCCTAACTTCAACGAAAAGGCAGGCGAAAAGAATCCGGTCGAAGCACAATGCTGTTGCTCCGGAAACAGTTGCGAAAGACCTGTCGCAACACTGAACTTCAACCGTGCCGCCAGCGAATTTGAAGCACTTCGCCTGCAAACCGAACGTTCAGGCAAACGTCCGAAAGCATTTATGCTCACCATCGGCAACCTGGCTATGCGTCAGGCACGTGCACAGTTCTCTTGTAACTTCCTGGCTTGTGCAGGCTATGAAGTGATTGACAACTTGGGCTTCCCCACTGTAGAAGAAGGTGTAGAAGCTGCGATGAAGGCGGGTGCCGATATCGTCGTGATTTGCTCGAGCGATGACGAATATGCAGAATATGCTGTTCCGGCATTCAAAGCACTCAACGGACGCGCCATGTTTATCGTAGCAGGTGCTCCGGCTTGCATGGAAGACCTGAAAGCCGAAGGCATCGAGAACTTTATCCATGTACGTGTAAACGTATTGGAAACTTTGAAAGAATACAACGCTAAGTTAGGAATTAAGTAAGGAAGACAATGAAACCGAATTTTAAAAACATAGATATTTATGCCGGATTCCAGCCGCAGAACGGCATGGAATGGCAAAAAGCCAACGGCATTACCGCCGACTGGAAGACACCGGAACACATCAGTGTGAAGCCTGTTTATACGAAAGAAGACCTGGAAGGCATGGAACACTTGAACTATACCGCAGGTATTCCTCCCTATCTCCGTGGCCCATACTCCATGATGTACACGTTCCGCCCTTGGACAATCCGCCAGTATGCCGGATTCTCTACCGCAGAAGAAAGTAACGCATTCTATCGCCGCAATCTGGCGTCAGGTCAGAAAGGACTGTCGGTTGCATTCGACCTTCCGACCCACCGTGGCTATGACCCCGACCACCAGCGTGTAGTAGGCGATGTAGGTAAAGCAGGTGTATCCATCTGTTCTCTGGAAAACATGAAAGTATTGTTCGACGGTATCCCCTTGAACAAAATGTCTGTCTCCATGACAATGAATGGCGCCGTACTTCCTATCATGGCATTCTATATCAATGCCGGTTTGGAGCAGGGAGCAAAACTCGAAGAAATGGCAGGAACTATCCAGAACGATATTTTGAAAGAGTTCATGGTGCGTAACACCTATATTTACCCGCCTGCCTTCTCTATGAAGATTATCTCCGACATCTTTGAATATACCTCTCAAAAGATGCCTAAGTTCAATTCAATCTCCATCTCCGGCTATCACATGCAGGAAGCCGGTGCAACGGCAGATATCGAGTTGGCTTATACCTTGGCCGACGGTTTGGAATATCTCCGTGCGGGTGTTGCAGCAGGTATCGACATCGATGCTTTTGCTCCGCGTCTGTCATTCTTCTGGGCTATCGGTATGAATCACTTTATGGAAATTGCCAAGATGCGTGCCGCACGTATGTTGTGGGCAAAGCTTGTAAAACAGTTCAACCCGAAGAACCCGAAATCACTGGCATTGCGTACTCACTCGCAGACTTCGGGCTGGTCACTGACCGAACAAGATCCGTTCAACAACGTAGGCCGTACCTGTATCGAAGCAATGGCAGCCGCATTGGGACACACTCAGTCACTGCACACCAACGCATTGGACGAAGCCATCGCTCTTCCGACAGACTTCTCTGCACGTATTGCACGTAATACTCAGATTTATATTCAGGAAGAGACTTACGTATGCAAGAACGTCGACCCATGGGGAGGTTCTTATTATGTAGAATCTCTGACAAATGAACTGGCTCATAAGGCTTGGGAACATATTCAGGAAATCGAAAGTCTGGGCGGTATGGCGAAAGCGATTGAAACCGGCGTGCCTAAGATGCGTATCGAAGAAGCTGCCGCACGTACTCAAGCCCGTATCGACTCCGGTGCACAGACCATCGTCGGCACCAACAAGTATCGCCTGGAAAAAGAAGATCCTATCGATATCCTCGAAGTAGATAATACGGCTGTTCGATTGGAACAGATTGAGAACTTGAAACGTCTGAAAGAGGGCCGCAACGAAGAAGAAGTGAAGAAAGCATTGGATGCTATTACCCATTGCGTCGAAACCAAAGAAGGCAATTTGCTGGAACTGGCAGTAGAAGCAGCCCGCGTCCGCGCTACCTTAGGCGAAATTTCAGATGCTTGCGAAAAGATTGTAGGACGTTATAAAGCAGTAATTAGAACTATATCAGGCGTGTATTCATCAGAAAGTAAAAAAGATGCAGATTTCGCAAAAGCTTGCGAACTGACCGAAGAATTTGCAAAGAAAGAAGGTCGCCGTCCGCGTATCATGGTTGCCAAGATGGGTCAGGATGGACACGACCGCGGTGCTAAAGTAGTGGCTACAGGTTATGCTGACTGTGGTTTCGACGTAGATATGGGACCGTTGTTCCAGACTCCTGCCGAAGCTGCCCGTGAAGCGGTGGAAAACGACGTTCATGCAGTGGGCGTTTCATCACTGGCTGCCGGACACAAGACTTTGATTCCGCAACTGATGGAAGAGTTGAAGAAATTGGGTCGTGAAGATATTCTGGTCATTGCCGGAGGTGTAATTCCTGCCCAAGACTACGACTTCCTCTATAAAGCAGGTGTGGCAGCTATCTTCGGCCCGGGTACTTCCGTAGCCAAAGCAGCCGTACAGATTATGGAAATATTGCTGGAAGAATAAAAGTCTTCTTTATAGATTAATTTATAAAAGGCGAACTTTGAACAGGTTCGCCTTTTATATGCTCTCTACACCACATTCTTTTCCCGATAACCATCTTTCAAGATAAAATAATCCCCATTATTAAGCATTTATCGCCATATTTTCTTCATTATCAATGTTTTTTGATTATATTTGCCCAATTAACATCTTTAAATGATATGAAGGACTTTACAAAATGCGTGCTGATTACAGCAACGCTGTTCGTGTTATATAGTTGCATGGACAAAAACAGCCTAAACGGTACACCCGAACCGACTCCTGAACCAGAAAAACCTTCCGTGGAGGACTACTTTGACTTCAACACAATGCAAACCATTAAAGTGAACATTGATTATGGTTTCAATGACTATCTCGTACTTTTTGAACTCTTTGATGAAAATCCCACAGAAGAACTGGAGGATGGTTCCATTATTAAAAGAGAGGACATAAAAGGACTTTTTAAAGCCTCAACGGATAATTCAGGCCGATTCACTGGCAGTGTTACTATCCCGGCCAGAGCCGACAAGGTATGGTTATATTCCGATTATCTGGGAACGGTGTCCCCCATCGAACTGACAATCAAAGACAAAAGTATCAGTTTCAATCAAAATGACTATATCGCATCACGCAGAGGCGAGGCGAGGGCTGTGACTCCCAACAACCAATTTAAATACCCTGATGAATATAAGATATTAGGAGATTGGAATGAAAATGGGAAACCGGATTATTTGCTTCCCAAAGCAAATACGCCTGACTATATACTCTATAATATAAAAGAAACATACTCTACAGTGAAAAGTAAATACATATCTGTAGTGCACCCGGAATTCCTTGATAACAATGTAAAGTCGGATATTATCTTGGCAAAGGCCACCAAAATAAAATTGGTATTTGTGAATAGTGGAGCTAGCCTTAAGAATGTAATGGGATATTATACTTACCCCAAAGATGAAGTTCCCGAAGGAAACAAAATAACAAAGATTATTGCATTCCCAAACATAACGGCAACCCAAAATGCCTCTGTATTTCCTTGTGACCAAGTAGCATTAAAATATTGGGACGGAACACAATTCCAAGATGAATTTCCGGCAGGAGTGGCTATTGGATTCTTCCTTCAGCCCAGTGGATTTAGCAACGGTTCAATTAGTAATCCCGATAAAAGCGGCTGGAAGTCTAATAAATATTCAAGTACTAATTTAAACGAGCCAAAACAAAAGCGAACAATCTCCTTGCTGGATAAGGCCTCTGCACAAATAGTTACTATCGGTTTTGAAGACAAGGATGATAACAATTTCTCCGATGCTACATTCTATCTTGACATTGAACAAAAGGATGCAGTGGAAAAAAATACAATTCCCGATTTACCGGATGGAAACGCTCCAACTCCCGATGATAATGCACAAACCACTGTCGGTACACTTACCTATGAAGATAAATGGCCGGAAGAAGGTGACTATGACATGAATGATGTTATGGTAGACTATGAATCGACTATCTACAAGACACTAGGAAACAATAAAATCACCAAGATTATCGATAAATTCACTCCTCGCCACAACGGAGGCATCTATAATAACGGCTTTGGCTACCAATTGACCAATATTACCTATACAGATGTCAAAAGTGTCAATATCGAGGGTCCCGAACGTTCTACATTCATCGGCAACGACAATATGGAAAGCGGACAGACCTGTCCTACCGTCATCCTCTTTGACAATATCAAAAATGTGATAGGAAAAACATATACCGTGACCATAGAAATAGCAAATGCAGACTATAATAAACTAATTCCGCCCTATAATCCGTTCATCATCTGCAGCACAGACCAAGGAAGAGACAAAGAAGTGCACCTTGTCAATTATCCGCCGACCAATAAAGCCGACAACAGTCTATGGGGAACAGGAGAAGACGCCTCTCAACCTGAAAACAATTTGTTTTATGTATCCAATGACAATATGCCTTTTGCCATCCATTTACCGGATGTGAAAGACTTCCCTATTCCGATAGAAAAAGTACGTATCACTACGGCATATCCCGGATTTGCAGAATGGGTAAAATCTTCCGGTGCACAAAACAAAGGCTGGTATCTTCATAAAAACGAATAAGGAGAAACCTACAAAAGAATAACAGAATAGTATATCAAGTACCGGTAACGGCTGAAAGCAGTTTCTAATTTCTCATAAATTAAAGAGAAAAGAGAGTTGCTTTCAGCCGTTTTTGTTACCTTTGCAGTCCTATTAGACAGAACGAAAAATTATGATAGTTTGCATTGCCGAAAAACCTTCCGTTGCACGCGATATCGCTGATGTATTGGGAGCCAAAAATAAAAAAGACGGATACATAGAAGGAAACGGATACCAGGTGACCTGGACATTCGGACATCTCTGTACCCTGAAGGAGCCGCATGAATACACTCCTTCATGGAAAGCATGGAGCCTGTCCAGCCTTCCGATGATTCCTCCACGTTTCGGAATCAAGCTTATCAATGATCCGGGCATCGAAAAGCAGTTCCGTGTCATCGAAAGTTTAATGCAGAAAGCCGATGAAATTATAAACTGTGGTGATGCCGGACAGGAAGGAGAACTGATTCAGCGATGGGTGATGCAAAAAGCCGGTGCCCGCTGCCCGGTAAAACGTCTGTGGATTTCATCACTGACCGAAGAGGCCATACGTGAAGGTTTCCAAAACCTGAAAGACCAATCCGATTTCAAGCCGTTGTACGAAGCCGGTTTAAGCCGTGCCATCGGCGACTGGGTATTGGGAATGAATGCTACTCGTCTCTATACTTTAAAATATGGGCAAAACAGACAGGTATTATCTATCGGTCGTGTGCAAACGCCCACCCTTGCTCTGATTGTCAAAAGGCAACAGGAAATTGAAAACTTCACTCCCCAACAGTATTGGGTACTTGCCACTGTATACCGTGATACGACCTTTACTGCCATCATCCGAAAAAGCGATGAAGAATTGGCACAGGAGGAAAGTGACCAAAAAGAATCTGCCAAGAAAACCAAGAAAGCTGTCGAAAACAGGGGAATACCTCCTATCACTGACCTTCCCACAGGCGAAGCATTGATGGAACGTATCAAAAACGTTCCTTTTACCGTGACGGAGGTGACTAAAAAAGCGGGGACGGAAGCCCCTCCCCGTCTCTTTGACCTGACTTCTTTACAGGTGGAATGTAATAAAAAGTTTGGATATTCGGCTGATGAGACATTAAAACTTATCCAGTCACTCTACGAAAAGAAAGTAACTACCTACCCCCGTGTGGATACTACTTTCCTGAGTGATGATATTTATCCTAAATGTCCCGGTATTCTGGCGGGGCTGAAACCTTATGAAACACTGACAGCTCCACTGGCCGGTACCAAGCTGAACAAGTCAAAGAAGGTGTTCGACAATTCGAAAGTTACCGACCACCATGCCATCATCCCCACCGGGCAGCCTCCCGTCAACCTGACGGATATGGAGAAACGTGTGTTCGACCTTGTGGCACGCCGCTTCATTGCCGTGTTCTATCCCGATTGTAAGTTTTCTACCACCACTGTGATTGGCGAAACAGACGGAATAGAGTTCAAAGTAACCGGAAAACAAATATTGGGACCGGGCTGGCGTATCATCTTTGCCAAGCCACAGACCAATCTGCCCGACGGTATGACCGATTCTGATGCCGAACCGCGTGAAGGAGACGAAGAACGCACCCTGCCTACCTTTGTAAAAGGTGAAAGCGGCCCTCATCTGCCCACATTGAATGAGAAATGGACACAACCGCCCAAACCCTACACTGAAGCAACTTTGCTGCGTGCCATGGAAACTGCCGGTAAACTGGTGGATAATGACGAATTGCGCGATGCCTTAAAAGAGAATGGTATCGGACGCCCGTCTACCCGAGCTGCCATTATCGAAACCTTGTTCAAACGTCATTATATCCGAAAAGAACGCAAAAACCTGATTGCCACCCCCACCGGAATGGAACTTATCGGACTGATTCGTGAAGAACTGCTGAAATCGGCAGAGCTGACAGGTATCTGGGAAAAGAAGTTGCGCGAGATAGAACGGAAGAGTTATGATGCTTCCACTTTTCTGGACGAGTTGAAGCAAATGGTAGCAGAAGTGGTGCACAGCGTATTGAGCGACAATACCAACCGCCGTGTCACTACCATGGAAGAAGCTGTCAAAGAAGAAGCCGCCAAAAAGCCTGCCACCAAAAAGAAAGTAAGTGCTCCCCGCAAACCGAAAACAGCCGCCAAGGAAGTGAAGCCTGAAAATCCGCCTGCCGATGAATGGGTCGGTAAACCTTGTCCGCTATGTGGAAAAGGAACGATTATCAAAGGAAAAGCCGCTTATGGGTGTTCCGAATGGAAGAACGGCTGCACCTTTCGCAAACCGTTCTGATAAATATCGGAAATTGTCAGTCGCCCCACACCATACTAAGCACATCCGGCAAATAACCGCTACGGATACGCCATTCCTGCGGATACAGATTGTTGGCACGGTTGCCTATATTCTTGGCAAAACCTAATGGAATCTCTTTGTAGGTGAGCAATACATAACCGCGGGGAACGGAAGGGGCCAAAGCCACAGCCTCTTTACGCAAATAAGCGACAGCCTGTTCATAACTCAGTTCAGCCTGTGGAAACTGTCCTTTCCTCATGGCTGTAGTCATTGCCAAAGAATGGTCGGGCACAACATCTTTTCCTTTCAACTCACCCAATGTGACTCCGGCATGGATAATCTTTAAAGCCTGTTGCAACAGCGCATACGTTTCACTATGTTTTTTGGGAAAAGCAACAATACCGGTACCTTTCACCTCGAACTGATAGTCTTCAGGGTGCTGCAACCAGTCTTTTACTTCTTTAGGAACGGTCATCACCTGCTGTTTCTCTCTTCCACCCTTCTTTTTATCTTTTCTGCCACTGGCATGCCCTTTCAGGTAATCTCCGGTCATTTCCTCTTCTCCCCCTTCGGTATCCTTACGAAGTACAGCCAAAAAGAAACCTTCTCCTTTTGTCTTATGAGGTAAAAAGCGATACACCGGAAAATCCGCTTCGGTCAAGTTGCCGGTAATATTCCATTCCGGGCGGACAGGTACCTCCAGCACCTCAGCTCCCAGTTCGCGGACTATCCAAGCTACATTATCTTCATCTTCCTCCCTATTATAGGTACAGGTACTGTAAATAAGCAGTCCCCCCGGCTTCAATGCCGTCCACACATCTGCCAAGATACGGCGTTGACGCTGCCAGCAAATCTGTACATTATCTGCACTCCACTCCTCTACCGCCACAGCATCTTTGCGAAACATCCCCTCACCCGAACAAGGCACATCCGTCAGAACAACATCAAACACCCCCGGCAAGGCAGCAAAGTCCGAAGGATTGTTATTAGTGACCACCACTTCCGCATTTCCCCATTTAATCAGATTCTCGGCTAAAATCTGCACTCTGTTGCGCATCACTTCGTTTGCTACCAGCAAACTGCCCTCAGGCAATACCGCCCGTGCAGCAGTGGACTTACCCCCCGGCGCCGCACAGAGGTCGAGCATCACTACCGGAGACGAGACATAGGTCTTCAACACCTGTTCCACAAACATGGAAGAAGCTTCCTGCACGTAATAGCATCCGGCATGAAACAAAGGGTCGAACGTAAAAGTCGGGCGTTCCGCCAAATACATTCCGTTAGCAGACCAGGGAACTCGCTCTCCTTTAACCTCTCTATCACATTTAGCACTATTGGCACGGATGCTCACAGGCGCTTCGCCCTGCAAGGCATCCTCCAATTGTCTATAATCGTTATCACCCAGCAATTCACGGGTTCTCAGGGAAAATTCAGATGGTAAATTCATTGTTATCAGCATACATTATGCTGCAAATATACTCTTTTTCCCCATATTGCTAAGTCTATTTCGTACGTTTTACCGTATAAACTACTTTTCCCGCCTTATCGACCATGTGCATATCCAACTCTTTTTTATCGACCGTGAAGATAGAGAAGCCTGGTTCGGGACTACAGAACTGTGTGCCTTCCACAGCCTTCACCTTCCGACTCAAAGAAGCAGACGTATTCACCACGTAGTCAATATCACTGCCCGGCACACGAATATGCTGGAAGTTATGAATATGTCCGCAGGCATAAATATCCACTTTATGTTTGCGCAATATAGGGTCCAGACGATTCTGCATATCACTGCGTTCACTGTCGTCTTTCGGAGTCTCCGCATAGATGGGATGATGACCGATTACCACTATCCAATCTTCTTTGGCAACAGTCAGCACAGAGTCAATCCATGCAAGCTGCTTATCCATATCCTGTTTACAAGCATCCGGATAAACAGTACTTTCGTTGCGGTATTTGTCAATCAACGGAGCTGTATCTATCATCACAAAGCGAACGCTTGTTCCCTTCTTTTCAAATACTTTTGTATAATAACGGTCAGGCATTGTCCAACGACGGCTCACATTCGTATAATCCAATACAGCCTGTGTGTTCCCACGGTATTCGTGATTACCCAAGACCGGAAACCAGTCTATCATCAGCTCGGGATGACTATAAATCAGTTCATAGTTAGTCATCCAAAGCGGATCATTCACACTGCGGACTCCCTCAAAGTGATGGACATCACCGGCAGCAAACACACATTCGGGGCCGATTACATCAGCCATTTCGCCCATCAACTCAGCAATAGGTTTCTGGTCATAATAACCGTTTCTTCCCAAATCGTTTGCCATATAGAAATTCAATTGTCTTTCCAGTCCCTTCCACTCCTGCGGAGTCTGGGCACACACATTCACACAGATAGCCGTACCGATAACAGCAATCCATACCCATGTCAATACTTCCTTTATTCTTCCTATCATCTTCAACATATTCATATTATCCATTTATATTTAAAAACTTACCTTAAAACCTGCGTTTACTTTCACTCCATAATATTCAGCCTGCATCGTACGGTCTTTCGTTCCCTGATAGTAACGAAGCGGCTGGTTCAATAAATTGTTTGCTTCGGCATAAAACGTCATTTTCACCTTTCTGCCGAAAGTATAACTGGCATTCACATCCATATAATTCACAGCATCATAGAATCTGTCATAAAATGTACTCGGTCCCATTTCATCGATAAAACTGGATGCATAATTATAACTCAAACGTACATTCAGCCCTCCTTTTTCAAAATAGAGAGAAGCATTGGCCGTATGTTCAGGAGATCCCGGCAGACTCAATCCACTTTCATTTTCGCGACCTTCAAAGTTAAAGTCTTCCACACGTGAGTGCGTATATGTATATGTTCCATAGAAACCTATACATTTCAATGCCGGAACAATGAAACCGAAATCACGCTGATAAGAAAATTCCATTCCCCACAGATTAGCGTTTCCGGCATTTTTAGGCTGGGTGAAACGAGTATATTCAGTACCTTGGTACTCATAGTTGGTCAATACCTGATCGACAATAAAATCGTCTATCTTCTTATAAAAGAATCCTGCGCTCACCAGACCGATACTCTTGAAGTAATAATCAGCACTTAAGTCGAGGTTGTAAGAGAGAGTCGGCTTCAAGTTTGAGTTACCAATCTTTATCTCGTTGTCGCCACGGCTAATATTCACACTCGGAACCAAAGCCGAATATTTGGGACGACTCAACGTTTGTGTGTACGAACCGCGAATCTTGAAATCATCATTTACATCCCATTTTACCAAAAGAGAAGGAAGGAAATTCACGTAACTGTTGGTCACCCGGCCAGTCTTGGTGGTCATGTCCGTTTCATCGTCATAGTTGCGTCCGGTGTATCGAAGAGAAGTATGTTCCAGACGCAGTCCTGCCATCAGACTGATGTCAGGGCTGAACCGATGGTCGAAACGCACATAGCCCGAGCTGACAGTTTCGCGTGCTTCAAAGTTTTCCGCCAATTCTGCCTGCACCTGCTCTTTCTCAAACTGCGAAGGGTCATTCAGATTCAATCCGCCAACATACTCTTTACTTGCAAACAAACCTACTTGGTATTTGTTGTCCGGCATAAACTTATCGGTACTTTGGTCAACAATATTCCTCAGGCTGCTTTCCATAAAGCCATCCTCATCTATCGGCGTATATTCATAAAAGTCTATTTCTTTCTCCTTAGTTTTACGCACTACTTTCGCTCCGAACTTCAGTTTGGCGCCATTATTCAGACTTGCCTTGAAGTTAGCGGAGAATTTCAAGTCTTCTTCTTTTATATCTTCCTGTTGTTCGGTCAGTTCCTTCAATCCGAATTTATCACTCAATGTCAGGGTAGACCCCGATTGAGGAGTGGCAAACGGTTGGCGCTCATCACTCAGATTCATATCGAACTGCTGCTTCTTTAACTGAAAATCGAGGTAACGTTCATTCGGACGCTCTTCCATGGCTTTGGCATAGCTGGCATTCCAGTCCATGCCGATAGCCCCCCACAAATGTTCACCGCCCAAAGAAAAGTCCATAGTGCGCTGACGCTCCAAACGAGCATTGCGATTATCGGGCGTACCGGCTTTCGTCTGAACACGGACGGTTCCCTTTCCTTCTTCATCCAAATCCTTTATAGTAGTGCGATAACGGTTTTCCCAGTCGTTGCGGTTATTGAAAATACCTTTGAAAGTCAGTTTATGATTTTCGTTGATATCGAAATCAAATGCAGCGGAATAACTTTGGCGCTCACGTGTAACAAAGTATTGACGCATCTGGTAATCATTGACATATACCTTTCCAGCTTCGTTTTGCTCCCACATAAACTCGGTATCGTAAGAACCCGAAGGAGCATTTTGATAAGAAGCCGAAAGCAACATTCCCAGTCTGTCATTAAAGAAACGGTCACCGTAAGTAAATCCTAAGTTCAGTTGGGCTTTCTCACTAATCCAGTTATAACCGCTTCCTGCCGTTGCATTGATAGTACGTTTATAAGGAGAATTTTTAGTCACCAAGTTGATAGAACCACCGATAGCATCACCATCCATATCGGGTGTAACTACTTTACTGACCTCGATGGTCTGAATCATATCCGCGGGAATCAGGTCGAGCTGCACGTTACGCGTATCCCCTTCGGCCGAAGGAACACGATTGCCGTTGATGGTTACGGAACTCAAATCGGCACTCGTACCGCGCACTTGTCCGAAACGGGCTTCCCCCTGGTCGTATTGCACATTGATACCACTGATACGCTTCAATGCATCACCGATATTAGAATCCGGAAACTTGCCTACTTGGTCGGCTGACACCACATTGGTGACTCCTATATTATTTTTTTGTGCATTGATAGCCTTCTTTTGTCCTTGAAAAGCACCTTTTACCTGCACAGCCTGTAGTTCCAGCCCCTCATTCATCACAATGTCCTTTTCCAATGTCTTGCCTTCGGGAACCGTGATATTCATTTCGATAGGACTATAGCCCACATACGTTACCTTCACTGTATAAGTGCCGGGCTTCAGATTGGGTAAGGTATAAAAGCCGTTCACGTCACTAATCACCCCTGTTTTCAGATTCTCAATAAAGATAGAAGCTCCCGGGAGCGTTTGTTTGCCGTTGTCTATCACACGTCCGCGGATGGCACCCTGTTTCACAACCGTTTCATTGGCTCCGGCAAAAGCATCTCCACAGATACCTGCTGCGAGCAGCATACAAGATACTAGTCTAATAACCTTTTTCATATATTTTTTATGCGTTATAAATCTGCCGCAAAAGTAGATGAGTCAGATTTCGTGGGGATTACACTGCATTAAAGGTTTTGTAACAATCAGGTTTCATTTCCGTTACAAGACGTAAAACGGCAGGCTTATGCCGCCCAGACAAAGGAAATACCATCTTTTTCTCTGTTTTATGAAAAATATTTCGTCTATTTGCAACCAAAAGGAAGTCATCTTCCGTCTAACTCATAGAAAATAATAATAAATAGATAAAACGTATGAAACAGATCTTTTTAATCTTTGCCTTCCTGATTGGATACAGCCTGACGGCTTCTGCAGAAAAGATAAAACTGGTTCCTTCGGCTAATGACAGTACACGAATGGATACTGTAGTGGTAAGCGAACTAAGCGATGTGGATACTTACGACCCAACTGACGCCCATTCAAATACCGATTTTAGTTTCTTTGAAGAAAATATGTCGAACGATATGGGTGGAATTATTGTACTGATTTCCGTCATTATGATATTCGGGTTGCCACTGTTTATCGTCGCTATCACACTATGGTTCCGATATAAGAACAAACAAGCCAAATACAAACTGGCAGCCGAAGCGCTCGCTGCAGGGCACAGCATTCCGCAAGAACTCTTCAATGAGAGAAACCGCAACAACGAAATTATGACCAAAGGAATCACCCATATCTTTTTAGGTATCGGACTGGGAGTTTTCCTATGGGTCATGACTGGTGTCAAAGGACTGGCCGCTATCGGTTTCCTTATCTTCTGTATGGGAATAGGACAAGTACTGATTGCTTATACCACCGCTCCCCGCAAGCATAAAAAAGACGATTCCTCTCCCATCCGGATGAACGGGGATGACCACGAAGACACTCCACACAACGAACAATAAAGAATGGGGCAACTCAACGACATATCGTTGGTAGCACAAGTGGTGGTCTTCAAAAACACCCGGGCGTTTGATACTTTGGTCAAAAAGTATCAATCGCCCGTGCGCCGCTTCTTCCTCCACCAGACATTGGGTGACGAAGAGCTGAGCGATGACTTGGCGCAGGAAACTTTCTTGAAGGCATACACCCATCTGAGCTCGTTCAAAAACCTGTCTAATTTCTCCACCTGGCTTTATCGTATTGCTTATAATGTATTTTATGACTATATTCGCAGCAAGAAAGAAACTTCGGGACTGGAAGACTGGGAAATAGATGCCTCCTACCAAGTGGAACAAGCCAAAGTAGGCGAACAAATGGATATATATCGGGGATTGAGCCGACTGAAAGAGGCAGAGCGAACGTGCATCACTCTGTTCTTTATGGAGGATCTCCCGATAGAAAAGATAGCGATAGTAACCGGTATGCCTGCCGGAACTGTCAAATCCCACCTCTCACGTGGAAAAGAAAAACTTTCTAACTTCTTAAAACAAAATGGTTATGATGGAAAATGATGATAAATTGATTAGCCAATTCATGCAAGCCAACAAGCATGAAATAGAAGACAACGGATTCTCACGCCGGGTGATACGGCAGTTGCCCGAACATGCCAAGTGGATGTCCGATGCACTCACTGCAGTCTGCACCGTACTTTGCTGCATACTGTTCTATGTGTTTGACGGTTTCAATTTCTTGTTCGGTGTCATTGTAGAAGTCATCACGTCGCAATCTTACAATCTGATGAGCAACACAAACTTCATTTCATTGGCGATTGCTACGATAGTAGTCATCATTATAGGCGTCCAACGAGTAGTCAGTTTCCGATAAATTGTGTACTTTTGCAATCTGTAAAATGAAAATCCGAACATGAAACAATATTTAGACCTGTTAGACCGTATCCTTACCGAAGGGGTCCATAAAGAAGACCGGACCGGTACGGGAACCATCAGTGTGTTTGGCCATCAAATGCGCTTTAACCTCGAAGAAGGATTCCCCTGTATAACCACCAAGAAGTTACATCTCAAATCCATCATACACGAACTGCTTTGGTTCCTGCAAGGAGATACCAACGTGAAATACCTGCAAGACAACGGAGTACGTATTTGGAACGAATGGGCGGACGAAAACGGTGACTTGGGACATATCTATGGTTACCAATGGCGTTCGTGGCCTGATTATAAAGGCGGATTCATCGACCAAATCAACGAAGCGGTAGAAACAATCAAACATAATCCCGATTCACGGCGTATCATTGTCAGCGCATGGAATGTAGCCGACCTGAACAATATGAATCTTCCTCCCTGTCATGCTTTCTTTCAGTTCTATGTTGCCAACGGACGTTTAAGTCTCCAACTGTACCAACGCAGTGCCGACACGTTCCTCGGAGTGCCCTTCAATATTGCCTCATACGCCCTGCTATTGCAGATGATGGCACAAGTCACCGGACTCAAAGCGGGTGATTTTGTCCACACACTGGGAGATACACATATCTATATGAACCACTTGGAGCAAGTAAAATTACAGCTCACCCGCGAGCCGCGTCCACTCCCCCAAATGAGGATTAATCCCGACGTAAAGGATATATTCAGTTTCAAGTATGAAGACTTCGAGCTGGTGAATTACGACCCATGGCCCCACATTGCCGGGAAAGTATCTGTTTAACACTGTAATACCCAAGAGGATGAATAACCTGTCTATCATAGTAGCCATCGCAAAAAATAATGCCATCGGCATGGACAACCAATTATTATACTGGTTGCCCAACGACTTGAAGCGTTTTAAAGCGCTCACCACCGGACACACTGTTATCATGGGACGAAAAACCTTTGATTCACTGCCCAAAGGCGCGTTGCCCAACCGCCGGAATATCGTTTTATCACGTCAAGCCGGGCTGGTTTGTGCGGGTGCCGAATGTTTCACTTCATTAGAAGAAGCTCTGGCTCATTGCAATGCCGAAGAGGAAATCTTCATCATGGGAGGTGCCAGTGTATATCAGGAAGCATTACCGCTGACCCATCGTCTATACATCACATTGATACACGACGACAGTAAGCAGGCGGATGTCTTTTTCCCCGAAATAGACGGCAAAGTGTGGAAAGAAACAGGTAGAGAAGACCATCAGACCGATGAGAAACATCTCTACCCTTATAGTTTTATCAACTACGAACGAAGATAAGACAGCATTAATCCTCGTCTGCCAAATCCAAAATAGGCATTTGTCTTTTAATAGCTTCGTTGAAAGAAATAATCGTCTCTGAACGAGCCAAACCGAGCGGTTGCAGTTTATCATGGATAATGCTAAGCAAATGATGATTGTTCTTGGCATATATCTTGATAAACATGTCATACTGTCCGGTAGTGAAATGGCATTCCACTACTTCCGGAATCTTTTTCAACGCTTCCGTGACAGAATCGAACTGTTCAGGATCCTTTAAATAAAGACCAATGTAGGCACATGTTTCATACCCGATTTTCTCCGGGTCAATAACATACTCCGAACCTTTCAGAATACCCAAGTTGGTCAGTTTCTGAATGCGCTGGTGAATAGCCGCCCCCGACACATTGCACGCACGGGCAACTTCCAGAAACGGAATACGAGCATTATCAGCTATCAACTTCAATATTTGCTCATCCAAACTGTCTAATTGATGATGTCCCATTCTTTTTAGTTTAATTTTCTGCAAAGATATGACTTTTCCCGACAATATTTGTGCAATCCATAACTTTTATTGCACGAATATTTATAAATTAATAGAAAGTCGTATCTTTGTTCAAAATTAGAAAAGACATGAAAAAGACACTTATTTTTCTTTTATGCAGCATTATGAGCATCGCTGCTTTCGCACAGAATTTTGATGATTTCTTTGAAGACAAGACTCTTCGGGTGGATTACATCTTTACGGGAGATGCCAAGCATCTGGATATTTATCTGGACGAACTCTCCAGTCTTCCCGACTGGGCAGGCCGTCGACACCATTTGTCCGAAATTCCCTTGGGAGGAAACGGTGAAATAACCATGAAAGACAAGGCGACGGGGGAAGTTATTTACCGCACCTCCTTTTCCAGCCTTTTTCAAGAATGGGTGACTGAAGAAGAAGCCTCCCGCGTGAGAAAGGGGTTTGAAAACTCTTTCCTGCTTCCTTATCCCAAGAAAGAGGCAATCGTTACCATTGCCCTTAAAAACGTATATCATAAAGTAAGCACTTCTCTGACGCACGAAGTCAACCCCAATGATATCCTCATCCATCAGAGAGGATTGGCGCGTATCACTCCCCATCGTTACTTATTACAAAGCGGCAGTCCGGAAGACTGCATCGACGTAGCTATTATGGCGGAAGGCTACACTGAACAGGAAATGGATCTTTTCTATAAGGACGCACAGACAGCTTGCGATGCCTTATTCAGCCACGAACCTTTCAAGAAGTTGAAAAATAAATTCAATGTGGTAGCGGTAGCCAGTCCGTCACAGGACAGCGGCGTGAGTGTGCCGGGCAAAGGCGAATGGAAATCTACGGCCGTCAGCTCTCATTTCAACACGTTCTACTCTGACCGCTATCTGACTACAAGCCGGGTAAAAAGCATCCATAACTGGTTGGCAGGCATTCCATACGAACACATTATCATATTAGCCAATACAGACACTTATGGAGGAGGAGGCATTTATAACTCTTATACACTGACCACTGCCCACCATCCGATGTTCAAACCGGTAGTAGTGCATGAATTCGGCCATAGTTTCGGAGGGTTGGCAGACGAATATGCATATACAGAAGCACCCAGTCCGCAATATCCTTACGAGGTAGAGCCATGGGAACAAAACATCACTAGCCTCGTCAACTTTGAAAGCAAATGGAAAGATATGGTTCCTGCCAATACTCCCATCCCCACCCCGGTGACAACCAAAGAACCGGATATATACAACAAAGTAGGGGTTTATGAGGGAGCCGGTTATACAAAGAAAGGCATTTATCGTCCGGTCACCGAATGTAGAATGAAAATTAACGAAGCACCCGCTTTCTGCCCCGTTTGCCAGCGTGCACTTGAACGACTGATAAACTTTTATACAGAGAAATAAGTTATATATTAAATGGCTAAACCAAGACAGAAATGATTGAAATTAAACAGGTTAAGACAGAAAACCAAGAACTATACGGTTTTGTAGAAGAGTTGATGCACACGGCGTTTCCTGCACAAGAACGCCGTGACACTCCCCAACAACGTGAATATTCGGACAGTAACCCCCTTTTCTGCAACAATGTGATAATGGAAGACGGAAAAACCGTCGGCATGATTAGTTATTGGAATATGGGAGACTTTTACTACATCGAACATTTTGCCATCGATCCCTCCCTGCGCAACGGCGGTTACGGCAAACGCGTATTAGAGAGTATCCAGGCCAAGCTGAACGGTCCCATCGTTCTGGAAGTAGAAGAGCCGACAGAAGAGATGAGCATGCGGCGTATCAACTTCTACAAGCGGTTGAATTTCACACTCCACGAAAAGCCATATATGCAACCTCCCTACCGCATCGGCGACTCAGGTCTGCCCATGTTGCTGATGACTTATGGAGATATAGACATGGAGAAAGACTTTGAAAAAGTAAAGAATACGCTATATAAAGAAGTATATGGTCAGTCAGTCTGACCGTATACTTCTTTTTAAGACAGAGACAAAAAAAGGAAGTTGCTCAAAAACAACTTCCTTTTTTCATATCATGTATCAACTATTTTACTGACGTTGAGTAGCAGAATAGTTAATATTCAAAGCATAAGCCTGACGAAGAGCCTGTTTTACATCCTGTACAATACCCATCTTAGTTTCGCTATCCACCTTCATAGATACTGTCATAAACGGCTGATCTTCTTCTTTCATGTTTTCACGTTCCTGATAAATATAATCCTGAACTTCTGAAACTTCAGCAAATTTATCATTCAGCTGAATACGGCTTTCAGCACCCATTTTCTTTTGGAATTCGGGCAATGGTCTACCGATATAGATAAAGGAAACCAAAGACTTCTTTTCCAATTTTTCAAGTTCTGTAGCCTGCGGAACTCTAAATTGAACCTTCAATGTAACCTCACGCATTGTTGTTACAATCATAAAGAAGAACAACATAGTAAAGATAAGGTCAGGCAAAGAAGAGGTATTCAATTCAGGCATTCCACGTTTACCTGTTTTATTAAATTTTCCCATTATTTACCTCCATACTTTTTAGGTTCAGCTTCAGAAATTTTCTGCTGATAATATTCACGAATCGCTTTCTGTTCGTCTTCGTTACACTCATTATAAACCTTGCCAAACTTAGCCTTACCCAGTTCGTCACGAAGTTCATTATATGCAGCCACCAATTCATTCTGAACATTGATATATGCCTGATAGCTGGTACCAACGTCATTCTGAACAGAAATTACATGCTGTTCCGTAACCATACAATCACCCAACAAAGGAATATTCTTTCTATGTTTTTCCGGGAGATTTTCATCATCGTACGGATTGGCGATAAATTCTTTTGCCTTTTCTCTTAATTGCTTTATATCAATATACTCCTTACCACACATCAGTTGGTCGTCTTTGTTCAGACGTACTTGGAGCACATTACGTTCTTTCTTTAAGATATTATCATCTTTTTGATTCTGTTCGGGGGGAGGCGGCAGACGTCTCGCCAAACCACGGTCAGTATCCATAGATGTTGTAATCAAGAAGAAAATAAGCAACATAAAGGCAATATCGGCTGTTGAACTGGAGTTAATCCCAGGTACGCCTCTTTTCTTTCTTGCCATTTTACTTATTTCGTTTTTTAATTGTTAATATCAATGTTTATTATTTCTTGAAGATACCGCTCAAGTTAACGATAGTACCGATAGCAGCTACTCCAAACAAGAAATAGATAGAGTAAATCAACATATCAGTAATCTTCAACCAGAAAGTATCAGTATAAGGACCGTCGCCGGTCATGATAGTAGCATCAGAACCCATACCGTAAGAAACTACCAATACAACCACCAATAATACGATACCTAACAAAGATTTAACAGCATTCATTGGATTATCTTTCAATGCAGCTCCGAATTGTGCAATGGCTCCTACAAGAGTTACAGCTACACAAATACCAAACATAGCATACATCAAGTAAATCAATGTTTCTGTATGAGCCGGCTCATTATATTCGCCGACCGGGTTATTATATCCTACAAAGTAGAACATGCCGAGCACCACTAAAATCAGTGCAAAACAGACATATAATGCATAGTAGGACATTCTATATGATAACTTAGCCATTGTTCTAATTATTTTTTGTATTTCAAGTTATATTTCATAATCATATCAAGCAATGTGATAGAAGAATCTTCCATCTGGCTTGTGATAGCTTCAATCTTAGAAAGGATGTAGTTATAGAATACCTGAAGAATCAATGCTACAACCAAACCGAAGATAGTAGTAATCAAGGCCACTTTCATACCACCTGCAACAACTGTCGGAGAAATATCACCTGCCTGCTGGATTTTATCGAACGCCATAACCATACCGATTACAGTACCCAAGAATCCCAAAGACGGAGCCATTGCGATGAACAATGTAATCCAAGAACATCCTTTTTCAAGGTAACCTGCCTGAACACCACCGTAAGAAACAACTGAGCGTTCAACAACGTCAACACCTTCATCGATTCTCATCAAGCCCTGATAGCAGATAGAGGCAACCGGACCACGAGTGTTACGACATACTGTCTTAGCAGCTTCTACATCACCTTTTTCCAAAGCAGCTTCGATGTTAGCCATCAACTTCTTTGTGTTCACTTCAGCCAAGCTTAAATAAATGATACGTTCAATACAGAAAGCCAAACCTAAAACCAATGCGATAGCTACCAAAGACATAAAGTCTGCAGAACCTTCGATAAATTTAGTTTTGAGTTCTTTGTGGAGACCACCACCTTCTTCAACTACTGTTGTCTGTTCTGTTTGAGCCGGAGCTTCATCCTGAGCCATAATAGGCTGAACTGATCCCAAAGTAAGGACTCCCATCACTGCAAGAATTGCAAATAACTTTTTCATTGTGTGTCTAATTTTTAAGATTAATTAATTAATTGTTATTTTATTGTTTTAATTGTTTTCCACTTTTTTGCCTTTTCCATAGCAATGCGGAGAGAGCGGGATTCGAACCCGCGATACACTTTTGGCGTATACACGCTTTCCAGGCGTGCCTCTTCAACCACTCGAGCATCTCTCCTTTTTAGGGGACACATTTACATCCTCATTTTGAAATCGGGTGCAAATTACAAAGAAATTTGGGAATTGCAAGCGATTTCAGTCACAAATGTATCCTTTTTTTTCGTCTTACACAGAATTCGACGCCTCAATATTGGTATATCACCTCAAATTTAATAAACTTTAAAAACTTATTCAGCCATTTTGAACACTTTTAAAGCGTTATCGGTCGTTATGGCATCTACTTCTGCCAAACTCATGCCATAAATTTCCGCCAGCTTTAATGCGACTTCCTTTATATAAGAAGACTCGTTTCTTTTCCCTCTGTGGGGCACAGGAGCCAAATAGGGAGAATCGGTTTCGAGCACAATTTTACTTAAAGGAACATTCTTCAGTGTTTCGGGCAACGTACTCTTCTTAAAGGTGACCACTCCGTTTATTCCAATTCTAAAATCAGGATAGTCCAACAACTGATTTGCTTCTTCTGCACTGCCCGTAAAACTGTGAAAGATACCGCTCAGATTCGTGTCCTTATAAGGAGAGAGTACTTCAAACAATTCGGGGAAGGCGTCACGGCAATGAATAATCAAAGGCAAATCATATTCCAGTGCCCACTGTATCTGTTCGTCCAGTGCCGCCTGCTGCTCTTTGAGGTATGTTTTATCCCAATACAAATCCATCCCCACCTCGCCAATGGCAATATAAGGATGTCCTTCGACCAGCAACTCTTTCATCGGCATCAGGCGGGCTTTATAACCAACATCCACCGATGTCGGATGAAAGCCCAGCATCGGATAGCAAAAGCCTTTATATGCCGCACACACTTCCAATAGTTCACGAATGGTTGTATCATCAATGTTGGGCATAAAGACCTTCATGACACCGGCAGCCTTGGCACGTTCTATCACTTGTGGCAAGTCTGCGACAAACTCTTCTGCAAAAAGATGGGAATGGGTATCAATCATCACACTTTTCTATCCATTAAATGACAAACAAATGATTTCAATTCTTCTTTCCGCTCTGCCGGCAGACTCACGCCATCCAGCAAGGCGAGTCCTTTTGAATAATACTCATTGATTTTACCTTCGCATACTTTATCAATGCCAATCTCGTTATAAAGTCCGGTCACAGCCTTAATCTTCTCCTCCGGGCAATACTCCGTACACGAAATCCACCGGTTCAGTTCTTCCTTCTGACGCGGATTACCCAAGTTCAATGCGTTTATCAGCATAAAGGTTTTCTTATTGCATAAGATATCACCACCAATATTCTTCCCGAACACTTTGGGGTCACCATATACATCCAGATAATCGTCCTGCAACTGGAAGGCCAGTCCCATCTGAATGCCGAAATCATAAAGTTTGCGGGCATCCTCTTCGGAAGCATCTCCTAAAACGGCTCCGATTTTCAATGCCGCCGACAACAATACAGAGGTTTTCAGACGAATCATTTCTATATATTCCGGAACCGTCACATCGGTACGGGTCTCAAACTCCATATCCCATTGCTGTCCTTCACATATTTCGAGAGCCGTTTGTGTAAAGACATCCATTACCCGCTTCAAATAGCTTTCCTGACAATCAGCCATCAACCGATAGGCCAGTACCAGCATAGCGTCTCCCGACAAGATAGCCGTATTGTCATCCCATACTTTATGGACAGTAGGTTTATTGCGGCGCATATCAGCCTTGTCCATCAGGTCGTCATGCAATAAAGTATAATTATGGTAAGTCTCGATGCCTGCCGCCTGCGGCAAAATACAGTCCACATCTTCCTTATACAGATTATAAGCAAGCAACATCAAGACAGGACGAATCCGCTTTCCACCCAACGACAATACATATTCTATAGGAGCATACAACCCTTTCGGTTCACGCATATAAGTCATTTCAGAAAGATAGCCATTGATCTTATCCAACAATTCGGTCGCTAAAAAAGCCATAAGAAAAAGAATTAAATATATTACTAAAAAAAGAGGCTACCCAATGAGCAGCCTCTTCATGATTTTTATCCAAAGATTACTGTAATTTAAAGATTACGGGCACGGTGTAACTTACACGTACCGGTTTACCACGTTGTTTACCGGGTTTCCATTTCGGCATTGTCTTCACTACACGCAGAGCCTCTTTATCCAAGTAAGGGTCTACACCGCGAACGACAACCGGATCAGCAACAGAACCGTCTTTTTCGATAACGAACTTCACTGATACTTTACCCTGCACACCGTTTTCCTGAGAGATGGTCGGATATTTTGCATTCTTCATCAAGAACTTCAAACATTCTCCCATACCGCCGGGGAATTCGGGCATTTCTTCTACAATCTGGAAAATCTGTTGTTCTTCCGGTTCTTCCTCTTCTACTACAACCGGTGTATATTTAACTTCCACAGCTTTTTCCGTTTCATCTGATGCCTGAATAACTGTTTCTTCCACTTTAGCATCATTATCTACGATTTCAATAATTTCTTCCGCTTTAGGAATTTCGGGAGGAGGAGCCTGCTGTTGTTCTTCCTGTTCTGTGATAGGAACCATTTCTTCTTCAAATACAACTGCGGCTATACCATTATCTGTACTCACCTGCTTATCACGATCAGTCCATTCGAAAGCGACAAACATAAGAGCCAAGATAAACACATAACCGATTAGCAGCCAGGTACTTTTCTTACCTTCAAGATCTGCCTTGGGCGATTTTTTAACTTCCATAAATTGTTGTTTAAAATTAAGTGTTTCTCATTCAGGGCAAATGTAGCACTTTTCTTTTAAACAAAAAGTATTTTCACCGTAAAAATTTGCTAATTCATTATATTTTAGTTCTTTTTCATGGAAGGGCACCTAACTTTTCCCTATCTTTGAACCGCATAAAGCAATATACTCATCTATACATAATTATATATGAAAAAAATAACAATAGCCATCGACGGTTACTCGTCTTGTGGAAAAAGCACAATGGCCAAAGATTTGGCACGTGAAATAGGATACATATATATAGATAGCGGTGCCATGTATCGTGCCGTTACTTTATACTGCCTCGACAACGGTTTGTTTACAGACAACGGCATCCGGGAGGAGGTGCTTCGCAACCGCTTGCCCGACATTAAAATCTCTTTCCGGCTGAACCCGAAGACCCAGCGCCCTGTCACCTTGCTGAATGGCGAAGAGGTGGAAGAACGCATCCGCACCATGGAAGTCTCTTCGCACGTGAGCCCGGTGGCAGCCCTCGGATTTGTTCGGGAAGCACTGGTGAAGCAGCAACAGGAAATGGGCAGAGAGAAAGGAATTGTGATGGACGGACGCGATATCGGAACCGTGGTTTTTCCTGATGCCGAACTGAAGATTTTCGTAACCGCCTCTGCCGCCATCCGCGCCCAGCGCCGATACGACGAGCTGAAAGCAAAAGGCCAGTCAGCCTCTTACGACGAAATATTGAAAAACGTGGAAGAGCGTGATTATATTGACCAAAACCGCGAAGTGGGACCCTTGCGGAAAGCTGAAGATGCTATTTTGTTGGACAACAGCCACATGACCATTGCCGAACAAAAACAATGGCTGGCAGAACAATTCCAAAAAGCAACCAATGGTTAATGTAGAAATAGACGAAGGTTCGGGCTTCTGCTTTGGTGTAACCACCGCCATCAAAAAGGCAGAAGAGGAATTGGCAAAGGGCACCACGCTCTATTGCCTGGGAGACATTGTGCACAACGGACAAGAATGCGAACGTCTGAAAAAGATGGGCCTCATCACCATCAACCACGAAGAATTTGCCCAGCTGCATAACGCCAAGGTGCTGCTCCGCGCTCACGGAGAACCGCCTGAAACATACGCACTGGCAAAAGCCAACAATATCGAAATCATCGATGCAACCTGCCCTGTAGTATTGCGGCTGCAAAAACGTATCAAACAGGAGTTTGACAACACCCCCGACAGCCATGACACACAAATTGTGATTTACGGGAAAAACGGCCATGCCGAAGTACTCGGACTGGTGGGACAGACACATGGGAAAGCGATTGTCATAGAAAAGCCGGAGGAAGTGGTACATCTGGACTTCAACAAAGATATCCGACTGTATTCACAGACCACGAAATCTTTGGAAGAGTTTTGGCAGATTGTGGAATATATCAAGGAACACATATCGCCCGAAGCTTCGTTCGAATACTTCGACACCATTTGCCGGCAAGTGGCCAACCGCATGCCGAATATCCGCAAATTTGCAGCAGCACACGACCTCATCTTCTTCGTTTGCGGCCGTAAAAGTTCCAATGGAAAAATCTTGTTTCAGGAATGTAAAAAGGTTAATCCCAACTCCTACCTCATCGACCAGCCGGAAGAAATAGACCGCAACCTACTGAAGAATGTACATTCCATCGGCATTTGCGGAGCCACTTCCACGCCCAAATGGTTGATGGAAGAGTGTAAAAAGGTTATCCTAAACGAAAAATAGACCAATAAAAAATAATATTTTATCGTTGTCCAACTGATAAATTGCTAACTTTGCATCATAAAAACATTAAAATGGGTATTTATGGGAACGATTAAAAGTATCGGTATCTTAACATCCGGAGGGGATGCTCCGGGAATGAACGCTGCCATTCGCGCAGTGACACGCTCTGCTATCTATAACGGACTGAAAGTATATGGTATTTATAGAGGATATAAGGGCTTGGTAACAGATGAGATTCAGGAATTCAAGAGCCAAAATGTCAGCAACATCATACAAATGGGAGGTACTATCCTGAAAACCGCCCGCTGCAAGGAATTCACAACCCCCGAAGGACGTGCACAAGCATACGAGAACATGAAGAAGCACGAGATTGACGCTTTGGTCATCATTGGCGGTGACGGTTCATTGACCGGTGCACGCATATTCGCACAGGAGTTTGACGTGCCATGTATCGGTCTGCCGGGAACAATCGACAATGACTTGTACGGCACCGACACCACCATCGGCTATGACACTGCACTGAATACCATTCTCGACGCAGTGGATAAAATCCGCGATACCGCCACCTCTCACGAACGTCTCTTCTTTGTCGAAGTAATGGGACGTGACGCAGGCTTCCTGGCATTGAACGGCGCTATTGCCGCAGGAGCAGAAGCAGCCATCATCCCCGAATTCAGTACGGAAGTAGACCAGTTGGAAGAATTTATCGAGCACGGATTCCGCAAGTCAAAAAGCAGTAGTATCGTGTTGGTGGCCGAGAGCGAACTTACCGGAGGAGCCATGCATTACGCAGAACGTGTGAAAAACGAATATCCCCAATACGATGTGCGTGTCACCATCTTGGGACACTTGCAGCGTGGAGGACGTCCTACCGCACACGACCGCATCATTGCCAGCCGCATGGGAGTAGCCAGTATCCAGGCACTGCTCGAAGGCCAGCGTAACGTGATGATTGGTATTGATGATGACAAGATTGTCTATGTACCTTTTGCCAAAGCCATCAAGAACGACAAACCTATCGACAGAGAACTGGTGAACGTGCTTCACGAACTCTCCATTTAAAGAAAATATAAGTCCCGACAGGATTTAAAATATTCCAACACAATCCGGCTCAGAGATAATGAACTCCGAGGCGGATTGTTTGGTCTTTACATAATCAGCTTATTATCAATCAAATAAGTATCATTTTTAGGTCCACTAGGCCCAGGGACCACCTTTATGCTTTTCTGGTCCCGTGGAAACATACCAAAGTACTGATTATCAGAGCTGTAAAGCGTACAAAGCCTACATACCGTATTTTTTGCCTCACCGGAGGATGAAAACAGGCTTAAACAGGGGAAAACGAAGGGTGAAAACATGGAATATCCAAAAACTGAAAAAGTAAATTAATTAATCATCTATGGAGAAAAGAGTCCGATAACACAAGTAGGAGCGGCCCCATGTATCCGCCCGAATACATCCACAAATACACTATTCGGAATACATTCAGGCAGACACATGGGTCTGCCCCTACAAGCAAAATGCAAGAAACGTGACAATATGATTGAAATGTATACTTATTTCTCATAAAGACTATGGCTTGTCCGCTTTTAACGAAGAAAAACCACTGATAAACAACAAAATAACCTCTTTCAAGAGCACAAATTCGGGGTCACAAAAGCATAAAGGTGGTCCCTGGACCTAGTGAGCCTAAATAAGACAGTCAACACACTGTTATTCAACACTTTGACTACATCACCACTTTGCAAACCCAGCACCATTTTCCAACTAGACAGAAACAAGTATCCAAAGCATTGTTTATCAACACATTAAGTTCGTTTTTCAGCACTATAACGCCCCTCCAAAAAGACCTTGGAGTTTAAAAAAAAGACTAAGGTCTTTGCTAAAAACTCCTTAATCTTTTAATCAAACACTTTAGTCTTTTAGAGCCTGTTCAAGTTTCATTCGAAAGCTCTTTAATTTTGGTACTACTTTATAAATCATTTATTATCAATGCATTTTAATAAAAATCATACGACCAGACGCAGTATTTTACATTCTGCTGCATTATATAAAATACAAGAAAACCATTATTAACCTTTTAATCACCACCTTTATGAAGAAGATTTTAAATTATTTATTCCTGTTATGCCTGCTCGTTGGAGCATACGGTTGCAGCGATGATGACAGAGATGTAAAACGGATTTATCCGGAGGAAAAACAAGAACCTTTTGAAAGAGAGAATTTGAAAGGACATTTAGAATATGACAAATTCTATAAAAGATGGGTAATTTATCCTGATGCTAGCGAATGGAAGGAATTTCGACCTGGAGTTATTTTTTTCATTGAAAATATGAAAGACGAATACAAGGCTTATGAAGGACGTATCACCTTTAGTGGTACTCTTTTATATCTATATTATGAACCTCAAAGACCGCTAACAGATTTTCATTGTGGATTTTACATTCATTCCCTTTATCTAAAAGACATCCAGAAAAGAGAGCTAACAGAAGAAGATTTCAACAATCACTAAACAATAACCTTAAAATCATTTTATGATGAACAAACTTTTTACTTATCTGCTTGCATTATGCACGGCTACTTGTTCTATATGGTTGCAGTGAAGAACTAGAGGAAATGACTTCTACAGAAGAATCTCCTTCAAACATTGTCAGCCGTTCAATCCCTGAAAGTTTTTCTTGTGGAACGATAGAAACAGACCCACCGGCATGGTATTTCAATACTCCTCGCGTTTTTAATAACAATAGCATTTATACCTTAAATATTTATATCCATGTCATTAGAAGTTCTAGCGGAGTGGGATTTAATAAAGAGGAAGTAGCGCAAACAGTCATAACTAATTTAAATGGTTATTACGCTTCTGCAAAAATCAATTTCTATTTATTAGGAAGTGACTATATTGATTCTGACCGATACTCCCACCGGTCCTTGTGAATGGAATATTTTTGGAGAATACATAGCCACAGGAACAGATGCCAATGGTGACTATTATAACCCGGACCCTACTAACCTGATGTCGTACTCATGGGCTTCGGGAGTTTATCACTTAAGCATTTCGAACGGAACGGAAGTGCGGCATCAGAAAATAATGATTCCATAAAAACATGCCAACACAATAAAGAAGGTGTCTCGAAACTCTCATAAGCCAAAAGGGGTGTCAAAACGTGGATAATGCTGTCGTTTAGTTCGTAGGGGCGAGGTTCGCTCGCCCGAAAACAGTTTACTTTGTGTCTTCGGGCAGGCAAACCCTGCCCCTACAACTGACGATTGGATAGGCTGGTTTAGTTTTGACACACTCCCTTCGATAAAAGAAAAGTTTTGATACATCCCCTTTACTGTATCACTTCAACGTATCATAATAAGCGTCCAGCAACTTCTTTGCCGCAACAAAAGAAGTCAACTTTCCGTTCAACACTTCCTCTTCCTTCACAGCCAGCATAGAAGCTATTGTCTCATTATTATAAAAGCTGTCGCGCAGGTGCTCGTTGATAGACTCGTACATCCAGTATTTTGCCTGTTCGTTACGGCGCTGTTCAAAATAGCCGTTCGCTTTCACAAAAGCAAAATACTCATCAACCATGTCCCATATCTCCTTGATGCCCAAGCCATAAAAGCCCGAATAAGTCAGGACTTTGGGCGACCATCCCGAATCAGGTGCCGGGAACAGGTGCAGCGCATTCCGAAAATGGCTCGCTGCCAGTTTCGCTTTCTCTATGTTATTGCCGTCGGCCTTGTTGATGACAATGCCATCCGCCATCTCCATGATACCTCGTTTGATGCCTTGCAATTCATCACCCGTACCCGCCAACTGAATCAGTAAAAAGAAGTCCACCATCGAGTGTACCGCTGTTTCACTCTGACCGACTCCCACCGTTTCGACGAATATCTTATCAAACCCTCCTGCTTCGCACAGGATAATCGTTTCACGAGTCTTTCGTGCCACACCGCCCAATGAGCCTGCCGACGGACTGGGGCGAATAAAAGCATTGGGATGAACTGCCAATTTTTCCATGCGGGTTTTGTCGCCCAAAATACTGCCTTTGGAACGTTCACTGCTGGGGTCAATAGCCAAGACAGCCAACTTTCCTCCTTGCTGAAGCACATGCAGCCCGAATACATCGATGGAAGTACTCTTGCCGGCGCCCGGCACTCCGCTGATTCCGATACGAATCGACTGACCGGAATAAGGCAGACATTTTTCTATCACCTCCTGAGCGATAGCCTGATGTTCGGGTTTCACACTCTCGACCAGAGTCACAGCCTGGCTCAAGACAGTCACGTCACCTTTCACAATACCTTCTACATACTCTCCCACAGAGAACTCACGACGGCGCGGTTTCTTACGGAATTTCAAATAAGGATTCACGATGGACGGTTGTTCAATGCCCGCATTAACAACCAACCCTTTGTATTCTTCACTATTCTCAGGATGTTCCATAGCTATTTCTTTGAGGTTACTTTCACTTTGATAATTATTTTCGGGCTGTTCGGGTCATTCGTTATCACCAAGACACGAGGTGAGCCTTTCACTTTCTTGAGGTTATGTCCATAAGCCGTAATCTTCATCTTAGTCGTCGCTCCCGGCTTCAAGGTACGTTTCTTCAACTGCACTCCCAAAGCAGAGTTGAACACTTGCAAATCACGTATTTCCAAATTAGACTTACCCACATTCTTCACTATAATCGTCTGCGAGCGTTTCTCGTCAGCGGCCAATTCTCCCATGACCAGCTCTTTGGCAGAAAGATGAATAACGGGAGGATTCAGGCGTTCCTGCTGACTGATATGAGAGAAATCAGGCAACAGTACAGCCGAAACCGGAATTTCATTTTCCTCACCCACCTTGTCTCCGGGGAAACGAGACAGATAGACCGAAGCGGTAGTCAGTCCCAGTTTGGGAAGTTTTTCGGTATCAAGGGTCACCTTTATCTTTCCGGTGCGGTTACGTCCCAGCTTGTCGGGAGTGGCCACCGCACTCAAATAAGGAGGAAGATGCATCAACACAGGCGTATAGACCTTGTCCGAGGTATTGGCTATCAGCAATTCCATGGTCGGTTTATCTCCCCTGTTCGCATCGTCGAACTCTATTTCTTCCTTATTCAGACGGATTGCACCGATTTGATAAGGATGGGTAAAGGTATAATTCTTAGGGTCGGCAGTCACTTCTCCTCGAAAAGCCAAATAAATAGGCTTGTCTGATGCATTACAATAAATGCCGATACTCTTCTGGAAACGGCCGAGCGCCTTGGCGTCAAACGTAGAACTGACTTCGCCCGTTTTACCCGGCAGGATAGGAGATTTAGTCCAGTCGGTAACGGTACATCCGCAGGATGTGGTGACATTGGATATCACTAACGGCTTATCGCCTTTATTTGTTATTTTAAAAGTTGCCGTCGCCGGATTCTTCCATAAAATGGTTCCAAATTCATGCGTTGTTTTATCAAAAGAGGCTTTTGGCTGCGCAAAGGCTGAGAGCCCCGCCCCCAGCAACATACTTATTATCAGCATTATGTATTTCATACCAATCTAAATTCTTCGTTTAAAGTAACAAAGGTAAGGAAAAAAAGTATTATCTTTGCATTACAAGGTGTTAAAACAAAAAGATTAGAATCACAAACTGGAATATTATGAAAACATTGAAGAATTATCTATTTATACTGGCTGCACTAGTTGTCACGCTCGGTTTTTCTTCCTGTGAGAGCGACGAAGATATCGGCTTTGATTTGTCGGGATTGTATGGAGTAACATGGTTCGGCGATATGGGCGCCAGCGACTTTGACGGTTATGCTCTTGACAGCTATATCACATTCACATCCGGCTCTCGCCCCGACCACGGTGTGGGAACGGAAGATGTCTATTATGCCACTCCTCCCTTCGAATATTATGACACTTATAAATTCGACTGGTTTATTGAAAACGGACGGTTATACATAGACTACAACACCGGGCAGTCTATCGTTATCGATTATCCGCATATCAATGGCGGATACTTCTACGGAACAATAGGAAACTTTGATTTCCGGTTGGAATATGATGGAGGCCGTAGCGTCAAAAGACAAGCGGATATCTCCAAATGAAAATAACCTGTTATTAAGTTGTAAGGGATGTGTCAAAACTGTCGTTTAGTTCGTAGGGGCGAGGTTCGCTCGCCCGAAAACAGTTGGCTTTGTGTCTTCGGGCAGGCAAACCCTGCCCCTACAGATGACGATGGGATAGGCCATTTTAGTTTTGACACACTCCCTTTACAATTCTTATTTCACCACTACTTTATATCCTCCTGTATGCCCGCCGAACTCGGGTGCATAGGCCGACTGAACCGTCGCTATCCCAGACTGATATTCGCCTGAGCGGGTCACATACACCTGATACTCTATCACATACATTCCTTTACGCATTTGATTGATGAAGAAAGAGGTGGAAGCATCTTTCGTCGCTTGATAATACCCCAGGTTTGTGCCCAGACGATAACCGGACAATGTTGCCAACGGTTCCATACAGGCGGCACGCTCATCTTTAATCTGTACGAAATCCATATCCCGGTCTGCCTTTACTGTCAAACGAACGGTAATCTTATCACCTACATCCAACAAAGCACCTTCCTTTATGAGTGTCTCTCCTTTATAAAGACTGCGGCTGATGGACAAGCCGTTACTTTGCTCACCCACCCGATTCATATTCTCCAGATATTGAGCATACACAGCTCCCCAGCCCATGCCGCTGCCTTCACAATCCACTGTCACCTTCTTCAGATTCATCACATTGCCTTCTACCACCTTCTTGAGATAGCCAATCGGTTCTCCCGCCGATGTCTGAATCACTTCTTTTCCCAAAGTAATTTTCACGGCATCAGAGTTTGCCAATAAGTCCGTACCCGAATTCAGCAAGGCATATACAGCATTCACCGTAGCAATGGGGGTATCCCAAGTCTGCGTTTGCTTCTCTTTCAAAAGCCAGCGTTTCATCTGATTCAACACCTGCACATCTTTGGTAATATATTGCACTGCCTCCATTGCAGCGACTTCGGTCGGAATTTTGTAACTGAACCAAGAATAATGCGCCTTGGGAGTATCAAAATAACGTCCCATCTTTTCTGTCACCACCGAATACTCCATAAGTGACTGCATAAACTCTTTCGCCTTTGCCGTCTCTCCGGCCTGTTGTAAAACAATGGCAGAGAGCGCCTTGCCATAAATGGTCAGGTCAGCCGCTTGTGCACTCAACTTACTGATGAAGTAACGGTTCACACCGGCTTTTGCCCCGGCTTTACCGTTCAATGCACAGATATACAGATATTGAAGCGTCTGTTCTGAGGGACTAACCTTCGTCGCGCCTTTCTTTTCGGCTTCTTTCATTGCCTTATATTCGTTCTCGGCCTGCACAGCAAGATAGTTTAATGCTTTCTGATACATGGCAGAGAGGTCCTGGTTCAGTTTTCCACCGGTCATTACCTGCAGGCGAGCCAACATTTCCGCTATCTGAGTAGTCATATAGCGGTTGCCCGGCATACCCTTGTACCAGCTCCACGCACCATCAACATTCTGCAACTCGTTCAAACGCGCCACGCAGACAGACAATTTATTACTCATCGTATTCAAATCAAACAAGGTGGCAATGCGTTGGCGTTGTTCTTCTTCATTCATAGCTTCGGTCAGCCACGGCGTCTCTGCCAGCAATATGTTCTTCAGCTCCTGATTCTTTTGCAACCGGCTCATGAAGGTTTCCTTTGTGCCTCCCTGTGCCAGCCAACTGTCAAATATCTGCTTGATACGCGGATTTGAACTCACAATGAACTCGGCCAACGCATTCGCATAATAAGCTGAAGCCCACGACAAGGCATCCTCTCCCTGCGGAACCGCAACCACCGGCAATGCCATGACAGCATACCATACGGGATTGCTCGTAAATTCCACTGTCATCTTCTGGCCGGATGCCGTACGACTGTGGTTATTAAACAGATGTTCCAATGAGAAAGTATAACTTCCTTTGCTGTTAACATCCAACGACACACTTTCCGTCACCCATTGTTTATCCGTCAACACCGGGATATATCGCTGCTCGCCATCACTGAACGTATCTCCGTCGGCCACCATGCGGCATGCCAATATGGTATATTTATCAGTGACGTCAAAAGTAAAGTTCACATTGCCTGTTTCTCCCGCTTTCACTCCGAACTTCTGTTTTTGAGCATAGAGAACCTTCTCTGTTTCAGGATTAAAAAGTTCCATTCTAACTGTACCGTTCACAGCTTTATCCGACAGATTAATCAGTGAAGCTGCTATGTTTGCCTTATCGCCCACACGGACAAAACGCGGCATATTGGGTTGAATCATGAACTCTTTGGCGGCAGTAGCAGTCGCCTCTATCCGGCCGTAGTCCACCTCCTTGGTATGTGCCAGCCCCATAAACTTCCATTTTGTCAAGCTTTCGGGCAATACAAACGAGATGCTGACCTCACCCTGCCCATTGGTACGCAGCTGCGGGTAGAAGAACGCTGTTTCGGCAAAGTTCTGACGCACCTGCACGTTTCCTGTTTCTTCCAAAGCACCCGCATCCATCATCTTCGCGTTCTCGAAAGGAACCACTTCTTCCTCAAATACCACATTTTCAAGCACCACATCTTGGGCAACCGCAGCTTCCGATTGGGTAGTAATCAACTTCGCTCGCCGTGCATAATTAACAGCACCAGACAAGCCCTTCATGGCATAAGGCACAACATTTCTGATGCCCGGAACCAGCAATTCACTATAAGAGAATGAAGAGGTATTCAAACTCTTGAAGGGGAAATTGACATAGATATATTCAGTCCGTGCATACCATCTGTTCCATTGGGAATGTGGCATGCGACGGTTGAAGTTCAAACGGAAGAAAAAGTCATGCTTATAGAACTGATCCAAAGAGGCATCGTACATCGTAGCCAACAATTCGGCATCAGCCGGACGACCATCGGGATAAAGCACGCTCAGTTTCCATTCTTCCTGCTGACCGGGACGGAGCTTATCGCGGAACGTATTCCACTTCAACTGCAATTCCTTGTCCGGTTCAGGTTTGGTAATCTGTGCATAGTGCGTATAAAGTTGTCCGTCTTTCACAAAAGCGACACTTACCATTACCCCATTTCCATACTCCTGCTTGTAAGTAAGAGGGAAGCTGACAATGGAATCGGAGAACTGCACGCGTCTGCTTTCCACCCGCTTATTGCCGGAAAAGACATCATAAAGAAGATAGATGCTCTTTTCACTGCTGCCAACATAGATAGTAGCCGGAGAATCTCCTTCAAATTCCTCTCCGTCCTGATAGAACCAATCAGCGGTGGGTATCGGCGGCCGTTTGTCGTCGAGCGAGAACAACAGAAAGTCTTGGGATGCCGTACATTCTCTGCCCTGCGCATCCTTAGCCGAAATTCTCAGGACATAAGAGCCGGAAGGAAGTCGGTACAATGCTTCGGGCAGAAACTTTTTATTGGATGCGGTCGTAGCCTGCAACACCTTCTCACCGGTTTTATTATTCCTGTCATTGGATTTAAACACCTGATAAACAATCTCCGTGTCTACCGGTTCTCCCGATAAGTTAGTGGCAGAAAAGGTCAATTCCCGGGCTTTCTCTTTCACTGTCTGTGCAGACAAGCCCTCGATAGCCAGCACAACAGAAGTCTTACCCAATGGCAACGACAGATTGGCCTGTTGCGTTTCGCCCGCACCGTCGGTCACATCCGCCTGTACCTGATAAGTATAATACCATGCCGCACCGTCTCTCACATCAGAGTCCACCTCAAAATGTACCGGAACTGTAAATTTACCTTCGGCATCTGTTGTCGTTTCTCCGTTCCAAACGGCAGACCGGGGCCCCATAGACCGCCAGACCCAAGAGAAAGAACGGCTGATACTATAATTCACTTTCGCGTTCTGCACCGGAGCACCCGCAAATGTTCTTGCCACACCGGTAAGGAGCACAGAATCGCCTATTTGATATTCGGCCTTGACCGGTTCAAAAGTCACATCAAACATAGGGCGTTTATACTCTTCCACCCTGAAACCGCCGGAAGCAGAACCGGCCTGCAACCTGAAGTAACCGGTCAGATAGGGAGAAGGCAGTGTGAACTGACCACTGAAAGACCCGAACGAGTTGGTTGTCACCTTCACCTCGCCCACCTTATTATTATTGACATCATACAGCGTCACCGTATATTTTTTATCGGCCAATACCTGAGTGTCATCCTGCTGCTGTTTATATGCAATGCCCGAAACATAAACCGTTTGTCCCGGACGATAGATGGAACGGTCTGTGAACAGATTCAATATTTCCTGTTCATATTCCTCCGAAGGAGCATAATAAATCTGCTTCCACAAATCAGTAATCGGCATAGCTGTATCGCCCATCGTACGGGCATTATACATAATAGTCCTCTTCTTGTCGGGGAAGCCGAGCTTCAGTGTACCTTCTTTATCAGCCGGATAGGTTTGCGATGGCATGAAACGTCCGTCCGTACCGGTATAAACCACCACTTCGGCATCAGGCACAGGATGTCCGCTTTCGGCATCCACCACTACCAATTCCAAATCATCGCCAGGCAAGGGACGATAAATCACTCTCAAGGCAGTGACATACATCAATGTTCCGCCTGATTCGCCGACTTTTCCTTTTGGCACAGCCTTCAAGTAATATATACCCGGCTGCGGAGCCTGAATCCGCAACGTAGTATCAACCGGCAAATAATCGGCAGTCCCTTTCAACGGAAAGTACTCCTCCTTTTGCAACTTACCATACTTCGCAACGAAATTTTTCATATTACTAGCCCACATCACAGAAGTGACAGGCAAGTCAATCTTATACAGCTGCAAGGTAAAGCCGTTCAAATTCTTATAGTTTACTTTCAACTCTTGCATTTTGCCCGGATAAGCCGAAGACACCTCCAGCGACAGGAAAGGATTCAAAATTTCCTTTTCTATATTTTTCAGTTGGTTGACACCTACATAACGGGGGTATTTGGAAATTCCCTCACGTACCACTTTCAGGCGCTCCACCTGATTGTTTTGCTTTTGCAAGTAGTCCGACAGCGCCAGATAAACTTCAGCTCCGGCCTCCTCACCGGGATATCCGGCTATCCAAGAACGTAATTCCCTTTGGCAATCCTCATTAGAGAAATTCTGATTGAATGTATCAAACAGATAATCCAGTGTTCCGATTCCGGTCAATATCCATGCCGAACGATACTCGGGTGTATCATACAGTGTCAAGAGCGAACGGTAATTCTGCAGAATCGCCGCCACAAAATCACAATCGGACACCGGCACTACCGTATATGCCATAAAGCTCTTTATATCCTTCACCTGTGTCGGCAATGTGTTGGTCTGATTCCCGACAGAAGCAGCTTTCCATTTGTTTTGCTTCATCAGCAAGAGGGCACGACGCGCCAGCAAATCATACAGATTATCATGGAAATAGCGCCTGCTCATTTCTCCGACTTTTGCCATCGGCTTCAGCTTTTCCACCGAACAACCCGCCAACAAGTCTCGGTCTTTCAGTGAAGACTGCAGGAAATTAAAACCCCGCTTTATATCTTTCGAGATAGTCAACTCACCTAAGATGGAATAAAGCACAGCCCTGTCCTCTACCTTTTCTGTTTGTTTTGCCCAATTTTCCAGCTCTCTGATATCCGCCTCCAAACTGTCGGGAGTGACCAGAGCGCGATATTGCATGGCGGTCAGATAAGCCTTCATCATTTGCGGTACATCACGCTCAGCCTTCGCCTTATCATAAATTTTCATCGATGCGGACACCACAGACTTAGGAAGGTCTTTCTTTTGAAGTTGTTCTACCTCTTTCCACATTTTATCATAAGTTTGTGCATGCAATGGAGCAAATAAACTCATTGCCAAGAGCACTATCAGAAAATAATAACGAGTATTCATAAGCTTCGTCTTTAATTGTTCCTTTAACAAAGAAACGCATTATGTAGTTCAGCACTGCATAATTAATAGTTAAATTAACAAAACAAGGGAGAACGGAAACAACACAGTATCATGATACGGCTTATCCGTTAAGGGGAAGTGTCAGGCTAATGGCTTCCGCCTTATTGGAGTTCAAGAAATCAGCGTCATAGCCCCTCTTTTCATTCTTCATCCTCCTTTCTCATGGGCACTGCCCCTACTTTGTACCCGAAAAGGTGAATTCATTTATCCAAAGCAAAAGCAGCACGTCCGATGGTTTAATTAACAAAAACAAGACACAGATAGATTTGGAATTTTAAGCGATATCTCATACCTTTGATGACGAATAAACACGCATACATAAAAAACAAAGAAATGAAAAACACACTCTTCGTATTGTTATCCCTTTTACTATCAGTCTCATGTAAAGAACACAAGCAACAAAATGCAGAAGCATTACAAAATGAGTATACTGTAAGGCAGATTGATATCCCCTCTTCTGCCGATATTTTGGAATTAAAGTCCTACAATGTCACAGCCCCGATTGATTTTGACAGTATAAAAGGTTTCATTGCTTACAATTATCGGACGCACTCATTAGACTTGGTGAATTTGCATGGAGAACATCATATCTCGTCCATTTCATTACAAAGAGAGGGACCCGACGGGATACAAAGAGAGATATGCGGAATATGTCCGACATCGGAAGATTCAATCTGGGTATATGATACAGTCGCCATGTATTTATTGAATAAATCGGGAAAAGTTCAGCATAAAATAATACTGGGCAATAGAGAAAGTATCATGATTAATGCGAATTACGCAATGAATACCGCCAAATTCATCTATAATAGTGCACATCATTCCCTGCTATATCCGGCCAAAAGAAATTCTTTTGTTATAGAAGAATATGACATACAACAAGAAAAGGTGATTAAAACCTACCCTCTTTCATACGCAGAGAGCAATCCCGAAGGGGCTTTAGTATATGGGGACATGGATTATCCGAACGTCAGCTTTACAGAGAATAATATTATCTATAACTATCCCTATGAATCCGCTATCTATGTATTACATATGGATTCGGGAAAGCATTCTACAATAAAGGCTGAGAGCCATTACACTCCCAACCAAGCACAACAATGTATCCAGAACGGTTCTGCCGCTTGGGAGAAACACCGAATAGAAAATATACACTTTTATGAGGTCATGTATGTACCTCAAGCCAACAGGTATTATCGCCTGCACACCAATGGTGTTGAATATGACACCAATCAATCAGTGTTGTCCATGCTGGACAGCCGCTCTATCTACCTCATGACTTTTGACAAAGACTTCAAGCCGGTCAGTGAGCATAAACTGGCAGACAAGAGATACAACTATTTCACAGGTTGGTGCGCTCTATCGGATGCACTTTTATTATTCAACGAAAACAGCCTTTCGGAATCAACCGACTATGAAGGTATAAGCATGGACTTAATATCAAACGAGGCTGAATTCTAAGAATCCAGCCTCATCTGCAGCTATCTAAATGAATTGATATTCTTTATTCTTTGACCGGCGTATTGCCCAATGTTGCCACTACGAAATCATAGAACTTGGCAACCGAAGGAATATAGCAACGTTCGTCGGGTGAATGAGGAGAACGCAGGGTAGGCCCGAATGAAATCATATCCAAACCCGGAACAACAGCACCGATAATACCACATTCCAAACCGGCATGAATCACTTTCACTTCCGGTTCCTTGCCAAACTGTGCCTTATACGACTCCTTCATTGCTTTCAAAATAGGAGAATCGACATTCGGCTCCCAACCGGAATAACCGCCTGTGCGTGTCACTTCCATACCAGCCATAGAGAAACAGCTTTCCAAAGAAGTATTCAGGTAGTCCTTCATAGAGTCGCGTGAGCTGCGGGTCAAAATCTTTATTTCCGCTTTACCGCCACCGATAGTGACAATAGCCAGGTTGGAAGATGTTTCCACGGTATCAGGAATAGTCGGAATCATGCGTGACACACCGTTCTGACAAGCATAGAGGGCATCAACCAGATTATCTCTGATTTCATCGGGAACCATCATTGCAGGCAGTTCGACACGCTCCGCCTTAAAGCTGATTGGAGTTTCGTGCACGTGGTATTCTTCATTCCACAAAGCCTCGCACTCTTGTACATATTCCATCACATCAGCTTCTTCTTCAGCCGGAACAGTAATCACCACTTCGCACTCACGGGGAATAGCATTACGCATATTTCCGCCCTGCCATGATACCAGACATGCCTCATCATAAGTAATCACCTGATTCATAAAACGTGCCATCAACTTATTGGCATTGGCACGGCCTTCGTTGATTTCAAGGCCGGAGTGACCGCCGCGAAGTCCTTTCAAGGTCACTTTCAAAGCAATATCATTAGAATCGGTTTCTACCTCTTTGTATTCCAAAGTGGCTGTCAAATCTTCACCACCAGCACAACCTATATATAATTCGCCTTCTTCTTCCGAATCAAGGTTCAACAAGATATCGCCATCCACTGTCCCCGGTTTCAAACCGAATGCACCAAACATTCCTGTTTCTTCATCGGCAGTAATCAATGCTTCCAACGGTCCGTGTTTCAGTGTCTTGTCCTCTAAAATAGCCATAATAGCAGCTACACCCATACCATTGTCGGCCCCCAATGTAGTACCTTTGGCTTTCACCCAATCGCCATCGATATAAGTCTGGATGGGATCGTTTTCAAAATCATGTACTGTATCGTTATTCTTCTGGGGCACCATATCCATGTGTGACTGAAGAATTACTTTCTTACGGTTTTCCATACCGGGAGTAGCAGGTTTACGATAGATGATATTACCTGCTTCGTCTTGAAATGTTTCTACGCCGATACTTTTTCCAAAGTTCAGCAAGAACTCTTGAATCTTCTTCAGATGGCCCGAAGGACGGGGAACCTGAGTCAATGAATAGAAATGCTTCCACACGTTCTGCGGAGCAAGAGAGAGAATTGTACTCATAACTTCTTAGTTTTATTAGTGAACGGCAAAGCCGCTAATCCATATATTCCCAACAAAATTAATAAAAAGGTTTGTATTCCATGCACTAATAGTGCAAAAATTCCTGCATCTTCTTTACCTACTCCATAGAGCATCATCATGGTTATGACCGCAAAATGCCACGGGCCTGCCCCGTTAGGAGTAGGAACAACGACCGCAATACTACCGACAACAAACATCACCAGCGCAGCCATGATGCTCAGATTGTCCGAGAAATCAAAACAAAAGAAGGACACGTAAAATTGCAGGAAATAACAAACCCAAATGGCAACGGTATAGAAGATGAAAAGTGGCATCTGCTTCACATCTTTCAACGAAAGGATACCAACCCACACATTATGCAGGATACCTCTCACCTTTGCAAACACCGCCACATTCCTTATCAGAAAAAAGGCCAGCACACAGACAGCCAAAACACATATTATAATAATGTAGAAATGAGCAGAAGTCAATACATCGGTCAGCGCCCGCGTATCAGTTCCTGTCTCTTTGAAAAAAGTAGCGAACACGCCGGCTTGCAGCAACAATGTCACCCCCGTTATCAAAGCTACACAGAGGGTATCAATCAGACGCTCTGTTACCACCGTCCCCAAAGACTTGGAAAAAGAAGTGCCGTCATACTTTGCCAAAATGCCGCAACGGGAGATTTCACCCACACGAGGAACAATCAGATTGGCAGCATACGACACAAAAACAGCATACACACAGTCTGATGTTTTGGGATGCTCGTCCAACGGAGCCAATGTAAGTTTCCATCTCCAGCCCCGGAAGATGTGACTGAACACGCCAAATACCAGTGAAAGCAGCATCCAACTATAATTCATCCCGCCATCCAATACCTCCCACACATGCCCGAAATTAAATCCACGGTACATCCATATCATTATCGCAGCTCCCAAAACCAACGGAAGCAGTATCTGCAGGCTCTTTTTTACAATCTTTTTTATATGAGTTCCTTCCAAAATCAACGTATTTTAAATTTATAATGTTTACCTTTGCACGATGCAAAGATACTATCTTAGCGAAATAAACCTATTTATTAATGATAGAAAAATAACGGAATGGGATTAGTCAAACCAAAAAAGTTTCTGGGACAGCACTTTCTTAAAGACCTGAGTATTGCAAAAGATATAGCCGATACGGTGGACGAATGTCCCGGTTTACCTATTCTCGAAGTGGGACCGGGCATGGGAGTATTAACCCAATTCCTGATGGAAAAAGGACGTGAAGTAAAAGTGGTAGAGCTTGATTTTGAGTCAGTTGCCTATCTGCGTGAGAACTTCCCCGCTTTGGAGGGGAACATCATAGAAGATGACTTTTTAAAGCTGAAACTGGAGAAGGTGTTTAATGGCAACCCCTTCGTTCTCACCGGTAACTATCCGTATAATATATCCAGTCAAATCTTTTTTAAGATGTTGGACTATAAAGACCTGATTCCTTGTTGCACCGGAATGATTCAGAAAGAAGTGGCCGAACGTATCGCCGCCGGTCCGGGCAGCAAGACTTATGGCATCCTGAGTATCCTGATTCAAGCGTGGTATAAGGTGGAATACCTGTTCACCGTGCACGAACATGTATTCAATCCGCCCCCGAAAGTAAAGAGTGCCGTTATCCGAATGACACGCAACGAAACGAAAGAACTGGGATGCAACGAAAAATTGTTCAGACTCATCGTGAAGACCACTTTCAACCAACGGCGCAAAACTTTGCGAAATTCCATCTCTTCAATTTTAGAAAAAGGAAATCCGCTAAGCAATGATCCGGTATTCAACAAACGACCGGAACAGTTATCGGTACAGGAATTTATCGAGCTGACCAACCGAGTAGAAGCCGCCCTGAAAGACAAAGCAGACATAAATTGCGGCAACGACATCGCCCGCAAGGGTGCAACAAGCAAAAAGGAATAACCTATTTATTTTATATTAACGGAAGAAAAATAGGATGAATAAAGAGGAATTAGAAAAAGTAGAACAGCTTATCGAGCAAAAGAACTCCGAGGAACTGAAAGGACTGCTCTCTGGCTTGCATCCTGCCGACATTGCCGAACTGTGCAATGAACTGGATGCCGAAGAAGCCCGGTTCATTTATCTGTTATTGGATAATGAAACGGCTGCCGATGTCCTCATCGAAATGGACGAAGACGCACGTAAGGATTTCCTGGAGATACTTCCTTCCGAAACAATCGCCAAGCGATTTGTAGACTACATGGACTCGGATGACGCCGTTGACATCATCCGTGAAATGGATGAAGACAAACAGGAAGAAGTCCTTTCACACATCGAAGATATAGAACAGGCAGGAGACATCGTCGACTTGCTGAAATACGACGAAGACACTGCCGGTGGTTTGATGGGTACCGAAATGGTCATCGTTAACGAAAACTGGAGTATGCCCGAATGTCTGAAAGAAATGCGTATTCAGGCAGAAGACATGGACGAAATCTATTATGTATATGTAGTGGATGACGACGAACGCCTACGCGGTGTATTCCCCTTAAAAAAGATGATTACCAGCCCTTCTGTTTCCAAAGTGAAGCATGTAATGAAGAAAGACCCGCTTTCGGTGCACGTAGACACTCCGATAGACGAAGTGGTTCAGTTGATTGAAAAATACGACTTGGTAGCAGTTCCTGTGGTAGACAGCATCGGCCGCCTAGTGGGGCGTATTACCGTAGACGATGTAATGGACGAAGTCCGTGAACAAGCAGAACGCGATTACCAGTTGGCATCCGGTTTGTCCCAAGACGTAGAAACAGACGACAGCGTATTCCGCCAGACCACAGCACGCCTTCCATGGCTGCTGATTGGAATGATTGGCGGCATCGGCAACTCCATGATTTTGGGAAACTTCGACAGCACCTTTGCCGCCCACCCCGAAATGGCACTCTATATCCCGCTAATCGGCGGTACGGGAGGAAATGTGGGAACACAATCTTCCGCACTAGTGGTTCAGGGACTTGCCAACAGCTCCCTGGACGCCCACAATACATGGAAACAGATTGTTAAAGAATCAGTAGTAGCCGTTATCAATGCCACTATCATTTCCATGTTGGTTTATATTTATAACTTCATCCGCTTCGGAGCAACCGCCACCGTATCTTACTCGGTATCAGTCAGTTTATTTGCTGTTGTCATGTTCGCCTCCATCTTCGGAACCTTGGTTCCCATGACACTCGAAAAACTAAAAATAGATCCCGCCATCGCCACGGGGCCGTTTATCTCCATTACCAACGACATCATAGGCATGATGCTTTATATGGGCATTACGGTACTGCTATCGTAATTCTCTTTCTTTATAATGTGTCGGGCACGGATTTCATACTCTGTATCATTATATTAAGTGTAACAAAGAATGAGATTCGTGCCCGAAATACAACATTTATCGGCCTACAATAAAAAAAACAGGCAAAATAGTATGAAGTTCTAATTTATTTCTTTTAATTTGTAAATTGTTGCTATAACAAGAAAGCTCACTTTAAAAATCTATACGATGGACTCGAATGAAACTAATCGCCCTTTAACCGAAGTTCCGATGGACAAGACGCCCGAAACTTTGGTATCATCCCCCGCCCAAGCGGAAGAGAATGACACTATGTATGTACCTAAACAAACCAAAGAAGAGGTCATTGAACGTCTAAAAGAACTCAACGAGGATGCTTGCAATGCCGACAAACAAGAGTTGGACTTGCTGAAACAAACTTTCTACAAGCTACACAAAGCAGAACAGGAAGCGGCCCGTAAAACATTTATGGAAGCCGGTGGAGCACCCGAAACATTTGTAATGCCTTCAGACGACTCCGAAAGCCGTTTCAAGGAAGCCATGAGTTCCATCAAAGAGAAAAGAAGTGCCATGCTTGCGGAGCAGGAAAAAGAAAGAGAAGAGAACCTGCAGAAGAAACTGAACATCATTGAAAAACTGAAAGAGCTGTCCGAATCTCACGACGACGCCAACAAAGCCTACAATGAATTCAAAAAACTGCAGCAAGAATGGAATGAAATCAAGCAAGTTCCGGCAGCCAAAATCAATGAACTATGGAAGAGTTACCAACTTTACGCCGAAAAGTTCTACGATCTGATTAAGCTGAACAATGAATTCCGTGAATATGATTTCAAGAAAAACCTCGAAATAAAGCTGCATCTTTGCGAAGCTGCCGAAAAACTGGCCAACGAAGAAGACGTCATTTCTGCTTTCCACCAATTGCAAAAGCTGCATCAGGAATTCCGTGATACAGGCCCCGTAGCCAAAGAATTGCGCGAAGAAATCTGGACACGCTTCAAGACTGCTTCAACAACCGTAAACCGCCGTCACCAGCAGCACTTCGAAGCACTGAAAGAAAAAGAGCAACGCAACTTGGATGAAAAGACCGTCATTTGCGAAATTGTGGAAACAATGGAGTATGACACATTCATCACTTTCCAGGATTGGGAAAATAAGACACAGGAAGTTCTTGCCCTGCAAGCCAAATGGAAAACAATCGGCTATGCTCCGCAGAAAATGAATGTGAAGATATTCGAACGCTTCCGCTCGGCATGCGACGAATTCTTTAAACGCAAAGCAGAATTCTTCAAGTCTATCAAGGAAAATATGTCCGGCAATTTGGAGAAGAAGAAAGAATTATGCGAAAAGGCTGAAGCACTGAAAGACAGCACAGACTGGAAGGCTACTGCCGAAGTATTGAGCAAATTGCAAAAGGAATGGAAAACCATCGGCCCGGTTCCAAAGAAATATTCGGAAATGATATGGAAGCGTTTCATCGGTGCTTGCGACTATTTCTTTGACCAAAAGAACAAGGCTACTTCTTCACAGCGTTCCGTTGAGCAGGAAAACATGGCACAGAAGAAAGAAATTATCGAAAAGCTGAGTGCAATCAACGCTCAAGAGACTCCTGATGAAGATGCCGGTAATACCATTCGCGAACTGATGAAGGAATGGAATGCTATCGGTCATGTCCCCTTCAAGGAAAAAGATAAATTATACAAGCAATATCACGCAATAATCGATAAGTTATTCGATAAACTAAACCTGTCTGCTTCTCAGAAGAGGTTGAGTAACTTCAAGTCAAACATTGGTAAAGAAGGTAATATATACCGTGAACGTGAAAAGCTGGTTCGTGCGTATGAAAATATGAAAAATGAAATTCAAACGTACGAGAACAACTTGGGATTCCTGTCCAGTTCGTCAAAGAAAGGCAGTAATCTGGTAACAGAAATGAATCGTAAGGTTGAAAAGCTGAAAGCTGATTTGGATTTGATACTGAAAAAAATCGAAGTCATTGACCAGTCAGTCAATAAATAAAGAATAAAAGAATTATTCTTATATCTTGATTCCGCCATCTTGATTAGAAGGGTTTCCTTTTATATTGAGATGGCGGTTTTTCGGTTAGTTATTATTCTTTTTGGGGAGGGGTAACATATCAAGCAAACACCTGTCCACAGGATGTTGTCTCCTCCGGTTTTCAAACGCTGCATACGTTTTGAACTCCCTAAGTCGTTTCATTAGTCGGACTAAGCGTTTTCGTCCTTTCGATTATGCCTGTCTGTCAGTCGGATTACTACAGTCTCCGGCAGCGGACTGTATAGTCCGTTACAGTAGACCGTACAGTCTGCTACAGTGGACCGTACAGTCCATTGCCGTAGTCTGTAATAATCTTCCGTTTAAAAGACCTTGGCCGACCCTATGAAACGGCTTACTCTTCCCTTTGATATCCACTAATTTGACTTGACCCGAAATATCGGGTTAATCTGAAAACCCTGTGGGTGATAAGCATGACCTCTGAGTTGCAATGCTGACGTCCAATCAGGTGTTCGTCTGATGTACTTGATTTATAATACTTTGGAAGGATGTATGTTTTTAGCATTGCAGACTTTCAATGTTTCTCAAATATTATACCCACATACTTTTTGACTTGACCCGAAATATCCGCTAATCCCTAATTTTAAGATAGAGCCTGAAAAAACAAAAGCCCCTCTAAAACTTCAATTTCAGAGGGGCTTTGTCTTTAATAAGTAGTTTGTTTGTTGGGATACCAGGATTCGAACCTGGAATGACAGGACCAGAATCTGTAGTGTTACCATTACACCATATCCCAATGTCCTTTGCCAAAAGCCTTATTTCGTTTTTGACGGTGCAAAGATACCGCTTTTTCTGGAACCTACAAACTTTTACATAACTTTTTTCTAAAAAAATGCATCCGCTTTAGTAAAACGGTCGAATCCCCACTCCTGCTTATCCAACATCACCACCTTGCCTTTCATAATATATTGGGGTAAAAACAAAGATACATTGAAAGCCACTCAAAGGATTAATCTAATATTAAAAGACTCTCTAACTAAAAAAAACAAAAAGGGTGCATATTTCAGGCACATTTTTTCGTTAGAATTAGAAAACCAAGTATCTTTGTACTTTGTTGTAAATGTAGACTATTGAGTAAAATTAGCATTAAATAGAATGAATGAAGCAAAGAACTTAGTAAAAAAAATAACAGAAGGTATTCAAGAAAAGAAAGGTAAAAACATTGTTGTAGCAGACCTTAGTGACATTGATGATACGATTTGCAATTATTTTGTTATCTGCCAAGGAAATTCTCCCAGCCACGTCACAGCGATTGTTGACTCGGTGAAAGAGTATGTGCGTATCGCAACAGATAATAAACCGACTGCCATAGACGGACTCCACAATGCACAATGGGTAGCAATGGACTATAGCGATGTCTTAGTGCATGTATTCCTGCCCGAAGTCAGAGATTTCTATAATTTGGAACATCTATGGGCAGATGCCAAACTTACCTATTTACCTGATTTAGATTAATCTATGATAGAAAAGAAATGAGTGAAACTAATAATAACAACAAGCCTAAAATAAATATGCCACGCTTCAATTTAAGCTGGTTATATGTTATCATCGCAATGAGCTTTGGTATCCTCTATTTTTCCAATCAAGAAGGGGGAGTAGACAAGCAAATCACTTATACCGAGTTTAAAGACATGGTGAACAAGGGATATGCGGATAAAATCATTGCTTATGATAACAATACAGTTGAAATGTTTATCAAGCCTGAATATATAAAAGATGTATTCAAGAATGATTATAAGAAAGTAGGAAGAAGCCCCTTTCTGAACGTAGAAATCGGTTCGATGGAATCATTAGACAAGTTTTTGGAGAAAGCTCAGGAAGAAGGCCATTTCACAGGTTCAATCAGTTACGAGAAAAAACGTGACTATTTCGGTGCTCTATTTTGGAATATCGCTCCTTTCTTGCTCTTGATTGGTATCTGGATGTTTGCCATGCGCCGTATGAGCGGAGGCGGGGGTTCGGGTGGCGCCAATCCTTTTAACGTGGGTAAAAGTAAAGCTCAGGTATATGAGAAAGGAGACAAGACCAACCGGATTACATTTAAGGATGTAGCCGGCCAAGCTGAAGCAAAGCAGGAGGTGGAAGAAATTGTAGAGTTCCTGAAACAACCGCAGAAATATACGGAACTTGGAGGTAAGATACCTAAAGGTGCCTTGCTTGTAGGCCCTCCGGGAACCGGTAAGACTCTGCTTGCAAAAGCCGTGGCAGGTGAAGCGGATGTTCCGTTCTTCTCATTGTCTGGTTCTGACTTTGTAGAAATGTTTGTCGGTGTAGGTGCTTCACGCGTTCGTGACCTTTTCCGTCAGGCCAAGGAAAAAGCTCCCTGTATTATCTTCATCGACGAAATTGATGCAGTGGGACGTGCACGTGGCAAAAACCCGAGTATGGGTGGAAATGACGAGCGCGAAAACACACTGAACCAATTATTAACCGAAATGGACGGCTTCGGTTCTAACAGTGGCGTCATTATTTTGGCCGCTACCAACCGTGTAGACATCCTCGATAAAGCATTGCTTCGCGCCGGACGTTTCGACCGTCAAATTCATGTTGACTTACCCGACTTGAATGAACGTAAAGAAGTATTCGGTGTACATTTAAAGCCCCTGAAACTGGACCATTCGGTGGATGTGGATTTATTGGCCCGTCAGACTCCGGGATTCAGCGGTGCGGATATTGCCAATGTATGTAATGAGGCTGCCCTGATTGCCGCCCGTCATGGAAGACCTGCCGTAGGGAAACAAGATTTTCTGGATGCGGTAGACCGTATTATCGGCGGTTTGGAGAAGAAAACCAAAATTATGACCGCTGAAGAGAAGAATACGATTGCTTTACACGAGGCCGGTCATGCCACCCTTTCATGGTTTCTGGAACATGCCAATCCATTGATTAAGGTCACCATCGTTCCGCGTGGCCGCGCTTTAGGTGCTGCGTGGTATTTGCCGGAAGAAAGACAAATCACCACTAAAGAACAGATGTTGGACGAGATGTGTGCCACTTTAGGCGGACGTGCCGCTGAAGAGTTGTTCACCGGACATATTTCAACCGGGGCCATGAACGACCTGGAAAGAGTGACCAAACAATCTTACGGCATGATTGCATACGCCGGAATGAGCGACAAGTTGCCTAACTTATGTTATTACAGCAATGACGAATATTCTTTTAGCAAACCATACAGCGACCGTACAGCCGAACTTATTGACGAAGAAGTCAAACGCATGATTAACGAACAATATGATCGTGCCAAAGCTATTTTGTCCGAGCACAAAGACGGACACAACGAGTTGGCTCGTCTTCTGGTTGAAAAAGAAGTTATTTTTGCCGAGGATGTCGAGCGCATATTCGGTAAACGTCCTTGGACTTCACGCTCAGAAGAAATTATGGCTGCTGAAGAAGGAACTTCAAAAACTATAAAAGTAACTGAAAGCTTTGAGGAAAAGGAAACTGAAGAAAAGAAAGAAGCATAAACAATAAGTATTGCCATTCCATATTTTCAACTCAAGGCAGACAAAGAAAGTATGGGATGGCATTAGTCTATTACATAATCAAATTACCATGAAAAACAATTTCATGCAACGTGCCATTACCGGGATTATTTTCGTAGCAGTATTAATCGGCTGTATATTAGGAGGTCCTATCTCATTCGGCATTCTGTTTGCTATTATCAGTGCAGCAGCCATCAATGAATTTGGCAATTTAGTAAACAAGCAAGAAGACGTGCAGATGAATAAGCGTATCTGCATCTTAGGAGGTATATTCTTATTTCTATGCTTTTTCTATTATGGCATCAATCCTGCCCAAACAGGTATATTCGTTCCCTATCTGGCATTAATCATCTATCTGATGGTGAGCGAACTGTATCTCAAGAAGAAAAATCCGTTGAATAATTGGGCTTACGCCATGTTCAGCCAAATTTATCTTGCATTGCCGTTTGCTTTATTAAATGTATTGGCATTCCATTCTGATGAAGCAACCAGCATTTCACAATACAATCCTATTCTTCCTCTCTCCATCTTTATCTTTAATTGGGTTAATGATACGGGTGCTTATTGTACCGGAATGCTTTTCGGGAAGCACCGTTTATTTGAACGCATCTCACCCAAGAAATCATGGGAAGGTTCTATCGGCGGTGGCGTATTCAGCATTATCGCTGCTTTCGTCATGGCTTATTTTTTCCCATTTATGTCAATGGGAGTATGGGTAGGACTGGGATTGACTGTCGTCGTATTCGGTACATGGGGTGACTTGAGTGAGTCACTGTTCAAGCGTCATCTGGGATTGAAAGACTCCGGAAACATTCTGCCGGGACATGGTGGAATACTTGACCGTTTTGACAGTGCCATCCTCGCTATCCCGGCAGCAGTAGTTTATTTATATGTGATATCTTTATTTTAATTCCGATAAATCGAACGGAGTGAATGAGGGAACAGCCTCATCCGTCAGCGGATAAGAAAAAGTATATGTTTTTTCATTTCCGGCGGATGTCTTAACCAATACTTTTAATCCTTTCAGACTACTATTGGAAGGTCCATATTTGCCCAATTTAAATGAGACCATGCCGGGAACTAATCTTCCGGCACTTCCATTACTATTATAACGAAGCTCCAAATGAGCATATCCGTCATCCACCAAAGGAATCATTTCATTAAACACCAAGTTTAAAATCGGTTTCTGCGGATTCGGATAGTTCAGCATAAAGCGTACATTCAGATAATCGTCGGAAGGCCAGATATCCCTAACCTGCACCACCTGATTTCCAATACTGTCCACATTCTCTACATTCAGTGAAAGGACCTCTTGCACAGGCACCATCGTATAATCATTCAAACGTATATTATAGCTGAAACCATCTTCACCGGGTTGCAACAAGCTAAAACTGCCAAATACACGCTCGTCTGCTTTAAGATTTTTGTAAGGAACAAGGGTTTGTACCACCCACATCTTCTTGCCGTTATCCAAGACAAAATAAGGAGCGTCATACTGAGGCGGACGTTCTACCGTTGCCATTCCTACCGTTACTGTAGCATTGGGATAATCATCGTCATCATTTCCACAACCATAAAAAGCAGATACCCCAATAAGAAGTCCTGCCATCAAAAAACTTTTCAATTTATATTTCATATACTTCGGGATTTAGGTTCATTATTCCCGAAACAACAAAACTATCCCCTAAAAAGTTTATTTCTTCAATAAAGCCACCATTTGTCGTGCCGCTTGCCGGGAAGCTCCTGCCGGTCCCAATATCTGGATGATACGCTCGTACTCACCCAACATTTGTTCTCTATACACCTTATTATATAAGATAGCCTCGAGTTCTGAACGGATATTCGCAACAGTCATCGTATCAGCAACCAGCTCACGGACAACTTCTTTATCGGCAACCAGATTGACTAATGAAATATATTTCACCTTCAGAATATGCCGGCGCAAAAATGCAATAAACTTTCCAAGAGGAGTATGATAACATACCACCTGTGGCACCCGGAACAATGCCGTTTCCAATGTGGCTGTTCCCGAAGTCACCAATGCCGCCTGTGCCTGCCGCAACAATCGGTAAGTTTGTCCAAAGACTATTTTAACAGGAACTTTCGGATTCAGATATTCTTCATAATAAGAAGGTTCCATACCCGGCGCACCGGCAAGCACCAATTGATAATCCTTTGTAAAGGGTGCGGCCGCCTCCAACATTTTAGGGAGATTATCCTTTATCTCCTGTTTGCGGCTGCCGGCAAGCAGAGCAATAACCGGTTTGTCTGCCAAACCGTTTTCGGCTGCAAAAGCGCCGAAAGTTTCCACATTACCTTTGCAATATTCATCCACCGCATCCACACACGGATTCCCCACATAATGAATAGGATAATGATGCCCTGCAAAAAAATCGACTTCAAACGGAAGAATAGAAAACAGTTCATCCACATCTCGCTTGATGTTCTTTATCCTATATTCTTTCCATGCCCAAATCTTGGGAGAAATATAATAGTAAACAGGTATTTGAGTGTTCTTTTTGATATATTCAGCTATTTTCAAATTAAATCCGGGATAATCCACCAAAATGACAACATCGGGCTGCCATGCTACAATATCCTCCTGACATTGTTTCATATTACGAAGAATAGTTCGCAAATGCAATAATACGGGAATAAACCCCATATAAGCCAGCTCTTTATAATGCTTTACTCGGCTTCCTCCAACAGCACTCATTTTGTCCCCTCCAAAGAAACGGAAATCTGCGTGAGAATCTTCTTGCTGCAAAGCACGCATCAAATTGGATGCATGCAAATCTCCTGATGCCTCGCCTACTATTAAATAGTATTTCATACGTCTAACTTCCAGTTTTTCAATTCCTTCATTACACTATAAGCCGTAACATCTATCTGTGTAGGCGTGACGGCAACATAACCGTGTTCCAACGCCCAATGGTCAGAATCAACAGCATCAGGCTCATGATTCACAAACTGCCCTGTCAACCAATAATATTCTCCACCTCTGGGATGCTGACAAACTTTCCATTCCTTATCCCAAACACCGGCCGTCTGACGGCAAATACGGACTCCCTTGAATGCTGCGACATCCGGGAAGTTCACGTTCAGACAAATACCGGCCGGTAAACCATGTTCAAGCACTTCTTCCGTTATTCTGCGAATATAAGGCAATAATGCAGAAAAATCAGCATCGGCAAAATGATTACACAAAGAATAACCTATGGACGGAATACCCTTCAAACAACCTTCGATTACCACTCCCATTGTACCGGAGTAATGTACATTCACAGCAGAGTTATCACCATGATTAATTCCACCTATCACCACATCAGGACGACGGGGAACTGCAGTATGCAAAGCCAGTTTCACACAATCAACCGGAGTACCGCTACATTTATATACAGTCAGGTCTTCTTCTTCACGCACTTTATAATATCTGACAGGATACTCCGAAGTAATTGAGCCGGATGCACCGGAACGTGGTCCGTCGGGAGCCATTACAATAATCTCCCCCAATCCGCGCAACGCACGAATCAACTCATTCAACCCCTTGGCAGTCACTCCGTCATCATTAGACAATAATATCAATGGTTTCTCTTTCTTCATATTTATCAAATCTCTATTTTTCTTGGAGCGTAAAGATACAACTCTTTACCCGAACTATCCCCCCTGAGAATAGAAAATTATCTTAATCTTCTACAACCCAGTGCTAAAATTGAAATAGAATTGGCAGGAAATAATTATCTTTGCCCTCGTTGAGTTATTAACAAAACCAATGAGTTATCAACAGTTTTGCTAATGTCTGCCGATTTTAATAGGTGTGCTCATCTATTATTAGTTACTTCGCAGCGAGAAAAAACTGATTAATATGGGAAAAATTATTGCTTTAGCCAATCAAAAGGGTGGAGTAGGTAAAACTACCACCACTATTAACCTGGCTGCTTCTCTGGCTACACTGGAGAAAAAAGTACTGGTTATCGATGCTGACCCTCAGGCCAATGCATCATCAGGATTGGGTGTGAACATTAAAGAGGTAGAATGCTCTATCTATGAATGTCTTATCAACAAAGCCGATATACGGGAAGCAATTTATACCACCGACATCGACGGACTCGACATTGTTTCTTCTCACATCGACCTGGTAGGGGCGGAAATAGAAATGCTGAACTTGGAAGACCGTGAAAAGATAATGAAAAGAGTGCTTGGGCCAATGAAAAACGAATATGACTATATTCTGATAGACTGCTCGCCTTCATTGGGACTCATCACTATAAACGCACTGACTGCGGCAGATTCTGTAATCATCCCCGTGCAGTGTGAATATTTTGCCTTGGAAGGTATCAGCAAATTGCTGAACACCATTAAGATTATTAAATCGAAACTAAACCCGTCACTGGAAATAGAAGGCTTCTTGCTGACTATGTTCGATTCACGCCTCCGTCTGGCCAACCAGATTTACGATGAAGTGAAAAGACACTTTCAGGAACTGGTATTTAAAACGATTATCCAGCGAAACGTTAAACTGAGCGAAGCTCCCAGCCACGGCATACCTGTCATTCTATATGATACCGACTCAACCGGAGCCAAGAACCATTTAGCGTTAGCACAAGAAATTATAACACGTAACAGTAAGTAAACGATGGCAGTACAGAAGAAATTTGCTTTAGGACGCGGACTTGACGCACTGATTTCGACCGAAGAAGTAAAGACCTCCGGTTCTTCTTCTATTAATGAAATAGAACTGAGCAAAATCTCCGTCAACCCGAACCAGCCGCGTCGCGAATTTGACCCGATAGCGCTTCAGGAGTTGGCTGACTCTATCGCTGAAATCGGTATTATCCAACCTATAACGTTACGTCAACTGAATGAAGACTCTTATCAAATCATCGCCGGGGAGCGTCGTTATCGCGCCTCTGTCCAAGCCGGACTAAAAACAATTCCTGCCTATATCCGCACAGCCGACGACGAAAATGTGATGGAAATGGCATTGATTGAAAACATTCAGCGGGAGGATTTGAATTCATTGGAAATAGCGTTGGCTTATCAGCATTTGTTGGAACAATACGAACTGACACAGGAGCGCCTAAGTGAACGTATCGGCAAGAAACGCACTACGATAGCCAACTATCTCCGTCTGTTAAAACTACCGGCGCAGATTCAGGTAGCTTTAAAGAACCGTGAAATAGATATGGGACACGCCCGGGCATTGCTGGCATTGGATGACCCTAAAACCCAGATACGAATATTTAATGAAATACAGGCACAGGGCTATTCCGTACGCAAAGTGGAAGAGATAGTAAAAGCACTGACAAGCGGTGAAACCATAGACAGCGGCGGCAAGAAAATAAAACCGAAAGGCAGCAAACTTTCGGAGGAGTATACTATCTTGCAAAACCATCTATGCGGTTTCTTCGGCTCAAAAGTACAACTATCATGTACAACTAAAGGAAAAGGCAAAATCAGCATTCCTTTTAATAATGAAGAAGATCTTGAGCGTATCATGGAAATATTTGATTCGCTAAAGAAAAAAGAATAAAGCGCTATTACGACATTGGAAAAAAGAATATCCACATATAAACTACTGTCTCTTTTGCTCTTGTGCTTGTTATGGGCTGGGAGTACGGATGTTTACGCCCAGAAAGCACGTCAACGCCGAATGGGAATACGCGTAGATTCGCTGGCTCTCAGACAGCAAGCAATCACAGACAGTTTGACTACAGACAGTATAACAACCGACAGTCTGGCTATACTGAACAAAAAAGAGATAGAAAAGCTGGAAGCTCCGGTTGACACCGCACTGCTGGCAAAGAAAAACGACTCCATACAAAAAGCCCTACCGACGGAAAAGAAACGGTTTATCCCCAACTCGAACCGTGCTACATGGCTGGCTTTGATAATCCCGGGAGGAGGACAGATTTACAATAGGAAATATTGGAAATTGCCTATCGTATACGGCGGATTTATGGGATGTGCCTACGCGCTGAGTTGGAACGGCAAGATGTACAAAGATTACTCGCAAGCATACCTTGATATCATGGACGATGACCCCAATACAAAAAGCTATGAAGATTTTCTTCCGCCCAATGCGGATATCTCCGGTCAGGAGGAACGATACAAGGAGATTTTCAGAAAAAGAAAAGACCTCTATCGCCGCCAGCGCGATTTAAGTATATTTGCGTTTATTGGTGTGTACCTATTGTCTGTGATAGACGCTTATGTAGATGCCGAACTTTCGGACTTTGATATTTCAAAAGACTTGGGTCTCAAAATAGAGCCTGTTATTTTTAACGATGGCCGCAATAAAATCGGTGGGAACGCAATCGGTTTACAATGCAGCCTCAAATTTTAAATCGCATGAAAAACTTTTTAATTGGCTTATTCGCACTTATAGGAACGACAGGAATCAGTGCACAAACACAAAGCATCACTGTTCACTCACAAACGACAGGAAAAGAAGAAGTTATTGACATCCCTGAAAGTATGCAGTCTGAAATGGACAGCCTATTTTGGGACTGGCAATCAAAGAATTACATCAGTATGGGTGAAAACTGCAAAATGACTTCAGCCAACCCCATTGTCAGTGATTCTATCTACATGGATCGTTTGTCACGTATCCCGTCTATCATAGAAATGCCTTACAATGAAGCTGTTAGAAAGTTTATAGATATGTATGCCAACCGTTTGCGCAATAAGGTGTCTTTCATGTTGGCAGCAACAAACTTCTATATGCCTATTTTTGAAGAAGCGCTTGATTTATATGACCTACCCATGGAATTAAAATATCTTCCTATCATTGAGTCCGCACTAAATCCCGTAGCAGTTTCCCGACAGGGAGCTACCGGCTTGTGGCAGTTCATGCTGGGAACAGGAAAAATATATGGGCTGAAAAACAACAGCCTGATAGACGAAAGACGCGACCCCATCAAATCGACTTGGGCTGCCGCGCGTTATTTAAAGGACCTTTATGCCATCTATCAGGACTGGAACCTTGTATTGGCTGCCTACAATTGTGGTCCGGGCACCATCAATAAAGCAATACGACGTGCCGGCGGTGCAACAGACTATTGGACCATCTATAATTACTTGCCCAAAGAAACCAGAGGATATGTACCTGCTTTTATTGCAGCCAACTATATTATGACCTACTATTGTGAACACGGTATTTGCCCGATGGAAACTCAGCTTCCCTCGACAACCGACACTATCCATATCCATAAAGACCTTCATTTGCAACAAGTGGCAGAAGTCTGCAGCCTCAACATAGACCAATTACGCAGCCTGAATCCACAATATAAAAAGGATATCATTCCCGGCAACAGCGAATTATGCGTACTGCGTCTGCCCAACAATACAGTCAGCAATTTTATCGACCGCCAAGACAGTATCTTTGCGTACAAAACAGACGAATATCTGAAAAAAAGAAAAACCGTAGCTATCAAAGACAATGCCGGTATCCCTACTTCATCCAAAGGAGCTGTATATCATAAAATCAAATCCGGTGATACATTGGGGGGAATTGCAGCCAAATATCATGTTTCCGTCAATCAATTGAGACGCCTCAACAACATAAAAGGCAATAATATCAGAGCCGGAAAATCATTGAGAATACGCTAATTGGTAAAAAAGAAAGATTTAACACGATAGATTTATCGAAATCGCTTGCATAAAGATGTTTTTTGTATATTTTTGCATTATAGATTATATAGGAGGCAATTATGACGGATGAAAAACAACTTCAGGAACAAGCTGACGAAGAGATGATAAACCAAGGGTTTCAGGAACTTTTGGACAGTTATCTCGCGACCAAACATAGAAAGAAGGTAGAGATCATCACAAAGGCATTCAACTTTGCCAAGCAAGCACACAAAGGAGTGAAACGACGCTCGGGTGAGCCTTATATCATGCACCCGATAGCAGTTGCCAAAATTGTGTGTACCGAAATCGGATTAGGCTCTACTTCCATTTGCTCCGCCTTGTTACACGATGTAGTTGAAGATACCGACTACACAGTAGAAGACATTGAAAACCTGTTCGGTCCGAAGATTGCCCAAATCGTAGATGGGTTAACCAAAATCTCCGGTGGCATATTCGGTGACAGAGCTTCGGCACAAGCAGAAAACTTCAAAAAACTGCTGTTGACCATGAGTGATGACATCCGTGTTATCCTTATCAAAATAGCTGACCGACTGCATAATATGCGCACATTGGGCTCAATGTTACCCAACAAGCAATATAAAATAGCCGGTGAGACCTTATATATCTATGCTCCGCTTGCCAATCGCCTTGGGCTTAACAAGATAAAGACCGAATTGGAAGATCTCAGTTTCCGATATGAACATCCCGAAGAATATGCTCAGATTGAAGCGAAGCTACAAGAGACACAGGCAGAACGCGAAGAAGTTTTCCGTGAATTTACGGCTCCTATCCGCGCGCGACTGGACAAAATGGGCATCAGTTACCGACTGATGGCGCGCGTCAAGTCTCCTTACTCCATCTGGAACAAGATGCAGACCAAGCATATCACTTTCGAAGAAATTTATGATATACTTGCCGTCCGCATTATCTTCACCCCTAAAGATCCTGAAGAAGAACTCAACGAGTGTTTTAATATATATGTATCAGTCTCCAAGATTTATAAGCCACATCCCGACCGCCTACGTGATTGGGTGAGCCATCCGAAATCCAACGGATATCAGGCTCTGCATGTCACACTGATGAGCAATAAAGGACAGTGGATTGAAGTGCAGATACGCAGTGAACGCATGAACGACGTTGCCGAACAAGGCTTTGCCGCACATTGGAAATATAAAGAAGGAGGAGGCAGTGAAGACGAAGGAGAACTGGAAAAATGGCTGCGTACCATCAAGGAGATTCTGGATGATCCGCAACCGGACGCTATGGATTTTCTAGATACCATCAAATTGAACCTATTCGCATCCGAAATCTTTGTTTTCACCCCGAAAGGAGAAATAAAGACAATGCCGCAAAACTGCACGGCCCTGGACTTTGCATTCTCTATCCACACTTTCTTGGGAAGCCACTGTATCGGTGCTAAGGTGAACCATAAACTGGTACCTCTCAGTCACAAGTTGCAAAGTGGAGACCAGGTGGAAATTCTTACTTCCAAATCACAGCACGTCCAACCGTCATGGATTAACTTTGCTACTACAGCCAAGGCAAAAGCCAAGATTCTAGCCATATTGAAGCGTGAACAACGCGGTATGCAACAAACCGGAGAAGAAATCCTACATGAATTCTTCAATAAAGAAGGGTTGGAACTCACCTCCGACAATATACAGAAACTCTGTACTTTCCACAATGTAAGGACACAAGAAGAGTTGTTTTCCGCTATTGGTTTCAAGACCATTGCCCTAGGCGAGAGTGATAAAAATGAATTGAAGGACAAGCCTGCCACCAGCAATTGGAAAAAATACATCTCCTTTGCTTTCGGCGGCAACAAGAGCAATAAAGAAAAAACCGAAGAAAAAGAGCCGATTCAGAAGATTGACAGTAAGAAGATTCTGAAACTTACTCCTGAAGCAATCCAAAAGAACTATGTGATAGCTGAATGCTGTAAACCCATTCCAGGAGATGATGTATTGGGATATATTGATGACGATAATCGAATCATCATTCACAAACGTCAATGTCCATTAGCTACCAAACTGAAAAGCAGCTATGGCAACAGACTTCTGGCTGTCCAATGGGAGACAGGCAAATCTTTATATTTTCCTGTTAATCTATATATCAAAGGAATAGACCACATAGGGCTGCTGAATAAAGTCACAGAAATAATCTCCCAGCAACTGAACGTAAATATTCATAAGTTGAATATAGAAACAAACGATGGTATCTTTGAAGGAAGAATCCAATTGTTTGTACATGATGTGGATGACGTAAAAACCATCTCTACCAACTTACGGAGAATCAGTGAAGTGAAGACAGTAACCCGCATCGAAAAGTTTGAAGACTTACCTAATTAAGCGTTGCGTAATATCATATTTTCGTCACGGGAGTGTGTCAAAACTAAACCAGCCTATCCAATCGTCAGCTGTAGGGGCAGGGTTTGCCTGCCCGAAGACACAAAGTAAACTGTTTTCGGGCGAGCGAACCTCGCCCCTACGAACGAAACGACAGCATTATCCACGTTTTGACACAACCCCGTGATGGATAATAACAACAGTTTGATAAATGCAGGGGCATTATGTCAGATAATCCAATTCTTTCCGCATACTTGCCAATTCCTCGCGCACAAGCAACAAACGGTCAAGAATCTCCGTTGCACGGATAGACGTATCCTTACTTACCTTCAATTTCTGTTTAGCTCCCTGAAGCGTAAGTCCTTTCTCCTTCACCAAATGATACACCAAACGAATGTTCTCAATATCCTCTTTACGATACTGACGTACATTCCCCCCCGCCTTTTTAGGAGTGATGAATGGAAATTCCTTCTCCCAAAAACGTAACAGCGATTCGTTTACATTAAACATCTTTGCTACCTCACCTATTGAGTAGTAAAGCTTCAGTTCCTTATTCGGATTATATGCCATTTTATCAACTATTTATTTAGAGCAAACATACTGAAGATATAGATTAGTCGAAGACCTTACCATGATTGGCAGCTATCTGAACCATCTTATCATAATCTTCCGCACTCAAATCCATGAAATAATAATTCACCGGATTTTGTACTTTACCCTTCACATGCACCTCATAATGCAAATGAGGCCCCGTGCTCTTTCCTGTATTCCCCACTTCACCAATCACCTCGCCACGCACCACTTTCTGACCCGGACGAACCTTATATTTACTCAGATGTGCATACCAAGTCACATAACCAAACCCATGATCAACCTGAATCAAGTTTCCATAACCAGTCTCCCACCCTGCCTTTATCACCTTACCGTCTCCGGTGGCATATACCGGCGTACCGATATTGGCAGAAAAGTCCATTCCGGCGTGAAACTTAGGCGTATTGTAAATAGGGTCGATACGTGTTCCGTATCCCGAAGCTGTCTTCTTCAAATCCTTATTGGATACCGGCATAATGGCCGGAATACACTTTAACATTTCATCATGTCCCTTGCACAAGTCCACCACCTCATCAAAAGACTTCGACTGAATATAAAGTTGGCGATTCAGCATATCCATCTTTTGAGTGGTATTCATCACCAGTTCGGCATTTGCCATATCCATCAACTGCTCGTAACGGTTCGTTCCTCCATAACCTGCTTTGCGAATCGCATCCGAAACAGGATCGGCTTGCAACACCACCCGATACAAGTTGTCATCACGCTGCTGGATATCCTGCATCACTCCCAACGCCTCATCCAAACGATGAGACAATACGTTATACTGCGCCAGCAAACGTGCATTCTCTATACGAAGTTCCTTTTCGGAAGGTGAACCGAAGATGAACAATAAAATAATAAAACTGCCTGCTCCCAGGCCCATGCCCACAAACAAACGGCGTAAGATGCTTATGGCGCGTTGCCTCACTGTGGGGTAAATGCGGTCGTAAGTTCGGGTTTTAGGATTATAAATATAGTAGACTTTACGCATCTATTTCTGCTTTTTGAAGTTTTTAATGCACAACACATCAATATTTTGCACAATTATTGTCGACAAAAATAATAAAACCAATTATCTTTGCAAATCCTTTTTGAGAATATTAACTAGAAGACAATATATTATAAGCGACATGATGACAGCTAAAGAAATTAGAGATTCTTTCAAAAGCTTTTTCGAGTCGAAAGGACACCAGATTGTTCCATCGGCTCCGATGGTCATTAAAGATGACCCCACATTGATGTTCACCAATGCAGGTATGAACCAGTTCAAAGACATTATTTTGGGCAACCACCCTGCCAAGAACAAAAGAGTGGCGGACTCACAAAAATGTTTGCGCGTAAGCGGAAAACACAATGATTTGGAGGAAGTAGGACACGACACCTATCATCACACCATGTTCGAAATGCTAGGCAACTGGTCTTTCGGAGATTACTTCAAGAAAGAAGCCATCAGTTGGGCATGGGAATATCTGGTAGATGTGTTGAAGATAGACCCTAAAGACTTGTATGCCACCGTATTCGAAGGAAGCCCCGAAGAAGGCTTGGAACGCGATAACGAGGCAGCCGGATATTGGGAACAGTTCTTACCGAAAGACCATATCCTGAACGGAAACAAGCACGATAACTTTTGGGAAATGGGTGATACAGGACCTTGTGGTCCCTGTTCCGAAATCCATATCGACTCACGCTCGGAAGAAGAAAAGGCTCAAATCCCCGGCAGCCAACTGGTAAACAAGGATCATCCGCAAGTAATTGAAATCTGGAACCTTGTATTCATGCAGTTCAACCGCAAGGCTGACGGTTCATTGGAAGGACTTCCCGCTAAGGTGATTGATACCGGTATGGGATTCGAACGTCTGGTTCGTACCCTCCAAGGCAAGACTTCAAATTACGATACCGATGTATTCCAGCCCATCATCAAAGCAATTGCTGAAATGGCAGGCACTACATACGGTAAAGATACTCAGACAGATATCGCTATGCGTGTTATTGCCGACCACATCCGTACCATTGCATTCTCTATCACCGACGGCCAGTTGCCCAGCAATGCCAAAGCAGGTTATGTGATTCGCCGTATTCTGCGCCGCGCCGTTCGCTACGGTTATACTTTCTTAGGCCAGAAACAGGCATTCATGTACAAGCTGTTGCCCGTACTGATTGAGAACATGGGCGAGGCTTATCCCGAACTAAACGCACAAAAGACACTGATAGAGAAAGTAATCAAAGAAGAAGAAGAATCATTCCTACGCACACTGGAAACCGGAATCCGCCTGTTGGACAAGACCATGACTGACGCCAAGGCTGCCGGAAAGAAGGAAATCAGCGGTGTGGATGCTTTCACCCTTTATGATACTTTCGGTTTCCCACTCGACTTGACTGAATTGATTCTTCGCGAAAACGGCATGACCGTAAACGAAGAAGAGTTCAATGCAGAGATGCAGAAACAAAAAGAACGTGCACGCAACGCGGCCGCTATTGAAACAGGTGACTGGGTTACTGTAAAAGAAGGCGAAACCAACTTTGTAGGTTACGACTTTACCGAATACGAAACCGGCATCCTGCGTTACCGTCAGGTAAAACAGAAGAACCAGACACTTTACCAGATTGTATTGAGCGATACTCCGTTCTATGCAGAAAGTGGTGGTCAGGTAGGCGACACCGGTGTTATTGTAAGCGAATTCGAGACAATCGAAATCATCGATACCAAGAAAGAGAACAATCTGCCTATCCATATAACCAAGAAATTACCCGAACATATCGAAGCTCCGATGATGGCGTGTGTAGATGCAGAGAAACGTGCCGCTTCAGCAGCCAACCACTCTTGTACTCACTTGCTGGACGAAGCATTGCGCCAAGTTCTGGGTACTCACGTAGAACAGAAAGGTTCTTTGGTGACTCCGGAGTCTTTGCGTTTCGACTTCTCTCACTTCCAGAAAGTGACAGACGAACAACTTCGCGAAGTAGAACACTTGGTTAATGCCAAGATTCGTGAAAACGTTCCTTTGACCGAATACCGTAACCTGCCCATCGAGAAAGCAAAAGAACTGGGTGCTATCGCCTTGTTCGGTGAAAAGTATGGCGATGAAGTACGCGTTGTTCAGTTCGGCAACTCTATCGAGTTCTGCGGAGGTACTCACGTATCGGCTACCGGAAAGATCGGTATGGTTCGCATTGTGAGCGAAAGTTCTGTTGCAGCCGGCGTGCGTCGTATCGAAGCCATCACCGGTGCTAAAGTAGAAGAGTTGATGGATACCGTTCAAGATACGCTGAACGACCTGAAAGCTTTGTTCAACAATGCTCCCGACCTGAAAGTCGCTATCCGTAAGTACATTGACGAAAATGCCGGTTTGAAGAAACAGGTAGACGAGTTCATGAAAGAAAAAGCTGCTGAGGTGAAAGCCAAATTAGTAGCCAACGCCAAGGAAGTGAACGGTGTGAAAGTAGTAAAAGCCGTTATCCCGATGTCTGCCGATGTAGTGAAAGATATCGCATTCCAGTTGAAAGGTGAAATTCCCGCCAACCTGTTTGTGGTTATCGGTAGCATAGACAATAACAAACCGATGCTGACAGTGATGATTAGCGATGATTTGGTGAAAGCCGGACAGAATGCGGGCAAGTTGGTGCGCGAAGCTGCCAAGTTGATTCAGGGCGGCGGCGGCGGTCAGCCTCATTTTGCAACTGCCGGTGGTAAGAATGCCGATGGTTTGAATGCTGCGGTTGATAAAGTCATTGAATTGGCAGCATTGTAATCCAACAGGAATCCGTCCATATTTAAATATAATGAGTAGTCCCGGTATTTGGCTGAAAAGCCAATACCGGGACTTTTTTTCAAGAAAGATAATCCGATATTTCTCTTGCTATATGCACAAAACTTATTATCTTTGAAAGTATTCATTTACTAACAACACAAAACATATAAATAATATGATGAAAAAGCAGTACTCACACTTAGCCCTATTCTTTTTGCTTTGTATCTTCGCTGCATGCAGTGACAATAAAAACGATGACATTCCCGAACCGGATCCGGCTCCAGACCCCACTCCCACTATGACTTATCATGTGGAAGGCTATGCTGAATTGGGCGCTTTCAACCACAACAGCACGATAACGGTGTTTCCATTAGACAAAAGTTTGGCACACATTGAAAAGTTTCAATATAGCAACGAAGCTAAGACCGACTATGGTCTTTTCTCTGTAGTGGACAATATGTCGCTTAATGAAAGCCTTTACTTTGAAGTGCAAGTGACCGGAAACTTTTTTAACGGAACCAAAGGGCGGTATTCAGAACACAAAACCACATTGCGCGCCATCAACCATTTGGAAAATCACAACAGTGAAAAAAGAAGTATCAACCGATATATAAAACTTCCGGCTACCAATGTCAATATATTCACCCAACTGACGGCAGCCCGCATCTGTAACCTCCTAAAAAAGAATCCGGATTATGATAAAATGATTCCGACGTCACTCGAAATCTATAAAAAGGCATCGGAACAAGCTCTGAAAGAAATGTTTACCGCTTTCAGCATTAGCGACATATATGTGTCTATGCTCAGCGTTGTCCCGACGCAAACTTCTTTCAGCCAATACAATGACCCGTCCTCCATAATGGCTGCCGTTTCTAACATTCTCCTAACATCGGTAGACGAAGAGTTCCTAGATGATTTCTTTAAAGAATGGGATAAAGACTTTGCTTCAGACGGCCGCATTGACAATGAAGACATAAAAGAAAGCATCCGTTACGGACAACAGAATATGAAATATTCCAGCATACATGAACAACTGGATTCTTTCTACAAAGCTTATAACTTCAAAAACGATTTTCCGGAATTCTGGCGGTTTGTAGACCGGAATGGAGACGGAAGACTTGATGAACAAGACAAACCGGATGATTTTGAAATAACCGAAGAAGGATTTACTCCATCCCGGCAACAATGCATCCAGTTATTGGAACAGGTCAATAAATATCTCCGTGACTTTTTGCAAACAGAGTGTGTATGGGAAGCCAACTTCTGTGGCGTCATCGGCCCTATTCCCGATTATCCCACTACTTTAGTTCCCGATGATAACGAAGTGTACGAAATATGGACTGCCGCCTATGCAACAATCAGGCAATGTAACTATATGATTCACGTATTAACAAGCAAAGCATATGGTTATGAAGTAGAACCCTATGTAGGGACCGCCTATGCCATTCAGTCTTTAGTATATCAAAGCCTCACGCAACTGTTTGGAGACGTACCCTACGTCACTCCCGACGATTTTAATGATATCAATCATGAAAGCGACTTAACACGTACTCCGGTCAAACTTATCTATGCCAAGCAACTGGAAGCTTTAGAGAAATATGCAAATTCATTACCACAAACTGCCACACAATCCCAGCCGGAAAGCAATCCGGTTTCCTTTGCCGCCGCCCAATTGCTTATGGCAACAATGTATGCGGAGATAAAAGACTATGGCAATGCGTCCAAGCATTTTGAAAAAATAGACGACAACACGTATCTTAGCGCCAATCTATGGAAAGTCAACAATAACAAGTCTTCGATGCTTAACAAGCCGCTTTACAGAATGTATTTCGATGGACCTTATCATCTCATCTATCGCATTGCGAACCAAAATGCATTGCGTGTGGAATTATTGCTGGCAAACAACCAAGTGGCTGAGGCTTCCAATGCCCTGAAGATATTTGATGGCAACTGGGAAGGCAGTGATAAAGCCGACGAAATAAAAGCCCGTTTATTGGATAAAGGAATTAACATAATGGGACAAACTTTCGGGTGCTTCTCTTTCCTCAAACGCCTAGGAGCAGCAAAAGAGTTTCTTAAAATAGAAGATTACCAACTTCTGTTGCCGATTCCTTCAAAAGTAGCTGAAACACCCAATATTACACAAAACCCGGGATATTAATGAAACCATAAAGACAGGGCACAACGGAGGTGTGTCAAAACTAAAGTGGGCTATTATTTTGTCATCCTGAGCACCAGTGAAGGATCTGTTTGCAATTACTTTGTGTATACAGATTCTTCGCTTTTGCTCAGAATGACAGGCTAATTGATAGCGATACCGGAGTCTTAACACACCCTCACGTGACATTTGCCTTTAGTGGTACGGTAATTCCTCTATTCGGTTTGCTCCTTCGGCCAGTTCACCAGATACAGAGTTTCGGTGGCACGGGTAAAAGCAGTATAAAGCCAGCGAAAATAATCGGGCGTAAGCATATCCTCCGTCATATAGCCTTGGTCAAGGAAAACACGCTTCCATTGGCCGCCCTGCGCTTTATGGCATGTCACCGCATAAGCATATTTCACCTGCAAAGCATTATAATGAGAATCAGCCTTCATTTTCTTCATTCTCTCCCGCTTCATGCTGATATCGGCATAATCCTCCAACACTGTATAGAATAACTTATCATTCAGTTCTTTAGGCAGAGCAGGAGTATCGGTATGAAGAGTATCAAGCAATAACTTAACCTCCAATTCCACACCATCATAATCAGGAAAAGCCAACACTACATCTGCAAAACGAAAACCATACGCTTCACGAACCCGACGCACACGGCGTACCACAGCAATATCGCCATTCGCAATAAAGTCTATCTCTTTGCACTGCTCCGTCCAGAAATAATTATTCTTTGCCACCATCAGTAAATCACCACTGTTCAATTCATCCTCACGATAAAGAATAGTGTTACGAATCCCCCTGTTATAAACATTAGCCCGCTTGTTGGAACGGCAAACCACAATGGTTTCATCCATTCCCGCATAATCATAGCTGTCATTGATTGCCTCTATCAGTTCATTCCCCGGAACAATACGAATATCCGGGAATCCTTCGACATGAATGGGAGGAAGCGCGAAGAACTCTTCTTCCGAAATATAACGGCGCAATTCCGTAGCGTTCCACAGGATACCCGAATCATGCGTCTGGCGAACCACCTCGGTGAGTTGTGTCTCGTACACTTCCAGCCCATACCCCTTCAAGATATCGGGAGAAAGAGCCGGACTCTGTTCTTCACCCACCGGAGGAAGCTGCGCCGTATCACCAATCAACATCAACCTACAACCGGTTCCGGCATACACATACTGAATAAGATCATCCAAAAGACGTCCCGTTCCGAAAGCCGCCCCCGACAAACCGTCATTAGCTATCATGGATGCCTCATCGACAATAAACAAAGTCTGCTGATGCAGATTGTCATCCAAAGAAAAGTTATCCATGTCATTGGAGTAGCTGCGCTGACGGTAAATCTTCTTATGAATCGTGAAAGCGGAATGCCCGGCATAATGTGAAAATACTTTTGCAGCTCTACCGGTGGGAGCCAGCAAAACACACTTCTGTTGCAACTGGTCCAAAGTTTTGACCAACGCCCCGATGAGAGACGTCTTTCCGGTTCCGGCATACCCCTTTAAGAGGAAAACCGAATCCTGTTGGCGGGAAAAAAGAAAATCTGCTAAAGATTTAACAGCTTTTTCTTGCTCTAAAGTTGGTTTATATAGAAAATTTCCCTTAATTTGCTGCACTAAATAATTATTAATCATAATTGCGTAATAAAAAGTTCCCTGAACTGTGCGTTATTAGATTTATTTATTTTATTTTTGCGATGCGAATATAAACTAAAAAAAACACATATTTATCATGAAAACAGTTATTAATATTGTATTGGCTGCCTGCGTTATCGGTTTGGTATATGTATGCTATGGTAGCATCGTGGGACCGATTAACTTTGACAACACTAAAAAGGCTAGAGAGAAGGAAGTAAAAGCTCGCTTGATTGACATCCGTAAAGCGCAGTTGGAATACCGTAACCTACATTCAGGTGCATATACTGCCAGCTTTGATACTTTGATTGATTTTGTTAAAACCGCAAAACTTCCGTTCGTAAAGAAAGAAGGAGTTTTATCTGATGCTCAGTTGGAAGCCGGTATGACTGAAAAGAAGGCTATGGCTATTATCAATAAGGCCAAGAAGACAGGTAACTGGAAAGAAGTAGAAAAAGAAGGTTTGATGAACTTCAAACGTGATACAATGTGGGTAGCTGTAACCGATACTATTTATGGTGCAGGTTTCAACCCAGACTCTATGAGATATGTACCTTTCGGAAACGGTGCACAGTTTGAAATGGCTATCCGTAACGATACAACCAAATCAGGTGCTCCTTTGCACTTATTCCAGGCACAGACTCCATACGAAACATATCTGAGCGGTTTGAACGCACAGGAATTGGCTAACTTGAAAGACCTTCAAAGCAAACTTGGCAAATACTGTGGTTTGAGAGTTGGTGATATCGAACAGCCTAACAACAACGCAGGTAACTGGGAATAAGAATGACTGAACGTATCGATTTTACTAAATCGGAACAATATACATTATCCATCCGCCTCAGTGCGGATGGATTTTCTTTTTCTATCTACAATCCGTTAGGAGATAGCGACTTCAGCTTCGACTCCTATCCGGTCAATACCTTCTGTTCCATGACTGCCAATATCAAAGAAATGCTGGCAAGCACAGAAGTATTAAAGTATCCTTACAAACGGATAAACATTTTGGTAGACTCTCCCCGATTCACTCCAGTTCCTTTTGATTTATTCGAGGACGAACAGATGGATGCATTATTTTATCATAATTTTCCAAAGGCCAATAATGAGATTGTGCTATGCAATGTGCTGGGCAAAAGTAATGTGGTGATTCTGTTTGCCATGGACAAGCATGCCCACCAATTATTGACAGAACACTTTCCCACCGCCCGTTTCTTCTCGACGGTCAGTCCGCTGACAGAATACTTTGCGCAAAAAAGCAGACTAGGCAACAGTAAAAAGCTCTATGCCCACGTCCGCGAACATCTGATAGAAGTATACTGCTATGACAAGGGAAAATTATTATTAATAAACTCATTCCCCTGCAAACAAACGGCCGACCGTGTGTATTACCTATTATATATATGGCAACAGCTGGGCTACAACCAAGAAAAAGATGAATTACAAGTGACCGGAAAATTTAAAGATAAGGAAGAATTGCTGACCGACCTGCGCAAGTATCTGCGCCAAGTATTTGTTATCAATCCGAAAGCTGAGTTCAACCGTTCTGAGATAAGCAAAATTGAAGATATACCTTTTGATATGCAAACTCTAATCTTATGCGAGTAATTAGTGGAATATACAAACGGCGCCGATTTGACGTACCCAACAGTTTCAAAGCACGCCCGACAACAGACTTTGCAAAAGAGAATCTGTTTAACGTGCTAAGTAATAACTATTTCGACTTTGAAGACGGAGTAACCGCACTCGATCTTTTTGCCGGAACAGGAAGTATCAGCATCGAGTTAGTCTCTCGCGGTTGCGACAAAGTAATCTCGGTAGAAAAAGACCCTCAACACTTGTCCTTCATTTCTCAAGTAATGCGTGAAGTAAAAACCGACAAGTGTTTTCCTGTCCGTGCCGATGTCTTTAAATTCATTGAGAAATGCAGCGAACAATTCGATTTCATTTTTGCTGATCCACCCTATGCATTAAAAGATCTGCAAAGCATTCCCGGCCGTATTTTCGAAAACGGACTGCTGAAGGAAGACGGATTGCTGGTACTGGAACACGGAAAAGATCAAAACTTTGAGGATAATCCTCATTTCATCGAACGCCGCATATATGGCAGTGTCAATTTCTCCTTCTTTAGAGCAACGGTGCCAGAAGCCGAATAGTAGATTCTTGTACCTTTTGATACCACGGACGCTTCATCCATTGTTTTCTCTGCAATAGGAAAGCGTCCTTTTGGTCTTTCAAGAAAATCTCTTTCAAGGTGAATGCAGAAGTACGGTCATACATAAAAGCATTGACCTCAAAGTTATGTTCAAAGCTTCGGAAATCCATATTGGTGGAACCAACCGTAGAAAGAATATCGTCACTCACCATCAATTTGGAATGAAGGAATCCCTTCTGGTAGAGATATATCTTAACACCGGCACGCATCATATCATCCAAATAAGAAAGAGAAGCCAAATGAGTCAACCGCGTATCAGCACGTTCCGGTATCATGATACGAATGTCTACACCCGCAAGAGCAGCCGTTTTCAAAGCCATCAATATAGGTTCGGTAGGCAGCAGATAAGGAGTCTGGATATAAAAATATTTGCGTGAACTGCTGATGGCTATCAACAGACCCTGCATGATGTCCCGCCACTCTCCCACCGGATCTGAAGTCACAATCTGTACCAAAGCATTACCATAACTCTCCATCTCGGGGAAATAACGGGAAGAAGTAATCAGAGTACGATCCACCACATACCAGTCTGTCAGGAACGCCGTCTGCAATCCATACACAGCTTTCCCTTCTATCTTAATATGAGTATCACGCCAAATCCCCCATTGGAAGCCCTTCATGTAACGCAAAGCTATGTTCATCCCTCCCGTGAAGGCAACCTTCCCATCAATCACCACTATCTTACGATGATTACGATAATTCACCTTACTCGTAAAAACCGGGAAACGGACTTTCAGAAAGCTGCGTGCCTCAATGCCGGCACCTCTCATTTCATCATAAAAGAGATGAGGAACTTTCCAGCATCCTACATCATCATACAACAGACGGATTTCAACTCCTTCACGAGCCTTGTCAATCAATAAATCACGCAACAACCTGCCCACAGAGTCATCTTCGAATATATAAAACTCCAAATGAATATGATGCTTGGCTTTACTGATTGCCTTCATCAACGATTGCAGCATGGACAGTCCGTCGGTATAGACTTCCGTCTTGTTGCCTTCAAAAGGCAAAGCATTGTTCACATTTCTAAAGAAACGCATTAGTTGGTGCTGGTCTTCGGGACATTTAAACGCCTTCTGCGCCTGATATTCTGCCATCGGACGCTTAATCAAGCGGGTAAACCCTTTACGGCCAATCAGTTTCTCCTTACGTGTGCTCCTACCGAAGAAGAAATAAAAAACAAGTCCGACTATCGGCAGAAAAAAGAGCACAAGCACCCAGGCCATTGTTTTAACCGGATTACGATTATCAAGCACCACTATCATAATAGTGCCAATGATAATTATAAAGTAAAGCAGGTTAAAGGCAACAGTAAATATCTCATTGAATATGCTCCATTCTATCATAGCTCTGATTTACACATTAGCAAACATATAAAAAAAATCCCAACCTATAACAATATAGATTGGGAAAAGATTCTTCTATGCTTATTTTAGAATGGGCGTCCTCCATGTCCTCCGGGACCGGGGCCAAAGCCGCCCCCCCCGAAACCGCGCCTGTTATTCATCATTTTATCTCGTGCCCCTTTACTTCCGAAGATATTCAGACGATAAATAAAGTGAACCATACAATAACTGTTGATACTGTTGTATTCTGTAACCGAACGCATATCGGCAGACAGTGAACGGCTGACATTGCTCTGTTGCTTCAGGATATCATACATCTCAAAGCTGATAGTTGCAGCTCCTTTAAGCAAGTTCTGTGCTATCTGGGCATTCCATATCAACTCATTATTATTATAGCTGGCATCGTTATATCCTCTTCTTGACTGATTAGTGATATTGGTAGACAAAGTCATTTGCCAGGGAAGAGTGATATTGGTACTTGCTCCATAAGAGAATGTATAAGGATTCTGATTATTTTCCGGACGTAATTTACTACGTTCCGCCGTATATTCGATAGAACCGTTCAAAGAGAATTCAAACCAGCTGTTACGATACGAACCGTTCAGATTTTCTGCCAGCGTCAGACCGGTAGTCGTGTTCTTATCATCCATCTTTGTATCCTTATTATAAAGATAGGCCACCTGATTCTGATAATTGGCGCGTGCAAAAGAATTGATGGTGAACTTCTTGTTTTTCAGTGCGGTATTGAAACCGAACATACCGAAAGCGTTCCAGTTGCCATTAATATTTTGCGGAGTGACAATAGTCCGTCCGGTTTCCATATCATACTGCGTACTGTTACTGATGCTGTTCTGAGTAGCGGTAAACATCAAGTGCGCCATCATTCCACGTTGCTTTTTAGCATTATATGTATTATAGAATGCACGCATGGTATGTGCAAACGAAGGCTTCAAACCAGGGTTACCGACACGGATGTTCAGCGGATTCGAGTTGTCGACAATCGGCAACAAGTTTTCCATGCTCGGCTGACTGCTACGTCCGCGATAAGTGATGCGCAACTGACTCACTTTAGAGAAACGGTAGCGGAAATCCAGATTAGGAGCAAAATTAAAGACAGTGCGAGTGGTATCTACCATATACGCTCCTTTTTTATAAGAAAGCTTGGTATTCTGCGGTTGCAAAGACATTCCCACACTCATCTGATACTTCTCCCGAATGAAACGCAGTCCCAAAGAGACATCATGGTTAAAGTATTGATACTCGGCATCTTTACTTAAACTATCCACATACGCAGCTTCATATCCTTCGGGCAATCCGTCACCGATTTCCCAAGGGAAACCTTGTAAATCATAAGTAGACTTGTCGCTCGTACTGTTTTTGTATTGAAACCGATAGCTGAGTTGCAGGAAAGTAGCCCGTGCAATCGGCTCACTATACGTCAGCTGTGCCGTATAGTTATAATTCTTAGTCGGCATCGTTATATACTGATTGCGGTATTGGATAGAGTCTCCTCCCAAGTAATTATGTATTTGATAATAACGAGTCTCTGACTGGGTATATTGATCATTGTCGTTATCGCCATAACCAAACGAACCCCGGAACGTAATGTTGCGCCCTTTATCGTTCAGCTTGCGGTTCACCTGCAAAGTGGCATTGGCAGACACGCTCTTGGTATCCGACAAGCCGCGCTCATTGGTCGCATTGACACGGATATCGCGCAACGGATCATTGCCATCCATATCATTAAAATTAAGATAGTCATTCGGATTGGCAATATAATTATAAGGATCGTCATTAAAAGTACCTGATTCTTTCATTGTAGCCCCATCGGTCTTGTTATAAGAGACGTTAGGACGAAAGATAATATTTGTCATTGAATCGGGTTTCCATTCCATACGGAAATCCGCATTAAAATCACTTACTTTGTTACGGTTGTTTGAATTCGTATTTGAATAAGAATTGCCGCTCTGCAAGAAACGTTGAGAATAACCGCTACTGATGATATCTGCATCACGATAATTATAGCGCACACTACCTCCCAATTCCAGTTTAGACGTTTCCGTAGCAAAGTTCGCACCCAGCATCTTTGTGGCATTCAGTCCGTTATTACGTCTCCAGCGAGGGCCGCCTCCCCCACCCGAAAATCCTTGGTCATTCACATTATTGGCAGAACCGATAATAGAGAATTGAGTTTTATCATAAAAACGGTTTATCATGGCACGTCCCATATAGCGGTCCTCAGTACCTCCCGCCAAATCGACATTTCCAAACCACCCCTGATTCATACCCTTCTTGACTGTCAAATCCAGCACCGTTTCCTCTTCACCGTCATCGATACCTGTAATACGCGCCAAATCAGATTTCTTATCATAAGTCTTCAGTTTATCAACCATATCGACAGGCAAGTTCTTCAATCCGGTCTTCACATCACCGCCAAAGAACTCCTTACCGTCCACCATGATTTTCTTCACATCCTTACCATTGATTTTGATATTTCCATCTTCATCAACCTCGGCTCCGGGCAGTTTTTTCACCAGTTCTTCCAGCATAGCTCCTTCGGGAGTACGATAGGCGGATGCATTATATCCGATTGTATCTTCCGAAATAGTCACTTGAGGAGCTTCAGCCACCACAATCGCTTCACCCAGCATAATATCATCAGTGGGTAAAGTCACCGTACCTACATTGACAGAAGGCTTTCCGGCCGTCAATTGCAACGGCTTCTCCTGCGTCAGATAACCGACAAAGGAAATCTTCAAAACATATTTTCCGGGACGTGCCGCCACAGAAAAAACACCATTATTATTGGTAACATTTCCTACTGCCATTGTACTATCCGGCAGAGAAAGCAACTGTACGGTAGCCTGTGCTATCGGACTCTTGTCATCTCCATCAACTACAGTTCCGCTTACCGTGACTCGTTTGCCGCCCTGGGCCCAAGAGAGAGTTGTACCGGCACACACCAGTAACAACAAAAGTATCAATTTCTTCATCTTTCTATTTTTCCTAATGAGATTTAATGCCTAATGTCCTTTGGACACTTCCACCCTCAAAAGGTTTAACGGAAAAGAAGATTATTTTTTAAAAAGCTTGTCTACTTTACTCTTTTGAATGCCAAACTCTAGACAAAGTACATTGAAAGCCATATAAACAATAGCAATAGAATTATCGGCTTCTTCAAGGTTTCCATCATAGACTCCCCTGGCAAGCATAACAATATAATAAATGCCTAAAAGATAAATGGCATAACAAATGGCCTTAACACGGATTTTAGATGTTGCCTCATTCTCGTTTTTCACCTTTGCCAGAAATATCATGAAAAGAGAAAACCAAATAAACAACTTCACAGAGGCTTTGGTAAACAACAAGTTACTATCGTTTATCATTCCAAACATAAACATCATCAACGGCAAGAACACACACAGGATTAAAAGAGTATATCCCATGGTTCTGCAATAAGTGGGTAGAATTCCTTTCATTATTTTAGTATTTAACGTACAAAAGTAATTATTTGCAAGCAAACTACGCCCATCTTTTTGCTTTTTTACCTAAATTTGCAGGCAAATATATAAAAAGCTATGAGTAAACAAAAGGTTATTATCTGCCATAATCTAAACGAGAATTTAGCGGATGCCATCGGCCAATGCACGTATGACAAATTATTCATTCTGGTTGACGAGCATACCCGCGAACTCTGCATACCGGTCATTAAAGAAGCCGGCTTTACTGCGGATGCGGAACTGATTAGCATCGGTGCCGAGGATATACATAAGAATCTTGATACCTTGGCCTATGTATGGAAACAATTAGGCGACCGAGGAGCTACGCGCCATTCACTGCTCATCAACTTAGGTGGAGGAATGGTGACAGATTTGGGCGGTTTTGCAGCCTCAACATTCAAGCGAGGCATTGAATATATCAATGTCCCCACCACTTTACTTGCCATGGTAGATGCTTCTGTAGGAGGAAAAACCGGCATCAACTTCAATGGATTGAAAAATGAAATCGGTGTCTTCTCTCCGGCTGAAGCAGTGCTGATAGACAGTGAATTCTTAAAATCACTGGATATGCACAATCTGCTTTCCGGCTACGCGGAAATGTTGAAACACGGGCTTATCAGCACACCTGAACATTGGGCTGAGTTATTAAACTTCGACTTCAACAAGACAGACTATAAGGCATTGCAAGAGCTGGTTGCCAAATCCGTTCAAATCAAAGAGAAGATTGTCGAATGTGACCCATATGAAACCGGAATACGCAAGGCTTTGAATTTGGGACATACGGTGGGGCATGCTTTTGAAAGTTTTGCTTTGGAGACCAATCATCCGGTGCTACACGGCTATGCTGTTGCCTGGGGACTGGTCTGCGAACTATATTTCTCTCATATAAAGATTGGCTTTCCCACAGACAAACTGCGCCAAACTCTCCAATTTATCAAGAATCATTATGGTAAACTGGATTTCGACTGCAAACATTATGACCGTCTTTACGAGTTCATGACACATGACAAGAAGAATATCGCCGACAGAATCAACTTTACTTTATTGGCTGATGTGGGTGACATTCAAATCAACCAGTCGGCAACTAAAGAAGAAATTATGGATATGCTCGATTTCTATCGTGAATCCATGTAATCAAGTATAATTTAGAGCCAAACAATAACTAACTGATACATAGGCTTCAATAAAACAAAATGCATTTTATTCTAAAAAAAGAAACTGAAAGATTTGCTATTTTAAAATAAAGCTGTACCTTTGCATCCGCAATTCGGGGTGTAGCTCAGCCCGGTTAGAGTACGCGTCTGGGGGGCGTGTGGTCGCTAGTTCGAATCTAGTCACCCCGACAAGCTGAGCAAAAGGAGTTAAGTCATTGACTTAACTCCTTTTCATTTATAGCGATTACCTTTTGATTACACTTTGAGTCAATCACTTTTCGGATAACTTATTTTCTTTAATAACCATTGACTGTTTGAGGTTGGAAACGATGCTTCGTATCATCGGTTTTCCTTTTTCATAAAGTCTTGCCAAATGTTCCTTTTCAAATTCTACGTTCATATAACCGTTCTTTGATGACACAAAAATAATCCATATTTGTACGATTCGCGATATTAGCGAATCCTTTTCATCAATAGCCTGATATATCAATTCTTTTATTTCCTTATAACATAGCACAAACAAAGGGAAGAGTAAGCCGTTGCATACTGTCAGCCAAGGACTTTTAAACGGAAGATTATTATAGTCTCCGACGGCGGACTGTACAGTCCACTGCAATGGACTGTACGGTCTACTGTAGCGGACTATACAGTCCACTGCCGAAGACTGTAGTAATCTGACGGACAGAAAGGCATAATCGAAAGGATGAAAACGCTTACCCCGACTAATGGAACGACTTAGGGAGTTTCAAACACCATGTATTCCAGCTTCGGACAAACTTTACCCCAAAAAACAGAAAGCTTTTGTGCTAAAAAAAAGACAATATATCCTTAAATATTTATATCTTTGTTTTATCCTCTCTTAACCTAAAAAAACAGCAATATGACTAACTGGAAAGGAATCAGAACACTGATGAGAAAATATGGCATCTCCCAAAAAGAAATGCTTCGTATACTCGAAACACACGAAGTGGTTTATTCCGACGCTGCGGGTGTAATTCTTGTGGATGAAGACAGCCTCATGGCCTATATTGATGCGCTCAAGCAACTGACTCAAAAGGACTCGCTGGTAAATGTTCTGCAAAAAGCGCTTCGCTCTAAGAAAAAATTGAAAACAGGCAGCACGACAAGAGGCCTTACACAAAAACTGAGCGAACAGGTTATAGCCATCAACGAGATTGTCAGTCATGCACTGAGCATGTTGCTCGGAGAAACCGAACGTAAAATATTCCTTGCGTTTGCCAACCAAACCGATATATATACTATTGCCCGGCTAATGTCAATGGATGAAAGAGTTGTCTTTGTAATGTTGGAAGTGGCCATTACAAAACTTAGCCAACAGTCGCACTATTGGATTCACAACTTAGCCACGAAATACGAAGATACTTGTTATTACAACCAACTATTGATGGCCCAAGCCGAAAACAATGGAAAAATAATCGACCTATTAGAACAGAGCATAGAGTTATGCCAAAAACAATTAATGCTTAAAGAAGAGCACATAAGTTATCTTCAAAGCGCATTTGAAGAATTGAAGGAGATATAAAAACCCGGAACACAAAAGCACTCCTTCCGACAAAGTAGGCGAGTGCGTTGACTGACAGACTCTTGGCAATGAAATCTCGTGTGATACATTCCTTCCATCCGGCAAAATACGGATAGAAAAACTGTTCGGCGGGTAAAGAATATCAAAAACAGGTCTGAATTTACTTGTTATATATTAGCCTATTCAGCAGAAAAGATATACTTTTGAAAACTGAAACAAAATAGAATACCCAATTATATGAAAACACACAAATCCATTCTTTTTCTTGCACTACTATTCGCGATAGTGTGTACACACGCTCAGGAAATCACCCCTTCGGATACTCCGAATGAGACTCAAAAAGCCATGCTGAAACGTGGATACGGAATGTTTATACATTTTGGAGTGAATACATTCTCAGGAGATGAATGGTCGGATGGCACTGTCCCCATCAGTGCATACAACCCGACCCGACTGGACTGCGACCAATGGGTGAGGGTGGCCAAAGATGCCGGCTTCCGCTATGTCCTGCTCATCACTAAGCATCACGATGGCTTCTGCCTGTGGGACAGTAAATATACCGACTACGATGTGGCTTCCTCGCCCGTTAAAACAGATGTGGTGGGCGAAGTGTCCAAGGCCTGCAAAAAGTACGGTCTGCAGTTTGCCATCTATTATTCATTGTGGGATCGCCACGAACCCCTGTACAAAGGAAAAGACTTCGGCAAGTACATTGACTATATGCAAAACCAACTAACCGAGCTGCTGACCAACTATGGACCGGTGCAGGAAATATGGTTTGACGGAGGATGGGACAAGAAGCCGGAAGAGTGGCAATTGCCCCGCATTTATTCACACATCAAGAAACTGCAACCCACATGCGCCGTAGGAGTCAATCATACCATTGTCCTGAAAGAGGGAGAACGTAAGTTTGCACTCCCCGACTCTATGACGGTGGACAACAAATACACCTTCCAATACTTTCCAAGCGATTTCCGTTTGTGGGACCCTAAAATTGCCCACAAAGCCGACAAGAAGCAGTATCTACATCAAGGAAAATCTTATTATCTGCCTTTTGAGCACACCCTTTGTCTGAGCAAGGCATGGAACTGGTTCCAGAAATCGTCCGTCATGCCTGTCCGCGATTTGGATGAACTGGAAGAGCTGTTCTATTGGTGTACCGACAATGATAATACATTGGTGGTAAACATTCCGCCCGACCAAACCGGACGCATACGCGAACATGAAGCCAGCACTATCATCGAACTGAACAAACGGCTGGGAATAAAAAAAGGGAAAACTTTGCCGCGCAACGGAAAATTCATTTCATTGAACAGTACAGTGACTGCCTCTTCCACCTACGGCAATGACGAGGACAAATATGGTGCACAGTTTGCCACAGACGGAGGTATGCAAACCCGATGGGCGGCTGCCGACACAGTGGCGACGTTGACCCTGACGCTGGACGAGAAAGAACCTTTCAATAAAATCAGTATCTTCGAATATTGCGACGTCAAAAACGGAACGGACGGCTTCTCCAACTACAGGATTAACCGCATCAAGGACTATCAAATAGAAATATGGAAGGATGGGGATTGGGAAACGATTTACCGTTCGGACGTTCCCATGGGCGACTGTAAGGTCATTCATTTTCCTTACTGTTACCGCACTTCACAAATACGCCTGAACGTACTGAAAGCATCTGCACCACCTTCCATTTACGAATTCAATGTCATTTGTAAATGACGGATGAATGTATGGTATCTTTAATCACCAGCAAAGAAGGAAGTGACTTAAAGATTTCTTCATCTGCCGCAATGCCGACACAAGCATTATAACTCAGAATCAGTAAACCGTAAGAATCCGGCAAACGTAAATCTGCTATTTCTACCAAAGGACGCAGATGTACGTTGCCGGAATATTGTTTGCCCAAGTTCCAAACACGTGCCATGTACTCCTCGTCTCCCCCTTTAAAATAATAGAGATGAAGTACATGGTTTCCCTCCTCCAACAACGGCTTCAGGTAGCCGAAAAGGAACTCGTCTTCCGCACCATTGACAAGAACCGCAATTTCCTCTCCCTCCCTAAACTCGCGGTTGACAAAAACAGCCACAGGACAGGAAACTTCTTCCAACACATCATTCACTTTCTTACGGAAGAGCCCGAAGAAAGAGGTCATAGACTTTTCACCATCTGTCATAAACCGTGGTCCGGCACCCAACAACAGAATATCGGGTGCTTCATCTTCCACCATTGAAATCATATCGGGAACCAAATTATCAGTTACACGATAACGTTTTTCTATCTGTAGATGCAGTTGGCCGGCACGTTTCTCTATCGGTTCAAAACTTTCTTCCGAAAACTGTTCCGCGCTAGTCTGATTCAAATCCGTCCCCAGCGTATAGTGAGTGGCAATAATCTGATGTTGAGAGAGTTGATTACCAAAAAGCAGTCGATAGACAGACAATAACTTACCTCCGGACTCCGGACGTCCGAAAAAGAGAAGAAGCTTACGCTGCAATGCCGATTTCTGTCGATGAACAGTGAAACTCCATTCGACAAAGTTTAATAACGGCGTAGTCATAAAAGTCGTGACAAGTGCCATGATAACCAATATCACAAATATGGAAGGAGGCAGCACTCCCAGCTCATAACCGATATTCAAAGCAACCAGTTCCATCAGTCCGCGAGTGTTCATCAAAGTGCCAATGGTGAAACTGTCCTTCCACGACTCGCCGACCAAGCGAGAAGCCACCGCACATCCTCCAAACTTTCCCACCACTGCCACTGTCACCAGCAACAGGCATACTCCCCACAATTCGGGCGTATTTATCAAACCAATCTGAGTGCGGAGCCCTGTAAACGCAAAGAACAATGGCAGGAAAAATACCAATGCTATATCTTCTACCTTCTCAATCATAACCTTTCTGAAACCGAAGTTGGAAGGCATCACAACGCCTGCCATAAAAGCACCGAACAGTGCATGAATACCCAAAACCTCGGTTATAGCAGCTGAAACAATAAGCACCAAGAAGATAAAGCTGACAAACGTCTTGTTTATCACTTCTTTATTGGAATACATGGCACCGATTTTCTTCAGAAACGGACACACAAGCCCAAACATGACACCGATATACACAAAAGTAAGCAAGACCGTATAAGCAGCTCCACCTAACGTTCCGGCTTTAGTTATGGCAATCACCACTGCCAACAGGCACCAAGCCGTCACATCATCATTGGCCGCTGAAGCTATGGTAAGAATCCCTACCGGTTCACGAGTCATATTTCGCTCCTGAATGATGCGGGCAAGCACCGGAAATGCCGTAATACTCATAGATATACCTATAAACAAGGCAAAAGGAATAAATGCTGTATGCTGTGCAGCATACGACTCGTATATCCAGTAGGATGCGATGATTCCCCCCCAAAAAGGTACCAGAATACCTGCATGACTGATGACCAGTGTCTCGTTTATCTTGTTTTTCAATACACTGAAGTCCACTTCCATGCCAATAACAAACATAAAGAGCACCAATCCCAGTTGACTTATCAGTTCTAAATTGGTCAATGATTCGGGACGAAACAGGAAGCCAAACAACTCCGGATACAGAGTTCCTAAGACAGAAGGTCCCAAAACAATCCCCGCCACTATCTCTCCTATCACTCCCGGTTGCCCGATAGCACGAAACAATGAAGCAAACAACCTCACCGCCAATAAAACGACAATAATTTGAACCAACAGGGTAGAAAGCGGATGTTGGATATTATCCGCCAATACAACAACAAACATATCAAAAGCATCTCCCGCCTGCCCCGCCACCCGGGATGACGATAGATGTTCAAACCGTTCGCCCCCGACAATAGCCATATAAATGAGCCCTCCGAAAAGAAGAAGCATCATTAAATAAATAAAGTAGTTCTTCCGTGCCCTTCCCATAAATTCAGATATATAAATGTTATAAGTAAATAAACATAGAAAGCTGTTAATGAGTTCACCGAATCCGCCTCTTTTTCTACCTTTGCCATGCAAAAACCGAATATGTCCGAACGCAAGACCGACATTCCTTTGGCGGTCGACATTGCCAAGGAAATAAAGAAGCGAATACGCGAAGAATTGGGACTGATAGCTTCGGCAGGTGTTTCATACAATAAATTCTTGGCTAAAGTGGCCTCTGACTATCGCAAACCCGACGGACTGTGCACCGTCTACCCCGACCAGGCATTGGCATTCATCTCCCGGCTACCCATCGAATCTTTTGGGGGAGTAGGCCCTGTCACCGCCCAAAGGATGCATTCCCTCGGCATACATAGCGGCAAGGAACTGTTGAGATGGCCTCTTCTATTTATGAAAAATACAATGTGTACTTTATCGGATGCTTACAAATCTCTTATTCAAAGAGGCACTGTGTGAAAGTAACCTTCCCCATCTTCTTCACTTCAAAACGCCGATGAACAAAGGATTTCAATGGGTGTGACGTGTGAAAGCAACTTTTATCAACTTTCTTTTGAGTGCAACTCAATGATTGGAAAAAAGACATCCTTTCCCGTTTAGCCCGGAGAACCTAATTCCTAACAAAGGACAGAATTTTTACAAGAGAACAAGCAGAGTTTACACTAAGCTCACTCTATTGAAATTGAACTCTTTTTTCTTTACTATGTGCGGTTACCGTGACAACACCAAAGAACAGCAAAACAATGAGGGCGAATAGCATTCTCTTTATGCCGTTATGTTTTGTGAATGATATTATTTATTAAAAGCCATTTTATTGTCATCCAGTTCTTTGTAAAATCTTACCTATGTTGATATCAGGCTTGTGGCTATTGTCCTTCTTGTCACAATAAGTATACTTAAGCATTAAAACAATTGTTTTCCATTGGTTTGAAGACTGAATAATTGTTCTTCTTGTCCACGAGTTAAATCACGTAACCAAAGTAATGCTCCTGATGGAATATTATTGTAAATTAAACTGTCTGTTGTTGCTATTTGTTTACCTAAGGATATCCAACCCTTTGTCCCATTCTGATAAAAGAGTTCATATTCATCTCCCTTTTTAATAAAATTATCATCGTTTCGTGGGACAAATAAAATCTTTCCTATTTGACTTTTTCTTGTAAAAGAAAGAACGATTTCTTCTTTTGTTATTTCTTGTGATTCGTAATAAGATAAAATATCTCCATCCAAAATACATTTTTCCGTATGTTTGGCATCTTTAGCTATAGGTGCTTTACAAATATATGTATCCAACTTTTTATTATTTGTATCGAAAAAGGCTATTTCACCTATTTCAATATAGAATTTTCCAGGAGGAATAAGCCGAATATATTTAACAGGAAAGGAAGGTATCGAATCAAAACATATTTGATTAGTTGTGATTGTATCTTCTATATGGCCTAATAAGCATGGATTTTGGAAATTCATAGATTGGTCTCCTTCGATTATTAGTCCTGTCATACATTCTAAATATTCTTTAAAATGTGCATGAACCGGATATTTACGGGTTAATATTGCTTTTTGTCTTTTTAATGTATCAGGCTTATATAAGTTTACGGTTCCGGTCCGAGTGATGGAGAAAGCATATCCTGTTGGACATAAGATTTCATTTTTATGGTACATCGGCTGAAAACGAACTTCCGGTTCTAAATTATGGAAAATAGCTTTGTTCCCATTACGAGTTACTTTATCAACTTCCGTGTATTTCCCACAAGAAAAAACACAAAGACTGATTTGGGTTATTTCTTGTGGGCAGTCAATTTCTAATTCGGCTTCATTCTCTCCGAAATATTCCATTGTGACATCAGCAAGTTCTCCTCCAAACATAGTTCGATATACTTTTCCTTTGGGACGTCCGTCATTTTGTCCACGTTTTACATCTGATTCCATAAACCAGAAAGGGACGAGCAAACCTGTAGTATCTTTCAATACGTTCCATGAGTGTTGCCCATTTGTTTGTGGGGAAATCAAATAGGAGTCAATAGCCGTTGGTATACCTAAAGCACGGAATAAATAGAGCGTAAAGTCACATGATTCGCGGCATCCCCCTACTCGGTGTTTCAATAGAAATAAAGGTCCTAAATGAGGTAGAGTAAAATGAGTGTTCCACTTAAATTGTTCTTTTAGAAATAAGTCTTGTACAGCTTGTGCTGTTTTTACGATGTCGTTCCCCTCGTATATGGAATCAACACTTGCCGCATAATGATCATAATAGATTTTGCGCCATGATTCCAATGGTTCATCACCAATGCGATAGGGAAGTATATACTTGCAGAAATCATCGAATGAATAATGCTTTGCCCATGGACGTTGTTCCCACACACTGAAAGCTAAGTCAATATTTTCAATCAGGTATTCCGCTGTAATCACTTGTGAGTCATATATTTTTGGCGATTTTCGATAGGAGAAATTATACCATAGGTCGTTTACCGAGTCCGTCCATGTTCCTTCTCCATACTGGGCAGATAACCATTTGAGTTGTTTTAAGGAGTCGATATATAAATCGCTATAAGAATAACATTTGCTCATACGCTCTATCAAGTAACAGGCCGCTTTATATCTTAATTTGTCCTTTTGATAATGTTTTAAAACTTCTTCCAATTCTATCCTGTTATTTCCTGCTTGTCTCAAAGTTTGCTCTAATGGACCGGGAGGATTGCAAGCTGTCATAAAAATACATAATATGTATATACAAGCATATCCCATGACAGCCGGAAGCAGTTTTTGTTTTATCATCGTATTTAGAATTTGAGGGCTAAGCATAATCTTAAAACCACAAAGAGAAAGATTGCTCTCCTCTTTTTATAGATTCCTGAAATATTTTGTTTCTATTATATGAAAATACAAATCTGAATAATTAGGCATTTCTTTTATGGGTATAAATAAATCATCCATACATAATCTTTCATTCATAACAAAAATAAAAGGAATATTTTCTTCTTTTAATATTGTACTAAAAGCTGAATCTTTAGATAAATAAATAGGAATATCAGATTGTAAACTATTAGATATAGCTTGATATTCCCTATAACTGGCATCACTAATAATAATTAACAATCGTTCTTTAATATTAGGCTTGCTTAAGGCAAGTTCTTCTAAACAGGACATAGCAAATTCAATACATGAATAACAATTTTGGGGAGAAAACTTTAAAGCAAGTTTCCTCTTATCAGCTATTATTGAAGAGAGAGTTATTTCGTTTTTTAATTTATCAATTAATATAATATCAGGTAATTGACATTCTGAATAAGTGTAATGCATTTGTATATTACCTAGTAAAAGTGATAGAATCTGTTTTCTATCACTTGCTGTTGTAGCTGCTAATTCTTTCATTCTTCTCTGTTGAATAGCCCAATTCAGACAAATTACATTCAACGTTATCATCGCTATACCAATGAAGATTATGGAATACTTTTTCTTCATGAGTTAAATGTTCAATTTATTTTTTTAGTCTCAGCCATTACAATAATAGGATTGTCATCTTCTTCAATATCAGCTAAAATAGTTGCAACTTTACTATTCGTCGGTTCTGATGCAGCCAGCTGATATGACTCTATGACGCCATATATTTTGCTTTGATAAGCTGCGTAGGGCGCAAAGGGAACAACACCATCTATATCGTTTTCTATAGGAAATTGTTTTTGGGCTTTCCCATAAATACATTTGGCATCGTCTACAGAGTAAACTATCTGATATACATCCATCGTACTGTAATTGATAGCGTTCAGAAAAAGGAAGTTATTACAACTTATCAACGATGTAATAACAGGATATTGGGGCGAATCAGAGGCTCCCGGCATAATTCTTTCTGCGGTTAATTGCTCTTCTTCCAACTTGCGGACATAGGACTTTTGGTTTGCTGTCTCCTCGTCACCGAAATTCAGTACAAATGTTCTCTTAATTCTTTCTTGCCCGATTTCGTAAATAGAATTGGTCAATATGTCAAAAAGGAAGGCATACTGAGGAGTGTGTGAAGACAAAGCTGAAAAAGGCGAATTTATTTCTTGTACAGAAATTGATTGTGGAGTATATAAAAAAGGATGTGTTTCTGCACTGTTTAAATCCAACAATATAAGATTAGGGCGTGTCTTATTCTTTTCATACGCCTCATTTGCTGAATAATCGCAGTAACAGGCTAAACTTCCATCTTCCAAATATTCTATTTCGTGTGCTATGAAATCTATTTTTATGTCATTGGCAAAGTTTCCTTTTAAATCGTAGATTAAGATTCGTTTTCCTGAAAACATACACGCAATTTATTTTTTTAATTATAAAAGCTATTCCGGGATGATGAATGATATTTCAGCATAAGTTCACCGAATCCGCCTCTTTTTTTCTACCTTTGCCATGCAAAAACTGAATATGTCCGAACGCAAGATTATACATATCGACATGGATGCCTTTTATGCTTCCGTCGAACAGAGAGACAACCCGGAGCTACGGGGGAAGCCGTTGGCTGTGGGGCATGCAGAAGAACGTGGCGTAGTGGCCGCCGCCAGTTACGAGGCACGCCGCTATGGAGTACGCTCGGCCATGTCGTCCCAAAAAGCAAAACGGCTGTGTCCGCAATTGATATTCGTACACGGCAGAATGGATGTATATAAAGATGTATCGCGCCGGATACACGAAATCTTCCACACCTATACTGATATCATCGAACCTCTTTCGCTGGATGAAGCCTTTCTGGATGTGACGGAAAACAAGACCGACATTCCTTTGGCGGTCGACATTGCCAAGGAAATAAAGAAGCGAATACGCGAAGAATTGGGACTGATAGCTTCGGCAGGTGTTTCATACAATAAATTCTTGGCTAAAGTGGCCTCTGACTATCGCAAACCCGACGGACTGTGCACCGTCTACCCCGACCAGGCATTGGCATTCATCTCCCGGCTACCCATCGAATCTTTTGGGGGAGTAGGCCCTGTCACCGCCCAAAGGATGCATTCCCTCGGCATACATAGCGGCAAGGAACTGCAGACCTGCACCCTTGAAATGCTGACACGCCAATTCGGTAAAGCCGGCCAACTTTATTATGACTTTGCACGAGGTATAGACCTGCGCCCCGTAGAAGCAGTACGCATCCGAAAATCCGTAGGGTGTGAACATACATTGGAAAAAGACATTTCCATCCCTTCGTCTGCCATCATTGAACTTTACCATGTGACCACCGAACTGGTGGAACGTCTCAAGCGAAACGGTTTTGCCGGCAATACACTGACGCTGAAAATCAAATTCCACGACTTCAGCCAAATCACGCGCAGCATCACCCAACCGCATGAACTGCATACCCTCGACAAGATACTCCCGCTAGCCAAACAACTGCTGAAAGAGGTAGACTACTCCAACCATCCCATCCGCCTCATCGGTCTGTCTATATCCAATCCCAAGGAAGAGAGAGAAGGGACGGCAGAGAAGGAAAGATGGGAACAGCTCTCCTTTGAATTTAGTGACTGGGAGTAAACAAATCGTTCTCCGCCATTGTTAAATTCATAATCAGTAGGTATTGATTATGAAAATAATGGCAAGTAACTTTGCCGATATCAGCCATACGATTTTAAGGTAACAAGAAAGGAGAACCAAATATGAAAAGAATAGTATTACTCCGACACGGAGAAAGTACATGGAATAAAGAAAACCGATTCACCGGCTGGACGGATGTGGACTTGACGGAGAAAGGAATAGCCGACGCCCACAAAGCCGGCGAACTGATGAAGGAAAAGGGTTTCCACTTTGACAAAGCGTATACGTCTTTCCTGAAAAGGGCTGTCAAGACACTCAACTGTGTGCTCGACAAAATGGACCTGGATTGGATTCCCGTAGAAAAGAGCTGGCGCCTGAACGAAAAGCATTATGGCTCTCTGCAGGGTTTGAATAAGAGTGAGACAGCTTCTAAATACGGAGAAGAACAAGTCCTGATATGGCGCCGCAGTTTTGACGTGGCACCGCATGCATTGGAAGAAAGCGATTCGCGCAATCCTATCCACGAGACCCGCTACAAGGAAGTTCCCGACTGCGACTTGCCCCGCACCGAGTCTTTGAAAGAAACCATCGAACGCATTCTGCCTTATTGGAAATGCATTATCTTCCCCACTCTGGCAACAGAAGACGAACTGTTGGTGGTGGCTCACGGCAACAGCTTGAGAGGTATCATTAAATATCTGAAAAACATTCCCGATGAAGAGATTGTACACCTCAACCTTCCGACTGCCGTTCCTTATGTCTTTGAATTTGATGATAAATTGAATCTGAAGAATGACTATTTTCTCGGAAATCCGGAAGAGATAAAGAAGCTAATGGAAGCAGTGGCCAATCAGGGAAAAAAGAAATAACTAAACTTTAACAACAATTACTTTATGAATAAAATAATAGATTTACTTGGCAACCAGGCCGAATACTACCTGGGCCATACTTGTAAAACAATAGATAAGTCACTCATCCATGTTCCTTCGGCCGATACCATCGACAAGGTGTGGATTAATTCGGACAGGAATATCCGTACGCTGAACAGCCTGCAAACTTTATTGGGACACGGACGACTGGCCAACACCGGATATGTTTCCATCCTCCCTGTAGACCAGGGTATCGAACATTCTGCTGGAGCTTCATTCGCTCCGAATCCTCTTTATTTCGATCCTGAGAATATCGTCAAGCTGGCTATTGAAGGCGGATGCAACGGAGTTGCCTCTACTTTCGGAGTCTTGGGCGCGGTAGCCCGCAAATACGCCCATAAGATTCCGTTTATCGTCAAACTGAACCACAATGAACTGCTGACCTATCCCACGTCCTACGACCAAGTGATGTTCGGTACGGTGAAAGAGGCATGGAATATGGGAGCGGTAGCTGTCGGCGCCACTATTTATTTCGGGTCTGAACAAAGTCGCCGCCAGTTGGTCGAAATAGCCGAAGCATTCGAATATGCACACGAACTGGGTATGGCCACCATCTTGTGGTGTTATCTGCGCAATAATGACTTTAAGAAAGACGGTGTGGACTATCATGCGGCAGCCGACCTCACAGGGCAAGCCAACCACTTGGGAGTCACCATCAAAGCGGACATTGTCAAGCAGAAACTTCCGGTCAACAATGGCGGATTCACAGCTATCAAGTTCGGCAAGACCAGCGATAAAGTTTATACAGAACTGACTTCCGAACATCCCATCGACCTCTGCCGTTATCAGGTGGCCAACGGATATATGGGACGTGTAGGGCTGATTAACTCCGGTGGAGAATCACATGGAAGTTCCGACTTGAAAGATGCGGTCATCACGGCCATTGTGAACAAACGTGCCGGAGGCATGGGACTTATCAGCGGCCGCAAAGCGTTCCAGAAACCAATGAATGAAGGAGTAGGACTGCTTCACACCATTCAGGACGTTTACCTGGATTCCGGCATTACTATAGCTTAACTTTACTATAAATTATCAGCATGGGAGCTTTGTGAAAAGCATTATACTGACGGGCGGAATCTTTCCGCCCGATTTTTTGCTCCATCCCGCTTCCGGTTCCCCTTCTCCTTAAAAGAACATTCTTTTTATCCTCCAACGTATCAAGTATTAAGATAATATTCCTAACTTTGCACTCCGATACACATTATTATATATAAGGTATGATACAAATAAAAGTAACGGCACCCGCTAAGATACATACAACTATCCAATTGCCCTCTTCCAAGAGTATCAGCAACCGTGCACTTATCATCAATGCGTTAGGCCACGGAACACACCAACCCGAAAACTTGTCGGACTGCGATGACACCCGGGTAATGGTACGCGCCTTGAACGATGACAAAGAAACCATTGACATTATGGCTGCCGGAACAGCCATGCGCTTTCTCACCGCCTACTTGTCGGTAACCCCCGGAACACGAATCATCACCGGAACACAACGTATGCAACAACGTCCGATACAAGTGCTGGTCAACGCTTTACGTGAACTGGGTGCAGATATAGAATATGTAGCCAACGACGGCTTCCCCCCATTACGCATCACAGGGCGGAAATTCGAAAAAGACACTATCAGTCTGCCCGGCAACGTAAGCTCCCAATATATTTCCGCTTTATTAATGATAGCCCCCGTTTTGACAAACGGACTAACCATCCGGTTGACAGGCGATATCATCTCACGCCCCTACATCAACCTGACTTTGCAACTGATGAACGATTTCGGTGTCTGTGCGGAATGGACAGACGACCATCAACTCAAAGTAGAGCCGCAAGCCTACCATTCTATCCCTTTCTATGTAGAAAGTGACTGGAGTGCCGCATCTTACTGGTATCAGATAGTAGCCTTGTCGAAAGAAGCGGAAGTCACACTGCCCGGACTTTTCAAGGAAAGCTATCAGGGCGACAGCCAAGTAGCCGGAATATTCCGCTCACTGGGAGTAGAAACCATATACGAAGACCAAACCGTCACTCTGAAAAAAAGTGGAAACGCCATAGAAAGACTGGATTATGACTTCATCAACCAGCCTGACCTGGCACAAACATTTGTTGTGACTTGTGCGTTACTAAATATCCCTTTCCGCTTCTCCGGCCTGCAAAGTTTGAAAATCAAAGAGACAGACCGTATGGCTGCACTGATAACGGAAATGAGGAAACTGGGGTATATACTCCGTGAAACTGACGGGGCTGTTCTTTCATGGGAAGGAGAACGATGCAGTGCTGAAGAACATCCTGCCATCGATACGTATGAAGATCATCGCATGGCAATGGCATTTGCCCCTGCCTGCCTGACATTGCCCGAAATATTGATTAACAATCCGCAAGTAGTCTCCAAGTCTTACCCCCGTTATTGGGAAGATTTGAGACAGGCAGGTTTCATAATAAAGGAGGTATAAAAATATGTGGATACTAATTATCGGATTAATCGTTCTGACCGCCATTGCCATGGCAGTGGGCTATGCACGTAACAAAAAGATTCAAAAAAAGATAGAAAGCGGTGAACTGCAGGCTGCTCCCGAAATAGTAGAGGCAGATGCCGAATGTTGCGGACAACATGAAGTGTGCGAAAAAGAAAGTCTGCTGGCCGCCGTAAGCAAAAAGATAGAATATTATGACGATGAAGAATTGGACCGCTTCCGCGGACATTCTTCGGACGGATACAGCGAAGAAGAAATTGAAGAATTTCGTGAAGTGATGTATACCTGCAAGGAAGACGAGGTAGCCGGATGGAGCCGCAGTTTGCAGCTTCGGGGTATCGAATTGCCAGACGAATTGAAAGACGAACTGTTCCTGATAGTAGGAGAACGGAGATTCAAATAGTCCCCGCCCTCCGGAGGTGCCTCCGGCAGAAAGAGTTAATAAACAAAGCCAAATGGATATATTAGAACTTTTACATTATACTTTCTTCCAGCATGCCCTGTTGGGAAGTTTATTTGCCAGCATCGCCTGCGGCATCATCGGTACGTACATTGTGACACGCCGTCTGGTGTTTATCAGCGGTGGCATCACTCATGCCTCTTTCGGCGGTATCGGGCTAGGGCTGTATGCCGGTATCTCCCCCCTTCTGTCGGCTGCCGTATTTTCTGTTTTGTCTGCTTTCGGAGTAGAGTGGCTGAGCAAGCGAAAAGATATGCGCGAAGACTCCGCCATTGCCGTCTTCTGGACATTCGGCATGGCAGTAGGTATCATTTTCAGTTTCCTGGCACCGGGCTTCACCCCCGACCTTTCGGCTTTTCTTTTTGGCAATATCCTTACCATCACACCAACGGATATCTGGATGCTGGCTACCCTTTCGGTCTTATTGATTCTATTTTTCACCCTCTTTTTAAATCCCATTATCTATATAGCTTTCGACCGCGAGTTTGCCCGTTCGCAACGCATCCCCGTCGCCATTTTTGAGTATCTGCTGATGATGTTCATTGCACTTACCATCGTCTCATGCCTGCGCATGGTGGGGATTGTCCTTGCCATCTCACTGCTGACATTGCCACAAATGACCGCCAACCTGTTCACTCACAGTTTCAAGCGCATCATTTGGCTTTCCATCGTTATCGGATACGTCGGCTGTCTGGGAGGACTGTTCATTTCTTATAAACTACAAGTTCCTTCAGGAGCCGCCATCATATTTTTCTCTATTCTGGTGTATGCACTTTGCAAAGTGGGGAAAAGCATTTATCTTTGCAGACATACCCGATAAATAATAAGAAGTTAAAACAAACAATTATATGGAAATCAAAATCAATTCTTTAGACTCTATCCACGAAGCTGCCCGACAGTTTATCGCAGCCATGGGAGACAACACCGTTTTCGCTTTCTATGGAAAGATGGGTGCCGGTAAAACGACGTTCATCAAAGCAGTATGTGAAGAACTGGGAGTAACAGATGTCATCAACTCGCCTACATTTGCCATCGTCAACGAATATCGTTCGGAAGAGGCAGGCGAACTGATTTACCATTTTGACTTTTATCGTATCAAGAAACTGGAAGAAGTATATGATATGGGATATGAAGATTACTTTTACAGCGGTGCGCTTTGCTTTATCGAATGGCCGGAATTGATAGAAGACGTTTTGCCGGGTGATGCCGTGAAAGTTTATATCGACGAACAGGAAGACGGAAGCCGCAAAATCCATTTTGAAACAGCCGAATAAAAAAGCTCCTTCGGGAAGCAGATAAAGCTAAAGATAATTATCATCTCGTCGTTCCAAATATCTGCAAAGTATTTGGAATGACGGAGTTCATAATAAGGAGCCATGTGTTCCTTACTTACAATGACACTATACAAAAATGGGAATGCATTATATTATACAAGGAATATTTGTATTGGTGGGTTTACTTGCCATCCTAGCTTCCTTACTCAACTGGGAATGGTTTTTCACCGCGCATAATACACAATTTATTGTCCACAACGTAGGCCGCCAACGTGCACGCTTATTTTACGCTTTATTAGGACTGATGATGATAGCCACCGGCGTTTACTTCTTCCTTAATGTACAAGGTATCGTATGATAAAGTTAAAGGAATACCTGAACCGCCCTACCTATGCAGTAGATAAGCCATGGACACTTGCATTAGTGAATGCCACCACCGTAGGATTGATTCTTGCTGTTTTCGAACCTTTTCATTACAGATTAAACAGTGTCATTCAATTTGGAGTATTATGTGTTTTTATCGGACTTGCATTCATTGCTTCCGTTCTAGGATTCGTTGTAACCCCTAAACTGTTCAAGCGTTTTTATGATCCTGAACAATGGACTATAAAGAAAAACATCATACACTGCTTCTCCTTCTTATTGTTCATGGGAGTCTGCACCTTTATCTACGACCATTATTTTCTCATTAAAGCCAACTTTTGGGATGATTTGGGGACACCCGGATTCTACAAGATACTTTGCATTGATATGCTTGCGGCATTCACTATCGGTGCAATTCCACTTACTTTTGGTCTTTTCATTGTAGAAAACAATGCCTTGAAACGTAACCTGTTGGAAGCACAAAAGCTGAACAAAGCGCTTTCCGAACGACATAAAGACGAAAAAGGAAGCAATGAAATGATTACTCTTTCAGGAGAGACAAAAGACTCCGTCACCCTGTTGCCCCAAAATATTTTCTATATGGAAGCATCTGGGAATTATGTCGATATTTATTATAAAGAAGAAGGGAAAGAGAAACACAAACTTCTACGATCCACCATTAAACAGATGGAAGAAGCAATGCAGCCTTTCGAATACTTCGTCCGTTGCCACCGAGCCTACATTGTCAATATTAATCATATCATACACATCAGTGGGAATGCGCAAGGTTATCGTTTAAACCTAACCGAAACAACCGAAGAAATTCCTGTATCCCGTACTTACCTGAAGAATCTGAAAAAACTGAAAGATATTATAAACTAGCCGTCAGACCTTGTCTTTTATCCCAGAAACATGGGATAGAACGCATCAATAAGTGTTTTATCACTAAACATTGATGTATATCCCTATTATTTGCCCTATTTCTTGCCCACTCTTACTTTTGCTGGAAATAAATCACGAAAATTATCAGCAAAATGAAAAAGAATGTAATTAAAGGAACAAGTATTTGTGTACTATTATTCTTGGTAACAGCAACCAATCTCATGGCTCAGCATATCTGTGGCACAGTAACAGATATGCAAAATCAACCGATAGGATTCGCCAATATCGTTTTATTATCAGCCCGCGATTCTTCATTCATTCAAGGAAGTATCAGCCAAGAAGACGGCAGTTTCGAAATAATTGCCCCATCTCCGAACACATATATAATAAAGGTATCTTCCATAGGATATCAAACCACATATCAAAAGGCCCAAAACAGCAAAAAAGAACACATAGTTTTGTCCAATGATACGTTTATATTGGAAGGAGTGGTCATTACCGCCAAACGTCCCGACTATCAAATAAAGGACGGCAACCTTGTTACCCGCATTGAAAATAGCCTTTTAAGTAAATCAGGAACAGGAAATGATGTACTGAAACACATTCCGGGAATACAAGAAAAAGAAGGAAAATTCACAGTATTTGGTAAGGGCACACCAACTATCTACATCAATGGCAGAGAAATACGTGACCTTTCCGAACTTGACCGGTTAAGTTCAGCAGAAATTCGACAAGTGGAAGTCGTCACGAATCCGAGAGCAAGATATAAAGCAGATGCAAAAGCAGTAATCCGTATTAAAACAGTAAGACAAAGCGGTGACGGAATAGGAATTGACGTCCGTTCCACTTGGGGGCAGTCTGAAAACAGCAGACTGAATGAGCAGTTAAACCTGAACTACCGACATAACAGCCTTGATATTTTTGGCACTTTCCAATATATACACAATGAATATTTACTCACCCGCCGCGTCACCCAAGATATTTTTGTCGATACCTTATGGCAGCAGAAAAATATCATGAAAGAAGCTTCCCTATACAACAATTATAAAGGAGAGTTAGGAATGAATTACCAAATCAATAATAATCAATCTGTAGGTATCCGTTATTCACTGTCTGCTTCACCTAAAGATAAAGTGTGGTATAAAGCAGAAAGTGAGATTCTTGCCAATGGAGATTATTATGACCATTTATTGAGTAGTAGCAACAGTATAACAGTAAAAAAGCCGTCACAACAAATAAATGCATATTATTCAGCTACCTTTGGCCAACTGACTATTGACTTCAATGCCGATGCACTATGGAGTAAAGTAAGAACCACAAACGAAATAGAGGAAACCAGTCACAAACAAGCAAGCCGCATGATACAATCAACAAATAAAGTAGACAACAAACTTTATGCAGGAAAATTGCTTTTCAGCTATCCTATAGCTGAAGGTACATTCTCATTTGGTTCCGAATATACCCATACCCACCGTTATGACCTATTTGCCAACCCACAGGAAATACTTCCTACTACTGATAACCATATTAAAGAAACTCATACCGGATTCTTTGCGGAATACAACCGCTTCATAAAAATCGCATACCTGAATATTGGATTACGTTATGAACATATATCTTCGGAGCACTCCTATAGCAACTTCTTCCCTAATATCTCGTTAGCTACACAAATAGGCAAATTTCAGACCCAACTAAGCTATACTACTAAAATCAAACGCCCTTTCTACAACCAACTATCCAGTAATATGAGATATATGAACCGGTTTACCTATATGAGTGGTAACCCAGATTTAAAACCTGAAACAATCCATGACCTCACCTTATCCGGCAGCTACAAATGGCTACAGTTTATGATAAACTACCAACGCGAAAAAGATGCAATTCTCTATATTACAGAACAATACGAAAAGAATCCCGCTATTACCACCGTTACCCACCGTAACTTCAACCGTATAGATAATTTCTCTGCATTCCTGACTGCTTCCCCTGCAATCGGCAGCTGGCACCCCCAACTCACAGTAGGTATACAAAAACAATGGGCAAAAATAGAGCATAACGGAGAAACACTTCAAATGGATACCCCCTTATTCTTCTGTACACTCAACAACGGCATCCAACTGCCATATCATTGGACTCTAAGTGCAGACATAAACTTCCAAAGTAAAGGGGATTATCAGAATATCTATATGTATCAAAATGTATTCATGATGAACGCCACACTCACCAAATCGTTTCTCAACGAGCACTTATCCATTCATTTACAAGGTATAGACCTGACTCATGGACGCAAGGACGGTAACCGAATTTATAATAAACACATGAATATGGATGTAGCCAATGTTTCTGACAGTCGTGAACTTCGTTTCACTATCCGTTACAAATTCAATACGGCAAAGAGCAAATACAAAGGGAAAGGAGCTGCAGCAGAAGAAATAAAACGATTATAATATACAGAATGCGCATCCTCTATATAAAGGAGATGCGCATTCACTTTTTTATTGTTCTATCAAAAAGGCAAGTATCAGTCTACTTGTCCCAAAGAATTTCCATATTCCATTTCACCCTGCACCACGAAGAACACATCATCGGCTTCATAAGGGCCCATACCGTCATTCGCAGCTTCTTTGACTACGTAATTCACGATTTCATCCTGATCGATATTGATGTATCCTTCCGCATCCGGCTCTACATCCAGACAACCACTGGTGGTATAATAGTCAACAATCACATCGAGGATGTAATACAAATCATCGTCCGTGAACTTGTCCTTCAAATCCTGAGGCAGATAGTTTTTGATAAATTCTATCGTTTTTGCATCATCCTCATCTTCCAATAAGAAATCGTCTTCCATTCCCATAGTTCTAATATATTAAGGGGTGAATATTCTCTGTTGATTAAAGTAAAGCTTTCAATTTTTCTTCCAATTGAGCTTTGGTAACTGCACCGACAGTCTTGTCCTGTACTTCACCATCTTTGATGAACAGAACGGTAGGGATGTTACGAACACCGAATCTGCCTGTCAACTCGTCATTGTCATCAACATTACATTTGCCGACAACGACCTGATCTTTATACTGTTCAGCCAAAGCTTCAACATCCGGAGCAATCTTTTTACAAGGTCCACACCATGTTGCCCAAAAGTCAACTACCACCGGTTTTCCTGCTTTCAGCAATTCATCGAAATTGCTATCTTTAATTTCTAGTGCCATAATTGTAATACTCTTACTTTATATTATATGAATTGTTATCTGCGCAAATATACTAATTTATTTTATAGGAGAGCATCGGTTGGCTCTTTAAATATGCCATTATATCTTTTTGAACCGTAATCTTTATCATGCGAGACATCAAATTGACATACATCTGACCATCTTCATCCTGTACATGGAAATAAAGTTCCGCATTGCCGGGGTTTGCCTTCACCAAAGCCGCAAACTCTTCAATCATCTCTTCATCAATGGCAGACAAAGGGGCAGTCACCGTCAACTTTTCAATAATCTTTTCTTTCACCTCAGGCAAAAGTTCAATTGAGTTTATCTTTATTTCCCATTCCTCCTGCCGCCACTGCTTCGGCTGGCATTTTCCTCTCAGGAACAAGAACATACCGTTCATGAAAAAGTTTTTCTTTTCCACCCATTCATTACCGAAGAAAGCAAATTCGGCAGAACCGCTATAATCTTCCATCTTCGCAATGCCATACGGTTTACCGGTCTTGGTGTAACCCTCGCGGACTCCGGTTACAATACCTCCCATTGTCACATCTTTGTTTTGAAGCGGAGTCAGATCGGTCAATTCAATCATGTGAGTATTGCATACATTCTCCAAAATAACAGCATACTCATCTAATGGATGGGCCGAAAGATAAATCCCTACCAAATCACGCTCTTTGTTGAGACGTTCCAAATCTCCCCATGTCGGTGCCGGAACTATTTCAGGAGTCGCTACTTCTATCTGGTTCTCACCGCCAAACAAAGAGTTGGATGCGGCAGCCTTATCCATTTGATATTTATTTCCATAACGTACCAATACTTCTGTAAAGGTTTCGTCTTTGGCATTCTTCACAAAGAAATCTTCACGCTTGATGCCGGGGAAACTGTCAAACGCACCTGCCAAAGCCAGATTTTCAATATTCTTACGGTTACAAGCCGAGAGGTTTACACGCTGAACGAAATCAAAGATATCTTTATATTCTCCGTTTCTCTCCCGTTCTTCCAGAATGGAGTGAACTGCACTTTCTCCTACACCTTTGATAGCTCCTAAACCAAAACGAATATCCCCCTTGCGGTTTACTGAGAACTTCAGATAACTTTCGTTCACATCCGGACCTTTGGTCATGATTCCGGTCGCTTTACTTTCGTCCATCAGCTTCGTGATTTCAGTAATGTTCGAAATATTCCGGCTCATGGTAGCCGCCATATATTCTGCCGGATAATTCGCTTTCAGATAAGCAGTCTGATAGGCTACCCACGAGTAACAGGTGGCGTGCGATTTATTGAATGCATATGATGCAAACTTTTCCCAGTCTGCCCAAATCTTCTCAAGCACTTTCGGGTCATGCCCATTCTTCTGACCACCCGAAATAAACTTCGGTTTCATGTGGTCCAGTTTATCCCGCAGTTTCTTACCCATCGCTTTACGCAAAGCATCAGACTCACCGCGAGTAAAATCAGCCAGCAAACGTGACAGCAGCATGACCTGTTCCTGATACACTGTAATACCATAGGTATCCTTTAAGTATTTCTCCATGATAGGAATATCATACTCAATAGGCTTACGCCCGTGTTTACGGTCGATAAAGTCAGGAATATAATCCATAGGCCCCGGACGATAAAGGGCATTCATGGCAATCAGGTCTTCAAAAGTACTCGGCTCGAGTTCACGCAAGTATTTCTGCATACCGGCAGACTCGAACTGGAAAGTACCGATTGTCCGTCCTTCGCTATACAGTTCATAGGTAGCAGGATCACAGATATCCACTTCATCAATGTCGAGCGTTATACCCTTACTATGCTTGATATTTTCTACCGCCTCCTTAATGATAGACAGAGTCTTCAACCCAAGGAAGTCCATCTTAATCAAGCCGGTATCTTCAATGACCGAACCTTCATACTGGGTAACCAGCATTTTCTCTCCGGTTTCCTTATCGTCCGCCGTACTTACCGGAACCCAATCTGTTATATCATCCCTACATATAATAGTACCGCACGCGTGCACTCCCGTGTTGCGGACATTCCCTTCCAACATCTTGGCATATTTAATCGTATCGCGCAAAATCGGGTCGGGTGACACTTCTGCCGCCTGCAACTCGGGAACGTATGCAATGGCATTGGGCAGATTCATTTTTTTATCAGGTATTTTATCGGGAACCAGCTTACACAAACGGTCGGACTCCGACAACGGCAACTTCTGTACACGGGCAACATCCTTGATGGCCAACTTCGTTGCCATTGTACCGTAAGTAATGATATGAGCCACTTTTTCCTGACCATACTTTTCCGTTACCCAGTTCAACACGCGTCCACGCCCGTCATCATCAAAATCCACATCAATATCAGGCAAAGAGATACGGTCGGGATTCAAAAAACGCTCGAACAGCAAATCATAGGCAATAGGGTCAATCTTAGTGATACCCAAGCAATAAGCCACAGCCGAGCCGGCTGCAGAACCACGCCCCGGCCCCACAGATACATCCAGTTCCTCACGGGCTGCACGAATAAAGTCCTGCACAATCAGGAAGTATCCCGGGAAACCCATGGTTTTCATAATATGAAGCTCAAACTTGATTCGCTCCTGCACCTCCTCGCTCAGTACTTCTCCATAGCGTTTGTGAGCTCCTTCCAATGCGAGTTTTTTCAAATAATCCGCTTCCAGTTTGATACGGTAAAGCTTATCATAGCCGCCCAGTTTTTCTATTTTGGACTTAGCGGCATCCTCACTCATCACCACATTACCATTTTCATCCTGCGTAAATTCATCGAACAAATCCTTTTCCGTGTACTTTTTCCGATACTCTTCCTCTGTTCCAAAATCCTCCGGAATGGCAAAAGTAGGCATAATCGGGGCATGGTCGATACTGTAAAACTCCACCTGATTACAAATATCTACCGTATTCGACAGTGCTTCGGGTACATCGGCAAATATTTCATTCATTTCCGCACGCGTCTTCATCCATTCCTGCTTAGAATAAAGCATACGGTTAGGGTCATCCAAGTCCTTTCCCGTGCTCAAGCAAATCAAACGGTCGTGTGCTTCGGCATTCTCCTCATCTACAAAGTGAACGTCATTGGTGCACACCAGCTTCACATTATATTTCTTAGAATACTCTATTAATTTCTCGTTGGCAATCTGTTGCAACTTATACGCTTCGTGATTGGCACGGGGCACGGTGGCCTTATGACGTTGTAACTCCAAATAAAAGTCATCGCCAAAAACGCGTTTATACCATTGGATAGCCTCTTCAGCCTCTTCATACTTTCCGGCAATGATATTCTTAGGCACTTCACCGGCAATACAAGCCGTGCAGACAATCAGTCCTTCGTGATATTTCTCCAATTCCACACGATCGGTACGCGGACGCATATAAAATCCTTCCGTCCATGCTTTAGATACCAACTTAATAAGATTATGATACCCTTTTTCATTCTTGGCAAGCACCACCAAGTGATAACCGCTTTGATCCGGTTTTCCCTCCTTATTAAATAGACGACGGCGTGCCACATACATTTCACAACCGAAGATAGGCTTGAACAATTTCTTCTTCGCCGCTTCCAATTGCTCCCTGCATACAGCCAACTCAGCCTCGGGATTATCACATTCCACCGTACCTTTTTCCAGTCCGGCTATCTTCTTCTTCAAATCCTTTATCTCGCCGTTGGTTCCTCCATTCTTCTTATTTACATAGTTAAAGAATTCCTTTATACCGAACATATCACCATGATCGGTCACCGCTATTCCTTTCATACCGTCAGCAATCGCCTTGTCGACCAAACGCGAAATAGACGCTTGCCCGTCAAGAATAGAATACTGGGTATGGACGTGTAAATGGACAAAATCCTGCATAATTTCTCCTCTCCTAAAAATTCGGTTAAAGATACTCCGCTTTCACAAAACCTGCAAAAAGATAAAGAAGAAGTTATCAACATTCGCTTTTTTTATCTTAAAAGTGACAGAAATAGGCATTTCTAACAACTTTTATTTGCAGGGTTTTCAAAATAAGTATATTTTTGCACGATAATTGGTCTTCTTATATCATGAACCGACTGAAGAAATTAAAGAAAATAAGACTACATAGAGAAGGAACGGAGATTTTAATTGCAAGTGCTTTATTACTGGCGGGCATTAATGCGTTAGTGTTTTGGGCATTTGACTGCAAAATCCTGTTCTACCTATTGGCTACAGCAAGTATCATCGTCTACTTGTTAATGGTTAACTTTTTCCGTTGTCCTATCCGTTTATTCGAACACGATACCGAGAAAATAGTTGTTGCACCTGCCGACGGCAGAATAGTAGTAATCGAGGAAGTAGACGAACATGAATATTTTCACGACCGCCGTTTAATGATTTCCATCTTTATGAGTATTGTGAATGTTCACGCCAACTGGTATCCGGTGGACGGAGTAGTAAAACATGTAGATCATCACAATGGCAAGTTCATGAAAGCATGGCTTCCGAAAGCCAGCACGGAAAATGAACGCTCCACGGTGGTTATCGAGACTCCCGAAGGACATACCGTTATGGCACGCCAGATTGCCGGAGCCGTCGCACGCCGTATTGTCACTTACGCAGAAGTAGGAGAAGACTGCTACATTGACGAGCACATGGGATTTATAAAATTCGGTTCACGTGTAGATGTTTACCTGCCGCTGGGCACTGAAGTATGTGTCAAAATGGGACAAGCAACCGTCGGAAACGAAACCGTCATTGCTAAACTAAAATAAAAAAGACCTAATGGCAAACTGTATTACACGCCACATACCCAACACTGTAACTTGTTGCAACTTATTTTCCGGCTGTATTGCCAGCGTAATGGCATTTAAAGGAAACTACGAACTGGCGATTACCTTTATTATAATAGGAGCTGTATTTGATTTTTTCGACGGCATGCTGGCACGCCTGCTCAAAGTTTCGGGACCGCTTGGCAAAGAACTTGATTCGCTGGCAGACGATATTACATTCGGTTTTGCGCCTGCCGCCATTGTTTTCTCCCTGTTTAAAGAAGTACATTATCCCGATTTCCTGTCACCCATAGCAGGATATATGCCTTACACTGCGTTTCTCATAGCTGTTTTCTCAGCCTTGAGGCTGGGAAAGTTCAATATCGACCCGCGTCAGAGCAGTTCGTTCATAGGTATGCCGACCCCGGCCAATGCATTGTTCTGGGGCTCCTTGGTAGTGGGTGGCCACTCCTTTTTGATATCCGATTCTTTCAATGCGATATACTTATTCATTTTAGTCCTAATCATGTCTTTACTGCTGATTGCTGAAATTCCGATGTTCTCATTAAAGTTCAAGAATTTGACATGGAGTCAGAACAAAGTGAGCTATATATTCCTGATAGTATGCATTCCTCTACTGATTATTTTCAAAATCAGCGGCTTTGCAGCCGTCATTATCTGGTATATCATTCTATCTCTTTTAACTAAAAAAAGAGCGTAAACAATATGCGTGGCACACTTGTTGTACGTGATATACTAAAAAAGAAATTACTATGTTTGGATTTTTAAGTTTTCTACTTATTCTTTTCTTGCTGATTATCTTTATCGGCTTTTCTATTCTAGGCAATATTATGCGCGTATTGTTTGGTGGCGGAAGCAAACGCGGCAATTATCAAAGCCATACATATACTAATCACGAAAGTTTCAACAGACAACGACAAGACAGCAATGACAGCTATACCGAAACCGACCCGGCTTCGGACACACACCGAAAGTCAAAAGACAATAAAAAGAAGATATTTGGTGATGACGAAGGAGAGTACGTCGATTTTGAGGAACAATAAGCAACCCTCTCCTATTCCGGTTATCGCCTTTTCTTAAAGAAATCTTTCATCAATCGGGCACATTCATCCGCGAGTACTCCTTTTATCACTACAGTCTTCGGATGTAAAGCATCAGGTGCATACTTTTGATAGCCGCGCTTATCATCTGCAGTCCCGAAAACCAATTTACCCATTTGTGCCCATGCTATAGCTCCGGCACACATCACACACGGCTCCACTGTGACATACAGCGCACACTCATTCAGGTATTTACCGCCCAGATTATTGGCAGCAGCCGTGATAGCCTGCATCTCGGCATGAGCTGTCACATCGTTCAACGTCTCTGTCAGGTTGTGTCCTCGCCCAATGATACGGTCACGACAAACAACGACAGCGCCTACCGGCACCTCCCCCGATGTAAACGCTTTCTGCGCTTCCATTAAAGCTTGCTTCATATAAAAAGTATCATCTGCCATATTCACTTTACCGTCTCATATCATGTTCGTTGAATAATGTAGGATAATCTTCCTCCATCTTTTGATGAATAAAAGTTAACACCGTTTCACGCAGCCAACGAGCTTTGTTTGTTATCTTATACTTCTTAAGATAACAATCCACTATCTTTAGTTCCTCTTCGCTCATCAAGCACACCATACGTTGCTTCCTTTTAGGCGTAGAAGCGGGGACTTTTACTCTCTTTTTTACGTTGTTTGCCATATTCTCTGCAAAATTAGCTTTACTTCTGTAAATACAAAACATAAAAATGAGTATTTTTGTGCAAAATGTAACAGAATGGCAGAACACAACGAATTTGGCAAAGAAGGGGAAGCAGCGGCAGCCGAGTTTCTGACAGAAAAAGGCTACTCCATCCTTCACCGTAACTGGCGATGTGGCAAGAAAGAATTAGACATTGTAGCCGAATACAACAATGAGCTAATCGTTGTAGAAGTAAAGTCGCGCAAAGACATACGGTTCGGTAATCCGGAAGAGGCTGTCAACAACAGAAAAATCCGACATATTATAGCCTCAACCGATGCCTATCTCCGCAAATTTGCCATCGACCTGCCTGTTCGCTTTGACATTATAACAGTGGTAGGACAAGAAGCACCTTTTCAAATAGAACATATTGCCGATGCTTTCTATCCGCCTATTTGGTGATATTATACTTATTTATATATGGACATAGAAACAATCCGCGATTATTGCCTCGCCAAAAAAGGAACTACAGAAGGATTTCCTTTCGGAGAGGATATTTTAGTGTTTAAAGTAATGGGAAAGATGACTGCCTGCATTTGGCTGGGACAACCCGACCTAATCACACTGAAATGTGACCCCGAATATGCCATTGAGCTGCGCGACCGTTATCCGGGAATAGAAGGCGCTTACCATTTCAATAAGAAATATTGGAATCAAGTATCGCTGAAAGGAGATATCGACGACAAATTGATTTTAAGTCTGATAGACCATTCATACGAAGAAGTCATCAAGAAATTCACTCGTAAACTAAAACAAGAATACAATGAATTACCCGACTAACCCGACAGTCTCCATACTGAAAGAAAAAGAAACCGACTCTACCAATAACCGGCTTGCGCAACTGTGCGACCGGGAAGATATAAAAGAGTTTACCACCTTGTTGGCCGACAAACAAACTGCAGGCAAGGGGCAACGTGGCAATTCGTGGGAATCTGCCACCGGCATGAACCTCACTTTCAGCACCGTGCTCTATCCCATAACCCTAAAGGCACGTGAACAGTTCATACTTTCCATGCTTATAGCTTTGTCCATCTACGACACATTGAGCGACTATGCCGAAGGGTTCAGCATCAAATGGCCAAACGACATTTACTGGAAAGACAAGAAAATATGCGGCATTCTGATAGAGAATGAATTGGAAGGAGCTTATCTGGTTCGTTGCATTGCAGGTATCGGCGTGAATATCAACCAAGAACATTTCATCTCTTCCGCCCCCAATCCGGTTTCACTGAAGCAGATACTGGGACGGGAGACAGACAAGTCGGAGGTATTGGAAAGTATTCTGAAAAGACTGCTTTCCTATTATATCCCATTGATGACTCAAGAACCGAATATTAAGGAAAGCATTCATTCCGATTATCTGAACGCACAATATCGCCATAAAGGAATGTATCTTTACAGAGATGAAAACGGAGAATTTAAAGCAAGCCTCGAAACAATAGAACCGGACGGACACCTCCTGTTGAAAGATGAAAAAGGTATGCTCCGAAAATACGCATTCAAAGAAGTGCAATACATCATATAACAATATTAAGAGATGCAACTAAGCAACGGAAATAAAAAGATTCTTCAGATTGCCGTTCCTTCCATCGTATCGAACATCACAGTTCCCCTGTTGGGTCTGATAGACGTTACCATTGTGGGACACCTTGGTTCTGCCGCTTATATAGGAGCGATAGCTGTCGGCGGAATGCTGTTTAATATCATTTACTGGATATTCGGTTTTCTGCGTATGGGAACCAGCGGCATGACTTCACAAGCATACGGCAGGCACGATTTAAATGAAGTAACCCGCCTGCTGCTACGCTCTGTGGGGGTAGGATTATTCATCGCCTTGGCCTTATTAGCCCTCCAATATCCCATCGAGAAAGTGGCTTTCACATTGATAGATACCACAGACGAAGTGGCACAACTTTCCACCCTCTATTTCCGCATCTGCATCTGGGGTGCGCCTGCCGTACTGGGGCTATACAGTTTTGCCGGATGGTTTATCGGTATGCAGAATTCGCGCTTCCCCATGTACATTGCCATCACTCAAAACATAGTGAATATCGTGGCAAGCCTTTGTCTGGTCTATGGTTTCAATATGAAAATAGAAGGGGTGGCCATCGGCACATTAACCGCACAATATGCAGGATTAGTGATGGCCTACCTGCTTTGGATTCGTTATTATGGTAGCTTAAGGAAGCGTATCGAATGGCATTCCTCCTTCGGCCGGCAAGCCATGTATCGTTTCTTTCAAGTAAACCGGGATATTTTTTTCCGTACCATCTGCCTGGTAGCCGTTACCGTGTTCTTCACCTCGGCAGGAGCTGCACAAGGAGAAGTCGTTCTGGCTGTCAATACACTGCTCATGCAACTGTTCACTCTCTTTTCGTACATCATGGATGGGTTTGCATACGCCGGAGAAGCATTGGCCGGCAAATATATCGGTGCCGGCAACAAGCAGGCACTCCATCAGACCGTGCGTCGGCTATTTGGCTGGGGAATCGGCCTTTCTCTTGCCTTTACTTTATTATATGGAATAGGCGGACAGGCTTTCCTTGGATTATTGACAAATGAAGAAACTGTGGTTGCAGCCTCCGGAAGTTATTTTTATTGGGTACTTGCCATACCTTTGGCCGGATTCCCGGCATTCCTGCTCGACGGCATATTCATCGGCGCAACCGCCACCCATCTCATGCTCCGCGCCATGACAGTGGCATCCGGATGCTTTTTCCTTGTTTATTACGGGTTCAAAGGCGCAATGGAAAACCATGCATTGTGGATGGCGTTTATCATCTATCTATTGCTTCGGGGCGTATTGCAAGGCATCTTGGGAAGAAAAATTCTAGGCTACTATCCTTTTCGGCAAAAGCAGTCAGCCAAGTGATTATTGATAAAACCCGAAGCCTGCAAATGAGCATAACAAATCGTCGTTCCAAAGGACTTAAAGCCCCGTTCCTTCATATCTTTGCTCATAGCATCCGATTCGGGAGATGAAACCGGAATCTCGCTTAACGAATGAAAAGTATGAACAACCGGCTTTCTATTGGGGAAGAATGACAGTTCACATACAGTTCGTCCGTTCCACACCAACCGCAACGTCCGTTTATTATACCTTGCATAGTCATCACATTTATAATCCGACACAAAGATAATTGATTCACAGCTCTTATTACAGTGCCAAGTATCAAATTATTTTTTTATCTTTGCCCAAACAATAAATAATAAATCACTATGGCAAGATTTAAAAGAATACTATTAAAGCTGAGTGGCGAGAGCTTGATGGGTGAAAAACAATATGGCATAGACGAAAAACGTCTGGGTGAGTATGCACAACAAATCAAAGAGATTCACGAACTGGGTGTGCAAATCGGTATCGTTATCGGTGGGGGTAACATTTTTCGCGGACTGAGCGGTGCTTCAAAAGGTTTCGACCGTGTGAAAGGCGACCAGATGGGAATGCTGGCAACCGTTATCAACAGCCTCGGGCTGAGTTCCGCCTTGGGTGCAGCCGGAGTAAAAGCACGCGTACTCACTGCCATACGCATGGAACCGATTGGCGAGTTCTACAGCAAATGGAAAGCCATTGAAGCAATGGAAAACGGTGAAGTGGTCATCATGTCAGCCGGTACCGGAAACCCATTCTTTACCACCGACACAGGCTCTTCACTGCGCGGTATCGAAATAGAGGCAGACGTCATGCTGAAAGGCACACGTGTGGATGGCATCTATACCGCCGATCCGGAGAAAGACCCTACAGCTACCAAGTTCGACGATATCACCTATGATGAAGTTTTGCGCCGTGGTTTGAAGGTGATGGACCTCACCGCTACCTGCATGTGCAAAGAAAACAACTTGCCGATTATCGTATTCGATATGGACACACTCGGCAACCTGAAGAAAGTCATGACAGGAGAAAATATCGGTACTTTAGTACATAATTAATGTCACATTTAGGGAGTGTGTCAAAAGCGATAAAGTGTTTTCATTTTGACACACCCTCGTTCTTGATAAGCACAGAACGGCAAGGTTCAGTTATTATTCTTGGAAATTTAATATATCAAGCAAACACCTGTCGCCGGATGTTGTCTCCTCCGGTTTTCAAACACTGCATACGTTTATAACTCCCTAAGTCGTTTCATTAGCCGGAGTAAGCGTTTTCATCCTTTCGATTATGCCTTTCTGTCCGTCAGATTACTACAGTCTTCGGCAGTGGACTGTATAGTCCGCTACAGTAGACTGTACAGTCCATTGCAGTGGACTGTACAGTCCGCCGGCGGAGACTGTAATAATCTTCCGTTTAAAAAGCCTTAGCTGACCCTACGAAACGGCTTACTCTTCCCTTTGTGTGGTGATATGTTGAATCCCCAAGAAAACAAGATGCCCCTTGGAAACACCTCCATTCTGGCGAACGTATGGGAGCAGCATACAAAGCCAATGGCACGCTTGTCAATGAAACAATTACAGCATAAACAGTCTCAGTTCTGCATTATTCATTTTGGGCACACTGCGCAAATGCTGTAAAGCTACTCCCTGAATCCGTGCCTGAACCGCACGGTTTATCAATCCGTGCCCGACAGCCAGAAGCGTTTTCCCATCATAGTCCGCCTTTATATAATCAAGAAAACGACCGGCACGCCGATAGAGCATCTCCTCTGTCTCCACATCTGCCGGAATATGATTAAGGTCTACCTCTTTTATATAAAGTCCTGTCCAGCTCCCCCAATCTATCTCGCGAAGCAAATCCGTTGTCTCCCACAGCAAGTGCCTGTCCCCAATCACAATCCGGGTGGTATCCATACAGCGTTTTAAGTCACTGGAAATGACAGCATCCAACGGAATCTCTTTCAAAGAATCCCGCAAAGCCTCCGCTTGAGCAATCCCCTCTGCAGTCAACTGTCCCGGTAAATGCCCTTGGAATATACGCGCTATATTTTCTTCCGTCTGCCCATGCCGAGCTAAATACAATGAAATCATACTTCTATGTTTTTTGTTACAAAGGTATAAGAAACAGAGCAATAAGGAACAATCCAATATTGTTTTTTGTACATTTGCAAAATGTATAATTACACAGTTATGATGAACAAAAGATGCTATTTATCCCTCTTTTTAGGCTGCCTCATCGGATTTATCGCCATCGGCTGTCAAAAAGAAGAGGATAATTTTGAGACCCCTACATCGGACAATGGGAAAGTGAACCAATGGATAGACAACGCCATGAGAGAAGACTACCTTTGGAATGACGATTTGCCCGGTAAATCATCACTCGACTTCGAAGCTTCCCCTGAAACATTCTTCACCTCATTACTCTCATCAAAAGACGGAAAAAAACTAAGTGACGGCTCGCACCACTACTTCTCTACGATAGAAAAGACTCCCACGAGCAAAGCACGTGCCGTATCGGAAGAAAATTCGTATGGCTTTGAATATATCCTTTATTCCATCAAAGACCAGAACTATTATTATGCCAGAGTGCTGTATGTCCTGCCCGGCTCCCCGGCCGCCGAAAGCGGACTGAAACGCGGAGACTGGATTATAGAAATCAACGGACAGAAAATTCACGCCTCTTCTACCTCTTTACAGTATGGAGGCAGTATCCGATGCACACTCGGCACCCTCAGACTTACAGAAGAAGGCAAATCCTATGCAATAGCCAAAAGCGGGGAAATAACAATCGGAGCCTCCCGCAGCATAGCCAATCATCCCATCTTGAAAGACTCTGTATACCACATCGGAGGGAAGACCATCGGTTATCTGTGCTATAACCATTTCACAAGCGGCCCCACCGGATTCGATGACCACACTTATGAAAACGAACTGAAAGACGTCATCGGCAAAATGAAATCACAACATGTCACGGAATTTATCATCGACCTACGCTATAATGGCGGAGGCAATCTTGCTACCCTGCAACTATTGGGCAGTATGCTCGTGCCTCCCCAAAATCTGAATGATATATTTCTGATAAAAGAGAACAACAAAGGAGAGAAAACGGATGTGGACTTCATCCGAGAAGTTCCTAACCTCAACCTGACAAACCTGTATGCCATCACAGGCAGATATACCGCCTCAGCTTCCGAAGCACTCATCAACGGGCTCTTCCCCTATATGGATGTTACATTAATCGGCAGTACCACCATCGGAAAGAATGTCGGTTCCACTCTCCACAGAAATGAAAAGCTGGGTTGGGATATATGGCCTATTACCATGAAACTATACAATAGCCAAATGGAATCGGACTATGAGGACGGCTTCAAGATTGAGAAATACCGCTACTTTGCCGACGAAATGTCATTGTCGATTAATGATAACTTTAAAGAACTGGGAGATACGAAGGAAATGCTTCTGAGCCATACGCTCAACATCATAGGGGTACAATCCACATCACAATCGAAAGTGCGCAACGCCGGAACCCCGGAAGACATACAACCTTTTTACTCATCACTGGAAAGGAAAACAGAGTTTGGGAAACTTTATAAATAAATCCTCTGCCATATATTGCAGATAATCAAAAAATAAATTACTTTTGTTTCACTAAAAAACAAAGCATTGATAATATATAACTTAAAATAAGAAAACAGTATGATAGACGCAAAGACTTGCATTAACGACGCACAAGAGAAAATGGATATGGCCGTTATGTATCTGGAAGAGGCTTTGGCCCACATCCGCGCCGGAAAAGCCAGCACCAGACTGCTTGATGGTATTCGTGTTGATTCTTACGGAAGCATGGTGCCCATCAGCAACGTAGCTGCAGTAACTACTCCCGATGCCCGCAGCATCGTCATCAAACCATGGGACAAGAGTATGTTCCGCATCATCGAAAAAGCAATTATGGATTCCGAGCTCGGCATCACTCCCGAAAATAATGGCGAAATTATCCGTTTAGGCATTCCCCCTCTGACAGAGGAACGCCGTAAACAATTGGCCAAACAGTGCAAAGGAGAAGGCGAAACAGCCAAAGTAAGTATCCGCAACGCACGCCGCGATGCCATCGACGCTTTGAAGAAAGCCGTAAAAGAAGGCATGCCCGAAGACGAACAGAAAAATGCAGAAGCCAAACTTCAGAAGGTACACGATAAGTACATTGCGAAGATTGAAGAACTGCTTGCCGAGAAAGATAAAGAAATTATGACCGTATAAAAGAACGAAGTGCGCGGATTAGTAATAAGAAATACAGGTAGCTGGTATCAGGTAAAGACGGAAGACGGACAGCTCATTGACTGTAAAATCAAAGGAAACTTCCGACTGAAAGGGATTCGTAGTACCAATCCCATTGCTGTGGGAGACTACGTGAAAATCATTATGAACAATGAAGGTACCGCTTTTATCAGTGAAATAGAAGACCGTAAGAATTATATTATCCGACGTGCCTCAAATCTTTCCAAACAATCACATATACTGGCCGCTAACCTCGACCAGTGTATGTTGATTATCACGATTAATTATCCTGAAACTTCGACTATTTTCATTGACCGCTTTCTAGCTACCGCAGAAGCATATCGCATTCCTGTCAAATTGGTATTCAACAAGACAGATAAGTATGACGAAGATGATTTGCGCTATCTGGATGCCCTGATAAACCTGTACACACACATCGGCTATCCCTGTTTTAAAGTTTCCGCACTGAACCACATCGGTGTAGACGAAATTAAAAAGGATTTGGAAGGTAAGGTCACACTCCTTTCCGGTAATTCCGGCGTAGGCAAATCCACTTTAATCAATGCCATTCTCCCCGAGAAGAACCTAAAGACAGGAGAGATATCCGATTACCATAATAAAGGGATGCACACTACCACTTTTTCTGAAATGTTCCCTATAGCGGAAGACGGATATATTATTGATACTCCGGGTATTAAAGGTTTCGGAACCTTCGATATGGAAGAAGAAGAGGTGGGACATTACTTTAAAGAGATATTCGAATATTCCGCCGACTGCAAATACGGTAACTGCACCCATCTCCATGAACCGGGCTGCGCAGTTCGTGAAGCAGTAGAAAAACATTTAATCAGCGAGTCGCGCTATACTTCTTATCTTAATATGTTGGAAGACAAGGAAGAAGGTAAATATCGCGCAGCCTATTAACAACCATGACTTTATGAAAAGACATCTTATCCTAGCCGCACTCTTTGCGATTGGTGCCACAAACCTGAATGCTGCTTCCCCCAAGAAAACAGCACCGGAAAAGAAAGGAGTAGAAACCATCAACCGTGCAACTGCCGAAGCACATATCGGATTCCTGGCCTGCGATGAACTGGAAGGGCGTGAAGCCGGATGGAAAGGTGGTCGCATTGCCGGTAACTATATCATTTCATGCCTGAAACAGATGGGACTGCAACCTCTATTTGACGATTATGTCCAACCTTTCGAGGTGTGCCATGCCGAACGTCAGGTGAAGAACAAACGCTGGCAAGTTCATCCCGATTCTATCGCCGCCCTGAAAAAAACAGTTCATCAGAAGCTGGACCTGCGCAATATCCTGGCAAAAATAGAAGGTAAGAACCCGAATGAGATTGTAGTTATCGGTGCACATTATGACCATCTTGGTTATGACCCGACTTTGGAAGGCGATCAAATCTACAACGGAGCAGATGACAATGCCTCGGGAGTGGCAGCCGTACTGCAAGTGGCACGCGCTTTTCTGGCAACAGGAGAGCAACCGGAACGTACTGTTATCTTTGCTTTCTGGGACGGTGAGGAAAAAGGCTTGTTAGGTTCGCGCTACTTCACGATGACCTATCCAGAACTAAAGAAAATAAAAGGTTATCTGAACTATGACATGATAGGGCGCAACAACAATGAAGAACAACCCAAAGGTGTCGTTTATTTCTATACCGCCGCTCATCCCGCTTTCGGCGACTGGCTGAAAAAAGACATTGAAGACTACCGCCTGCAACTGGAGCCCGACTATCGTGCATGGGACAACCCTGTAGGTGGAAGTGACAATGGAAGTTTCGCAAAAGAAGGGATACCTATTATATGGTATCACACCAACGGTCATCCAGACTATCATCTGCCGGGTGACGAAGCGGCAAAAATAAACTGGAACAAAACAGTAGATATCACAAAAGCTTCTTTCCTTGCCATGTGGAAACTGGCAAACGAAAAAAAATATTAAAAAGAAGCGCGGCGTTTAAACTTAACACCGCGCTTCTTTTCTAACCTTACAACGATGATTGTATTCATCGGAAATCAGATATCAGAAAGGCACATGAACAAACGAGTTAAATGGGGCATTATATTAATAATCGGAATAGGATTGTCCGGTTTAGGCATCTACCAATTCACCCCACACGAAAATGAAGAGTTAACGGCAGCCGATGCACTGCCCAGAGAGAATAAATCAAAGACACTGAAAGTGAATGCACAAGTCATTACACCGCACTTGCTAACCGATGAAATATTGGTGACAGGACGCTTGGTGCCTGACGAAGAAGTAAACCTCTCTTTTGAAACCTCCGGCAAGATTACCGAAATCTTTTTCACAGAAGGTAGCTCTGTCAAGCGCGGAGAGTTACTTGCCAAAGTAAACGACCGGCAATTGCAAGCTCAGCTCAAACGGCTGGAAGCTCAAATACCATTGGCAGAAGACCGTGTTTTCCGCCAAAATGCCTTGTTACAACGCGATGCTGTCAGTAAAGAGGCTTATGAACAGGTAAAAACAGAACTAGCTACCCTGAATGCCGACATTGAAAATGTAAAAGCAAGTATCGACATGACGGAACTCCGCGCTCCTTTCGATGGAATTATCGGATTAAGACAGGTCAGTGTCGGAGCTTATGCCTCTCCTACCACCGTAGTTGCCAAACTGACAAAAGTAAGCCCGCTGAAAGTAGAATTCGCCGTACCCGAACGTTACGCACGCGAAATAAAAAAAGGAATGAATCTGGACTTCAGGGTAGAAGGACGGCTCAACGCTTATCCTGCACAAGTATATGCCACAGAATCCAGTCTGGATATGGAAACCCACTCACTGAACATTCGCGCCATCTATCCTAACCGAAACGGAGAGTTATTGCCGGGACGATATGCCGATATTCAGTTGAAACAGAAAGAAATAGCAGATGCAATAGCTATCCCATCAGAAGCAATTGTACCCGAAATGGGAAAGAATAAAGTCTTTGTGTATCGCAACGGAGTGGCGGAACCGACGGATGTAGTTGTCGGTATCCGTACCGAGTCCGAAATCCAGATTGTTCAAGGTTTGGCTATCGGTGACACTATCCTGACTTCGGGTACACTCCAATTACGAAAAGGTATGCCGGTTGAAATCCAGGCTTTTAACTAACCACAAAAAAATGCTTCTATGAATATATCCGAACTTAGTATTCGTAGACCGGTGCTTGCTACCGTACTTACGATTATCATATTACTTTTCGGACTGATAGGCTACAACACACTGGGAGTTCGTGAATACCCATCTGTGGATAATCCTATCATCTCAGTTACTTGCAGCTATTCCGGTGCGAATGCAGATGTGATTGAGAACCAAATCACCGAACCTCTGGAACAGAACATCAATGGCATTCCCGGTATCCGTTCCCTGTCCAGTGTGAGCCAACAAGGGCAATGCCGCATCACGGTAGAGTTTGAATTATCTGTCGACCTTGAGACGGCAGCCAACGATGTGCGAGACAAAGTTTCCCGTGCACAACGCTATCTGCCGCGTGACTGCGACCCTCCTACCGTATCGAAAGCCGATGCCGATGCCGTTCCTATCTTGATGGTGGCTATCCAAAGCGACAGCCGTTCACTACTGGAACTCAGTGAAATAGCCGACTTAACGGTAAAAGAACAATTGCAAACCATATCGGATGTAAGCAGTGTTTCCATCTGGGGTGAGAAACGTTACTCTATGCGTCTGTGGCTTGACCCGACTAAAATGGCAGGTTACGGCATTACTCCGGTAGACGTAAAAAATGCAGTCACCAAAGAAAACATAGAGCTACCTTCCGGAAGTATCGAAGGAAACACTGTCGAACTGACTTTACGCACAATGGGACAGATGCATACGGCTAAAGAATTCAATAATATTATATTGAAGGAAGTAAACGGCAATGTTATCCGTTTTAGCGATATCGGTTATGCCGAGCTCGGTCCTGCCGATATTAAAAGTTATATGAAAATGAACGGAGTCCCGATGGTGGGAGTTGTCGTGATTCCCCAACCGGGTGCCAACCACATAGAGATAGCCGATGCCGTATACCAACGTATGCAGCAAATGCAAAAAGACCTTCCCGAAGATGTGAAATACAGCTACGGCTTTGACAATACCAAATTCATACGCGCTTCCATTGACGAGGTAAAGACGACGGTATATGAAGCCTTCATACTGGTTATCATTATTATCTTCCTCTTCTTGCGCGATTGGCGCGTGACGTTGATTCCCTGTATCGTTATTCCGGTATCGCTTATCGGAGCTTTTTTCGTCATGTATATTGCCGGATTCTCCATTAACGTACTCACCATGCTGGCCGTCGTATTATCCGTTGGTTTGGTGGTGGACGATGCCATTGTAATGACCGAAAATATTTATATCCGAATTGAACGGGGAATGAAACCGTTCGAAGCAGGAATCGAAGGAGCAAAAGAAATATTCTTTGCCGTGATATCGACTACCATCACACTGGTTGCAGTTTTCCTCCCCATCGTGTTTATGGAAGGAACCAGTGGACGCCTGTTCCGCGAGTTCAGTTTTGTTGTAGCCGGTTCGGTCATCATCTCCTCATTTGCCGCATTGACATTTACCCCGATGCTTGCCACCAAACTATTGGTGAAACGTGAGAAGCAAAGTTGGTTCTACCGAAAGACAGAACCATTCTTTGAGGGTATGAACCGCATTTATGCCCGCTCATTGGATGCTTTCTTAAAAAAGCGTATGTTGGCTATCCCTATAACTCTATTGATGTTGATTGCCATCGGAATATTATGGAGTTATATTCCGGCAGAAATGGCACCGATGGAAGACCGTTCACAAATCAGCATTAATACCCGCGCAGCCGAAGGAGCCAGTTATGAATATATCCGCGATTACACCGAAGATATCAATAATCTGGTTGACTCTATCGTCCCTGATGCTGAATCGGTTACGGCACGTGTGTCAAGCGGTAGCGGTAATATCCGTATCACACTGAAAGACATAAAAGACCGCGATTACACCCAAATGGAAGTGGCCGAACGTATCTCAAAGGCTATCCGCAACAAAACAAAAGCCCGAGCCTTTGTCCAACAGCAATCTTCCTTTGGCGGACGCAGGGGAAGTATGCCTGTACAATATGTGCTGCAAGCCGTCAGCATTGAAAACTTGGAGAAAGTGTTACCCAAATTTCTAAGCAAAGTATACGATAACCCGACATTCCAAATGGCCGACGTCGACTTGAAATTCAGCAGTCCCGAAATGAGAGTCAATATCAACCGCGACAAAGCGGGAACAATGGGTGCCAGCGTGCGCGATATTGCAGAGACATTGCAATACGGCCTCAGCGGACAACGTATGGGCTACTTTTATATGAATGGAAAACAGTACGAGATTTTAGGGCAAATCAACCGTCAACAACGGAACAAACCTTCCAATATCAAGTCCATCTATATCCGAAACGACAAAGGAGAAATGATTCAGTTGGATAATCTGGTAGAATTCGTAGAGTCTGTAGCACCACCCAAACTTTACCACTACAACCGTTTTATCTCGGCTACCGTCTCTGCGGGACTTGCCGATGGAAAGACAATCGGACAAGGATTGGAAGAGATGGACAAGATTGCCTCCGAAACCTTGGATGACAGTTTTCGTACCGCACTTTCAGGCGATTCTAAAGATTATCGCGAAAGTTCGTCCAGCCTGATGTTTGCCTTTATACTGGCACTGATACTTATTTACCTCATTCTGGCGGCACAATTCGAAAGCTTCAAAGACCCGTTCATTATTATGCTGACAGTACCGTTGGCCATTGCGGGAGCACTTATCTTTATGTTTGCCGGCGGAATTACAATGAATATCTTCAGTCAAATCGGTATCATCATGCTGATTGGTCTGGTGGCAAAGAATGGTATCCTGATTGTAGAATTTGCCAATCTGAAGCAAGAATCGGGTGAAGACAAGATGGCGGCCATCCGAAATGCAGCCTTGCAGCGCCTCCGCCCCATCCTAATGACCAGTGTTTCCACCATATTGGGACTGATTCCTTTGGCTTTTGCAACCGGTGAAGGAGCCAACCAACGTATCGCCATGGGTACGGCCGTTGTAGGCGGTATGCTTGTTTCCACTCTGCTCACCATGTACATCGTACCGGCTATTTATACTTATATTTCCACTAACCGAAAAGTTAAAACAGAAACCGTATGAAACGAATCATTATAACAATGTGTATCTGCCTGGCAGGAATAACCGGGATATATGCACAATACCCTTATACACTAAAGAAATGTCTGGAAGAAGGACTCGCCAATAACTATTCCATCCGCATCACCCGCAACGAAGAGCAAGTGAGCCACAACAATGCCACACTAGCCAATGCCGGTTATCTGCCTACACTCGATTTATCGGCAGGATATAGCGGTTCACTGGACAATACCGACAGTAAAAGCCGCAGCACCGGAAGCACCACCAGCGAACGCAATGTCTACGACCAAACCCTGCAAGCCGGACTGGACGTAAACTGGACACTCTTTGACGGATTTAACATCAGCACAACCTACAAGCAATTGAAGGAACTGGAACGGTTGGGAGAAACAAACACCCGCATCACGCTGGAGGATTTCATAGCCGGACTGACCGCCGAATATTACAACTACGTCCAACAAGAGATACGTTTGAAGAATTTCCTATATGCCGTATCACTGTCTAAAGAGCGTCTGCGTATCGTAGAAGAACGTTACCATATCGGTAACTTCTCCCGACTGGACTACCAGCAGGCAAAAGTAGACTTCAATGCCGACAGTGCACAATATATGAAACAACAAGAACTGGTGGTGACCTCCCGCATTAATCTGAATGAACTGATGGCTGTGCAAGAAGTCAACCGCCCCCTACGTCTCCATGATTCCATCATCACGGTCAATGACGTACTGAATTATGACGAACTGTGGTCTGCAACTCTGTCGACCAATGCCGGACTGCTCAGAGCAGACCAAAATACGACCATCGCCCAATTAGACTACCGGAAAGTATTGTCACGCAACTATCCTTATGTGAAACTGAAAGCCGGATATGGCTATACATTAAATAAATATGAGACTAACGCCACCAGCCGCAGAAGCAACTGGGGACTGAACGGAGGCATCACAGTAGGCATCAACTTATGGAACGGCAACCGACGCCGTGAGAAACGCAATGCCAGCCTTGCCATCCGCAATTCACAACTGGAACGCGAGCAACTGGAGCTGGGATTGAAGGCCGACCTAAGCAACTTATGGCAAGCCTACCGCAATAACTTGCGCCTGTTAAATCTGGAACGTCAAAATCTGGTTGCCGCCCGCGAGAACCATGAAATAGCCAAAGAGCGCTATCTGCTCGGCGACCTGTCAGGTATCGAAATGCGTGAAGCGCAAAAAAGTTTGCTCGATGCAGAAGAACGTATACTTTCAGCAGAATATGATACCAAGATATGCGAAATATCCCTGCTCCAAATAAGCGGTAAAATAACGAAATATCTCGAATAATCGTTATAGAGTTTACTGCGCGTTTGTATTTCAGGGCGGTAATCCGTACCTTTGCGCCCAATTATCACTAATTACGTTATAAAAAGATATGGGATTATTTATTAGAAAACCTTTTTCCATGCTTCAAGCCGAAGCAAACGAATCAGGCGAAAAGTCACTTAAAAGAGTATTAGGTGCATGGAGTTTGGTAGCATTGGGAGTAGGCGTGATTATCGGTGCGGGATTATTCTCCATCACAGGAACAGTAGCAGCAGGATATACCGGCCCTGCCATTACACTCTCTTTTGCCATTGCAGCCATTGGATGCTGTTTTGCCGGGCTATGCTATGCTGAATTTGCCTCGATGATACCCGTAGCTGGTAGTGCATATACCTATTCATACGCCACCATGGGAGAACTGATAGCATGGATAATCGGCTGGGACTTAGTTCTGGAATATACAGTAGCGGCCACCACGGTCAGCATCAGTTGGAGCAGATACCTTGTCGTTTTTCTCGAAGGAGTGGGAATCAACCTTCCGCACGCGCTCACAGCCTGCCCATGGGACGGAGGCATTATCAATATTCCGGCTTTCCTTATCGTAGTACTGATGAGTATCTTCCTGATTAGAGGTACGGAAGGAAGTTCTATCTTCAACGGTTTCATCGTATTCCTGAAAGTAGCTGTCATACTCACTTTCGTGGTACTGGGCTGGAAATACATCAACGCAGAGAACTACACTCCTTACATTCCTGCCAACACAGGAACATTGGGAGAGTTCGGCTTGTCGGGTGTACTGCGTGGAGCCGCCATTGTATTTTTCGCCTTTCTCGGCTTTGATGCCGTAAGTACGGCCGCTCAAGAAACCAAGAACCCTAAACGGGATATGCCCATCGGGATACTCATGTCACTGTTAATCTGTACCATACTTTATATGGTCTTTGCCCATGTAATGACAGGAGTCGCCCACTACACCGACTTTGCCGGCCAACAAGGTATCGCACCTGTAGCCGTAGCCATCGACCACATGGGACATGCAGATGCAGCCGGCATCATTCATCCCGATTACCCATGGCTGAACCGCGCCATCGTACTCGCCATCCTTTTCGGTTATTGTTCTGTCATTATGGTTACTTTATTAGGGCAAAGCCGTGTCTTCCTCAGCATGAGCCGTGACGGATTATTGCCGCCTTTCTTCTCACATATCAATGAGAAATTCCGTACACCGGCACGCAGCAATCTGCTGTTCATGATTATTGTAGGATTGCTGGCCGCATTTGTTCCGGCACGCGTAGCCGGTGAGATGACCAGTATCGGGACTCTTTTTGCTTTTACCCTAGTTTGTGCAGCCGTTTTGATTGTCCGCAAAAGTATGCCTGAAGTGCATCGTGCCTTTAAGACACCCTTTGTGCCGGTAGTGCCTATTTTGGGAATCCTGACCTGCCTTTGCATGATGCTATTCCTTCCGGCAGATACCTGGATTCGATTGGTATTGTGGATGCTGATTGGTTTGGACATCTATGCCTGTTATGGAGTAAAACACAGCAAACTGGAGCAACACATCCCCCGCCGGCGCGGACTTACCATACTCAACATGATAGGTATTGCCTTATCTGTCTTATCCGTTATCACAGGGTTATGGCATCAGCAGACAGTAGGCTGGGACGAAGATAAAACTTTGCTTATTATCTCATTCGTCTTCGCTTTTACTCACTGTGCTTTCTATATGGTACGCATTTGGAGACAGACTTCCCAAAAGAAATAAAAAAACAGAAGACGCAACGAATATCGTAAAGGCAGTTTCACCGCCATAAAAAGGGAATGTGTAAAACTAAACCGAACTATCCCATCGTCAGCTGTAGGGGCAGGGTTTGCCTGCCCGAAGACACAAAGCAAACTGTTTTCGGGCGAGCGAACCTCGCCCCTACGAACGAAACGACAGCATTATCCACGTTTTGACACAACCCTATTGTTATTTATAAAAGAGTATATTGCTTATTTACAGTTACCCAAGCAACGCGGTTTCAACTGTTTGAAGAAATCGTTCCCCTTATCGTCTACCAAGATGAATGCAGGGAAATCTTCCACTTCAATCTTCCAAATGGCTTCCATACCCAGTTCAGGATATTCCACACATTCGATGCTCTTGATATTGTTTTGTGCAAGGATAGCAGCCGGTCCACCGATAGAGCCCAAATAGAAACCACCATGTTTCTTGCAAGCATCGGTTACTTGCTGGCTGCGATTACCTTTTGCCAACATAATCATGCTGCCTCCATGCTCTTGGAACAAGTCCACATACGGGTCCATACGTCCTGCAGTGGTGGGGCCCATAGAACCACACGCCATGCCTTCCGGTGTTTTAGCCGGACCAGCATAATAGATAGGATGGTCTTTAATATATTGAGGCAAATCTTCGCCGCGGTCCAAACGTTCTTTCAACTTAGCATGAGCAATATCACGGCCAACGATGATTGTTCCGTTCAATGAAAGGCGGGTAGCTACCGGATATTTAGTCAATTCTTTCAGGATATCCGCCATCGGCTGATTCAGGTCTATCTTTACAGCATCACCTTCACCTGCTTCGCGAAGTGCTGCCGGAATCAATTCACCCGGTTTGTCATCCATCTTTTCAATCCAGATACCGTCTTTGTTGATTTTACATTTAATATTACGGTCGGCAGAGCAAGATACCCCAAGCCCAATCGGACAAGAAGCACCATGACGAGGCAAACGGATAATACGAACATCGTGTGCCATATATTTACCACCAAACTGAGCTCCCAAACCAATCTTGTAAGCCTCTTCCAATACTTGCTTTTCAAGTTCTACGTCACGGAACGCACGTCCGTATTCATTACCCGTAGTGGGCAATTCATCATAATAATGAGTGGATGCCAATTTCACTGTCAGCAAGTTCTTTTCAGCCGATGTACCGCCAATTACGAATGCAATATGATAAGGAGGACAAGCAGCCGTGCCCAAAGTCTTCATCTTTTCTACCAAGAATGGTACCAAAGTAGCCGGATTCAGCACAGCCTTCGTTTCCTGATATAAATAAGTCTTATTGGCAGAACCGCCACCCTTAGTAACACAAAGAAAGTGATATTCCATGCCCTCAGTAGCCTCCAAGTCAATCTGTGCGGGCAAATTACATTTAGTATTCACCTCATCATACATATTCAGAGGAGCATTCTGAGAATAACGCAGATTCTCTTCCGTATAAGTCTTATACACACCTTCAGAAAGAGCTTCCTCATCGCAATAACCAGTCCAAACCTGCTGGCCTTTCTCACCGTGGATGATAGCTGTACCGGTATCTTGGCAAAGCGGTAATTTACCTTTGGCAGAAACTTCCGCATTACGCAAGAAAGTCAAGGCTACATATTTATCATTGTCACTAGCTTCGGGATCGTTCAGAATCTTAGCAACCTGTTCGTTGTGCGAACGGCGGAGCAAGAACGAAACGTCGCGGAATGCAGCATTTGCCATTGCAGTCAAACCTTCTTTTGCAATCTTCAAGATAGGTTTTCCTTCAAACTCACTTACTGACACATAGTCCTTGGTCAGCAAATAATACTCAGTTTTGTCAGGTCCCAAATCGAACATGGGCTGATAGTGGAACGGAGGTGTTGCCATAATGATACTTATTTTAGTTAATTAGTTATTAGTGTCACAAAGGTAGCAACTATTATCGAAATTTTTCCTTAATTAGCGTAAAAACTTTCAGAGAATGTCCTTACCTTTGCCGACTCATTATTTAATAACCTAATATTATATATGGAAAGAACAGGCAAATTACTTTTTATCACTTCTTTATTTTTATGTCTTTTCGGTCTGAAAGGGTGGAGCCGCGACAGAGCCACCAACCAACCGGACAGTCTGGAACTCCGGCTCATGGAAATCTATACCAAGCGAGAAGTCATGATTCCGATGCGTGACGGAGTACAGCTCTACACTGCTATTTACGAACCAAAAGACAACAGTCGGAAACACCCCACACTGATGATGCGTACCCCTTATTCGTGCAGTCCATACGGAGAAAGATTTGACGATTATCTGAAAACCGCATTGAAAAAGTACGTGGACAACAACTACATCATTGTCTTTCAGGATGTACGCGGCCGCCATAAGAGCGAAGGGGACTTCGTGCAACTACGTCCGTTAAACAAAAATAGGAAGGGGAAAAAGAATAAGAAAAATATAGATGAATCCACCGATACTTATGACACCATCGAATGGTTGATTCATCATACTCACAGCAACGAGCGAGTGGGAACCTGGGGCATCAGCTATGAAGGTTTCTATGCCACCATGACCGCCTCATGCAATCATCCGGCATTAAAAGCCGTTTCACCGCAAGCACCGGTCACAGACTGGTTCAGAGGAGACGACCGCCATCACAATGGCGCATTTACCCTCCTGCAAACCACTAATTTTCTCCCCCGTCTGGAAGGTCGCAACATGGGAAAAGGTGTAATGCATCAAATTGTGAAAAACGATGTATATACTGATTTCCTGTCTATCGGCACATTCAAAGACATAGACAATCTGGTGAAAGATACGACTGAAACCATGTGGAACGATATCAAGAACCATCCCAACTTCGACGAGTTCTGGAAAGAACGAGATGCACGTACCTCTTGCTACAATCTGAAACCGGCTATATTGGTAGTGGGAGGGCTGTATGATTCAGAGGATTGCTATGGTGCATGGAACTTATACAAAGCAATCAAAGAGCAGTCTCCCGAAACCGACCTTTATCTGACTTTCGGTCCTTGGTGGCATGGTGCTTGGACCCGCCGCAATTTCCAAAGTATCGGAAATGTCTATTTCGGCAAAAGTACTTCAGCTTATTATATGGATGAAATTCAGTATCCCTTCTTCCGTTATTTCTTGGAAGGGGAAGGAGAAAAACCCGAAAAGCGGGTAAACATATTCTATTCCGGTGAAAACGAATGGAAGACTTATGAAGAGTGGCCTGCAAAAGAAATGGTTCCGACTCCTTATTATATTCATGCCGACGGTTCAGTATCGACTCAGGCACCGACCGAAGAAAAATCGTATACAGAATATGTATCGGATATGTCACGACCGGTTCCTTATACAGCCAATCCGACTACTTACCGCACATTGGAATATATGATTGACGACCAACGTTTTGCCGCTTCACGCCCAGATGTCATTACCTTCCTGACCGAACCGTTGCAAGATACACTCACATTGGCAGGCCCCATCGGGGTAGAGCTCATGACAGCCATAAGCAGCACCGACGCAGACTTCATGGTGAAAGTAATTGATGTTTACCCCGAAAGATTTGAATATCCACAAGAAATACGCAAACAACTGAAAAGCAACTATCCCATGAGCGGATTTCAGCAAATGGTCCGCGGCGAATTGTTCCGAGGACGTTTTCGGGAAGGGTTCGACACACCCAAACCTTTCAGGCCGGAAGAAATTACACAGGTCAACTATACGTTGTACGATGTAGCCCACTCTTTCCTGCCCGGACACAGGCTGATGATTCAAATCCAAAGTTCATGGTTCCCCATTATTGACCGCAACCCTCAGAAGTTCATAGACACTTATCATTGCGGAGTGGAGGATTTTGTGATGAAACAAAGCATTAAGATATTTCACCAGCAAGGCGCTGCCACCAGATTACTACTTCCGGTAGTAAAGAAGAAGTAGGACAGCAACAGGAGGAAGATTGTCCTACAGGCAAATATACTTGTTTATAGAATCTGTTTTAGGCACAGAAAACATGGAACTTACGGAATAAGAAAAAATAATCCGTGTTTGTCCCTGAGTTCTGTGCCTAAAAGAAACTCTTAACAGTCTATTGAAGCATTCATCCTCCTATATTATTCCAGGCACTCATCTAAATCACGTATCAATTGTTCCTTATCCAAATGCTGACCAATGAAGACAATCTTCTGCATACGATCACCGTATTTATCATCCCAATCACGCAGTAGGCCCGGTTCCTGACGCATCACTTCCATCAACTCCTCTTCCGGTGCCGTGGCATACCACAAGCCTGCTTCTTTCAGTTTCTTCTGCACACCGGCTTGTTCAAAAAGGAAAGACATATCAGGGTTATTGCTAAAATAGCATACACCTTTGGCACGGATGATATTGCGACTCCATTTGGTAGCAACAAAACGGTCGAACTTATGAATATCGAACGCAGGACGGCGGTAATAGACAAAAGTACTGATGCCGTATTCTTCCACTTCGCCGCCTTCGTGATGATGATGGTGATGATGGTGCTCATCATCGTGGCCTATGTGATGAGCGTTCTCTTCGTGTTCCTCTTCATGCTCTTCGTGATGATGATGGTGATGTTCATGTCTTTCGGCCTCTTGTTTCTGCTCTTCCGTAAGTGCTCCTTCTATTCCGCGCACCCAACCGGCAGAAGTGGCAGTATGCTCAAAGTCAAACTTTCCGGTATTAATAATCTTATCCAAACCAACCCCGGCATAATCACATTCTATTATTTCGGCAACCGGTTGCAAAGTACGGATAATCTGCTTAATACGCTCCAATTCCTCACGCTTCACTTCCGAAGCCTTATTCAACAGGACAATATTACAGAATTCAATCTGCTGGATAATCAGATTTTCAATATCTTCTTCATCAATACCTTTACGAATTAAATCATTGCCACACGAAAACTCACTTTGCAAACGCAAGGCATCCACTACAGTCACAATACAATCCAACCGGCATGAACCATGTACAGCGTTCATCCCTGAAATAGAACAAATGGTCTGTGCAATAGGAGCCGGTTCGCAGACACCGCTTGCCTCAATGACAATATAATCAAAGCGTCCCAATTTCATAATGTCATCTATCTGCTCTACCAAATCCATCTTAAGGGTGCAGCAGATACAACCATTCTGAAGTGCCACCAAACTATCGTCTTTCTTATCTACAATTCCACCTTTCTGAATTAAGTCAGCATCAATGTTCACCTCACCAATGTCATTGACTATAACTGCGAACTTGACACCACGCTTATTAGTGAGAATATGATTGACCAACGTCGTTTTTCCACTGCCCAAATAGCCGGTCAGCAGTAATATAGGTATTTCTTTTATTTTCATGCTAATTATTATTTTATTGTATTCACATTCAGAATCCTTCGCTTCTTTAGCTACAAAAAGCCAATACGTTCTATCAATTCATTGCCTAAAGCCGTCTTGACCTCGATATGCTGCAACACGGCAGTCACAAATGGGTTGCTTTCAAAGACACCGCGTACCTGCTCAAAGTCCTGTTCTTTTTCCTCTCGCGAACCATCTGCGCCAAATCCGGTCATGGCAGACAAAGAAAACTCTTTCTTGGCATCTGCATAAACCATTTTATCGAGTTCCACTACTGCTTCCTGCCATTGTTTCACAATAGCAACCACATTTTTAGCTGTAATGGTTTCGGATTGCAAATGGTAATATTCGAGCATCTTTCCATACGCCCAAGTCCACTCATAGGTATAATAGTTATGATGCATTTCTACAAAACGTTCATGTATTTGGTCTACATTAGTCAATACACCCGATTCTATATCTGCCATCAACTTTTCTATTTCACTCTTCGGAGCTATCAAGCCTGAGATATCCACCCATTCCCCTGTCCCTGTTTCTGTATCAGGAATTAATCGGGCACGGATTTCTTCATCACTTGCAAAATGCATCTCCTCCAAACGCTTAATCAAAGAATTACCCAAGAACTTATGAATGGCAAGTTCATAAAAACGAATACCATTATTTAAAGACGAGTTTTTAATTTTCGCACTTTGATAAGAATAAGTCTCAGAGGTCTCACCGGAAACCCTTCGCAATTCCTTCAGGATATCACGTCCCTTCATCATCTTCTGGATGGTATAAGGGCTTAAAAGATTATAATTGATTTGGTCTAAGCGATTCGAATCTTTCCGCTTGTCCCGCTTCGGCCATTTTTGGGCATCACGAATCGTTCCTACACTACGCAGATTTACCCCCGGCACTAAATAGGTAGTATTTTGCTGTTCTATCAAATAGGAAAAAGGAAGGTTGGACGTATCCGAATGATTCACATGACGCCCCATTACCAAAGAAAAAGCGCCGACTCTTGCCGGCCACAGAATATAAGAATCAGAAGTAGTCTTTGCTCCCCGTTCCATTGCTCCCTGATGGATTGGGCCCAATTTATACATGTGATTACTCTGATTAGAACCCGAACCTGCATTCATAAACGAGAACATGCCGGCAATAAGCAATGTGGATTTATGGTGGGTAACGGTAAACGGCCCTGCAAAGATGGCACAGGCTTCTCCGTTTTCTTCCTGACAATTGCTGAAAAACAATGAATCGGATGCAGAATAATTATGTCCCAAATGACAGGCTTGACCAATAAAACAACGAGTCAGCATGGTACCATCCTCTATACTGGAGCCACTAGACACAATAAAATCGTCGCAGACCACACCATATCCAATATGAATCGGAGCTGTCTCATTACTGTTCAAACTTCCATTCTTCAAACGTCCGGCCCCTTCTATCTTACAATAATTACCGATACGCACATTCTTTATATATCCGGCATCTACAATTGTTACATGGTGTCCGATAGAACCTGTCTCGGATGCATTCTCTTCGGCATATTTATCGATAATCGCTTTCATCCGGCAAATCAATTCGGGACGATGGCGGTACAGTGCCATAATATAAGATTGATGAGCCGACAAACGGTCATGAATAATTACTTCACGCCCTCCTGTCTCATTCAGAACAGCTACCTCCACCCCATTGCCGAACTTAGTCTTGCCGTCTACCAGTATAATATCGACATTTTCAATGAAAGTATAATCACCAATCACATAATTGGCTATGTAATTCTTAATATTCTCGATACAACAATTATCGCCCACTGTCACATTGTGCAACGTCGTATGAAACAAACCCGAATGTTTGCACATACCACCAGCAAGGATAAACTCCTCTTCAAAGACTCCCAACTTCACCTTTCCTGAGAAACGGGTATGGTAAATATAGTCGGTCTTAAAATTCTCTACTACTTCAACGTCCGCCCAATTGACAGCCGTACATGAGTGTTCTTTCAGTTGTTGTATTTCCTGCAGTGTCAGTGAACGATAAGTATTCATAACCGGTATATTTTATATCTCTGTTTCGTCATAAGTCTGATAAAGAAAATCATTATATGGATACTTTTGCACATGGAGTTCCCTCACCTTATTATATATGATATTCTTCAGTTCTTCCAAATTGGTTTTCTCTTTTGCCGAAATGAAAATACAATTATCATTTAATTTAGCCATCCACGTTTTCATCAATTCATCCAAAGTAATATTCTCCTTTGTTTTAGGAGTCAAATCATCTTCAGGCTTCTCAATATAAGTGTATGCATCAATTTTGTTAAATACAATCATGGTAGGCTTACCACCGGCACCTAAATCTGCAATGGTTTTATCTACTACTGCTATTTGTTCCTCGAAATCAGGATGCGAGATATCCACTACATGAATCAGCAAATCCGCTTCACGCACTTCATCCAATGTCGATTTAAAGGAATCGACCAAATCTGTCGGCAACTTACGGATAAACCCTACTGTATCCGTCAAGAGGAAGGGCAAGTTATCAATTATAACCTTACGCACAGTCGTATCCAAGGTAGCAAACAACTTGTTTTCTGCAAATACTTCACTTTTTGAAAGCAGATTCATCAATGTAGATTTTCCTACGTTGGTATATCCTACCAATGCCACACGTATCATTCGGCCACGGTTCTTCCGTTGAGTAGTCTTTTGCTTATCAATCTCCGCCAAACGCTCCTTCAATAGAGACATACGGTTCAAGATAATACGACGGTCCATTTCCAACTGTGTTTCACCCGGTCCGCGCAAACCTACAGAACCTTTTCCACCACCGGCACCAGAACCGCCACCCTGACGTTCCAAGTGTGTCCATAAGCGTTGCAGACGAGGAAGCATATATTTGTATTGGGCCAACTCCACTTGAGTTTTGGCATTTGCCGTTTGCGCACGCATGGCAAAAATATCAAGAATCAGCGAAGTACGATCAAGTATCTTCACCTTCAGTTCAGCCTCAATATTCCGTATCTGCTTTGCAGAAAGTTCATCATCAAAAATCACCATTCCGATTTCTCGTTCTTCCTCTTCCTCCTGATGAATATATTCTTTGATTTCTTCCAATTTCCCTTTACCAACATAAGTCACAGAGTTGGCAGACGGTAACTTTTGAGTATACCTCTTCACAACCGTCGCTCCTGCCGTTTCCGCCAAGAACTCCAATTCGTCCAGATACTCCATTGTCTTCCGTTCATCCTGAGTCTGTGTTATAAGACCTACCAGGATAGCCGTTTCAACTTGTGCTTCAGATATTACAAATTCTTTCATTTATCTATGATTATAAATAAGTTCGCGACAAATATAACAAAAAAAGAGGATGAACGTTGAACGTTCATCCTCTTTTTTATGATTCTTCTGAGATATGAATCCTCCTGTTTAATTCTATAAAAGCCCTAGAACATGGTATCTTTTTCATTAAACAGTTTTT
>ERZ838118.16-NODE-16-length-202428-cov-29.013777_pt1 | contig 202428 bp, 175 predicted proteins | sample MGYA00519863_ERZ838118 | MGnify/ENA primary metagenome ERZ838118 (study PRJEB31850, sample SAMEA3708827) | human gut metagenome | biome: human gut; feature: human-associated habitat; material: faeces | place: China | collected 2014 ...
AAATGCATAATCTCACTATAAATTTTTCTTTATAGACAATTAAATTTAAAACAAATTTACCTTAACCCACAATCAAAATAAAAAAGACAAACCCAAATTTATCTCACAAAATAGGTATAAGAAAAGGCACTTCAAATGAAGTGCCTTTAGAATTAAAAACTTTAGACTTAAAATTCTTTTAACTTAGATAGAATTATTTTACATTAATCTGAACAAAGCCGATTTCTTCATTCATACCTAACATAGAAACCTGAGCCTTAGCCTTAACCTGACCTGCTGAAACACCTGTTACAACATAATCATCAGAAACAGTAGCAATACTTTCATCTAATGAAGTAATCTTTAGCACTGACTTTAATTGGTCAAATGTAATCATTCCACCTGTTTGTTTGATAGCTTGTTCAAAGCTTTTCTTGATAGAATCATCAGTTGCACCGGCATTAACATTAACAGTCATAACACCTTTGTACTGAGCCTTTGTTAACATAGCTACAGAGTTTGCTGAGCCTTTATAGGTAACAATCTTATAGTAGTATGTTTTATTCATTTCTACCTTAGTATCTGTATAAGAAGATTTATTCTTTGACAGTTTGCTTATTAATGTATAATTGCCATACTTACCGTTAGTTGAACGATATAGTTTGTAACCATCACAACCGTCATTTTTACTCCAATCAATATACATACCCTTTGTTAAAGCCATAGCAGAAATATCTGTTGGTTCAACATAAGTAATTTTTCTTGTTGCACTTACAGCACTTGTTGAATTATTTCTTCTTGCAACAACTCTATAGTAGCAAGTTTTTACATCATAAAGATTTTCGTCAATAAAGTATGAAACGTTACCTGTTGTCTTGATTTTGCTTAGCTTACCGTTACCTACTTTTCTGTAAATATCGTACTTATTAGCACCCTTTGACTTTGTCCATGTAATTTTTACACCATAGATATTATCATCAAAATCGTCAAGAGAACCACTACTTAAGACGTCATTAACATCTATTGTACAATCAAGATTCTTAACATAAGACTGAACCTTCACATTCTGTGGTGCAAGTAGTCTTGTGATAGACTTTGTCTTTGACTTTGAAGTTTCTTTGCCTTTAACTGCAACAACCTGATAAGAATAAGTCTTACCGGCTGATACCTTTTTATCAAGGTACTTTACAGTTTTGTTGTTAGTCTTTTTAACAACTGAATACTTCTTTGCACCGGATGCTTTTCTATACACTTTATAGCTTTTTGCACCGGAAACCTTTTTCCAACTTACATTAACACCACTTGAAATGTTGCTAACGGATACTGTTGTTTTCTTCATTGTTGTCTTTGCAGATGCAGTAATGTCAAATGAAACAAATACAGACACCATAATACATAGTGAAAGACAAATACTTAATAATCTTTTCATAATAACCTCCTGAAAATTTATAATAAAAAATTATTAGTTTACATTAATTAGGATGAAACCGGCTTCATAACTCTTATCATCTAACAATAAATCAAACTTAGCTTTAACTTGACCCTTTGAAACACCGGTTACAACAAAATCTCGTGAAATAGTTGCAATTTTTTTGTTTAATGAAGTAAACCTTAAATATGGTTTTAAATCATCTACTGTAGTATCACCTAAATCAGAACGCTTAATTGCTTTCTCAAAGCTCTTCTTAACTGAATCATCAGTTGCTCCAACAGAAACATTAACTGTTTTCATTGGTTTATACTGAGTTTTTGTTATTATTGCAATAGAATTTAATGAACCTTTATATGCAACCATTTTGTAATAATAGGTTTTATTAAATTCTACATTTTTATCAGTAAATTCTAATGTGTTTTTTGAAAGTTTAGCTATTAAAGAGTACTTACCGTTTTTACCATTGGTTGAACGATATATTTTGTAACCGTCGATACATTCATTAACACTATAACCCCAACCTAAGAACATACCACTTGCATAAGACTCCGTAGAAACTTTTCTTGGGTCAATATAAGTAATTTTTCTTACAGTACTTGATGAACTGGTTGATTTACTTCTTCTTGCTACAACTTTATAGTAACACTTTTTTACTTTGCAACTATCATCATCTATATAATAAATATCCTCATCAACATATGCTGATGTATTACCTGTTGTTTTGATTTTTTCAAACTTGCCACCAACAATTTTCCTATAAATATCGTACTTATTAGCACCCTTAGACTTTGTCCATGTAATTTTTACACCCATTACATTGTTGTCAGGTTCACCCGGATCATCAACAAATAGCTTTGCACTATCTATATCAATATAACTCTTATCTACATAATAGTTATTCTTTACATATGACTGAACTTTTACATTCTTTGGTGCTAGTAATCTTGTGATAGACTTTGTCTTTGACTTTGAAGTTTCTTTGCCTTTAACTGCAACAACCTGATAAGAATAAGTCTTACCGGCTGATACCTTTTTATCAAGGTACTTTACAGTTTTGTTGTTAGTCTTTTTAACAACTGAATACTTCTTTGCACCGGATGCTTTTCTATATAATTTATAGCTTTTTGCACCGGAAACCTTTTTCCAGCTAACATTAATACCGTTTGAAATGTTACTAGCTGAAACTGTAGTTTTCTTCAAATTTGTCTTTGCTGATGCAGTAATGTCAAATGAAACAAATACAGACACCATAATGCATAAAGAAAGACAAACGCTTAGTAATCTTTTCATAAGTACCTCCTGAAAATTTATAATAAAAATTATTAGTTTACATTAATTAGGATGAAACCTTTTTCAAGCTCAAAATTTCCTAGTTTCTGAATAATAGGGGCTTTTATTGTACCTTGTGATACTGCTGTAATAATATAGTCCTTAGAAACGGTTGCTACCTTTTCATCTTTTGATTCAATTCTAATTGATTCCATAATTTTATCAAAAGTTACCTCTTGATACAAGTCCGACATATTTCTCTTTAGGTCTTTATTTATTTTTGCTAAGGTCTTTTTGAACTGCTTTTGAACAGAATCGCTAGTATCACCAACATTTAAATTCACTGTAGTTACAGGTTCATACTTTTCTTTAATTGTTAAGCCAACAGAATTATTTGAACCTTTATAAGCCACAAGTTTGTAGTAATAAGTTTTTCCTAATTCAGCATTCTTTTCTTCATACTTATATTCTTTTGTTGTGTATTTACCGATATAAGAATATGAACCGGCTTTTCCTGTTAATGAACGATACAACTTATAACCGTCACAACCTGCCACTTGAGTCCATGATACCAATAATTCATCTGATAAAGAATATGTAAATATATATGAAGGTTCAACATAACAGATTTTTCTTGTAGTACTATAATCACTTGCTGAAGTATTTTTTCTTGCTACAACTTTATAACTAAGATTTACTACACTAAAAAAAGATTCACGATCCACATATGTTGAAATATTACCTACAGTTTTAATTTTTCTGTACTTTTTACTGTTATCAACTTTTCGGTAAATATCATATTTATTTGCACCTTTGGACTTATTCCAAGTTATCTTTACCCCTAATTTTGAGTCAAAAGTGAAAACATTATCAAAAACATAATCAGCTTTGCTACCCTTTAAGGTACAATCGGTTTTACTGGCATATGACTGAACCTTTACATTCTTTGGTGCTAGTAATCTTGTGATAGACTTTGTCTTTGACTTTGAAGTTTCTTTGCCTTTAACTGCAACAACCTGATAAGAATAAGTCTTACCGGCTGATACCTTTTTATCAAGGTACTTTACAGTTTTGTTGTTAGTCTTTTTAACAACTGAATACTTCTTTGCACCGGATGCTTTTCTATATAATTTATAGCTTTTTGCACCGGAAACCTTTTTCCAGCTAACATTAATACCGTTTGAAATGTTACTAGCTGAAACTGTAGTTTTCTTCAAATTTGTCTTTGCCGATGCAGTAATGTCAAATGAAACAAATACAGACATCATAATGCATAAAGAAAGACAAACGCTTAGTAATCTTTTCATAAGTACCTCCTTTTACAAGTAAAAATTGTATCTCTGTAAGCACATTATACTATATTATGGTACAAAATGGAAGTATTTTAAATAAAAATAAATTACTAAGCGTAGAATATTTCAATTAAATTTTATAAAAGTTGTACAAATAATGTAATATTATTTTACATTATTTAACTGAGAAGTTGTCAATCAATCTTGTTTTGCCGATATAAACTGCCATAGCAACAAGTGTGTTTTCTTTGATTTCCTTAACAGGGTTCATTGTAACACCGTCAACTGCCTCAACATAGTCAATTTTTGCAAGTGGTTCAGCATTAATAAGTTCTTTCATTTTTGAAAGTACAGTTTCAGCATTCTTTTCACCATTAGCAATAATTTCTTTACCTAGGTTTACTGCTTTTGATAGACACAAAGCAGCCTTTCTTTCTTCATCACTTAGGTATGTATTTCTGCTTGACTTTGCAAGTCCGTCACTTTCTCTAACAATAGGGCAACCGATAATTTCAATACCGTAGGACATATCCTTAACCATTTTACGGATAATTGCAAGTTGCTGAGCATCTTTTTCACCAAAGAATGCTCTGTCAGGAGTTACAATGTTAAATAACTTTGAAACAACAGTACAAACACCTCTAAAGTGAATTGGTCTTGTTTTGCCACAAAGTTGCTTTGGCATATCTGATAGAATTTCTACAAATGTACTGCTATCCTCATCATACATTTCAGAAACTTCAGGATGGAAAACCAGGTCAGCACCCATTTCTTCACATAATTTTTTATCATTGTCAAAATCTCTAGGATAGGACTCTAAGTCTTCATTAGGTGCAAACTGTGTTGGGTTTAGGAAAACACTGACAACTGTTTTGTCACAATGTTCAACAGATGTTTTAATAAGACTTGCATGACCTTCATGTAAGTAACCCATTGTTGGTACAAGACCAACTGTTAGTCCATTTCTCTTCCAATCTTTAACTTGCTGACGAACTTCACTGATTTTTGTTGCTACTGTCATTTTACTTCTCTTCTTTCCTTAATTCATCAATAATTTCTTTATCTATTGCAAAGCTATGGTCTTTATCAGGGAAAGAACCATTCTTTACTTCCTTATCATACTGCTTAAAAGCATCTACCATCTTGTCACCAAGAAGTTCATATCTCTTTACAAACTTAGGTACATAGTCACTAAACAAACCCAACATATCTTGATATACAAGAATCTGACCATCTGTACCATCACCTGCACCGATACCGATTGTAGGGATAGTTAGCTTCTCAGTAATATATTCACAAAGTTCAGTTGGTGCACATTCAATAACTACTGCAAAAGCACCGGCTTTCTCTACTGCTAAGGCATCCTCTACCATTTTTCTTGCACCGTCAATACTTTTACCCTGAACCTTAAAGCCACCAAAAGCATTTACACTTTGAGGTGTCATACCGATATGAGCCATTACAGGAATACCTGCATTAGTAATAGCCTTGATACGGTCACACATTTCTACGCCACCCTCAAGTTTAACTGCATTTGCTCTAGCCTCTTTCATTAGTCTACCGGCATTCATTACTGCTTGTTCAACAGAAACTTCATAAGACATAAAAGGCATATCAACAACAACCATTGCATTTTTACATGCTCTTGATACTGCACTGCCAAAGGTAATCATATCTTCCATCGTAACTGAAAGTGTATCTTCATAACCTAGCATAACATTGCCTAGGCTATCACCAACCAAAATACCGTTTACACAATTATCCATAATTTTTGCAGTTGAATAATCGTAAGCAGTCAGCATTGAGATTTTCTCTCCGTTTGCCTTCATCTTTGCAAAAGTTGAAACATTATTTTTCATTTTCTGCTCCTTTCAAAAGTACCTGTAATTCACTATAATCTCGGTTTTCATTTTTTACTTTACTAATATTTAAAATTCTTTTTGACAGCAAAGTATAAATTTCTTTTTCTTCACCACTTAAACAGTTTAAGTGCTTAGTTACTGTATTAGTGTCACATCTTTCTACCGGTCCTGTTAAGCTGCTTACTACATCATTTTCCATAACATTCTTAACATTGTTAGTTACAATTGGAGTTAGTGCTTTCAGAGCGTTTTCCCTTGTAAATCCACAATCTACTAAAGTAGAAATACAAAAATCAAGTAGTCCTACCACAAGATTACTACCAATAGTAGCTGACAAATGATACTTATGTTTCATAGATTTATCAATAACTTGAAAATCATTACCACACTTTTTAAGAATATCTGTAACTAACTTAACACCAAGGGCTGAGCCTTCCACAGAAAAAAAGCCATCAGCTATTTCACAATATGACTTATACTTGTCACTAATTGCAAATAACGGATGGACTGAACATATCATTGCACCAAAATCTTCTGCATCATCAAAAGCCTCTTTAGCAGACATAACACCACTACAATGGCAAATTAATTTTCCCTTGATTGCTTGTTTTGAAAGAGAAGAATATACATCTCTTATATTATTATCCGGAACTGTAAGAAAAAGAGCGTCACAACTTCTAACCAAATCGTTTATACTTTCAAAACAACTTGTGTTTGTAAAACTTGATGCTTCCTTTGCACTAGTGATATTTTTGCTAAAATATCCAACAACAGATATACCCTTACTCTGAAAATATTTTCCCAAAGTAAATCCAACTTTACCTGCTCCTACAAATCCAATTTTCATAAAATCACCTACTTTCAAGGTGACACCCAAAGTCCCATTCCTTACGGATATAAGCTATAAAAGGATATTAAAAAACATTGTATGTGGTACTATTTCATAAGAATACAGTCCACAAAATATAATATAACATTCTAAAGAAAAAAAGTAAAGAAAAATATACCTTTACACTAAATAATTTTACAGAAAAAGGCAAAATAAAACTCCCCACAATGTGAGGAGTTTAAGTTTAAAATTAATTACTTATTAAAGATTGACATAATGTCATAGAAAGTATCGTCATCATCATCTTCAACCTTTGGAGCCGGAGTAGATGCAGGTGTGCTACTTACAGGAGCAGTAGCAGTAACCGGCTTTGCAGGAATCTTATCTTCATCCTTATCGCCGTTGAAACCTGTAGCAATAACTGTAACGCTGATTTCGTCTTCCATATTTTCATTGATAACAGCACCCCAGATGATGTTTGCATCTTCAGAAGCCTTGTTAGAAATCATTGTAGAAGCAATATCAATATCTTCAAGTGAAATATCAGCAGAAGCAGTAACATTAATAATAACGCCCTTAGCACCGTCAATAGCTGTTTCTAGTAATGGTGAAGAAATAGCCTGTTCAGCAGCAAGTGTAGCCTTATCCTTACCGGAAGCCTTACCGATGCCCATATGAGCATAACCTGCATTCTTCATAATAGCAGTCACATCGGCAAAGTCAAGGTTAACAAGACCCGGAACAAGGATTAGGTCAGAGATACTCTGAACACCCTGACGAAGAACATCATCAGCAATGCTAAATGCATTCTTAAGAGTGATTGACTGGTCACTAAAGTACTTTAGTCTTTCATTAGGTACGATAATCAGTGAGTCAACAGATGTTGCAAGTTCCTGAATACCCTGTTCAGCCTGAGCCATTCTCTTCTTACCTTCAAAAGCAAAAGGCTTAGTAACAACTGCAACAGTTAGGATGCCCATTTCTTTAGCAATCTGAGCAACTACAGGAGCAGCACCTGTACCTGTGCCACCACCCATACCGGCAGTAACAAATACCATATCTGTATCTTTAAGTAGAGCTGCAATTTCTTCCTTTGATTCTTCAGCTGACTGCTGACCGATACTTGGAAGAGAACCTGCACCCTTACCTCTTGTAATCTTTTCACCAATCTGAACTTTCTTGTCAGCCTTAGAGAACTGAAGAACATGTTCATCTGTATTTATAGCAATAAATTCAACATTTTGAACTTCACTAGAAACCATTCTGTTGATAGCGTTACCGCCGCCACCACCGACACCGATAACTTTAATAACTGGTAAATAATTCATTGGTTCATTTTCTAACTCAAAAGCCATTTAAACTTCCTCCTTGTTTCCTATATATCTAATACATAATGCTTTAAATAGACACAATTACTATTATATAAGGTATCATAAAATACGGAAAAAATCAAGTAATTTTGTGCTTTATCTTAAATTTCAAAAAGTATAACTACATATGGTGTATATAGTAATTTTTTCGTCAATATATTACTTATTATTTTAGTAAATATTTAACTTAGTTGTATAGTGTACCGTCACCATAACCTGTATCGTAACCTGTACCATAGTCTGTACCGTAGCCAGTGCCATAATCAGTACCATAGTTTGTGCCGTAGCCAGTGCCATAATCAGTACCATAGTTTGTGCCGTAATCTGTTCCATAATCGGTACTGTTACCTGTACCATAGTCAGTTACACCACCACTTGTATCAGTACTATAACCATTTGGATCAACATAAGAATTTGCATCGGTAGCATCTGTAGTTGGTTCTGTAGTAGTTGTGGTTGTATCGTCTGATTTATCGGCCTTATCTACAATAGAGTCTTCGTTAAAGTAACTTCTCTTTGTATCATAACAAGAACTTACATCCAAAGTACCCTCAATAACACCTTGATTATTTGGGTCTAGCTTTTCTGTAATAATAACCTTTGCTGTTTTGATTTTATAATTAATATTTTCCGGTAAACCAAGTTTTACAAGAATTCTATTATCATAAGTAAAGGTTAAGTTTGCACTTTTTGATACATTGATTTCTGTTATATCTTCAAGTTTATTATTGTTAAGTGAAGTGACAATTTCTGTAAGTGACTGTCCTACTGCCTTGTTGCTATATTCAACATAGTCACCGGGAGTATTGGACTTAAGTTTTGCACCTTTTAGAATTGGCAGTCCCTTTACCTTTTTGTTGGAATTATCAAGAATCCTGCCTTCCTTAGAAACTGTACAATACTCTTTGTCGTGTTTAACCATATAACTTGCTTCGCCCTCAGTAACATCAATTACGATTCTGTCAGGCAAACCAAAAGAAACATCAACCTTTTGTACATATGGGAAAGTATTTTTAATATTTTCTTCAGCCCACTTCTTGTTGGCTAAGAAAATATTTTCACCTTCCTTTATACCACAAGCAGAAACAAGTTGTTCCTTAGAATACCTTGTATCTCCTTCAATTTCAAAATTAGCTGTCTTAAAAAATACTGTTAAAGAAAGTGTAATACCGGCTACAACTACAACAGCCACCAAGGCTGAATATGTAATTATCATTCTCCATCTACGACTTTTCTTAGTATTTATACTTTTTGCCGGATTTTTCTTTCTTCTCATTCTGCGTAAATCATTTTTGTCAAGATATTTGTTGTCATCATAAGCTGACTGGTCAACAATATTCTCACCTAAAAAGTCATTACTTCCGGAATATCTGTCTTTTCTGGTATTTCTCTTTGTTGTATCAATTTTTCTTACATCTTTACGAGGTGTAATTACATCTTCTTTTAACTTTTTCTTTCTCTTTTTATTGGCTCTTTTAATTGCTTGATCTCTTCGCTTTTGCTCAGCTTTTCTTTCTTTTTCTCTTCTTTTCTTTTCTTCTTTTATTTTTTTCTTTCTGCTCTTTTCAATTTTCTTTTTTGCATCAGCCAATTTTCACACCTCTTTCCTCTATACTTTCCTTATATTTGCTCCTAAACTTGACAGTACAACCTCTAGGTCTTCATATCCTCTTTCAAGGTACTTAATTCCTTCAATTTCGGTTCTACCCTCTGCTTTTAAAGAAGCAACAACCAAAGCAGCAGCACCCCTTAGTTCTTTTGCTACTACCTTAGCACCAAATAATCTATCTACACCTTCAACAACTGCAACCTTGTTGGCTACCTTTATATTAGCACCCAATCGTGTTAAGTCCTCAACATGACGGTATCTGCTTTCAAAAATATTTTCAACAAATACAGTTGTACCCTTAGCAACTGTTGCAACAGACATCATAACTGCTTGTGCATCAGTCGGAAAACCGGGATAAGGCATTGTCCTTACAGATTTAAAGGGCTTTAGTCTGTTTGGACTATCTATCTTAAGTTTACTGTTTCTCACCTTTATATTGCAACCGGCCTCCTCAAACAGAGGAATAACTCCGTCAAGGTGGCTACTGATAATACCGTTAAGTATTAACTCACCACCGGTAACTGCCGAAGCAGCCATCAAGGTTGAAGCAACAATTCTGTCCGGAATAATAGTATGGACTGTTGGAGTTAAATTATCAACACCATAAATATAAATTGTGCTTTCGCCTGCACCATATATTTCAGCACCACACTTAACAAGATAATCACACAAATCAACAATCTCCGGTTCTCTGGCAGCGTTACTGATTATTGTAGTACCTTTTGCCAAAACGGCAGAAAGGACAATATTTTCAGTAGCACCTACACTAGGGAACGGCAAAGCAATTTTTGCTCCATGTAATTTATCTTTTACTCTACAAGTGATAAGTCCATATCTTTCATCAATAATAACACCCATTTTTCTAAGTGCAGAAAGGTGCAAGTCAATTGGTCTTGGACCTAATTCACATCCACCGGGGAAGTACAACTTTGCCTTTCCTTTTCTTGCGATTATTGCACCTAAAAATACAATAGATGAACGCATTTCATTCATCAAATTCTCCGGTATATCACACCTATTCATATCTTTGCTATCAACAATAAGTGTGTGGTCGCTGAGTTTTGCACTACAACCAAGATACCGTAAAATCTGTATTGATGCATTAATATCACTGATAATAGGACAACAATGAATTACACTTTCACCACTGCACAAGAGAGTTGCCGAGATAATAGGCAATGCACTGTTCTTAGCACCTTGCAAATCAACTTCACCTTGCAACCGTCTGTTACCATCAACTATAAACTTAGCCAATTACAACACCCTTTATAAAATACTGAAACTATTTCTACATATTTTATGTTGGTGTTTCAAAAATGTGTTAGCCTAGAATACCTTTAATAACACTAAAGATTCTTTCATTAGCATCAACAATAGCCATCTTTCTGGCATTTTTGCTATATTCTTCAAGAGTAGCACTACTCTCAAGTAGCTTATCAACTTTTTCAATTAGAAGTTCAGGAATTAAATCCTTTTCTTCAATAATTTCAGCAGCCTTTTTGTTTACCATAGCCATTGCGTTGTGATACTGATGATTTTCAGCAACATTTGGAGATGGAATCAGTACTGCCGGTTTGCCCTGTGCTTGGATTTCTGAAAGTGTAATTGCACCTGCTCTTGATACAACCACATCACAAGCAGCAAGACAAGTTGCCATATTGTTAATATATTCTCTAATATCAAGGTTAGGACACTTTGAAATGTCTGTACCTTTCTCTTTAACTAAATCAGGGAACCACTTACCGTATTGACCATAAGCATGGATATGCTGATACTTACCGTCTTTACCACTTCTTGCGATTAGGTCAGCTAGGTTTTCGTTAATCTTTCTTGCACCTAAAGAACCACCAAAAGATAGAACAACAGGTCTTTCATCAAGTCCAAGTTCTGCTCTGGCGCTTTCTCTGTTAGCAGAAAGGATTTCCTGTCTTACAGGGTTACCTGTAATAACATAATCTAGGTTAGGGTCAAGGTGTTTCTTAGCATCAGGAATAGCTAACATAACTTTCTTAGCTAACTTAGAAAGCATCTTTGTAGTAACACCCGGATAAGCGTTTTGTTCGTGTATAATAATCGGAACACCCATCTTTGCTGCAGTACGAAGTACAGGACCACTTACATAGCCACCTGTACCAACTGCAAGGTCAGGTTTAAATTCCTTAATAATTTTCTTTGACTCAGCAGAGGCTGTAAACATTCTCTTTACTGTTTTAACATTGTGACCAATAGCCTTAATATTAAAACTTCTCTTAAAGCCACTAATAACAATTTGCTTAAAGTCAAAGCCTGCCTGTGGAACAAGTCTTTCTTCCATACCACCCTTGTTACCAACAAAAAGGATTTCTGCTTCCGGCATTTGTTTCTTTACGTATCCGGCAATAGCAAGTGCCGGATTAATGTGACCGGCTGTACCCCCACCGGCAAATAAAATTCTCATATTTTACACCTCATTATGCTTTTTCAATATTAGAGTGTCTTGAAATCGAAAGTATTACACCCATCTGTGCCATCAATACAACCAGAGAACTACCACCATAAGAGAAGAATGGTAAGCTGATACCTGTATTAGGCAACCAGTCTGTAATAACAAAAATATTTAGAATAACTTGAATACCAATCTGTGAAATCAAACCAATACCAAGTAGTTTACCGAATCTGTCCGGTGCTTTCAGTGCAATCTTTACACCTCTATATACAAGTGCTGCAAAGATAATTAAGATTACTATTGCACCTACTAAACCAAGTTCTTCACATACAACTGCAAAGATAAAGTCATTTTGTGGTTCAGGCAGATAACCATACTTTTGTCTTGAGTTACCAAGACCTAAACCGAAGAGACCACCTGAGCCTATTGCATAAAGACTGTTTCTGGTCTGCCAAGTTGTTTGCCACATATCTTCTGTTGTATATTCAAGAGCCTGACCCCAACCTTCCATTCTTGTCATAGCATAAGAAAGAAGACCGGTTACCCAAGCAATCAAGAAAGCAATTACAACTGCCACACCGGCAACAGCAAGCCATTTTGTGTTAATACCGGCTAGGTAAAGCATTACAACTGTAAGTAATAGAATAATTACAATACCTGAATAGTGAGGTTCAAGCACCAGTAAAACTGCTGTACTGACAAATACTGCAAGTGCAGGAACAACACCATACTTAATGGTACTCATCTTATCATAGTAAAGGCTTCCCCAATGTGCCAAGAAAAGCACAATTGCAAATTTTGAAAATTCCGAAGCCTGAATACCATAACCACCGACACCAATCCATCTATGAACATTGTTTACCGGTGGCAACAATAATACAAGAAATAGTGCCAAATAGGAAAGTCCTAAGAATACATAACATAAATGATGTAAGCTATGGTAGTCAATATAGGAAATACCCATCATAAGCACAAAACCAATAACTGCAAATATTAACTGCCTTTTCAAGAAGAAGAAACTGTCTCCCTGATTATAATATGCAACTGCATAAGATGCTGAAAACATCATTATAAGGCCTGTTACAAGAAGAACTAATAGAATAATTAGGAAAGGCAAGTCAATACCCATACCAATCGAGAAAGAAATTCTCTTTCTCTTTTTTGGAGGAGCATTTTTTCTTCTTGTCCTGCCACGGCTATCATATCTTTGTCTTTCGTTTGACATTCTTTTTAAAGTTTCTGATGACATTAAGTTCTCCTCCTCCCTATATTATATGAAGTATCAAAGTCCTAAAATTACTAATGCAGTAACAATACCACAAATAACAATTGTAAATGCACTGAATACTACAACAATCTTTGTTTCACTCCAACCACACTTTTCAAAGTGATGGTGGATAGGACTCATCTTAAATAATCTTTTACCATGTGTAATTTTGAAGTATGTTACCTGAAGGATAACAGATAGCATTTCAAGTAGATAAGTTAGTGCCATTGGAATTAGGATAACCGGCATATTCATTGAATAAGCCAATGCACAAACAATGCCACCTAAGAACAGTGAACCTGTATCACCCATAAATACCTTAGCAGGGTTAAAGTTCCATAGTAAGAAACCTAGACAACCACCGGCTACTGCTGCTGATAAAACACCTGTTGCAGGAGAAGTCATAATGCTTGAAATAATCATATAGAAAATAGCAACAAAGAATGTTTCAGAACCAACAAGACCATCAATACCGTCAGCTAGGTTAACTGCATTAACAACACCGACAATAACAATTACACTGATAATGTGGTAGATAATTGCAAAGTTGCCCATATGAACAGTACCTGCAAAAGGAATACATGTTGTATCGCCATAACCAAAGAAAGCATTGATTACAACGAATGCAATAGCAATTGCAAATTGGAACACCAGTTTCTGCTTAGCAGTTAGACCAAGGTTTCTCTTCTTAACAACCTTAATATAGTCATCAAGGAAACCCACTGCACCGTAAAGTACAGCCATACCTAGGCTAACAAACACCATTAGAACCTCTTTGTTATAAGAATAACCTGTTGGTTCATAAATATCACCGAAAATTGATAAACAAGGAATTGCAATTACTGTTGCAACAACAATACCAATGATAAACATAATACCACCCATTGTCGGAGTACCTTGCTTTTTCTTATGCCAAGATGGTCCAATATCAAGAATTGTCTGACCATACTTTAATTTGTGTAAAATTGGAATCAAAAATCTTCCTATTACTGCTGAAAGAACGAATGCAACAACTGCACCCACAAGTTCCCATAATCCTGTTGTCATTCTAACACCTCATTTTAACATCTTTTATATAAAAAATTTATTATTCTGCAATACCACTTTGTGGCGAGAAGGTAACTGTAATAACTGTACCTTCACTAACCTTAGTACCCTCAGCTATACTTTGCTTTGTAGAGATACCGTCACCACTTGTACTTGAAGTACCCTTAACAGAGACATTCAGTCCATACTGAGAAGCAACACTGTTTACATCACTTAAGCTCATATCAAGTAAGTTAGGTACTTCTACCGTTTCTTTTGCCGAAGATTTGTCAGTATAAAGAACAACTGTTCCACCCTTTGGCACAGTAGAATTTGATTCCGGCATTTGAGCAATAACCTCGCTACCTGAACCCTTAACTACCGGTGTAAGTCCTTCATCGGAAATCTGTTGTTGTGCATCTTCTGTTGATAGACCAACATACTGACCGGCAACAGCATCTAGATTTTCTCTTTCACTATCTGTATATTCTGTTTCAACCTCTAAGTAAGGTAAAACTTCTTCCATAATCTGTGGGAATACAGGTGCTGCTACAACAGAACCATAGTAGTTATCACCTGTAGGAGTATCAAAGAACATTAGCATTGCATATTTTGGGTTATCTGCAGGAGCATAACCTAGGAAAGACGCAATGTAGTCTTCTACACCATCACCATTACTATCTACCAATTTTTCTGATGTACCTGTCTTACCGGCTACTCTGTAACCTGCAACATAACCACATTTTACACCACCCTGTTCTGAGTTGTGTTGTAAAATTGTGTTTAATGTTTTAGATACGCTACTTGATACAACTTTTCTCTTAATCTTTGTATCATAGTTTTGTACAACATTACCGTTGCTGTCCTGAATCTGCTTTACAACATGTGGCTGAACTAAGTTACCACCGTTTGCAACAGCTGATACGGCAGTAATCATCTGAATTGGAGTAATTGAGAAACCTTGACCGAAAGAAGCAACTGCAAGGTCAACAACGCCCATTGAACCGTCCGGTGTAAAGAACTGGTCGTCACTTTCACCCGGTAGGTCAATACCTGTTAATTCTGAATAACCAAATGCTTGATAATATTCCCAGAACTTTGCTGCACCTACTTTTGCACCAATCTGCATAAATGCAGGGTTACAAGAATTGATAATTGCTTGTTCAAAAGTCTGTGTACCATGACCGTTCCAGTCATGACAGTGGATAAGTCTATCACTTACTTGCATAGAACCGGTACAGTTGAAAGTGCTTGTATCTGCATTTACAACACCTTCTTCAAGTGCCATAGCAGAAGTAATAATCTTAAATACAGAACCGGGATAATATGTGTCGGAAATAGCTTTGTTACGCCATTGTTCAGCTAAAGCCTCGCTATAGGCTTTGTTCTTTTTCTTTTTATCTGTAATAGCTTTGATTTCTTTTTGCTTTGTTTCATCAGCTATTGTATAAGGTTCGTTAAGGTCATAGCCACCAACTGTAGCCATAGCGATAATTTCACCATTTGTAACATCCATCATAATAGCACAACCACGGTTATAAACCTTATTGGTTATGATATTCTGTTGCATATACTTTTCAACAACAGCTTGAACTGTTTCATCAATAGTAAGAACTAGGTTGTTACCGTCTTTAGCATCAACACTTTGTTCATATGCAAACGGCATATCAACACCTTGTGAATTTCGTGCTGAAATTAGTCTGCCACTTGTACCGGACAAATACTTATTGTACTGATACTCAAGACCTTCAAGACCTTGGTCGTCTTCACCGGTAAATCCGATTACTGAAGAAGCTAATTCGTTATAAGGATAATATCTTTTGTAGTCATCAAGTAGCTGAATAACATTTTCCAGCTTATATTTTTCGCTTAAAGTATCTTGTAACTTTAAAATTTTATTTCTTTCTTTTGTTTCTATCTTTCGCTTAACGTTAACATAATATGAATTTTCTTTAGTTTCCTTTAGAACTTCATCATAATCCAAATCAAGAATCTTTGAAAGATTTTTAGCTACATACTCTCTCTGTTCATCAGTTTTGAAGTTAGCAGGAGCCATAACAACTCGCCATACCGAAGCACTCTGGGCTAATACTTTACCGGTTCTATCATATATAGTTCCCCGTTTTGCTGAAATCTCAGTATCATGTAACTGTTGTTCAACAGCCTTTTGGCTTAAACTTTCTCCCTTAACCACTTGCAAAAATGCAAGTCTACAAGTAGCAGCACCAAAACCAATAACCAAAATAATAACCAAAAGAATCATTGTTCTATGTCTTAACTTTTGGTTTACACCTTTTACATTCTTAGCCAACTGGTCTTGCTCCTTTCTTATCTCTTTCATATCAATAAATACGGAAAAAGAGTTAAGATAATTAAAATCTCAACTCTTGTACCCTCTATAATCTTATTACACAAACCTAAGGGTTATGACCAAATTGAGGATATCCAATCTACTATAGTATCAAAAATACTTTTATCCTCTTTTTCAATAACCTTGGCTTTATCCCCGCTAGATAAATCCACAAATTCCTTTTGGCTACTGTTCGCTTTAGTCATACCTAGTTTATCCTGTGCATATTCCTCAATAATAGAAGTTGTGTATTTAGCATCAACATTCATTTGCATTTGAGTATATTCACTTTGGCTATTCTCTAATGTTTCCTGTGCTTCTGAAATTTTCTGATTTAATTCTGTTAGCTGAACTTGACTATAAATAATCATACCAACTACTACCACAACAACTGCAGAAAACAAAAAGCCAACAGTTAACTTCAAAGGATTGCGTTTGCGTCTTTTTGCTTGTTCAAATTTTTTCTTAGGTATTTTTACTACCTTATTTTTCTTATGTAAGTCCTGATTTTCAAGATTTTCATCTTCAAAAACAGAAATGTCATAAGCATTATTACTGCTCAAAAATGCCATTTATTCACCTATATAACCAATTCTTCATTTTTCTAAAATACTATATATAGTACCTTAAAATTTCTTTCTTCTCATAATCTTTACTTATTCGTAGTAATTAAAATCTCAATATATATTTATTGTAATTGTTTTGTTACACTATCTATAGATATTTGTAACTATAATTACATCACTGATATATTTTACTACATATACAGTGCTTTGTCTAGTGAAATACTACAAAACTGTCACTTTACCTAAATTTTTTCGCAAATCCTTAGCTTTGCACTTCTACTTCTAGGGTTTTTGTCCAATTCTTCCTGTGTAGCCTCTATAGGCTTACGGTTTACCAGCTTTGCCTTTGGTACATTTCCACAAACACATACCGGAAAGTCCTTTGGACAAGTACAACCCTTGCACCAAGATGCCATCTTTTGCTTTACTATTCTATCCTCTAGTGAGTGAAAAGAAATAACTGCAAGTCTGCCCTTTGGACTTAGCATTTCAAATGCTTCATCAAGACCGTTTTCAAGCTGAGTAAGTTCTCCATTTACTTCAATTCTAAGTGCTTGGAAAGTCTTTCTTGCAGGATGACCTTCTCTTCTAACCTTTTGAGGTACAGAATTCTTAATAATCTCAGCAAGTTGAAGAGTAGTAGTAATTCTTTCTTCTTCTCTTGCTTTAACTATACCCTTTGCGATAGATGGTGCAAATTTATCTTCACCATAGCGATATATAATATCTCTAAGTTCTTCATAACTTAAGTCATTTACCAAATCTTCGGCAGAAGTACCACTTTGGCTCATTCTCATATCCAAAGGTGCATCCTTATGAAAGCTAAAACCTCTTTCGTCAGTATCTAACTGATGAGAACTAACACCAATATCAAGAAGAACACCATCTACTTGATAAATACCTCTGTCATTTAATAGCTTTTTCATATCACCAAAACAACCATTTATAATAATTGAATTTGGCTCATTTTTAAATCTTTCGGAAATTGTTGTAATAGCATCCGGATCTCTGTCAATAGAAATCAATTTGCCACAATCAAGTTTCTTTAGAATTTCTGCTGAGTGACCGCCACCACCTGCTGTACCGTCAACATAAATTCCGTTAGGGTTAATGTTCAGTCCCTCAATACACTCGTTGAGAAGAACTGAAATGTGATTAAATTCCATAATTAAAACTTAATAAGCTGAAGAGCATCTTCAAGTTCTTGGCGTTGTTTAGCCATAAATGCATCGAACTTATCTTTGTTCCATACTTCAATACGACTATCCATACCAACAACTACAGCCTCACCTTGGATGGCGCTGTCCTCACGCAATTTTTGGGGAATTTGAATTCTACCCTGACCGTTTGGACTAACTAGTGTTGCTGCAGATAAAAGCAAATATTGAAGTGCCATAGCTTTGTTAGCAGGTAGCTCCCTTATCTGCTCTCTTAGACGATTAAACTCATCAACAGACATAATCTGTATATTTTCAGAAAAGCCATTGGTTACATAAAATTCTTCGCCAAGTTCTTCTCTGAATTTCTGTGGCAGTACAATTCTGCCTTTTGCGTCAACTGAATGAACTGTTGTACCGGAAAACATATTAAACTGCCACCTCCATTATTAATTAAATATGACACACAGAAATCACTTACCGACACTAAGTGTCCTATTGTGACACCAAATGCCACTTCTATATGAACCATTATATACTACTTGTAATGATATTGCAAGGAATTTGTAACAATTTCTTTATATTTTCAAACTGTTCACATAATGAGTTTTGGCATTAAAATATTGTTTTAGGCAAAAAAATAACCACTACTTTCGTAGTGGTTAAAAATCTCAATTATTTTCTAAATCAGTCTTTCTTCTGAGCCTGAATGTCCTGACGAGTCTTACGGATTTCGTTTGTTAAATCTGTTAGAGTTTCATCAGCTCTCTTCATTAGGTCAGTAACATAACCGTTAGCTGCTTTCTTCATTTCAGAAGACTTCTTCTTCGCATCACTTAGGATGTCTGCTGCCTGAGCCTGTGCCTGTTTTGTAATTTCATCTTCAGCAACTAACTGCTTCTTCTTTTCTTCACCGGCACGGATAATTTCTTCTGCTTCCTTCTTAGCTTCAGCAAGAATCTGGCTTCTATCGGCAACAATGCTCTTAGCCTGTCTAACTTCACCCGGTAGTGCATCCTGAATGTCGTCAAGAATATCAAGAACTGCTTCTGTATCTACAACAGCCTTACCACCTGTTAAAGGTAGAACCTTTGCATCGTTCATCATATCTTCTAACTCATTGATTAGGTCTTCCACTCTCATCTTAATTAACTCCTTTTAATCTACTGTATATTTTGTCATACAAACAAGCCGGAACAAAATCACTAATGTCCCCACCGAAGGATGCTACCTGCTTAACCATACTAGAGCTTAAATACATATACTTTGCACTGGTAGTTAGGAAGATAGTTTCCAAATCGGGATTGAGTTTTTTGTTTGTTAAAGCCATTTGAAATTCATATTCAAAGTCAGATACAGCTCTTAACCCCTTAACAACTGTAACTGCTGATCTTTCCTTTGCATAACTTGCCAAAAGACCATCAAAAGATACAATCTCCAAATTGCTGATATGTGTTGTCGCTTCCTTTAACAAATCAATTCGTTCGTTAATAGAAAAACTTGGTTGTTTATTTGGATTAACCATAACGGCAACAATAACTTTGTTGAACATCTTAGATGCTCTTTCTATAATATCAATATGTCCAAGGGTTACCGGATCGAAACTACCGGGACAAATTGCTATTTTATCCATTCTTTTTCCTCTTTCCAAGTTTAGTACGAACTACTCAATATTTTCTTTGTAACAAAAACTGCTTACCTTTATTTTACCATAGCGATATTCTCTGTCAAGGCTAAAATTAGAATATTTTTCAATTATTTTTTCATCAACAGGATGTTCACACAGTACAACACCGGTTTCTTTCATATTTTCAAATACCAAAGGCAGTACTTCTTCAAGCAATCCTTGTCTATATGGTGGGTCAAGAAAAGCAATATCAAACTTCTCCTTATTCATCTTTAAGAAACTTACTGCTGAACCGTTAACAACCTTTGATTTATCTTGAAATTTACATTTTTCAATATTTTCATTTACTACTTGCAAAGACTTTTTGCTACTGTCAACAAATACAGCTTTCTTTGCACCTCTTGAGATAGCTTCAATTCCCATTTGTCCACTACCTGCAAACAAATCAAGGAAAGTTCTACCTTCTATTCCAAATTGTAAAGCAGAAAAGATACCTTCCTTTACTCTGTCTGTGGTAGGTCTTACATCATTACCCTCCAGAGTTCTCAGTCTTGTACCTTTTGCTATTCCTGTAATAACTCTCATAATATCACCACCGTAATTCTAACATATATAAAAGAAAAACTCAATTACTATTATTTTCATTGTGAAAATAATTATAAACGCTATCGGCAGAAACCTTATTCATTTTAGGTGCATTAAGTAGTTCTTCATAATCAGCTTCGCTGATATTTTTAATAGTTCTAAAGTGTTTTAAAAGTGCTTTTGCCCTTTCAGTACCTACTCCCGGAATATCGGTTAATGAACTTTTAAAGGTATTCATACTTCTTCTTTGACGCTGATAACCAATAGCAAATCTATGGACTTCATCTTGCATTTTACTGATAAAGGTAAACAGTTTTCTCTTTCTGCTAATTGCAATTTCACCCTTATCTGAAACAATTGCCCTTGTTCGGTGACTGTCATCTTTAACCATACCAAAAGTAGGTATGTCAATGTTATGTTTCTTCAGTATAGGCAATACTGCATTTACCTGACCTTTACCACCATCAAGCAAGATTAAATCAGGCTTTCTGCCAAATCCAACAGGCTCTTCTGCTTTTTCATATTCATCAAGTCTTCTGTCAATAACTTCTGCCATACTTGCATAGTCATCCTGACCTTCAAAGCCTTTTATCTTGAACTTTTTATATGCCTTTTTATTTTTCTTGCCATTTTCATAAACTACCATACCACAAACATTTTCACTACCACTAAGGTTACTGTTGTCGTATGATTCAATATATTCAGGAATTTTATCAAGTCCTAAAACTTCTTTAAGTTCTTCCAGCACACCATATTCACCGGTAGTACTGCCTTTAGTTTGGGCAAGTCTTTCGATTGCATTTTTCTTGCACATATCTACAAGGTGCTTTTGGTCACCGATTTTAGGTACAACAATATGAACTGATGAACCTTTCTTTTCACTAAGCCACTGAGTAAGAAGTTTACTGTCCTCAATCTCTCTGTCCAGTGTTAACTGTTTTGGAACATCATCTCGGATTGTATAGTAACGGGTGATAAACTCAGCCATTAATTCTTCTTCATTCTCACCGTTATCAACCATAAAATGTTCTCTATCAAAAAGTCTACCGTCTTTAAATCTAAAAACTTCAAATGTACCTTTGTCACCATCGGTAATATAAGCAATTACATCTTGTTCATCAACCTTAATGTCAACTACCTTTTGCTTATCATTCATTTTCTTAACTGAGGCTATTCTGTCACGAATTTTTGCAGCTAATTCAAAGTCGAGATTTTCTGAGGCTTTGTTCATTTCTTCAGTCATTTTTGCAATAGACTCTGTTGTACCACCTTTTAAAAATTCTAACGCAGAGTCAATATGCTCGTTGTATTCTGCCAATGACATTTTCCCTCTACATGGTGCACAACATTGCTTTATGTGATAATTTAAACAAGGTCTTGTTTTCCTAAAATCTTCAGGAAATTTCTTGTTGCAAGTAGGAAGCTGAAAAATCTTTATTGCCTCATCAATGGCATTCTTAACATAATAGGAACTTTTATAAGGTCCGATATATGTTGCCTTTGGGTCATCCTGTTGTAAAGCATAGGAGATTCTTCTCCACTTATCACTACTGACTTTAATATAGCTATAGCCCTTGTCATCCTTTAAAAGAATATTATACTTAGGTGTATTTTGCTTAATCAATGAACATTCAAGGATAAGAGCCTCAAACTCACTGTCGGTAATAATATAGTCAAAGTCATAAACATTACTGACCATTCTACGGACTTTTTCTTGATGGTTATTTTGGCTACCAAAATACTGACTGACTCTGTTCTTTAAAGCCTTTGCTTTACCGATATAAATGATATTGTGACTGCTGTCTCTCATTATATATACTCCGGGAAGTAGTGGTAAAGCCATTGCCTTTTTTCTTAATTCTTTAATATTCACAATATCACCTCACAATAAAAAAATAAGGGTGGTTAAAAACTAACCACCCTTAATGAAAGTCAAAAATTACATACCTGTGAAACCTGATTCTACAAGAGCAACAATACCTTCTGTTGCATCCTTTTCGTCAGGACCATCTGCAATAATCTTAATTGTTGTACCACCAACAACACCTAGGGATAAAACACCAAGAAGACTCTTACCACTTACTCTTCTTTCATCCTTTTCTACCCATACAGTTGACTTATATTCGTTAGCCTTCTGAATAAAAAATGTTGCAGGTCTACCTCTTAGTCCTGCTTTGTTCTGAACTAAAACTTCCTTTACATACATGCCTAAATCCCTCTCTTGTCAGTGAATAAAAACCTAAAATTTATCAAATCTTGCTTATAAAATCGAAACATCATAAGCAACTTTTCACATTCAATAAGTGTATTATAACCCTAGAAAACAACTAAATCAACCTTATTTTTTAAATTTGTTTCACTACACATTTGAAAAGAAAATAAAAATCTGTTTCTTGTGCAATCCGACGAAAACAACAACACATTTTTGTTATTACATCACAAGAATTTAATTTAGTTATAACCAATATTACAAAACTACTTTAGTGAGTTTATATAATTTTCCAATAATTCCTTGTCTTCTTTTGATAACTCTTTCTTTTCTAACAAGTCAGGTCGCTTATTATATGTGTTGATTAAGGAATGTTCCTTCTGCCATTTATCCACATTAGCATGATGACCACTGTATAGTACAGGTGGAACTTCTCTATCTCTCCACACCTGTGGCTTTGTATATTGTGGACATTCAAGAAGTCCATTATAGTGGCTTTCATCAGTAAAGCAAACTGTATCGGAAAGTACACCCTCTGTCATTCTGGAAAGTGCATCAATAAATACAAGTGCAGGTAATTCACCACCGGTTAATACATAGTCACCGATAGAAATTTCTTCATCTACATATTCATCAAGGACTCTTTGGTCAACACCTTCATAGTGACCACACAATACACAAACATTCTTATGACTTGAAATATCAATTAACTTTTGCTGATTTAGAGTTTTGCCTTGTGGTGACATATACACAAAGTAAGGCTTTTCACCAACTTGTTCACAAATGTTCTCAAAGCATAGTGCAATAGGTTCTGCTTTCATCAGCATACCTTTACCACCACCATAAGGTGTATCATCAACTCTCTTGTGTTTATCAAAAGCAAAGTCCCTAAGCTGATGAGTGTTGATTTCAAGTACACCTTTCTTTTGAGCTCTACCTAAAATACTTTCGTTTAAAACTGTTTCACACATTTCCGGAAACAATGTTATCAAATCAATCCTCATCAAATAGTCCTTTCATAGGCTCAATGAGAATATACTCCTCATAAACATTAATTTCCTTAACAATTTCATCAATCTTAGGCATTAAGTAAGTTTTGCCGTCACTTGCTTTAATTTCATAAACATCATTTGCACCGGTATAGAGTACATCTGTAACTTTACCGTATACAGTACCGTCATTTATATCTCTAACTTCACAACCGATAATATCTTGTACAAAATATACATCTTCAGGAAGTGGACAATCATCTCTGTTTATATATAGAACTTTACCGACTAGAGGAATTGCATCGTCAATATTATCAATACCTTTAATTTTCATTAGTGCAATATTTTTATGAGGTCTGCTTTTTACAGAAATACTTTTCTTACCGTCTTTATCAAGATAAAGTGTTGTAAAGCAACTAAAAAAGTCACCACCATCACACCACAATTCTACTCTACACTCACCCTTAATACCATGAGTGCCTACAATTTTACCTACTTCAAGATATTCCTTAATCATAGTATCTCTCCTATTATTTTAAGTATTCTTATTATCTTTTTTTCAATTAACTTTATATCATATATAAATAATACCCATACTTTTAGGATATTTTAACACAAATCACAACTACATTCAATATTCACTTGAATTTATGTTATATTTTAGATATAATTTATAAGTAGAAAAAAGAAAAGGATTTTTTATTATGGACAATTCAAAAAAACTTCCTTCTAATAAAAGGGAAAAGGTAGTTGCCCCTAACCTAAAAAAGCAAAATCTTTTTGAAACTATATGCTCATATGGTATCACAATTCTTTGCTTTATTTTCTTTGGTTATGTGGCAATAATGTCGGTATTACAAACCAGTGAATTTGACAGTGCTAACTTTGGTGGAGAAGTTATACAGTTTAACTATGATGACTTGGTAATGAACTTCTTTTTACTTGGTGGATTCTTCCTGTTAGTCTTTGCACTAAGCAGATACGCCAATGTTTTCAAGAAAGTTTCCGATTTAGCATTAGTAGTTGGACTTTCGGTTTACACCATAACACTTGGATTTATATGGATATTTATGGCACAGAGTGTTCCTGCTGCTGACTCAGGCACAGTTACTCAAACTGCTATGGAAGCAGCAAAAGGTAACTACCAATCATTCCAGGCAAGTAATGATACCTTCTATAACAATGTTAGTTACTACAAGATTTATCCATTCCAACTTGGTTTTGTGTTTATCAGTGAAATTGTTTACAGAATTTTCGGTACAACAACTTCAATGCCAATGCAGGTATTGAATGTACTGGCTTTAACTGCTCTTTACATTGCTATTGTAGCAATCAGTAAAAAATTATTTAAGAGTAAGTCAGTTACATTTATTACAGTATTTATGTTAGCCGGTTGTATTCAGGGTATTTTATTCACAACATTTGTTTACGGTAATATTATCGGTATTGCATCAGCAATGTGGGCTTGTTACTTTGTAATCAGATTTATGCAAAGTGAAGAAAAACGCAACTACTTAAATCTACTACCTGCATCATTACTAATGGCACTTTCAGTTGTAGCAAAGTACAACAATATGATTTGGCTGGCTGCTATTTGTATTGCACTTCTAATTTATATTATTAAGAACAAAAAGTGGTTACACTTTGTTTCTATTGCATTTGTAGTTTTGATTTCTGTTGGTTCATTTAACCTAGTTATTATGAGTTACGAAAAGAGAAGTGGTGTTGACCTTGGTAAAGGTGTTGACCAAATTCTTTACTTAGATGCCGGTTTAAATGAATCTGCTATGGCTCCCGGTTGGTACAACGATATGGCTAAGTCACAGTTCTTAAATGCTAACTTAGATAATAAAAAAGCTGACACATGGGCTAAGACAGATATTAAAGAAAGACTTAATAAATTTAAGCAAGACTCTCACTACAGAAACAATTTCTTTAGCAAGAAAATTCTTTCACAATGGAATGAACCATCATACGAAAGTTTATGGGTAAGCCAAGTTAAGGGTCATTACTTTGGTGAAGTTAAGGAAAATACAACACTATACAGTATTTACAATGGCAAGATAAATAAGTTTCTATATGACTACTTTGATTTCTTCCAGATGATTACATTTATTCTCTTTGCAATTGGTGTTGCAGGATTAATCAAAAAGAGATGTTCAGCTGAAACAATTATGATTTTAACAGGTCTTGCCGGTGGTTTTATTTACCACACATTATTTGAAGGTAAAAGCCAATATGTACTTACATACTTTATTGTAATGATTATGTTCTCATCATACGGTCTATATCTACTTGTTAAGCCAAAGAATTTTAACAATAACAGTGACAGCGAAAAAGAAACTCTCGGTAACAAATTCAAGAAAGTTATCTTTAAGATTGACAGCAAAACAAGACAATCTTAATAAACTAAATTAACAAAAGCAAAAACTGACTCAAGTAAAACTACTTGGGTCAGTTCTTTTTCTGCATAAAAATATCCCCCATATTGGGGGTTATTTTTGGAATATCAGTCGATTTCAACTGATATTCTTTCGTTATTACGGATAGCTGCAGAACGAGCTACTGTACGGATAGCCTTAGCAATTCTGCCTTGCTTACCGATAATTCTACCCATATCACTTTCAGCAGCATGAATATGATATACAGTAACGCCTTCAGCATCCTTTTCGTCCTGAGTTACAAAAACCTTGTCAGGTTCTTCAACAAGACCTTTGGCAATGATTGTGAGTAATTCTGTCATTATAGAATACCCTCCTTCTTTAACAATGCCTTAACTGTATCTGTAGGCTGTGCACCCTTAGCAATCCAAGTCTTAACTGCATCAGCATCAACATTAACTGTTGAAGGATTTGTTAGAGGATTGTATGTGCCGATTTCTTCGATGAAACGACCATCTCTAGGATATCTTGAGTCAGCAACTACGATTCTGTAGAAAGGAGACTTCTTAGCACCCATTCTTCTTAGTCTAATCTTTACCATTATATTTTCACCTCCATAATTAAGTATCTATATCACCAAAATTAATTGGATAATAACTATTTGTTAGAACGGAAAACCTCCACCCATTGGTGGCATTCCGTTTCCACCCATATTACCTAGGTCACCAAGTTCATTTAAGTTTGGCATACCTTTCATCATAGCTCTGCGTTTGCCCTTCTTGCCTTTGCCGGTAAACTGTTTCATCATTTTCTGCATTTGTTCAAGTTGCTTTAGAAGTCTGTTAACTTCTTCAACCTTTCTACCTGAACCGGCAGCAATTCTTTTCTTTCTACTGGCATTAATAAGGCTTGGCTTTTCTCTTTCGGCCGGTGTCATTGAGTAAATAATAGCCTCACACCAGTCAATCTGTCTATCGTCAATATCAGCATTTTCAAGTTGTTTTCCAAGTCCCGGAATCTTACCTAAAATGCCCTTAATAGGACCCATCTTCTTAATCTGCTCAAACTGTTGTAGCAAATCGTTAAAGTCCATCTTGTTTTCCATCATTTTCTTGGCAACTGCTTCAGCTTTCTTTTCATCAAGCTTTGCCTCTACATCTTCAATAAGAGTAAGCACATCGCCCATACCAAGGATACGGCTTGCCATTCTGTCAGGATGGAAAACTTCTAAATCCTCAAGTTTTTCACCTGTACCACAGAACTTAATTGGTTTGCCTGTAACTTCCTTAACAGAAAGTGCAGCACCACCACGAGTATCACCGTCTAACTTAGTTAGGATAACACCTGTGATTTCAAGCAAGTCATTAAATGACTTTGCAACATTAACTGCATCCTGACCTGTCATTGAGTCGATAACCAAAAGAATTTCATCAGGATTAACTTCCTTCTTAATATTCTTTAGTTCTTCCATAAGTTCTTCATCAATGTGAAGACGACCGGCAGTATCAAGGATAACTACATCATTACCGTAGTCTTTAGCGTGTTTAATAGCTTCTTTTGCAATTTTTACAGGGTTCTTCTTGCCCATTTCAAATACAGGAGCTCCTGCCTTTGCACCAACAACCTTTAACTGGTCAATAGCAGCAGGTCTGTAAATATCACAAGCTACAAGTAAAGGTCTTCTACCCTGTGACTTTAACATTTTTGCAAGTTTAGCAGTATGAGTAGTTTTACCACTACCCTGAAGACCACACATCATAATTACTGTTGGTGGCTTAGATGCGAATTTAATCTTTTCTTCTTCTCCACCCATCAGTGCAGTTAGTTCTTCATTAACTATTTTAACAACCATCTGTGCAGGTGTTAGGCTTTCCATAACATCCTGACCGATAGCTCTCTCAGTAACTTTGTTAGTAAAGTTCTTAGCAACTTTAAAGTTTACATCAGCCTCTAGAAGTGCCAATCGCACTTCACGCATAGCTTCTTTAACATCACTTTCAGTAAGTTTACCTTTATTTTTTAACTTTTTAAAAGCATTACTTAGCTTATCAGAAAGACCTTCAAATGCCACAGGACTTACCTCCTATTCTTGATTTAGCAGTTCATTTACAACCAAGCTCATTTCATCAACCTTAGCAATAAGTGAACTTTTATCTTCTTTATCTAAAACACATTTTGTTTCTTCAAGTGACTTTTTCAGTTTAAAAAGTCCTTCTTGAGTTTCAACAAAACGCTTGTGTAATCCTAATTTTTCTTCAAAAGTTTGGAGGTTACCTTCGGCTCTCTTAATTAAGTCCCTTACTCCTTGACGAGTAATTCCCATATCATCAGCAATCTCCGAAAGTGAGAGGTCATCATTATAGTACATCTCAGTTGCATATCTAACTTTATCGGTCAAAAGTTCACCGTAAAAGTCAAGCAAAAGAGAATTCTCTATGTTCTTTTCCATTTGACTCACCTTTCAACTGTAAAGTTTTTTTCTTTACAGCATAGTTATTATATAATAAAGCCATACTAAAGTCAATAGTTTTCTTACTTTAATTAAATTTTATTAAAATTGCCTTTGTTATATTATTTATATAAAGTTTACATCTTGTTTATATTCGCTTAATTTTCACCTATATATAAATAAGTAAACATATTATATAGCAAAATAAAACAACAGAAAAACTACAAAATATATTTTTGTTAGTGAAAATCACAAAATTAAAATTTCTGAAAAATTTTTGGTGATATGTACTAAAAAATGTGTTATAATTTATTAGTATCAAACAAATGGGGGATTATTTTGGAACAAATAATCAGCATCGACAGAATGGAACACGCAGTTGCTCTTTTCGGTAGCTTTGATGAGAACATCAAAATGATTGAAAATGAGTACAATGTTCATGTAATTGGTCGAGACAGTGAATTAAAAATTTCAGGTGAAGCAGAAAGTGTAAGCAAAGCAGTAAAAGTTATTGATAGCTTACTTTCCTTTATCAACAAGGGTGAAGCCCTTAGTGAACAAAACATTAGATACTGTATGAGCCTTGTAAACGAAGGCAGTGAGGAAAAGATACAAGAGCTTTCCACCGACTGTGTATGTATTACAAGCAAAGGTAAGCCTGTTAAGCCTAAGACCTTAGGACAGAAAAGATACTGTCAAAGTATCGCAAAGAACACTATTACAATCGGTGTTGGTCCTGCCGGTACAGGTAAAACTTATCTTGCAGTTGCAATGGCAGTTACTGCCTTTAGGGCAAAGCAAGTTAACAGAATTATCCTAACAAGACCTGCTGTAGAAGCCGGTGAAAAGTTGGGATTCTTACCCGGTGACTTACAGAGTAAGGTTGACCCATATTTAAGGCCACTATACGATGCACTATTTGATATGTTGGGTGCAGAAACCTACAACAAATATGTTGAAAGAGGTAACATTGAAGTTGCACCTTTAGCTTATATGAGAGGTAGAACTCTTGACGATAGCTTTATTATCCTTGATGAAGCGCAGAATACTTCTAGGGAACAGATGAAAATGTTCCTTACTCGACTTGGTTTTAACTCAAAAATGGTTATTACCGGTGACATAACACAGATTGACCTACCGGGTGGAGTAAAGAGTGGTTTAAAAGATTGTATTCGTGTACTAAAGGATATTAAGGATATACAACATATTTCATTTAGCGAGAAGGATGTTGTAAGACATCACCTTGTACAAGATATTATTAAAGCATATGCTAAGACTGAGGAGAGAAGGAAAAATGACAGAAAATAAAATCAGAGTAATCATCACCAACAAGCAAAAGACTGTAAAAATTCCTACTGGCCTAAGAATGTTAGTAAGAAGAACTTGTAACGCAGTTTTGAGAATGGAAAACTTCCAAGGTCCTGCTGAAGTTAGTGTAACTTTCGTTGACAACGCAGGAATCAAGGAGCTTAACGCACAGTACAGAAACAAAGATATTGAAACAGATGTACTATCTTTCCCTATGGGTGAAAACGGTGTATGGGACAAGAACCCTGAAACCGGTGCATATATCTTAGGTGATGTTGTAATTTCTATGGAAAAGGCTCTTAGCCAAGCTGAAACATACGGTCACTCACTTCAGAGAGAAGTTGGTTACTTAACTGCTCACAGTGTACTTCATCTTCTCGGTTATGACCATATGGAACCACTTGAAAGAGTACATATGAGAGAAAAAGAAGAATTAGTTATGGAACAGCTTGGTCTTCCTGCAAGTATCAGCTACATTCCTGATAACGAATAATTTTATCCATCATAGAATATTTCACGCCACACAGATAAGACTACTGTCAATCTTGTGGCGTGTTTTTGTGTAAGGATTATTATTGCATAAAACCTCTGTTTCAATTATAATAGATACAGAAAATTAAGGAGTACAAATATGAACTTTAACGATAAATCAGCCTTTATTGCAATTATTGGCAGACCTAATGTAGGCAAAAGCTCAATTCTAAATAAATTACTTGGTCAGAAAGTGGCTATTGTTTCTTCAAAGCCACAAACCACAAGAACAAGAATTATGGGTGTATTAACAGAAGGAAAGGACCAATTAGTTTTCCTAGACACACCGGGTATGCACAAACCTAAAAATTCTCTTGGTGACTATATGGTTCGTTCAATTAACGAGTCAGTTGCAGGCGTAGATGCTTGTTTACTTGTAACAGAGGCAGGTCAGGAAATAAGAGAAAATGAAAGGATGTTAATTGAAAAGGTTAAGAAACTTGATTTACCTTGTGTATTGGCAATTAATAAAACCGACACTATAAACGACAAGGAAGTTATCCTTGAACAAATCATTAAGTATTCAAAGGAAATGGACTTTGATGCTATTGTTCCTGTATCAGCAGAAACAGGTTCAAAACTTGATGAACTAAAGGAAGAATTAAAGAAATTCACTTCAGAAGGTGGTCATTTCTTCCCTGATGACACACTAACAGACCAACCTGAAAAGGTACTTGCTGCTGAAATGATTAGAGAAAAAATTCTAAGATTAACAGAAAAAGAAATTCCTCATGGCACAGCAGTAGTTATTGAAAGAATGAAAATGCGTGATGACAAAAATCTTATGGACATTGACGCAACAATTTATTGCGAAAGAGATACTCACAAAGGTATCTTAATCGGCAAAAAAGGTGCAATGCTTAAAAAGATTTCCACATATGCAAGACAAGATATGGAAAACTTCTTTGGTTGCAAGGTAAACCTAAAAACATGGATTAAGGTAAAAGAGGACTGGAGAAACAAAGAAAATCTAATGCGTAGCTTTGGATTTGATAGTAATGATTTTCAGTAATCCCATAATTTTCTGACAATATATTTATCTCCTTGTAAAATACTAATAGGGGTGATAAATATGAATGAAACAGATGCTTGGAATTACTTTTTACAAAGTGGTGCAGTTAACGATTACCTAACCTATCTTTCTATACAACAAGCTAAAAATGCAGGTAAGGAGCTAGAAAACAACAATGAAAACTCTGACAGAAGGGCTAATACTGAGAGAACAGAATATCGGTGAAAGAGATAAGCTAGTAACTGTCCTTACTGTAGATAAAGGCATAATCAAAGGCTTTGCTAAAGGTGCAAAAAATATAAAAAGTCAAAATTGTGCCGGTACTCAGCTATTTACCTATTCTCGACTTTGCTTAATAGAAAGCAAAGGTCGAGATACATATGTTATCAGTGAAGCAAAGTCAAAGGAGCAATTCTTTGGTCTTAGGAAAGATATAGCAAATATGTGCTTAGCACAATACTTTTCTGAGTTACTGATGAATATACTTGTTGATGGTGAGAAAAACAAGGAGGTTCTATCCTTAACACTTAATTCCCTATATTTATTGTCAGAAAACAAAAAGCCCCCTACCCTAATCAAAAGTTGTTTTGAGATGAGGCTACTTTCTATTTGTGGATATATGCCTGACCTTACTATGTGCAGTATTTGTGGTGAATATGACAGAGAAACTTTTTTCTTTTTACCTCAAACAGGTTCATTAATTTGTTCCCACTGTGCAAGTAGCGACAGTTTGCCTTTTTCCATTACAATGGACAGAGGTATTACTAAGGCACTTAGGCACACTATTTATGCTGATGACAAAAAGCTATTTTCCTTTTCACTTAACGAAAACGGACTTGACACCTTAAACAGAGCAACAGAAGAATATGTAATCCGTCAAACGGAACGACATTACAAAACACTAGATTTTTATAAGGCAATGAGATAATATGAATAAACATTTTAAAGCACTTGAATTTGATAAAATATTAGAAATGCTTGGCAAAGAATGTTCATTTGCCGATGCAAGAGAACAGGCACTTACACTAAAGCCTGTTTTCACAAAAGAAGAAACAGAAAAATTACTAAAAGAAACTGATGATGCCTATGTGCTTATCGGTAAATTTGGTACACCTAGCTTTGGTTCACCTACTAACTGTGCAAATCAGTTAAGAAGAGCACAAGCCGGTTCAGGACTAACTACCCTAGAGTTACTTCGTATTGGTGAAAATTTAAGAGTTATTCGTTCACTAAGACAATGGCGTAACGCAAGTGATGACAGAGCAAGTTCACTTGATAAATACTTTAACAACCTAATGCCAAACAAGTTTCTTGAAGAAAAAATCAATGATGCAATTATTGCAGAGGATGAAATTTCTGACAAGGCATCCCCTACTCTATCTGATATTCGTAGAAAAATCCGTACTGCATCATCAAAGGCAAGAGAAGTTCTTGACAAAATAGTTAGAAGTTCTAACTACTCAAAGTTCCTACAGGACAAGGTTATCACTCAGCGTGACGGTAGATTTGTTGTACCGGTAAGAGCAGAATGCAGAGGTAGTATTCCCGGACTTGTACATGATACATCAGGCAGTGGTCAGACAGTATTTATTGAACCTATGGGTGTTGTTCAGGCTAACAACGATATTCGTATGTTACGAAACAAAGAAAAAGAAGAAATTGACAGAATTCTCCTTGAACTTTCATCAATGGCAGGTAACTGTGCAGACAGTATTATTGGTAGTTATCAAAACCTAATTGACCTAAATGTTATCTTTGCAAAGGGTAACTTAGCCTACACTATGAAAGCAGTTACCCCTATTGTAAATGACAAGGGTTACATCAACCTAAAGAAAGCTAGGCACCCACTAATCGACAAAGAAAAGGTTGTACCGGTTGATATTACTTTAGGCAAAGACTACACACTACTAGTTATTACAGGTCCTAATACAGGTGGTAAAACTGTATCACTAAAGACTACCGGACTACTAACCCTAATGGCAATGTCAGGTCTTATGATTCCTTGTGGTGATGAAAGTGAAATCTCTGTATTCAAAAAAATTCTTGTTGATATTGGTGATGAACAAAGCATTGAACAGAACCTTTCAACATTCTCTGCTCATATGACAAACACCATTGATATTCTAAAACAAGCATCAAGATTTTCACTTGTACTGATTGACGAACTTGGTGCAGGTACTGACCCTGTTGAAGGTGCAGCACTTGCAGTTGCAATTTTGCAGAAGTTAAAAGAAAAAGGTGCAAAAATTCAATGCACAACTCACTATGCAGAACTTAAGGAATTTGCTATTACTACCGAAGGTGTAGAAAACGGTTGTTGTGAGTTTGATGTACAAACATTAAGACCTACATACAAACTTTTAATCGGTATTCCCGGTAAAAGTAATGCCTTTGCAATCAGCAAAAGGCTAGGTCTTTCCGATGATATTATTGAAAATGCACAACACCTTGTAAGTAGCGAAAGCAGAAGATTTGAAGATACTATTGAACAGCTTGAAAAACGCAGACAAGCACTTGAAAAGCGACTAAAAGAAGCTAACGACACAAAGGCACTTGCAGGTCGTCAAAGAGAAAAAGCAAACAGTATTATTGAAAAAGCTAAACGAGAAGCCGAAAGAGAAATTGAAAAGGCTCATCAAGAGGCAGAAAGAATCAGCAGTCGTACAAAGGCACAAGCACAAAGTATTCTTGACAGACTGGAAAACCTTGAAAAAAAGCAAAAAATGTCTGCTGAAGAAAAAGCAAAACTTCGCAAAAGCATTGACAAAATGGAGAATACTGCTGACCCAATCAAGGAAAAGAAAAATGAAAAGTACACACCACCAAGACCATTTAAGGTTGGTGACTCTGTGCTTATCTTTGATATTGACAAAGATGCAGAAATTCTAAGTATTAACGAAAAAGACGGTACTGCTTATGTTCAGGCCGGTATTATCAAAACCAAGGTTAAATTATCTAACCTACGACTAAACAAAGAAAAGCCAAAGGTTACTGTACAAACTTCAAGAAAGAGAAATATGCCTAGCAAAATGGATATGAACCCAACAACAGAGGTTGATGTTCGTGGTGAAACTGCTATGGAGGCAATTATGGATGTTGATGCTGCTATTGATAATGCAGTGCTAATGAACATTAATCAACTGACAATTATCCATGGTAAAGGCACAGGTGTACTTCGTTCAGAAATTCAGAAATACTTGCGTACCCATAAAAATATCAAATCATTTAGACTTGGTAACTTTGGTGAGGGTGATGCCGGTGTTACAATCTGTGAAATTAAGTAATTTTAAATTTATTACCACAAAAGCTAAAAGGCAGTTAGTTCAAAACTAACTGCCTAAATTTTTGCCTTATTTTTTTAGTAGTATATCTAAGTCATGTTTATCTTGTTCATAATAATCAAAATCATCTTTTGTACAATCAACAACCTTGCGAATATTATAGCTTTGTAACACTTCATCTAGCTTTACCAGTTCACCATAGCTATCGTTATCATACTTTTCATTAGCCGTAGTTTGGGTGTTACCACCTATCTTATATTCTTCACCGTTTTTTATTTCAATAGTAATCATAGCATTTCCATGGTCATCATCACTAACATAATACTTCTCAGCATCACTATAATTTACAGTATTACCTTTCCAATCAGTTATGCTATATTCAATGATTTTGTCATTTCTATAAACCACTTCACCTCTAAACATAAAAAGACTCAAAGTACAGTTTGCAACTAGGAATATAGCTATTGCAACAATAACAAAAGCAATAGTTTGTTTATCTGTCCAACCTGACTCATCATCATCTAATTCTTTAAGAATTTTTTCTGTTTCTAACTGTTCTTGTGCAGTATTAATATCCTTTTTCTCTGTATATGCCTCTATAATCCACTTAATTAAATATAGCAACACAAAAATAATCAGTGCTATCTCAACAAAAAATATAACAAAACCTATATCCAATATTTTGCCTAAAGTAACACATATTACACCATTTTCATCACTATCAACCGGCATTATATTTTCCGGTAATTTAATAATCCTACTTGCCAGAAAAAATCCACCTACTGCTGATATTGTGGCAAAAATAATTTTTATAGGGCTTGAATTTTTGATTGCTCTTATCTGTCTAAATAACATAACTCACCTTTACTAAAATGCACCCTAAAAATAGGGTGCATTGATTAAATTAATTCTGTTTTCTAACGATTTTGTATTCATCATATGGGTCATAGAATGAGCAATCATCAAAGCTACCTTGCATAAACTTAACTGCTTCATCTTCATCTAAATTTACATCACAAGTGTAGTAGTCAAACTCATCATCATACACATAATGACTACAGTAATCACAATTTGAACTTGCCATAACGGCCTCCTGACAAAATTATTGTTTAGCTGTTTTCTTTGGTTTCTTTTTTAATACTGTATTTATAATCTCTACCACCATATCCCTATTGAAAAATGCAATTATGCAGAATAAAATAGCAGAAATAATAAATGAACCCTGGAAATCTATAGTTTGAATAATAGCCATTGTTATAAAAATTACTGATGAAATAGTAATATTAGTTATAGGAATTGTCATCTTCATAATTGTTCTTGAATGAATTGCTCTTATAGCCAAGATTACACCATAACTAATCATTGTTGCAATGGCAGCACCCATAGCTTGAAATTTTGGTATTAAAGCAAAATTCAACACTATATTACATACTGCACCAGCCAATGAAGAATAAAACAACATCTTAGTACATTTAGCTGATGTATAAACTGAACCATAGAATTCACCTAGTCCATGTAATAAAAATGCAATGACTAATACCGGAACAAATTCTCTTGCACTAAAGAAATCCTTAGCATATAGAAATTTTGCTAAAATTTTATTAAATAATACAATACCAGCACCAACAATTATAAGTGCCTTTGTCATCTTGGTTAGTATCTGACTATAAAATCTATCTGTTTCTTCAGAGCCAAAATCATCAACGGCAGACAATCTCCAAGCACTCATAAATACGCCATAACACACACTTAATATAGTTGGAATTTTATATGCTACAGAGTAAATACCATTTATAGTTGCACCACATAAGAATGTTAAAATATACTTATCAGATGAGTTACTAATCCACCAACTAATTGAATTTGTTATCATTGGAAGTGAATAAAATAACATTTCCTTCATTAATTTCTTATCAATTTTACCTATTTTAAAATAGACATGCATTTTACCTAAGGTAACTAGCAAAAACATACCAGCAAAATTTGATACAATAAATGAAAGCAAGTATCCATATATTCCCATATCTAAGAAAATCAAAGAGATTATATTTGTTCCAACCATAACCAGTGTTTGTATAATGCCACTAATTGTGAAAGCAACAACTTTATTTATTCCTCTACAAAACAGAGAAAAGAATGAATAAAATGTAAAAGAAAAATAATATAGTATAAAGAAAACATAATATGGTTTCAATAACTTTATCATAAGCAATAAAGGAGAAAAACACATTAAGGCAATAAAGCCTACCATATGTATAAATAGCCCTATTCTAAATACCTGATACTTATCTATATCTTTTTCAAGTGCATATCTTAGGACAGCTTCACCTATAGTTGCAGTAAAAATAGGTGCTAACAATGATGTTGTAGTTGTTATCAAATCAGAAACACCATATTCTGCTGTTGTCAAATATGAGGTATATAGTGGTACTAAAAAAAATGTTAATAATTTAGAACCAAATGAACTTATTGACATTAGTACAACATTAATACCTAACTTTTTATTTCGATTCATAATATCTTCCCTTATTTACCTAATAGTTTCTTTAATTTTTTAGATTTTTTAAACAAATTCTCACGATTGTTAAAATACTTCTCGATACCTTCATAACCTTTATTGTTATAGCCTTTCAACATTTTATTTCTAGTCCCAGTGTACATATGAGGTTTACACAATTCACCATGACTAGCTTGAACTTTATCCACATCAACTTGATAAAGATATATGTTATCTTTATTATTATTCAATAAAGACTTACCTTTATCTGTATGCACGATTATACAAGAAATATCGTTAATTCCTTTTAAATGACTAGATTCAAATAACTGTGGATAGTCATCTTTTGCTTCAAAATAATCACCTAATGTTATGTCAGATGGCTTATTTATAGAAGAATATTTACAATAGTAACATTCATCTCTATAATTTTCACATTCCATAAAGAATCTATAATATGAGGATTTTTCCATTGGAATAGTTACTTCTTTTATGTTATTGTTATTCTTTACTTTGGCTGTAATAACATACAAACTTTTACCGTTAACTTTTTTTCTAAATAAAAAGTCAATAACTTCTCCTTCATATTTCTTTTCTAAAAATTGCAAATAATCATTAAACAGTTGTCTATCTGGAGTACCATGACAAATTAAATCAACAGTTGTCAAGTTATCTTTTGGTATCTTGCAAGTTTCTAAGTATCTATATATTCCATCAATTTGACAAGATGTACCACTAAATAGTACCTTTTTATTATTCTTTAATTCCTTTGCTACTTGGCTATAAATATCATCACAATCGCTTTGAACATATTTAGACTTTAGTATAGGAATTAATTGTTCTTTTGTTGAGGCGATTTTATGTTTTAATACAAGTCTTCCCGTTTTTTCATCCATACAAAAAGCTGCACCACAAACAACATTGCCATTTTCAATGAAATTACTAGCCAAAGCAGAAAAAATTCCACCAGAGGCTGATTTACTACGCAATCCTGCCTCTTTGTTATATGCAATATATGCCTCTTTATCAAAGTTTTTATGCTGTTCTTGATTAATATTTTTTCTACAAACAGTTTCACATCTTCTACAAGAGACACATTTCTCCTTATCTATAAACGGTATTGATGTACCATTTGCATTTTGTTTTAATGTAATTGCATTTTTATTACAAATAGCTACACAAGCACCACAACCAACACAATCACTATATCTTAAATCTATAGTATTATTATCAACAGAATTATCAATTTCTTTAATTGAACTATGTAAGTAATCATACGCTTCTATTCTGTCTGACTCAATTATTTTTTCTTTATCGTCCCAATTAGTATTACTAAATACATCTAATATATTTTCGGAATTAAAGGTATTAATTTTATTCTTTTCACAGTGGTAATGAGATAAAATTGTATTTATTCTACTAACTTGGCTTTTTCCATGCTTATACTGTCTATCAAAAACGCAGAAATTCTTTTCAAGGTAAATAGACATAACCGAAGTATGAAAAGAATCGGTACATACACAAAGAGATTCACTAATTAGACCTACGTAATCTCTTGGATTTCCATCTATAAATTCTAGATTGTTTATATTTTCATATTCCTTATGATAGTAGGCAAAAGCCACTATTTTGATTTGGTTCTGCTTAGATATAAATTCTATTGTCTTTAAAGCAACATCATTTGGTTTATCCAAGAAGTGTAATAAAAGATATTTCTCTTTTGGTACCTTTTGATATGATGCAAATTCTTTCCATTTATTTGAATCTAATAAAACTGTAGGATCACAAATCTTTATAGCATCTAAATTCAATTGATTTTTTACCACTCTAACTGCTGTATCTTCTCTTAATGATACTTTTTTAAAAGAACCTATTCCTTTCTTAAAATCTCTCAGATTAAATTGTTCAATTTTTTCTGATCCTAGGCTAGCAGAAAGTGCTATTTTCTTATTACTAGGAGCAAAATCTAAAAAATAAAATGGATTTACAGGCCAAGATCCACTCCAAATTTGATCACTACCAGCAATGAAAGCCACATACTCCTCACTTTTTGCTAAGCACCTTAGAACTTTGTCTGAACATTCTCTTGGTTTTAATACACTATTGATAAACAAGTTGTTTTCTTGGATAGATTTCTCAGTCAAACCAATTTTATCCTTGGATGAACCTTTAATAACTTTTGATTGTTCTTTAATAGCTTTATAATAGTTCTTTACAAATACAAATCTTGGAAGTAAAAATTTAGCTCTATTAATCTTACTATATATTTTATCTGTCTTTTGATTTGAATTAATCAATAACTCACACAAGTACCCCATATTTTCAACTGTGGTTTTTGTAGCATAGCACTGTAATGCTGAGCCAAAATTATTTTTATAATATGTAACTAAACCTATTTTTTTCATTCTTTGCATCCTTTAGAGTTATTACTCTTTACTATTTATACAACTCAACTTGAAAAGCAATCCCTTTGGCTTTAAGCAATTTCGTTTTTATTAAAAAAGCTTTCAAATCTTGTTTTATACATTCCTTTGGCAAAGCCCTCTTAACCAATTTATTAAAATTCTTACCCTTTTGCAATGCTTCAAAGAAGTTTTCTCTTCCCTTGGGAGCAACAGACGGATGTGACAATTGATGATTATTAGCTATAGCATTTTCAATATCAACATCAAACAAATTAATGTCAGCCTCTTTCAATAACTTTTCGCCTTTATCTGTTTGACACAAAGCAAGAGATATTCCTTGTTTCATTTCATCACCTGCTAAATCACTACCCCAAGAATCACCTAATGTTATATCTCCAACTCTATCTTTGGTAGCATAACTACATTGATAACAATTTTCTGTATAACTTAATGTAGACAAAAAGGCGCTCATATAGCGGTCACAACAGCCTTTTGTTGATAATACTTTTCCTGTATCATTTTCTTTATCAATTTTAATTCTAAAAGAAATATTACTAATATCAGCAACACTTTCATTATACTGTGATAAAAAGTAATTCAATATTTTAGGAGATGGCGTACCATGACAAATTAAATCTATTGTAGTTAAGTTATGTAATAACTGTTCTCCTACATATTTTTTCACACCTGCAACCTGACAAGGTAATCCAATAAATAAAATTTTATTTTTTAATTTCAATTCATTTTTAATTTTCTGATAAACACCTTGAGAATTACTCTTGATGTATTTTGAACCGGCAAATAATAATAAATCTTCTTCATTATCTACTATCAAAAAAGTAAATTTACCATCCGAAAAAGTACAACTGCAAACTTTTCCACCGTCTTTGATAAACTTGTAGGCTAATGCCATAGCAAATCCACCTGATGCACCATTAGTCCTTGTTTGTTTATTATTTGCCCAACCTTGATACCATGACTTAGGATTTTGTTTACTTATCGGTGTAATATTTTGACAAACTTTTTCGCACAAGCCACAGGATATACATTTATTTACATCTATTACTGCATTGTATGTTTTCACAGAATCTTTAATTGATATGGCATCTTTTCTGCATATATCTATACAAGCCATACATCCAACACATTTATCTTTTTCGCATACTGTTTTCATCTTTTACTCCTTTTAATTAAAGACTTCTTATCATTACAAGCAAGTGATAAATAAAGTACTGTATATACAAAGCAAGAAATAAATGATGGATACATAAAACAAGTTTCACCCATACTTGAGAAAATATTTACAAGTAATATCAAACCTACAATTTGTTTTAATTGATTATATCCATATTTTTTATTAAATAACTTATATATTAAAAATACTATAAATGCACAAATAAATACAAATCCAATAATACCTGTTGACATTAAAACATATAAAAAATAATTATCAACAAAGAATGTATTATACTGTGTTAGTTGCATAAACTCACCGGAACCGATAAACCCTAGGCCAACAAATAAACGACCACTACTTACTAAAACAGGTAAATTATATATAAAGTTATAAGATCTATTAGATGCAATAAAAATATTTGTAATTAAATCTGAATTACTGACCGATATTATTAGAATTACTGCAACAATTAGTAATGCATAAATAGCAAAACTACCTTTTCTAGATTTAATTCTCTTTTTGAAATGGCAAAATAGACACATAACCACAAATAAGATTAGTGCAAATAAAGATGTTCTCGATGCTGATTCCAAAATAACAAACAACATTATGCAATCAACAACTATTAATATTATCTTCTCATTTTTTTGAGATTTTAACAATAAAATATAAGAAATAAGTATGATACATAGTGCTATATTAGCAGTTGAGTTTGGATGGTCAAAACCAAAAGCAGCTCTTGTTCTTGTATAACCAGAAAAAACATTGCTAACTAACTCACCAAAATTAAAGTTACCGTCCCAATTTACAATCATCATAAATAACATTGAGGTTGTTAAAGTCCAAAAGCTTATTTTTACAAAAGTATATACTTTTTGTGTATTATTAAAATAGGAGGCAACTGCAAAAATTAATATGTAGAAAGTAATCATAGAAAGTAAGTTAAAACTAATAAGGCTAGACAACTTCTTGTTTGCAAATATTACACCAAACACTACTGAATAAAGTATAAAAGCAATTGACCACCAAAGCAAACTACCTTTTTTTAAAGTGTTATGGGATAAAATTCTATCTGTAACAATACAAATTATTAGTAAAGCCGAACAAATATAATACATATATAATGGACTTGGCAAAAAACTGCTTTCCATATTTATAAAAATTCTGCTTACTAAAACTGCTACCCACAAAAAGCTTATAATTGTACTATTTTTTATCTTCATTTTTTACTTCCTTTAGCACTAATTCAAAATTATTTACAGCATTTTCCCAAGAAAATTGCTGAACTGTTTCAAATCCATTAATTGCTAAACGTTGTACTAAATCCGGATTCTTTATAATTTTTTCAATATTTTCGTATAAACCTACTGGTTCGTTAGGCTCAGATAACAATACATTTTCCCCATTTACACCAATATCAAGCATACAGCCGGTATTCGTACCTACAACAACACAACCACTTGCCATAGCCTCTAATGGTGTTAACCCCCAACCTTCTTCTCTAGAGGTATATAAGAAAACATCAGATTCATTATATAACTTTTTTAATTTTTCTCTTGTTGGGTCACAATAATAAGTTACATCACTAGGAATTTTAGGGTTTCTATCCAAACCAAACATAGACAACTTTACATTTAGATTTTTAGCTTTTAACATATCATAAGCTAAAAGTCCATCCTCTACTCCTTTTTTTGATAAATTATGATATAACATCAAAATTTTTAATTCATTCTTTCCATTATAGTATTCAGTTTTTTTATTATGAAAAACATCTATATCTAATCCATCATATACTATAGGTATATCTGTTGTATGCAATTGCTCTATTAGCTTGCTTTTTATCCAAGTTGAAATTGTTATTTTTTTCAAAGGTAGAGTGTATGACTTTTTACCTAACTTTTCATTATTCCAAATTTCATAATCTTGAACAAAATAAACTTTTTTGCCTTTGTTTTCATCTAACTTTGCAACTGAATATGCTGTTGGCCAAGCTGTAGCAAGTAAAACATCTCCATCACGAATAAATTTGTCTGCGATAAAAGGAATAGCCTTAACTGTTACATCAAACCCTGTTTTATTTTGATTTTTCTTAAAACAATATGCATTTACTCTCTTTAAAGAATTGGTTACAACATGCCCCTTATTTAATAGCTCAGACTTATTATTTTTCACATCATAGGCTTTAATTGGCGTATAAAATACAACATCATGCCCTTTCTCTTTAAGTAATTCTGCATATTTAAATAAAACTCTTATTCCACCTGAAAGTCCGACTCCAGGTATAATTATATTAATTTTCATTTTATATTCTTTCTCCTATGCCTGCAGCCAGCCCTTTTACTCCTGCCTTAAGTTTCTTCCATTTGGTATCTTCAAACAAAAATATAATAAAAATATGTTTAACTGCACCCAAGAAAGCTTTGAAAGAATTTAGTTCTTTATGTTTTCTGGCAACTAACATTGCATTTCTTGTACTATAATATCTTCTAAAAGGAGAATGATTCCAGGTTTTAATATTGTGACCGGCTACATTTACAACCTTTCCTTCTCCAATTTCATGTATAAATCCTACAAAACCAATTTGATATATAAAATATCCACTTTCTCTCATTGATAAACATATATCATAATCAACTTCATCTATAAAAAGTTTTTCATCAAAACCATTTACTGCTTTCCACGCATCAACATTAACTAATGCTGCAGAAGTAATACACCAAGGAACTTTTTTAACTTTATCTTTTAAGAAACTACTGTTATCATCATTGAAATTTCTATCTTTATAAACACAAGTTAATTGTCCCACATTATCTAAATCCAAGTATCCCCGGTAATTATCTATAATGTCGTCAAAACAAACTGTATCTTGGTCCAATGTTAAAACCCATTTTACACTATTCTTCACAGCTTCTTTTAAAATAACATTTAAGGCCGTTGCTATACCTTTATTATCGTGCAAATCAATATATATACTGTTACTTATTTTCTTAACATAATCTTCAATTTCTTGTGTATTATTTGAACCGTTGTTAACGAAGACAACCTTTGATACTTGACCTGAAATATGTTCAACATTTTCTTTGAGTCTTTCAATGTCCGGATTATAAAGTACTATTCCTGCAAAAATTTCTTCCATCTTAATCACCAATATGAATTAAATTCCAACCATCTTGGTATAAAGCTGTTTTTTTAGGGTCTCCAGTTTTATACCATATGTCAGGAGCTACAACTATTTTGTTGTTATTATCTGATAAATACTGAGCCCACCAACTAAATGAACTATTTGAAAGCACATAATGCTTACAAGCTGACATTAATCTTAATTTTTCCCAAACAGGATCATTTCCACTTTCAAAATAAACTTCACCGGGGAAATTTACATTTTTCTTTATCCACTCTACATCATCAGAAAAACCAAAGAAAGTGCAGTCTGGACATAATTCCTTTATTTTAGATAAAGCCTTATTAAAGTAATCATCGTCACAAATATAAAATGTGTCTTTGTTTTTCTCATTCATAAAATCTCCACGACGAATTGTAACACAAACAGACTCTGTGGATTTTATTTTTTCTAATAATTGTTCATTTTCTGCCTTTAGTGGATATTTAGGTGTAAAGTCTTCTCTAATAGTATCAACTACATCGTTAAAATACTTATCACACTGCCAATAACCATTAAGAACAATATGCTTACTTAATTGTTCATTTAGCTCTGGTAATTCCTTATACTTTCTAGCAGACTTCCAAACAAATGTTCCTCGCTTAGCCATAAAATTAAAATACCAATTTGGGAAATATTGCCTCATTATTTTTACTAGATAATTGTTAGCATTTGCTGAACTCAAAGGTTTGTCACTAATTATCTTAACATTTTCACTAAGCTTATAATCTAAAATACTCAACTTAAAGTTTGGAGTTTCTTTTCGCATTTCATATGTGTTTAATACAATTTCTCCACCATACTTTTTTTGCAACTGTCTAGCACAAGCATATTCAAACATTTGATTGCCTAATTGACCCACAATATTTACTTCAATCATTGTTACACTTCCATTTATTAAATTAAGATAACATTTCCTTGATAATATCCAAAGACTTTTCTCTTTCAACATTTACCTTTTCATTTACAACATTAAAATCAATCATCTTATCAATATAAGAAAAATCATTTATCTCTCTTAGTATTCTATCCTCTATTCCAAACTGTTGTAACACGCTTAAGTTTCTTGTTATTTTTTCCTTAGGTAACACTTCAACAAACTGTGTATTGAACATAATGGCAAAAGCAGTTCCATGGAATGAATCCGTTATCATATATTTTGCATTCTTTATATATGACAAAAATTCAAAAGGAGATAGGCACCATTTAAATTTTCCTGTTCTCATAATATTATGTAATTCAACAGAAATTCTTATTAGCTTTAATCCTGCTTTTTTAGCAAAATTTGATGCATATTCATCCATCTTAGAATTTGCATTTAATTGATATAGTAATACATAATTCTTATCTTTTATAGTTGGCAAAACTTTATCCCAATTATCTCTACCATAAATAATAGTTGGATCTAAAATTTGTACCGACTTTTGACCTGATTTTTCAACCAAATCTAAAGCACTACTTTCACGAACTGTTATATAATCATAATTCTTAAGCAAATCGCTAAACTTGCAAATTCTATCTTCAGAATAATCGCTCTTACCAAAACTAGCAGAAAAAGCAACCTTCTTAGCTTTCTTATTTGCAACGAAGTCTAGGAAATATGCTGGGTCGATATCGTCACCACCTATTTCACCCCACACTTGGTCACTACCGGTACAATAGATATCTGCATTCGGTATTTTACTTTTTTCTTTATTAATATCAGTAATTCTTTCTGATAAATTCAAATACTTATTTCTCTTTTTTTCAAAAGCACGACCACAAATATAGTGATCAGGCCATTGCACTATCCTATAAATTAATCTAGTTAAAAAATTCTTACTCCATTTATTTGATTTTTTTAACAACAATTCTGTTACATTTCGATATTCTTCATCGTATCTAACATAATCCAAAATAGTTGTATCGTAACCATACCTATTAAATATCTCCTGTGTGGCATATGTTTGCAAAAAAGAACCATAATTTACTATAGCATGGCGAGTAATAACACAAATTTTCTTCTTCATCTCTATGTTCCTATTCTTTATAAGAGTATTTTATTTTTACAATTAATTTGCATATTTTTAGTAATGATTTATACTTATTTTTCTTCATAAGTTTTACGAATACATTCCATGGAATTCCAAGATTTTTACTATCAAAGTTTTCAACAAACTTTTCAAGTTGTAAACTTTTTATACCAACCTTACATCTTTCTACAGACTCATTAAGTTCATTTGAGGACTTAGCTTCATTAAGAATAGCATATAGCAAACAAAACATTTTGTAATTTGTGTATTGATTTTCTATTACTTTAGCTTTATTTACAAAAGTTTTTTCTAAATATTCAAATAAAACTTTTAGTCGCTCAAATCGTTTTTTATCATAAGCCTTAGTCATAGACTGACTATTTTGCCTATAATAATAAAGATAATCATTTATTCCATAAAATGAATTACATTCTAGAATACAATTATAAATACAAGCAACATCTTCACCAAATGTTATTTCTTTTGCTTGACAAAGATTTTGTATTAATATTTCTCGCTTAAAAATTTTTGACCAAACAGCAGGTAATACTCCAAATGTATAAAATCTTTTATCAGAATTGTACATCATCTTTGGTATTATTTCATCTTTGATTTGTTTTTTAGAGTATTTGCCCCTAAAATCTGAAGTTAAAATAGGTTCATTTTTTCCATCGGTACTTTTATATACATTATACTCTATAATATCTGGGGATTCATTTTGAATTACATTATTGACAACTTCTAGCCATTTTTCATTAACCCAATCATCACCATCTACATATCCTACATAATTTCCTTTAGCTGCCAATACCCCTGATTCTCTTGCACTAACTAATCCACCATTTTTTTTATGAATAACAACAACTCTATTATCAGTATTTTTGTAATTATCACAAATTTCACCACTTTTATCAGTAGAACCATCATCAACTAAAATCAGTTCAAAATCTGAAAAAGTTTGTCCCAAAACACTATCAATACACTGAGGTAAAAATGGCTCAATATTATATACAGGTACAACAATACTAAATTGTGGGTTACTTTTCATTTGGTACCTCCAAATTATTTCTTTTTTGAATCAAAATAATATTATCTTCTATATCTTTAGTAATTATTGAACCTGCAGCAACTACAACATTATTTCCTATTTTAACATTCGGTAAAATAACAGTGTCACTACCAATCCAAACATTATTTCCAATTTTTATTTTTCCTATATCAAAGCCTTGTTGTCTAAATGGTACATCTAAATTATTGATTTTGTGATTATGGTCATACATTTTAATATTTTCTCCAAAAATACAATCATCACCAATAGATATTTCCCCTAAAGACGTTATCGAACAATTTCGATTAAAGAAACAATGCGAGCCTACCTTTAACTTTCCGGTATTCTCTATCATCACATGACATCCAGGATAAAAAAATGTTTTTTTTCCTACCGAAATTTTCTTTCCAAATAGTATTTTCCATAAAGAATATTTTAGTATTCCCCTAATTCTATTTATTACTTTTATAAAATACTCTGACATTCCCATTAATCTCCATTATTCTTATACAATTTCAATGTATCATCTACAATGTCATCCCAATTATACTTATTACAAATAAAGTCAGTTGCGCTTTCTTTGTATTCTTTTACTATGTTTTCATTGTCTACAATATACTGTAACTTTTTCTGCAAATCCTTTACATTAGATTTTTCAAAAATAAAAGCTTTATCTTCTACAACTTCTGTACATTCTTTAATATTTGAAACCAAACAACAATTACCATAACTCATAGCTTCCAATAAACTAAGAGGCATTCCCTCTAAATCACTTGGTAAAACATATAGATATGCATTGCTATATAATTCTTCTAATATCTTTCCTTGAACAAAACCGGTAAAAATAATTCTATCATCATTAGCTGCTAATTTTTTTAGATTTTCGATATATTCATCTGTATCTGATGTTCCCCCTGCAATAACAAGTTTTTTATTAGTTTTCACATTACGAAAAGCTTCTACTAGATAATGTTCTCCTTTTTCAGGCACAATTCTTCCTAAATACAAAATATAAGAATCTTTCTCAAGGTTAAATTTTTCAAATATCTCTTTTGTAACACTTTTTTGAGGCCTATTTACGCCATTAGGAATAAAGACGGTCTTTCTATTATATGTACTATGAAAATATTCCTGTACTCCTTTACTTAACACAATAATTTCATCAGCATATTTTACAGCCATCTTTTCACCTAAGTGAATAAACTTAGAGCCAAAACCACTTTTCCATTTTTCTCTTTGCCAATCAAGTCCATGAACCGTTACTATAACTTTTTTGTGAAACAGTTTTGGAATCCAACAAAAGGCAGCAGGTCCTTCAGCATGGATATGAACAACATCATATGAACGAAAAGCAGAAAACAAACAAGCAAAAAAGCTTGATGTTACTGCGGCTAGACCCTTGCAATTAATAGTTGGGACTTTTTTTAACTTAATTCCGCCAAATCTCTTCTTATTAGTAACATCATACTCTTTTCCACTTACATGGTGTCCACTCCTATTGTAGCAGGTGACATCATTTCCTAATATAACCATTCTAGTAGCCAATTCTTCAACAACAATTTCAATACCACCTTCACGGCTAGGTATTCTTTTGTGTCCAAGCATTGCTATTTTTATCTTTTCGTTCATATATAATTCCTTTAACTTAGTCTCTTTTTTAAAACTTAAATGTATCCTTTAAACCTAACCACTTTTGGTCCTTATCACTTAGGTTTAGCTTTGTACCGTCTTTTAGGTGATAGTTACCTACTTCACAAGTACCGTCATAGTCACCTTCAAGTTCAGGCCATTCAATGCCGATTTCAGGGTCATTCCAAGCTAGACCACCTTCGTCACCGGGATGATAGAAATCAGTTACTTTGTAACAAAATTCTGCTTCATCACTAAGAACTAGGAAACCATGAGCAAAACCTTCTGAAATGTAGAACTGCTTTTTATTTTCTTCAGTTAGTTCAACACCATACCACTTACCGTATGTTTCGCTACCTGAACGCAAGTCAACTGCTACATCAAAAACTCTACCCTTAATAGCTCTTACAAGTTTACCCTGTGGGTACTGCTTTTGGAAGTGAAGTCCTCTTAACACACCTTTTGTACTCATACTTTGGTTGTCCTGTACAAACACCATATCAAGACCTGCTTCGTGCATATCATTCTGATTATATGTTTCCATAAAATAACCACGATTGTCACCATGTACTGCCGGTTCAATAATATATAGTCCCTCGATTGGACACTTTGTTACTTTAATCTGTCCCATTTCTCTTACCTCTTATAAATTAATAATCAATTTCTTTTAAATATCTGTTTAAAGCATCTTTCCAGTCAGGTAGTGGAGTAAATCCATTATCAACTAATTTAGTTTTGTTAAGTCTTGAGTTAAATGGTCGTCTAGCCTTAGACACACCATATTCCTCAGTAGTAACCGGATTTACTTTAGTCTTATAACCTGCTTGTTTAAAGATTTCACAAGCAAAATCATACCAGCTAATATATCCACCCTCATTAGTTGCGTGGTAGTAACCATACTTATCGGTTTCTATCATATCAACTAAAAGTCTTGATAAATCGTAAGTATATGTTGGTGTACCGATTTGGTCATTAACAACCTTTAGGGTATCAAACTTCTTACCTACATTAAGCATAGTTTTGATAAAGTTATTGCCGTTTACACCAAACACCCATGCAATTCTTACAATAAAGTATTTCTCTAGATTTAGGCTAACAACCTTTTCACCCATAAGTTTTGATTCACCATATACATTAAGTGGTGCATAGTCCTTGCAATCTTCTTCCCAAGGTCTTGTACCATAGCCGTCAAATACATAGTCAGTACTGATATAAACCATTTTGCAATCAAGTTCTTTACAAACCCTTGCAATGTTCTCTGTACCACCAACATTGATAGCCATTACTTTTTCTTTATTTTCTTTTTCTTCTGCCAAATCAACTGCTGTCCAAGCAGCACAATGAACAACTACATCGGGATTTACCTTTTTAATAGTTTCAGTTACTTCTTCACTGTTAGTAATATCCATTTGTACATAATCCATCTTTGTTACTGCTGTACCGTCATCAGCACCACTGTACTGTGGTGCAATATCTGAACCTACACCTTCGTAACCTCTTTTATGAAGTTCGTTCATTACGTCATGGCCAAGTTGGCCTGCAACACCTGTTACTAAAACCTTCATTATCTGTCACCGTACATTTTTTCGTAATAGTTCTGATATTCACCACTGATGATAGTTTCCCACCATTCACGGTTATCAAGGTACCACTGAATTGTCTTTTTGATACCGTCTTCAAACTTAGTTTCAGGTAGCCAACCTAGTTCGTTGTGAATCTTTGTAGGGTCAATAGCATAACGCATATCATGACCTTTTCTGTCTGTTACATATGTAATTAAACTTTCAGGCTTGTTAAGTTCTTTACAAATAATCTTAACAATGTCAATGTTTCTCTTTTCATTATGACCACCAACATTATAAACTTCACCAACTCTACCGTTGTGAATGATTAAGTCAATAGCCTTACAATGGTCTTCAACATATAACCAGTCACGAACATTTAGGCCTTCACCATAAACAGGAAGTGGCTTATCAGCTAAAGCATTAGCAATCATAAGTGGGATTAGCTTTTCAGGGAAGTGATATGGACCATAGTTATTTGAACAACGGCTAATTGTTACAGGTAGGTCATATGTTCTGTGATAAGCAAGAACTAATAAATCAGCACCTGCCTTTGATGAACTGTATGGACTACTTGTGTGAATTGGTGTTTCTTCTGTAAAGAATAAATCCGGTCTGTCAAGTGGCAAGTCACCGTAAACTTCATCAGTAGAAACCTGATGATAACGCTTGATACCATACTTTCTACAAGCATCCATAAGAACGGCAGTACCCTTAATGTTAGTATCTAGGAAAACTTCAGGGTTTTCAATAGAACGGTCAACATGGCTTTCTGCTGCAAAATTTACAACCATATCAGGGTGTTCTTCTTCAAACAGTTTATAAACTGCTTCTCTGTCACAAATATCTTCCTTAACAAAACGGAAGTTAGGGTTATCCATAACCGGTGCAAGAGTTGATAAATTACCTGCATAAGTTAGCTTATCAAGACATACTATTCTGTAGTCCGGATATTTATTTAGCATATGAAATACGAAATTTGAGCCGATAAAACCGGCACCACCTGTTACAATAATAGTCATTATATTTTCCTCTTTCTTATAATCAATGTAGTGTATCAATATATTTTCCGTCAATAACATCTTTTAGGTACTGACCGTACTGATTTTTCTTTAGAACTTCATAAGCAGCCATTATTTCATCTTTAGAAATCCAACCGTTTAGATAAGCGATTTCTTCAAGACAAGCAATCTTTCTGTGCTGATGATTTTCAATAGTCATAACAAAGTTAGTTGCTTCAACTAAACTTTCGTGAGTACCTGTATCAAGCCAAGTAAAGCCTTGACCCAGTAGCTCAACATTAAGGGCATTATTCTCTAAATAAACTTTGTTAAGGTCAGTAATCTCAAGTTCACCTCGTGGAGAAGGCTTTAGACTCTTTGCGTATTCTACAACCTTGTTGTCATAGAAATAAAGACCTGTTACACAGTAATTTGACTTTGGCTTTTCAGGCTTTTCTTCAATAGAAACAGCCTTGCCGTTTTCATCAAATTCAACAATACCAAAACGCTCAGGGTCATCAACATAATAACCAAAAACTGTTGCACCGTTGCCACTTTCAGCTTTTTCAACTGCCTTCTTAAGTCTTTTGTTAAGACCGTTACCTGCAAAAATGTTGTCACCAAGTACCATAGCAACACAGTCATCACCGATAAATTCTTCACCGATAATAAATGCTTGAGCAAGTCCGTCAGGACTTTCCTGAACTGTATATGTAAGATTAACACCAAACTGATGACCGTCACCAAGTAATGATTCAAATCTTGGTGTATCAGCCGGAGTTGAAATAATCAGAATATCTCTAATTCCTGCATTCATAAGCACTGACATTGGATAATAAATCATTGGCTTGTCATAAACAGGTAACAACTGTTTTGATGTTACCTTTGTAAGTGGATATAGTCTTGTACCGGAACCACCTGCTAAAATAATACCTTTCATATTTTACTCCTTACATTGAACCTTCTCTTTTAAGGATTACTTTTATAGTTTTTAGAATAATTTTCGCATCATAACCTAATGACCAGTTTTGGATATACTGTGTATCAAGTTTTACTACTTCTTCAAAATCGGTAATATCACTTCTACCACTAACTTGCCACAAGCCTGTAATACCCGGCTTTGTAGAAAGTCTAGCTCTGTGGTGAAATTCGTACTTCTGTACTTCATTAACTGTTGGTGGTCGAGTACCGATTAAACTCATATCACCCTTTAGTACATTTAAAAATTGAGGGAATTCATCAAGGCTTGTATCTCTTAAAATATTGCCTAAACCTTTCTTGGTTGTACCATCCGGTAACTTTTCAAAACCAATGATTCTTGGGTCTTCATCCATTTTAAACATAAGACCGTCACCAACTTTATTGTGTTCTTCAAGTTCCTTTTTTCTTTCCTCAGCATCCATATACATACTACGGAATTTATACATTTTGAAGGTTTTGCCGTTTTCACCAACTCTTTCTTGAGCAAAAAATATTGGACCGGGATCTGCCTTTTTAATTAATGGACCGATTATTAGTGTTACTATACCTGTTAAAACACAACCGATAATACCAACTATAATATCAATAATTCTCTTAACCAACAGTTGGAAAGGTGAGGCATAGTTAATTGCAGTAGTTAGTACAGTATAACCTGCCATATGTTCAACAAACTGCTTTCTGCCTAATGTATTGTTTTCATTAAACAACTTAATGTGAGTGATAACACCCATTTCTTCAAACATATCAACTAGGAATGTTGGGTAAGGCTGTTCTTGTTCTAGGTTAATAAATACTTCATCAACCCAGTTTTTGCAAACAAACTCATAAACATCATCACTATTTGCAACAATCTTTACACCGTCAATGTATTCACCTTTTAAATCCTTGTCAATAACAGAAATACCAACTATGTTATATCTTTGATAATTTTTATTTCTGATATTGTCAAGTACAGTTTCCATTAAACTTTCTGTTGTAATAATAAATAGCTTTCTCTTGCCACCATTAGTAGCTCTCTTAGTTAGAAAAAGTTTCCACAAACATCTAACAGTAAAAGTAATTACAACATAGAATACAAACATCAATAACAGCAAGTATCTATTGTAATAGTTTGTTGTATCTGTAATATAGATTGAAATAATAGAAAGTAATACAACTATTATCGAGTGCTTAACCGTTATAGAAATTTCTTTAAACAAATCTCTCTGTATTACATTTCTGAAGGTCTGATAAAAAACAATAACAGCACTATCAATTAAAGTTACAACAAGTAATGCATTGTTATAAAATGTATTTCCATAAGGGTTTTGCCCTTTAAAAATTATTAAATATGAAAATAAATAAGCCAAATGTAAGCAAAATAAATCTAACAATAAAAAGTCAAAATGCTTTCGCCAACTTTGATACCGCTTTTTATACACAATATCCCTCCAACAAACTATTCCACAAATTACCTTAAAATACCCATCGTACCTATATTTTTAGACACAAATATACATATAATATTATACAAGATAATAATTGTTCTTTCAATGTATCGAATAACCAAAATAATGTAAATTATCATAAACATTTATTGATATTTGACTATAAATAGGTATCTCGTCAAAGATATATACTAAAAAATGGCAAAAAATAAAGGACATCTACAACCAGATACCCTTATAAATTTTATTAAACTCCTACATAATGGACTTCATCCACTATTTCACCGTTAAAGTAATACACTCTAGGAATTCTCTTACTTACATCACAAACAAATTCATAGTTAAATGAACCGGCTGTTTCGGCTACTTCTTCACAAGATAAGAATTCACCACCATCTTTACCTACTAAAGTAACTGTATCTCCAACCTTAACATTCGGAATATCTGTAACATCTATCATAAACTGATCCATACAAACTCTACCAATAATGTTAGCTCTCTTACCGTGAATAAGAACTTGACCTTTGTTACTTAGTGAACGAGGATAACCGTCGGCATAACCAACAGGTACAGTAGCAACTACTGTGTCTTTATCAGCAACATAAGTACCACCATAACCAACTGCAACACCTTTGCCGATAGTTTTAACAAATGAAACAGAAGTTTTTAGCTCCATAGCAGGGATAATTTTAAATTCTTCTTCTCTCATTTCGTGACTAGGATATAGACCATAGTTAATGATACCACTACGAACAATATTTAGGTTCATATTAGGTAGTTCCATAATAGCTGCTGAGTTGCTAACATGGCAATTCTTAATCTCTATTCCCTCATTCTCTAGCTTTTCTTTAAAGTTCATAAATCTGTTATACTGGTCAATAGCAATACTTTTATCAACTTCATCAGCTCTGTATAAATGAGTAAACATACCGTCAATTTTAATATTAGGCAATTTTGCAATTTCCTTAATAACTTCAACACTTTCATCAGTATCGGCAAAACCTATTCTGCTCATACCTGTATCAAGTGCCAAATGACATATTGCAAACTTATTCATCTTTACTGCTGTGTCAGAAAAGTCCTTTGCCATATCATAAGAGAAAATTGCAGGAATTAAATCATAGTTTATTACATCTTCATACTGTAACTTATCGGTATATCCCAAAAGATTAATAGGCTTTGTAAAACCTGCTACTCTAAGGTCAATGCCTTCCTCTACAACTGCAACTGCATATCTATCAATTAAGTCGTCACAATACTTTGCAATTTGTTTTGCACCATGACCATAACCGTCAGCCTTGATAACTGCCATTAACTGAGTACCTTCTTTGATACTGTCTTTAACTAACTGAAAGTTATGATGGATTGCATCTAAATTTATATTAGCTTTTGCTCTATAATATTTTTCCATTGTAAACACTTCTTTTCGTTTATTCTTTATAATTATACATTTCCAAACAAGGATAATCAAGTTTATTTAAGTTTTTTATTTAACTACTTTTATATTTCAGATTTTTGTACTATAATATTCTAAAAATATAGAGAACATTAACCCTTATAGGCTCTCGACTTTTTCTATTAAATATGTTAAAATTTATTATATATGAAACTGAGGAAAAGATATGTTGTTAGTAAATTTTTTTGATTTTATATGTAAAAAATTCGGAAAAAGTTTCTTTATAATCTTTAAGATAATTATTCCATTTCTTGCAATGCTTGTACCGATTGACCAAGTGTGCAAATGGCTGATGATTTCTTCTTCCAAAGTTACTGCGTTAATTTTATATGCTTGTTTTTTAGCAATGCTTATTTTTGTACAAAAATAGCATCGGTTGTTGAGTTTATTGTAATAGGACTTGCATTTATTCTGTGCTTTTCTTTAGGTTCAGTTACCCATTTATTTGGACGGACAGTTATGATATTTGCCGGAATATTTCTATTCTTTAAAGTTCTATTTTTCCTAGCTATGCTAATTAAACAAGCAAATTCTAATATAGAAATGGATAGTAAAGAGTGATATGCAAAATTTAAATTTTGCAAAAGGAGAAAATTATGGTTGAAACATTTATTTTAAATACCGACCCACTAGATAGCAGAGAACTATTTGAACAGTTACTGGAACAGGTTGGTGACACTAGAAAAGAAAAAATATTAAAATTAAGAACCTTTACAAAGCAAAAGCAATCTTTAGGTGCAGGACTACTAATAAAAAAATATGTTGGGGATATTCATTCTCTAAACAAAAACGGCAAGCCTAAAAACAACGATACCGAATTTAACATTAGTCATAGTGGTAAGTATGTTGTACTGACAAAAGGTGGTACAGAGCCTGTGGGTGTTGATATTGAACTTATGCAAAGAGGTAACAAGCATATTGCACCAAGATTCTTTACACTTGATGAATGTGTACAAATTGACCGTAGCTATGACCCTGATAAAACATTTACACAGATTTGGACTTTAAAGGAAGCATTTCTAAAATGCATCGGTTCAGGTGTTGGCAAAGATTTAAAGAGATTTACAATTCATATTGATGATGAAAATATCAGAATTGACAACAGAATCAACAGAAATTTCTACTACTTTAAGGAATATGATGTTTCCGGTTATAAACTTTCTGTTTGTAGTGAAGATAACAGATTTTCGGAAACTTTGGAAGACGTTACCGATGAAATCTTTAAATTAGAAGAAACTAAATAATCAACAACAAAAGTAATGGCACTTCATTTGAAGTGCCATTTTTGTATTTATATTGATTTTTGATTAAACTCTTCTTTTCCAAGTTGATGGAATTAATAGAATCATCATAGGAAAAATCTCAAGTCTACCGGCAAGCATATCGAAAGAAAGAACAATCTTGCTTAAAACAGATAAATGTGCAAAGTTAGAAGTTGCACCAACACCATCCATACCTGGACCAACGTTGTTAAAACAAGTAACTACTGCTGTAAAAGTAGTTACAAGGGATTCACCCTCAATGCTGACAAGCAATGTACTTGCTAAAAGAATAAACACATAAATAACAAGGTATGTGTTGATACCCTTTAGAATACTGTTATCAACACTTTTTTTGTTTATTCTAACACTCATAACCTGTCTAGGCCGTACCATTTGCTTAATATCTCTTATCATCTGCTTAAAGTAAAGTACAATTCTTGTAACCTTCATACCACCTGCAGTAGAACCTGCCATACCACCAACAAACATTAAGCTGATTAGTATTACCTTAGAAAATACAGACCATTGCTCAAAATCGGCAGTTACAAAGCCTGAGGTACTGACTATGGAAGCAACTGTAAAGTAAGAATCTCTAAATGCAGTTTCAAATGCCATTTTGCCTGTTGATAGCAAGTTAATACATATTAAAGCGACACTTGCAGTTACCATTCCTAAATAAACCTTTAGTTCAGTATCTTGGAATACTGCCTTAAACTTTCTTAGTATCATAAAGAAATATAGGTTAAAGTTTACACCGAACAATAGCATAAATGTTGCAACCACATATTCAACATACGGACTGTGATAACCGGCAATAGATGCGCCCTTTACCGAGAAACCACCTGTACCGGCAGTTGCAAAAGCAGTAACAACACTGTGATAAAAGCCAATGCCGGAGAACATTAACATAATAATCTCCAGTGCAGTTAAGATAAAGTATAGAATATAAAGAATTCTGGCTGTATCAGTTAGCTTACTAACAATTTTACCGGCTTTAGGTCCCGGAACTTCGGCTCTCATTAGATGCATTGCCTGACCGTCACCCTGAGGTACTATAGCCATTAAGAATGTAATAACACCCATACCACCTATCCAGTTAGTAAAACTTCTCCAAAATAATAATCCATAAGGATTACCCTCAACCTTAGTTAAGATTGATGAACCGGTTGTGGTAAAACCGGAAACTGTTTCAAAAAATGCGTCAAGATAGTTAGGTATCATACCTGAAATAACAAATGGTAAACAACCAAATGCTGACATAAATATCCACGCAAGACCACAAATCATAAAACCCTCTTTAGCAAGAAGCATTTTATTCTTTGGGGTTTTCACACCAAAAGCAAGTCCAATACTAACTAAAATAACTATTGGAATCAAAAATGCAATAAGTGTATCATACTCACCATAAATAATAGCAACGATAAGTGGAAGTATCATTAAAGCACCTTCCATAAACATTATCTTGCCAAGTACATTTACTACTGCTCTGTAATTCATACAAATATATCCTCGATTGAACGAATTGATTTATTCTTAGTAACAATGATAATTGAGTCACCGGCCTCAATTGTATCATCACCGTTAGGGAAAATAATCTTTTTCTTTCTGCTAATTGCTGCAACAAGAATATCTTTCTTAAACTTTAAAGTGCGAATTGGCCTTCCTAAATAATCAGCATCATTTGGAGTAACAAACTCAATAGCCTCAATTCTGCCACCCATTAGTTTATATAGGTTTCTAATCTGGTCACTATTAGCATTAAGCTTTGCTCTTAAATACTTAACAATAGTAGAAGAAGTTACCTGACTAAGTGAAATCGCACTTTCTCCCATTACCTTCTCATAAAGTTGGAAAAACTCAGGTTCATTAATTTTAGTTACTTGCTTATGAACATGTAAGTTCTGTGCATACATAGCAACAAGGAAGTTAGCCTCATCACTATCTGTAACAGTAACAACTGCATCACATCTGTCAATGCCTTCTTCAATAAGAAGTTTATGGTCAGCAGAGTTACCAAGTACAATTCTGGCCTCAGGAAGATGACCGGCAAGGAACTTACATCTGTCACTATTCTTTTCTATGATAGTAACATCAATACTCATCTTTGCAAGAATTGCAGAAAGATAAAAGGCAATCTTAGAACCACCGATTATCATAACATTCTTAACCTTATCTTTTAAGATTCCCATACCCTTTAAGAAGTTTACAACTTGCTTATGGATACCGGTAATATAGATATTATCCTTTTCTCTGATTATAAAGTTACCGTTAGGGATAAATACCTCTTCACCACGCTTTACGGCACAAATTAGGAATTCATTACCGTAAATCTGAGAAATCTCATAAATAGGTTTATCAATAATATTGTTACCTTCCTTGATAGATATTTCAATCATATCAATTTTGCCATTAGCAAAGGTTTCATAATTAGTTGCAGTAGGGAATTTTAGAATTCTGGAAATTTCCGAAGCAACACTCATATCAGGGTTAACCATCATAGAAATGCTAAGTTCATTTCTCATAAAGTCAATCTGATTAACATACTCAGGACTTCTAACTCTTGCAATAGCATGTCTTGCACCCATTTTTCTTGCAATTAAACAAGAAAGGATATTTATTTCATCAGAATATGTTGTAGCAATTACAAGGTAAGCGTTCTCAACTCCTGCTTCTTTCAGAGTATCGCACTGAGTACCGTTACCAAGTACACCGTTGACATCTTGTTCATCAACAACTCTGTCAACTCTCTGTTCATCAATATCTACCACAACAACATCATAGTTTTCTTCTCTCAGGCTGCTAATAAGGCATTTGCCTATCTTACCGGCACCGATTACAATAACATTCATTACACAATACCCCTGTAATTTGTAATTTGTAATTTATAATATACCAGTATTATTATATCACTATGAAACAAAAAATCAAACCTAAAAAGTCCCAATATAACAGAAAAGTTATTACAGTTTTGGAACATTTTCTACAATTGTCGCTTTTTTATTGACTTAATCTATTTTATTTGTTAAAGTAAAGTTAAATATGTACTATTAAGGAGGTATATTAATTTTGAAAAAGTTTTTAACTATTTTATCTATTGTGACTTTATCCTCTGCACTACTAGTATTTGCAGGTTGTAGTACAGATAATAACAGCAGTTCAAGTAGCGAACCTAAAGAACCTACTGTAACAGTTTCTCAGTCTGTATCATTCAGCTTTAAGGCAACCTCATCTACAAAGGCTACAACAAAGCCATCAACTACTAAGAAAACAACTAAACCTTATACACAGCCAACAACTAAGTATGTAACACCTACTACTCAGTATGTAGCACCTACTACACAGTATGTTGCTCCAACTACTCAGTATGTAGCACCTACTACAAAGTATGTTGCTCCAACAACAAAGCATGTTGCACCAAGCAGTAACCGACTAACTGCAAGTGAAGTTAGCAAAATGTCTAAGACAGAAATTCAGAACAAAATCAACGACATTTACGCAAGTTATGGTTACATATTCAAAACAAAGAGTATTCAAGCTTATTATGAGAGTCAGTCATGGTATGTACCAAGATACACTTCAGAAACAACTGTTGAATCACTCTTTAGTGCAGATGACAACTACAACAAAAACCTACTGGCACAATACAGATAAAAAAACACTAGGGCAAGTTTTTACTTGCCCTTTTTTATTGACAACAACCTATAAAACTAATAAAATATGCTTATAATATTAGTAAAACATTACGAGGTTTATTATGAACGATTTTGTAAGAGTAGCCTCTGCCGTAATCAAAACTACTGTAGCAGATACTACAAAAAATACTGAAGAACATATTAAAATGATGGAAAAGTCAAGTAGTGAAAATGTTGACATTACTGTTTTTCCTGAATTATCTATTACAGGTTACACTTGTCAAGACCTATTCTTCCAGAAAGAACTACTTGACAAAACATATTCAAGCCTAATCGAAATTAAGAAAAAGTCAGAAAAGTTAAAGGGTATCTTTGTTGTAGGTGCTCCTATCAAGCACAAAAATCAACTTTTCAACTGTGCCGTTGTAATTTCTAATGGTACTGTTTACGGTATTGTACCTAAAACTTACTTACCTAACTACAATGAGTTTTACGAAAAAAGATGGTTCAGTACAAGTATGGACACAGAAGACAGTTTTATTAACTTTGATGGTGAAGAAGTACCATTCTCACAAAATGTATTTGATGCAAATGGTTTTACATTTGGTGTAGAAATTTGTGAAGACCTATGGACACCTGTTCCACCATCAACTGTACTTTCTATGTCAGGTGCTGAAATTATCCTTAACCTATCAGCAAGTAATGCACTTATTGGCAAAAGAGATTATGTAAACTCAATGGTTAAGCAAAACAGTGGTAGCAACATTGCAACATATGTATATTGTTCAGCCGGTTCAGGAGAAAGCACCCAAGACCTTATTTACAGTGGTCACTCAATTATTTGTGAAAACGGTGTTATCTTAAAGGAAAACAAAGAAATTATTGAAAACAACTACCTACTGATTACAGATACAGATTTAGGCAAAATTCGTTTTGACAGATTAAAGAACAAGTCATATAAAGACTGTATCACAAACAATATGTTTTCCACATTTGACACAGTAAATGTGGAATATTTAAGCGATAGTGAGATTGTATCAAATGGTGAAATGTACTACATTGACAAAACACCATTTGTACCATCAAACAATAGCAAGAAACTTGAAAGATGCTTAGAAATTTTCTCAATGCAAGTTGAGGGACTAAGAAAGAGAATTTCTGTTATTGGTGGCAAAATGGTTGTTGGTGTAAGTGGTGGCCTAGACTCTACCCTAGCACTACTGGTTTGTGGTGAAGTTTGTCGCAGAATGGGCAAACCAATGACTGATGTTGTTGGTGTTACAATGCCTTGTTTCGGTACAACTGACAGAACATACAACAATTCCCTTGACTTAATGAGAACACTGGGCATTACTACAATGGAAATTCCTATTGCAGACAGTTGTCGTCAGCATATGAAGGATATTGGTCACAACGAAGAAGTACACGATATTACTTACGAAAATGTACAAGCAAGAGAAAGAACTCAAGTACTGATGGATGTTGCCAACAAGGTTGGTGGTATTGTTGTAGGTACAGGTGATCTTTCTGAACTTGCACTTGGTTGGTGCACATACAATGCCGACCATATGTCAATGTACGGTGTTAATGCCTCAATTCCTAAAACACTTATTAAGTGGATGATTGACGCAGTTGCAAAGAACAATATCTTTAAAGACAGTACTGCTACTCTTGAAGATATTATTGACACACCGATTTCTCCGGAACTTTTACCTCCTACTAAAGATGGCAAAATTGCTCAGAAAACAGAAGAAAAGGTTGGTCCATATTTACTACATGACTTTTTCTTATACTATGTTCTTCGTTTTGGCTTTAGACCAAAGAAAATTTATTCACTTGCAGTTACTGCTTTTGACGGTGAATTTAACAAGGACACAATTAAGAAATGGTTAAAAACATTCTATCATAGATTCTTCACTCAGCAATTCAAGAGAAGTTGCCTGCCTGACTGTGTAAAGGTTGGTTCAGTTTGCCTTTCTCCAAGAGGTGATTGGCGTATGCCAACAGACTCAAGTGCAAAACTATGGCTTGATGAGGTTGAAAGTTTATAATTTAATAATTTGTGGGGCTTCTTAAATGACAAAAATGAATTATGTATTGATTATACATACAAAGATGCCTTGTACTTTAACAGTAATGAAACTTGTTTAGTGAGCACAACAGAGAACACTGTTCAATTGTTACATTTTATGTTTGAGTAAGGAGATATTATGGATAAGGATATAAGAATAACTATAGCTTTCATTTGTGGTGCTATTGTTTTTGCTTGGTTATTTTTCTTTGTTTTTATTAAAGGTAAAACAAGGGGAAATAGGCTAATGGCAAAAGCAAAACAAAGTGGATGTATAACCACAGGTACGGTTATAAAGAACGATTATAGAGAATTTACAGGTCCTGAGGGACGATACAGAAGTGAGATCGTAACATACGAGTATTTTGTGGACGGAAAAAGATTTAAAAAGAAAATCACATATACTGACACAGGAATTGTTATTAACTATCCTAATCAGGTAGAAATTTTTTACGACAAAAACAATCCCTCAAAGTCGTTTGCAGATGTTGAATTAGGGCAGAACAAACAAAAGCAAACAGGATGTTATATATCAATTGTCATTCCGATTATTGTAATCATATTAATATATAATTTACTAAAATTAATATAAGTGAGGTTATAAGTGAGGTTATTTAGTATGCAGTGGGTAAAGAAGGAATGAAAAACGAAAAAGGTGAAGTAATGTTAGAATCACTAATTGTGTATTCTGTAACTATCTTTTTGCTTTTCTTTATTCTTGCAATCTTCTCTGTTCTCTTCCAACATTGGAATATTCAAACGGTTGCTAATGAATCTGTAATAAGAGTTGCGCAAACTTACAATAAGCATACTAAAAGGGTTGCACCTAAAAAGTGCAACCCTTATTTTTATACTAATTATATTTTACTGTTCTTCTGTTAAGTCAGGTAACTGTAAGCAATATTCGTAAAAGTCCTTTAGGCTACCTTGGTTATAACCACTAATATCAACATTATCTCTGTTAATAAGGTCATCGGTAACAAGGAATGTTTCCATACCGATTGTAGCAGAAACCATATCTTCCCTAACATCATTACCAACCATCAAAGTTTCTTCCGGTTTACATTTTGCCATTTCACAAGTTTCAATAAAGTACTTTGGGTTTGGCTTACAATACTTTGAATTTTCGTATGTAGTAATTACAGAAAAATCATTTTTATCAAGACCTGCCCACTTTACTCGTCTTTCTGTTGCGATTTTTGGGAAGAATGGGTTTGTTGCCATTACGGTGTTATAACCTTTTCTTCTAGCCTCATCAACAATTTTTCTTGAATATGGGTTTACTGTTGTAGCCTCTTTTGTTAGGATAAATTCGTTTTCGTAATAACCGTTAAACATAGGAATATCGTTGATAATCTCAGGTCCAACCATTGTTGCAACCTTGTTCCAAAAGCACATTTTGTTTGACATAGCACCTTGGTTTTGATACATAGCCTCCATGCCACCAAGTAATGCTTTTTGTAATGTTTCGGGACTCATTTCTATATAAGGGCATACTGCCTCTGCCATTGAAGAAAAATAAAGTTTCATAAACTTTTTCATATCCATAGGAAGCATAGTTCCATCCAAATCGAAGAATATATTTTTAATCATCTATCTCTCTCCTTCTCCATAAACTAATTTGCTTTCATATTAACATATTCTGCACGAAGCTTACTGTAAGCAAATCTCTGACTACTATAAATACTGTAGTAGCCTGAAAGCATATAACTAATACAAACTGCCACAACATAAAAGGCAGTTCCTTCTCCACCAAATAGTTCTATGCTTAAAAGTATTGACGCAATAGGGCAGTTTACAACACCACAGAATACTGCCACAATACCAACTGCTGCACCGAATGTAGGGTCAAGTCCTAAATGTGCACCAATAGCACAACCAAATGTTGAACCAATAAACAAAGTAGGAACAATCTCGCCACCTTTAAAACCGATAGCCATTGTTACTGCTGTAAAAATCATTTTCAAAATAAAGTCATAGTAATTTGCATGACCTTCATTTACTGCTGTTACAATAGTCTTTGCACCAAGGCCTGTATATTCATCACCAAAAATCATAGCCAATGCTATAAAAATAACGCCACCACACAACATTCTAATGTAGGGGTTTTTAAATAATTTGGTTAATCCTTCCTTAGTATATTTCATTATTAAACAGAAAAGAATACTAATAAAGGCACATAGAATGGCAAGTCCACCTGTTTGTAACATTGAAACAAGTGAAAGGTGTGGTACTTTCGGTGGGTTGTAAGGCAAAGTAAAACCTTTGAACAAGTAGCTTATTGCATAGGCTACAAGACTTGATACAACACAAGGTACGAATGCTGAGTAGTAAAGCACACCAACGGCTATTACTTCCATAGCAAAGAAAGCAGCAGTTAATGGTGTACCGAAAAGTGCTGAGAATAAAGCACCCATACCACACATAACGGCAACATTCATATCCTTTTGACTAAGTCTGAAAATTCTACCAACCTGAGCACCGATACTACCACCTAGCTGAAGTGCAGCACCTTCTCTACCGGCTGAACCACCAACCAAGTGAGTAAGAACTGTACTAATAAAAATCATAGGTGCAATAATAATAGGCACACCTTTTAGGTGTCTGATTGAATGTAATATTAAATTAGTACCACCGTCACCTGAAAGTTTTGCTTTGTCATACATTAAAATAATCAGTAAACCAAGCACAGGCATTAAGAATAAAAGTGCCGGATACTGCTGGTGCAAATCTGTTACATAGGAAATACTTTTGTTAAAAACAACTCCTATAAATCCACCCAAAGCCCCGGTGATAGAAGCAATGATAATCCACTTAACAAAAACTCCGGCGTATAAGAAAATACGCATAATCTTCATTTTTGCTATCCAAAAAAACTTTTTCAAATTTCCATCTCCAATGGGACAATTATACCACTAATATTAGGTATAATCAATTATAAAAGTTAAAACCTTTAATTTTTTCAGTATTTATGCTATTATATAAAGGAAGATTAATATGAAAAAAATCGTACTTGTTGGCACAGGAATGGTCGGTATGAGCTTTGCTTATGCTTCCCTTAACCAAAATTTATGTGATGAGCTTGTGCTTATTGACATTAACAAAGAAAGAGCAATCGGTGAGGCTATGGACTTAAACCATGGTTTAGCCTTTTCAAATTCTTCAATGAAAATTTATTCAGGGGAATATACCCATTGTAGCAATGCAGACATTGTTGTAATTTGTGCCGGTGCTCCACAAAAAAGTGGAGAAAAACGACCTGAGTTACTAAAGAAAAATACAGAAGTTTTTAAGTCCATTGTTGCACCTGTATGTGAAAGTGGCTTTAAGGGGATTTTCTTAGTTGCTACAAACCCTGTTGATGTTATGACAAGGGTTACTGCAAAAATCTCAGGATTTCCAAAGTCTAGAGTTTTTGGCACAGGTACAACCCTTGACTCAGCAAGACTTAGATACCTTCTAGGTGATTATTTTGGAATTAACCCAAGAAGTGTTCACGCATATGTTATGGGTGAACATGGTGACACAGAGTTTGTACCTTGGAGTCAGGCACTGTTATCCACAAAATTAGTTGATGATGTGCTACAGGATAATCCAAACACCTTTAAGAAAAGGGATATTGAGAGAATTGAGGCTGAGGTTAGAAACTCAGCTTACAAAATCATTGATGCAAAAGGTGCAACATACTATGGAATCGGTATGGCAATTGTGCAGATTTGTAGGGCAATTTTACAAAATGAAAATTCAGTTCTCACTGTTTCTTGTTGCTTAAACGGTTGTTACAATCAAGAAAAAATTTATGCCGGTACACCGGCTATAATAAATCAAAGTGGTGTAAAGTCACTTATTGAACTTTCACTAACTGATACAGAAATGAAAAAACTTCAAGAAAGTTGTGATGCTCTTGAAGATTACTTTAAAAGTATTAAGATGTAGGTGGTATTATGGAAAATATTGAGAAATTACAAGAAATAATCGATAACAGTAATAACATTGTTTTCTTTGGTGGTGCAGGTGTTAGCACAGAAAGTGGCATCCCTGACTTTCGTTCTGTTGATGGGTTGTACAACTTAAAATACAAATACCCACCTGAACAAATTATCAGCCATACATTTTTCCAATATAAACCTGAAGAATTCTACAGATTTTACAAGGACAAAATGATGTGCCTAGATGCTAAACCTAACAAGGCACACACTTTCCTTGCTAAGTTAGAAGAAAAAGGAAAACTTTCTGCCGTTGTAACTCAGAACATTGATGGACTTCATCAAGCCGGTGGCAGTCATACTGTTTATGAGCTACACGGTAGCATACATAGAAACTACTGTACAAAGTGTCACGCATTTTATGATGCTGAATTTGTAAAGAACAGTAAAGACCTTATTCCTAAATGTACAAAGTGTGGTGGAATTATCAAACCTGATGTTGTGCTATATGAAGAAGGTCTTGATGATGAAACCGTAACAAATGCAATTAATGCTATTTCTAACTGTGACACACTTATTATTGCAGGTACCAGCCTTGTGGTATATCCGGCAGCAAGTTTTATCAGATACTTTAAAGGCAATCACCTTGTACTGATAAATCTTAGTGAAACATCAGCTGACAAAATGGCTAACCTAGTTATTCACGGCAAAGTTGGAGAAGTACTATCTCAAATTAAAATTTAATAAAACAAATGCACTTTGAAAAAAGGCAAAGTACATTTCATATATATAAACCTCACAAACTTTATTGGAAAGAGAAAAGAAAGGGAGATTTATATGACAAACAAAATTCTTAATGGAATAAGAAAGATTAAGCCACTAAATATATTGGTGCTGACATTAGCCGGTATTATAAACGCCTTTGGTGTTACATTGTTTTTAGCACCGGTTAAGCTATATGACAGTGGTATTTCCGGTACATCAATGTTGATTTCACAAGTAACACCTGAATGGTGTAGCCTTTCTCTTATTCTTATTGTGCTGAATATTCCTATATTTTTATTTGGCTTAAAAAGAGAAGGTGCAAGTTTTACTTTTTACTCAATTTACACCGTTATTATTTATTCTGTTTCAGCATACTTAATAACCGATGTGCTTCCTATTGATGTTAGCCTAGTATCACCACTAGCCGGTACAGATTTATTTTTATGTGCTATATTCGGTGGTGTAATCTCAGGTTGTGGCAGTGGTCTTGCACTTAGATTTGGTGGTGCAATGGACGGCATGGAAATTATTGCAGTAGTATTTGCAAAGAAGTTAAACCTTTCTATCGGCACATTTGTAATGATTTTCAATGTTATTCTTTACATAATATGTGGTTTGGTAATTAACTCTTGGGTACTGCCACTTTATTCAATCGTTACTTATGCAGCAGCACTAAAAACAATTGACTTTATTATTGAAGGTTTTGACCGTTCAAAGGCAGCTTTCATTATTACTACAAAACCTAAAGAAGTGTGTAAAGCACTTTCAGATACTTTTGAAAACGGTATCACTACTGTTGATGCTAAGGGTTATTATTCCGACTCAAAAAAGACAATGATTTACTATGTTGTTAATCGTTTTCAAGTTGGTAAAATGAAAACGATCGTACATAACATTGACCCTAAAGCATACATTTCACTGAATGATGTGGCAGATATTTTTCCGGCTAATAAAAATGATAACGGAAGTAATAATTCCGTTGATGAAACTCCTACCAATACAGAAACCCCAACCCTAGAGGAAGAAATCAAAACCGATTTGTCAGAAAAATTAGGCTAATTTTAGTTTTTATTTTATGGTACAAATTAGGGTTTGTAGGGCTAAATGCAAAATGTTAAATTTTAGCAAATAAGGCTCCCTTGTGTAAAGGGAGCTGTCGCTTGTAAATTGGAAGAATGACAATTTACTCTTAAAGAGCGACTGAGGGATTGTTATGGTACATACTTTTTGCTATATCAATTTTATTCGATAGATATATAATAGGTTTTGTTTTCCTATCTAAATTTTATCTATCTATTACTGCCTACTAGACAATCCTTCCACCACTTCGTGGTTCCCCTCCCTTTACACAAGGGAGGCTGGTTAGTCTCTGCTAATTCTAAATATCTACCACAAAACAAGGTATGTTCTAACTCTACAAACCCAAATTTATCTAACTAATCTTTACCCACAGACAAAATTGAAAAACCCTAATTTATCAAACCTACCTATACTCACAATCAAAATAAAAAAGACAAAAGGACTTCTGAAAACAGAAGTCCTTATTTTTCATCTTGCTGAGAGGCAAGTTCAATATTCTTTTGTACAATACCTTGACCTTGGTCAACATAACTTGAAGCAATACTATAATACTTATTATAATATTTATCATAGGTATTCACTATAGTTTTCTTATATCTGTCGGTAAGTGCCATACCACCGACAAAAAGCCCAACTGCCAAAGCAATGATTGATAGCATAATAACCACTTGCTTACCCGTTAGCTTATCCTTCATATTATCACAACCCTTACCTATTATATAACATAAAGTAAGAATTTTTGCAAGAAAAAAGGGAGTGTAAAATACACTCCCTAATATATAAAGTAATGAATTACTTATTTAGGCTTTCGTAAACTGCAACTGCACAAGCAACTGTAGCACCAACCATTGGGTTGTTACCCATACCGATAAGACCCATCATTTCTACATGAGCAGGAACTGATGAAGAACCGGCAAACTGAGCATCACCGTGCATTCTACCCATTGAGTCTGTTAGACCGTATGAAGCAGGACCTGCACCCATGTTATCAGGATGAAGTGTACGACCTGTACCACCACCTGAAGCAACTGAGAAGTACTTAACGCCATTTTCAATAGCCCACTTCTTGTATGTACCTGCTACTAGATGCTGGAAACGAGTTGGGTTAGTTGAGTTACCTGTAATTGAAACACCAACATTTTCCTTCTGCATAATAGCTACGCCTTCACGAACATCGTTAGCACCGTAGCAACGAACAGCAGCTCTTTCACCATCAGAGAACTTAACTTCACGAACAACCTTTAGTTCGCTGTTGAAGAAGTCAAAGTCTGTTTCAACATATGTGAAACCGTTAATTCTTGAGATGATGTAAGCAGCATCCTTACCAAGACCGTTAAGGATAACTCTTAGTGGTTCTTTTCTAGCCTTGTTAGCGTTTCTAGCAATACCGATAGCACCTTCAGCAGCAGCGAATGATTCGTGACCTGCTAGGAATGCGAAACACTTTGTTTCGTCTCTAAGTAGCATTGCACCTAGGTTACCGTGACCTAGACCAACATTTCTCTGTTCTGCAACAGAACCAGGGATTGTAAATGCTTCAAGACCTACGCCGATAGCTTCAGCAGCTTCAGCAGCAGACTTAACGCCCTTCTTAAGACCGATAGCACAACCTAGTGTATAAGCCCAGCTAGCGTTTTCAAATGCGATTGGCTGAACACCCTTAACGATTTCGTCTGGGTCAAAGCCGTTATCTAGACATAGCTGTCTTGCCTCTTCAAGAGAACCGATACCATTTTCAGCAAGGCACTTCTCGATTTTTGGCATTCTTCTTTCCATACTTTCAAATGTAACTGCCATGTTTAAATCTCCTCCTTACTGATTATTCTTCTCTTGGGTCAATGTACTTAGCAGCGTTATCAAAACGGCCGTACTGACCAATGTTATTTTTATATGCTTCATCCGGTGTAACACCATGACGAATATCCTGCATCATCTTACCAAGATTTACAAACTGGTAACCGATAACTTCGTCATTTTCGTCAAGAGCTGTCTTAAGAACATAGCCTTCTGCCATTTCCATAAAACGAACACCCTTAGCCTTTGTTGAGAACATAGTACCAACCTGTGAACGAAGGCCCTTACCAAGGTCTTCTAGACCGGCACCGATTGGAAGACCGTCTTCTGAGAAAGCAGTCTGTGAACGACCGTATACTAGCTGTTCAAAAATGTTCTTCATAGCTGTGTTAATAGCATCACAAACAAGGTCTGTGTTTAGACATTCTAGTAGAGTCTTGCCAGGTAGAATTTCTGCAGCCATAGCAGCTGAGTGAGTCATACCTGAGCAACCAACTGTTTCTACAAGAGCTTCTTCAACAATACCGTCTTTTACGTTTAGTGATAGCTTACATGCGCCCTGCTGAGGAGCACACCAACCAATACCATGTGAAAAACCTGAAATATCTTTGATTTCATAAGATTTTACCCATTTACCTTCTTCAGGAATAGGTGCAGGACCGTGCTTTGGTCCTTTTGTTACAGTACACATATTCATTACTTCATTAGAATAATTCATTGTACTTAACTCCTTTCTTTGATTTGTTTGAGAAAGTCCTCTCATACAAGGTAATTATAATCTTTTTTCAGTATTTTATCAAGCATTTTTCTTTATTATTTGCTATTTTTTATCATATTAACTTTTGTTTAAAGATTTTTTGACATACTTTTAACTTAAAAAAGTAAAAAGTAGCTTCCTAATGAAAGCTACTTTATCTATCGTTATTTTACTGTAATCTTACATTTTGCAGACTTTTTACTGCCATCAGTTGTTGATACAGTAATTACTGCTTTACCCTTTTTCTTACCAATAACCTTACCCTTTGAATTTACAGTAGCAACAAGCTTTTTGTTTGTTTTCCAAGTAACTTTCTTGTTGCTTGTTGTGTTAGGATTTACAGTTGCTTTTAGTGTATAAGCACTACCTTTTTTCAAAGTTTTGTTATTTACATTTAGTTTAATCTTGGTTGCTTTCTGAACAACTTTTACTTTACAAATGGATTTAACTGTATTATCACTTGCAAGTTTTGCAGTAATTGTACAAAATCCATTTGATACAGTTGTCACCTTACCGTTCTTATCTACTTTTGCAACTTTACTGTTACTTGAGGACCAAATAACTCTTTTATTTGTTAGTTCACTTGGTGTAACAGTTGCTACTAGCTTGGTAGAAATATTCTTGTTTGTTTTTGCAAGGGTAAGACTATTTTTACTTAAACTTATTTTACCTTTAACTATTGGTATAGTTGTAGGCTCTGTAGTTGTAGAGTCTGATGAAATTGGCTCTGCAACTGCATAAATAATATTTATCTCTTTATTACAACTTACATAATATGTGCCGTCACCATTATCTTTACAAATATACTGTTGATAATAATAATCGCCATCATTTTCTTTCATCAATCCATAATAGATTACAGTAGTTAGCTTATAGCCATCGTTTGGAGTAATTATCTCGCTATAATGACCACCACTTAATACAATGTTGGATTTTCCGGATGATGTACAATTTACAAGGTTACGGCTAATAGAAATATACCTGCTATTACCGATAGCTTCAGTTGTATCGGCAGTTTTTTCATAAGCCTTTGCAATAATCTTAACATCATCAGTAACTTTTGAAATAATAATCTTATATGATTCGTCTGTTATTTTTTGAGGATAAACAACCTGATCCCCCATCATCGCTCTTACATCCATACCATCAAAATTTTTGACAATATTTGATGTAATAGTCGCAACATATGAGTCACCTTTCTTTACAGTTTTATCTGTATTTGAAATAGTAACATTATTTGACGAAACATATTCTATACTACAAGTTTCAGTTGTTACTGCAAAAGCAGATACCCCTACAAATGATGATAAAATCATCATTACCGATAAAATAATTGATATTGTCCTTTTCATACATATCCTCCTTAGTTTATCTTTCTACAGGAAATTTGTCAATTATTCCCATTATATATTGTTGAATTAACTTACAATCCATCACCATTATTATAACTTATATTATAAAAAAATGTTACATTTTTACAATATTCGTATATAAAAAATATCGCACCACATTTGTATATATTGCACAACTTAATGTACATTTTACACAAACAAAAGCACTCTTGAATTAAATTCAAGAGTGCTTTGCATTTTGTTATTATATTTTGGAAGAATATACGGAATAATCTAATTAATCCTTAAATGGAACTGAGAAAGCCTCATCAAGTAGTCTTGATAGACCATATTTCTTTTCATTCTTACTCTTAACCTTTACTGTAGTTACTATAATGCTTAGTGCAATAAATACTGCTGCAAAACCGGCAAGTACAAGCATAATACCTGTAATATCCTGACCTGTAGCAATTGTCATTCTAAATCCGTCAACTGCATAAGAGAATGGGAAGAATGGTTTCATTGTTCTGTAGATACTTGGTGAAAGGTCAAGTGGATATGTACCACCGGCACAACCAAGTTGTAGAACTAGAAGAACAAGTAATGCGAATGAACCAACCTTACCAAGGATAATGTTGAAGAAGTATGCAATTGCTGTAAATGCTACAGAAGTCATAATAGCTAAAGCAAATGTTCTGCCAACATAAGCAGGATCCATACCGTTAACATTAATTAGAAGTGTTACCAGAACTGCACCTGCACCAACTGCAAATAATACAAGTTCAAATAGTTTTCTAATCCAAAGTTTCTTCTTTCTTCTGATACGCTTAGGGTCATTTTCTGCACCGGTTACAACACAGAATGAAATACCTGCTACCCAAAGACCTGCACACATCATATATGCTGCCATAGCTGAACCGTTGTTAGCTACCTTAGAAACCTGAGTTTCATTTGCATTTACAGGAGAAGCAAACATCTTCTTCTGCTTACTTGAGATTGTTGTATTCTTAGCAGTATCAGCACCCTTCTTAAGTGCTTTCTTAAGAGTTGTAACACCCTTATCAACTGTTGTTAAGCCATTACCCAGTGTCTTTGAACCATCATGAAGTTTATCTGCACCGTCAGAAATCTTTGTTGCACCACTTGCAAGTTCTTTACTGCCGGAAACAAGCTTATCATTGTTATCCATTAACTGTTTAGTACCATTTGCAAGAGTTGTTGAACCGTTAAATAGTTGTTCAATACCACTTGAAAGTGTTGGTACACTGTCTTTTAGTTTATTAGCACCCTTTGATAAATCGGTAGCACCCTTATTAAGAGTCTTGTTGTTATCAGTTAATTTCTTAGTACCATCAGCAAGTGTCTTAACACCACCTGTGTATGTTGTAACACCGGTCTTTAGTGACTTAGTACCGTCATTTAGGCTCTTAGCACCATCGTTAAGGCTCTTACTGTTGTCATTTAACTGTTTTGTACCCTTTGCAAGAGTATCAACACCACCTGTGTATGTTGATAAACCTGTTTTTAGAGTATCAATACCACCATCTAGCTGAGAAGCACCAATTTCAAGAGCAGTAGCACCGGGGATAAGTTTTTTATCAAGTGTATCCTTAACGGAGCTTAAACCACCGTATAGTGCAGTTACTTGCTTGCTTGCAGTAGGTAGTAGTAATTCTGAGTTATCATTAATTTTCTTTACTGATTTCTTTACAGTATCAACTGACTGACCAACTTCTTTAGCTGTTGAAGCTGCTGTCTTTAGATCAGCACCGGCAGTTGTTAAGTTAGACTGTACTCCCTGTAAACCTGCACCGATTTCTTTTGCTGAAGATTTTAAACCGTTAATTACAGATGCTTGAGTTGCTGCATCAAGGCTCTTAAACCAACTTGATGAAGAAATTGTTGAAATTTCTTTTTGTAAAGATGCAAGACCATCTGATGCTGATTTTAGTTCAGTACCGGCAGTTGTAATATCAACACCAACAGTTGTTAGGTCGCTTTCAAGTGTTGACTCTTCTGCGTTTTGTAGGCTATCGTTTAACTGAGAAATACCACTGTTTAGAGAAGTAAGACCACTTGAAAGTTTCTTTAGCTTTTCTGCATTTTCATCAGTTACTGACTTTGCAAGTTCACCGGACATTTTGTTAAGTCCTGACTTTAAAGTTGAAGTACCTGTTGACAATATGCTTGAACCTGTCTTTAGAGAAAAAGCACCAATGTTAAGTGTGCTTGAACTTTGTGACAATGTTTGAGCACCTGTGTTAGCAGTTGCAACACCGGCAGTATATGTCTTTAGGCCGGACTTTAAAGTTGTTGTACCGTTATGCAAAGTAGAAACACCGTTATTTAGTGTACTTGAATTTTTGTTAAGTGTTTGAGCACCTGTGTTAGCAGCTGCAACACCGTCAGTATAAGTTTTGATACCGTCTTTTAGTGATACGCCACCATTTGCTAAAGCACTAATACCACTTGAAAGAGTAGGTACATTGCTATTTAATGTATCAAGACCTGCTTTAATTCTCCAAGCACCGGAATTTAATGATGTAACACCATTAGTATATGTTACAAGACCTGTGTTTAGAGTATTTGCACCATTAGCAAATGTTACTGAGCTATCTGCTAAAGTCTTTAGGTTAGTTGTAATAGTGTCATTACCATCTGAAAGTTTACCAACACCGTCATTTAGCTTCTGTGCACCATCAACTGCATCATAAAGGCTATCAGCTGTATCTCCAATAGTATCAAAAACTGTCTGTGTATAAGTTTCTGTTACTGTATGTTCGATTTCTGTTTTGATTTTTTCCAAAGCAGTTGAACTCATCTTAGAGGCAATGTAGTTTTTGCCCGGATTAGTTTTGTAGTCAAGCTCCATCTTCTTAGGATTTGCGTCCATCAAAGTTGTTGCATTTTTTGAAAAATCTTTCGGAATGGTAATTACCATATAATATGTACCATTCTCAATACCTTGTTCAGCTGTATCGCTATCAACAAAATTGAATTTCAAGGAATCATTATCCTTTAGTTTGTCTACAAGGTCATCCCCAATGGACAATGTTTTGTCATTGTACTCAACGGATTTGTCATAATTCACCACAGCTACCGGTAGGTCACCTATGTTACCATAAGGATCCCACATTGAACCCAAGAATACACAAGCGTATATTGATGGAATCAACATTACAATACAAATCGCAATAATCGGTAAGACCTTGAGTATAAAAGTTTTTTTCTTTTTACTCATACAATCACCTCATAAAAAATTAAACATAGTGTTGATTTCTTGAACATTTTCTATTATACTAGTATTGTAAAAAAACACAATAAGCAATTTACAACCATATGCACGATAATAAACATACTTGTAAATTGTGTTGAGAAGGTGAAATTTTATGGGTACACAGGACAGAAGAATTAGGAAAACCAGGGCCGTTCTAAAAAGTTCACTACTTTCTCTAATGAAAGAGAAAAGTGTGAAACATATTACGGTAAAAGAGTTGTGTGACAAGGCAGACATTAACAGAGGGACTTTTTATCTTCATTATACAGATGTATTTGATATGTTAGAACAAATTGAGGACGATATGTTTAGAGAGCTTGATGAATTTCTTGTTCCTATTGATAAGCAAGATGATGTTCTAAACGAAGAACTTTTCAGAGAAGTTTTTATCTTTGTAAAGAACAACAATGAATTTTGTCAGGTTATGCTTTCTGATAGAGGTGAAATTGCCTTTACTAAAAAGCTGATTAAGTTCTTGCATAGTAAATTTACAAATCACTTTGGTGATACTAATGCAGCAGAGCATTACTTTTCTTTTATGGTGTTTGGTGTTTTGGGCATAATTGAAAGTTGGCTTAATAATGGTATGAAGGAAACTCCCGAAGAAATGGCAGAAATTTGTTCTAATATTATTCAAAACAAAATCAGAGAACAACTTAACTAAATTTTTCTATGAAAAAAAGGTCGGTACTTATTGTACCGACCTTTCTGTTATTTATTAAGTTAAGATAACAACATTTTGTCTGACTCAGCCTCTTCACCGGCAATCTCAGCAAATTTAGCCATAAGGTCAGCTTTTGTTAGTTTCTTCTTTTCTTCACCTTGAACATCATAGATAATCTGACCGTTGTTCATCATAATAAGTCTGTTACCATGAACAATAGCATCATTCATATTATGAGTAATCATCATTGCAGTCAACTTATCTCTCTCAATAATTTCTTCAGAAATCTGTAGAACCTTAGCAGCAGTTGTAGGGTCAAGTGCTGCAGTATGTTCATCAAGAAGTAGTAACTTTGGTGTTTGTAAAGATGCCATAAGAAGAGTTAAAGCCTGTCTTTGACCACCGGAAAGAAGTCCTACCTTTGATGTCATTCTGTCCTCAAGTCCTAAGCCTAAAATCTTTAACTTTTCATGGAACATTTCTTTTTCTTTCTTAGTAATTCCCCACTTTAAAGTTCTTTTCTTGCCTCGTCTATAGGCAAGAGCTAAGTTCTCAATAATCTGCATATCAGGAGCAGTACCCATCATAGGGTCTTGGAAAACTCTACCAATAAATTTCGCTCTTTTATATTCAGGTAAACCTGTAACATTTACACCGTCAAGGATAATGCTACCGTTATCAACAGGCCATACACCTGTAATAGCATTCATCAAAGTTGATTTACCTGCACCGTTACCACCGATAATAGTAACAAAGTCACCCGGATTAAGGTGGAGAGAAACTTTGTCCAGTGCTTTCTTTTCATTAATTGTACCGGGATTAAAGGTTTTTTCAATAGAATTAATCTTTAGCATCTAACTTCTCTCCTCTCTTTTTAGCTTTACTAAATGAACTTTTACTCTTTGACTTTAAGTAAGGAACTGCTAGGAATAATGCAACGATAATTGCAGTAAATAGCTTTAGGTCGTTTGAATTTAACTTTAGCCACAATACAATTGTCATAATGAAGTAATAGATAATACCACCGATTACAACAAAAACAAGTTTACCGATAAAGTTCATCTTCTTGCCTAAGATAGCCATACCGATAGCCTCACCGATAATAACTGCTGCAAGACCTGTTACGATAGCACCTCTACCTTGGTTAATATCGGCAAAGCCTTGATACTGAGTCATTAAACCACCTGAAAGTGCTACGATACCATTTGATAATGAAAGACCGATAACTTTCATTGTTGAAATATTGATACCTTGTGCGCTACTCATTGAGTGGTTACTACCTGTTGCTCTAAGTGCTGAACCTTGTTCTGTACCAAAATACCAATATAACAAAGCAATAAGTGCTACTGCAAAAATAACAGAAACAATAATTGCCTGTGGTACATTGCCAAGAGTAACATACAAATCCTTTTCACCAAAAGCAAATGATTTATTTGATGAGAAGTCCATAATTCTTAGGTTAATAGAATATAGAGCAATCTGTGTTAAGATACCTGCCAGAATAGCCGGAATGCCTAACTTAGTATGTAAAATACCTGTAACAAAACCTGCCACAAGTCCGGCAAGTACTGCAATAATTAAGCAAGACCACATAGGGAAACCTGCAAGTTTTAACATAATAGTTACTGCACCACCGGTTGTAAAAGTACCGTCAACTGAAAGGTCGGCAACATCAAGTAGCCTAAAAGTAATGTAAACTCCCAAAGCCATAATACCCCAAATAATACCTTGAGCAACTGCACCGGGTAAATTATTTAGAAGTTGTAGTGGACTAAGGGAGCTAAAGTATGACATAATAGCGTCCATTTTTATCCTCCTATAATTACGCCCAAAAGCATATAAATGTATTTTCGCATTTGAAACACATTTATATGCCTTTGAACTGACTTTATTAATTAGGGGTTGACATAAGCCAACCCCTATTTTTGTTTAGTAAATTTTAATTACTTATCTTCGCCGATTGCCTTGTAATCTGATGGAACATCAAGACCCAGAGCCTTACAAATTTCAACATTGTATTCCTTTGTAAACTTAGGAGCTGACTTAACTTCCATCTTAGAAATGTCTTTGCCATTTACAAGAATATCATAAGCCATTTCGCCTGTTGTATAACCAAGGTCATAGTAGCTGATTGAAAGTGTTGCAACACCACAACCTGAGCAAATACCTTCTTCACCGGCAATGATTGGTGTCTTTTCCTTTAGAGCAACATTGTTAACTGTCTTAGCACAGTTAGCAGCTGTGTTATCTGTTGGAACATAAAGAACATCACTTTCACCACAAGCTGTCTTTGTAACAGAAGCTACGTCATTAGAGTCAGCAAAAGTAAATTCCTTAACTGTCTTGCCAAGTTTCTTTAGGTAGTCTGTAATTGTTGTTGCCTGATACTTTGAGTTAGGTTCACCTGAACAATATAGAATACCAACCTTCTTAGAGTTTGGATATAGTTCATTAATCATATCAGCCTGTTCGTCAAGTGGAGCAAGGTCTGTTGTACCTGATACATTAGCACCTGTTGTACCTGTCCAGTTGTCAATACCAAGAGCTGAACCGTAATCTGTAATTGAAGTACCTAGGATAGGAATAGTCTTTGTTGCAGAAACAGCAGCCTGTAAAGCAGCAGTACCGTTTGATAGAATCAAATCAACATTATCAGAAGCAAACTGATTACAGATTGTAGCACAAGTAGCTGAGTCACCTGCAGCGTTCTGTTCTGTGAAAGATACCTTGTCACCAAGTTTTTCTGTTAAATAATCCTTAAAGCCCTTTGTTGCAGCATCAAGAGCAGGATGCTGAATAAGCTGACAGATACCGATTTTGTAACTTTTGTTTGCGTCACTACTTGAACTGTTTGAGCTACTGCCACAAGCAGTTGCACATAGAGCCATAGCAACAACACAAAGCATTGCTAATATTTTTTTCATTGTTTTTTCCTCCCAAATAGAGTTCCTCTCTATTTTTAATAACTCAATTTTATCACAGTAAAATTTGGTTGTCAATAGCACTTTAAAGTGTTAAAGCGTTAGCATAAAAAATTTAGTTAACTGCACAAATAAACCTACTTAAATTCGTTTAAAATGATAGTGATATTCTTTATATTTGGTTATTTTCACCATATACAATACTTCTAATTTGACATAACGGCAGTCCTAAAATTAGCTATAAATCTAATATTGAAAATTTCTATATTTATGATATAATAATTTTATCTATTATTTAAGAAAAATTTTTAAGCGAGGAACACTATGGCTGAGGAACTAAAGAACAATAATAATGAAGAAGTAATGTCAAGTAACTTCATCCATACTTTTATTGATGAAGATATTGCCGAAGGTGGTCAGTATGAAGGTAAAACAGTACACACTCGTTTTCCTCCTGAACCAAACGGCTACCTACACATTGGTCATGCAAAGGCTATTTGCATTGACTTTGGTACAGCAGAAAAGTACAACGGACTTTGTAACCTTAGAATGGACGACACCAACCCTACTAAAGAAGATGTAGAATATGTTGACGCTATTAAGGAAGATATTAAGTGGCTTGGTTTTGATTGGGGTGACAGATTCTACTTTGCATCTGAATACTTCCCACAAATGTATGACTATGCAGTTGAACTTATCAAGAAAGGTTTAGCTTATGTTTGCGAACTAAATGCAGAACAGATGAAGGAATACAGAGGCGACCTAAAAACTCCGGCAAAGAGTCCTTATAGAGACAGACCTATTGAAGAAAGCCTTGATTTATTTGAAAGAATGAAGAATGGCGAATTTGGAGACGGTAAAATGACTCTTAGAGCAAAGATTGACCTTGCTTCAGGTAACTTTAGTATGCGTGACCCTGTAATCTACCGTATCAACCATATGGCACATCATAAGACAGGTACTGATTGGTGCATTTATCCTATGTATGACTTTGCACATCCTATTGAAGATGCTATTGAAGGCATTACACATTCACTATGCACACTTGAATTTGAAAGTCACCGTCCACTATATGATTGGGTTATTGCTAATATTTCAGCACCTGCAAAGCCTAGACAGATTGAATTTGCTCGTCTTGGCATTAACAACACAGTAATGAGCAAGAGAAAGCTTCGTCAGTTGGTAGAAGAAGGCTATGTTAATGGTTGGGATGACCCAAGAATGCCTACTCTATGTGGTTTAAGAAGAAGAGGTTACACACCTGAATCTATTCGTTCATTCTGTGAACAGATTGGTGTATCTAAGGTTAATTCAACAGTTGAATACGGTTTCCTAGAACATTGTCTAAGAAATGACCTTAACGATAGAGCAAACAGAATTATGGCTGTTATCCACCCTATTAAGCTGGTTATCACTAACTATCCTGAGGGCAAAACAGAAGAATTCACAGTAGAGAACAACCCTAACCACCCTGAGGACGGTGAAAGAACAATTACATTCTCAAGAGAATGTTACATTGAAAGTGAAGACTTTATGGAAGAACCTTTCAGAAAGTATCAGCGTCTATATCCGGGTAATGAAGTAAGACTAAAGTCAGCTTACTATGTTACTTGTACAGGTTGTGACAAGGATGAAAACGGCAATGTTACTACTGTATATGCTGAATATGACCCAGAATCTCGTGGTGGTGATACTCCTGACGGTAGAAAGGTTAGAGGTACTATCCATTGGGTAGATGCTAATAACTATGTACCTGCTGAAGTTAGACTATATGACAATCTATTTACTGATCCTGAACCTGACACAGGTGACAAGAACTTCCTAGACTATATTAATCCTGAAAGTCTTGTTGTACTAAATAATTGTAAGGTTGAGGCATCTGTTAAGGATAACCCACATACTCATTATCAGTTTATGAGACTAGGTTACTTCTGTACTGACAACAAAGACAGTAGCAAAGACCACTTTGTATTTAACAGAAGTGTTAGCCTAAAAGATGGCTTTAAGAAGAAAAAATAATTTTCTTTAATATAACAACAAAAGGCATTGGTTATCCAATGCCTTTATTTTTAGATATGAGGTAAAATTTATGAATACTGTTCTTGTAACCGGTGGTTCAAAGGGTATCGGCAGTGCTATTGCCGAAGAATTTGCTTCCCTTGGTTATGCCGTTGCAATTAACTACAACAAAAGCGAAGAAAAGGCAAAAGCACTTTCCTTAAAATTAATGAAAAAATACAAAGTACCTGTGGGTGCTTACAAGGCTGATGTTAAAGACAGAAATGATGTTGCCCATATGGTAGCTAAAATTAAAGATGAACTTGGAACAATAGTTATCCTTGTAAATAATGCCGGTATCAGCACACAAAAGGAATTTTCACAAATTACAAATGAAGAATGGAAAGTAATGTTAAGCACTCACCTTGACGGTGCATTTAACTGCACACAAGAAGTAATGCATGATATGATTTATCGTCAATACGGCAAGATAATCAACATCAGCTCTATGTGGGGTGTCACCGGTGGTAGCTGTGAAGTTCATTACAGTACTGCAAAAGCAGGTATTATCGGCTTTACAAAAGCTTTGGCAAAGGAACTTGCACCTAGCAACATTAATGTAAATTGCGTTTGTCCCGGTGTTATCAAAACCGATATGCTGAATATTTTTAGTGAGGAAACCTTGGAAGACCTAAAAAATAACACTCCACTAAAAAGACTTGGTACTCCTAAAGATATTGCAAAAGCAGTAGCCTTCTTCGGTAGTAAAGACTCCGACTACCTAACCGGCAATATTCTAAATGTTAATGGTGGGTTTGTGATTTGATAATTTTATAATGCACAAAAGGGTTTCTAAACGGAAACCCTTTTTTTATATTACTATGTAATTATATTTTACTTTTTCACTTAATAAGCTCTAAAAATTCAGGGAATATTTCTAGGCTTCTTTCCAGTATTCCTTGCATATAAGCTATTGATGTACCGTAATTTGTGAAAGGTACATTTTGTTTAATAGCCATATTCATTCTACTTTGGACTTCTCTTTCATTGAGCATACAACCACCACAATGAATAATGAGTTTATATTTTCCTAAATCATTTGGAAATTCTGAGCCACTGCAAAAATCAATTTCTATATTTTTATTTGTGAAATTATTTAACCATTTAGGCAGTTTAACTGTACCTATATCTTCACATTGTCTATGGTGGGTACAACCCTCTGCAATAAGAATTTTGTCACCGTTATTTAAACCACTAATTGCCTTAGCACCTTTTACTGCTGTAGCTAAAAATCCTTTGTACCTAGCCATCAATATTGAAAATGAAGTTAAATAAATATCCTTTGGTGTATCGGCATTTGCCTTTTTAAAAACCTGACTATCAGTAATAACCACCTTTGGTTTTTTGTTAAGGTTATTAATAGTTTCGATTATTTTGTCCTCTTTACACACAATTGCAGTACAGTTGCTATCAAGAATGTCCCTAATAGTCTGTTGCTGAGGAAGTATCAGCCTACCCTTTGGTGCTGACTTATCAATCGGCACAACCAATAGAGCAATATCGCCTTCATTTAGTTTGTCACCGATAATCTTTTTATCCTCTACTTTTACAAAATGTGCAACCTTTTCCCTTAAATCGTTAATACCAATATTTTCTGTGGCACTAACCATAATTTCATTATTAGATGGGTTATCTAATTTTTGCAAATCCATTTTGTTATATACAATAATGTACGGAATATTCTTTTCCTTAAAAAGTGAAATCAGCTTTCTGTCAAAATCATTCTTACCTTTTGTTATATCAACTACAAGAATTGCAACATCGGTTTTCCTAAGAATTTGGAGAGTTTTTTCTACTCTTAGTTTTCCTAAATCACTGTTATCATCAAACCCGGGTGTATCTATAATTTCAACAGGACCTATTGGCAAAAGCTCCATTGACTTACTTACCGGGTCGGTTGTTGTGCCAAAAACATTTGAGACTACAGAAAGTTTTTGATTTGTAAAGGCATTTACAACAGAACTTTTTCCGGCATTACAGTTGCCAAAAAATGCAATATGAAGTCTATTTGACTTTGGTGTAGTGTTCATAAATTCTCCTTAAAATCTAAAATCACGAATACCTTGTTCAATCTTTTCCAAATGATCCTTACAAATTTCCTTTACCTTTTCTTTAGGAATATTCTCTAGTTCTGATTTAATCAGTTCTTCCCCAACTTTTCTGGTTTCTTCACTTGCATAGTCCATTAAATATTCCTTTAGTGTCATTAGTGCATTTGGGTGGCAACAGTTTTGTATTTGCTTAGATTTACAAAGTGCCATAAACCTATCACCTGTTCTGCCCTCACGATAACAAGCAGTACAGAATGATGGAATGTAACCCATTTTCATTAGCCACAATACAACTTCATCAAGGGTACGGTTATCGGAAACATCAAACTGTTCTGTATCGTGTGGTCTGATTTCTTCCGTATATCCACCTACTGAAGTTCTTGATGCACCTGAAATTTGTGATACACCCAGTCCGATTACCTTTTCTCTAACCTTTTGACTTTCTCTTGTAGAGATAATCATACCTGTGTATGGTACTGCAATACGGATTAATGCACAAATTTTTGCAAAGGTATCATCATCAATACCATTGTCAAAAACATTAGGGTCAATGTCATCTGCTCTTTTTATTCTTGGAACAGAAATTGTATGAGGTCCAACACCATGAACTGCCTCTAGGTGTTCAGCGTGCATTAACAGTCCTGCAAATTCATACTTGTACATTTCCAAACCAAAAAGCACACCAAGACCTACATCATCAATGCCACCCTCCATTGCTCTGTCCATAGCTTCTGTATGGTAATCATAATTATGCTTTGGACCTGTTGGGTGCAATTGTTCATAACTTTTCTTGTGGTAAGTTTCTTGGAACAAAATATATGTACCTATACCGGCTTCTTTAAGTTTTCTATAATTCTCAACAGTAGTTGCAGCAATATTTACATTTACTCTACGGATTGCACCATTCTTGTGCTTAATAGAATAAATAGTGTTTATACACTCAAGTATATATTCAATAGGATTGTTCTTAGGGTCTTCACCGGCTTCTATTGCAAGTCTTTTATGACCCATATCTTGAAGTGCAATAACCTCTTTCTTTACTTCCTCTTGAGTTAGCTTTTTTCTGCCTATATGCTTATTTTTCATATGATAAGGACAATATACACAACCGTTTACACAATAGTTAGAAAGATACAGTGGTGCAAACATTACAATTCTATTGCCATAAAAATCTTTCTTTATCTGCTTTGCAAGTGCATACATTTCCTTAATTTTTTCTTCATTCTCACAAGCTAAAAGTACAGATGCCTCTCTGTGGTTTAGACCTTTTCTTTCCTTAGCTTTCTCTAATATTTTATCAATTAATTCTAAGTTATCCTTATTTTTCTCAGCATAATCAAGGGTATCAAGGATTTCTCCGTCATTAATAAACTCCTCTGCTTTTAAGGATTTTACATTATATTCTGCCATATTTTCTCCTAACAAAAAGGTGCACCCATATTTGGGTACACCCATTAAACACTACCGAACAGTGCTTTGTGAACTCAATTTATAGTATAACAATTATACCATCACTGTTCTAATAATACAAGATATTGTGTTTTAAAATACAATTAGCACTTTTCAGGTTCGCCGTATTCTTCACCGAAAGTTTCAGCAGTTACCTTCTTCATAACCTGTGGGTCTAAAGGTCTATCCTGAAAATCTGTGTCAACTTCAGCAATTTCATTTACAACATCCATACCTTCAATAACCTTACCGAAAGCAGCATACTGACCGTCTAGGTGAGGGCTTGTCTTGTGCATAACAAAGAACTGGCTACCTGCTGAATTTGGCATCATTGAACGAGCCATAGAAAGAACACCTTCTGTGTGCTTTAAATCATTTTTAAAGCCATTGCCAGAGAATTCACCCTTAATGCTATATCCCGGGCCACCCATACCTGTGCCTTCAGGACAGCCACCCTGAATCATAAAACCGTAGATTACTCTGTGGAAGTTTAGACCATCATAATAGCCACTGTTTACTAGGCTTAGGAAGTTCTTTACTGTATTTGGTGCAATTTCAGGATATAGTTCAGCTTTAAAAACCTTACCGTTTTCCATTTCAAAAGTTACAATTGGATTTTTCATTTTTCATTCTCCTTATATAGAAAATTATTCTATATGTAATATTAACAATAAAGATGATTTTAGTCAAGGTTCATTTAACTTTAATCACATTTACACACTATGTTCATTGTCTTTTCACTTTCACAAAGTAATATAATGACAGTAAAGAAAACAACAACTAAATTTTTAATAGATAATTTTTTCATTTTTCCTTTCTTGTAAAGAGCACCTGAACAGGTGCTTTTTGCTTTTGTGTTTTGTAAATAATTGCTATATATTCACCTACTTATTCTACTATATGAATATTGCATTACATTTTTATTTGGTATATAATTATTAATATGAAAAATATGATATTGAAAAGTAAGAGGACTATATTATTAGTCCTTTGTTTACTTATTACAACAGTTACTTGTGGTTGTGATGTAAGCGACAATACACAAGTAAGCTATAGTGGACTGACAGTAAGTTTCATTGATATTGGTCAAGGTGACAGCATATTATTACAATGTAAAGATGAGTCTATGCTGATAGATGCCGGTGAAAATGACAAAGGTGATACAGTAGTAAATTACCTAGAAAGTCACAATGCCACCAAGCTAAAATATGCAGTTGGCACTCACCCACATTCTGACCATATTGGTGGTATGGATACTGTGCTGAAAAATATTCAGACAGATACTTTAATTTGTCCTAAGGTTACATACAACACTAAAACTTGGAAAGATGTTGAAACTGAGGCTAAAAGTCAAAACACCAAGATTGAATATGCCAATGCCGGTGAAAGCTATACTTTAGGTGATGCTACATTTACAATTATCTCACCTAAAAAGAATCACATTTATAGTGACTGCAACAACTACTCAGTAGTTATCAAAGCTGATTATGGGAAAAATTCTTTCCTTTTTACAGGAGATGCTGAAAAGTTAGTTGAGGATGAGATTCTGGAAAGTAATTATAACATAAAAGCTGATGTACTAAAGGTAGGACATCATGGCAGTTCAACCAGCAGTAGTGAGAAATTCTTAAACAAGGTTTCTCCAAAATATGCAGTAATCAGTTGTGGTGTAAATAATGAATACGGTCATCCACATAAGGAAACTTTAGAAAAGCTAAAGGAAAGAAATATTAAAACTTACAGAACCGATTTAGAAGGTACTGTTGTTGCTCAAAGTGATGGTAAAGAAATCAGTTTTTCTACTGAAAAAAATAACAGTAGCAACATAAAAACCGAAACTTATACCACTAAAGGAAATAAAGGAACTACAATATCTAAAGAAAAATTTATAGGGAATAAAAACAGCAAAAAGTTTCACAAACCTAGTTGTGACTCAGTTTATGCAATGAGTGATAAAAACAAAGTTTATTTTGATAATCGCAAAGATGCACTGTATGAGGGATACACACCTTGTAAAAGTTGCAATCCTTAAATGAGGGGTTTCTATGATAAATACATTGTTGAAAGAAAAATCTGTATGGGAAAAACTTATGGTTACCAGAAAGCCGATTATACTTTACGGTATGGGTGATGGTGCTGATAGAGTTTTACAGGAATTTGAACTGCTAAATATTCACGCAAGTGGTGTTATGGCATCTGATGACTTTGTAAGAGGTCAAAGTTTTCACAAATTTACAGTAAAAACACTTGCACAGATAAAGGAAGAATTTAAGGACTTTATTATTCTTATTACTTTTGGCACACACATTCCGGAAGTTATGGCTAACATTAAAGCATTGGAAAAGGAATATGAAGTTTTGATTCCCAGTGTACCGGTAGCTGGTGAATGTGTTTTCAACAGAAGTTATCTTGTTAGAAATGGTGAAGAAATAATGAATGCTTACAACCTTATGGCTGATGAGGAATCAAGAGAAGTATTCAAGAATATGTGCTACTTTGAATATACAGGTGAATTAAAGTACCTTTATGCTATGGAAAGCAGCAAGGATGATGCATTTAAAATTCTTAACCTAAATTCTGAAGAAGATTATCTTGACCTTGGTGCTTATCGTGGTGACACTATTGATGAATTTCTAAAATATACTTGCAACCACTACCACTCAATTACTGCTCTAGAACCTGAACCAAAAACTTTTAAAAAGTTAGTAGAGGCTAAAGGCGATTTAGAAAATACAACATTGCTAAATAAGGCAGTATGGAGCTTTGACACAGAGCTTGAATTTAGAGCAGATATGGGCAGAGGTTCACTTATCAAGAACAACGGTGGACTACTAGCAGAAACTGTCAGCATTGATTCTCTGGCAGAGGATACAAAATTCACTTACATAAAAATGGATGTTGAGGGTGTTGAGTTTGTAGTACTTTCAGGTGGTATGACATTAATGGCTGAACATAAGCCAAAGCTAAATATTGCTTGTTATCACAGATGTTGCGATATTTACAGACTACCTGCTGTTATCCATAGAGCCAACCCTAACTACAAAATATATATGCGACACCATCCATATATCCCATGTTGGGACACAAACTTATATTGTATATAAAATATTTATACAAAAGAACAAGCACAGTATCCTTTTGATACTGTGCTTTGTTGTTATATTTATACCTTAACAAATTTCTGATTTGAGCTTTTAGGTTTGTCGGGTATTGTCATTCTTAATTTATTTTCCTTTACTAGAGGACCGACTATATGAGCCATAACATGGTTTTTTGATTTTCCAACAAAAGCAACAATCTCTGCTCGTGTTCTGGGAGTTGAGCAAAAATCTAGAAGTGACTCTTCATTAGAACCTTTCTTTTCAAACAAACCATTTTTCATAACAACTTTAAATTCTCCATGAACTACTGAAAATATTGGTGCCGGTAATCCGGCATTAGCAAACTCTTTACGCATTGTTGGAATACCTGAATATCTATTTTCAGTTATATTTAGAAGTTCCAACATATTGGCCAAAGCAGCATTTCTTGTTTCCGGTCGTACTTTACCTAAAGCATCAATAGAAATTTTACCATATAAGCCACCACTATTGATTATTTCCATACGGTCACGATACATCTCAATACGAATTGGTACATTTTCTGTATGAACACTATAATCACGATGTACTAAAGCATTAAGTATTGCCTCTCTTACTGCTTTTATAGGATATTCGGGTTTATCAACTCTATGTCCATTATCATCAATAATTGTTTTTGTACGACTGTTTGTACGAACAAATTCAACAGCTTCTTCTAACATATCCGATATTGCACCGGTAATTCTTTTATTATCTATAAATCTTTCTCCATCATCACCTATTTCACCTTGCTCTGTACCGGGTAATGAAACTGCTGTAATACATAATTGAGGAAAATATGCTTGTGGATACATTGAAAAAGTCATTAATCCGGCTAAAGTAAGTGCATTGTCTTTAACAATACCCATAAATTCTAATATTTCACTTTCAGAAACATTATCATATAAATTTTTTCGCTCGTTTCTAACAGCTTCAAGGTATTGATTCATTCGTTCTTTATTTATTAACTTGAGTGATGCACCTTCAACTACACGAATGTCATCACGGGTTCTATTTCTAAAAGCCTCATAGCTATAGATTTCATATTCACTCATAGGTTCATCTGATTCACCAACACGCACATATGAACCTTTGATACGACCAACGCCTTTATAAAATACAGGTCTTTTTGAAATATCCACACCGGGTATTTCTGCTGAAACAATAGTTTTATCATTTATCTCACACACTGTAAACAATGCTCGTACTGAAGGCTCCATTTGTTTACATTGCTCTGTTACTTTTTTCTGCAAATCTTGTGGGTTATAAACACCCTTAATAGCATAATCATCCGATTCATCCACACCAAATATAATAACCCCACCTTCATCTTGATTAGAGAATGAAGAAAGTGTATCAAACAAACGAGTTGGACAGCCTTTTGTTGCTGCTTTAAGTTCAATATTTTGTGTTTAAGTTTTCATATTTTTTATTCTTAATACAATCTTTTTAAGTTCATCTGCTTGCATCTATAATCTCTCCTTAAAGGATATTACATATAGTATAAAATATTTTGTTAAAAAAATCAATAAATTAATTATTTCAATAGATTTATTAATTATATTAATTATAAATTAACGATATAATTTGAAATTTAAACGATTTAGCAAAAGAATTAACGATATAATTAATTCTAATCGTTAATTCTCATTTTCTTTAGCTATTTACTTTTATCATAAGTGTTGCGTATGCATATTCAGGGGTGGAGTTATAAACTAGGTTAACACCTTTATCTTGAAGATTATTTGATGAATCATATAAGGCACTTTCTTTATTCAAACCTTGCAAGTAAAGTGGAATATTCTTCTCTTTACACTTACTCAGTAATATATCAACTGCATTTTCATCAGCAGTACCACTATGATACCCAACAAGCAAACATGCCTTTATATTATCAGTAAAATTAATCATACCAAAGTCTATAAATGGGTACATTTTTATGATAGCTACTTTATTATTAAATGTAATATTTTTACTGCACTTTGTTACAGTTAAAGGACTGTTACCGGTTCTGAATTTATCAGAAAAATAATCAGCCTCCATAACAGTATCAGCACTAAAGATACTGTCAAATACTGTCCACACCCCTACTCTATTATCCATTATTATTTCAACAGAAGTTGTAAAGTTACTATAGCCATTACTTGTAGGGTCACTCAGGACTTTATCTGCACCTGTAAGTACAACAGGAATTTTATAATCTTTACAAAATATAGAAACAAATGCCGAGGTATAAGAAAGTGTATCGCTACCATGAGTAATAATAATTCCCTTGTAGTCACTATAATCTTTTATTAGTTCTGCAAAAAGCATTTCTATATTCTTAATTTTAATATTTTCAGAAAGTATGGAATAAAGATTTACAACATCAAAATCAATATTTGAATTAAACTTTTCTTTCCACATTGAGGCTATGTTAGAGTCTTTATTATTCTTTACAACATCATTAACCTTTTCACTACCAACTGTACCACCGGTAAGGATAACCTTTATCTTCATAAAATCACCTATTGTTATTATAAGTAAAAATTCTAGTATAACTAAAAAAAGCCGTCATAAAGACGGCTTTAATTTTTATCTCATTAGCTATTTACTACCTGAGTAATAACTTTCTTAATGTTTGTTTCTGTTAGACCGAAGATTTCAAGAAGTTCCCAAGCAGGACCTGAGTAACCGAATCTATCATTAACACCAATTCTTGTTACAGGAACAGGACAATACTGAGATGTAACTTCACAAACTGCATCAGCAAGACCACCCATAACATTGTGTTCTTCAACTGTAATAATCTTGCCTGTTTCCTGAGCTGCCTTAATAATAATATCCTTATCAATTGGCTTGATTGTGTGGATATTAATTAGTCTAGCATTGATGCCTTCCTTTTCAAGAGCATCTACTGCCTTTCTAGCTTCGTTAACAACAAGACCTGTAGCAATAACAGTAACATCGTTACCTTCATGTAGAGTGATACCCTTGCCAAGTTCAAATTTATAATTATCAGGATCATTAAATGAATCAATAGCAAGTCTGCCAAGTCTGATATAAACAGGACCGTTGTGTTCAAGAGCAGCCTTAGTTGCTGCCATCATTTCCCAATGGTCAGCTGGGTTAAGAATTACCATATTAGGGATAGTTCTCATAATACCAATGTCTTCTAGGCACTGGTGAGTTGCACCGTCTTCACCTGTTGAAATACCTGCATGAGAACCGGCAATCTTAACATTTAGGTTAGGATATGCAACAGAGTTTCTAATCTGTTCAAATGCTCTACCTGTTGAGAACATTGCAAAAGATGCTGCAAATGGCTTTTTACCTGCTGCTGCAAGACCTGCTGCAACACCAATCATATTGCTTTCTGCAATACCACAGTTGATAAATCTTTCAGGATACTGCTTCTGGAAAATACTTGTCTTTGTTGCTGCTGAAAGGTCAGCGTCTAGTACAACAATATCTTCATCAGTTTTTGCTAGTTCACAAAGTGCTTCGCCAAAACTTTCTCTGGTTGCCTTAGTTACTTTTTCCACGATTAACCCTCCAATGATGCAAGTGTAGCTTCTAGTTCAGCCATTGCTTGTTTATATTCTTCATCGTTAGTTGCCTTACCGTGCCAACCAACCTGATTTTCCATAAAGCTAACACCCTTACCCTTAACAGTTTTCATAAGGATAGCTGTTGGCATACCTTTAGTTTCTTTTGCTACTGCAAAAGCCTTGTCTAGTTCTTCAAATGAGTGACCGTCAACCTTTAGAGTATTAAAGCCGAATGCTTCAAACTTCTTGTCCAGTGGTTCAATGCCACCAACTTCAGCAACTGTACCGTCAATCTGAAGTCCGTTCTGGTCAACAATAACAACAAGGTTGTCTAGGTTCTTATGAGCAGCAAACATAAGTGCTTCCCAAACCTGACCTTCTTCACATTCACCGTCACCAAGAACAGTATATACTCTGTAGTCCTTGTTGTCCATCTTACCTGCAATAGCCATACCACAAGCAGTTGAGATACCCTGACCAAGAGAACCTGTGCTCATATCAATACCCGGTGTACCCTTCATATCAGGGTGACCCTGTAGCATAGCACCTACATGACGAAGTGACTTTAGTTCGTCCCAATCAAAATAGCCCTTTAGTGCAAGTACTGCATAAAGTGCAGGTGCTGAGTGACCCTTTGAAAGAACAAAACGATCTCTATCTGCCCACTTAGGGTTTGATGGGTCAACATTCATTTCCTTAAAATAAAGATAAGTTAAAACATCAGCAGCAGAAAGTGAACCACCCGGATGTCCTGACTTAGCATTATAAGTGCCGATGATAGCACCCATTCTTGCTTTAGTTGCGTTAATTTGCAACTGCTTAATTTCGCTAATCTCCATGTTTAGCCTCCAGTTATTACCTTAAAATAAATACTGTTTTCTGAATAAACCATAGTTATTCATAATATTGCTTAATAATGATAACACAATAGTTTTTTGCAAATATTCTTTAAAAGAATAATACTCTTATTTTTCTTGTTTTTTCCACATTTTTACTGTATTTTTTCAACAATTCGGTCAAGGAGCTTTTCTGCTACTTGTTCTTTTGTCATAATAGGCAATGTTTCTTCATTATCTTTGGTAATGATTGTAACAACATTTGTATCTGTACCAAAACCTGCACCCTTTACTTTAACATTGTTTGCAACAATCATATCAAGATTCTTTCTAGTGAGTTTATCCCTAGAATTTTCCACCATATTTTCTGTTTCCATAGAGAAACCACACAAGAACTGATTTTCTTTATGTTCACCAAGATACTTAATAATATCCTTAGTTGGCTTTAACTTTATTGTGTCCATATTTCCACTGGATTTTTTAACTTTTTCATCAAATACATTTTCCGGTGTAAAGTCTGCTACTGCTGCTGACTTTATAACAATATCTGCATTATCATAATTTTCAACAACTGCATTAAACATATCTTCAGCAGACACCACATCAACAGTATTTACAAACGGTACTTTTTCCAGAGAAGTTAATCCACTTATTAAAGTAACATCAGCACCACGCTCCATTGCCACCTTAGCAATAGCATATCCCATTTTGCCGGTAGAATGATTTGTAATATATCTTACAGGATCAATTTTTTCCTGAGTTGCACCGGCAGTTACAACTACTTTCTTACCTACTAAATCTTTCTCATACTTACATTCTCTTTCAATGTACTTATACAAATCCTTAGGCTCAGGCATTTTACCTTTGCCTACTGCACCACAAGCTAATCTGCCACTTGATGCCTCAATAATTTCATAATCATAGTTCTGCAACTTTTTCATATTATCCTGTACAATAGGATTTTCGTACATATTGGTATTCATTGCAGGTACAATAAACTTCTTTGCTTTTTTACAAGCCATTACTGTTGTAGTCAGCATATCATCAGCAATACCGTTTGCAATTTTGCCAATAACATTTGCAGTACATGGTGCAATCATAACTACATCTGCCTTTTCTGCAAGACTAATATGTTCAATCTCAAAGCTATGAAATCTATCAAATGTATCTGTGATACATCTGTTTTTTGTTAATGCCTCAAATGTATTTGGTGTAATAAAGTTCATTGCATTTTTTGTTAAAATAACATCAACATTATACCCTTGCTTTACCAGCATTGATACAAGGTTAGGTGTTTTATAGGCTGCAATACCACCTGCTACACCGATTAGTATATTTTTTCCATTCATAATAAACATTCCTTTAACCCTTTAGGTTTCTATATTTTGATTATATCAAATAGTCCAAAAAAATCAACAATATTACCTTTATACTTGATTTTATATGTTTTTTAAGGCATAATTAAGGTAGATATTTTTGACATTGGAGGGTAATATGTTACTTGCAATAGATATAGGCAATACAAATATTGTAATTGGCATAATAGATAATGACCAAGTTGCCTTTACCGGCAGACTTGCAACAGACAAGCTAAAAACTGCTGATGAATACGCATTACAGTTTGTTGGTATGCTTAATATGAAACACATTGATGTTGCAGATATTGAGGGTGTTATCATCAGTTCTGTTGTGCCACCACTAATCTTAACAATGAAAAGAGCTATCAAAACATTAACAGGAAAAGTTCCTGTTATCTTAGGTCCGGGTACAAAAACCGGTCTTAATATTAAGCTGGACAATCCGGCACAATTAGGTTGTGACCAAGTAGCTGATGCAGTTGCAGTAATCAACAAATATCCTACACCTGCAATGGTTCTTGATATGGGTACTGCTACTACTGTTTCTGTTATTGACAAAAACAAAAACTACCTTGGTGGACTTATTATTCCCGGTATTAGAATCAGTCAAGATGCTTTGTCATCATCAACCAGTCAGTTACCAAGAATCAGCCTTGAAAAGCCTGAAAAGGTTATTGGCAAAAACACTATTGACTGTATGAAAAGTGGTGCAGTTTACGGCTCAGCATCTATGATTGACGGTTTAGCAGATAGAATCGAAGATGAACTTGGCGAAAAGGTTACTATTATTGCAACAGGTGGCAATGCTGAAAGTATCGTTTCTGTTTGCAAGAGAGATGTAATATATGACGGAAACTTACTATTAGACGGATTGAACTTTATTTATAAGAAAAATAACAAATAAGAGTGATATTATGAAAGCGAATAAAAAGAAAGACACTATCCTAAAAATGTTAAAAGAGAATAGTGACAGATATATTAGTGGCGAAGAACTTTCAGAAATGTTTAATGTTAGCCGTACTGCAATATGGAAAAACATTAACGATTTACGAAAAATGGGTTACGATATTGACTCAGTTACAAACAGAGGCTACAAACTTATGTCATCACCGGGTATTTTAAATGCAGGTGAAACTAAGACTTATATTGATGATAATGCTTTGATTGGCAAAGAATTAATAGTGTTTGAAACCATCGACTCAACCAACACCTACCTAAAGTCTAATGCAGAAAAGTACCCTACCGGTACAGTTATTGCCTCAAGAGAACAGACCGGTGGCAAAGGCAGACTAGGCAGAGTATGGCAAAGTAAAAAAGATGACACAATCAGCTTTTCTGTACTATTAAGACCTGATATTGCACCAATGGAAGTTTCTGCGATTACTCCACTTTGTGGACTGGCAGTTGCAAAAGCACTTAATGAATACTTTAACTTTGGTGCAGAGATTAAGTGGCCTAATGATGTTATTATCGGCAACAAAAAGCTGGTCGGTATTCTTACAGAAATGAACTGTGAATTTGACAAGGTTGATTTTATTGTTGTTGGAATCGGCATAAATATTCTTAATAAAGATTTTCCGGAAGAAATTAGCAAGAAAGCAACATCTTGTGCATTGGAAAGTGACAAAGAAATTGACAAGAACAAACTTCTTGCAATTATTCTAAAGCACATTGAAAATATACTTCTAAAGGGTAACTACTCCTTTAATGAAGAAAATTTAAAGGAATACAAAGACTACTGTGCAACACTTGGCAGAGATATTATTTTCACAAGAAAAGGTGAGAAAGTATCAGGTAAAGCTACTGACATTGATAATAACGGTGAACTTGTTGTTACTCTTGAAGACGGCACTACAGAAACTGTCTTTAGTGGTGAAGTTACAGTACAAGGTATTTACTGATTTAACACAAAAATTAAGGGCTATTGCAAAAGCAATAGCCCATTTTTTTATGAATTACTCACCGTAAGCATCTTTCTCGTCTTGTGGTTCATCAATTACATTTTTATTTTTATCATAATAAGTATATGAAACAGCATTACCCTCACTATCGTAGCTAGTTTCCACATAGTAATTTACCTTACCGTTTTTGTATTCTGTACGAATATCCTTAGCCTGTATACCGTCACTACGATAAGAATAAACTGTCTTTGTTATTACAACATTATTTTCATCATAGATTATATCTTCTTTAGTATAGTAAGTATCACCATATTTTACATAAGAAGTTTTCTCGGTTGAGAAAAGTTTATTCTGGTCATCATATGTTGTACTCTTAATGTTATTACCGTTTTCATCATATTCCATAACCATAGTAGAAGTTAGGTTATTTCTATCTACTTTACCGGCATAACTAGTGATTTTTGTATTCTGATTTTTCTCATCATACTCTCTAACTTCTGTATAATCAAGTATTTCACCCTCATAGTGAGTTTGCTTAATTATATTATGGTTACTGTCGTAAACATTTATGTCACCACTTTTGATTGTACCATCTTTATCACATTCAAAGGACTCTAATGGGTATGCATGTGACACATCATCATCAGCATAAATCTCATACATATTAGATTCATTAAGTTGAGATTTATCTACTTTACCACCTACAGGATAAGTTAACTCAGCAGTTGTAGGTTGAGTTTCTGAACTTTGGCTACCGGTATTTGTACCTTGACTGTCACTGCCACAACCAACCAAAAGCATTGAAACTGCTAATGTTAATATTACTAAAAAAGAAAGTGATTTCTTCATTTATTGCACCTCATTTCTATAACATTTTAACACGAAGAATTATCTTTTGCAATAATTTGTAAATATATAAATAATATTTACCATTTATTCATATTTGCTTTTACTCTGTAAGCATAAATTGTCGGCAAAACTGCAATAGTTACAACAAAAATAACTATACCAACAATGGAAACTACTGCACTAAAGTCACCACAAAATAGAGAAACAAAACCGGTTATTAACACTAAGCAGCTACCTACCATACCTGTTTTACCGGCAAATCTATGGGTCTTTTTCCATACAGTTTCGTTATTTAAAGTTGCAGAAACTCTAATGCCAAATGTACCGTTAGGCTTTATCTTTGGCATAAAGTTACTAAACAATATACCTATTAAACCAAGAATAACACTACAAACAAATGGAACAGCCTTTGATAAAATTTTATCGTTACCATTTGTTGATAAGATTAATAACACCCAAAACAATGCTAACATCAAAACATAAAATCCTGTAATGCAAATCGTTAAGTATTTACTGTTTTTCTGATAATTAATATTCTTTGCCATAACCTTTTCGTTTATAAGGAACACTACTGCCATTACAACTAAAATAGCAGGTAAAAGCATAAAAGACCACTTTGAGCCTTCATTATCCACATTACCGTAAAAATCATAGTGGATAGGCACAATATCTTTATCAATAAGTGCAATATAAATTGCTGTGGCTACTGCATTTAACAATGAAATTATTAAGCATAGATACTTTTTCATAACTAATCCTTTCCTCTGCTACTTAAGTCAGAAATAAGTTTCAAAACATCCTGAAGAACACTGGTCTTGAGGGAATAATTTACATTTTGACCTACCTTTTCAGCATCTACCAGGTCAGCTTGTTTAAGAATATTTAGGTGATTGCTAATTGATGGTTTTGTCATATTAAACTCATTTGCAATTTCACCGGCATTCATATCTTTATCCTTTAATAGTGATAAAATTTTTCTTCTTGTAGGGTCAGCCAATGCTTTCCACACATCTCCCACACATAACACCAGCCTTTCTAATTAATAAATAATAATCTGTAGTTAGTTGATTAGACAATTATCTAATTAACTAACTACAGTATAATAAGCAAAAGTAATATTGTCAATACTTTTAATAAAATAACTTTATATTTTCAAAAAATCATGGTATAACATTATTGTAAAAGGAGTGTTTCTTATGGAAAAACTAATTAAAAATATAGAAAAATCACAGGTATTAAAACTAAAAGATCAGGTTAACTTTCAGGATGGTCAGATTGTAAGCAAGACTTTAGTGCAAAATGATGCAGTTAGTCTAACACTTTTTGCTTTTGAAAAAGATGAAGAAATCTCTACTCATCAGTCAAAGGGTGACGCAATGGTTACTGTTCTTGAGGGCAAAGGTAAGTTCACTGTTGGTGGTGTAGAACACATTGTCTCTGAAGGTGAAACACTTATTATGCCGGCAAAAGTTCCTCACGCAGTTTATGGCGAAGAAAGATTTAAGTGGCTTTTAACTTGTATCTTCTAATTTAGTTTTAGGTTATTTTTCTAATTATTAAGGTCTACACTTAACGGTGCAGACCTTTTTCTTTTGCTATTATATTTGATATATAAAGTTTGATTTTTCAATTTGGGCTATGAGTAATGATAAATTAGTTCTAAAAATTAGGGTTTGTAGAGTTGTTTATGTAATGTAGGTTAATTAGATGATAACCGATTAATCCATCTAATTTATAGTTTTATCCCTCCTTCAGTCATTCTTTAAAAAGTGAATTGCTCTGCAATTCACGAATGACAGCTCCCTCGTCTGAGGGAGCCAGACACAGTTTCTGCAAATCAATAAGTATGTACATATTTTCAAAATTGTACATACTTTGTTGCCTCCCTCGCTGAGGGAGGTGGCTTTGCGTATGCAAAGACGGAAGGAGTGATTGATATTTTAAACTTGTTTAAAATATCATCATAGCTGAAACTTTCCTCTATTTCTAACTATAAAGTATAAGAAAATTATGAGTTACACGGTAGGGGCGAACATCGTTCGCCCGTTAAAAAGTGTGATACTTATGGGATTTTTGTCCTGTTTACAGACTATAAATTTATAATATCTACAAAGGACAAAATACAAATAGAAAGGTTAATTTTCAAACGGGACATCAATGATGTCCCCTACACCTGTGAGTCATAGTTATATATGATTTAAAATGCATAATCTCACTATAAATTTTTCTTTATAGACAATTAAATTTAAAACAAACTAACCTTTACCCACAGACAAAATTGAAAAACCCTAATTTATCTAACTAACCTTAACCCACAATCAAAATTGAAAAAGTTTACTATACTAACAAAAAGGCTAGTTACTATTTAAGCAACTAGCCTTTAATTAGTTATAAAATTTAATTTCTACTATAAATCAACAGAATAAAATTCGAAAATCACTTTACTTCAAAGATAGCGAAAGAACTACCATAAGCAGTAACCTTATTATCCTTTACTTCTGTTTTGCCGATTTGGTATAGAGTTGAAGCAACATCAAAATCAAATGGTACAGTTTCGTCATTTGCAGATGGGTTTACAACAAGAACAAACTTACCCCTCTTGTAGATGAAAGGATACTTTTCTTTCTCAGCATAAACAACTTCAAAGTCACCGTCATTGCCTAGGTCTTTGTTATTATGACGAAGTGCAATAACATCAGTTACAACCTTATAAATTGAGTCAGGGTCATTCTTCTGATTTTCAACAGTTGGTGCATCAGCGTTCTTATCAACCGGTAGATAACATTCATCAGCAGTTGAGAAACCTAGGTTCTTTTCACTATTCCACTGCATAGGTGTTCTTGAACCTGTACGAGAATAACCACCTTCCTTAGAAACAAGGTTACCCTGGTATCTCATACCGATTTCATCACCATAATATAGGAATGGTACACCCGGTAAAGTAAATAGAGTTGCAAAAGCAAGTCGGATTGTTTCTTTATCTGCATAGTGAGTCATTCTTGGCATATCGTGGTTATTAGTCATAAAGCTAATGTAACCGTTAGCCTTAGTTTTTTCATAGTTAGGAACATACTCATCCATAGTGGCAGTAATATCGCCCTTACCGTTCTTATGGAAGAATGCTTTGTTTTCATCATCTTTTTCATATCTAAACAGACGGCTATAACCATTTCCGTAATGGTCAAGATAAAAGTCCATATGGAAACCGGCATTGTTGATTGCTCTTTCAGGGTTACACCATTCTGAAACCATAGCAGCCTCAGGATAATCCTTGTCTAACATTTCTCTGACACCACGCCAAATCTTAGCAGTAGCGATTTTTTCATCATCGTTCTTTACAAGAGAGTCAGCCATATCAACTCTGAAACCATCAGCACCCTTATCTAGCCAAAATCTCATAACATCCTTAATTGCTTCTGCTGTAGCTAATGCATCAGGATGGTCATAAGGTAACTGCCACTCAGGGTGAGTTACTTCATAGAAGCCATAGTTAAGAGCAGGTTGGCTACTAAAGTAGTTAACCATATAGTTACCGTCACGCTCACATAAACCACACATCATTCTATATTCAGGTGGTGCATCCCATACTGACTTTGTAAAGATATATCTGTTTGTATATTCACTTTCCTTAGCTTTTTTACTTTCTAAGAACCAAGGATGTTGGTCACTTGTATGACCCGGAACTAGATCCAGCAAAATCTTAATGCCCTTTTTGTGAGCCTCATCAAAAAGTCTTACCAAATCTTCATTTGTACCATATCTTGGAGCAACCTTCTTGTAATCTCTTACATCATAACCGGCATCCATAAACGGTGAATCGTAAACAGGGTTTAGCCAAATTGCGTTACAACCAAGACCCTTTACATAATCAAGTTTTTCAATAATACCCTGAATATCACCGATACCATCACCGTTAGTATCGTTAAAAGACTGAGGATAAATTTCGTAAAATACTGCGTCACTTAACCACTGTGGCATATTTCATCTTCCTTTCGATAGTAAATTTTTGAAATTAATTTAGTGTTTTATTTACTGTAAACAATAATCAGTTGATAACGCCCTTAGTACCATTTATCCTTTATATAAAGGAGGTAATAGTATGACTATTACAAAGATAAATAATACTTCATTTATGTTTGAATTTTTACAAGACGAACTTACCTTTAATACTGAGGACAATTTAATATATCACATTCTGAACATTGTTGCAACTGTTGAAAAGTTAAACACAAAGTACTGTGCATTTGTGTTAGAGGCTGTTAAGTCAAGGAAAGGTTCAATCTTTCTCTTGACCATTAGATATGGCAGAAAAAGATTTAAAGTAAAAAGAAACCTTGACCACACCATATATTCTTTTGAAAATTGTGATGATTACTTAAAATGTATATTTACCTTACACAAATCTTCTTATCCATTATCAAGAAACCATAGTTACATAATGAATAACAAATACTACCTATGTTTTTCCAATTCATTTATCTCTAAAAAGACAAAACTCCTTGTGTGTCAATACGGAGAAAAATGCGAAAACAGTAATATTCTCTTAGCTAGGCTAAAGGAATACGGAAAATATATCGGTGAAAATTGTGTAGAAAATATCAGTAAAAATCTTACTTACAAAGAGCCTTAAGGTTGTTAATAGCCTCAGTAGCTGAGTCAGCCTTAAATACTGCTGTACCTGCAACACAAACATCAACACCGGCATCATATGCCTGTTTAATAGTAGCCTCACCGATACCACCATCAACTTCGATAAGAAGTTCAGGATTTACCTTGTTAGCTTCTTCTCTGATTTCTTTAACCTTTGGTAGCATATCTGCCATAAATGACTGACCACCAAAACCGGGTTCAACTGTCATTACAAGAACCATAAATAAATCTTTTAGATAAGGGAAAACTTCTTCAGCCTTTGTATTAGGCTTAATTACAAGTCCGGGCTTTTTACCACAAGCCTTGATTTTATCAATAGTTTCCTGTACATCACTGTCACTTTCAATATGGAAAGTAATAATATCAGCACCGGCATTCGCAAAGTCTTCAATATACTTTAGTGGTTCAGAAATCATTAAATGTACATCAAAAGGCTTTTCGGTATATTTTCTAACCGTTTTAATTACCGGTGCACCAAATGTAATATTCGGTACAAAGTGACCGTCCATAACATCAAGGTGCATATAGTCTGCTCCTGACTTGTCCATTCTCTCTATTTCTTCACCCATAACTGAAAAGTCACATGATAGTAGTGATGGTGCGATTAACATAATAAAATTCCTCCTAAGGTTTCTTAATCATAGGGACAATCATTGTTGCTATTCCCCAGAAAATTGTATAAAGTAGCATTTCTACTGTACCCAAAATTGAAGTACCGGCATAAAGGGCAATTGTTGACATAATCATAATGCCAAGTGCCACACCGATTAGCTGAATAATTACAGAAATGCTTATATTTGTTCTCATCTGTACACATCCGGAGAGTGCTCTGGCAATCTGAGTAAATTTACCTCTTGTTGCTAAGTATGCTCTGGATTTTTCTTCATGTACACCGGTTACTTCCTTACAAACATTGCCAAGTCCTGTTGGAAGTACCTTTACACTTCTATAGAATACTCCAAAGTCCTCAGAAACTTGTTCTGATGTAATATTACAATCACTTGTGCTGATTAGTAGGCTAATGCCATTGTACTCAGCTCTTTGAAGTTCTCTTGAAATTTCAATACTAGGTCTGTATGTTGTAATTAGCATTGCAACAAGTACACCTGACTGAGCAATAAAAGTTGTTTGCTTATGCTGATGGTGGTATGTTTCTTCAATATTTCTTTCAGGCATATTGATACTGTACTTTCTCATAAGTTCTCTGTTACCTACAAGAATTCTGTCACCGTTTACCCAACCAACAAGTCCAAGACCATCTTCATACATTACAGACTCAACATCAGGAAGTACCATTCTGCTCTCTTGAAGTGCTTTATCAAACACATAAGAAAGTGGACTGTTTACTTCTTTTAGTACTGCTGCAGCACATAAACAAGATTCATCAAGTTTCACTTCATTAAATGCTTGAATGTTGTTTAGAATAATTGAGCCTTCAGGATATAGTTCACTGGCATCAACCATAATTGCCGATGTATCACAAAACTGATTTACACCTTGATAACCACAAAGCATTGCACCCTTTTTCAGTAGTGTTTTACAAAGTTTTCTCATAGGCACATTAACTGCCATTAAAGTGCAAATAGGGATACTTACTGTTGTAATAAGTGAAAGTGTACTGATTGCACCTACAAAATCTTTCTTAATTAATCCGAATAAAATTGCAACAACTATTGCACAAATTGTGGTGTATGGTGCAATTTTACCGGATGCCTCTTCTGATGGATCAGGTGCATAGGAAAGTTGCAAGTAGTTTGTTAAAAAGTCTGTTTTGTGCTGATAAGCAACAATAGGCTTTTCTATAACAGTACCACTCATCATCTTTGAGGCAATATTTTCATCAGTATAAATTTTTGCTGAATACATTTTCTTCTTATCATCAGCAATAAACTTAAAGTTCTTGTCAACTCTGCTAACCATATAATATTTACCAACAGAGTTACACAGTAGCCCTACAATAAGGATAGCTGTATAGTAACTGTACTTACCTATAAAGTAACTTTGGCTAGCAAACAGTCCCACTATACTTGAAAGCACACCACAAACATAACCTACTGCTACTGCCGTATCGGAATTACCCTTAAACTTGATAAGTGAGGATAAGCCATTCTTTAGTGCTACTCTTGAAACTGCACCTGCTACTAAAATAACAATTAAGTTTAACACACCGTAAATTACAGGTGCTACATAACCTGCACCTAAAGTCGATGGCAATGCTCTCTGTAAAAATACAAAGAACAATGTTGCCACAGCTAAAACACCTAAAGCAAAACTTTGGAACTTTAGTTTACTTAGGTTACTGTTAATTTCATCAGCAACACTTTCCTTATCATTTTCGTCATCATAGTCATCAACAGTAACAACCTTTTCTGCAGTTGTTCTGTTTTCTACAGTATCCTTACCCTTTGAAGTAAATAGGTTGATAACTGATTGTGCAAATTTATTTTTATTATTTATTGGTTCTTCTGTAACTACAGTTGAAGTTGGCCTATATGTAGCAGAAATTTCAGGATTCTTGCTTTTTAGATATTCTTCATATTCTTGTCTAACTACAACTGAAAACTTACCTACATTAACATTTAACTGTTCCAAAGGACTTTCAGGCTTATAAATTGGCACTTTAGAAACCTGAGTTGTACCTTGTGGTACAGGCTTTTGCTTTCCGAAAAGTTTTTCATAATGGAAATCATCAGGTTCTTCCTCATCCTCATGCTTAGGTAATGGAGGAAGATTTTTTTCCTTAATCAATTCATCAAGGCTGTCTTTCTTGAACTTTTCTTCGTCAAAGTCCTCATTAGCCATAGCGATAGGAAAAGTATCTTCTTCCTTTTTTTCCGGTACATCAGGAATATCAATATCAATAGTATCTATATCTTCAATTTCAATAGGCTTAATGTCAAACTGAGGAACACTCTCAATAATATCGTCAGCTACCAGTGTACCCTCCGGTACATCACTGCTAAGTTCAACATCCTCTTCAACAGGAACAGGAGCATTGAAAAAGTCACCACTATAGTCCGGTAAATCTTCTTCATCATCGGTCACTTTACCGTTTTCGTCACCTTGGCGTTCCATCATAACCTCAGCGTTCATGGTAGTGCCAATTTTCTCTCCTACAATTGTATTATTTTCTTCATCTTCATCATCCACAGGAGCCATTGAGTAAAACATAGTCTTAATATCCTCTGTTACCTCCGGTGGAGCTTGATTTTCTTTCTTAATTACCTTTTTCTCTTCCTTTTTAGGTTTTTTCTTAACCTTATTCTTTAGAAAGTCAGGTTTCTTAAACTCCATTATTTCTCTCCTATTTATCTTTTGTCTGCTATTTCATACATTAAAATACCTGCTGCAACAGAAGCGTTAAGAGAATTGATTTTGCCCTTCATAGGAAGTGAAACAATAACATCACAATCCTTTGCAACAAGTGGACTGATACCCTTACCCTCATTACCGATTACTAGGGCAACTGCACCGTCATAGTTAACTTTCTTGTAATGCTCACCGTCCATATCAGCACCATAAACCCAAATACCCTTATCCTTTAGCTTTTGGAGTACTGCTGAAATATTCTTAACTCTTACAACCGGCATATACTCTAATGCACCGGCAGAAGTTTTTTCTACTGTATAAGAAAGTCCTGCACTTCTTCTTTCAGGAATAATTACACCGTGAGCACCGGCACATTCTGCAGTACGAATAATAGCACCTAGGTTGTGTGGGTCTTCTATCTTGTCAAGAACAATAATGAAAGGACTTTCCCCTCTCTCTTCTGCTAAAGCAAAAATCTCCTCAAGTGTACTGTATTCCTTTACTGCACATTGAGCAACAATACCCTGATGGTTTACACCTTTAGCTAAGAAATCCAGCTTTTTCGAGTCAACATCTTTAACAGGGATATTTTTCTGTTTTGCTTTTGCAATAATCGCAACAACCGAGCCACTTCTCTCTCCCTTTGCTACAAGGATTGACTCAATACTTCTGCCACTACGGATTGCTTCCATAACAGGGTTACGACCTGCAATTATATCATTTCTTTGATTATCTAAATTCTGTTTATTTTGTTCCATAAAAAATTCCTTTTGTTTATACCTTTTCTAGTAATTTGTACAGAATAAGTATAACACAAAAGGAAATTAAGTAAAAGCAAAAACATAAAAAAACTAAAATAATTATGGGGTTTTACAGATTATTTAAAACTGCTGCACCTTTATCTACATAATTCGGCAAAATTCCGTAAAAGCCTGTTGTTTCATCTTTGAAAAGTCCCATATGTGGTGGAAAAACCGTAAAGGAAAAATATGCAATAAGGAACAGTCCCAACAAAAATAATGACGGTACAAAGTAAGTACTGAAATTTTTATCACTTAAAGTAACCTTATAAGAAATAATCTGAGAAAAAATAACTGCAAAAACGCCCATAGCAATATCAACACCAACCATTTTATCTCCAACAAAAAGTGAAAATAAATAGTGCATAATTATTATGAAAAATCCCATAAAGTAAATGCCAAGGACTTTACCCACTACAAATGGCTTGAAATACACATTGGAAACCAAAAGCTCAACAAGTCCCCAAATGGCATAGGCAATGAGAAATATTTTTGTGTTTTCCCACACAGACTCATTAACTGCACCAAAAAGAATCGAAAAAACCGTACCGTCAGTTAGCTGATAAATATAGTGCAACAAAAACGCCAAAGAAAACACAAAGAAAGCACCTACTATTTCAAGGTTACGAAAAAATTTAACTTTCATAACAGCCTCCATATAATTTATATAAAATTATATGAATAGCTTAGGTATAAGATTACATAGAAAGTAATATTATTATAGCAGTAGCCAGTCCACCCATTAAGGCTGAAACACCCAGCCTAATTGACCAATAAATAATCTTAGATTTTATTTTTATCGCTGATGGCGGGTACATTCGCCTTAGCATTAACTTTGCTTCTCTTTCCAAAACATTTTTCTGAGCATCTGTATATTCAGGACGAACCACAAGCAAAGCCTTTTCGTAATACATATTGTTGGTTTCTGTAATCTCCAGAACCTGTCTGTTTATGCCTCTTAACATAGCAAAACCCTCTTTCTATCTATATTTTTGACCTAGTATTTAGTATGTAATCACCAAAAATAAAACAAATTTGATAATTCTTTGTAATAATTAAAATTACAATTATACAGTTAGTAAACTAACATTTTACTAACATTTATGTGGAAAACTATGTTGGCAACTAGGAAAACCCTTGAAGTTATCCACTAATACTCTAAAAATAATGCATTTTTCTACAAGGAAAGTTTTTCACATTAACAATTTCCATATGGTTTTCAACATAATTATATTACAAATAGTAATATTGCCTCTGTCAAGGAAGTTACAAAAATAAAACAAAAAATTTAAAATTTCTTACATAAACAACAAAAGCACCCCTATTATAGAGGCACTTTTGTTGTTACTATTTACTATTGACATTTTAAATGTATCAAATGTGCAACCCCCGGAATACTCTCTCCTTGCTGATTTGCAGTTGGACTCATCAACGCACCTGTAGCTATAAACAGTACATTTCGGTACTTTTCACTTTCCATATCCTTTAATATTTTGCCACAAAGTACCGATGCACCACATCCACAACCTGAACCACCTGCATGAACATCTTGAGTATCTCTGTCAAAAATCATCAGTCCACAATCCCTATGAACACTATCAATGTTATACCCATCATCATTTAGCAATTGATGCAAAAGCTCCGAACCTACTTGTCCTAAGTCACCTGTAAAAATTCTGTCATAATCATTAGGTGTGGTTTTGGTATCATTAAAGTAGGTTAAAATTGTGTCATAAGCAGCCGGTGCCATTGCAGCACCCATATTATTTATGTCCTTTACCCCTTTATCCACAATTTTCCCTACTGTAGCATTTACCACTTCAACGCCTTTCCCCTCATTACTGACAATTACAGAGCCTGAACCTGTTACTGTCCATTGAGCAGTTTGAGGTCTTACACCACCATATTCAAGTGGATAACGGTACTGCCTTTCTGCTGTACAAAAATGCGATGAGGTTACAACGGCAGTTTCTCTTGCACTTCCACCACCTACTGTAAATGAAGCCATAATTATCCCCTGAGCCATTGTTGAACAAGCCCCATACTGACCAAGGTAAGGGATATTAAAACTTCTCATTGAGTAACTGGAGCTTATAAGCTGATTTAATAAATCCCCTGCAAATACAAAGTCAATATCCTCCGGATGTGTTTTGCTTTTTGTCATTGCACCGATAAAAGCCTCTTGCTGAAACTTAGCTTCAGCTTTTTCCCAAGTAGGTTGACCAGCCCTTGAGTCGTAAAAAATCTTATCAAAATATTTTTCTAAAGGACCTTCAGCCTCTTTCTTGCCAACTACTGAACTATAACCTGTTATTACCGGTGGATGTAAAAATTCTACTGTATATGAGCCAACTCTTTTTATCATAAGAAAAACCCCTTTTACACTTATTATGTGCAAAAGAGGTTCTTTTATTTTATTAAATTAAAATTATTTCTTTCTGTTTACTGTAAATGTTTTTCCATAGCCGTTATAAGCCTTTTTTCTTACTGTTGCAGTACCGTAAACTCTGAACTTAGTTTTGCCCTTAGAAACAGTTAATTTGTAAGAAGTCTTTGTAAGAGTTTTTACATTTTTCCACTTGCCCTTAACATTTTTCTGAAGAACATACCTCTTAGCACCCTTTGACTTACTCCAAGATAAAGTAGCCTTGCTACCCTTTACTTTAGAAGTTGCCTTAGTAATCTTGCTAGGTACAATTTTAAATGTTTTTGCAACAGAACCGATTGTAATGCCACTACCGTTAATATAAACTGTTGCAGTACCAACATTCTTGTTATTTCTATAGCTTAATCTATAACTTGCAGCATCATAACCTGCCTTTACAGTTAGACCACTTTGACCAACATTTCTACCGGTATAATCTTTATTCTTAACGCCAACTACTGTTGCAGTATACTTATTTAGACAAAGAGCATATGTTTCACTAACATAACCGTTTACATCTTTAACCCAAATGCTCATATGTGCATTAGGATCATAATTTTTGTAGGTATAGTTAAATTCATTCTTTGCATTTAAAGTTATCGCCTGACCACAAACAGTTATAGTAGTACCTGATGTTCTACCGTAATTACAAGTATGAACATAAACAGTTTGTGGAGCATCTACAGTGTTTAATCTATATGTAACAGTCTTGTCTCTATTAGTTCTTACATAAGAAACTGTAGCGAATTTAGTTTTTTTGCTAACTTGACCTAGTGACATAAAGAAAGTACTGTTTATTTGTTCTTTAGTTTTATTTTTATAGTACACCTTTACATAATAGGTACCTTTGCCTAAGAAACCATACATTGCTTCATTGTTGTTATCGTTTTTAATTACAGTCAAATCTTTCTTATAAAGCAAGTTAGGGTCAGTATAAACTTCAACAAGATATGATTCATTCCATTCATACTGTGTATGATTAGTAAAACCAAAGTTAAGCATAAAGTTTGCATCATTCTTTAAAGTAAAAGAATAAACCTTTTCAAAAGTATCAACAAAACTGTCTGATGCTTGAGTTGTGCCTTTTCTTACACTGTCAATATAAGCAGTTCTGCTTTTGTATGTAGGAACATTCTTAATAGCAGTTGCATTTGTTACTGCTGATGCTGAAACAGAACCTACCATTAGTACGCTAACTGCAATACTTATTGCCATTAGAATTGAAATTAATCTTTTAGTTTTATTCATAAATAACCTCCTCAATATTATACTACAATTATACTATTATATAAGAAATTTTTGCAACAGTTATAATTTACAAAAAAAAGACTAGACTGAACAAAATTTAGTGAATGTGCATAAATAACAAAAAGAAAAGAACTGCCTAACGACAGTTCTTTTCTTAAAATATTCTTTTTTCTGGAGAAAAAATTTTAATGAACAAAATCTATTAACCAAATTACACATTTAATACTGACTTTTGAATAGCTGATGAATCCTTAACATCAATTTTACCATCTTTGTTATAGTCAGCTACTGATAGGTTTTCAGGGGCAATATCTGCCATTAGAACAACATACTTCTGAATTAATGTTGCATCCTTAACGTCTACCTTACCGTCACCATTAGCGTCCCCCAATAGCTTTTCGCTACTAGCTTCACCAACACTATATAGCATTGTTTTCTCTACAGTTTTACCGTTAGAATCCTTAGCAACAAACTTTAGTGAATAGCTACCATCCTTTGATGGTGTCCACTTAGCAGTATTTGTTGTTGTGTTAGTTAGCTTTTCGTTATTTACATAGAATTCATAAGAAACATTACCCTTATTGTTATATGCTTCTGACTGTAGAGTAATTGCAGCACCAACACTCTGACCGGAATTTTTATCTGCACCACAGTTAATTTCTAGAGGAGCTTCGTTTACAACTGTATCTGATAGTAAAGCACCCATTCTAGCTAGTGGTACTGTAATATTATCAACATCTTCCTTTTCGTGTGAAGTTGATGGGTCATAGCTATATTCAACATTTGCATTATCTAACATTGATGGGTCGTGTGGTAATGTATCCATACCGGAAGTACCGTATGTTAAAATCTGCATTGCACCGATACCCTTAGTTTCAATATAGTTTCTGTCAATGCCTAGAGTTTTTAGTGGAATAGCTACTTCATAGATGTAACCATATTCTGATTTGTAACCAAGGTCTTTAAAGTCAACCCAGCTTGAGTTAGGGTCAAGATTATCACCAAGTTTACGGTCACCCTTTGCACCGTTTATACCAATAATTGAATCACTCTTTGTACCATTAGCATACTTAATCTTGAAACCGTTTCGGTTATCCTGAGCTTGGAACGAATTAACACCGATAGGAATTCTTGTGTCATAGTTGAACATATATGTTCCATCTGTATCCTTAGTATCTGCCTTAAAGATTGATGCACCACCGTTAGAGTTGTTTGAATCCATCGCTACAAGTGTATCAATATGTGTTGTGAAAGATACATTACCATCTTTAGCAACACCACCGTCACAACCCCAAACAAATGGATTAGTAAAAGTTGAACCGTCTTTATTTGTGCCTATCGCCTTGCCTGTTGCCTGTTTGTCAGGGTCAATAGAAAGTGCTAGGTACATTGGAATACTGTTTCTCCATGGTCTTGCTTCGTTTGATGTAGCAAAGTCATCATTTGGTGAAACGATATAAGTTGTGTTTGCCATTTCCCACATAAAGTATAGGTTATCATCATCCCATGCACCATATAGTGCGTATGCATCCCAAGGCTGTTCGTGCATTGAAGATGGCATATATACTCTTGGGTCATCGTTTGCAACACCCTGAGCAATAATCATTGAGCTATCCCAATCATCTGTCTTACCATCAACTGTGACTTTCTTGTACTTACCTAATTGCTTATTAGGGTTTGTACCGTAGTAACCACCCTCTGCCTCAGTTGCGTGACCATCTGACTTAGCAGAGAAAGTTGTCTTTGTTGATGTAAATCTTTTCTTAAATGTATATTCTTGAGTTGTTTCAACAGCATCACTACCCTTAGTTGTAAGAGTTAGTTTAATTGTACTGTTACCGATTTTACCTTCACCGACTCTGATTGTATCACCGTTAGCATAAGTTTTCTTAGCTGAACCGTCAATAGAATAAAAACCTGTCTTGCTACCCTTTAGACCAAGTTTTACTTCAATGTAATCTTTGCTGAAAGCAGTACCTGATGGTGTGTAAGAAAAACCATAAGCATGGTCGTCCATCTTACCATAATTAACCCACTTAGAATCAGCAGTTAAAAGTTTACATTCCCCTGTCTTTAGGCTAAGACCTGAATTTTCAGGGAACTGTTCTTTACCTGCACCTTTTTCAAGACCATTGTTGAAAATTACATTCTCAGATTTGTATGTAGCCGGAAAATCAATAGAGTAAAGACCATCTGCACCTTTTTCCATTAACTGACCAGGCCATTTTGCATTTTGTTTTGTACCATAGGCATATACATAGACCTTTGCCCAATTGTACTTTGAATTATCAAAATATGCCCTAGAACCTTCAGCAGCTGAGACTGAACCCATTGTGATTAATGTACAACTTAGCATAATTGCAAGTGTTAGTAGTACGCTTACATACCTTTTCATATATTTCATAGTTACCCTCCAAAGACTCTTTGTGAATAATTATAGCATATTAAACACATTCGTACAATACATTTGATTTATTTTGTATCTTTGAACAAAGAAGCAAGAGAATTATGAGACAAATAACACAAACTAAATTACAAGACTATGAACAAACATAATATATTCTGTTAAGTTGTTCATAAAAATAAGAGAGTCACAAAGACTCTCTTAAAAATTCAACATATTTTATTCTACATGACCACCATGCTTATAGTCTGTACCACCACTATCAGGTGTCTGAACAGAAGCACCGTTCTTTAGACTATAATATGAACTTGGCAATTCTTCTCTGCTGATTTCCTTGCCTTTCTTATCTCTATAAATTCTATACGATCTTGCCCTATAGTAAGATGATTGAATGTCATAGTTCTCACTATATGTATCAATTACATCATAAGAATCATCCTTAATACCATAGAATGCTGCGTGAAGAGTTGTACCCTCCATATAACAAGCCAGGAATACTTGATATTTAGAATCATTCTTTAGCTTTAGGTCAAGATTACCATAGTCAATAGCAGCATCAAAGCCACTCTTAGCATATACTGATGGATAAGTATGAGGTGAACGCTCAGCAATAGTTAGGTTACTTCTTACTGCTGCATTGTAAATTGTTGTACTAGACTGGCAGATACCACCACCAACACCATCAGTAAAGTCACCGTCAACAATAACACCTGCTGATGCATAACCCAGAGAAGTATCGTTACTGTTACCTGTGCAACCATTAAATGACCAAGTTTCACCAGGGTCAATAATACTACCGTTACAAGCCTTTAGAGAAACTTTCATATTCTGATTACCGTTAGCATCATTTGTTGAATAAGTTTCCCAAGCAGCAAGTAACTGCATATTTTTCTTTAGGAATGCAACATCATACTTAGGCTGAGTTGCAGTTCTTGTAACTGTAACCGTACCTGTATATGTACCGGAAGCATTGCCTTTTTCGACAATTGAATTTATCTGTGACTGTAAATCATCTTTATCTACCTCAAGACCAGACTTACCTTCTTCATAAGTAAACATAGGACTTGAATTAGGGTTAAACTTAGTTACCCTTGCATCCTTTGCTTTTACATTATATTTCTTATAAATCTTATTAATTAGCTTGTCAACTGATGACTGGTTTAGACTGGCAGAAATCTTCATTACCTGTTCTTTAGCATACTCATTGCCGTTGCTATCAGTTGTTGTTGGATAAGTTGTACCGTCAGCCATTCTCTTTGAAATAATCTTTTCATCATCAAGAACAGTAGAAGTATCATACTTAAAAGTAAAGTCATCTTCGGTATAAGTTGTTTTTTCACCGTCAACATTAACTGTAATGTTCATCTTTGGTCTAGACTTAATTTCTTCACTTTTTAGAAGAATTCTAGCCTGTACTACTGTTAAGCCACCAATATCAACACCGGAAACTTTAGTACCTTTTGCAAAAACAAATTCACCTTTGTCATTTGTAATAGCTACAGTTGGCTTTGTTTCTGAAGTAGTTGTTTCTTGCTGTGCATTATTGTTACTAGGAGAAACAACACCTTGAACAACAAATACCAATACAACACAAAGTACAACTGCTACACCAATAATAGAGCCAACAATCGCCTTTTTGTTCTTAGGCTTCTTTGTTTCTTCTTTAACATCATCAACCATTTCCGGATCTTTAGTTATATCAACTAATTCCTCGGTAGGGTTACTGTTAGAAGGCTTTGTTTCTTTCTTTTCTTCTTGTTTTTTATTTTCTTTTTTCTCTTTATGTTCTACTTTTTTCTCTTTGTATTCAGGTTTCTTTTCTTCTTTGTGTTCAGGCTTTGTTGCCTTTTTGCTAATATCTACTTGGTCAGACTCTTTCTTCTCTGACTTTTCATTTTTAGGCTGTTCTTCGTTTTTACCATAAAGAATACGATTTACTTTTTCATTTATATTACGCATATCTTGTGTATTATAGTCAGATGGCTCAAAGTTGTCATCATCTTCTAAATCAGCAAGATAATTTAGTTCATCCAAATCTCTACTCACAGAAAACTCTCCTTCTTACATATTCTCTTTCTCTTAATCATTTCTTAATAATCGTATAATGTCCTACTTATAAGAATACTACAATAAACCGAAAAATTAAAGTGACAACCTTGTAACTTTTTGTCGAATTAATGACAAAGATATTTTAGCTAAAACATTAGTTTTTAGGGAAGTTACATATAATGACAAATTATTTATATAAAAAGAAGTATCATTATTGTAGTTTTGTTGAAAAGTCCGATATTTTTTTATATAATTAGTATTAGAAATTTATATGGTGAATAAAATGAAAGTGTTAATATTACTGACCGACACCGGTGGAGGTCATCACAGAGCCAGTCTTGCTCTGAAAAAAACAATAGAAAATGTTGAGGGCAATGAGGTTGTTATTGAAGATGCCTTAATGTACAGTTCTAAATTTTTACATTGGATTGTTACCAAGGGCTACTTGTTCTTTGCAAACAAAACTCCCAGACTTTACGGTAAAATATATAACTCTGCTGACAAGGTGTCTTTCCTAGACAAGGCAGTTCACGGTATCGCTTCTTTTTACTCAAGGAAGCTAGGAAAGCTATTTGATAAATTCAAACCTGATTGTGTAATCAGCTGTCATGCTTTTTGCACAGAGATGGTATCTTCCCTTAAAAAGAAAGGTCGTACAAATGCTCTTCTATTTAGCATTGTTACAGACTATGCTGCTCATGCTGCATATATTAATGACCTTGTAGATGCTTATATTGTAGCTAACAACGATATTGTTCATCAACTTAGAGACCAATACAATGTTGACTGCTCTATTATCTATCCTTTGGGTATTCCGATTTATGAAGAGTTCTACAAACATTGTGATAAGTATGCTATGAGGGAAAAGCTGGGACTTTCCCCTCACAAGAAAACTGTACTGATGATGGCAGGTTCTTTTGGTGTTACTAACATTCTTGAAATCTACAAGAATCTAAACAAGTACCCTAGTGATTATCAACTGATTGTTGTTACCGGTAAAAATGAAAAGTTGTTTAGAACATTCCGTCATATAGTAAGAAGTGGCGTTATTAAGAACAAAAAAGAACCAACAGTTAAAATCACTATTCCTACAAAGCTATGTTACTTTGTTGACAACATTGAGGACTATATGAGTGCCAGTGATTTAATTATCACTAAACCCGGTGGTCTTACTGTTTCGGAAGCTATGGCCAAGGAACTTCCTATGGCAATTTTCCGTTCTTATGACGGTCAAGAAAAAGACAATGCCGAGTTCTTAAAAAGGCATAACCTAGCCTTTACCCTTAGAAAAGGCAGAGAAGGAATACATCAGCTAAATGACTTTATTGCCAATGACCAAGAACTTGAAATGATGCGTAACAACATACATATCTTCAAGAAAGAAAATAGCAGTCAAAACATTTACAGACTACTTGAAGAAAAACTTCATCAATCTAATAACTAACTGTAAAAGTCACATTTTTATGTGGCTTTTATTTTTTAATTAATTATCCTTTAACCTTACTGCAAGTACAGTTATATCATCATCTTTTATACCTTCATTATGTCGCATAGCTTCTTCAACAACTGCCTCGGCAAGTTCCTGACAGCTACCTTTATTCCAAGACTTTATTAAACTTAGTAGCCATTTATCGTCACCCATAATAGCTCCATCACTTAACATAACAATCATATCCTCTCCGGAAAGGGTGGTTTCCTCTTTTGTAAAATACACTTCGTTTAATATACCTGCCGGAATTGATGGTATTTCTTTTCGCATCACCCTACCTTTCTTTTTCACATATGTATAAGGTGCACCGGCTTTTAGGAATTCCGTTCTGCCTGTAAATAGATTGATTGAAGAAACATCAACTGTAGCCAAGCTTTCTTCTTGACTTTTTACCATCAATGCTGAATTTGTCAACCCTAAAGCACAATCAAATGAAAGTCCTGATTTTACTAGTTTTTCCATTAGGTTTACTGTCATCATAGAGTCAACTGCCGCTCTGCCACCGGTACCCATACCATCACTGATTAGGGAAACAAAGTTACCTTTATCATCGTTAAAACATACTATACTGTCACCACACATTCTGCCATTATTAGCAATATGCTGATATGAGCCAACTTCGGTTTCGTACAGTGGTCTTTCGTTTAGCACAACTCTCACTCTATCTTGAGCAATAGTAGTTACCGGATCAAGAAATCTTCTGCCACAACATTTTTCCACTTCTCTCCTAAGTACAGACTTTTTAATTGAGCCTTTACTTCTATCGGAAAGTTCCATTTCTACTGTCATTTCACTATCCATAATCCTACAATTGCAAAGTATAGGAATAAGGTTATATTGCCTTAACATATAGGAAATTTTCTCACTACTGTCTAAGTCACACACATCTGTCTTTGAAAATTCATCTGCCATATCCTTTAGAATGTCGGAAAGTCCACCAAACTGACCTGCAAGACCACCTCTGATAGTATCAATTCTCCTCATGCTTTCCATACTCATAAGGTAGGACTGATAATACCGATTTATTGCAGTACTTAGTTCAGATTTTCTACAACATTTCTTAACAAACAAAGCATCAATATCATCAACAGTAATGTGGCAATTTTTCTTTAAATTTTCTGTTAATCGGTTAAAATCATCCTCAGAAACACCTTTCTCTCTTTCCCAACAAAATACCCTCATTCCACAACTTGAACAAACATTTGCTTTAGCATTTAAGTAAACATCAGGAAAAGAATCAACATTCATTTCTCGCATTTTGTCAGAAACTCTTGTAACACAAGAAGATACATCTTTCAAGGCTTTTGAAGAAAAGTTAAGCCTACTGATAACATTCTCTTTTAAGGCAATGCCACTATTTACATCATCACAAGGAGAAAACAAAGCCGAAACAACATTGCCAACTGCATTAGGTATCATAAAGAATAACCCGGCACCAAATACAGACTCAACTGCTAAGGCAAAAATCAAGTCCTTATCACCTGAAGAAAAGGACATTATTATATTTGACAAAATAAATGCAACTGCAGTACCAATCTTTCCTGTAGATGAAAAAAGCCCTGCCATCAGTCCACCAAAACCAAAACCACCACACAAAAAGCTAAGTGAAAGTGAACTTAAAGAAAACACAACACCCGTTGAAATGCCACCGATTGTACCACCGGCAACACCACCAAACTTAGCACAAAGAAGTACAACTACAACTGCTAATGCTCTACCAAAGGAAAATTCACCAATGCCAAGTCCACCAAGTGCAAGTAACAGAATGCAACCTGACATTACTATGCAAGAAAGTTCTTGCTGAGTAAATGAAGTTAAGTTTCTCCTAGAGGAACAAAGGCAAATTGCCCTATCTAAGAAAAATGCACCTGATGCTGAAATTAATGCTTCAACTGTACAAAGTGCAAATGAACTTAACTGAGAAGTATCGGAAAAAAGCAATGCAATACCAGTTGCAAATACCGGTAAAAAAGCTACCATTGATGGAAAGGCAGTGCTTTTGCTGATATTCTTAATATCATTTGCAACAAACCTAATAGCACCGATGGCAACCACAATTGCTATGTATCTAAAACAATTTTCCGGATCAAGCACAACATATCCGAAGATTGTACCAAGCATTGAAGTTATAAGATTTCTATAAGGAACTGAAGCAACATATGCTGCACCAAATGGAGAAAGTTGCCCAAAAACTGCACCTCTTGAAATTAACACACCACACAAAAAATATATGCTTTGCATCAAAATATTTTTTCCTGTTGAACTTTCTTTAAATTCATTCCACCTACCGGAAAGTAGCTTTTTAACTGCTGTCATTTTTACACATCCTGTCATATTAATAAGGGTAATTTCATATCCTTGATATTGTGTTTTTATTATAGTCAGTTGCCCACAACAGTTTTGTCACAATGTGAATGTACCTTTTTAGTTTGTTTTCCTTTACTTTGTAGAATAAAAAAAGAAAGCTCCCATTGTCGAGAGCTTTCCTCATTTTTACCGTTATATCGGTAGAAAAAATTATTTTGTTGAACGTAAAACGATTGTGCTATAAGCAGGTAAAGTTAGTACATTTTTCTTGATTGATACCTTACCACTCTTTGCACTAAACATACCGGCAATTTTGTAATCATCATCAATCAGTTTATCTGTGATTTCAAAATTATGCTTGTCTGTATCTAGGTTGTGAAGTACAAGATACTTTTCGTTTTTGTATGTTAGGTAGTAACCACCTACACCACTACCACCATCAAAATCATCAGGTAAAGCAGAGATTGTACCTCTTGCAATGCCTGGGTGACAGTTTCTAAGTTTAATTAACTTTTTGTAGAAGTTCAGTAGACTATCCTTGTTCTTATCCTGTTGCTTAACGCCACCACCATCAGTATTGTCTTCAACTCTGTCAATACCGTTAGCAGTAACATTTGGAAGATTGTCGCTATCCCAAATCATAGCAGTTCTCTTTGCCGGGTCATCACCTTCGTCATATGTTTCCATACCAAGTTCTTCACCGTAATAAGTGAAAGCATTACCGGGTGTTGTCATATATAGGGCAGCAGCCATCTTTTTCTGATATAACTCAGTTAGTGAGTCACCAACACGACTCATATCATGGTTAGTTAAGAAGTAAGCATTAATTGTATTTTTATTAGCTTCCTTAGTTTTCTTTTCATAACTTAAAAGTGTATCTGTGTAATCATTAATAGAACCGGAAATAACACTACCTAGGAATTTACCACTGGTATCACCAAATGGGAAAGCAAATAAACTGTCGATACCGGACTTGTACATTGCAGTAACTTCGTTCATATCTGATGACCAGTCTTCACCAACCATATAAATGTCGTTCTTTTCTTTCTTGCAAGTGTCATAGAACCACTTTAGAGCTTCAGAACTCTTTTCATAGTCATTGTAATATAGGTATCTAACTGCATCAAGTCTGAAACCTGCTACACCTCTATCAATCCAGAATTTTGCAGCCTTAGCCATTTCTTTCTTTGTACCTTCATAGTCGTAGTTCCATTCAGGCATTGTGTCAGTAAAGTTGCTTTCATAGATAATACTGCTATCATTAGGGTCACAGTTATAACCTGATTCAGTTTCAGAAGATTTCTTAATGTTAAAGTACTTTGCGTAACCGTTAAAGTTGCCTTTTTCAGCTTCTTTAAGAGCTTTTTTAAACCAAGGATGTTCGCTGGAACAATGGTTAGGAACAAAGTCAATAATAACATCAATACCACGCTTATCACATTCCTTGATTAACCGGTCAAAGTCATCAAGTGTACCAAACTGAGGGTCAATGTTGTAATAATCCTTAACATCATACTTGTGATATGACGGTGAAGGCATCATTGGGCTTAGCCAAATACCTGTATAACCAAGGTCAGTATCTGTACTGTCATCACCGTCATTAATGTAATCTAGCTTACTGATAATACCTTTAATATCACCGATACCATCATTATTTGAATCGCAGAATGAGCCAATCCAAATTTGATAATAAGTGTTGTACTTATCCTTAGGAAGATTTACCTTTGCGTTTTCCATTAAATCTTCTGTTGACTTTGTACAACCTGAAAATACTACGGCAGTTGATGCAACTACCAGCACCATAAACAGTGCAACTAATTTTTTCATAGATTTCTCCTTTAACAGAATATTTTATATTAATTTTACCATTTTGCTTAGTCTATATCAATATCACACCCACATATAAAGGGACTGTTTACAGAAAATTAACAACCAAATTTATGCAATATGTACAACTGTCATTTAACGATATTTATACATCTATGGGTATTGCTATAAACTAGAATACAAAAACAAAAAACTCCACAGAAAAATCTGTGGAGTAAATTTTTGTAAAACTAACCCTTAACGCCACCAGCTGTAACGCCTTCAACATAGTAGTTCTGCATCTTCAAGAACAACAATGTAATAGGAATTGCAACAACTGTTGAACCGGCTAAGAATCTCTGATAGTACTTAGAAATGTACTGCTGACTAGCCATCAACTGAAGACCAACAGAAACTGTATAGTTATCACGAGCATCACCCATGATAATCTTAACTAGAATAAAATCTGTCCAAGGTCCAATAAATGCTGTTAGAACTGTGTAAACAACAATTGGCTTTGACATTGGAAGAATAATCTTCCAGAAAATCTGGTTCTTAGTTGCACCATCAATAGTAGCAGCTTCGTCAAGTGCTCTTGGAATTGTATCAAAGAAACCTTTACTAATCTGGAAACCGATACCTGCACCGGCTGAGTAACAGATAACAAGTGCAGGAAGAGTCTGAGTAAGACTCATAGCCTTTAATAGGTAATAAATAGCGATCATTGTCATAAAGCCAGGGAACATACCAATAATCATACCAATGTTGATAAGTGGTTTTCTAGCCTTAAATCTTAAACGGCTGAATGTGTATGCAACCATTAGAACTGACAATGTAGAAATGATACAAGAGAAAATTGCAACTACAAGAGTGTTAAGAAACCATCTTGGGAAGTTCAAAATTGTTGTATCAGTAAATAGGTTAATGTAATGCTGGAAAGTAAATGTTTGTGGAATTAGGTAATGAACAGCTGATGTACCTTCACCTCTAAATGAATGAAGAACCATCCATACCAGTGGAGATATCCAAATAATACCCATAACTGCAAGGATTACATATACAACGGCATTTGAGATATTTCTTCTTAACTTGTAACTTTTTATCATGAGAATGCCTCCTCATCCTTAGCAGATTTTGTCATGTTAAATGTAATTAGTGACAAGGATGCACAAACAATAAATACTAGGATACCGATAGCGGCAGCATAGTTGTAGTCTTGTTCGCTCATTGTCAACTTAAATAACCATGTAACAAGCAAGTCGGTCTGTCCGGCACCACCGTACAACTCTTCAGTTGTAGGACCACCACCGGATAACAAGTAAATAACGTTAAAGTTATTGATATTGTTGATAAATGTTGTGATTAGATATGGTGTTGTAACGAATAGCATATATGGAAGAGTAATCTTCACAAAGCTCTTAACAGGACCGGCACCATCAATTGTAGCTGATTCATATAGGTCAGCAGGGATATTCATAAGAATACCGGATGTAATTAAGATAGTATATGGAATACCTACCCATAGGTTAACAACGATAACTGTAATCTTAGCAGTTAAAGCAGAATCGTCTAGGAAGTGAATTCTTGAAAAACCTAGATTCTGTAGTAGGATATTAATAGCACCATCATTAAACTGTAGCATCTGGTTCATAACTAGTAGAGTAACGAACTGAGGTACAGCAACTGTGATAACGAATAGTGTTCTCCATAGAGACTTTAGCTTAATGCCCTTCTTGTTAATCATTAGAGCAACAATCATACCAAAGATATAGTTTAGGAATGTTGCAAAAATAGCCCAAATAATTGTCCATTCAGTTAGTGTTAGGAATGTTTCACCCATGTTAGCACCGCCAACATTACTGAATACATCTCTAAATGTCTGTAAACCTACCCATGTAAACAAGTGACCGGGAACCTGATGGCTGTGGTCATAGTTTGTAAATGCGATTAGCACCATAAAGATAAGTGGTAGAACAGTAAATACACCAATTAGTAAACAAGGTAAAGAAAGAAGTGTAATATGGAACTTCTCGTCACCAAACTGTTTTAATTCTTCCTTAAATGTAGGAACGTGCTTACCTTCAGCCTTTAGTTCTTGAACTTTCATAGCTGACTTAGTATTCATAATATAGAATACTAGGAATATAACTGAAACAACAATTGTTGTAACACCATATAAAAGGATAAGCATTGAGTTATCACCTTCAACATAGCCATAAGCACCTGTTGTCGGATCTACACCAAGTCCACCTTCCTGAGTACCAAGTGTGCCAAACTGTGATAGCTGGTCGATACCAAAGAAAATTAGGAACATTGCATAAGCAGCTTCAATAACTAAAAATAGTAAACCCTTAATGTACTGTCCCTTGCTAATGTTACCCATACCCATAATAAGGTAAGATAACTTTGTTGCCCAGTCACCTTTAGCAAATCTTTTACCAAAGTTTGCAAATCCGTGACCGATACCTAAGAATACTCTCTTGAAGAAGTTACCAAGCATAATAAAGAACTTAGCAAGATTATGTGGCAAGTTCACAAAGAAATTCTTACTCTTATATCCAAACTTCTGGAAAGAATTAAGCTGGACATAATCTATGTATTTCATGACGTCACTCCTTTATACTTTATTTTCCATTCATAAATACTGGAGATAACTATCCGTTATCTCCAGTACTTAAAAATCTTAACAATTAACAGTCTAATTTAAATTAGCTGTTGACGTTTGTTAAAGTATCCTTTAGAAGTTTCTTCATTGTAGCTACATCGCTCTTTTCAGTTGGTTTGTAAATTTTGTTACCTAGGTTAGCCATTGGATCCCAGAATGCCTGAATAATGTTAGCTTGAACAACGAATGTCTTAGCTTCTTCAAGCATTGTTCTAACACCAGCATTATTTTCAACTTCAACGCCCTTGTTTGTTGGAGTCCAACCTAACTTTTCTAGTCTTGTTTTCTGGCAATCAACACCTACTAGGTAGTTAGCTAGTTCTTCAGCTGCGTTAGGGAACTTAGTAACTGACTTAACACCGATGTACTTATAACCAATCATAGCAATTGTCTGTTTGTCTTTACCATTAACATTAATTGTAGGTAGAACTGTAACACCAAGATCCTTTCCTAGTGCATCTTCATTAACAGCTGCGTTCCATGTACCGTCAATACCGGCACCGCATGTTCTCTTAGCTGTTGAGAAACCGGCACTGATCTTATCGACTGTTGCAGATACAAATGTATTCTTATACTTGTGGAAAAGTTCTGAGAAAGCTGACATTGTCTGTGCAACTTCATTTTCGTCATATTTGTTAAACTTCTGAGTATCCTGAGCGTCACCTTCAAGACCGTCTATCTTTAGACCACCTGTGAATGGGAACATACATGCATAATAACCATCACCGGCATTCATAATAAACTGACGACCGGCTTTCTTACATGCAGCAAGAACGCCTTCCCATGACTTTGCGTCTTCATCAGAAACAACAGACTTATCATATACTAGATAGTAACCGTTATCTGTTTGTGGGAATGCATATAGAACTTCTTTACCATTTAGGTCACCCTTAACTGTATCAACAGCAGCTTCTGTATGATTCTTCTTAATATCATCAACATAGTTGTCATATACAGGTAGAAGAGCCTTAGCCTGTGTTAGCTTTGTGAGCTGGTCTGAAGGGAATGAAAATACATCGGCAGCAGCTTCAGAGTCGCTAAGTACCTGTGTACCGGCATCTCCTTCTTCCTGTGCTACAACTTCGATTTTAACATTCTTGTCAGCATACTTCTTTTCAAAAGCCTTAGCTTGTTCCTTTAGGATAGAAAGTGAAGCAGCTGAGCCCCATAGCTTTAGTTTTGCGTTCTTTTCAACATCTACTGTTTTTGCAGCGCCTGAAGTCTTAGAACTTGTGTCCTCAGATTTAGTACAGCCTACAAATACAACTGCCATCATAGCAGCTGCGAGAACTAATGATAAAATTCTCTTGATTTTCATTGTAATTTTCCTTCCTTTGTAAAGAGATAAATAATTTGTGTCGGTAACTACTTGTTCTCTCAGGATAGAACTTTCGTTAACCATATCACTTGAATAAATTGTACCACAAAATAGGGGTAAATTTCAACTCCCTTTGTACTTTTTATCTAAAGTTATAAAACCAAGGATTAAATTTATGCAAAATAACAATAAAAATATTTGCTAATGTGTATATTGCACAAATTATCCACCTTTTTATTATCTAATTTGCTCATACTTCATTTGTGCAAAGTGTCAATTCATTTTCTGCTTAATTGAAAAATATGTGAAGACCAAATGTCTTACCGATGAATTCCCCCCTATTTCTACACTATTTTTCGTATCTATAGTATAAAATGACCAAAAATAAAAATAATGACACAATATGTTGTTTGACAAACCTTAAAAAAAGTTGTAAATTTAGCTTATACATTTTATATAGAAAATAAAGATGGAAGTTAATTCCACAGAAAGGGTATTTTATGCAACTTTCAAAAATTTTACAAAATATAGAGTACACTCTTATTAAAGGAAACACAGAAACCGAAATTTCCGATGTTATTTATGACAGTAGAAAGGTAACTGAGGGTACAGTTTTTGTAGCACTTAAAGGTTACAATGTTGATGGTCACAAGTTCATACCACAAGCAGTTAAATCCGGTGCAAGTGTAGTTGTTATTTCTGACAATGTAGATATTCCGGAAGATATTACTGTTATCAAGGTTGATGATACAAGAAAAGCTCTTGCATATATGAGCGCAATGCTTTTTGGTGAACCTGAAAAAGAATTGACTACAATTGCTCTGACCGGTACAAAAGGTAAAACAACTACTGTTGCAATGCTAAAAAGCATTTTGGATGCTGAAGGTATCAAATCCGGTACAATCGGTACGCTTGGTATTATTATAGGAAACAAGATTTACAAAACCAACAACACAACTCCTGAATCATACGAAATTCAACATGCTATGAGAATGATGGTTGATGCAGGTTGTAAAGTTATGATTATTGAGGCATCTTCTCTTGGCTTAAAATGGCACAGAACTGATGCTATTTACTTTGACTATGGTATTTTCACAAACTTTAGCCATGACCATATTGGTGATAGCGAACACAAGGACCTTGAAGAATATCTACAATGCAAGGCTTTACTATTCAAGCAATGCAAGAAAGGTATTTTCAACATTGATGACAAAGTATTTGACAGAATCACAGAAAATGCTACTTGTGATATTACAACATATGGCTTTAGCAAAAAGGCTGACATTGTAGGTTATGACGATAATCTAATCTCAAAACCTGGATATATCGGTGTAAACTTCAAAACAAAAGGTCTTAAAACACTTGATGTTAATGTTGCCATTCCCGGTAGATTCTCAGTATATAATGCCCTAGCTGCTATGACTACTGCAATTGAAATGGGTATTTCTGATGAGGCTATCTTGAAAGGTCTTGATACTGTTAAGGTTAAAGGTAGAGTTGAAGCAGTAAAAATTCCGGGCAACTATACACTGCTTATTGACTATGCTCACAATGCATTATCAATGGAAAACATCCTTGAAACACTTAGAGAATATAACCCACACAGACTGATTGTACTATTTGGTGCCGGTGGTAACAGACCAAAGGTTAGAAGATATGAAATGGGTGAAACTGCCGGCAGACTTGCTGACCTTTCAGTTTTAACCGAGGACAACAGTCGTGATGAAGATGTAATGGACATTATCAATGACATTATTGAAGGTGGTCTTAAAAAGACTAACGGTAAATATGTTGTTGTACCAAAAAGGCAGGATGCTATTCGTTACTGTATGGAAAATGCAGAAGATGGTGACATTATTGTTCTTGCAGGTAAAGGACATGAAGATTACCTAGAAATCAAGGGTGTTAAATATCACCTTGATGAAAGAGAAGTTATTGCAGATATTATTGCAGATATGAACAAATAATTTTTAGGGAGCAAGAAATTGCTCCCTATTATATAAGAAAGAGGTTTTAGTTTTGGAGAAAGCAGCATTAATTCTTGAGGGTGGAGCTATTAGAGGACTATTTACTGCCGGTGCATTGGACTATTTGCTGGAACAAAATATGCAATTTGAGTATGTTGCCAGTGTATCAGCCGGTACTTGTTGCGCTTTAAGCTACATTGCAGAACAGAAAAACAGAACAAAAGATTGCCTTTTCCCTACAAACAAATCTGATGAATGGATTGGCAAAGGTTCACTAAAAAGAGGCAAAGGTCTTATTGACCTAAAGAAAGCCTTTTATGAATTTCCTTACAAACAATATCCTTTTAGATTTGACAAATATTTTGCCAGTAAAGTGACAAATGAAATTGTTGTAACAAGCCTAGAAACAGGCAAGGCTGAATTTTTAACAGAAAAATCTGATGAAAAAAGATTACTTGACATTGGTGCTGCATCAAGTTCACTACCTATCATTTCAAAAGCAGTAAAAATTGATGGTAAAAAATATTACGATGGTGGTGTTTCCGACTCTTTACCATATGAAAGAGCTATGGAACTTGGATATAAGAAAATCGTTGTAATCCAAACCAGACGACTTCATCAATACACATCATCCTCAAAAAGTATGGATTTGCTGTACAAAGCTAAGTTTGCTTTGCATAAAGATTTTCTAAACACTATGCTAAGCAGACCTAAAATTTACAAAAAACAAGCTGACCAATTAGCAGAACTTGAAAAAGAAAACAAAGTTTTTGTTATTCGTCCTACAATTCCGGAAATTTCTCGTACCGAAGATGATTATAATAAGAAAATCACTTACTACAATCACGGCTACAGTCAAATGAGAACCGGATTCAACGATTTGCAAGAATATTTGAATTCATAAAAGTATATAGTATAGAAAAAGCCAACCAAATTATCGGTTGGCTTTTATCTTATCCTAGAATTTCTTTCTTTTTCTTTTCAAACTCTTCTTCAGTTAACACACCTTTATCAACTAAGTCTTTCAACTTTTTAAGACTGTCAAGTTGTTTGTTGTATTCGTTAATATTTTTCTCTGCATTCTTTTGTTGTAGTGCATCAATACCACTTTGAAGTGACTTTTTCGCAGACTCTTTTATAGTATCGGATTTACCTGATATTTTCTTAGTTCTACTCTTTTTCTTTCCAATCCCACCAAAAATACTACCGATAACACCATTCTCAATAACACCTTTCACTGTATCCACTGTGCTAAATCCTAAAGTATCATCCACAAGATTAATGCCATCCTTAACCTTAGCAGCACCTCTTTCTGCCATAGTGTGACCTGTGAGAAGTTCATTTGCAGTATGTACAAATTTATAGGCATCCATTCTTGAGTTGAAAGTTACTGATTTTTCCTGATGTTTAAAGTACATTTCAACTAAAGAACCTTGTTGCTTAATCTGTGGCTTTTCATTATAAAACTTCACATCTTCTTTAGGAATCACCTCAACAACTGCCTCATCACTATGCAGTAACCTTTTATTTATATTTATAAACACAAAATTCAGATTTGTTAAAATGATTTTTAATTCATCAGAACAATCACACTTAAAAAGTGGAGATTCATTTTCTCCTAATTTATAATATTCCATAAACTGCACCCCATTATTATGTTAATCAATGATATAAGTTTATCACTTATTCAACCAAAATCATTATGCTGGTAGGTTTCAAATAGAAATTTTTTGACAATTTACAAAATAGCACAATAAATATTATAAAACCACTTGACATATGGTAAATTTAATGATAAAATAACCATTGTTCGAGAATATAGGGGTATAGCTCAGTTGGTAGAGCAGCGGTCTCCAAAACCGCGTGCCGAGGGTTCGAGTCCTTCTGCCCCTGCCAAGCGTTGAAGTCTCAGAAATGGCTTAGATAAGCCGTTTTTGAGGCTTTTCTTTTTTGCAAAATTTTCTCACTTCGGTAACTTTTTTTGAAAATTCTAAAAATTTTCTAAAAAACGTGCCGGAGAAAATGATTTTAAATAGCACTAAAAGGGCTTAAGTATCAGCTTTTTTAGGGTTGTTTTTTCGGTATTATTTTTCTAAAAATATCCGAAAAACTTTATTTTATAGAAAAATATCACCTTAAAAACCAACAACTAAAATTTAAATTTTTATTTCCAACTTTGTGTTTAGAGTGCGTGAAATATTCAACTTACTTGTTTTATCAACATGTGCATAAAAATTCAATGTTGTTGCTGCACTGCTATGACCCAGCCACTCTTGAACTTGTACCACAGTAAAACCCATATTTAGCAAATTACTTGCCACACTATGGCGAAGATCATGTAAGCGAATATTTGGTAAATCACTTTTCACTATCATATCGTGAAAGTTTCTTGTAAGGTAATTTGGTTCAATAACCCTACCATCAGGCCAAGCACAAACATAGTCACCATCTTGATAACCATTACCCATAACCTCTTTATCAACATTCTGTTGTCTTTTTATAGAAACTAAATATTGATACACTCTATCAGGTATCGGTAATGTTCTGTAACTACTTTCTGTCTTAGGTGGTGATGTATATGAGCCACCAACATGTTGTTGAAGTGTTTCGCTAATTGTGATGGTTCTGTTTACCATATCAACCTCTTTCCACTTCAAGCCAAGGACTTCACCTCTGCGTAAACCAAATACTGCACAAAGGACTACCGGTGTTTCAATGGTTGTGTCCTTAACCATTTTCAAAAGTTGATTTACTTGCTTTTCGTTTAGATATTGACTTTTAAACTTCACAGAATGAGGTTTTCTTGCCAATGATGCAACATTAACTGTAATAACACCTTTTCGAGCAGCATCATTTAATGCTTTGCTTATACAACGGTGAATATGAGTAATAGTTGTTGGAGATAGTGGTTCACTACCATCTGACTTACTTCTCTCAAAAACAAGGTATTTGTAAAATTCTTCAAGGTCATTTACAGTTAGTTCTTGAATTTTCACTCTTCTTGGACTAAAGTAAGGCACAATATGATTTTTCACATTACCTTTGTACCCTCTATATGTATTCGGTCTGATTTCTGCTTTGGTTTCTTCAAGCCACATATTCATATAATCAGCAAAATACATATCGCAGTAATCAACATTTCTACCGGAATACTCAATACATTTTTCGTGCAAAAATTGTTTTGCACGTTTTTTATTACCTTTTACTTCAAGCCCTGTTGAAATCCATTTTGTTTTGTATTTAATAGCACCCTTCTTTGTAAGTTCATTTGTTTTTAAACTAAGTACGGCATAAAACTTGCCATCCTTAACCTGAAGACTGCCTGATACTCCCATATCTCTCTCCTTTCGAAAATGAGAACAGACCGCCTATGCACTATTACTTTAATTATAATCTACACAAGCAGTCTGTTCAAGGTTTTGTTATTCTTTTCTTATGTGTGGGTAATTAAAATATTTTCTTTATGATTGATTTTTCAAAATCTTTCCTATTAAAAGTTCCTAATCTGTCCGATTGAAAATTCCTAATCCTTCCTATTGAAAACTCCTAATCTATCCGATTATACCCACACACAAGAATTAGTTTTACTTTACTCTCTCTTTAATATCAAGAAATTCTTCAAGATATTTTTTAGGGATAAGATATCTTCTACCGGCCCTTACTGATTTTATTAAGCCTGAACGAAGCATCTTATAGGTAAGTGTTCTGCCGGTATGCAAAATACTCATTAAATCAACAGGAGTTAAAACATCACTATAATTATCAAGGATGTTTTTCTTTTCACCGTCACCCATAACTTTCATCTCCTTATTACAAATTATTTTCATCAAACCAATAAGCTTGAAACAATTTCCCACTATTTGTGAGAAATCTACCTTGTGATGATTTTGCTATTTGTTCAGATGCATCTGTGCTATCCAATATGATTTGTGAAAGCACATTATCTGCCCTACCGCAAATTCTTGTATCAATGTTGTTTCTTATCTGACCACTAAGAATATTAGCATCAGGTCGTTGTGTTGCAAGAATCAGGTGTATACCAAAGGCTCTACCCTGTCTTGCTATAACAGAAAGTTCAGATTCTATTTTTAGAATTTCATCTTTCTGTTGTTTAACCAAACCTGTTTTATCAAGAATTTCAGCTATTTCATCACAAGAAAATACGATTCTCTTGAGATTATCCCTTGTATTTCTGTTATACTCATCAATATTTGCAACGCCTGCATTACGCAATATTTGTTTTCTTTCCTTTAGTTCATTTGTTATACTGACAAGTACTTTTAAAAGGGCTTCCTTGTCTGTTAGCAAAGTGCATTTTTCATGCCATACAGGCGGAAAGTCTACACCACCCTTAAAATCTGCAATATATACCTCTGCTCCTTTCTTTATACATTGCATAAGAACTAATTTTAGCAATACACTTTTCCCTGAACCTGTTGAACCGCCAATAAGCATATGAGGGATTTTTGCAATATTTACAGTAACTTTACCCAGATAACCTTCACCAAGAACAATCTCAAAATTTTCATTACTAATCATATCCTCAGACCATTCAATGTAACTATGTAACTGATTTTCTCCACCAACACACTTAACTATAATAATTCGGCAATTATTACCTTCACTAATTTCATCTATATGTATATTTAGTGCTGATTCTATTTTACTTTGTTTATCTTCCCAATCAGATAACGGAATACCTAAAGTTTTGAATTTATAAATCATAATCTTTCCATCACCTTTGTCTTTTGACAAAAGTAACGGTGCTTCACCGGCTGAATTAACCAGCCCTATTCTATGAAAATTTTTACTTATTCCAATAGCGTCAAAAGGCATTCCTATTATTAAAATTACAATCACTGTAACCAGTAAAATCGTAGTTAGCACAAAAAATGAAATAAATAGTTTATGCACATTCATAAGTGTACTGTCAGGTTTCCAAATTACATAACGAAAATGCCAAATTAGAAAACTCACCGCCGAATATATAATTGCTATTACCCTACCTAGGTTTTTACTAAAAATTCTTTTTATACCATTAGTAAAGTAAGTTACAATAATACGCATATTCCATTCGTTATGAAGGTTAGATTTTTTGTTATTATCAATCATCATTAATCACCTTAACCTTATTAATCTCTGTTGTGGTATAAACATTAAAATCAGTATATTCTATAAGGAAATTTATTCTTCTTAAAAAGGCTTTCCATGTTTCAGTCTTATAATGCTGAACATCTTTATATTGCTCGTTTAGAGGTATATTTGATGTAATATACACAGTATCATAACAAGCTACTTTATCATTAAATCTAGCCGGTAACATTAGTGGATATATATCAAGGTAATTCAACATTTCTTCAATAGGTATTTGAGATGCAAATTCTTCAAATACAAGAATCTGTTGACCTTTATAACTATCAAAATTTATACCTTTGTTATATCTATAGGAGGTTATTCTACAAATGTTAGATGCTTTATGCTTTTTGTATATTCCACTTGTTTTGCCTGTTCCTGATTTACCAAACACATAATAAACGGTAACTTGTCTTTTCTTTTCACGATAAATATTAGAAAACACTGTTTGCCTTATAGCATCAATTTCTTTTATCCTAAAACCATATTTAGGATGGGCTTTGATAATTTCATAAGTATCCAATCCTTTTTCAATTTCTTCAATTAATGCAGACATATCCGGTGAATTTTCATCAACAGGCTTTGGTATATTGCCAACTTCCTCAAATGTATCAATAAGGTTTGTACTTTCTTTATTTGTTCCTTTCCACTTACCTTCTTTGCGAAGATAATCACGATTTTCCATAGCTGAACCATTGGCTTTGTCAATGTGTGCTACGGGAAATCTATTTTTTAATGTTGAAAAACGAATTGGAGACTTTGAATAAATAAAGATGTGCATATGTTTTGTGCCTGAATTACCTATTTCATCTACTAAACAAAAGTAATCAGGGTTAAATAAATGAAGAATATCCTTAACTGATTCATGATTTAGTTCATACTTTTCAGGATTATTTATAGTTAATAGCCATTTTCTGGACTGAGGATTTGCACTTCCCATATAAACAACTCCTTTGCTACTGCTACATTGCTACGATAGGGGTAATACTAACCCCTATCGTAGAGGCTCCGTTTGGTGTGCTTAAAGCACACCACCCGAAGCGATCTAGCACTTATATCAAGCCTTGGAGTTGCCACCTTGAGTACGAATACTCTTTGCAGTTGCCATAACTTTATAACCTTCAGGTGTCCAATATGGACGCATTTCAAGACCATCAAAAGTTACAACAGGATAGTTTTGGTCACTAGGCTTATCTAGCTTACAATCACCATCAATCTTTACTGCAAGTTTCTCAAATGCTCTTTCAGGTAAAGCAATAGTGTACTTAAAGCCACTAACCTCACCTGTTCTCTTGCCATTTTCATAAACATATGCAGGAGTAACATCTACAAGTACAGGATTTTTGCCAATAGTTTTGTTGGCATCAATCACTACCATGTCAATGTTCATTTCGTCACCTTCTTTCTATATTGTTTTGCATTAATTAATGCTACTGTATCGATCGATGGCTTTAGTATATAACACAAAATTTAACAATACACTTCCTTTAAGGGAATTGACAAATAAAAAAGGCATATAAAAAGGGTATTGCATTTTCTACAATACCCTAAATTCACCTCACTTCAATGTTTTTAGTTTACATATTTGTATAAAATTTTTATCTTCAAAACTGTCAACGATTAAATCATTGATTTTTTCTGACAAGTAAATTTTCTTGTCATAATCAGTTATGAAGATTTTATTATCTGGTATATGTCCAGAAATATATGTTAATATTTCATAATATACATTAGATACTAATGTATTACACCAATGTATACCAGCTTTATTAAGTAAAACTTCACTGATTTCTATACTACAAAATAGCGAAGTTACTATTCTATAAGCTGTAACACTTTTAATTTTTAAATCATAATGATTTATTATTTTACTTATGGTTTTAGGAGAAAAGCCTCCAATTTCAGCTATCTCTCTTTGAGTGTAATGTAATTGTTTCAAAATTACATTAATAGCTGCACCAAAATCATTAGCAGCTTTTATTTCCTCCAATAAGTCTTTTTTCGCAGAATTCTGCATTTTTCATTTTAATAAAATGAAACACCCGTGTGCAAACAAACATAGTAGTAAGTTTATGTATCATATTATCACTCTCCTTTCATTATATTATATTTGATAATAATTTACCGATTTAAACTTAATGCCGGAGCCCTACCATCTGGGGCATACATTATAGGAATTCAATTCCATACTTTTATATAAAATTCAGTTAAGCATATATTGCTTATGTTTGTTTGTCTATTTAAAATATTTAAAAGATTTCCACACGGAAAAAATTATTTCATTAAAAAATTTTTGTAAAACAAAAAGAGCGCAAACCAATGTTGCACTCTCAATCATTAGGTAATTAAATTTTATATCTACATTTAGGTGCAGTTCACCCAAACCCATACTAATAACAATCTTCAATAAAAGATTGAAACTAGTTTAAATTCATTCCTTCTAACTCTCTTTCATAACTCTTATAAAGAATTATGAAAATTCTAATTACATAATTATGTGTCATCAACTCAAAAAAGAATAGACACGATAGCAAAATACACAGAATGATTGTGTAAATGCTAAACCCGTATAAGCAACCAACAACATAATAAATTAGTTGGTGATTTCTTAATTTATCAACAATATAAATTTGAAATTTATATGCCAACAAGGGTGGTTTCCAAAAGTTTGCTAGCTAATAATAACTTGTAATAAAACAAGTCAAATTTCTAACAATTCTATACATTAAAAATGTATTTAATAATAAATAATAACTTAATTTCATTCTATATGATGCTTTATCTTCTGTCAACACATAAAATAAAGCGAAACAAAAATCACCTATCTAAATACATTTAAATAAGTGACCCTCTTTCCAAATGTAGGACTTTCCCCACATCATCACAAAAACATTTGCTAAAACATAAACATAATTTACACTTATAAATATCTTTGCTTTCTTCTCCAAATAAATTTTTAGGGTATAGTTTCCCCTACCCCATTCTAATTTCAATCTAATAAAAAATAATACTGAAATTAGCTCTAACTTCTTAATCTTAGCTCTCATTTATAATTCTTATAAAGAATTATAGCAATTCTAATTACACAATTATGTGTCATCAACTTAAAAAAGAATAGACACGATAGCAAAATACACATAATGATAGTGCAAATGCTATACCCGTATAAGCAATCAACAATTATAACTTTATAATCAGTGATTGTTTAATTCGATAACATAATACTATGTATATGCAACCAACAATTACAAATCTATAATCGGTGATTGTATAATTCAATAACATACTATGCCATTTAAGGGTGGTTTCAAAAAGTTCGTTCGTTAATTGCCACCAAAAAGGTTACTACTAACGATGTTAAATACATAAAGTATTTTATATAATAATTAATAATCAAAAATTCTTCCGACATCTATAAATAGATGAAGTCACCAAGTATGATCAATCATACCATCCTTATTACTTCTTTACTTCTTTAAACAGTAGTAAAAACTGTTGCAAACTTAGGGGGTTGCACCCACATTCTTTCATTCTTAAAAAATTCTTCTATCTAACATAAATATACATCTCATTTTTAGAAAAATCAAGCATTTGTAAATAAATTTTTATAATATATTTATTTAGTTTCGCATTAAACAGAAATAAAACTATCCTGCATATTCCCATTCTTCAAAATGTTTCTTTATTTCTGTTTTCCCAATTTTACTATCAGTATCATTTTTTTCATACCACAAAGCATATGCAATTGACAATTCCTTTGATTCATTGTCCAATTTAGAAAATTGTTTGGTAGATTTCAAAGATACAATTCTATCATAAGCCTCTTTATCACTTATAATTCCATCAAAGCCATCTTTCTTGAATGTTCTTCCTTCATCTAATTCAGAATTCCAAAAAACTGCTATCAACTTTAGATACTTTGGTATGTTACAAGCCTCTTTAAGAGCCTTGATCAAATAATCTTTTAATGATTTTTGATCAACTTTTCTCCAAAACTTATAGATGGAAGAAAAAGATATTGCGTCGAATAAATTTTGAGTTTTAGACATTTTAAGCAATTTCTTAAACGATATTTTTTCTACCTCATCTAACTGTTCCAACGATACAATTCTATATTTATAATCGCTGCTCTCACCAATTCTGCCATAAGAACATTCTATCTGTACAATCATATTAATAACAATTGAAAACTTATCTAATGAAGTCATATTCAATAATTCTATTATTTTATTTTTGGCTTCTTCTTTTGAATATGTTTTCATTATTTTCCACACAGAATCTACCATATACCAGCTTGGACTAATTTCTAAAAATCCATCATTTTTATATGACAAAGGATTTGTCAATAAATCTATAAGTACATTTAGTAATATATCAAATCTATCTTTTGATATTCCCGGAATATATGCAATCAACTCTTTTAGATATTCTTTAATCTTTTCTTTTTCAATCAAGTTTAGTAAATACGACTTGAACGTTTCTTCATCATATTTCTTTAATGATTCCTCTATTTCATTTTTAGATACTACAACATCTTCTAATAATAAATTAAAATAAAGATGCGCACGTGATTGGCAGGCAATTTTTTGATTTTTCCTTAGTTCGTCATCTGTATCGCTAGAATGCGTATAACCGCCTGTTTGCCACGAAAATCTTGGAAATAATGTTTGAATAATCGTTATCATCAATTCAGGTTTCTCATAAATATTTTCAAATTCTTTATACTTATTATCATAATTCTTTTTCTGGTCAACGCTAGATATACTATTTCTATAAATACTGCCACAAATAGAATCAATATTCTCATATATCCATTTATAAATATTTGTAGCATATAATTGCAAAACCGTTATTGCTAATAAATCGATACAATTCACCTCGTCATGCATCATATTATATTTAAACTGATATACATTAATAATTCTATTAACATCTCTAATACTATTTACAAATGGTTCTATACAATTAGTAAAAATTTGGCGCCAATAATTTTCCACTGATTCAATGTATTTTATTTCACCAACCCAAAGTTTGTTTAGTTTTTCACTTAAAACATTATAGATCGAACTTCCCTTTGCTTCTGGAATATCAATAGGAACTTGAATTATCTTTTCAAGATATTCTTCCCCATTACAATTTTGTTCTTCTCTTAATGCCCTTACAACCACATCTTTATCAAAAGAAAGTAGATATATTACATTTGGGAAATCAGCTAATGAATTAACTAATTGAAAAATTAACTTTATTTGATGATTATTCAATCTATCTATATCATCAATTATTACAATAAATTTGTGTTTTTGTTTTTCTAATGCTTCTATTACCTCTTTTTTCTTTTGATTTAGGTTATTATTTTTTTTAGTTAGTCTTTTCCCTAGCCCGTTCGCTAACTTATTTATTGATTTTAAATATTTTCCGGCAACGGGTATATATTGGGTATATTCTAAAATTGCAGAGTACGATAGTAGAACATCACCTATATTATTAAGCACATCACTTTTAGTATGAACACGAAGAGCTGAAACCATAGTTGAAAAAAACTGAGGAATCAATTGTGACTGATCTGAATAATTCCATGGATTAAAATGTACAATTATAGGTTTACTCTCATCATTAAAATTCTCAGTTTTCTTTTCTATAAACTTTTCAACCATATTAAGAATAGAAGTCTTTCCAGAACCCCATTTTCCACATATACTTATAGTAAAATTATCACTATCATCATAAGAAATTATTGCTTCCGCAAGTTGACTTGAAAATGACGCACGATTTAACAAATCCAAACTTACATCTTTAATTGGCTTATCAGCATTAAACATATTGTATCTCCTAAGCACCATCACAACTATAATAATTATTTGATATATTATCTCGAACAAGTCAATTCTATCACTAATCTATTTAATGAGCAATGGTATATTTTTCCTAATGTTTAATATTTCTAAATTCTTTACTCATTTATTCTTATGTGATATAATCTTAAAATTAATATAAATAAGCGAGGTTTAATAATATGTCTAACAAACGAAACTATAAAAATTATCCAATTTCCAATATAGAAGATGCCTTTAGAGGTTTTAGGTAGATTAATAAGTGGTATACAAATTAATTTAGAAAAATACGAAATGTACTCAAATGAAATCATTGAACTATATCAAAAATACGAGGACAAAGCAAAAATAAATGAAAAAATATTCATTCTGGCAAAAGAATACGATGATATAAATGATAAATTATTATATAGACAGAGAGAAATTTTAAAATATGTTGCCGATCATCAAAATAGTTCTTTTTCATATATCAAATTAAAAGAAATTTTAAAAAAGAAAAATATTTTTAATATTGCAGAAAACAAAAAAGCATCATCAATTCTCAAGGATTTATTAGATTTGAGAAATTGGTCATTTCATAATCCTCAATCACTTTTAGTTGCAAGTAAGGAAGTCGCAAAAAGAAATATTCCATCAAATTTAAAAAGTTGTGTTGAAATAAAGCCCCAACTAAATCCCGTTATAATTTTCAACACTGTATCATATGATATTCATTTACTATATTCTTTACATATACATGTAAAGAAAATGAGCGCTGAATTTAAAATAATTTTAAACCAAATGAAATGTGATTATCAACATATGTACGATAGTATACCAAATAAACCATGTCTATTTCTTTCAGGAAATTTATCTAATGAAGTTGTCTTTTTGAAAAAAGATATTAAAAATAGCTTTGACAATTATGCCATTGATATCACACAATTGTCTATGGGAATGCAGAAATCAAAATACGATGGTACGGACACCTCTTATAATAATTGGGTAATTAATAAAAGTTTAAGTTTCGAAGACAATACTACTTTGAATAATAAAAAAGAGGAAAAATAAGACCCCTAAAAATAAAAAGACTAAGAAAATTTTAATTTTCTTAGTCTTTTTATTTTATTCCTTTAATGTAGTGAATTATACCAATTTTCAAATAGCATTAACTGATTATGGAACCATTCTTTCGAAATAAGCACTTTAGCTTCTCCAAAAGTAAATATCTCAGACCAAAATCTAACATATTTATTGTTTGAATCCTTATTATTTGTAGTCTCGTCAATGTATCTCTTCATAAAAGGATGTTTTGTACTAAAATGCTTTTTTGACCAATCAGATGTACACATATTATCAATGTCTTCGTTTGAAAATATATACCCTGATTCACTAAGATTTTTCATAGCAGTCCTAACATATGTACCTATTTTGTCAAAATTAGTTGGCAATGGAGGAATATCAATCATTCTATTTTCTGCATCATTTTTATTAAAAATTGAATTAGCCACTAATTTCTTTTCAAAGACTCTATATCCTAAAGCACCAATAATAATTTCTGAAAAATCTATAAAATCCTCTAGTTCATCTTCTTTTTCTTCGGTAACATTACCTATTGAGGGTTCATTACTATTTAGCACTGAATACCTTTCGGATTCTATCGCCTTATTGTAAAAACGATTCTCAAGATAAGAAAGATCTGTCCTTCCTAGGGAATTATCTTTAGTTGTAAAAATAACAACTTCATCCCACAATTCCTTATATTTATCATTTTCGTGGTCAATAATTCTTTGATGTATACCTTTACCAGTTTTTCTTATTTCCGCTTGACCGATATAAACAGCTCCATTTCCAAATAAAAAGTATATACCACTATTATTAAAATTATCCAATTCTTCACAATCACTTAACATTCTCCTTGGTATTTTATATGCAATACCATCCCAACCGGAGAGTTTTGCTCTTATTTTTCCGTTTGGTAATCCATCAATCAAATAAAGTGTTACGGTCTTACCTCTTGACACATTGCCACCTCTTTTCTTTTTCTTTAATATTCAATACACTCAACTATTTGTCAAAGTTCATATTTTCCATCAATTTTATTTGGTAAAATACTCCTTCTAACAATTTCACAGGAATGCTGTTACCAGCCATTCTAATTAATTTGTCACGAGGAAATAACTTATTATTTTTTCTCACTTTAGTATTATCATCAATTATTTTATCAAAATCCTCATCTGTAAACCCCATAAATAGAAAACATTCTCGCGGTGTAAGATATCTAAATTTTGCTTTACCATCAATTTTACTATTGAAATACAAGTTACCTGAATTTGGATGTCTATCTTGTTTCGTTGTTATTGTCCGTACAAAATCTAAATTCCTGTTTATTTCTCCACTTTTGGATATAATTTGTGGATTTTCATCCCAGATTTTCTTTCTTGAAACCGTTCTATTAGGAGTGCATTCAATAGCTTCATTTAAGAGATTATTTTTTTTATAATCTATTCTTAGAAGATCACTAATTGAATATTGATAAAAATACTTCGAATCACAATAATCACTTATAATCTTTTCATCTATTGAATCAAGATATTTCTTTACTTTAGCTTGCTTTTCTTTATTATCACCAACATATACACTTATCATTATTAATCTTGGTCTATTTTGTGGCAATCCAAAATCTTTAGCGTTTAATTTCTTATATTTATTCTCATATCCCAAAGTCTTTAATTTATTAATCCATATATTAAAATTACCGATATGTCTATTAGATAGTAATGTTGGAACATTTTCCATAACAAGATATCTAGGCATTTTTTTGTTAGCCAATTTCATTTCATTCAGTATTCGTCCTACTTGCCATAATAAACTTGAACGACTACCCGAGTTTATATCTATACCTTTGTTATATCCGTGAAACGCCCCAACATTTGATAAATCTTGACAAGGGAATGAATATGTAAGTATATCCGTATTGTCAGGAATATCCTCGCCCTTCAATTCACTTACATTAACTTTGTTATTGCTTCTAATTATAGATGAATATATTCTTTTTAGTGACTCTTCTGAATAGTAACATAATGTTTTAAAGTTCATTTTTTCCTTTCCATTATTACTTATTGAATACTCTTTTAATTTATTCAATACTTCATCTTTAGTAAGCTTTAGAATCTCATCAGAAATATTTGGAGTATTGTTATGGATAGCATCATAAGCAACAAAAGCATGTAAATCCCATTCACATGTTAAATATTCACCAATTTCCATACCAATGTTTTTCAATGCTTTAGCTTGACTTCCTATGCCACTAAACAACTCAACTATATTATATTTCTGACACATTTATTATTTTACCCCTTCAGCTTCCAACTTTTCCTTTATACTAATAGCATTATTAATCATGCTCATAGTTTTATAAGGAACCTTTCCTGATGAAGATGTTGCAGGAATAGAACCAGTTGAAGCCATTTCTATTATTTTTTTTAGTACGAGCTGTTCCTGATATGACAAAAGATTATTTAATATACCTTTCTTTAAAAGAGATTTCCAATAGATATTTCCTAATGAAATAATATCCATTACTTTTTTTAAATCATTATTTTCTTTTTGGTCTTTAGCCGCACTTTCTTCCTGTTCTTTCATAAAATTCAACGATACTAATTCGTTCATAAAATTTGCAGATGGCTTGTAAGGAACTTTCTTATATTCATCCCATGTAGCTTGCTTTTTGCAATATTCTGTAACAATAACACCATGGCTATCACAAATAAAATCATTTGTCATTTTTGTTACAATTTCAATTTCTCTCATAAACGCTGATGACAATTTTTGTTCGCGCCATATATAATCCCAGTCAAGAGACATATCACTTGGAATACAGCTTAATATTTTAGCAATTGTGTATGGTACAATATTTAATTTATATCCACCTGTCTTATACCAAAAGCCTGTTGGTCTTCTCGCACTATCCTTATTTGACTCTAAATAAAAGTCAACACTTCTAAATATTATAGCTGCACAAACACACTTTTTGAAATAAAACTCGTTAAATACCTCTCTATTTGCCTTATATTCTGTGGTTATTGTCTTACTAAACTCTTTCATAACCCAGTTTTTACCCTTTGATACAACATCCGGTTTGCAATGTATTGCAGTAATATACATTGCCAATTGTTCCTTAGTAATAACTTGTTTCTTAGGAAATTTAGTTGTAAATCGTTTGACATCAGCTTTTGTCTTTAATTTTACTTGTTCCTGTTGGTATTTTTTTCTTGACCTTTCATAATACCATCCTGTTGGTACAGGAGAATGTGATGTTGGTGGTGCAAGGTGCTTTTTAGACATTTTCTCCATCCAAACATGAAATGGATCATTAGAAAACAAATCCGCTGCTGTTACCTTGTTTTGACTATTAGCATATTTTGCAATTGCCTTAACCATAGCATCGTAAGAACTAATGCCTTCTTCTGTTTCTGTCTCTCTATCTTCTATAACAGTGAGTTTCATTGGAACATACACATCTTTTAATTCAACATTACGTTTTTTTAAAACAGCATCAGCAAGTGAGGCTGTGGTTTGTCCACCGTTAATAATTTGTAGATCTACAATCTTTGTAATAAATAATTCTCCATCTATCTTTTCTATTTCTACATCAGATGCAGTGGTAGCTATACCATTATTGTATGTAAAAAATTTATTAGGCTCATTATTTATTGTTCTTTTTATTCCACTATTAACACTCTTTGAACCACTTGTTCCAAGAAAAGCTCTTACATTGCCTTCAAGAACTTTGCTACCATATTCAATATAAATTTCAGATAATAATTTACCTGAAATAATAGCTATATACGCTTCATAACCAAGATTTTCACCTATATCGCCTTTAAGACAAGGGATTCCTTTTAAACCTAATTGTGGGAAATCATTTTGAATATCAATAACAATAGGATCGTTATTATTTGATTCTTCCATCTCATATATTCTTTCTAAATACCACAAATTAATTTCCAACGGCTTTTGGTTAAAATCTTGTTTCTTGATTTTCTTTGTCGTTTTAGTTTTTCTGGTTCCTTTGCGCTTTTTTATTGTTGTTTCTAACAAATTCGCATTCATTAATTTTGTATCTAATTCTTTATTTGTAAGAATATAGAATTTAATTTTTAGAACTTGCTCAGAACTATCAAGATTAGCATTTATCCTACGCTTAAGATAATTTGACACACCAATAACATCATCAGAATCATCAAAATATTCATCGATTTTTCCATTAACAGCTTCATCAATAAAATAGTAAAGTCTCCAATAAAGCTCATCAACACGTCCCATTGTCAATTTCTCCGTTTCAAGTGAATCTTGAAAATCACTAATGAACAAAATAAGACTATGTTCTGTTTCATCAAAGGAATAACCATCAATGGACATTATTCGTCCATTTTTACCTTTTTTATCTCCCATGTTTATTCTAACAGGATCTTGTATTTCATCAAACTCAGTTAAAACATCCAAAGTGTGATTTATAAATTCATCTTCTGTATCTGAACCACTTATAGCTGATTCATTTCTTAGTGTTTGCAAAAAATCAATTTTATACTGCTCGTAATTCATAATTATACACCTATTTTTATATTATTTCAAATTCTAAAATTTCAGTAATAGCAATTTCATATACAGATTTTATTATGGCCTTTGGAACACTATTTTTAGTAAGTCTAGGGAAACTATCATATACCCTGAAACGCTTAAAACCGCAAACTTGATAAACAAAGTTATCATAATAATTATTATATTCGTAACCTTGTTCTTTTGCCTTCATCAAAAAAATATCCCTATCTTCATCACTTTCAAAAAGACTCTGTGTCTCCAAAATTAATTTATTTAAAGTGATTCCATTAAATGTTGGACTCATTTTTTCTAAAACATGGACAACTAATTCTCCTTCTTTATCACTATCAAGTTGTTCTAATGAAGAAATTTTAATACTATTTGCATTTTTTGATATAGCCTTTGATTCAAACCAAATATCCCCATAAGAAAAGTCTTTGTGTGTAAGTTCTTGACCAGTCCAACTTTTTAGTGCGCACGATAATCCTATCCTATCAGCAAGATTTCCTTTAAGAAATAAAATCTCACCGATAAGTCCTTTTATATTAGTCTCGTCAAGCAAATGTTTTTTTGAAGAAACGAACATTTTTTTCCATTGAAAATATCTATTAACTATTGTTATGTATCCTAAAGAAATATCATTTATGCTTTTTGTTTGCTCGATTAAATCCTCGCAAAATTTATAAAACAAACCACTAACTTCTTTATCTTCAAGTGAAAATTCAATTGATTTATACTTACCTTTATCAAACTGACCCACATCAATAGATGCTGTACCTGTAACCTTTCTAGGTTTAGAAACATGTCGCAACTCTATGGAATATCTACTTTTTGAATCTAAGCCAATATATAGTTCTAGAGGGTGATACTCATCTACTCGTGAATAATAATTGGGACTTTTAAATTTTTTAAATCTCTCTTCAATTGTATTCATTATTCTTCATCCATTTCTGCAAGACCATCTCTTTGATCAAAATAATTATACCTTCTATTAACACGATATTTTTTCTTTTGAACATGAGAATTTTTATCAGCAGGAAAGCCTACAGCTAAACCTGTAACTGGAAATCCTTGCATGTTTTCTTTAAATATCTCTTCAGTAGACTTATTTCCTAAAGTTTTTCTATTATCTTTAGATTCTTCTACATCAATAAAATAAACAATCAGCAAAGGGTTTCTATCTTTTATATATTTAAACCATATATTAGATGAATAAAAAGATTTACTGCTAAATTCCTCAGTAAATTTTCTCTTTGCTTCGTTAATTTGCTCATTTGTTAAACAAGCTGAGCCATCTGATGTACCACCTAACTTACCTCTGCTACTTAGTTTTAATAAATTAGATGCTAGATTAATTTGACATCTATGTCTCTCAACCAACTTAACAGTTTTTCCATTAATATTAACTATTTTTGAAGGATCCGTTGCATTAGCTCCCTCCATAAAAACAATATCCCAGTTGTTAAGATGGGCATCATCACACTCTTCAATAAATTCACAAATTTGTTTCGTATCAAATCTTGAATTTTCTCGAGGACATTGATATGAAGAAAGTAACTGAACAATATAGGACTTTGGAATATTACAATAAGATAAATGTTTTTCTTTATCATTGTAATAACTGTTACCAAGTTCATCGCACTTTAATATTAGGTTCTCAATTAACTTATAGTTAGCAATATTCTTCTTAGCATCAGTATACATATATGGGGTTTCAAAAATATCGCCAGAAAAATCTACCTGTTCATATTCATCAACAGTAGCCCTCATCTTATTACTTGCCGTAATTCTTAATTTTTTGCAATCATTTCTCACTCTAATACCAAAATTACTTGGTTTTTTCTTCATTTCTCTCATTATATCCATATCATTTTTTAGAGCGTCAGTAGCTTCCGCAATTTCAGCATACCATTCAGCTGAATCTTTATATGTCCATATACGAAATAAATCCTCATAATTTTTTCTATATCCAAACCAGCGCCCCATCTGCATTAATACATCATATGTACATGTGTTTCTAAAGAAATAACTCACAATTAGACCTTCAAGTGTTAATCCTCTTGATAGAGCAAGTCCACCAATTGCTATAACACGAACAGATTCATTCTTTGGATAAGTGAATTTATCTGCGTTTTTTCCACTATTAACCACATTTATTTGGATATTTTCAATAGAGCTAAATAACTCTCTTGCTACATTTTCCCATGAATACTCCGTGTTAGAATATTGTTTTTTCCAATTATCGTAAATTCTCTTTATTATAGGATCCTTAAGACTTTCATCTAAATTATCCGCATCAAGATTATACTTCAATGCCCTATATGCCTTATCATGAATTTCTTCTACACATTCTTTAGTGTATTTTTGCACTTTTATAAACCTAGAAATATTAATCAACATAGAACGATGTTCTAGTACATCACCTCTTAGATCCCTAAGGGCATTAGCTAAGTAAAAAGTGTAAATTGCATCAGTTAAGCTTTCCGGTAATTGATCATGCCATTCTTTCTTATGTTTAAAATAAAATGGCCATCCATCCTCTTCAGTACATCCAGCATCATGGATATAAACCAACTGATCATGATGTTCGCTTTTTTTAGGAAAAATATTTTGAGGACCTATATAGTTACTTGGTGTAGGTAGTGCTACAATGAAATCTTCAGGAAACAAATCTGAATTTTCCATGCTTTCAGTAGTAAGAGGGTCAATAAAAACATTAGCAAAAGGTGTAGCTGTAAAGCCTACATAATTTGATTTTGTAAAAACATTCACTAACTCTCTTATTAACTTGTTTATTTTAGTTGGATCTTCTCTAGATTTACTAGTATTAATAGATGCATTATCTGCTTCATCATCTATGAGCAACATTGGCACATCTATTTTATGAGTTATGGGATCTGCATTAAGGTCAATAAGCCAACTTTTTAAATTATTAAGCACTGATGAATTCTTTTTTACAACAAAAACAACTGCATCACTACTTGAAAGTTTCATTGCAATTTTATCAACATTTTCAGTGAAATCATTTAGCCTTGAAGTCAATGCACATGCAAAAATTGCCTTGTTATCATTTCCAACTCCAACTCTTTTCACTTCACCTGAAGCAGACATATCCACTCCGATAAAACCTTCCTCAACCCTTTCTTGAGTTTGTTTTCTTAGTGACTCTGTTGTGCCGGTAAGCAAAATAAATACTTTATATCCTGCATCTGCAGCTTTACACATAAAACCAATATATGTGGATGTTTTTCCAGATTGAACATCACCGATAATCAAACCTCTTTTTAGGAAAGGATTCTTAGAATTAGGATCCCCTATGTAATTCATCAATTTCTGATCAAGAGTATCATTTCCCAATGTACTAACAATATTAGGACTAAAATTCTTTTTATCAATTAAATAATTTTTATATCTAATCCAAAACTTTTCATCAATTTCTGCTTTTCGATTTTCATACCAATGTTCATCTTCATAATTTGCTAAAATGCTTTTTCCTGGTTCCGAATAAACTTGATATTTATATAGAAGATCTTTTTTAGCTTGCGCCATATCTTCTTTTGTCAACTCAACATTAACAAAATTTATTGCTTTAGCAATACTTTCTTCAATTTCTTTTTCAGTAGTTTCACCATTATTATTTAATGATAATAATGTATCAGCTGCCCTTGACACTGTAGATACTATTTCTCGATTTACACTCATTTAAAATCCTCCATAATTTCTGTTTTTAAATCCGGATATTTACAGAACGGTTCTTCAATAAATAACTTATCAATAATAGATTGGATATCATTATTTCCACAATTCATTGATATAGTTACTAACATTTTAGCTTTATTTTTTATATCCGCTAAACGTTCAAAATCTTCATTTTCATCAACAGCATTTTGAGATTTATCAATATATATCTGCTGATAAGGAATATTTTTTTCAATTTCTTCTAATATCATATCGATTTTTGCCCAAGTTGAATCGTCAACTTCGTTTTTTACTAATTCAAAAACTTTTGCATCTCTATTTATCTTATACAAAAATTTATTCTCTCGACATTTAATCCTATCCCAAATATACTCAACACTTTCGTTTTGTTTTTCTTTTCTGCCTCTATATTTTTGTGCCTTAGTTGAAATATCCATTGCGTCATCAACAGCTCTTGATAAGCGATTCTTTATTGATGCTGGAATTTTTGCACTTTGTTTTTTAATATCAATGCCCCAAATATCATCAAGAGTATTTGGAATATCCACTCTTATTCTCGCATATTTTGTCATTTCAGAGCGTTTTCGTCCAAACCATGTACCCCAAACAATTAATCTTTCATTACGATATATGTAAAAGCCCTGTTTTGATTTATAATTTTCGATTCCTCCAGATTTTATTTCATCTTCACGCGATAAATCCTTTTGAAAAGGAAGAACATAAGGTTGTACAAGAATTTTCCTTTCAACACCATTGCTATCAAGCAAAGGTATTTCAATTTGTCTTCGAATATTGGTTTTTCTGTGATTTTCTAAAAAAGGATCCAATCCCACTAAAGTATAATTATTAATTTTAATTTTTAAACGGTTTGGTGAATTTAAGTATCTATGAAAAATTAATGAGAGATATTTTTCAGTCGTTTCAGCATATTCGCTTAACTGAGAAAAAACATTACCTGATGATTTTTCGATTAAATCAAAGTTTTCCCATAAAACTAAAGTTCCACTATCATAATTATCAAGGTATTCTATTTTTTTTATTTTAGATATCTGATAATTATCACATTCAACCATAAACCAATCTTTTTTATCTTTTACTACATCAAGATCCCATACATACGCTGAAATCAATCCGTCTTTCTTACTGGCTACAGTTAATCTTCTACACTGAGATAGGGATGCTGCTTTTAATCCTAACCCAAATCTTCCAAGGTCATTATCATCACGTTTATTCCTTTTTCTTTCACTACCATATTTCATAGCATCGAAAAGTTCTTCTTGTGACATTCCATATCCATTGTCTAAAATTCCAACAAAACAATCATTTGGTTCAATAGGGAAAAATATTTTAATATCGGTAGCATTAGCACTGATACTGTTATCTATTATATCAGCAATAGCACTTTCAAAAGAATATCCCATTGAACGCATAGAAAACATAAGAATATCAGCTGTTGGTCTATTTTCCTTTAGATTTATCATACTTATTCCCTCATCGTTGTTTTATATCTCAAAATATAATTATTTTACCTATTTTAAAAATCATTATACCATTTTTTACAACATATTTCAACAAAATATCTATTAATTAATTCTATTTTTTAACTATTTTATTAAATTTGTCTATTGTTTTTCTTATAGACTTTTAAAAAAGAGTAAAATTCTTTAAATTATTATCATTAATACATTTACTATTTATTTTAACATTTGTTTTGTCCCTTTTTTGGGACTTTGATCGTAAAATGATAAATTTTAAAGTTTATTGCTTACTTATTTTGTTCCAAACTAGCAAACGACTATATTTTTAATTCGCAAAGTGATATAATCAAGGCAAGAAAGCAAATTATAGATGATTAATTTTAAACAGGTGGATTATGTTTTTTGCGATATTTTCAATGATAGTATTAATGATAGTATTAATAATTATTGTTATAATTTTAATTGTTTCTGAAATCAGTAAAATAAACTTAGATGATATATTTGAGTCCCCTCAAAAACGAGCAGGCAAAAAAGGCGAGTTCTTTGCAACTAATGTCATAAAAAGTACACTTAGAGAAGATGACTTACTTTTCACAAATATTAATATTTCTTATGATGGAAGACCGGCAGAATTAGATAATGTTGTAGTGAACCAATACGGTATTTTTATCATAGAAGTTAAAAATTATAGTGGGAAGTTAGTCGGGACTGAGGATGATTATGAATGGCAAAAATATCATACTACACCATCAGGAAATACATATTTTAAAATGGTTAAAAATCCTATCAAACAGGTAAAAAGGCAAGTTTATATATTAGCAAAATACCTATATTTTTATGGTGTAGATGTATGGGTCAGTGGATTTGCATTTCTCAACAACAGAAATAGTCCTGTTGTTAGCGAATATGTACTAACAGATATTAATGACATAGACAAAGTAATACACAATTCTAATCGAAATAGGCTCACACCTAAAACCATTGAGAAAATAGCATCAATTCTTTCAAAATAAACAGCCTTATTATTTTCAAATTTTGCAGCTAAAAACGAAAAATCCGTTTTTAATATTGAATATTTGTATATATAGTGGTATAATACATATGTATAAACATATATTATGTAATTAACAAGGATGATTTATATGAAAATTTTAAAAATAATTGCCCATAATGTTCCTTTATTTAATGGATCATGTGAAATTGATTTTTTACCTCAGCAAAGAATTACTAGTTATAATACAGAAAATATGAGTGAACTATTTTCAACAACATCGAAAACTTTTTATAAAAACAATGTTATTTCATTTTCCGGTATCAATGCTTCCGGAAAAACCTCAGTTTTAAAATTAATTACTTTTGTTTTTGGTATGTTAAACAACACACCGATAAACAGTATTGATTGTTCTGAAGTTTTGGATGGTATAACAGATAATAATACAGTTTCTTTTGATACTTTCTTTTTTTCAGAAAATCAAAACAATAAAGCTGTAAATTTTCTAAACACTATTATTACTAAAGAAAACAACAAATTAAAAATTATTTCCGAAACATTAAAAACAAAGGATATCTCCAAAATTAGAACTAAAAAGGCATTGTATGATTTCTCAAATATAGCAGAAACTTTTACTCGTGATATTAATTCTGAATTTCTTTTGGATGATGTCAGTATTATGGTTGCTTTTAACAAGAGAAATAAAGAATCTATCAGTTATACTGATATGCTCCGTTATACTAACATTAATGAATTAAACATTTCTAAAGATTGTCCTATTGAATTAATTGCATTTTTTGATCCAAGCATAGAATATCTAAAAGTTAATAAAGAAAAAAACAAATCAGACATCCGTTTAAAGTTTAAATCAAAGAAAGAAATTACTTTAAATCAATTTTCTGAATTAAATCGTTATCTTTCTTCCGGTACAATAAAAGGCATTAATACATTTCTATATGCAGTTCGCATATTTAATAGTGGAGGATACCTAATAATAGATGAATTAGAAAATCATTTTAATAGGGAAATTGTATCGACATTAATTCGTTTTTATATGGACAAAAAGGTTAATAAAAAAGGTGCCACTCTTATTTTTTCAACACACTACTCTGAGTTACTTGATGAATTTGAGCGAAATGACAATATATATATTGTTAGAAACGATAAAGGAATAACCATAGAAAACTTGTCCAAAATTTTGAAAAGAAACGATATTAAGAAAAGTGAAGCATATCAAAGTGGTTTTCTAAAAGGTACAGTTCCTATGTATAATGCATATATAGATTTGAAAAAAGCTATCATCAACGATAGTTTTTAGGAGGAAATAATGGAATTTTCAAAGTATATAGCATGTATATGTGAAGGCACTGCAGAACAAGTTATAATGAATATTCTACTCGATAATCACAAACTTATTTTTGAAAGAGAAGATTTACTTGAAGAAGATGTACTTAGAAGTCGTAGTGGTCAAAAATTTGAACAACAATATCTTAGAAAAGGTTTTGATGACAAAATAACAGTCTTAAGAATTTTAGATTCGCGTGGTGAAAACTTCAAAATCAGTAAAGTTTATCAACATAAGATCAATGTAGTAAATGTAATTACTGCACCTGAAATAGAAATGCTGATAATCTTTAACGAAAACAAATATGAGAACTTCAAGAAGTCTCGCAAAAAGCCAAGTGATTATTGTAAAGAAGATCTATCTTATAAAAATGTCAAAAGCAAAAGTTTTATAACAGAATATTTTGAGAACGTTAACTCTTTAATTAATGCAATCAAAGAATATAAAAGAGTTTCACATATTCCTAATGATGAATATTCCCTGTTTGACTTGTTAAAGAAAGAATAGATACTACAATAAAAATTATATAATGTATGCCAGAAGTTGATTTGTTTCAGCTTCTGGTTTTCTTTTGTATATATTTCTATTGTTATAAAAATCAAAGTTATGAATATAATTACAAAGTAAGTTTATAAATATACATATAATTTAGGGTTGACAAGGATTGATTTGGTGGTATACTCAAAGGTAGAAAAGATGTTTTCAAAAATAAAAACCACTATGCAACACTCTACTTTTGGTTACATAATGGTTCTAAATTTTACTCTTATAAAACTTAATAGTGCATTGGAAGTCGTGTTCGGTTTTATGTTTTGCGAATGATGTTAATTTCTTCTAAAAATTTTTCTAAAAAATTTTTAGAAAATTGGAAATATGTTGTTAGTTCGTTTAAAAGTATAAAATGTTATAAAGTGTCAGTAACCCCGATGTTTACTGGCTTTTTGTGACACTTTTTATCACTTTAAAACACTAAAAAATCTTACCCTGGGGCCGCTCCAAAACCGCGTGCCGAGGGTTTGAGTCCTTCTGCCCCTGCCAAAATGAAAGCACATCTTTTGATGTGCTTTTTATTTTACAAAAAGCAGAAGGAGTCGAAGGCGACCGTTAAGAAAACAGTCCGGTGGACTGTTTTTAGGGAGAGCGTAGATGCCTCTTTCCTTTCGTATTTGTGCTTTATAAGCGTGGTAGGCACTTTCGCTAAATTAATAGTATTCTGCCCCTGCCAAACAAAACACCTTGAAAACGGCTTAGGTATGCGGTTTTTGGGCGTTTTTTCTTTTATCTAATTCAACCAAATTTATGCAAAATCCCTCGGATTGCCGTCCGTTTGCCGTCCAACACTATAAAAAATTATAATAACGCTTGTAATTTACTAACATTAGGATTTAAACTTATCTATTATATTGTTTAGCATAACAGCTTAACATATTGACACTTGCTAATTATTATAATATAATGAAAATGAAGATAGGATTGGCCTATCAAGGGGTGTTTTCCTTACCCAGCGAAGTGGGAGTGTTTAAAGATGCGAAGCCTTAGCATATAAAATAATGAGACAAAAATTGATGGAGCTTGAACCATTTTAAAAAATCAGTGAAACGGAACCCAACCGTTGCGAATTAGGACTTTTATTGAAAAGTAAGACAGGTAACATTTTGATTATGTTACCTGTCTTTTTGTTTTTATAATATAGTTTTATTTTTCAAGCACTAACAGAAAGTCCCTTAGTCCTGAGTATAGTATGTTATAGCTTTTTTCTTTAATTGATTAAATAAGTCTATATTTTCCGACTTTATCATTAGATTATCAAAATAATAGATTTCAGAAAAGCCAATTCATCTATATTATCATAATTTGCCAGTATATCGTCTATTGTTTGATTAAGTGTAGTACACATAACACCATCTGAAACAAAATAATCTATCCCATCATACGAATCAACAACATTATATTCAATATTGCTAAACTGACCTTTTTCCTTTGCATATACATGAATTTTTGATTCATCCATATATCCGTTCAAGGTATTCTAATGCAGAAATATGCTCTTCACTAGTAGCTGACTTCATAATCGCCACCATTTAACACATAAAAATCAATCAAAAGCATTCTTTTATTTTCTCCAATATAACTACATCTGCCGGACAGAAGTTATAATTTGGAATTTCATTTTCAGTTATCCACTTTAGGTCTTTATGTTCAAGAAGAGTAGGTTTACCACTTACTATTCTAGAGTTAAAGACAGTTAGGTTTATAGTAATATCAGGATAAGTATGCTTTGTGCTGATAAATTCACTGTCAACTTCAATCTCAATATCCAATTCTTCTTTACACTCTCTTATTAAGGCTCGTTCCTTTGATTCACCTTTTTCAACCTTGCCACCAACAAATTCCCACAACAATCCTCTCTTTTTGTTAACAGGTCGCTGACATATCATAAATTTTTCACCGTTCCAAATTAGAGCTGCTACCACTTCAACTATATTCATCATATTTATACCACCAATTTATTTGTTTTCTTTAAGAATCTTGCAGGTATTGGTTTTTCTAATCTCCATGTAATATTCATAGGTTTTGAGCCGGTATGACTAACATAAGTTGCCTCACCAAGAAATGTATAAGGTGACACATTACCAAAGGAATCATTCTTAAATTCTCTCACAAATAGCAAGACCTTACTGCCCTTTTCTTTGTGATGAATATACCTTTGACCTGTTGGTGAGGTTTCTGAAGTTGTACTTTGGCTTTGCCAATGGAACAATTCCTCATTTATGGAATAATCATTATACATAGTTGTAGGGGAATAGTCCTTATCAGCCTTATTTAATGTTAATAAAAATACATCTATTCCCTTATCTTTTAGCCAAATAACACCTTGTCTCATTGCACTAAAGTTTAGATAATCAAGTCCTGCTAATAACTGTCTTTGAGAATATGTACAGTAAACATCCAAAGGACTATCAAAACCTAAATCAATAGTTTCATCAACAAAATCAATACTGTTGAATTTGTATTCCAGTAGCTCTATAAGTTCACCTTTCATTATTGGGCTGTCAGACAATGAATACAAATTACTTAATACTTCTTCATCACTAAAATCTTCAATTGCCTTGCTCCATACTGTAATATAAAACATTTGTAGCATTCGTTTATCAACTGAGGATAATTTTTCAAAATCTATATTATCTATGTTGTTTAAAAAACCAATTAAAAATTTTATCCATCTTCTAGAGTCAATAGAAGTAAACCTTACAAATGCTTTGGTCATTACTTCTTCTATTGGTTCAGAAAAATCATCTAGTTTTCCGGCTTTAACACACAATCCGGAAAATGTGGAATATTTATAAACTGCTCTAGGGTCTAATCTGTAGTGTTGCAAGAAATTTGATAAGGTTAGTGTTTTGCCGGTATCTTCTTCAAAACTTGCAATTCTTGCAACAAGTCCTGCAGTATTGCCATATGAACTGCGTATATTGTCTAGAATATACTTTTCTGCTTTTCTCTCTAGTTGAATATAGCAACCCTTAGGAACTGACACAAAACCATCCTTAATTTCTCTAGTTATTCCTCTTGTTGTATTTGATAATAAAGCAGAAAATTTATCTTCAAAATTATATTTTTTATTAGCTTGACCGATAAAATCAAGAACAGTAAGACATTCCTTATCTTCTGATAAACGAAGGCCTCTACCTAACTGTTGCAAGAAAACTGTAAGGGACTCTGTAGGACGTAAAAACAAAACTGTATTTACTTCAGGAATATCCACACCTTCATTGTAAATATCCACAACAAAAATAAACTTAACATCACCATTTACAAGTTTATCTTTTGCTGAGTTTCTCTCTTCATCTAACGATTTACCAGTTAAGAAAATTGATGGAATACCACATTTATTGAAGTAATCACTCATAAATTCTGCATGTTCAATAGAAACACAGAACCCAAGACCTTTTACATCATTAATATCAGTTACATATTTTATGAGAGAATTTACAACTAAATCTGCTCTACGGTCAGCTACTGCTCCACTAAATGTGTAAATATTTGAAAGTTCTTTCTTGTCATATCCACCTACTGACCATTTTAGGCCATCCAAATCAACATTATCAGTTACACCAAAATACTGAAAAGGACAAAGTAATTTCCTGTCAATAGACTCAGGTAATCTGATTTCTGCTGCAATTCTGTTATCAAAGTAGGATAAAATACTTTTACCGTCCATTCGTTCAGGTGTAGCGGTTAGTCCTAACAGTACAGTCGGTTTATAATAGTCAAGTAACTTCTGATATGTTTTAGCAGCTGCATGGTGGAATTCATCCACAATTATATAGTCATAAAAGTCATCTGTTGTAACTTCATTGAATTTTTGTGAATTAAAGGTTTGTATTGAAACAAATAAATTATCAATACTATCCGGTTTATTTTTGCCAACAAATAATTCACCAAAATTTGCATCTTTAAGCACTGCCCTAAAGGTATAAAGGCTCTGCTTTAGAATTTCTTCTCTATGTGCAACAAATAGCAATCTACAATGCTTTCCCTTATTATTTCTTCTAAAATTTCTATAATCAAAGGCAGAAATAACTGTCTTACCTGTACCTGTTGCAGCAACAACAAGGTTGCGATAATAGCCTCTAACTTCTCTTTCAGCTTGAAGTTTATCCAGAATTTCTTGCTGATATGAATATGGCAAAATATCAAGGGTATAACTCTGAGACTCTATATTATTATCAAAGTGCTTTTCTGCCCTTAAAGCCCTTGATAATCTTTCTTTTTGGCTTTCTGCATAATATTCAAATTCTTTAGAATTCCAATAACTTTCAAAGGTAGCTTCAATTTTTAATATAGTCTCAGGCAAGTCCTTCTTAGTAACCTTAACATTCCATTCAAGGCCACTTGAAATAGCTGCATTTGAAAGGTTTGATGAACCAACATATGCAGTAGTAAAACCTGTATCTCGATAAAAAACATATGCCTTAGCATGAAGTCTTGTTACCTTTGTGTCATAGCTAACCTTGATTTTTGTATTAGGAAGTTTCCTAAGTTCTTCAATAGCCTTAACATCAGTTGCACCCATATATGAGGTTGTTATTATGCGTAATTCCCCACCATTTTGGGTAAAGTCCTTTAGTTCGTTAATAATTAATCTTAGACCACTCCACTTAACAAATGACACTAACATATCAATTCTATTGGAAGAAACGATTTCCTTTTTCAATTCTGTGTACATTTGTGGTTCGTGAACTGCACCGGTAAAAAGTGAACTTTGTGCAATAGAAGTTTCCGGTCTTATAGTCTTAACTTTATTATTAATTGATTTTACACTATTCTTTTTATCAAAAACCGATAGAAGCTGTTCAGCCTTGCTATTAACTGCAAAACTATCAAAATCTTCATCTTCTGTTTCTTCTTTTATAACAGAAACTATCTTGTTTATTAAAGAAATTCTATCAGCTAAATTATCATCACTAATATAGTTAAGCCCTTTTTCAATAATATCAGCAACATATTGTGACAAAATTTTTGATGACTCAGCCTTGTCAATTTCTTTAATTTCAGAAAATTTATCAACTGACTCATCAATATCCTTTTGTAAAGACTCATTTATAACCTGTTCATATAAACCATCTTTTAACATTTTGTCACCTACTTATTAGTTAATGATTTTAGTGTATCACTTATTGTAAAATTAATAAAGCTATTAATTAAAATCAATACTACCTTTTTTGTTATAACTTCTTGTAACCTTAAAAAGTTCATAGGAAGTTACGGCTGAGAAGTAGTCTTGATACTGTTCCTTATAATTTTCTTCAATAGTTTTCACAATATTTTTCAACTGCATAATTACTGCAACAATATGCTTACAAGCATAGTTACAGTAGCAATCACAAATAAAGTTACTTACTTCACCGTTTTTATATGTAAAGTCAATTTCGTAAATATTTGTACCATCTACAATAGCCTTACCCATATTACCGGCAACTGAAAGATAAATTACCCTACCATCAAGGTAATAATCAATGCCTTTTTCCTTAACATTATAAGGTACTTTCAGTTCTGAAATATCCTTTTCCAGCAAAAAGCCTTCTTCATCTTCACCGGAAACAACAATTTCTTCTTCATCATCAACAGGTGGTTTAAACCAAGTTATAACCTTTTCATAAGGGATAACTGACTCATCAAAAGAAATAAAATAGTCACCTGCAAAGAAAAATTCACCTTTAACAGTAGTATCTGCTAAGGCAACAACCTTTTTATAGTCAGATAGCTTTATCTTGAAGTTATAGTTCACTTCTTCAACAAAGCCTCTTTCACCCTCTAACTTACCATCAACAAAAACAATGTCGCCTTTATGTAAATCGAATTTATCATTGTAATAAGAAAGAACTCTGTTATTCTTCTCAAAACGAACACTAACAAGGGATTTTCTGGCTTTTACTTCAGACTTTTCTACTGTTATACTTTCAATATTTTCATTAACTTCATTATTATCATCACAATAAAAACCTATTTTGTTTGTCATCAAAATTCTCCTTTACAAGTTAGTTTTTTCTTTTCTACAATAATATAATACCACATTTACTGTCCCAAAAATGGGACTTATCTTTTAAATAAAAAAGAATATTAAAATTGCTTGGAGATTATTTCTCTTATATTGTTTTCAGCCTCTTTTACTTCTTGGTAAAATTCTTGTGATGACATTCTAAGGCAACCGTTACCCATAATAATAAGTTGCTCTAATCCGTCAGAAGTAACAACCTTTACCCTATTATTCTTGGCTAATTTTTTTGTTACTTTTTCAATATATGAGTCGGCAGTTTCTGCTTCTTTGGTATAGACAATGTTGATATTATTCAGTTTATCAACTTCGCCTACACCACCCTTAACTTTGTAAGCATCAAAAACTACTATTACTTCACATTTTTTATAACCTTGATAGTTGCAAAGAATATTCAACAATTTTTCTCTTGCACCGTCAATGGTAGTTTTTGCAAGTTCCTTTAAATCTTCCCATGCAAAAATTACATTATATCCATCAACTAACAAATATTCTTTACCGTCATAGTTAGGAGCTTTTGATGGTTTATACTTAGGGTCTTTCTTTGTAAAATCAAAATGTCTTTTCTCTACATTTGTTTTCTTCTGTTTAATAGGTCCGTAAGTTTGCTCAAAGATTTGCATTAACTCATTATCAAGTGCAAACAAATCTTCTTTACCTTGATAGTTAGAAAATGACCTTTTCTTCTCTGCAATAGTTTCAGTTACTTTAGGCTGAGATAATACACTTGTTAGGTGCATTTGGGACTTAACCTTATCCCACTTAACATTATAACCTGCACCCTTAGAACAAAATACTGAGTCACAAGTGTTATCAACATCACCGTCACAATCATAACCTATACTTTCGATAACCTCTTCACTATTATGACAAGGCTCATAGCCCTTTAGGTTACACACTAATTTACCTTTACCATGGGTATATTGGATAACATCCTTAGTATAATCGTGCATTGTAGATACAGGTGCAGTACCTGTAATTATAGAAAAGTCACCCTCAAGTTCCGGTGGGTTAAACGAACCACTCATATACTGAATATCAGCCATAGCCTTGCCTACATTTTCTGTTGGCACTTCAAGAGTAAATTCATAAACCGGTTCTAGCAAAATACTTTTTGCCTCTCTCAAACCTTGCCTTATTGCTCTATAAGTTGCTTGTCTAAAGTCACCACCCTCAGTATGTTTTGGGTGAGCTTTACCGGAAACTAAAGTGATTTTCATATCTGTAATAGGTGAGCCTGTCAGCACACCTATATGAGTTTTCTCGTACAAATGAGTAAGGATAAGCCTTTGCCAGTTTTTATCAAGCAAATCTTCTTTACAATCTGTTGCAAAGGTAAGACCACTATCTCTCTTTGTTGGCTCTAAAAGTAAATGCACTTCTGCATAATGGCGTAATGGTTCAAAGTGACCTACACCCTCAACAGTATTTTCTACTGTTTCTTTATAGATAATATTTCCTTGACCAAATGTTACATCAAAGCCAAATCTCTCTGAAATAATAGACTGTAACACTTCAAGCTGAATATCACCCATTAACTTTACTTGAATTTCCCCTAGTCTACTATTCCATTCTACTTTTAGCTGAGGGTCTTCGTTTTCAAGTATTTTCATTTTTTGCAATGCAGTATGGGCATCAACTTCACTTGGCAAATTGATTTTGTATGTAAGTACCGGTTCTAATACCGGTAAACTTGAATTGTTCTCAACACCTAAACCGTCACCGGAAGAAGTAAAGGTGATACCGGTTATTGCACAAATTGTACCTGCAGTAGCCTCTTGGATAGCAGTAAACTTTTCACCGGAATATATTCTAATCTGCTGTACCTTTTCTTGTTCCTTATTCTTAGGACTTTGCAAAATTTCTTTTACCTTTAATGTACCACCTGTTACCTTTAGGTAAGTTAGCCTTTGACCTTTATCCTCAGCAATTTTATATACTTTACCGGCAAATTCATCACCATAACTATTCATCTCGGAATAATTATAAATACAATCTAAAAATTCCTCAGTACCCTTTAGCTTTAGTGCTGCACCAAACATACAAGGGAAAATCTTTCTATCTTTAATTGCTTTTACTATATGGGATTTTTGTAAGTTACCCTCTTCATATTTAACCAATAAATCTTCATCACATAGTGCAATATTTTCATAAAATTCATCAGTATCTACAGTATCAAAGTCAACACAATTATCACTTAGTTTTGACTTTAATTTAGCCATTGCTATTCCCTTATTAGCACCATCAAGATCCATTTTGTTAACAAAAATAAAGCAAGGCACATTATATTTTGCAAGAAGTTTCCACAATGTTTTGGTATGACTTTGCACACCCTCAGTACCACTTACTACAAGAATTGCATAGTCAAGAACTTGTAAAGTTCTTTCGGTTTCAGCAGAAAAATCCACATGACCGGGAGTATCAATTAAGGTAAAGTGTGTATCCTTATAATTTAGTACTGCTTGTTTAGAAAAGATTGTAATACCTCTTGCTCTTTCAAGAGAAAATGTATCTAAAAAAGAATCTCTGTTGTCAACTCTACCGATTTTGCTTATGTTACCTGATTGATATAACAAAGCCTCAGAAAGTGTTGTTTTTCCTGAGTCAACATGAGCTAAAATTCCCACAACAATTTTCTTCATTTTCTCACTTCCTTAATCTGTCTTTTAATATTCTATCATACCCACATTTGTTATTCAATAACCTTTACAAAAGAAAGAAAACTAACCGGAGAGGGTTAGCTTTCTTCCATTTGAGTGGTCTAAAGTGATTGCACTTGCTGAGTTAGTTTTCTTACTTGTACAGTCAACATTCTTAATGTACTTATAAGTAGTTGTAGTATCAACACCGTTTACATTCTTACCGTTATACTGTAGTTCGTAATCACTGTCACCCTTAGCATATGTATTTGCAGTAGCAGTAACATTGAATATTATTCATATATGAATAATATTCAATGCTACCGTCTGTGTTTTCAGAATAGTCATACACTTCACCGGTCTTTTCAATAGAAACTGTACCACCTGTATTGGACAATGTAACCAAAAATAAGGCAACTGCAAGTAAAAGTAAACTACTTACAGTTGCTTTTTCACAATAGAAACAGTTTTTCTTTGTTAATTATTTACAATCCCCACATAATATGAAATATTCATTGTAAAGCACTAGGAATTGTGGTATCATATAATGGATAATTTGAAATGAGGTGCCACATTATGGACAAAAAAAGAGGAAGTTTTTCCGGTGGTCTAGGATTTGTCTTTGCGGCAGCCGGTAGTGCAGTTGGTTTAGGTAACCTATGGCGTTTCCCATACCTTGCTGCTCAATACGGTGGTGGTATCTTTCTACTGGTTTATCTAATCTTAGCAGTAACATTTGGTTTTGCCCTATTAACTGCTGAAATTGCTATTGGTAGAAAGACAAAGCTAAGTCCTGTACTTGCCTACAAAAAACTAAACAAAAAGTTTTCTTTCTTAGGGTACATTGCAACCCTTGTACCAATCATCATTATTCCTTACTATTGTGTTATTGGTGGTTGGGTTACAAAATATGTAACAGTTTATGCTCAGGGACTTGTTGCTCCGGCAGCAAAAGATGGTTACTTTAGTGACTTTATCGGTCATCCTGTATCTCCACTAGTATTCTTCTTAATCTTTATGCTACTCAGCATTGTTGTTATTATGCTTGGTGTAAAGAAAGGTATCGAAAAGTTAAGTAAATTCTTAATGCCACTACTTGTTGTACTTACTATTGGTATTGCAATTTACGCACTGACACTTCCAAATGCAATGGAGGGTGTTAAGTATTACTTAATTCCTGACTTTAGCAAATTCTCTATTTTGACAGTAGCAGGTGCTATGAGTCAGCTATTCTACTCAATGAGTATTGCAATGGGTATTATGGTTACTTACGGTTCATATACAAGAGATGATGTTAACCTTACTAAGTCAGTAAACCGTATTGAATTTTTCGATACACTTGTTGCTTTATTAGCAGGTCTAACGATTATTCCTGCAGTTTACATCTTTAGTGGTGAAGAAGGTCTTTCTTCTCAGGGTGCAGGTCTAATGTTTATGACATTACCTAAGGTATTCCAGCAAATGCCGGGTGGTAACATTATAGCTTTACTATTCTTTGTACTTGTATTCTTCGCAGCAATTACAAGTTCCATCTCTGTTATGGAAGCTATTGTTTCTTCGCTAATGGACAAGTTCCACCTAAAGAGAATTCCTAGTTGCTTAATCGTTATCGGTATTTGCCTACTACTTGGTATTCCATCATCACTTGGTAATGGTTTATGGGCTAATATTAAGATTCTTGGTATGGACTTCTTAACATTCTTCGACTACATTAGTAACAGTATTCTAATGCCTATCGTTGCATTCTGTACTTGTATTCTTGTTGGTTGGGTTGTTAAGCCAAAGGTTCTTACAGATGAAATCACTAAGAATGGCGAAAAGTTTGGCAGAAAGAAACTTTTCAATGTTATGATTAAGTACGTTGCTCCAATCTGCTTACTATTTATCTTTGTTACAGGTATTCTAAGTCAACTTGGTATTATTACAATCTAACATAAACAAATTAAGGACTCAACAAAAAGTTGAGTCCTTTCTATTTATACAACTTATATATACAAAAACTGCTATGGAGATTAAGTTCCATAGCAGTTTATTTTTTATGTAGTTTTTAGATTACTCTATGCTTTTTCCACTTACCGGACAAGTATCTTGCTAAGTAAGCAACTCCTCTTGCATACCAGTCAATGAACATTCCTAGCCATACACCTAGGACACCCCAACCAAGTACCATAACCATTACATAGCTACAAATAATTCTGAATACCCACATTGAAATCATACTAACACCAAGTGAGTAGTTAACATCACCGGCTGCTCGTAATGAGTTTGGAAGTGCAAAACTTAGTGGCCATACAGGTAATGATGCAATACTGAAACATCTCAAAACGAATACTGCAATTTCTGTTGCTGATGGTGAAAGTGAGAATAGACTTACTATATACGGAGCAGTTACAAGTAACAGTAGCTTACATACCCAGTCACTAAGGTAAGTTAGTTTCATTAGCTTTTTGGTGTAAACCTTAGCATCCTCAGCACTACCTGCACCTAAGCATTGACCAATGATAGTTACCATTGAAAGACCTATTGCAGTACCGGGAATGTTTGGGAAGTCAATAACCTGAAAAGCAATTGAGTTGGCTGCGATTGCATCTGTACCAAGAGTAGCAACCATACTTACAACAACAATTTTACCGATTTGGAACATACCGTTTTCGATACCACTAGGAATACCGATTTTAAGAATTCTAACAACAAATGCTTTCTTAGGAATATATTTCTTAAGGTTATGTACTGCCATAGGGTTTTTCTTAGATAATGCAAAAATTGTCATTACAACACCGGCAACAACTCTGCTTATCAAAGTAGCAAGTGCAACACCGGCAACACCAATTCCGGCACCAAAAACAAATACAGCATTTAGCACAATGTTAATTGCATTCATCAGTAAGCTGATGTTCATACTGATTTTACTGTTACCCACACTTCTGAAAATAGCAGCACCGGCATTATACATACCAAGGAATGGATACGAAAGAGCAGTGATGAATAGATATGTTTTAGCACAGTCCATAACATCCTTTTCAATAGAACCAAAAATCAATGACAAAATCGGACTTGTAAACACACAGAAAATAAGTGCAGCTACAACTGAGAAAATCATCATAATAGTTTCCAGCTGAGCACAGGTGTGTCTTGCTCTAACTCTATCATCACAACCAAAGTACTGACTGGCAATAACAACACCACCGGTAGCAAAAGCAGCCATTATCTGAATGATTAATCTATTTATATTATCAACCAAAGCCACGCCTGATACTGCTACCTGACCAACTATTGATACCATAAATGTATCAACCATACCAACACTAACTGCCAAAAGTTGTTCAAAAATTAGTGGGACTATTAATCTGCAAATGAACTTGTTACTAAACATTAACTACCCTTCTTCAAAATACTAATAAATACATCAACTTTTCTACATTATAAATAGAAAAGAAGAAGAAAATTTCTGCCACAAAATTCCTTTAAAATACCACCTCAAATTTATTTCGTAAATATAATATTCCTATTGAGAAAAATTGTCAATGTTTAAATCAATCAAATTTATAGTTAAATTTTTAGGATTTTTATTACATTTTCTTGCTTTTTATTTTGATTTTCCACAAAATCTCCTTTTGTATAATATATACATATAACAAGGTTAGTATTTGTGCAATATAACGAAGAGATTAAAACAAAAGAAAAACACCTACCGGTTTCCCAGTAGGTGAGTTTCCTTTCTAAAGGGGGTTATAGAAAGACTATTTTTTGTCATATACTTCTTTATTTAAGCGTTTTTCTTTAGCATTAACAATAACATTTGTAGCTGCGTCACCAACAACATTTAGTGTAATAACAGCCATACCAGGTAGGTAGTTCATTGCCAAAACCAAAGAATAACCGATTAAGCAAAGTTCTGTGTTGAAACCTAAGCCCATCATAACAACATAAACCATTGTTGTACCGGCAACAGGAACTGCAGGAGTACCGATAGCAGTACAAATTGATAGGAAAGCAGTTAGTGCTAAAGTAGCAGGAGTAACATTAATACCTGCTGCAGTACCGATAAATGTAATAGCAATCATATGCATAGCAGTTGTACCATTCATATTAATTGTCATACCTGTTGGTAGAACAAAACTACTGATTTCTTTTGAACAACCAAGTTCTTCTGTACATGTCTTTGTGTTAAGTGGAAGTGTAGCTGCTGATGAGTTTGTTGCTGCTGCGAACATACCAATCTTAGCAGTTTTCTTTAGGAATGTAATTGGATTTAAACCTGTTGTAATAAATACACCGATAGGATAAATTGTAACAACAAGTAGTAAGCTAACAATGATAGTTGTTGCAATCCAAACAAGTGTTGGTGAGATATATTCTGTACCGTAAACTGCAAATGCTCTAGCAATCATACAGAAAATAGCAATTGGAGCAACCTTGTTGATAATGAAGTTAAGTGCCATCTGTACAATGTCGTTTAGAACTTCAATAACTCTCTTAAGTGGCTGAGCCTTTTCGCCAAGTGCTGTCATACATAGACCAAGCACAATAGCAACAACAACTACTGAAAGAATTGTACTATTGCTTGAAAGTGAACTAACAATGTTAGAAGGAACTGCATTAACAACTGTAACAAGTGGATTATAACCATCCATTGTTACAAGTTCCTGAGCTTCCTTAGCCGGTAGGTTAACATCGAACCAACCCATTGACTTAACAAAGTAGGCTGCTGCACCTGCAAGAGCTGCTGCTACAACATAGAAACATATGTAGCAGATAAATGTTTTACCTGCGATTTTACCAAGTTTCTTTGGATCAGCTAAGCTACATAGTGCCAAGCTAAGTGAACATAAAACCAAAGGAACAATCATCATCTGCAAACCGTGCATAAACAACTGTCCTATAATATAGAAAACACCAATACCTTCAATACTTTTTGTTGCTGTAATATCTTGGAAGAATATTGCATCTACAACATCCCAAACATCGGAACTAATTTGTCCTTTAATAAATAGACAAAGAATACCAACTGCAAAACCGGCAACAACAGCAATCAACATCTTCTTAATGATAGACATCTTTTGCTTCTGAGCTTTCATACCCATCTCTCCTTTATCATCTTAAAATTTTTAATCCGTTATATTAATTGAAAGCACCGGTAAAACCTTTGCCCCCTTAATCGGTGCTTTTCAATAATATCCAAAAATAAAAATAGCCACCTGTAAAACAAGCGGCTTACAATATAAAGTTCTTAGTAAATCAACTTTATATCATTTTCATTACAATAATCAACCCATTTGTCATCCGGCTTTTCATCCGTAATCAGATAATCAAGCTTATCAATACTTAGAAAGTTAACAAACGCTGTTTGGTTAAATTTTGTATGATCTGCAAGTAACACCACTGTGTTAGCTCTTTTTGCCATTTTAGATTTTAGGATAGCTTCACCCTCTGTAGAGTCCATCAAACCACTCTCAAAGCTAAGTCCCTTACAACTTAGAAAGGCAACATCAACATTATATTTTGAGATACTGTCAATAGCCAAGTTACCCTGGAATGAAAGAGTATCTTCGTCATATCTACCACCGGTAGAAATAACTCTCATTTCAGCACCATCAAGTTCTTGGAATATCTGTGCTGAAAAAGTAATTGTAGTAATATTATTCTTATTCTTCAAAAGCTTCATAGCTTCCATAACTGTTGTACTGTTATCTGCCATAAGTGTACGCATTTCAGGCATAGCCTTTACAGCCATTGAAGCAATCTTCCTTTTTTCTTCTATATTAATAGATTTTCTCTTGAAAAAATGAATGTGGTCCTTGTGGTTAACTGTGTTAAGAACTGCACCGCCAAAGGTTCTTGTAACCACACCTTCATTTTTTAACTTTTCAAGGTCACGGCGAATTGTTTCTTCCGTTACATCATATAGTTCACTTAACTCTGTAACAGATACCTCGCCTTCTGTTTCAACTTTATGTCTAATTTTATCAATTCTCTTCTCCATAATTAGGTCTCCCCCTCGTTGTTATAATTATACCAAATATAAATTATAAAGTAAAGAGATTTTTGTATTTTTTATATAATAAATTGTAAGAAAATTGAGAAAATTCATAAATATTGAATATTCATAGAAAAATTATTGCCACCCACTCTGAATGGGAACTCAAAATAGGTGGCAATGTATAAAAGATGATTCGGAAAATCACAAAATGAGCAATTAATTATTTATCAATTTCTTCAACCATATCACGCATCATAGCTACATCTGCTGGATCTAGTTCTAGTTCAGTTGATTTAACATTTTCCTTAATCTGGTCAACTGTTGTTGAACCACTTAGTAGGTTAATGAATTCGCCCTGAGCAAGAATCCAAGCAAGTGCTAGGTTTGCGATTGTACAGTTGTACTTTTCGCATAGTGGCTTCCACTGATCCATAACATCCATAGCCTTCTGCATATTGTCTGGCTGGAACCACTTCTTAGGAATCTGAGCACCAACCGGCTTGTAATCTCTTGGCATTGTACCTGAAAGAAGACCCATTTCTAGTGGTGAGTAAGCCTGAATTGTAACACCATTTTCACGACAGCAAGGGATGATTTCATCTTCAATGCCACGGTCTAGAATTGAATACTTAGCCTGAACAATGTCAAGTTCGCCATGCTTTAGATATTCCTGAATTTGCTTAATATCAACATTAGCAGCACCAATAGCCTTAATTTTACCCTGAGCTTTAAGGTCGTTTAGTACTTCCATTGTCTTCTGGATAGGAACATAATATTCACTACCTTCGATTGACTGCCAGTGAGTCATATATACATCAACATAATCAGTACCCATTCTCTTTAGAGATTCTTCAATTTCTCTCTTGATTGAGTCACTGTTTAGGTTTTTATATAGCTGAATGCCGTTAACCTTATTGAAAAGGTCACCCTTCATTTCTTGGTCCCAAGTAACACCACACTTAGTGATGATCTTAACGTCTTCTCTGTTCATTTTTTGAAGAGCCATACCAAGAATTTTTTCACTGTTACCAAAGTTGTAACCCGGAGCTGTATCAATTAGGTTAACACCTAGCTTTGGTGCTTCAACAATTGTATCAACAACTGTCTGTAAATCGTGGTCGCCACCCCAAGCTGAGCCACCACCGATGGACCATGTACCAAGACCCATTCTTGAAACGTCCATACCTGTTTTACCAAGTTTCATAGTCTTCATTTTAATCACCTTTTTCTAAAAACTATTTATTTTAATGTAGCCTTTAGGTGCCTAAAGGCTACGCCTATTTTAAAGAATATAATCTCTGTGGTACTTTGCTAGCATTTCTTCAACCATTTCCTTGTTCTGAACACCGGATGTTGCACCTGTGTGTTGAACTGAAATAGCAGCAGTACAGTTAGCATATACGCCACATTCACGAATATTTTTGCCCTGAAGAATTGCTGAAATAAAGCCTGATGCAAAGTTGTCACCTGCACCGATTGTATCAATAGCCGTAACACCCTTACAAGCCGGTACAATCATAGCACCGTCAGCGTTACGAATGTAACAACCTCTCTTGCCTATCTTCATAACAACATTCTTAACACCACAGTTATAAAGAACATCTGCAACCTTAGCTTCATCTGTTTCACCTGTCATCAGACAAGCTTCATCAAAGTTAGGGAAGAAATAATCTACATAACTAAGTGCTTCTTTAATATCATCAAGGGTTTCGCCCAGTCTTGGCTTAATCATATCAGCAGTGATAGTCATACCCTCTGCTTTAGCAACCTTGAAGATTTCAACAAGTGCTTTACCGTCTAGTAAAGGACAGTTAAAAATACTTGCAAGAGAAAGAATTTTAGCTTGTTTCATTTTTTCAAAATCAACATGCTCAATATTTTCTTTCCATAGACTACCGTTTCTGTTAGTAACGAAAGTTCTTTCGCCATCTTCAGTAACAAGTCCAATGTTCATTGATGTATCAATGTTAGGATCAATCTTGATACCTTCAACATCAATGTTGTCTTTTTTGCAAGAACGAAGAATGAATTGACCTGCAGCATCATCACCAATACAAGCGATGATACCTGTCTTAAAGCCAAGTCTGCTAATAATAGTAGCTTCGTTCATTGCATCCCCACCAACTGTCATTGCAATTTTGTCAACAGGGTAGGATTCAATATCAAACATATCTCTTGATACAGGTCTTAGAGGAATATCAACTACTGCTGCACCAAGACATATTACATCTAACTTCTTTTCACTCATTATTCATCAGCTCTTCCGTCGTCACCGAACAACTTAATCTTGTACATAGCTCTTTCTTTGATAGCTTTTCTTACTTCTCTCTGCATAGCTAGGAATGGTTCATCCTTGTGAGCATTAACTGCTTCCATAGCTGCCTGGCAAAGTTCTGTATGAATGTTGATCTTAGCAATGCCAAGGGAGATAGCCTTCTTAATATCTTCATCACCGATACCAGATGCACCGTGTAGAACTAGTGGAACATCAACTTCCTTAGCAACTGCTTCAAGTACATCAAAAGCTAGCTTTGGTTCTGATGAATATACACCGTGAACATTACCGATAGCAACAGCTAGTGAGTCACAACCAGTTCTTTCAACAAATTCCTTAGCCTTTGTTGGGTCTGTGTACTGGTATTCTGAAAGAGCTTCTTCATAAACTGTTTCGTTACCAACATGACCAAGTTCAGCTTCAACAGGAATGTTGTATGCGTGGAAATAATCAACACATCTCTTGATTTCTGCAACATTTTCTTCATATGGAAGAGCAGATGCGTCACGCATTACTGAATTCATACAGTGGTTAACAGCATTCTGTAGGATTGTCATATTACGACCGTGATCCCAATGTTCAATAACAGGAACAGTAGCTTTCTTAGCCATTGAATCCATCATATAACAGAAATCTTCAAATGAAGTATTACCTGTGAAACCTGTACCGAATGAAATAATGATTGGAGCTCTTAGTTCTTCTGCTGCGTCAATAACGCCCATTAGCATTTCAGCATTCCAAACATTAAAGTGAGGAATAGCGTAATGTCCTTCTGTTGCTTTTCTTTCCCAATATCTGATATCTGATAACATAATTAATTCTCCTTATTTTATTTTGTAATTTTACTCAGCTACTTTAACTACGCCCTTAACCATATCCGCTTTCTTAACAGGGTCAATAGCGTCTTCAAATGCCTGTTGTACATCTTTATAATCGTAAATATGAGTAACCATATCCTTAACGTTGAACTTACCACTTGCAATAGCTTCGATTGTCTGTGGGAAGTTGTTGCAATAACGGAAAGAAGTCTGAATTGTAACTTCTCTGTTAATCTTTAGGAAGTCAATTGGTACTGGCTTTGACTGAGTACCAACCATCATAATCTTACCACCACGAGCAACAATCTGAACTGCCTGTTGAGCTGTAAATACAGAACCGGCTGCTTCAAATACTAGGTCAACACCATGGTCACCATATAATTCTTCTGATCTTAATAGAGCAACAGTATCTTCTTCTTTACCGTTGATAACTCTTGAAGCACCTAACTTCTTAGCAAGTTCAAGACGCTTATTAAGAACATCAACAACTGTAATATCTGTTGCACCTAGACTCTTACATGCCTGTAGTACCATCAAGCCGATTGTACCACCACCAAGAATAACAATACTCTTACCTAGCATTGCACCACCAAGAATTGCTGCATGCATACCAACTGCTGCCGGTTCTACTAAAGCACCTTCTAGTGTTGACATACCTTCAGGAATATGATATGTCCATTCTTCTGGCTGAGTCATATACTGTGTTAATGCACCCTTGTAGTTAGGCTGTGTTGCCATAAAATCTACACCAGGGCAAATGTTATATCTACCTTCACGGCAGTATTCACATGTGTTGTCAGGAACACCCGGTTCAATAAGAACCTTGTCACCAACTTTAAACTTTGTAACCTTTGAGCCGATCTTTACAACTTCACCTGCAACCTCATGACCTAGACCAATCTTTGTGTTAGGATCTTTAGGTGGGATAAATGGACCAAACTCAAAACCATGGATGTCAGAACCACACATTCCGACATATTCAACTTTCATTAATATTTCATTATCTTTTGGCTCCGGAACAGGACATTCCTGGATTTCAAACTTCTTAGGAGTTACCAAAATTGCTTCAGAATTTTTCATAATTATTACTCCTTTTCTTTGCCGGAGCCTAGTTGCCTAGGCTCCGAACTCATAAAGATTTACTCAACTTGAGCTTTTGCTCAAGACCTGCTTTTTAATATTTTCTCTCTTAATAAATTTTAATTAGTCAACGTTACCGATTTCTTCAACAGATTCGCCTCTTGTTTCAACACCTAGGAAGATGATAGAAACTGCGATTACTGCTGCGATAACTGCGATAACGATAAATACATTACCTGGTGTGTTGAATGATGCTGTACCGTCAGCGTTACTTACTGTACCTGCGATTGTTGGGATAAGTGATAGGAAGATAACATTACTTACACGACCCATTGCATTACAGAAACCTGAACCTGATAGCTTAGCTGATGTTGGCCACATTTCTGGAACATAAACTGCTGATGCGTAGCAAACATACATATAAATAACTGTGTTTAGGATGAATGTCATAACGATGATACCTGTAACACCTAGAGAAGGAGCTAAAGTACCTGTTGCAATACCTAAACCGGCCATTAATACTAGTAAGGCAACACCGGTAACCTTACGAGGTAGCTTATCCATAATTAGAGAAGCGATGAAGATACCGAATGGAGCACCGAATAGACCAAACATTGTCATAAACTGTGAGTCTTTTGTATCATAGCCCCAGCTTGATAGTAGTGTAGGCATCCAGTTCATTAGTGTGTACTGGATTGTGTTCATACCGATAAGTACAAGTGAACCAACGATAGTTCTCTTTAGAAGTTTGCCCTTGAATAGAGCTGTATAAGGAAGCTTCTTAACTGGCTTTTCTGATACTTCCTGAACCGGAGGAAGAGCCTTGCCTGTTGACTTTTCGATTTCCTTTTCGATCTTTGTCATAATAGCATCTGCTTCTTCTACTCTACCCTGAGATTCTAGCCATCTTGGAGATTCTGGGAATTTAGCATAGATGATGATTGATGCGATGATTGATAGGATTGATGGAATCATAAACTGGATTCTCCAGTTCATTGCCTGGCTAACGCCTGCTGAAACGATTAGAAGTGCAATACCATTGCAGATTGGGTGAGCCCAGTTGCCGATGAATGATGTACGGCTTGACCATGTACCACGGTTCTTACCAGGAACATATTCTGTAAAGCCGGCGAATAGAACAACTAGGAGAGCACCAAGAGCTATACCCTGAATTACTCTGAATACGAATAGTACGTAGATGTTAGGCGAACAAGCACCACCGATCATAGCGATGATATGAATTGCTTCGTAAAGAAGAATACTTTTCTTTCTACCAATCTTATCACCGATTGGGCCACCAATAAGTGCACCAAATAACTGACCAATAGTGTAAGAAGTACCCCACATAGCAAGTAGACCTGCACTACCTTCAAACCAACCTATTTCGTTCAAAATATTTTGAACTGCGCCACCGATACCGTTTGACCAGCATACTAGAAGTGCGAATGCTGTAACTAGCCACATTTTGATATGCCATTTAGATTGAGGTAAACGGTCTAACCTCGCACCAATGTTTGCATTTGTTTTTTTACCCATTATTTTCTCCTTTTTATTTTTTAAAAGTTTCCGTAACTTTTAATTCCTCATTCAGATTGCATCCCTTTCGACACCCTGAAGTTCCGTTTCAACTTCGTTCTCCATAATTTCCCAAGCCTTTGAGAAATCTTCATCCTTGTTCCATAGAGCAGGAGGTCCAAGAATAACCATATCAGCACCTGCTTTATAAAGTGGAGCATATAGTTCCTTGTTCATTGAACCGTCTGCTTCAATTAAGAAGTTTAGATTTCTTTCTTTTCTAATCTTTGCCAACTTCTTAATCTTAACAAACATCTGAGGATCAACCTTCTGTCCTGAAATGCCGGGATCAACAATCATTATTGTTACCTTATCAAGTAATGGAAGATAAAACTCGATTGCTTCCAGTGGAACTGATGGACTTAAAGCAACACCGGCTTTGCATCCTAACTCTTTAATCTTGTTGATTGTTACGAAGGCATCGCCTTCGATACAATCTGTGTGAGGTGTAATGTAAGTAGCACCTGCTTTAGCGAATGTTTCAAGATACTGTTGAGGATGTTTAACCATTAAGTGAGCATCCATTGGCTTTAGGTTATCAATATGTTTATTAAGATAATCTAAGTAATCAGGTCCAATACCATAACTTGGAACATATACGCCATCTTTAATATCCATATGAAGAAAATCTGACTTTTCATTGATTATCTTCATTTGTTCTTCAACATGAAATAAATCACAACAGCCCACTGAAGGAGCAATCAAAAGTTTTCTCATTTTTATACCCTCTATATAAACCTTATATCAATACCTTTTTAATTAACTATTAGTCGTTGTAATCGTAATGGAAGATAACCTTAATAGCTTTCTTCTTTGCCATTGCATCGAAGCCTTCCTTCCACTGTGAAAGACCAATTCTGTGAGTAATCATTGGCTGAACCTTAATCTGACCTGACTGAAGAAGTCTGATACAGTTTCTCCAAGAAGTTGAGTCATAAGCCATATGACCGATAATGCTCTTGTTCCAAGATGTTACATCGTTGATTGAGAATTCAAGTGGCTTGAAGCCCATACCAACTCTAACGATTTCTGCGTTTGGTCTTGTCATTTCAAGTGCCTGCTTAAGAGCTACATTAGCACCTGAACATTCAATAACTAAACCTAGGTTATCTCTGCCACAGATTTCTGTACATCTAGCAACAACATCTTCCTTAGAACCGTTAACACAATGTGTAGCACCAAGTTCCATAGCAACAGGGAATCTAACTTCTACATCATCGTCAAGACCAACCATAACAATGTTTACAGCACCCATTAGCTTTGCAATCTGTACTGAGAATAGACCAAGTGGACCTGTACCGAATACTACAACGTCCTGACCAGGAATTAGGTGAGACTGCTGAGCAACTGCCTTGTAAGCATTACAGATAGGATCAAGAACTGCTGCTTCTTCATACTTAACACCTTCTGGGATTTCCCAAATTGCGTGTTTGTGAATTGCTAGGATTTCACCTGGTACTTTACAGTACTTTGAGAAACCGCCACCCCATGTGTTGTTGTCTAGACCAAGGTTAACCTTGTGTTCACAACATAGGAAGTCACCCTGTTCACAAGCCGGACAAACACCACAAACATGAGCACTGTTGTCTGATACAACTCTCTGACCTACGTGCCAGTCTTTTACGTTTTCGCCAACCTTTACGATTTCACCTGCGAATTCATGACCACGAACTGACTGCTGTTGACCTTCACAGTTTGTATCATCATAACCGTTGTCAACACCCCAGTGTTTCATGTCAGCACCACAAATTGCTGCTGCCTTGATCTCAAGGATAATGTCGTCTGGACCACATTCTGGTTCCGGATAGTTTTCCATCATCTTGTAGCCACCAAATGCTGTTCCGAATCTTTTTAAAGCATGCATAAATAAATCTCCTTTATGAATTAATTTTTTGCCCTTTATCGAAGGGCTTTATTTATTTGACACCTATATAATACACCTACTATTTGTTGATTTCAAGCATTATTTTCTTTTTTTTGGACTTTTGTAGACTTGTACAACAAAAGACTCTTTCGTTTGTGCATTGTGCCAATATAAATATAATAATTTCCGCATACCTAACTATTTTTATACTATTATGACTATATATAATTCTGTTAATGAATTAATTGTTAATAAGCTTACCCCTATATTACCTACATTTGCCAATTTGGATTTCCCACATTCTACCTTTTATTTTTTGTTTTACACAGATTAAATGTTGGAAAACAAAAAACTAACAATTATTTAACATTCATTTGTATAATTGTACAGTTTAATTATAAACCTCATAAATACTGACCTATTAATTCTTCTATACAATATTAATGCAAGTTGTGGATTTCCCACATTGTATAAATAAGAACTTTAAATCAAACTTTACTTTGTATATATGTCAATTGAATTTTCATATTAAATGTATTATAATAAAACGGTATTAAAATTTAGCCTAAGATATATAGGAGAGTAAGAAATGAAAATTGTAGTATTAGCCGGTGGACTATGTAGCGAAAGAAATGTATCCATAGTTTCCGGTAAGCAAGTATATAACGCATTAAGAAAGAAAGGTCACAATGTTGTTCTTCTTGATGTATTTATGGGTTACGAGGAATCACCTTGTGATATTGATGAACTATTTGAAAACAACTATTCATTTGCCGGCGATATAACTGTTGATGAACTTGTACCTGATTTAAAGGCTGTTAAGGCATCAAGAAAGAATCAGAGTGACTGTTTCCTAGGTGACAATGTTGCTGATATTTGCAGAAAAGCAGATATTACATTCTTAGCTTTACATGGTGGTGTTGGCGAGAATGGTCAAATTCAAGCTACACTTGATATGCTTGGAATTAAATATACAGGTCCTAACTACCTTGGTTGTGCAATTGCAATGAACAAGGGTGTTACAAAAAGTGTTCTAAAGCAAAACAGAGTTTCTGTTCCTGAGGGTGAAATTTTCACTCCTGCTGACAAGGAAAACGGTGCAATTGATAAGTGGAACAACTTCCCTTGTGTTGTAAAACCTTGTAACGGTGGTTCTTCTGTTGGTGTTTCTATTGTTGAGGACAAGAAAGACTTTGACAAAGCAATGGATGAGGCTTTTGCTTGGGAAGATGAAGTTGTTGTTGAAGAATATATTAAAGGTAGAGAATTTTCTATCGGTTTAATTGAAGGCAAAGCACTTCCTATTATTGAAATTATCCCTGAAAGTGGTTTCTATGATTATGTAAACAAGTATCAGGCAGGTAAAACTAAGGATGTATGTCCTGCCGAATTATCAGAAGAAGTTACAAAGAAAATGCAAAGTGAAGCTGAAAAGGCATTCAAGGCACTTAACCTTGACTCTTATGCAAGAATTGACTTCCTACTAGATAAGGATAACAATACATACTGTTTGGAGGCTAACTCACTACCCGGTATGACACCTACAAGCCTACTACCACAGGAAGCATTAGTTCTCGGTACAAATTACGAAGACCTATGCGAACAGATTATTGAAGTATCATTAAAGAAGTATAAGTAATATGAAAGCTATAACTATAAAAGAAATAATGGATAGCTGTAACGGTAACTTTATCGGTGCAGAAGAAAATCTAAATACTAAGGTAACTTCTATTGTTACTGACTCAAGACAAGCAAAAGAAAATTCTATGTTTGTTGCTATTAAAGGTGAAAAGGTTGATGGTCACAAGTTTGTACCTATGACATACAGTCAAGGTGCAGTTTGTGCATTAGTTGAAGAAAAAGTAGATTGTGATATTCCACAGATTGTAGTTGAAAGCACATTACAAGCAGTTAAGGATATTGCAGAATACTACAGAAGTCTTTTCACAATTCCTTTCATTGGTGTAACAGGTAGTGTTGGTAAAACTTCCACTAAGGAAATGTTGGCATCAGTATTAAAGGAAAAATTTAAGGTTCACAAAACACAAGGTAACTTTAACAATGAACTTGGTGTACCACTTACACTATTTGCTATGGAAGAAGATACAGAAGTAGCTATTATTGAAATGGGTATTTCCGACTTTGGTGAAATGACCAGACTTTCCAAAATAGTTAAGCCTAACATTTGTGTTATCACTAACATTGGCTGTTGTCACCTTGAAAATTTAGGTGACAGAGCCGGTGTACTAAAGGCTAAAACAGAAATGTTTAAAAATATGCAGAAAGACGGCAAAATCTTCTTGTGTGGTGATGATGACAAGTTAAGTACCGTTAAAGAGTTCAAAGGCATTGTCCCTACTTTCTACGGTCTAAATGACACCAACAAATACTATGGTGAAATTATAGAAAACAACAGTGAAAAGGGTATCAAGTGTAATCTGCATTTTGATGGCAAAAGTATTCCTGTTACTGTACCTGCTATCGGTAACCATATGGTAGCAAATGCAATGGCTTCAGTTGCTATCGGTAAATACCTTGGAATGACTGATGAAGAAATTGTCAGAGGTATCGAAAGCTACAGTACAATCGGTGGCAGAAACAATGTTATCAAAACTGACAAATACACAGTAATTGATGACTGTTACAACGCTAACCCTACTTCAACTAAAGCATCTATTAATACAATTGCTAACTTTAGCAACCCTAGAAAAGTATGCATCCTTGGTGATATGAAGGAACTTGGCAAGGACGAAATTGCTTTACACAAGGAAGTTGGTGCTAAAGCTGAAGAATGTAAGATTGATGTGCTGATTACAGTTGGTGACTTAGCAAAGGAAATGCAAAGTCAGCTAAAGAATACTAAGGGTTATCACTTTGATAATAACGAAAGTTTGATTAAAGAATTACCAAGTATTCTGAAAGACAATGATGCAATTCTTATTAAAGCCAGTCATTCAATGCACTTTGAAGAAATTGTAAAAGCAATTACAGAATAAATTAACTATCAGCCCTTAGGGGCTGATTTTTTTATTACTTTTTACATACATATAATAATAAGCACATTTATATATCAATGTTGTAACAAGTATTGATATTATATATTGTATAGTGGTATAATTCCATTATGGAATTTTGCTAAAATTCAAGGAGGGTAATTTGATAATATGGGTAAAAAATCTAAAATAACACTTTTCTCTATTCTAGGGGTTGTGGTTGTTGCAGCTATTGCAGTAACACTTTATTTTGTATTGAGAAATCCTATGTCACTTAGTGAGTCAAGAATGGTAAAGGATTTACAGAATGATAAAGGCTTAACAAGTCAAAAGATTAGTGGCTTTAACTTTGACTTTAAAGTTGAAAGCATTGACTATGACAAAAACAAAGCAAATTCAGGTGATGAGGAACTTTCTCTAACTGCAAAGGCTGATTTAACAAATGATACTTATGAAGTTAAGGGCTTTCCTGTTGACCTAAAATACACTAAAGAAAAGGACTCTAAAGAGTCTTATAAACTTGATTCCATAAGCTATGACTTAAAAAATATTGAATATACTGCTGTAGGTGGTTTTCCTGAGGATTACGCAAAGGAAGTTGTAAACAAAACTTACAAAAATGCAAAACTAGATTCTCATACTACAGACCTACCAAAGAAAACAGATAAATTCACTTTTAAAATCAGCAATTCCGATATGTCAGGCAAACTGTACTTAAACTACACATTTGACAGTAAAAACGGTTGGCACAACGGTAAGTTCGATACAACAGGTCTTGACATTAAGAGAGGTAAAACTACTACCGTAAAGGTTGATGGTGTTAAGTGCTACACTAACCCTGCAGTTAAGAATATTATTCTGCTAGGTACTGATGCACCTGACAATGGCACTAGCCGTTCAGACTCAATGATTCTTGTATCTATTGACAGCAACAACAAGGAAATCAAGTTTAGTTCATTTATGCGTGACACTTATGTTGATATTGACGGCTACAACAAAGATAAGCTAAATGCTGCATTTGCTTATGGTGGTCCACAGTTAGCAGTAAAAACTATTGAAAAGAATTATGGTATCAAGATTGACAACTACATTTCAGTAGGCTTTGGCAAGTTTAAAGATATTGTAGATGCCCTTGGTGGTGTTAGTGTTCAGCTTGATCAAGATGAATGTGGTTACATTAACTGGCAGTTAAACAAGAACGGTCAGGCCGGTACTTACGGCGAAGTACAGGTTAAGGATGGTTCACAGAAATTAAACGGTCAACAGGCACTTTGGTTCTGTCGTGACAGAGGTTCAGAGCAGTTCTCAGGTTCAGACTTTACAAGAACATCTCGTCAAAGAAGAATGTTAATGGGTCTTATTGAGTCATACAAGAATTCTTCCGTTAAGGAAATCAAAGCTATTACAAACAAGCTAAAGAAATACATCCTAACTGATTTAAGCAAGAATGATTTAAACTGGCTAATCAAATACAGTTACAAGTTCTTCACCTACAAAACCAGTGATAAGTGTTATCCGGAAGAAACTTCTGGTTGGACAGATGGCACTACAGATGCAGGTGCATGGATTATCCAAATGAACAGTTGGAAAGACACAAGGAAAGATATTTCTCACTACATTTACACAGATTTAAAATAAAATCTAAAGAAGTTGCCTGACATCTTGTCGGGCAATTTTTTATATGTTATAATGATATGGATAGTAAATAAAAAAGAAAGTTTTAATATAAAGGTGATTATATGTCATTTCCACAAGACAAAATTAGAAATTTCAGCATAATTGCTCATATCGACCATGGTAAATCCACACTTGCCGACCGTATTCTTGAACAGACAGAATCAGTTGCAAAGAGAGAAATGGAAGACCAAATTCTTGACGATATGGATCTTGAAAGAGAAAGAGGTATCACCATTAAGGCTCACGCAGTAACACTACTGTACAAAGCAGATGATGGTGAAACTTATCAATTCAACTTAATTGACACTCCGGGTCATGTTGACTTTAACTATGAAGTATCTCGTTCACTTGCAGCTTGTGAAGGTGCTGTGCTTGTAGTTGATGCCAGTCAGGGTATTGAGGCTCAAACCCTTGCTAACACATATCTTGCAGTTGACGGTGGTCTTGAGATTGTACCGGTTGTTAACAAAATCGACCTACCAAGTGCCGACCCTGACAGAGTAATTAAAGAAATCGAAGATGTTATCGGTATTCCGGCAGAGGGTTGTCCTTGTGTATCAGCAAAGACAGGACTTAACATTCACGATGTTATGGAAAGAATTGTCAGTGATGTACCTGCCCCTACAGGTGACTACAACGACCCACTAAGAGCATTAATCTTTGATAGTTACTACGATAGCTACAAGGGTGTTATTATTTATGTTAGAGTTAAAGACGGTCAAATTCACCCGGGTGATGAATTTAAGCTAATGGCAACAGGCAGTACATTTCAAGTTGTTGAATGTGGCTATATGAGAGCAACCTCTCTTGAGCAGAGAGATGGTCTTTATGCCGGTGAAGTTGGTTATATTGCAGCATCTATCAAAAGTCTACAGGATGCACAAGTTGGTGATACAGTTACTCTTGTATCTAATCCGGCAGAAGAACCTTTACCGGGTTACAGAGCAGCACAGTCAATGGTATTCTGTGGTATCTATCCTGCTGACGGTGCAAAGTACGGTGACTTACGAGATGCTTTGGAAAAGCTAAAGCTAAATGACGCATCACTAACATTTGATGCAGAAACTTCTGTTGCTTTAGGCTTTGGTTTTAGATGTGGTTTCTTAGGTCTGCTTCATATGGAAATTATCCAAGAAAGACTTGAAAGAGAATACAACCTTGACCTTATTACAACTGCACCATCAGTTAGTTACAGAATTACAAAAACTGACGGTACTGTTGAAATGATTAGTAACCCTACTAATTACCCTGACCCTGCACTTATTGCAAAGGCTGAAGAACCTATGACTGATGCTCATATTTATGCACCATCAGAATATGTAGGTAACATTATGGAGCTTTGTCAGGATAGACGAGGTATCTTTGTGGGTATGGATTATATTGACTCAGATAGAGTTGATATTCACTATGAAATGCCACTTGCTGAAATTATTTATGATTTCTTTGACACACTAAAAAGCAGGACAAGAGGTTATGCATCCTTTGACTATGAACTAAAGGATTACAGAGAAAGTCAGCTGGTTAAACTTGACATTATGCTAAACGGTGAAGTAATTGATGCACTTTCATTTATTATTCACGCAGATAAAGCATATGGCAGAGCAAGAAAAATGGCAGAAAAGCTAAAGGAAAAAATTCCAAGACAGTTATTTGAAGTGCCAATTCAGGCTTGTATCGGTGGTAAGATTATTGCCAGAGAAACTGTTAAAGCTATGCGTAAAGATGTTCTTGCTAAATGTTACGGTGGTGACATTACTCGTAAGAAGAAACTACTTGAAAAGCAAAAAGAAGGTAAGAAGAGAATGCGTCAGCTTGGTTCTGTTGAAGTTCCACAGGAAGCATTTATGGCAGTTCTTAAACTTGATTCAGACTAATTCACAACATTATATACAGCAAAAAGCCTAGGGTTTTATTCCCTAGGCTTTTTTGCTGTAATAGTAGATATATGTTAAATACTTATGCTCTCTTTAATGCACCAACTGTGTCCTTCCTAAAGTCAAGTACAAGTGCAATTAATACACCAACAACAATTGTTACAATAGTTTCAGGTACCATATATGTTGCGTTGTATGTTACGGAATATAACCAAGCAGGTTGTCCCTCAGGTGCCCACATTTTCCATACTGCCCAACCTGAAATAAAGTGACAGATATATCTTAATGCACAAGCAAGAAATGCACCTAAAGCAATTTCAAGTGGTTGGTTGTGGAATTTATCTCTAAACACACCGGCAAAACCAATTACACCAAAAGCTACAAGATAATCAAACAAAATAATCAGTATAACTGCTAAAGCTGATGTACCGTAAGAAAGGTTGTTTGCTCCAAGTACCATTTGTACCAGTCCATAAACAACACCGGTAAGTACTCCCCACTTCCACTTATAACGGTAAGCAATCAGTACAAGTGGTAACATACTGCAAAGTGTTACACTGCCACCAAAAGGTAGGTTTGCAAACTTAATCATACTTAACACAGTAGCAAGTGCAATCATAATAGCACTTTCACACAATCTTAAGATAGTCTTTTTTCTCTTTTCCATTATTGTTCCTCCTCAAATAAAAAAGCACTATGCAAACGCACAGTGCCATAAAAATCCTATCTTAAAGCTCCCTACGTCGGCATTATCCGAATCAGGTTAAGGGTCTAAGGCGCACACCTTACTCTCAGCCACTTTTGTAGCTCCCCTGTTTGATTTGCAATTATAATACCATTAAAAATAATATTTGTCAAATACTTTTTGTAAAAATATATAGGAACACAAAAAGGAACATACCTTATTGGGTATGTTCCTTATGTCCTTCCAAATTAAAATTAAAATTTTATCCGTAAGTATTACATCTTAGTAAGCCACCTATATTTATCACATACGTGACAATGGAATTATAATAAAAGTTAAAACAAATTCTTAATTAATTTTTCGTATTAATTAAATTTAATTTTATTTGTGTAGATGTTTTGAACAATTAAGTTCAAATTTTTAAATATTCAATTGTAATTTACTTGATAAAATTAGGCTTTTTTACCGAACAAAGCCACCATATCAAGGTTTTCAATGTCGGGAATTGGTTGTTTCTTCTTAACATTATCGTTATCTGATTTGCTAATTGTTGGTTTGCTAGATCTATTCATATATAATACAATCCCAACACATGTAGCTAAAAGTAAAGTCATTAAAACCAAAACTACGGCAAGAACTATAATCCCATGGTACATCGGTAATACCTCCTTGTAATACACTGTACGCTTATATAATAACACTCTAGAATGTTTATATCTTGTTTACTATTTCTTTTCTTCTTTAATTAAATAATACCACATAAATATAAAATGTCAATGGTTTTTTCGAAAAAAGTTAAAAGTTTTTATAACAAATTCACTAAAGACTTATAATAGTAAATTTATTCATAGTAAATCTATATTTTGTTCACAAACTAAGCCTTACAATGGTAGTTCTTCAACGCCATAAGCAGTTGCAACAAGTTTTCATAACCACAAAACTGATATTCGGTCAGCTTACCCATCTTCTGTAGTCTGATAGCCAAAATCTCTTTAGTTACACCGAACATATCAGCCATTGCGTTAAACTTTATAAAGTTACTTTTATCCACAACAGGATTGATAATATTCAGTTTATCAACACCATAAACCTTGTTAAAAACTAAATTGATAGTTTCTTTTGGCATCAATATTTCTAATGCTAAAGTAGAAGTGATACCTTCAATAATATCATCGCTTGGTGCATCCCTTAAAGTAATAGGCTTTTTACGGTACTTTTCACCATACAAGTCACTATTAATACGGTTAAGAATCCAGAAAGAAATTCCACACATTGTTACAAAGTTTTTTTGACCACTACTGCCCTTTAGCAACTGTTTATTCACATAAACAGTTTGGTTATTAAGGGTTACTTCTCTTTCACCTATCTTATCCTTCACATCACACAAAGTAACTTTGCCCAGAACCTTTTTATCGTTAAAGTCAACATACTCAATGTTAATACCCAGCATATTTGCTACATTCTCAGGGCTAACCTTAAAGACTTCATTACTGCTGATGTTATAAATATTCATATACTGCTGTACAATACTATATGCAATAGTTTCTATATTCTTCTCTGTTAAATAAGCCATAATAATCTCCTTTACAATTTTTACTATATAATAAGTTAATTAATTTCTATATTTTTCTAGCTTGGTTATAGTATAAAGCACCACTTTGTTTTTACTGTTAGTAACGGTTGAATTATAAATGTGCTTTGTGTGAAAAGAAAAAACACATTACAAAAGGCAAAACACCGAACCTAATGTTCGGTGTTTTTGACTTAATGAAAAAATGAGGGGTTTTTCAATGTTTTATTTGAGGAGTTAAAACAATGTATCTAAAGCTCTGTATCTCTTTAGTACGCTTATAGTATATAAAGTCAATATGTTTTCCACTTTACAAATAGTTGAAATATACTTGTAATTTATGTGAAAAGTATTAGAAAAACTTTCTGTAAAAATAACAAAGCACTGAGCTTGTGGATAACTCAGTGCTTTGTGTCTTTCATTAAAAATGAGGGGTGCAATGTAAATCTTATTGATTACATTGAGGAGGGTAGAACAATATACTGAAATGGTTGCGGTTCCATTTCTTTAGTACAGTTATAGTATAACTCTACAATTTGTTTTTACTGTTATAATAATTTGAAATATATCTGTCAGTTATGTGAAAACTATGAGAAAATCTATTTACTATGCTAACTTAAAAATATCAATTAAGAATATCCATACCATACCGTAGTAAGTTACTACTGCAACAAGGTCATTTATTGTTGTAATCAGTGGACCTGAGGCTACTGCAGGGTCAACCTTAATCTTGCTAAAGAACATAGGCACTAAAGTACCTACCAAACTTGAAATAACCATTGAGGCTAAAAGTGAAAATCCAACACAACCGGATACTAAGAAAGAATATCCGAATGTATTACCTTTAAACAAGAAAATATACAATCCTACAAAAATAAATGACATAGTTCCAAGTAAAAGACCATTAGAAAAACCTACTCTTACTTCCTTAAACATCAGCTTAACTTTATCAGATGCTTTTAAGTTTTCATCCATAAGCACACGAATTGTAACAGCCAGTGACTGTGTACCTACATTACCTGCCATATCAAGGATTAGTGATTGAAAACATATTACAATAGGAATAACTGCAACAACAGTTTCAAACATACCAACAACTGAGGAAACACCCATTCCTAAGAATAACAAGATTATCAGCCAAGGCAATCTTTTCTTTGTACTTTGCAAGGTTGTTTCGTTTAAATCTTCTTCAGCAGTCAAACCACCTAGCTTTGCATAATCTTCACCAAGTTCTTCATCAACAACTTCAACAATATCATGAGCAGTAATTACACCTAGAATATGCTTGTTGTCATCAAGTACAGGAATTGAATCTTCTGCATAGTCCTTTAGCTGCTCAATACAATCAACTATTTTTTCATTAGCCTTTACATATGGATAGGACTTTATAATCAATTCATCAAGGGATTGATATTCCCTTGCAACAATCAAGTCCTTTAAGTCAATAGCACCGTAAAAACTATCTTTATCATCAACAACATATATAGTATTAATGTTGTCATTTTCTCCTGCTTGAGTAATTAGCTGATGGGTAGCCTCTTTAATAGTAAGATTTTTCTTTACAACAATATAGTTAGTTGTCATCTCACTACCGATTTCATCATCTTCATATGACAAAATCATACTAACATCTTGTTTTGCATCATTATCAAGTAAAGCAACAATTCTCTTTCTGTCAGCATCACTTAACTTTTCCAGAATATCAACAGCGTCATCTGAGTCCATTTCTGAAATCAAGTTAGCTACTTTATCGGAATTAATTTCTTTGATATATTCTTCTGAGTCCTCAATATAAGAGAATATCTCAGCTACCATTTCAACACCTAACACAGGGTATAGTGACTTTCTTTCTTCCGGTGTCATTTTCTCAAATGCATCGGCAATATCACCCATATGGTAATCAGAAATTTTTTCTATTAATTCTTCCTTAGGAAGATTACTTCTGAAAATCTTTAGTACTTCATCGGAATACATTGGTTTAGTTACTTGATTCATTAATATTACCTCCTACTACCTAAAAATAGGCATAAAAATACCACCACTATCCATAGCAGTTTCACAAATTATCGTTGCGTAGTATTAGGATAAATACGGTGGTACAGAATAATATTAAATTAAAGTAAACTATCGAAATCAACAGACAGTGCTACATTTCTAACTTCCATATCACCATAAACAATACACCCACCAAAACTATCACAACTGTCCATTAACTTCACCTCCAATATTTTCTTATATCAATTTAGCACCAAAAGTGCATAAAGTCAAGAAATCACAATACTTTTAACTTAATTTTTACCTAAATTTGTTCTACTGAATTATACTCTATTACACAGCAAAGCACCGAGCCTTGTGGATAGCTCGGTGCTTTGTTTTCATTAAAATGAGGGGTACAATGTAAATCTTTTTGTGGATTAACATTGAGGAGGGTAGAACAATGTACTGAAATGGTTGCGGCTCCATTTCTTTAGTACGCCTATATTATATACCCAAAAATCAGTTTTGTTGTTATAGAAAACTGAAAGGTTTTTGTTGGTTGTGTGAAAACTCACTTTGTTTTTCACCGATAGCACTTAGCCTACCCTCTTTATACATTTCTTCCATAGCTTTATAAGCACCGTAATAGTCACCCATTGGCTGATGAATTAGGTATAAGTCAAAGTAATCTGTACCTAGCTTTTTCAGTGAATTTTCTTATCCTGATGGGAGAGTTTTTATCCCTATACTTGACAAAGAAGTTAATGTTTCTTTCTACATTGCTGAAAAAAATAGCAACAAAGATAAATTTTTAACTGCACTAAAGTGAGATAAGTACAAATAATGGGACTTTGACTAGAATTAATCAAACATTTGTTTGATTTTTCTATAATTATATGTTACAATATGTAAAACAGTTGTGAGGTGATTACTATGAAACCACTAACAAAAAGTCAGCAAAAAGTTTTTGACTATATAAAAGAATGTAGTGAAGAAGGCAGAGTGCCATCTGTTAGAGAGATTTGTGAACATACAGGACTAAAATCTACTTCAACAGTACATCTTCACCTAAAATCCCTTGAAGAAAAGGGTTTAATCGAAAGAGATAAAGGTCTTAACCGTAGTATTAGAATTGCCGGTGAAGAAAAGGTAAACCAAATTCCTATTATGGGTAGAGTTACTGCCGGTTTACCGGTCTTAGCAGTTGAAGATATTGAGGGATATGTGCCTGTAACAGAGAACCTAAAAAGAGGCAGAGAGCTTTTTGCCCTAAGAATTGACGGTGAATCTATGATTAATGCAGGTATTCTTGATGGTGACATTGTTATTGTACATAGAACACCTGTAGCAAATAATGGCGACATTGTAATTGCACTTATTGAAGATGAGGCAACTTGCAAAAGATTTTATAAGGAAAACGGTCACTACAGACTTCAACCTGAAAACGAACTTTTTGAACCGATTATTGTTGATGAGGTTGTACTGCTGGGTACAGTTATCAGCTTAGTCAGGAATTACGAATAATAGAGGTTATTATGTTTAGAGAAATGCGAAGAAAAAAGCAACAAATTCCCGATAATGAGGCTATTGCTATTCTTGAAAATGGCAAAACAGGAATTTTAGCAGTTAACGGGGATAGTGGTTATCCATATACTGTTCCACTTAACTATATGTTTTATAATGGAAAAATTTATTTTCACAGCGCAAGTGAAGGTCACAAATTTGACGGTATAAAGAACAACCCTAAGGTAAGTTTCTGTGTTATTTCTCAAGACAAGATTATTCCAGAGAAATATACAACTGCTTATGAAAGTGTTGTTGTTTTCGGCAATGCAAAAATTATGGATGATAAAGAGGAAATCAAAAAAGTTATTTATGACTTTGCAAAGAAATTTCATCCAACAGACACAGAAGAAAACAGAATGTTCAACATTAATTCTGACATTAAAACAATGGCTATGGTTGAGATTACACCGGAACATATTACCGGTAAAGAGGGACTTGAACTTTACAAGAAAAGAATCAAGTAATTTTATAATATAAACATAAAAAAGGTGTTGCAAATGCAACACCTTTTCTTTATGCATTGATTAATTTGTATTTTAATCTCTTTCGTCCATAGGAACATAGTTCTGTCTATCGTGAACATTCTGATATGCAGGACGAATAATCTTACTTGGGTTTACAAGTTCTTCCAGTCTATGAGCAGACCAACCACTAACTCTGGCAATAGCAAAAAGTGGAGTAAACAACTTTGTTGGTAAGTCAAGCATACTGTAAACAAAGCCACTGTAAAAGTCAACATTAGCAGAAATCTTCTTATCTGTCTTTCTTCTCTGCATAATCAGTTCTGCTGCAATTTCTTCAACATTATTATATAGCTGATACTCTGCCTGTCTGCCTTTTTCTTCAGAAAGTGACTTAACAAAGCCCTTAAACACTCTTGCTCTTGGATCGGAAATTGTATAAATAGCATGACCCATACCATAGATAAGACCTGTCTTATCAAATGCTTCTTTGTTAAGAATTTTGATTAGATAGTCACGAATCTGTTCTTTATCGTTATAGTCTGTTACATGTCTTTTAATATGGTTAAACATTTTTACAACCTTAATATTTGCACCACCATGCTTAGGACCTTTTAGAGAACAAAGTGCTGCTGCAATAGCTGCATATGTATCTGTACCTGATGATGTTACAACATGAGTTGTAAAGGTTGAGTTGTTACCACCACCATGTTCTGCATGAAGAACAAGTGCCATATCAAGTAGCTTAGCCTCTAACTTTGTATATTGACTGTCAGGTCGTAACATATACAAAATATTTTCTGCTGTAGATAGATGAGGCTGTGGTGAATGGATAAACAAACTCTGCTTGTTGTGGAAATAGTTAAATGCCTGATAGCTATATACTGCAAGTACAGGTAAAAGTGCAATTAACTGAATACATTGACGAAGTACATTAGGAACAGAAGTGTCCTCTGCTTTTTCGTCATAACTGTAAAGTGTAAGTACTTCCTTAGACAAAGCATTCATAATATTTCTTGATGGAGCTTTCATAATAATATCACGAACAAATGTATCAGGCAAAGTTCTGTAGTAACCAAGTAGCTGATTAAATTCTTCAAACTGTTCTTGGTTAGGCAAATCCCCCATCAGTAGCAAATAAGAAACTTCTTCAAATCCATAATGCTTATCATGGATAAAGCCATTTACTAAGTCCTCAATGCTATAACCTCTGTAGAAAAGTTCACCGGGAATAGGAGTTCTGTTTCCGTTTTCATCTTCAATAACAGAATTAACCTCTGAGATTTCTGTTAAACCTGTAAGAACACCTTTACCGTTAGAGTCTCTAAGTCCTCTCTTAACATCATACTTATCATAGTTGCTAGGGTCAATAAGACTGTTTTTGCAACAAATTTTACTTAGTTCTATAATTTCAGGAGTAAGGTCGCTATATTTACCCATGAAAATCACATCCTTTAAAATGGTATAGTAATCTAATTTTTAATATGTATATCTTTCATTTTATCACAACTTTTTAACTTTAGCAAGATAAATTCCTATTAATTCTATATGAATAACAAATTTAATTTATGACAAAATGGCAGAAAGGTGCTTATCATAAGACAAGCACCTTTGCTAATAATAAATTTATATTTAATTAATCCATTGAAGTAACAATTTCGTTTACTGTTTTTCCCGGAGGAATCATTGGTAATACATTTTCATCAGGGCTGATTACACAATCAACAACTACAGGTTCATTCATATCATATGCCTTCTTTAGCACATTATGAATTTCCTCAGGCTTAGTAATTCTTAAGCCCTTAATGCCGTAACCCTGGGCAACCTTTACAAAGTCAGTTGCTCTGTGTGGGTCTGTGTTTGAGAATCTGCAACCGTAGAATAGCTTTTGCCATTGACGAACCATACCAAGAACTGAGTTGTTCATAACAACAACTACAACAGGAATGTTATATGACTTCATTGTTACAAGTTCATTAATGTTCATATGGAAAGAACCGTCACCTGTTACTAAGAAAACTCTCTTGTCCATATTTCCCATACTAGCACCGATAGCAGCACCCATACCAAAGCCCATTGTACCTAAACCACCTGATGTTAGGAATGTTCTTGGTTCAAAGAAATCTGTTCTCTGTGCAACCCACATTTGGTGCTGACCAACATCAGTTGCAACAATGTCTTCTCTAGACTTAATCTTGTTAATTTCGTCAAGAATCTGATATGGATGGCAGTAACCTTCTTTGTTAATATCGCTGATAGTGATTTTCTTCTTCCAATCCATAATCTGTTCAGTCCAAGTAGGATTGCTCTTCTGTTCTAATCCATCAACAACCTTAACAAGTGTATCCTTTAAGTCGCCGATAACCCAGTTGTCAACCTTAACATTTTTGTGAATTTCGTGAGCATCAATATCAAGCTGAATAATAGTAGCTTGTTGACCAAACTTTTCTCTATCCCCTGCAACTCTGTCAGAAAATCTTGCACCACAAGCGATAATAACATCAGCATTATCTGTTGCCATACCTGTTTCGTAACCACCATGCATACCGATATTACCAACAAATAGTGGATGGTCGGCAGGCATACAACCTAGTGCCATTAGTGAACAACATACAGGAGCGTCAATTCTCTCTGCAAACTTAACAAATTCATCACAAGCATTTGCAGAAATAATACCACCACCGGCATAAATCATTGGTCTTTTAGCATTTCTTAAAATTTCTTGAGCTTCCTTAATTGCATCATCCTGAGCCTTAAACTCATTATTAGGAACAAACTTTTCCTTTGGAGTGTATTCACACTTCATAGCAGTAATATCCTTAGGTACATCAACAAGAACAGGACCTTTTCTGCCACTTTGAGCAATTTCAAAAGCCTTACGGATTGTTGGAGCTAAGTCCTCCATTTCCATTACTAGGAAAGAAGCCTTTGTAATTGGCTTAACAACTTCTGAAATATTAACTTCCTGAAAAGCATCTCTGCCAAGTAAATCTCTCTGTACATTACCACAGATAGCAACCATAGGAATTGAGTCGATATTCGCAGTTGCAATACCTGTTACAAGGTTAGTAGCCCCAGGACCTGATGTTGAAAATACAACACCAACCTTGCCGGTTGAACGAGCATAACCATCAGCAGCATGAGCAGCACCCTGTTCATGAGCAGTTAGGATATGAGTGATTTTGTCGCTATACTTGTAAAGAGCATCATATGTATTTAGTGCTGCACCACCGGGATAACCAAATACTGTGTCAACACCCTGTTCAAGTAAACATTCGCATATAATTTCTGCACCTGTTAATTGCATATTCTTTTCCCCTATCTCTTTATTTTTCAAAATAACTAAAAGTTTCGGAAATAAAAAAACACCCCGTCTCATAAGAGACGAAGCTAATAAACCCCGTGGTACCACTCTACTTCGCTTATAAAAATAAGCCTTACACATCAGGCAACAACCGAATGCTGTTCTGTTAACGGAGAACTACCGTAACACTCTACTGAGTTTCCCTTTGGAATGTTAAGTTCACAGGTTACTTTCACCAGCCGATCATATTGCCTTGCACCATCCGACAACTCTCTGAAAAGATTTTGCTACTTACTTCTCCTGATCATTACTTTTAGTATCATTAAATTATTTAGAAAAAGCCTTGGTCTTCTGTATAATATTCTACTTTAAAAATATCAACTTGTCAAGTCGTTTCATTTTATATATAATGATTATACATATATTTTTTATTGGGAGTAACTAATGGAACGAAAATTATCCAAAAATGCAAAGAAAGTTTGGCGTACAAGATGTGCTATGGTTTGTTTACTTTTTGCATTTATTAGTGGTGGCATATATATTTTTTCACCTTTAATAGCTTTTATTGTTGCCGGAGTGGATTTGTTAACATTCTTAATTATATACCTTATTGCCGTACCTCTTGTTTATCATGTTACAACACTTGTTGTAAGGAAAGACGGTATCACCATAACCAAAGGTATATTGATGAGAAAAAGAATGAACATAATGGCAAAGAAAATTCAGTATGTTGAACTTATCCAAACACCGATACAAAGGCTTTTCAAGGTTTATACTGTAGCATTCCATACTGCAGGTGCTACTACTTATGTCAGTCAGGTTGATGCCGACTTAGGAAGATTATTTAGGTCATACAAAGAATAAAGAAAGGATATAGTTGTGAAATTTAGGAACAGAAAGCTATACAAGAAAGCTCACTTCTATACAATTTTATATGATTTAACAAGGCTATTTCCTTTGCTTGTTGTTCCGGTATTACAAAACCTTTTGTATAAGCCAACAACAACTGCTGCTTTTATCACTAACTTTTCTATTTCTGCTTTGTGTGTTGTTTTTCTATTTGCGTATATTATTCTTGAATACAGAAGTACAATGTACCTGGAGAAGGAGAAAAGTGTCTATACAAAGAAAGGATTTTTCTTTAAAAAAAGAGCTGATATTCCCTACAACTGTATTCAGTCTGTTTATGTTGAAAGGGCATTTATGTACAGAATTTTCAGAGCAAGGAAGGTTATTATAAACACACCCGGTTCTTATACTTCTAAAGGTGACTACAATCTTTTTCTAAGTAAAAAGAACGACCTTGCACTAAAGACTGAAATTTTCGGCAAAGAAGATGTTGACCTAAAGTATAATGGTGGTTTCCTTAGAATAATTCTAATGGCTGCAACATGGAGTAACGCACTTACAGGTTTGCTTATTATAGCACCTGTCCTATATAAAACCTCCGATATTGTTGTGGATATTTTTAAAAACTATTTTGTAAATAGGCTGGATATTTCTTCTTACATTATTAAGATTGGTGTACCTCCTGCTGTATCCGGTCTTGCAACATTACTGATAATTTGTTGGGGTATTGCCTATGTGTATCAGCTTTCAAGCAATGCGTTTTTCTCAACAAAGATAAAAAATAACATAATCCACATTTCAAGAGGATTACTGAACAGATATGAATTTGTTACAACTACAGAAAAGTTAAATGCAATTCAAATAAAGCAAAGTGTACTGATGTTACTTCTTCGTCTAAAAAGTGCCTACATTCAAACAATAGGCAGTGGTGCACAAAAAGGTGACAGAAGTTTGCTTATACCTGCTGACAGAGAAGAAAATATCAACAAAATTCTCAGCAAAATCACTACCCTACCAACAGAAGAAAACTACAAAGTTAAACCTAAAAAGACAGAATTTATGTCCTACCTATGGTTTCCTTTCTATTGTATATTAGGTACTGTTGCAGCAATGCTAATACTTCACTACCTAGGTTATTTTGCAGAAATTGTTAGATTTCCTTTATTCGCTATACTTGGAGTATTTGTTTACTGGCTATTTTTCAGAATTTATTCCTACACAAAAAGTAGTATAACCATTTGTGACAAGGCAGTACAGATTGATTACTTTGATAAGCTGAACATTACAAGAACTTACATTCCGTATGACAAAATTCAGTATGTACAGATTAGGCAAAGTCCTTTCCAGGTTTTTTACAAAACTGCTCATCTAAGAATTTATGTTTATTCAAACAAAAGAAAATTCTACAAAATCAAGTACCTAAAATACAAGAAGGTTCTTGAAGCTGTAGATATAATAGAAACAAAAATGAAATATAGATACTAAAGTAAGAGCCTTACAGAACTCTGTAAGGCTTTCTCAGTGTAATGATTATTTTAAAAATTCTTTCATAACTTTAATTGAATGTTCAGCAGCCAGAACCTTAAACTTCTCAAAATCTAAGAATTCATTGTGGTTCATATCGTCACTAATTGAACGAAGAACTGCATATGGCACTTTGTTTCTGTAACAAACATGGCCAACTGCTCCACCTTCCATTTCACAACATAAAGCACCGAATTTGTCTGCAATAAACTTTCTCTTATCCACATCAGCAATAAAAATATCACCTGTTGCTACTCTGCCAACAACAACATTAATGTCATCAATAGTTTTGCAACATTCATATAACTTTTCATATGTAGCCTTATCTGACGGAATGTCAATTCTTCTTTCATCAGTGTACCAGATTTCGCCTCTAGGATCACCGGTTGCAGTACCGTTCATATCATGTTCAACACAATCCTTAGAAATAACAATGTCGCCAATCTTTAAGTCTTTACTTAAACTACCTGCAATACCTGAATTGATAATTACATCAGGCTTATAGTAGTCAATCATAATCTGAGTACCGATAGCAGCATTTACTTTACCGATGCCACATTCAAGAAGTACAACATCCTTACCGTTGATTTTACCACTGATAAAGTCAAGACCTGCGATTGTTTTCTCTTCGCTACTATCCATTGCTGACTTTAAACCGTCAACTTCAATTTTTAATGCACAAATAATTCCTGTCATTTTTATTACCTCATTCCATATTGTCTGTTTCATACATAATTAAAGTTAATGCAACCAAAGGTGCAGTTTCTGCCCTTAAAATTCTTTTACCTAGGGTAGCTTTTCTGCCACCGTTTTCTGTAACAAGGTTAACTTCCTCAGAACTGAATCCACCTTCACTGCCAATAAACATACTTATTTCACTTGGCTTATCCTTTAGAATAGTTTTTACACTTTCTCCACCAAGTTCATAAAAAATAACTTTATCTCCTTTAGCACTTTTTACTGCATCATTAAAGGAAATACATTCCCTAACTTTAGGTACAATTCCTCTGCCACTTTGCATAGCAGCTTGTTTTGCAATTTTTTGCCATCTGACTGTTTTCTTACTTAATGACTTTTTGTCAGGTCTGCTGACACATCTTGAAGAAATAACAGGCACAATCTCACTTACACCGATTTCAACTGCCTTTTGAATAATAAGCTCCATTTTGTCACCTTTAGGTAGGGCTTGATAAAGTGTTACCTTTACATCAGGTTCAGCTTCGGAAATTTTGCTGGAAAGAACATTTACCTTTACCATATCACCACTTATTTCTTCAACTACACAATTATGGACAGTACCACTGGGTGAACACAAAGTTAAGGATTCACCCTTATTCATTCTAAGACTTTTTGATATATGGCGACCATCTTCACCAAAAAGTGAATATTCCTTTGACTCAATTTCTTCATCAACAAAAAAATGTGGCATAGCTTTGCTCCTTGTATCCTATATTATAAAAGGTAGGGCAAACAATGTTCACCCAAATAAAATTACCGTAAAGTCATTTTAGTCTATAACTAATATAACAAAACACAACTATAATTGCAATAGATAAGGTTTTTTGATAAAATAATAACGAGGTGATAAAATGGCTACTTTAATCACAGACAAAGATTATTATAACTTAATGAAAGATATAGATACTGCTACTTTAGAAAACACCCTTGTAAAGGAACTGACAGACAGAAATTTGAAAATCAGTTCTGCTGAAAGTTGTACCGGTGGTATGATTTCACAGAGGATTACAAATGTCAGTGGTGCAAGTAATGTTTTTGAACTGGGAGTTTGTTCCTATGCAAACAGAATCAAAAACAAAGTCCTAGGTGTTAGTAACAAAACACTAAATACAGTAGGTGCAGTTAGCCAAGAAACTGCCACACAGATGTGTGAAGGAATTAAGGAACTTTCCTCATCTGATATAGGGGTATCAACAACAGGCATTGCCGGACCTACCGGTGGAACAGCCAAAAAGCCTGTAGGATTAGTTTTTATAGGAATTGCAACAAAAGAAAGCACCACAATATATAGGGCTGAACTTTGCCACTATACACCACATTCTAGGAATGAGGTACGAACAATGACTACAAACCTATGTATGCTACTTGCAATCAAGGCTACTAGGAACTCAGCAGAATAGAAAATACTTGATTTTTGTCAAGATTTATGGTAAAATTTTAGAAGTTGGTTTTTGCCTAAGTTGTGTAGGCAACCGAAACAAACACAACATTTTTAATATTGGTATTCCATTAAACGGAAAATAGACAACTAAATATTAACGAACGGAGTTGACATTATGGCAAGAGAAGCCGGCATTTTAATGCCTATTACTAGTTTACCTTCTCCTTACGGTATTGGTACACTAGGTAAAGAAGCTCGTGAGTTTGCAGACTTTTTGAAGAAAGCAGGTCAGAAGATCTGGCAGATTCTTCCTGTTGGTCCTACAAGCTACGGCGACTCACCTTATCAGTCTTTTTCAACTTTTGCAGGTAATCCATATATGATCGACCTTGATACTCTCAAGGAAGAAGGTTTACTTACTCAAGAAGATATTGACAAGGGTTACTGGGGCGACTCAGAATTTGAAATCGACTATGCTACTATTTATTGGTACAGATTTGATGTACTAAGAGTTGCATTTGAGAATTTCAAGAAGAATTGCGACAGAAAGCCTTTTACTGCTTTTAAGAGAAAAAACAGCAAGTGGCTAAAGAACTATGCCCTTTATATGGCTGTTAAGAAAAGCTTTGATATGAAAGCCTGGACAGAATGGCCGGACGAAGAAATCAAGCTTCGTGAGCCTGAGGCTATTAAAAAATACGAAAGAAAGTTCAAGGATGAAATTGACTTCTGGAGTTTCCTACAGTACAAGTTCTATGAACAGTGGGAAGCATTCAGAAAGTATGTAAATGACCTTGGCATCAAGATTCTTGGTGATATGCCAATCTATGTTGCTATGGACTCAGCAGATACTTGGGCAAATCCTGAAATTTTCTGGTTTGACGAAAACAATCAACCTGTAAGAGTAGCTGGATGTCCACCAGACTATTTCTCTGCAACAGGTCAGCTATGGGGCAATCCATTGTACGACTGGGATTATCTAAAAGAAACAGATTATGAATGGTGGTTCAATCGTATTGCTGCTGCATCAAAGCTCTTTGATATTCTAAGAATTGACCACTTTAGAGCTTTTGATACTTATTATGCCATTCCTTATCCGGCCGAAAATGCTATCGGTGGTGACTGGTATGACGGTCCCGGCATTGAATTCTTCAATATGATGAAAGAAAAGCTGGGTGACCTACCAATCGTTGCTGAAGATTTAGGCGACCTTTTTGACAGTGTAAAGGAACTTCTTAAAGAAACCGGTTACCCTGGAATGAAGGTATTGGAGTTTGCTTTTGATAGTGGTGAGGCTAATGATTACTTACCACACAACTACACAGAAAACTGTGTTGTATATTCTGGTACACACGACAACGATACCCTTATGGGTTGGGCAGCAAAAGCTAAGCCTGAAGATGTTGCTTTTGCTAGACAATACTGTAAGATGCCTGAATGGGAAACATTTAACTGGGGTATCATCAGAACAGCATACGAAAGTGTTGCTAACACAGCTATTATCCAGATGCAGGATATTCTTGGTCTTGGTACAGAGGCAAGAATGAATGTTCCATCAACACTTGGTGGTAACTGGGTTTGGAGAATTGACGGCAGTGTGCTAACAGATGAACTAGCAAACCAGCTAAAGGAAATGGTAATCAACAGTTCAAGACTGGAGGAAAATTAAAAAATGAGCATTATTGAAAATCTTGAATTAACAGCAAAAAACGACTACTGTAAGACTCTTAAGGAACTTACACCGGCAGAACTTCACCTTTGCCTAGGTAAAGCAATGATGGGTGAAATCGCTGATACTTGGGAAAAGTGTCAGAAGAAGGAAGCTTCTAAGAGAAGAGCATACTACTTCTCAGCTGAATTCCTAATGGGTAGAATGATGTACAACAATCTATACTGCATGGGTATTCTTGACACAACTAAGAAGCTACTAAAGTCTAAGGGTATTGACATCAATGTATTTGAAGATATTGATGATGCAGCTCTTGGTAACGGTGGTCTAGGTAGACTAGCAGCTTGTTTCCTAGATTCAGCAGCTACTCAGGAAGTTCCACTGGACGGTTATGGTATCCGTTATAAGTACGGTCTATTTAAGCAGTTAATCGAAGACGGTTATCAGGTAGAAATTGCTGATAACTGGCAGAGATTCGAAGATCCATGGTGCATCCGTAGAGAAGAAGATGCAGTTGAAGTTAAGTTCCAGGATCAGACAGTTAAGGCTGTACCTTATGATATGGCTGTTATTGGCTATGGTGCAAAGAGCATTAACACTCTTCGTCTATGGCAGGCAGAAGCAGTTGACGAATTCGACTTCCTAGCATTTAACGCATCACACTATGATGAAGCTGTAAAGGCTAAGAACGATGCAGAAAACATTTCTTCTGTTCTATATCCAAACGATGGTACTCACGAAGGTAAGCTACTTCGTCTAAAGCAGCAATATTTCTTCTGTTCAGCTTCCCTACAGGATATTATTAAGAGATATAAGGCTAAGTACGGCAATGACTTCAGCAAGTTCTCAAGTCATGCAGCTATTCAGCTAAACGATACTCATCCTGTTATTTCTATTCCTGAACTAATCAGACTTCTAGGTCTAGAAGGTATTGGTTTTGAAGAAGCTCTTGATATTGCACAGAAGACATTTGCTTATACAAACCACACAGTTCTTGGCGAAGCACTTGAAAAGTGGGACAAGAACCTAATTAGAGAAATTCTACCTGAAATTCTTACAATTATCGAAAGAATTGCTATTCACGAATACAACGATATGCACGCTAAGGGTGTTAGCGATGAACAGTTTGCTAAGAAAATGGCTATCATTGACGGCGACCTAGTTCATATGGCTAGACTAGCTTGTTATGTTGGTTCTTATGTAAATGGTGTTGCTTGGATTCATACAGAAATCCTAAAGGACGATGTTCTAAAGGAATGGTATGAACTATATCCTGAAAGATTCCAGAACAAGACTAACGGTATCACACAGAGAAGATGGTTAGGTCTATGTAACCCAGAACTATCTGACTTCATCACAGAAAGAGTTGGCGATGGTTGGTTAAAGGATCTATCAGTTCTTAAGGGTCTTGAAAAGAACATTGACGCTAAGACTGTTCGTGCATTTAACACAATTAAGAAGAAGAAGAAGACTCAGCTTGCTAACTACATCAAGGATACTGAAGGTGTTGAAATCGACCCATCATTCATCTTTGACATTCAGGTTAAGAGACTTCACGAATATAAGAGACAGCTACTAAACGCATTCTCAATTGTTATGATTTATAACAAGCTAAAGAAGGGCGAACTAAAGGATTGGCAGCCAACAGCATTTATCTTTGGTGCTAAGGCAGCTCCTGGTTATGCCAGAGCTAAGGCTATCATTAAGTACATCAACGAAGTTGCTAAGCTAGTTAACAACGACCCTGATACTAAGGATAAGCTAAAGGTTCACTTTGTACAGAACTACAATGTTTCTTATGCAGAAAAGATTGTTGTTGCTGCTGACTTCTCAGAACAGATTTCTACAGCAGGTACAGAAGCATCAGGTACAGGTAACATGAAGTTTATGCTAAACGGTGCAGTTACACTTGGTACTTATGACGGTGCTAATGTTGAAATCGCTCAGCAGGCAGGTATCGAAAATGAATACATTTTCGGTGCAAGAGTTGAAGAAATTGACGAACTAAAGGCTAACAAGTCTTACAACCCAAGAGAAGTATATGATAACAACCCAGAAATCAAGGCAGTTCTTGATACTTTGGTTGACGGTACATTCTCTGACGGTGGTGCAGTTGGCGAAGGTTCATTTGCTGAACTATACACAGCTATCCTAAATGGTACTGCTTGGCATGACCCAGACCATTACTTCCTACTACTTGATCTTCAGGATTATGTTGATACTAAGATTAAGGGCAACAAGGATTATCAGGATAGAACAGCATTCGGTAAGAAGTGCTTAATCAACATTGCTAATGCAGGTATGTTCTCATCTGACAGAACAATCCTAGAATATGCTAAGGATCTATGGCACGTAAAGTAATTTAAAATTACTTTTCTACTATAAAAATAAATTATCCCTACTCGAAAGAGTAGGGATTTTGTTTTATGTTATTATACAAATTTTATAAAACTTTCTTATATGCTAACCTTTATGGTTAGCTTTTTCTTTTGTTTTCACATAAAAAGGCACCTACAAAACTGTAAGTGCCTAAAGTTTATTTTAAAAGACTGTTAAATTCTTTAACAGTTACATCAGCATAACCACTGACTTCTGTATTCTCATCCTTTGCAAATTCTTTGCCAAGCATATACACCTTGTTATCAATAATATAAACAAAGAAGTAGTTGTTATCATAGTTTTTATTAACTAATTCAACTTCATAAATCTTGTCAGCATCAGATGCCTTAAAGGTCTTTTCCTTTCCTCCACCTGACTTAGTAATAACATTGCTTGTATGTAACATACTGTTGATTACATTAATTTTAGACTTTTCTTTCCACTTAATAGAAACCAGCTTTTTGCCTTGTTTCTCACCTGTACCGTCATATACATTAGCAGCAACACTATTTGTATCAGCTGATGATGCAGTTGTTGTCACAGTAGTTGACTGTGTGGTACTTTGGGCTGTAGTAGTTGTTGTACTTGAACCTGTGTCTGTACTATTGCCACAACCTGTAACACCAATCATCATTGTTGCAAGTAGTGCAATAACAATTAATCTCTTCATGTTATACATTCCTTTTTAATTTTTTTCTTATTATATCATAGATTTATGAATTTTGTGTGATATTTAAATATCTTTTAATTCATTTTCAATAAAAGATATGTAATCTTTTCTATTTACATCATTTCTATGATTTTTGTACCATTCATAAGATTCTTTTAATCCTTGATACAATGACTTTGTTGTTGGCATTAGTTCTTTCTGCTTTGATACATCTAAACAATAACTATAATTATGAAAAGGAAAATAATCCCTTTGATTGTAGCTTTTATCTACATATTTTTTCTCCAATTCAGAACCAACAACTTTATAACAAGTTTCTACAAATGTATTAATTGTGTCAATTTTTTCGTTACCGACATTAAAAATTCTATCGTCAGGCTTTTTGTCTATTAAGATTTCGATAAACCTACATAAATCTTCAACATCAAAAAATTGCAATTTCATATCGCCATTATTAGGAATATAAAAAGGTTTATTCATCTCAGCACAATCAAATACAAAAGCCTCTCTATACAAATTTTGCATTTTTCCATACAAATAAGGAGGTCTTATTATATAAGCATTTGGAACTTTACTAAGCAATACTTGTTCAGCTTCTATTTTATTACTTCCATAATCTCCCCATATTGAATTATCCCCTACAAGTTGTTCCTCTTTAAAAGGTTGTGGTAGGGTTTCAGGATAAACTGCACTGGAACTAATGAAGACTATATCTTTTATAGTGGACAAAGATGACAACAATTCCTTCATATCATCACCTGTATAAGTATTAACTGCTATCACTAAATCAAAGTCATATTGTTTCAAAGAATCACCGATATTGTTCCTATCTCCAACAATTAACCTTGCTTTTTCCGGTTGTTTGTGTGTATTTCTATTGTACACATAAACATCATCGCCTTTTGCAATAAAATATGTAGCAAGATATTTACTTACAAAGATTGTTCCACCCATAATCAATATTTTTTTCATATATACCTCTTTTCAAAAAACAAAAATATATATTCTGTTTTTTCATTCTAACATAACTATTACTTTATTGCAACAAAATTGACCCTGCATAAGCAAGGTCAATCTGTATGAGTATTTTAATATTAGGAGAAAGCAGTTTTTATCAATATTATTTAACAACAACTTTGCACTTTAGTACAATGCCATTAGTATTTACTGTAATGAACGAAATACCCTTTTTCTTTGCAATAACTTTACCGTTAGCACTTACACTAGCAATTTTAGTATTACTTGACTTAAATTTAGCAACACCGATTTTGCCTGTAATTTTAAGTGTAAAGGACTTTTTAGCTTTTAGCCTTACAATATTCTTATTAAGTGTAGGTTTGCTTACAGTGAATTTAACAGTACTTGAAACACCATTATTAGTTACTGTAACAGTTGCAGTACCTTTCTTCAGTGCAGTTACCTTACCTGTTGAAGATACCTTTACAACCTTACTGTCACTTGACTTATAAGTTGTTGCACCTTTACCGTTAGTTACATTAGCTTTAATCTGATAATTACCCTTTACATATACTTTAGCAGATTTATTAACAGTAACGGTTGTAGGAAGTTCCTTATAGCTTGCTACACAATATGTACCACCTGATGTTGTAAATGATAGTTTACCGTCACTATATGTTGTATCAACCTTAGTTAACTTACCATCAACTACTGAATATACTTCTGATGTGCTATCACCTACTACAGATGCAGTAACATTTGATAGTTTCTTATAAATTGAGTCACCATAGAAAGGTGTTGTTAATCCTGTTTCAACATTATATACTTTACTCTCAAGTGAATAACCTGACTTTTCAAGTGTAGAGGCATCTACTATTTCAGTTGACACACTGACAATTGCAGAGTCAATTGCAGTGATTTCGCTGACACCCTTAGTACCGGCTAATACACCATACATTGTTGAATAAATGCTAGGGTTAAATCCTGCAATACTAAAGCCAATGCTATATTTTTTAGATGCAGTATTGATTCTGCCAATGCTCATTCCAACATTTTCAGGGTCATATTTTGATGAACCGGCTACATAGTCAACATAACTACTGTTCTTTGCACTTCTTAGTGGAGCAATTACACAACTACCACCGGGGAATGTAGAATGTGCATTACCATCATTATCATACTGAGTACCACATAGGTCAGCAGATACAACAACAAGTTTATCTCTATCAACAATACTTTCAAGTCTTCTGCTATAGTACCAACTCCATCTTGATGCACCACCACGAGAAGTTGCAGTTGGATTCACAATAAACTTACAACCCTTAGCACCATAGTATCTTTCCAATTCAGGATAGGAATAAGTATCTTTACAAATACTTAAACCAATTCCACCATAAGGAGTTTCAATAATTACCGGATTAGTACCACTCTTACACCATGCACCTTCTACCGGTTGAATCTTTCTATATGTAGTTACTGTACCGTCAGGACTACAACAGAATGCTGAGTTATATGCTTGATCAAGTTCATCAGGATTTTCAGATGCCGGAATTTTTTCTGATGCACCGAAGATTACATACATATCATATTTCTTTGCATATTCAGAAAGTGTCTTAGCATAGTAGCCTTTCTTTGTAATAGCCTTGTCAACTGCAAGTCTATATGTAGCACTTTCAGGGTCATATGCTGAACAGTAGCCTTGTAGCGCCATTTCAGGGAATACAATAATGTCTGCATCACTCTTACTAGCAGTTACAATATAGTTTTCCATCTGTTCTAGGTTTTTATCTAAATCACCCCATACTGCTTGGAAATTAACTGTTGCAATTGTAGGGTCACTTACTGTACCGGAAGAAACTTTATCTTCCTTAGTATCATCAGCCAAATCTTTATACCATTCTGTATATAGGTTAGGTTGGAAGATTGAACTGTTTACATCACCACCACGAGCTGTTGATAAAGTAATTTCTCCTGTATACATTCCCAGTTCTTGAACTGATGCACCACCGGCATAATCCTTTGAATATTTACCTGTGTCACTAGTACCACCCGGACCAATTACAACACTACCACCTGGGAAGTTATATAGCAACTCACCATTTTCATCATATTCTTTACCTGCTAAATCAGCACTTGCAATGTACATTCCATCTCTATCAACAATAGACTCAAGTCTGTTTTCATAATACCATTGCCAATTAGTTGTATTTAATGAACCATCTTCTTCATCATAGCTACCTCTTGATGTAGCAGTTGGATTTAGAAGAACTCTACAACCCTGAGCATCGTAATATCTTTCAAGCTCAGGAACTGCATATGTATCGTAACAAATACTAACACCAACCTTACCCTCAGCAGTATTTAAAATTGTTGGAGTAGAACCGGCTTTGCACCATATACCCTCAACAGGATGCATCTTCTGATACGTTGTTACTGTACCATCAGGAGAACAAGCAAATACTGAGTTGTAAGCATGTTTGCTATCGTTAGGAACAACCTCTGTTGCACCATAAGCAATCCACATGTCATATTCATCAGCTAACTTAGCAATCTTTGTAGCTGTTGGACCATCTACAGTTTCGGCAGTTTTAACTGCCATTTTACTTTGTGCATCATCAAGGTCATATGAATAACAATAACCACTGACACACATTTCAGGGAAAACTAAAAATTCAACATTGTCTTCCTTTGCCTTTTCAATGTAGTCAACCATTTTTGCTACATTGGCGTTAACATCGCCCCATTTTGAGTCAAAGTTAACTACAGAAATTTTTAACTTTCCATCACCATTAGTTTCTTCAGCTGAAACATTAATAACAGCCACACTGCAAACCATCAAAACAGTTAGCAGTACTGAAACACATTTCTTGAGAAATTTACTTTCCACTTTTACTCCCTCTTTCTATCTGAACAAGATTTCTGACACATTCAGATAAGTAAAAAAGAGGTTATGCATATAGCATAACCCCATTGTCAGCAACAATATTCAAGAAAACAGAAAAGGCATCACACTTCAATGTGTGACGCCTTTGTCATTTCAGTTTCTTGATTTGTCCCTATTATATTCGTGTATTTTGGAAATGTCAACTAAAAAATTGTATTTTAGAGACATTTACATAATAGAAAAACAATGTGAAAAATTTATTAGTGGAAATAAATAAATGTAGTTTAATTATAATATTTTACAATTAAATCACTCAACAACCTGCTCAGAAACCTCAGAATTAATTTCAAGTCCCCAACCATAGTACCATTTACCGTCAATAGAAATATAGTATTCATCAGTTGGAACTAACTCAGAATCATCAAGTCTCTTATCAGAATAGTTAGTGTATTTGTAAGAAACATTAGCTAGAACTACTTTCTCAATATTAACATCAACATCGTAATAGTCCTTTATTTCTTTAATGCATTTCTTAGCATATTTGTCAGTCATATCTTTAATTGAATTAATCTTATACTCAGTATCACAAGTATAAAAGCCTTTGATAGCTTCCTTTAGGCCTGCATTGCCACCATATTCACCCTTAATAAAGTAATCAGGATACATAGCAGCTCTCTCATTAAATGACTTTGTCTTGTATGCCTTTACAATTGTTTGAATTGCACTGTCAATATCGTTATAATACTTATTGCTTTTTATTGAGTCAACAGTAGTAGTTACTGTTGTTGAAGTTTTTGAACTTGAATTACTTTCTGTTCCACAGCCAACGAAAGTAAAGATTGTAACAATAACAAGTGAAATTATAATCAGTCTTTTCATAAATAACATCCTTTAGTTTTTGTTATATTATATCATAAATTCTTAAATGATAAAATAAAATATAAAAATAAATGTTAAAAAATTATAGTAATAATAAAGAAGTATATATATGTTAGCTGTTCTAATAACATATTTTTCCTTTGGATATGTCTTATCCAGATATTTAAAAATATCTTCTATACATTCGATTGCACTCTTCTGCGTATCATTCAACTTTTCATAGTCTAAAGGCAATCCTTCTTGCTTTAAAATCTTTTTTTGTCTTGCTGTTAAAGAATATTTGTAACTTTCTGTCTTATTATTAAGAATTAAATTTGGAATACTGCAACCACCAAAAACAACTGACATTACGAACAATAAACATAATATAAATACTTTTCTCTTCATATTAATGACCACCCACTCCACCTAATTTACAATGATTAATAAAATACTCGATAAATTCAGCAAAAAGAGGTATATTGTATTTATTTAAGTGGTAAATATCAGAAGCACTCCATATATATTCACCATCACTAAAAGAATTATTAACAATATCCATAACAGCCTTACCGGTAACTTTATCAATTATTCGGGCAGAGGTAATCCACTTAGGTTTGAAAGAAGTTAAGTAAACAAGAATATCGTCCTTTATGTCAAGTGGTGTACCAACATAAATGTTATGTTTTTTATATATTCGCTTTAACCATACTTGATACAATTTAGCACCCATAACACAACAATCCTCATACAAATAATGTAATTTTATCATCATATATATCACTTTCACAATACATTAGCACAATAGCAATTCCAGATAATGTTATAATATCATAATTTAACTTACAATGCAAAATATATCACAAAATAAAATTTCAAAACATAACAAAAAAGGCACACTAAGTAGTGTGCCATAATTTATTCAGTAGTGGTTGCTTGGCAACCTATTTAAAAGGGGTTACACCCTGAAAACTGAATAAAGAATTTCTAGCTTTTACTAGCTGACCAAAAAAGACTCTTGTGGTCAAGCCCTCGACCTATTAGTACTGCCAAGCTGAACATGTCACCATGCTTACACACGCAGCCTATCAACCTCGTAGTCTACAAGGGGTCTTACTCATATTCTGATGGGATATCTAATCTTGGAGTCGGCTTCACGCTTAGATGCTTTCAGCGTTTATCCGTTCCGTACATAGCTGCCCAGCTGTGCCACTGGCGTGACAACTGGTGCACCAGAGGTACGTCCATCCCGGTCCTCTCGTACTAAGGACAGAGCTCCTCAAATATCCTGCGCCCACGACAGATAGGGACCGAACTGTCTCACGACGTTCTGA